>JAESFO010000026.1_pt1 | contig 716716 bp, 686 predicted proteins | sample 9269421 | NCBI WGS metagenome assembly JAESFO01 (sample SAMN14502839, study PRJNA617101) | algae metagenome | isolation source: Nostoc desertorum CM1-VF14 and co-occurring heterotrophs from rocky... | place: USA: Clark Mountains, San Bernardino, California | collected 2000-06-05
TTCCCAAGCATCCCAGCACGATTGGATAGGGCGCGAGCTTGAAGCGATAGAACTCGCTGATCCCCCAGCACGCCACCGCGAACAGCGAGAGAGCGATCAGGCCATAAGCGAGCGCGGACGCTTGCGGCGCGGGAGCAGATTCCTCCGCCGACTGTCTCGCACTGAGAGGTACGCGTCCGCTCACCCTCAGCTCAGCACAAGCGAAAACACCAGGCCGAAGGATGCCGCCAACACAAACCGAGACAGCCCACCGAGACCGCGATCAAGGGTCAGCTCAAGGTAAAATCGCGAAAAGGCAAGAGCATTGACCATCGGAATTCCCGGAAGGCGGCCCGATATTCGGCGGAAAACACCTGCGTTAATTTTCGGGGTGAAGCTAAGATGTCCACGCTCCAGCTCTATTACAAGGGCGCAGGCCTCTGTCACGCGAACGGCTGCTCCCAGGTCGGGAGCTTAAGCGAATTACCCGTTCCCGTCTGCCGAGCCGAGCGTCTTCCGGCGCAGCTCAGCCTCAACCGCATCCGCGGCGGAGCCGACATCACGCACGGCCTCCTCAAGTTGGGCCTTCGAGACGCCGAACTTGTCGGTCCAATAGCGTATCTCATAGTCCTCGCTGAGGTTAATCCGCGAACGGTCTTGCGGACCTCGCTTGCTCTTGTCGTCTGCCATGTGAACCTCCTTGTGCGGCGATTCAATCGGCCACCAGCCAAGTGGTTCCGATACGGGGCTGATGACGGCCGATTTACCGCGAGGCTCTGCCCTTCACTACGGGCAGCTGCTTGATCATCTGCTGCGCCAGCATCTTGAGGCCTGCTGCTGACGCGCATGCCGCAACCAGTGGGAACGACTGGCGGCCCTCGGGAAATACGAGGAACATCAGTGCACGCTTGCTGATCGCGAGCAGCCGGACCATGCCATACGAACTGTTAACCTGAACGTCGCCGCGCGGTTGTGTGCTGACCGCGTCCGATTCAGTGTCCGAGTAGGACAGCACCAGGCTCTCCGATGGACACGAATAAATGATGCCGTTAGCTGCTCAAATATAACGAAGAGCCCAATGCATTGGAGCGTCCGATGACCATTTCATGTAAAACGGAACGCAGTTTGCTCGACCACGAAGAATTTGAGCTCGTGAGCAAAACTCACATCCCGGCGATCCACGATTTGACGCGCAATGAGTTGGAAGAGGTTCGGGAGCGGTTGCGCAAGCTGCGCGGCCGGGAATTCTCCTTCGTCCGGCAAAAGCAGCTAGAGGTCCGAGGCAAGGCTGAGCCGCGCGGCGGCAGCTTTCCAGGGACGGCCGCGCATCCCCTGCGTCGCAAACAGGTTTTTGCCGGTGCATTGAAGCGCATGAACAGGGAAATAAACCGGCTCCGCAAGATAGAAGCCAAGCGGGCACTCACGAGCTCTGCGCGACGCGCGTTGGCCATGCGCCGTGCGGGTCCCGAATTTTGGCGCCCGGATGCCGATTTTTCCGATGTTCGGAACCAGGGAGCCAATGCGAACCCAAGCAAGCGCAGTCGAGCACACATTTCCGGATCGCGGGTCGGGAGCGTCACAAAAGCTACCCAGCGTGCGCAGGCAGCGCGTGACAGCCGCACACCATAAGCTGGGGGCTGACCAGGCCTTCAACTAACCCCAACAAAATTCTACCGCCGCAGGAGCGCAAGGCTGCACCGCTTCCACCCGCGTTGCTATTCCAGATATTGTAAAGAAATTTATCTTTGGGAGCTCGCCGTCCGCGGCTCGCCATGCACTCCCAACGTGGCAGTCGTGCGGAAACGTGCTTTTTAATCAGGGCGCGGGCATAGCGGACGTCAGGTGCACAGAATGTCCGGAAAGCCGGCTGATTCTGCCAAGCGCTTGGGTGCAACCTCTCCCTAAGCTGAGCTTCCAGCTAGGAGCAGAGATGACCGTGACTAAGCGCTTACGTGACCGCCTTTTCGATCCACCCGACGGGTTGGGGCACCCGTTTCCCCATCACCTCAAATCCATCCGTGAAATCGACCTCAGCAGCGTTGGCGGCTTTATCGGGCGCTATCGCAAGTTTCCACGGGCCTGGATCGCTGAGACGCCTGATACCGTTTACGTGCGCCGGATCTACTGTTGGCTGTTTGCTGATGAGCAGCACGTTGGCTCATTCGAGCTGATCGACTTTGATCAGCCCGACCTCGCTTTCGTCGATGATGACGAATTCTGCTTTCTCATGGATGCGATCAGCGACTCCGCGATGGTGCTTGCCGAGCTGCTCGTTCAGCACTGGCCCGATGTCGCGACGACGCTCTTTCCCTTCGGACGGATCATTTTGATCGATCGAGCTTGGGTGAAGCCGGGCGTTACCGGCCGAAGTCAGTGGGCCGCTGTCTTGCGACGCCTGATCGAGATCGAGTGCCGACGCTACTCGCTCCTCGTCTTGAAAGCCTTCCCGCTTGAGCATGAGAACAAGGGCAAGCACCCTCTCATCGATTTCCGGCGTCGCGCCCTAATGCGGCTTTACCGCAGGGAGTTCGGGATGAAGCCGTTTCCAGGTAAGGCAGGTGATGACGGCTGGATGTACGCCATATCAGAGCGATTGAAGGGTCATCTCAAAGCGGCGATCTGAGCGGCTGACGCGCTCGGCAGGGGAACTTCTCTCCGTTGCCTGGGTTCGCCGCGTGCGAGGTAACAATGGCTCAAGGGCAGCATAGCTTTCCGACGCTTGGCGGCATCCTCCTGGGTCTCGGCCTCGGAGGCTTCTTCGATGGCATCGTACTGCACCAGATTCTGCAGTGGCACCATATGGTGACTAGCGCTGGCCATCCTGCCGACACGTTGGAGAACCTTGAGTTCAACACGCTCCTGGACGGACTGTTTCACCTCGCGACGTACCTGTTTACGGTCGCTGGATTGATCGTGCTCTGGCGCTCTGCGCGAAAGCCCCATTTCGAGTGGTCCGCCAGGCTGCTGTTCGCTGCAATGCTGATTGGCTTCGGGCTCTTCAACACTGTCGAGGGCCTGATCAACCACCAGATCCTTGGACTCCATCACGTCAACGAGACCGTGCCGCGGGAGCAGTGGCTCTACTGGGACATTGGCTTCTTGATATGGGGCGCCGGGATGCTCGTCGGAGGATGGTTACTTCTGAGATCGGCCAAGCGAGCATACCCGTAGCTGTGTGCCGTTCGAACTCCCTGCTAGCCATCGTGCCGCGAGCTCAGCCAGCAAGGTTGATGCGCGAACGGTCCTGCGGGCCGCGATTGCTCTTGTCGTCTGGCATATGATTCGCCTCGGTGCAGTTCATGGACTGGATCAACCGCCACGTTGACTACATCGCCGGAGTGAGCACCGCGGAGTCTGCGGCCGACCATACCTTCACCGTCCGGGCTGGCGTCTGTCGGGATTTCACGCACCTGGCCATCACGTTCTGCCGCGCTCTGTCGATCCCGGCTCGGGCAGTCAGCGCCTACGCTGTCGACCTGCAGCCGCCCGACTTCCATGCAGTCGTGGAGGTGTTCCTCGAAGATCAGTGGTGGCTCGTCGATCCGACCCGGTTGGCTCCGGTCGAAGGAATGGTGCGCATCGCTACCGGCCGAGATGCTGCCGACATCGCATTCCTCTCGACCGATAAGCCGTGCCAGCTCGTGCGGCAGAGCGTCCAGGCCGATAGCCTTTGACGGTGTTGGCCGTCTGACCGCAGTCAATAGCTCGCGTAGATCAGTCCGCTATCGCCCGCTCAGCCCGCCATCGCTGAAGCGGAGAAAGCTCGACCGCGTTATGAAAACCGGCGTGCCTATCTAACGCGCGATCGATCGCAACACGGTCATAGCGAGAGGTGCCGGGAACCGGCTTGGGGAAGGTCCCCGCTTTCACAAGCTGAGAAAAGCGTGAAGGCGTGACGGCACAGTAGGCTGCGGCTTCCTGCTTCGTCATTAGGCGGGGCAGGAGTCCCGAGCGAAGTGCCATTTCAGCCTCCGCCGTTGTCCTTGCCGGTCTGCTTCGCCAGCCTGACGCCGGCGCCGCCGCCGTTCTCAGGGATGAATTCTACCCCAGCCTTCTCAATAGCTGACCGGATTGCCTGCACCGTCCGGTCCTGCGCGGCAAGGGGGCCTGGTTTGCTTTCGAGTCGCTTGATCGACGGCAGCGACACCTTTGATGCCTCAGCCACGTCCTTCTGCTCCCACCGCAACAGTGCCCGCGCAGCTCGAAGCAGCTCACTTGTCAGTGTCATTATGATACCTCAGGATTTATCTGAGACCTGAGGTATTGACACGCCCTCAAGGTTCGACCTATACCTGAGGTATCGAAATTACTCGCTGTGAGCAATCAGAATGAGTGCCCCTCTCGCCAGCCTGTCCACCGGAAACCGCATCGCCTTCGACAAGGGCGCCATCATGCGCCGCGCATACGATGCCGGCCGGTTCGCTCTTGCTGCCTGCCGCACCGCCGCCGACCGCCGCGCTCAGATGAGCCGCTGGCTGCGCAAGGCCTGGCAGGAGGCCAAGGCTCAGGCCGCTGCTGTCCTCGCCGCCGCCCGCCATCAGGCCGACGTGCAGGCCGCTCTCGCCCAGCGCGCTCGCGAGGCCGCCGCGGTCGCCGCGCAGTTCGGCAACGACGCCGTGGCCCTGCGCTTCGAGATCGAGCGCGAGCATCGCCGCCAGCATTTCCAGCCCGCCCGCATCGACGCCCTGCGCGTCGCCCTCGCCAGCATGGGAGCCTGATCGATGGCTAGCCTCTCTCGCCGCCTGTTCCTCGGCCGCCTCGGCGCCACCAGCGCCGCGACCCTCACCGCGAGCACGGCCATCGCGGCCGCGCCTATGCCGGCTGACAATGCCGAGCTGGCCCGCATCGGGCAGGAGATGGCCGCAGCTGAAACCCGCTACCTCCGCGCGGATGACGCCTACAAGGCCGCGTTCGCCAAGGCAGAGCAGATGATGCCGCCCCCGCCGGCGAGCATCATCGCCACAGGACGAGAGACTCGATCCGCGCACGTCGAGCCGCTGCGGCTGGTGGACGACAATTTTCCCAATTGGCGTGAGGCCGAGGTCTTCGTGGTCGCGGCCCGCCGGATCGAGGAGGTTGCCGAGGCCTATGATGACCTGCCGATTGGCGACCCGCGCCGCCGCGGCGGACCTGCTCGTCGCGCCTGGAAAGCGCGGGCTGAGCATGAGGTCTGGATGGCTGCCCGCGAGCGCGTCCGCGAGGAGAGCGGCTTCGATGCTGCCAGCACCGAAAAGTGGCGCGCGAGGGAAGCCATCTCGAAGCTCGCCGAGGCGGCTTTCGAGCATGAGGCGCAGACGCCCGCCGACCTCCTCGTCCTCGCCCGCGCCTTCAACACCATGGCGCTGATGGATCAGAGCCGAAACTGGTCGACCGCCCTCCTGGGCCCGAAACTGGCGCTCGCTGCCGAGCGCGTCCTTAGCGCCTGACCGCCTTCATAATCGCTGGAGAATTGCCATGCTGAGCGCCACCGCTTCGGCAGCCGGGATCGGCTTGCCTGTCGCCATCGTCCCGCCCCATGAGCAGCCGACCCGGCTGACCACCACGCTCGCGCCCTGGGAAGGGCCGGAGCGCTTCGCCATGGTCGGCTGCGGCATCTGCATGCAGCCCGAAATCATGGACGGCACGCCGCTGTTGTTCGACCGCTCGGCGCCGGTGCGCGAGGGCGATGTGGTCGCCGTCTGGCGCCGGCCCGAATGCACCCCGCCGGGCGAGTGCCAGATCCTCATCAAGCGCCTGGTCCGTGGCCTGCCGAGCGGCATGGTCCTGCCGGGCAACCGCAGCAGCCGCGCGTCGATCCGCGTCCGGATGCTGAGCCCACTCCGCGAGTGGGAAATCCCGGTGCGCAACCTGCTCGGCCTTGTCCGCTGCATGGGGCCGGTCCCCGCGAACCTGCGCCGCATCCGAGTCACCGACGACGAGCTGCGCCAGGTCGCCGCGCATCTCAACGCCGCCTGATCCCAAGCCCCTGGAGCCAGCCATGCCCTCGATCGATCGCCGCGCCATGCTGACCGGCCTCGCCACCACCCCGGCCACTATCAGCCTCTCCGTCGCCGCTCAGGCGATCCCCGATCCCGCCTTGCGAGCCATCGCTGCCTGGAAGCCGGTGCGGGCGAAATGGGACGCCGCGCTGGAGGCCGCCGGCGTCGCCGGTGATGCCGCCTGCCGCCGTGCCGGGCCGCGCCCGAAAATCAGCTTCCGCGGCGAGACGGAGGATGGTGTCGGCGAGTTCTTCGTCCGCCGCTTCTTCGACAAGTTCACGCCCCTGGCTGACCCCGAGGTCGAGGCCGCACGGCGGGCCGCCCTGCACGCTTCCCGCGACTACAGCGCGCGGAAGGCCGAGGCGGGTGAGATCGAGCGCGTCGCCCAGCTGCAGGCCATCGCTCAGGACTGGTGCAATCGCGAGGCCGAGGCCCTGACCACGGCGCTGACGACGACGCCGACCACCCTCGCCGGCCTGCATGCCGTCATCCGTCTGATGGCCGACGAGCCCGACACGCTGGGCGAATGCACCGACGCCGCGGCCGCCAGCCTCGCCGCTGCGGCCGCCGCCCTGCTCCCCGATTCCCTCGCCTGATCCCCCTGACCTCTCCCTTGCCAGAGGAGTGCTCCATGTCTGTCGCTCGACGCAGTGTCGTCAAATCCCTGTTCGGCTCGGTCGCCCTGGCCGCTCCTGCCATGCTCCCCGGCTGCGCCATCGCCCCGGCGGCGGCGGCCGTCCGGCGATCGGCGCCGTATGTGCCCGGCGCTGAGAGCCCCGACCATGACCTCATCGAGGTCTGCGGTTTCGTCGGCCGTCTGCACCTTGATTACGAGGCCCGCTGCGTCCTCGACGAGGACGATCCGGATCTGAATGCCCTGGCTGAGATCGAGCGGGAGGGCATGGAGTGGATAAGGCGCCATCCGGCGCTGACCCTCGATGGCCTATCCGCCAAAGCCGAGGCGATGCGGCTCCATCTGCCGAAGGATGGGCAAGGCAACTTCTCGGCCCTCTACTCGTCGCCCGCCGAGGCCGCTGCCTGGTCTCTGGCCGACGACATCGCTCGCCTTGCGGGGGCTCAGTAATGAGCCCGATCCGCATCAACCGCCACCGCGGCCGGAGCAAGCCGGTCCGGTCCTACGGCGTCAAGCCGGTCAGCCTCCCGACCTTCAGCTTCTATGGCCATCTGCCGGTCGTCTTCATCGACGGCGAGCTGGTGATCGGGCGGCGGGTCATTCCGATGGAGCCACGTCGATGAGCCGCCTCGAATGGTTCGGCGAGGAGCCGAGCGTCCGCGACCATGTCGTTTCCATGGAGGAACAGACCGAGCGCGAGCGTGTCCCGCGCGTCATGGCCCTTTTCGACCAGCATGGGGCGACCTTCGAGGCGGTGCCCGGCTGGCCGGGCTGGTACGCGGCGCGGTGGACGGATGAGGCCGAATACGGCGACTGCCCGCACCGGTGGGCCTGCTGCATCGACATCGAGGAGGACTGTGAATGGCCCTACGCGCGAGCCTTCAAGGCGCGAGCCGAAGCGGGAGCGCGGTCATGAGCCTGGTCGACCTTCGCTCGCTTACTCCCGACCTCTGCCAGGTGGCAGACCTCGGGCTGTATTTCGCAGAACGGCAACGGCTGGCCGCCAACAGCTTGGAAGCCCTGTTCGGCGACGACAACCGCCTGACCGAGGCCGAGCAGCGGGACGTGCAGAGCATCCTGTCCACTGTCGCCCGGCGCCTCGTCAGCGAGGCCCGCACCCGCGAAAGCATGAGCCGCCGGCTCGGCGCAATCGTCGAGGCGTTGATCGAGGTCACCCACGCGATCGACGGCGACTGCGACCTTGAGCAGCAATGCGAGGACCAAGGCGCCCAATGCGATGATGAAGGCTGCCCGGACGATAACGGGCTGGCCGACCCGGACGGCATCGCCGAGCAGATTGGCAGCCATCATCTGGGCGGGGGATACGTCTTATGAAGCTGCGCGACATCACCGGTGCCATCACGGACGGCAACCTGCCCGCGGTCCGGCAAGCATTCTCGCTGCTGGTCGGGCCGGAGGCTTCGCAGATTGAGGCGCAGTCTCCGGGCTTCCGCGTCGTCGCGCTCAACCGGGTTTGCGGCGCGCTGGCGGCCGATGCCGAGGTCATGCCCGAAGCGACCGCGGCGGCGTTGGAGCTGCCGACCGGATCGACCTATGTCGCGGGCGCGGCGAAGGCGCGACGGGACAGCGCTAGGCTCGCCCGTCGACTCATGGCGCTCAGCTGACGAGGGCTCGAATACCGAACAGATGCTTACCCCCCGCTTACCCCGTGAGAACACGCAGAACGTCGCTATCGCTTAAGCGGCTGCCAAGCTTATCGATTTTGCGCGATCGGCAGATCGTAATGGCTGCCCTCCTTGGGCAGATCGGCCGGGGCGAGGTTGACGGTGATGCGCTTGGCCGGCAGCGCCAGCCCCGAGGCGATCAGCGCCGCGCGGACGCGCTCCTTGCTTTCGCCGACCGCCTTGTCGGCAAGCCCGACCAGGATGAAGGCCACGCCTCCGGGCGTCACCTGGACCTGAACATCGACGGCTCGGGCCTCGATCCCCTCGAAGGCCACCGTCGCAACCCGCGTCACCATTCGGCATCACCCCGCCCCTCCAGCTGACGCTAGCGGAGGCACGCGGCGGTTGCAAGAACGGAGAGCGAACCCTACACGGTTGCGACGGCGGCGCGCCGGGCCAGAACCTGGCGCAGCAGCACCGGCGCGCCGATCACCAGGCCAACGGCGACGCTGATCGGCGTCGCCAGGATCAGCGGCAGGGCGGCGATCGCGAGCACCACCCGCTCCCACATCGCCAGCGGCGCCAGCAGCCAGCCGGAGAAGGCCGCCGAGAGCAGGGTGATGCTGGCGATGCAGGCGCTGGTCGAGCCGATCAGCTCGGTCCAGGTGAAACTCGGCACCATGATCAGCATCGAGGGCGAGAACACGAAGACGAAGGGCACCAGCACCTTACCGAGCGCCAGGCGGAAGGCGGTGTTGCCGGTCCGGAACGGATCGGCGCCGGCCATGCTCGCGCCGGCATAGGCGGCGATCGCCACCGGCGGCGTCACATCGGCGAGCACCCCGTAATAGAAAACGAAGAAATGCGCGACCAGCGGGTTGACCCCGAGCATGCCGAGCGCCGGCGCCGCCACCGTGACCATGATGATGTAGTTGGCGGTGGTCGGCACGCCGCAGCCGAGCAGGATGCAGACCAGGCCGGTGAGCAGCAGCGTGAAGAACAGGGTCGCGCCGGTGACGCCGAAGGGCAGGAAGGGCAGCAGGTCGAGCATGCCCTTGGCCCATTGATCGGCGAGCGAGGTGACGATCCAGGAGATCTTGAAGCCGACGCCGGTCAGGGTGACGACGCCGACGATGATGCCGACGGTTGCCGCCGCCGCACCGACGCCGATCGCGTATTTGGCGCCGAGGATGAAGGAATCGACCATTTCGTGCAGGCGCCTGCGGCCCTCGGACCAGCGCAGCAGCACGCCATGGGCCATTGCCGCGAAGCAGGCGAGGGTCAGCGCGAGGTTGACGCCGGGGACGCGCAGGATCTCGGTCGGCGCGCAGATTCCGAGCGCCACCGCGAAGACCAGCGCCGAGGCGGCGCGCCAATGCGCCAGGCCGATCAGCATGCAGCCGGTGATGCCCCAGAACGCGGCGAGATAGGGCGTGTAGCCGGTGAACAGCACGAGGATCAGCACGAAGAGCGGCGCGATCGTCGGCCAGTCGCGCGCGAAGACCTCGGAGAGCTTCGGCGCCTCGGCATCGGTGAGGCCGCGCATGCCGGTGCGGCGCGCCTCGAAATGCACCTGCATCAGCACGCCGAAGAAATGCATGAAGGCGGGGATGATCGCTGCGACGACGATGCTCGCATAGGGCAGGTTGAGGAACTCGACCATCAGGAAGGCAGCGGCGCCCATGATCGGCGGGGTGATCTGGCCGCCGGTGGCGGCGGTCGATTCCACCGCGGCCGCGAAATGGCGCTGGTAGCCGAGGCGGATCATCATCGGGATGGTCAGCGAGCCGACGGTCACCGTATTGGCGACCGAGGAGCCGGAGATCATGCCGAACAGGGCCGAGCCGAAGATCGAGATCTTGGCCGGGCCGCCGGCAAAGCGCCCGGCCACCGCCGCGGCGACGCCCAGGAAGAGCCGGCCGAGGCCGACCCGCGTCGCCAGCACGCCGAACAGCACGAAATGGAAGACATAGGTGGCGACGACGCCGAGCGCGACGCCGTAGACGCCCTGGCTGGTCAGATAGAGATGGTTGACCAGCACCGACCAGGTCGCGCCCGGATGCAGGAAGATGCCGGGGAAATACTCGCCATAGAGCGCATAGACGATGGCGAAGAGCGCGATCAGCGGCAGGCCCCAGCCGATCGCCCGGCGCGTCGCCTCGATCATCAGCACGATGGTGATCGAGCCCATGATCACATCGAGCGTCGAGGGATTGCCGACGCGGAAGACGAGGTCCTCGAAGATCCAGGGCACGTAGAGGCTGGAGATGGCGACCGCAACGGCGAAGACCCAGTCATAGAGCGGCACGCCGCCCGGCCGCGCGAGGCTGGAGGCATAGACCTGGCCCGCCTCGCTCTTGCGCGCCGCGAAGACCAGGAAGATCAGCCCCAGCACGAAGGCCAGATGGATTCCGCGATGGGTGGTCTCGCGCAGCAGGCCGAAGCCGGCGGTGTAGTAATGGAAGGCCGAGAGCGCCAGCAACAGCGCGCCGACCAGCAGCGCGGTGCCGTGCGGCACCTTGCGGAACTGCATCTCGGGATCGAGCTCTTCCTCGAGCCTGGCGAGTTCGGCGGTGGAGGGCTGGCTGGCCATGGGACACTCGGCTTCGGTGAACATGATGCGCCACCCGGGCAGCGGCGCGCCGCCCGGGTGGTCGAAAAGGCTTCCGCGTGGGGACGGCTACGCCGTCACTTCAGCAGGCCGGCTTCCTTGTAGAACTTCTCGGCGCCGGGATGCAGCGGCACGCCCTGCAGGCCCTGCAGCGCGGTTTCCTTGCGGATCACCTTGCCCTTGGCATGGCCGGCATCGAGCGCGGCGCGGGTCTTGTCGCTCCACAGCGCCTTGGTCACCGCATAGACGGTGTCCGGCGAGATCTTGGCCGAGGTCACCCAATGGGCGCCGACCGCGACGGTCTTGACCGCGCCGACATCCTTGTAGGTGCCGGCCGGGATCTCGTCGGCGGCGAAGAAGGGCGAGTCCTTGGCGAGCTTCTCGGCCTGCGCGCCGGTGATCGGCAGGATGTCGATGCCCGAGCCGGTCGAGGCCAGCTCCGAGATCGCCGCCGCCGGATAGCCGCCGGTGAAGAAGAAGGCGTCGACCGAGCCGTCCTTCATCTTCTCGGCCGCCTGGTTCGGCTTGAGGTATTCGGCGCTGATGTCCTTCTCGGTGACGCCGAAGGCGGCGAGGATCGCCTTGGCGTTGAGCAGCGTGCCCGAGCCCGGCTCGTCCAGCGAGACCTTCTTGCCCTTGAGATCGGCGACGCTCTTCACATTGGCCGCCTTGCGGACGACGAGATGCACCGATTCCGGATAGAGATTGGCGATGGAACGCAGATCGGCGACCTTCGGCTTGCCCTCGTAGACGCCGGTGCCGGAATAGGCCCAATAGGCGACGTCGGCCTGGACGAAGCCGGATTCGGCGGCGCCGCCGACGATCGCGTTGACATTGGCGACCGAGCCGTTGCTGGCGACCGCGGTCGAGACCAGCTGCGGCGGCGTCGAGATCGCGTTCGCGATCAGGCCGCCGATCGGGTAATAGGTGCCGGCGGTGCCGCCGGTGCCGATGCGGAAGAAGGCCGGCGCCTGGGCGATGGCGGCGCCGGCGAGCGCAGCGGCGCCGAGGCCGAGCGCGAAGGCCGCGGCGCGGCGGCTCATGGTGAACTGCATGGAGACCTCCCGTTGAAGCGGGAAGTCTCGGCAGGTTTCAGCCGGCAATCAAGCGCGGAATCGGCAAATCCCATGCGTTTGTCGGCGCCGCCGCGCAAGATTGTGTCCTAATCGTGGCAGCGTTCGCCGCCCGCAGGGTCAGGCGGCAACGCCGGTGCCGATCTGGCAGGCCACGCCCGTGCCGCCGAGGCCGCAATAGCCGGCCGGGTTCTTGGCCAGATATTGCTGGTGATAGTCCTCGGCGAAATAGAAGCTCGGAGCCTGGCGGATCTCGGTCGTGATCGGGCCATAGCCGCGCGCGGCCAAAGCGCGGCCGTAGTCCTCGCGCGAGCGCTCGGCGGCGGCGCGCTGCGCCTCGTCGAAGACATAGATGCCGGAGCGGTATTGCGTGCCGATATCGTTGCCCTGGCGCATGCCCTGGGTCGGATCATGGCTTTCCCAGAAGATCTTGAGCAGTTCCTCGTAAGAGAGCTTCTGCGGATCGAAGGCGACGAGCACGACCTCGTTATGGCCGGTCAGCCCGGAGCAGACCTCCTCATAGGTCGGGTTCGGCGTTTCGCCGCCGGCATAGCCGACCGCGGTGACATAGACGCCTTCGCCGGCCTGCCAGAATTTGCGCTCCGCGCCCCAGAAGCAGCCGAGCCCGAACAATGCGAGCTGGATACCCTCCGGGTATGGTCCTTTCAGCGCCTGGCCACTGACGAAATGGCGCTCGGCGGTCGGCAGGGCCTGGGTGCGTCCCGGCAGGGCCTGGCCGGCGGCGGGCATCTCGGTCTTCTTGCGCAGGGAAAACATGGCGGGCTCCATCTCGGTCAGCCGCCAATATAGGGATCGCGAGGCGCCGCGCCCAGTCTCGGGGCCGCCGCGGCCGCTTCACCGTCGCGTGACGATGCCGATCTCTGGCCGCGGCTCGGCGCCCAGCCAGAGCAGCAGGAAGCCGAGCAGCAGCCCGACCAGCGCCGCCGGCGCGAGCAGGAGATTGACCAGCACCGGGTCCCAGAGCAGCGGATGGAGATTGCGCTCGACCATCGGCTGGAGGGCCGGCAGGCGCCCGCCGGCGACCATCGCGAGAACCTCGCCCAGCGGCGTGAAACGCCACAGTGAATTGGCGATCGCACGGGCGCCGTCGGTCAGCAGCGCGATGAATCCGCCCGCAACGCACAGATAGCCCAGGACCCTGACCAGAAACCGCACTCTTCGTTCCCCATCCGCCGCGACATCGGCGACCGGCGGGCGCAGATTCGCTCCCGCTCCGGCCTGGATGTGTCCCCTGCCCCGGCGCATTGCAACGGCTAAGGAGAGCCCGCGCAAGCGGAGCGGCCGCGGCGCTTGGCCTCAGCCGGCGGCGGCGAGTTCCTTGCGAATTTGGCCACCGGATCGATTTCGGACGATCCAAGGGCTCGCAGGCCTTGAAAGACGCGCGCGCCGAGGCCATAAGCAGCGCGCCGGACAGGTGGCCGAGTGGTTGAAGGCGCACGCCTGGAAAGTGTGTATACGGGAAACCGTATCGCGGGTTCGAATCCCGCCCTGTCCGCCAGCAAGTCTTCCAGCTTCAGCACTCAGCGCAGAACCGTCGGAAATCGCCGGTACTTCGGGGCCTTGAGGGCGTCGCGCCGCTCTGCGTTTCGCGCCAGCCCAGAGATTTGGGCGTCTCAAACGCCCGATTCTCGGCTCGGCCCCGCGCCACTGCGGTTCTGCGCGACAACCGCAGTGGCCAAGTTTTTGTCGCAAATCTGGCCTATCCCCGACCATCGAAAGGTCTGCTTTTCGGTGAGTCAGCTGGCAGTGTAGCTACAATAGGAGAGCTGGCCGATTTTCTAGATTTTCTCCCTCGTCGGCAGGGCTGTGTGGTTTACCAGTTCGCGCTGTCGCGTTGGTTTAGCCGACCGCTGGGACCAGGTTGACGAACTCCGCCGTCTCACTTTTGGGGCGCAAATGATCATCGAGCGGCTTCACGGCTAGCTTCAGCGGCATCTGCCCAGCCATGCCGCTGAAGATGCAGGTGCCAGTTGGCAGGGTCGGAATCGATTCCTCCGTCAGCTTATCGATATAGGACACCGCGCTCGCGATAGACTGGAGGTCCTTCTGATTTATCAGTCGATGAATGAAATAGTTATGGGCTTGGGACGTTATAGTATGGGAGATATCGTTGGGTCTTTGGCTTGAAATCGTGACAAATACACCAAATTTCCGCCCTTCCTTGATGATCTCCTCGAACGTCTCAAGGCGGTAATCTTTCCAACTCTCCGATTCCCGGAAGGATTCGCGCGATAGAATATTGTGCGCCTCATCGATCACGATGTTCAGCGATCTCAACCCGCCGATCCGCTTATGGTCCTCGTAGATTTTTTTGGCGACGAGGAGAGGAACCGTCTTCTTCATCTCCAGATTGATGTCGCTAAGCGCGAATACGAGCACGTTGGACGCGAAGAGATTGGCGGCAGGGGTGGGATCGAAGATCTTTCGAATGTCGCCTTGCTTGCTCTTGAGCTTATTGATCGCAGGCGCGATGTGCTCGTTTTGGGCGCGGTTCGCTAGGACGTCAGAGATCAGCTGCACGTAGCACAGCATGATCAGGTTTTTGATGTCGTCGTCGGCGAGTTCAAGCAATTCCACCGTCTTATAGACGATGGTATCGGTGATCCGGTCGGGTGTCGATCGCAGATAGACCTGGGTTCCGCGAAGTCGATACTCCGACTGGATGTTGTGCCACTCGATGTCCTCCGCCAGCTCGATTGCCTCACCAGCCGCACTGGTCTCGGGCAGGACCTGCCTGAGGTAGTCGAGCAGCAAGTCCGCCCGGAGCTTGTCCGACATCTGCAAAATCTGAGTTATTTGTCGACGTACTATGCCCCCGAGGTACTGGGCGGGAGCGGCCGCTTCATTCACGAGCTGCTGAAGCTTGAGAGCCCGTTTTAGAAAGGGCTTCTGGGTCTTTTCCGTTGCATCGGCGAGAATGCTGACGATCTCGATATCGTTGAAGCCCCCGGATCCAAGGGGGATCTTGTCGCCATCATCGTTCCTGGTGCTCAGACGGAAGACCCGCTTGTGCTGCGTCAGGCAGTTGTCCCGGATGTACTCATTGTTGAAGTCAAACAGAACGACACGGCAGTTCGCCTCGAACGCCTGCGCGTTGCGAGCTCGCATTTTTGCGATGAACTCCTGATAGATCATCGCCAGGGTGTTTGACTTCCCGCTGCCTGTATTTCCGAAGATCGCAATATGGCTGTTCATCAGCCCGTCGACCGGGAGAGAGATGTCGTACCCCTCGTACTCCGATCGCGCGATTTCCAGCGCGATCCCGCCATTCCGAAGGAGATTGTGGATTTGATGGACCTTCTCCTTGGTGAGAAGGAAAGCCTCGTTGCCGACGAGCGGGAGCTCCTTAGTCCCGCCGAAAAACTCGCCCTTGCGGTCCAGGAAACCCACCAGCGAAACGGATAGGAACCGGCGGCCGTTCATATAGGCCAGCTGACTCGGGCGCTTATCGTCCGTCTGGGCGTTCTCACCCTCGACCTTGCCAATGAGGCTGAGAAATCCTTTTCGAATGTCGACGTAGCTTCCGACGCCGATGTTCCTGATCACATCGCCGTCGAAAAATAGCTCGGACAAGTTTTTGTCGCGGTCGACGGAGATAAAGACCTTTCGCCCCGTCACAGCCGAAACTTCACCGACCCGGAGCACCGCCTCCTTCTGCAGTCGGTCGGGCCGGTCAGCCATTTTTGATCTCCGGCAGAACCGCAGAAAGGATGTCGTTCAGCTTAAGGAAGTTGATGTTGGTGCCGGCAGGCGGTCCGATCACACTGACGTTCCGATGCTTCGTAAATTTGGCTTGGTACGAAGCAATGTCCTCGTGGCTATAAGCGAAAATGATCAGCTGAGAGGTCGGGTTCCTGAGAGTCCTCCGCGTAATGTCCAGGATGTGCTCGTCACTGAACGAGAATCCGAATGTCATCAGGACGGCATTTTCCTGCTCCATCGACTTCGAGAAGAGCCGGAGCAGGTCGTAATAGACCCGATCCATAAGGGTCTCATGGAACTTGCCGAAGTGCGGCATGATCAGGAAGTGCTTGCTGAGATAATCAGCAACCTTCGCTGGGTTGGCCTTCTCGGCTGCCGTCAGCGGTGGAACAGCGCTTGCATTGTAAACGAGGCTCGACCCCTTCCTAGCCCAGTTCAGGGATCCGTGAGGCTTGATGAGATTGATGGTTGGGATCTCAACCCGGCGAGCATAGAGCGAACTCGCCCTGTACGTTCGATCGAAGTATTTCTCTGGGACGAATGCGAAACTGTCCGACCGCCCCGATGATCGATCGAAACCGTCATTGATGATTATGCTCGGTAAATTACTGGCAGAAAATTCGATAAACATGTCGTAGTTTGTCGAATAAATCGTCGCCTGCCTGGGCAAGATCTCGTTCTTACGGAAAAACAGCATCTGATCGATAATCGATATAAAGCGGCTATAATTGTTGAATGTCTCGTCGAGATCGGCTGGGTATGCGGCGTCGCTTACGAGTTGCTTGTACGTCTTACCGATCGCCTCGATAAAATCGACCATTTCTCGGTCGGCTTCCGCCTTCTTCCCATCCTTAATCAGATCGTCCAGGGTCTTTTCGATATTGCCGGCAGTTTTGATCGCCGGCAGCGAGGCGCCTGACCCAATGAGAAAGTTCAGATTGCCAGACTGAATGTAGGGTGCGAGGAGCTTCGCCGTCTCTTCATCGTCATTACTGATTATATGGGATTGCACCATGGCAAGCCGTTTCTCAAGGCAGCAGAATCTACGACTACCGGCATTTTAGCTGCTCCACTGCCGAGGCGATAGGCATCCATAAGCTGTTCTTTGCCGCAGGCGAGAGGGCTCCAGAGCAATGGCATCACCATTGAAACTGTTGGCGACGCCACCAGGCTTTCGCCTCCAGACTTGGCTGCCGAAGCGGGAAACACAAACGTTCAGGTAACTTGCAGCGCTCGCTGACGCTGAGGCCTATCTGGCGATATGGCGATTTTGGGAAGTATGCTTTCAGACGAGGGCTCAACGACCGTTTTTGGCCCATTCGATGCCGCTGAGAAATCGGCAGCGCGTTACATCGCCCGTCGGTAGATGGAGACTAAGCTCGCAGCGGCCCCTGCAATGCCCATCACCCAGAAGATGAGCCGAAAAGATTGACCGAATGTCCAGGTTTGCGGCGAAGGGGGACCCGAGGCGCGGCGCTCTCCTTCCCCTGCAACGATCCGCGCGAATGCAGGCATGCATGTGTTCTCGCCCGCCACCAGTGCGACTTCGGCGAGCTTCACGAGCTCTGATCCCCGCGCGTCCAGCCGGTAAAATACGACTGAGAAAAGCGTAAGCAGAGCTCCCAGGATCGCGACCACCGGCGCCATGGGCTTTCCAGCCTGGAAGCCAGCGCCGATACCCGTCGACAGGATGCCGGAAAGGACGATGAAGAAGTTGAAAACGGATATGCGCTGCTGTGCATGCAGGACGAAATAGCGCCACGCATGGTCCAAACCCTTGTCCGCGGGCTGCAGAGGGTCCTTCAGCACGCCTGCGGAACTCGATGCTTCCGGATCAAGATCACTTGATACACGCACGTCGCCCATCTCCTCACCAATGCTACCGTCGTAGTCGATCGCCGTTTCGGAGCTGTCCGCGCCGCGACGCAGGCGCAATTGGATGACGCGCGTTCAGGCTCCGGCTTCCGCCTCAAGGCACTCGATCACCTGACGGTGCTTGTTGCAACCTCGGCAAGACCCGCAGGCCCATTCGCCCGTATGGCACGAAAACGTCCATCCTAACACAGATTTGGGGACGGCCGCATTCTTGACGAGTTGGAGGGTCGTCATTTCGATTGCCGGCGCGACGACGCGTACCTCGGATTGCTGCCTGACCAAACAATCGATGGCCGAGACGAACTCCGCGCGTCCATCCGGGTGGGCGTCGTCCCCCACCACAGTACCCACCAGGATTTCCTTCAGCGGATCAGCGGCGTAGGCCATCGCCGCCAAGGTAATCAGCATCTGATTGCGGTAAGGCCAGAACTCGGGTGACTTCGTAGCCGAAGCCAACGCCGTTCCAGATCTCGACATTGTGCCGTGGCCGAACGCGGACATGTCGACTCGCGGGACATCCAAGACGAGCCCGATCGCGGCGGCTACCGCTCGGGCGGCCCGCTCCTCGCCCCTGGCGGGTCGCTGCCCGTAGTCAAAGAAAATGAGTTTCTCCGGCCGGAGCATCCAAGCCAAGGCCGTCGAGTCCAGTCCGCCGGTGAAAAGTAACGCCCTCATGTCGAGATCCACTGAGTTCGGTAGAGAGCCGAACACAAATCATGTTCTGCGATAGCTCCTAGCGCACTGACGTCGTCCAGGATCGCCGGATCGTCGACGAATGCAATTACGGGCTTGCCGTGCATCAGCGCGGCGCTAGTCTCTGCAATCGCTGCGTCCGTGTCTCCGAGCAGGATCAAGACCACGTCAAAGTCGCTTGCGGTCGACGGCTGTGATCGCCTTCGGCGTAGGTCCTCGTGGCGGATGATGACTGCCCCAAGGTCTTCCAACCCTCTCGCGGCCTCTTCTTGGAGCCATCGACCGGATGTTGTGGTTTGCGCCGACATTAGGAGAACCTTGCGCCGATTCCCGCCTTCCGAGGCCGGGATCCTGTGAGATGATACGGCGGGGAGCGGGAAGGCAGGCGTCTCGACATAGTCGGCTGTGCGGCGGGAAGCCAGATCTGCGGCGGCCGCCGCCGACGCTTCGCCGGGCAACCAAGCGTGAGCGAAGGTGGCCGAGAAGACGTCTCCCGATCCGATCTTGTAGACGGAGCGCGTTGGGTAGGCCGGGACGTGACGAGGCGATTTATCTTCCTCGAAGACATACGCTCCGCAGGGACCGTCCTTGACGACTATCGCGGTCGCGTGGTCGCGGCGCCTCATGCTCGCCACTGCGGAGGCGATGTCGTCCTCTCCGCTCAGACGACGGATCTCGGTTGCATTGAGGACAAGGGCGAGCCTATCCGCCGTTGAACCGTTCTCGCCGAAAGCTGCTGGGCTTGCGCCGGACTGGGGATCATATACCGCCCGCTTTGCGGTAACGCGGAATTCGCCTTCGAGGCACCCAAACCTCAGCACCTCGGTCGCTTCGATTGCGACCGTCATGGCGTTTGGGCACGGCAATGGGACGATTCTCGGTCGAGCCATGGGGTGCAGATAATCGAAAGTATAACGGCACGGTGTCGCGTGCACCGTCACTCTTACGCCCATCGGAGCAAAGTTGAGCGCCACGTCTCGGTCGAGCGATGCAGGATGAAATGTGTGCAACTCGATGTCGTGGCGAAGTCCCACCAAGGCCAAAGCCGCCCGCCCCCCGGATCCGAGCAGCGCGACGCGCGACGGTGTTAAGCAGTTCTCCGCATAGACTCCCCCGGCGATGAGCAATGCGCTACTCTCGGAGTATGGTGACGTCGATCCGACCACCGTCAACATGATCGACGATGGCGCGATACGGCACGTCATCCTCAAGGCAACGTATCAGGACCGCGAGGTTCGGCACGCCCGCCAGCGAACCCACCGTGGCGCCAGTGACCTCGTCGATAAGGACGACGCGCGGTTGCCCGCCGCTTCGGTCGGCGCGAACCCGAAGCCAAGCTCCCCTAGTGATCCCTTCTGCGGGGCCGGAGACGATAGTCGTCAGTCTTGCCGGGCAGTCCTGCCCTGAGCCGGACCCAAGCGTGGCACCAGTGGCCTTCTTCGGCGGCTTCGTGTCCGACCCACCCATTCAAGTGCCTCCATGGTCCGACGACATACCCGTTCACCCCAATGCGCCGGCTCTAGTCTCGGCCCACATCACGGCATCCAACAGGGATGATCGCACCTTAATCGCCTTCGCGAAATCCAGAAACCGTTCTTCTAGGGCTTCATAGTCGCGTGGAAGCGATATCTCGTTGGGAAAGAGGCTCATCTGCCGGCACGCACGCAGCACATGCACGTCGATGATGGCGACGTCGTCGCTGTCAAGGTGATTACGCACGATCCATGACGCCGTCTTCGGGCCAATACCCTCAAACGACATCAGGCCATCCCTCAAAGCACGCGGCGACGTTTGGTTCGGAGGCGAGTCCACCATTCGTCGGCGCATCGCATCGATGCGTCTCGCACGCTGGTTTGGAAAGCGATAGCGGCGAGCTCGCCCCTGCACGTCCAGAGGCTGTGACAGCAGATCGAGGATGCGACTTGCCGGAATGTCTCTGCCTAGCTCGAATACCCCATGCTCCCTGAGCCAATCGAAAGCCGCAATGTTGGCCTCGAACGTCACGCTGTAACCCCCAAGCAGGCAGAATCCGACTTCTTCGACTAGGGAGCTTGCTCCGCAGGCGAAGCTCGGCGTGGCTTCCTCGTTCCAGCAACATCGAACCGCCCAATATGCTGGGGTACCGAGATGGTCCGGCGCACCCCATCGAACGCCCCTCACCACTTCCTCGTGGCTATCCGGTAGCGCGATCAAGCGGGCTCCGTCGCCGTATCCTGCCCATACTGACTGCATGCAAGGGTCTCCTTGCGCCACTATGCAATTTTATGCATAAACATGCAATGCAGATGTCTTTGGCGCAGGCTCGCCTTTCCGCGACGATCAGGCAAAGCGGAATGACCGATGCAGAGGTCGCAGCGGTGCTCGGCGTCAATCAATCGACGGTTTCGCGCCTCAAAAACGCGAAAATCGCCAAGGTCCTCAAGTATCAACATAAATTGGACGGGCATCTCGGCGCCGGCAGGGCAAGCCAGGCGGACGACTTTTCGGAATTAATGGCAATGGCGCAAGCATCGCCCTCACTGCGCGAAGTGCTTTTAGCGCTGCAGCGACTTATGCACGAAAGCGCATAGAGTACGCTTGTTTCTTGGACGACGTTTCGGCGGCATCAGTGAGCGCCGGATCTCCGATAGTCCAGGAAGGGAGAACGGCGATCCTCCGAGCAATCTTCGCGCGTGACGGCGCCACTATTCAATCGAATGATCCTGCTGCATTATTCTCATCACGGCTCAAGTTCTCGGGTCGGTTTCCCTGATTGTACTCGGCTGCGGATGTCTCGATGGACTCGCCGACTGCGCGCTTGCCCACTCCGATACGCGTCGGAGGCGGCGCAGTCGCAACTTCCGGGCCCCTAATCGTGCCCTCTTATTCCAGCAAAGCGCTGGCAAGGACCTCGGTCGCGTCAACGCTCGACAACACCGCTGAATTCATCGCGGGTTCCGTGCTGATCAGCGCCTACGACATCCGCTATTATCGGGTCGATCCGCAGCGCTTCAAAGTTCAGCTGATTATCGTAGATAGTGGCGGTTACGAGACGCTCGTCGACGAGGAGGGGAAGCTTCGGGGCGGCAACGCAGATCACGCGTCGTTTCCATGGTCGCCCGACCTCCATGCCGAGACATTAGCAGCGATCGACGTTACGGTCCCGGTCGTTGCGGTCAGCTATGACCGCACGGATTTGGCCATTGGCGACCAGATCGTCGCAGCCCTTTCCTCTAGAAGTCCGAAATTTGGAAGCGCGTTCCTCCTAAAGCCGAGGAACGGCGAGAGGCTGACTATCGAATCGATCGCAGAAAGCGCCGCAATGTTGAGGCACTTCGACATTGTTGGAGTGACGGAGAAGGAGGCCGGCCTCACGTTTTTCGAACGATTGACCTTTATCGCACGCTTGCGCGCATTACTGAACTTGAACCAAGTCGATAAGCCGATTCACGTATTCGGCGGGCTCGACCCATTTATGACGCCTCTCTACTTCCTGGCCGGAGCTGACATAGTGGACGGCCTAACGTGGCTGCGCATGGCATTAACGGACACAGGTGCGCACTATCTGCCAGCATTTGCCGCTATGATCGATCCAATGGCGCCGTTGGAAGAAATCGAGTGGCGGATAAGGCGCGCCAACTTCAGTCGTATAGTGGACATGCAGACCGCGATCCGGCGTTTCCTGCACAGTGGCGACTACGGCAGTCTCACTAGCAGCAGGGAGTTGTCGGCTGCGATAAAAACTGTCCACGGCCAGCTGCTGCGGTCACTGCAAGTCTGAAATTGGGACTTATTCGCCAATGTTTGGATTCCGGCGAACATCCAACTTCCGCTTCTGGCGCTTAGGTTGCAAGTGATGCTCCGGCCCACTCCTGGACCTGTTGATCCTGCCGCAGGCGCAGCCGGCGCCACTCCAGCCCAGCAAACACGTCATCTAGGTCGCGTTCGCCCTGGAGCGGAAAGGCGGCGTCTGCCTCGCGCCAGAACCGCGCGGACAACGCACGGTCAGATTCCCATGCTTGTCGCCACCACGATTGGATGCCCTCGCGCGCGTTGACGAGCGCGGTGGCTGACGGAAGCCGGTCACGCTTGGAGTGGCGGTTAACTGTGGGTTTCGCGGGAAGGAGGTTCCAGAGATCGCCGCACGGCCAAGCGGTCCAAGGCAAACAGTGATCGATATCGAGGCTGCCCGGGTGCAGCTGAGCTCCCGTCCAGATGCACCGAACCGGAGCGCCATTCGCTACAAGACGGCGGGCAACATCCCTTGCAAGGGCCGTGTCGCGGGCGGGATCCAGCCATCGAAGAGCCGCTTCAGCCTCGCCCGGCGCGACTGCGCGGCCCATTCTATCGCCGAAGCTCTGGATGAGGCGCGCCCATTCACTGACGAGGATCGGCTCGACCCACGCGCCTAACCGTTGGAGGGTGCGCCAAACCGGCCCCGGCACTCCTATCAATCCGAAGGTGCGGAGTGTCTCTGTGTCCATACAGATCTCGTGAAGAATGCGCGGCGCTCGCGCCGGAGCCGCATCAAACACCTTCGCGTCCGAATTAGGATACCGCGTAAAGGTTGCGGGCATCCGGCTGATGTTCGTCCGCGCATCCGCCAGCGCCTGGGCGACGATCTTTGCGCGCTCGCCGGTGAACCTCGCGCCGATCCGCAACTCCTGCCCGAAGACGTGATCCCCCAGAAGTTGTCGGAACGCGCCCCCGGCGAATCCCAAGCGATCTGCCCCGCGGTTGCCCGGGAGCTGTGGAAGATCTGCCGCAGCCAGCGGCAGGTACATCCGCAGCCAATTGAGGGCCACAGCTCCCAGTGGTAGGTCAACGATATCTTGGTCGGGACGCTCTACGGCAAGAGCTGGCGCGGTGTCGGCGATCCGCGCAATGGCGCGCAGGAGGCCTAATTTGTAGGTCGCGGATTTGTCGTCATTTAGAATGATGCCTCGGAGAAGAGGGAGAGCTCCGGCGCCGTCATCGGGTAGCTGGAAGGCGTAGGTCGTCCATTCAACATCTCCGCGGCCCTGGAGGTCCTCACCGCCAGCGATCTGCAAGACAGCAAGGCCGCAGGATAGAGCGTAGGTTTCAAGCTCGCCAGCAGGGACGGGCCACATTGGGCGGTCAGGAGAGCCGGAGCCGTTCCGGACCGAAATAAGCAGGCGACCGCCGGGCTTGAGCAGCGTAGCGATTTTCCGGAACGCGCGCGGGCGCTGATCCGGCTGGACGTGCATAAAGACGCCGCTGAGCAGTATGACGTCGAAGGCAAGGCCGAGCCGATGCGTTGCAGTAAGCGCCGGTAGACGATCGTCCAGCCACCTGATCGCGTCGTCTGCATGATGCTTCATGCCTGCTTCTCGCATGCCTTTGGCAGGCTCGACCGCTACGACCTCGAAGCCCTTGCGACGCAGCCAGGCAGCGTCGCGGCCTGAACCTGCGCCGATATCGAGAGCTAGACGATCTGTCCCGGATGGGAGAATGCTGAGAAACGCGGCGTGGACTTCTTCGGCGCGTAGCCGCTCGTAACGGTCAGCCAGCGCCGAACCGCCTGCATTATAACCAACGACCGGATCGTTCACCGCCCCGACTCCTCATTACCAGTCAGGCTAGGAAGGAGCCCCCGTGAGCGCAACCTAGGCCAGCTTGAGCGCTTCAACCTAGGTGCCTTAGGCGACGGTCCATTTGAGAGTCGGGCGACAAATTCCGATTCCGGCGTTCTACCCGACGCCTTATCCTATGTTCCAGCAGCTCAGTCAGGGGCGATCTGCTGTGACTAGAGGCCCTGAATCTGCCTGGTCTTTGGAGAATTGCTGCACCCGTTCAAACCGTCCACGCTATTCAAAAAGGCCATGCCCCCAAGGGGGCTCCCATAAAGGTTCCGGAGCGAGAGACCCGAAGATGACTCTGCCACGGCGGCTGCGAAGAAGCTCATGGACGGGATTTGTTCTTCGCCTCTTGGGTCACGCGTCATGGGCAGCAGAGCTGTCAGCTTCAGGGATAAACTTCATTGGCGGCCGACATCAGGCACCTTTTAGCGACTGGGTCGGTCCAGCCAGGATTGCCAGCAAACTGGGCTTCTGCACGATCGAAATTGCGCTTTCAAAAGGACATATCGCAAGGCTTGCAGGCATTAGCAGGCTCGATGCGGCAAACTTCATTTGTACCGCCAACAAGGCCTTCCGCGAGTACATCCTAGGGCAATTCGAAGCGGTCGAAAGTGAACTGAGTTCGCTGTTCGAGGTCATCAATCGGCTTGACCGTCCGCGCCGCTACCCCGCCGCCTGTCTGCTTGCGCCGTTCCTCGTGCGCGCATCGGCTATCAGCGGCTCCCTACCGGCGAAGATCCCTGACGGTTACCTCTCGGATCATCAGCAGAAGGTCATTGATACGGTCCGCGTATTCCAGCGGACACCGGAGAATGCGCGTCGTGCTGCAATCCAGCGCTTCATCGATGTTGACCTCGCCAACCTGACGGACTTCTTCGACACGATCGAGAAGAACCCGCTGACGCCTGAGCAGCGTCTGGCCGTCGTGACTGACGAGGACGCAACGCTTGTCCTCGCGGGCGCGGGGTCAGGCAAAACCAGTGTCATTGTCGCAAAGGCGGCTTACTTGATCGAACGCGGCATCCGTCCGCCTGAGAACGTCCTGATTCTGGCTTTCGGGAAAGATGCCGCCGCCGAAATGGCGGAACGGATCAAGGCGCGGACGGGCGTTCAAGTCGGCGCTATGACATTTCACGCGCTCGGCAATAGGATCATCCGCGAGGTTGAAGGCCGGGGGCCGTCGTTGGCCGCGCATGCCAGCGATGACGTCAAATTTCGTGAGCTACTGCGCGACATTCTGCTCAATGAAGTTGCGCCTACAGCCAAGCTCGGCACCCTGCTACTGGCTTGGTTTTCGGAGTTCTATTGGCCGTACAAGAGCGAATGGGACTTCAAGACGCTGGACAGCTATTTTCAGTGGGTAGACGCCCATCAACTCCGCACCCTCAATGGCGATCGCGTCAAGAGCGTCGAAGAATGGGAAATCGCTAACTGGCTCTATCTCAACGGCATCGCGCACGAATACGAACCTTCATATCAGGGCACGCTGCCGGACGATGCCCGCGGCCCGTATAAGCCTGACTTTCGCCTTACGGAGAGCGGCATCTACATCGAACATTTTGGTGTTCGTAAAGAGCGCAGAACTGACGGCTCGACGCGACTGACGACTGCGCCTTACATGGATCGCACGCGCTACCTTGCCGAGATGGAGTGGAAGCGCCGGCTGCATGCGTCGAACGGGACGACGCTCATTGAGACGTTCAGTTACGAGAAAGTCGACGGGAAGCTACTCGACAACCTCAAGGAAAAGCTCGCTCCCCATGTCGCGCTTAAGCCCTTAGCAGCTGATCAGGTGTTCGAAATCCTCGAGCCGATGGGACAAGTTGATGCCTTCACGCAAACGCTCGGTACGTTTCTAAGGCATTTTAAGAGCTCGGGATCCACAATTGCCCGCTGCGAAGCGCGAGCCTCCTCATCGGCTGACGTACCGCGCAGCCGCGCGTTCCTAAAGATCTTTGATGCGGTGATCAAAGCCTACGAAGCGCGCCTTGGCGACATGATTGATTTTGAGGACATGATCGTCCGCGCCACAGCCTATGTTGAGAGTGGCCGCTACAAGAGTCCCTACCGGCATATCTTGGTTGATGAGTTCCAAGACATCTCGGACGGGAGGGCGCGTTTGCTCCGCGCATTGAAGGCGCAGCATGAAGATGCGCGTCTGTTCGCAGTCGGCGATGACTGGCAGTCGATCTACCGCTTCGCCGGCTCAGATATTCATTTGATGCGCAATTTCGGCGCAGAATTCGGCGGCAGCTTCGCAGGGAACAATGAGGTGCACAGCATCGTCGATTTGGGGCGCACATTCCGCAGCGTGGACAAGATCGCCCACCCAGCGCGCCGCTTCGTGCTCTGCAACCCTGCGCAAATCACCAAGGCGGTCTTGCCTGCCTCGACGACAGCCACTCCGGCCATCACGGTCGCCTACTACAAATGGGGTCAGGAAGGCGACGCGGTTAGATCGGCTCTTGACCGCCTGTCTTCCAGGACCACGGCCAGTGCAAGTGTTCTGATCCTAGGGCGATATCATCACGCACGCCCACCGGAGCTCCCCGCTCTCATCAATCATTTTTCTCAAATGTCGATCCGCTTCACGACGGTTCACGCTTCCAAAGGGCTTGAAGCCGATCACGTGGTCATCCTGCGGGCAGTCGCTGACGCGACGGGGTTTCCGTCAGAAATTGTCGATGACCCAGTTCTCGATCTGGTCTTGCCGGAACCTGAGAACTTCGAGCATGCCGAAGAGCGGCGCCTATTCTATGTGGCTCTGACCCGTGCACGGCTCTCTGTGACCATTCTTGCGGATCGCAAGAATCCCTCATCGTTCGTCCGCGAGCTCGTCGAAAATGCGAACTACGAGACCGCCGAAATCGGCGAGCCCGCTGTTGCGGAGCGTCGGTGCCCGTCATGCGGCGGTCGCATGCTCGCTGAGCCAGCAAAAAGCGGTGGAATGTATTTCGCGTGTGAGCACCGCAATTTGTGCGGCCGGACTCTCAAATCCTGCAGCGTTTGTGGAAATGGACTGCCTATTAAAGTCCCGACTGATCCAAGCCGCCTGATTTGCAGCTGCGGCACCGCATTCGCAGCCTGTCCCGAATGCACCGACGGGTGGCTTATTGAGCGTCGCGGCAAATACGGACAATTCCGTGGCTGCGTGAATTATCCTAAGTGCGAGGGGACGCTGAACGCACCGAGGCGCCGGGGGCAAGGGGCATCTAACGGCCAAAAATAGCCGACTTGGAGGGAAGCCGCTGCGCGGGATGTCCGCTTCTCGGCAGCAAGCGAACGGTTGGTTGTGGCGCAGGGCTGACGGGGAAGCTGAAGCGCACGCAACGAGGGGTTTGGGTGGTTGGATCCGTTACGGCCCAATTCGCCGCTGGCTCGCTCTCAATCACCTCAGCCCATTCTCGGGATCGTGCAGCACCTGCTCTTGTAATGGCTGTGGACGAGTCACCCAGCTCGTGCAACTCTGAGCTGCGGTTTTGGGGAAATTGACATGCGCATTGTTGTTTTGGTCGGCGCTGTAGCGCTGATCATTCTTGGTTCTTCGGGTTCTGGGCCAGCGCAGAGCGGCGGTGTCCTGCCGGAATGTCGCGGCATGAGAGATCAACGCTCTTGCACGTGCGCGGTCGGCAATGGCGGGCGGATCAGTGACGATCCAAGCCGTCCTGGCCGCAAAGTTTGGAGGACCGCCAAGGTCGGCACGGCCGCGCATATGGCGTTCATGAACTGCACCAATGGCTCAAGACAATAGCCCTGGGCCTGTGGGCATGTTCACCGAGCGTGGACGCAGATCGGGCAACGAAAGCAGCAGCTGGCTTGGGAGGTGACTCCCGGCACCAGAGAGATCGCGCCTGAGCTTTTATTTCGGCGAATCGCGTCGCGCGCGTGCCCAATTTGCCCAATAGCGCGCTAGAGGCGGAGGCCATTTTGGGTGAGGCAACTGGATGTTCGCCCCGCAACACTCTACCCAGTCAGCCTATCGGCCGGATAGAATTGCGAGGCCTGGCCGCACAATGCCATGCGGGCCGTAGCTCCGCTCCAGGTTGGCACAACTCCGACGCAGAGCCTCGCTTTCGCTAAATCCGACCGTCCTCATATCTCGACCTGTGGTTCGGACGCCGATTCTTTGCTTCGCCATCTCATCCCTGAATGCCGTTGCCCCGCTCATGTCCTGCTCTCGCAAGCCTTCGGACCTTAGGGCTGCTGAAACCGCTCGTTGCGAAATCCGAGCCCCGCAGATTTCAGCCAGATGCGTTGCTGAGGCAATTTCTCGAGCCAGTCGCAGCTGAGAATACGTATATGTCGTTTGGGCAAACGCTGCCGCCGACACGCAGTTGATCAGGGCAGCGATTCCAACGGCTCGAACGATACTCATCATGATGGTTCCTCCAGTATACGACCGACGATCCGAAACTGCCCGTAAGGCAATACCTTCAGCTAGACACTCTTATGGCTGAGCATTTCCGCCAAGGACCTCACGCATTCCTCCACGAGTTCGGACCCCTTGGCAGCTGTCGCGAGACGGGCATCACCATCGACGCCGGTCGGCGTCCGTCTCTTGTAAGAACGGTGACGGGCGGTCCGCGCAAGGACAACATCCTCTTCTCGCTCACGCCCTTGACCGCCATAGGCGTCCTGAAGGCGTTCGCTCCTCACCAGCTCTGGAGCGAGCGCCAGCATCATCGATGTTTCGAATTCATTGGCGTGCCGTCCTCCGGGGTTCTGCAGGACGGACAGTAGGGAACGGTCGGCGGCTGCGAAATACATCGCGACTCGGATGCGCAGCTTGGTTTCGCGAGCGAAGTCGGGGAGGAAGGCCTGCAGCGCCGGGCCGTTGCCGCCATGACCGTTGATGATCACGACACGGCGAAAGCCGTGCCGCTCTAGACTTTTCAGCAAGCACAGCAGCACAGCTCGATAGGTCGGGATATCGAGGGTGAAGGTGCCGCCGAACTCCATGTGGTGCTCGGCCATACCGCACCAAAGTGTTGGAGCGACGATGACCTGATTGCCGGTCGCTCGTTCCGCTGCCGCCAGGCAGATGCGTTCACACAGGACGGTGTCGACGCTGACCGAAAGATGCGGACCGTGCTGCTCCATCGAAGCGACTGGAAGCACGACGACCGCGTCAGCTTCGGCTTTCGAGCGAAGCTCTTCGGCGGTCAGATCGCCCCAGAAAAAAGATGTCATGATCGCGAGGCCCATGCTGGAGCGGAAAGCCCGAAGCCTACCGTGTGCCCGGCTCCAATCAATGTCCGAGCAGGCGAAATGCTGTAGTTCGCCTATGCGCCGACAAGCGCCTTGCGCTGTTGAGACCAATCCATGGGGACCGCGATGCCCTTCGCCAGATCGCCGCTTTGGATTGCGATGGTTTTCTCCCCATCGAGCGCGCCTTCGACAAGGCCCGGATCGAGGAACGCGAGCGGCAAGAGCTGCGCAACGTAGCGCTCGCTGACGTCTTCCTCACCAGCGATCTCGCGCATGGAGGTGACACGTTGAGCGACGAGATCGTCGTACCAGGTGACGGCACGCGCGATGGCCTTTATCAGCGCCTTGTCCAGCCGCGCGGCTCGGTCGACGCCTTCCGCCGGGGGCACAACAAGATGCAAACTTTGTCCCTTCTTGACGAAGCGAGCCTCGATTTCAATCACCATGCTGGTGGACTCGCCCTCATCCTTGCGATCGACATCATTGAGGAAGGCCTCGGGCCCAAACGGATCCGGCTTCAAGGCAATGCAGAGCCTGTCATGCCGTATGGTAATCTGCTCAACCAGGCGATGCAGTGCCTCGCGCTGCCGTGATGCCGTTGGGTGCTGCAGCTCTGCTGCGAGGGTTGCAGCTTCGGCGGCCAGATTATGGATGCTGTCAGGCGAAGCGCATTTTCCCAACAGCGTGGCCATCAGCCACGGACGGTCTCTAAGCCGTGCGGCGAGTCCCTGGATGATAATCGGCTCGATCTCGCCAGCGGGAATCCGCATGACCTCCGTAGCGTCCGGCTTGGTCGCATAGTAGCGATAGCGCCGGCTCTTTTTGACGGCGTGGTCCGAAAGGAGACGGTTGCCAGCCGCGTCGAACAGGAGACGTGCGAGCAGGCTGGCGTCCTTGGCCTGGCCGCGAAGCCAGTTCTCGCGCTTGCTCAAGGCAAGATGCTGCTGGACCGCCTCGAATGTCTCGCGGAGGATGATTGCTGGATGCTGCGCCTTGAAGCGCTCGCCCTTGTGCGCGATTTCGCCGACATAAATCGGGTTAGTTAGGATCAGCCGCAGATGTCCGACACCGAAGGGTCGAGCACCCCATTGGCGGTTTGAAGCCGACTTGAAGGCTCGCGTCATGATTCCGTTGCGGTCGAGTTCCTCCTTCACGCGCTGGATACTGCCGAGGACCAGAAATCGATCGAAAATGCGGCTGATGATAGCTGCGTCTTCCGCCACCACCTTCAGGGTGCGCCCATCGGCGCTATAGCCCATGGGAGCAAACCCGCCCATCCATAGGCCCTTCCTCTTGGAGGCGGCGATCTTGTCGCGGATGCGCTCGCCGGTGACCTCGCGCTCGAACTGAGCGAATGAGAGCAGCACGTTCAAGGTCAGCCGCCCCATGCTGCTCGTTGTATTGAAGGATTGCGTCACCGAGACGAAGGAGACGCCCCTGGCATCGAAGACCTCGACCATCCGCGCGAAGTCGGTGAGTGAACGGGTGAGGCGATCGACCTTGTAGACCACCACGATGTCGATCAGCCCGGCATGGATATCGGCCAGCATGCGCTTCAGCCCCGGCCGCTCCATCGAACCGCCGGAGAAGCCGCCATCGCCGTAAGGGGTGGCAAGCGCTTTCCAGCCCTCATGGCGTTGCGAGAGGACGTAGGCTTCGCAGGCCTCGCGCTGGCCATCCAGCGAGTTGAAATCCTGCTCCAGCCCCTCCTCGGAGCTCTTGCGGGTGTAGATGGCACAGCGGATCGTCCGTGTTTTGCTGCCCACGCGGTCAAGCATCGGCCGCTGCTCCGAGCTCGGGTTTCGCCTGGCCAGCATTCTTGTTGCGACCGTCGCCACGCTTCAGGCCGAAGAAGACCCAGCCGTTCCACTGAGTGCCGGTGATCGCCTTAGCGATGCTGGAGAGCGAGCCGTAGGTCCGGCCGTTCCAAGCAAAGCCATCGGACATGACCATGATCTGGTGCGTGGTGCCCTGCCAGACCCGGACCAGCAGCGTGCCGGCTTTCATCGGGGAGGTTCCAAGCGTCTCGTCGAAGCGGCCCTCGCGGGCCGCCGCTGCAAGCTGGCGCAGGCGGCGTCTAACCGGCGTGGGCAGGCCGCCCAATGTGGCGACCTGAATCTCATGGGCTAATGCGGCGGCCAGCAGCTTGCGTCGGAAAGCTCGCGGCGCCGGGTGTCCAGTCACCTTGAGCCAACGCGAGCGCAGCGCATCGAGATCGAGAGCGTCGAGCTCAGCCAATTCGGTGGCGACGCCCAGATCGCCGCTAGGTGCCTCGGCAGGAGGCTGGCGGCGGACCATCACGCACCCTCCCCTCGGGCTTCGGCCGCAGCAGGCGCCGAACGATAGATGGTTGTTCCGTCCTCCCGGTTGCTGCGTGCCAGCGTCAAACCACGCTTGCGCAGCCCGGTCAGTGCCGCGCGCGTCGTGTGGGGTAGCCAGCCGGTGGCCGCGGTCAGCTCAGCCAGGCTGGCGCCTTCCACGCGCTCCAGCAGCTCGATCACACCGGCGAGCTTGGTTCCGGCGCGGGGAATGCCGGAGCCGGGTTTGGCAGAGCGTTCGGTCGACTGCGTCATCTCATCGGCTGGCACCTGCGGCGGCTCACCGATGCCGAGGCTCACCAAGCCAAGCTGGCTAATCTGGTAACTCGTCATGCCAGGCGTCTCCTGCGCGGCTAGCGGGAGCGGTAAGATGTTCTCATGCGTCGGCTCGATCAGCCCTTTGAATGTCAAGGTCGACAGCAGCTTTTGGGCTGCCCCGCCGCGCAGGCGCTCGGGCAATATGATGCGTAAATCGTCCCGCTGGGCAGCGGCCGAGAGCAGCACCAGCTGCGGATCGGTAAGAGCGGGTCGCGTCATCGTCGGATCTCCGTTTGGTTGGAACGGAGCAGGATCGCTCCGTCACCAGCCGAAGCCCCGAACCGGACGATGCCGGCGGGGCCGATCCGCGCGGCTCAGGCAGCCGCTGCAATCGACACAGCAATGCTTCCTTTCACAGGCAAGTGAAGTCCGGTTTCACGGTTTCTTGCGAGTCCCTGCGGGCGCTGGCCGAGCGGTGCCATGATGTAGTCTGACGCCACGTATTCTGTTCACGGGGAATGCCTCTTCGTATGGGCGCGGTGCCTCGGAAAGCAAGCGCTCCCTCGCGCTGGGCATCTTCAGCGCTCCCTGAACGCTTTCTCGATCTGGTCCCTGAGCGGCTTGACGATGTATTCTAGCGGGGTGCGGTCCTCGGTCCTGACGAAGACGTCAGCCTGCATCCCGGCGCTGACGCGGTTGGCACCGAGGCGGGCGAGCTCGCTTCCCGGAAGCGTGACGCGGATGGTGTAAAAGCTCGCGCCGGTCTGCTGGTCGCGGCTGATGTCGGCAGAGATGCGTGTGACCTGTCCCACGAGCTCCGGAGTGGTGCGCTGGTTAAAGGCGTGGATCTTGACCAGCGCCGGCTGACCGAGTGCAATCTGGTCGATATCGGGCGGATTAATCCGCGCTTCGACCTGAAGCGCGTCCTCGGCTGGTACGATGAGCATGGCAGGCTCTGCCGGGGTGATGACGCCGCCGACGGTGTGCACTGCGAGCTGGTGCACGAAGCCGGCGCTTGGGCTGCGGATCTCAACCCGCCTCATCTGGTCCTGCGCGGCGATGCGCCGTTCGACTAATTCAGCGCTCTTGCCTTGGATCTCGCGTAGCTCCTTCATCACCTCCTCGCGCAAGGCCGTATCAATTTGGATGATCTGCAGCTTGGTCTCGGCGATTTTGCCCTCAGCCTGGGCGAGCGAGGCGATGAGCTGGCCCTTCTGCCCCTCAAGGCTTGCCGCCTCTCGCTCGAGCGCGGTCTTGCGAGTGAGCGCAACCAGGTTCTTGCCATAGAGCCAGCGGATGCCGGCGAGCTCCTCGCCGATCAGTATGGCTTGCGTATCTCGCGCCTTTTGCTGGGACCCCAAGCCGGCGATTTCGTCACCAAGCTGGGCGATCCGGGCGGTGAGCTGCGCCTTCTGCCCGTCGCGAGCGGCGCGCCTAGCCTCGAACAGGCTTATCTCGGCGCCGATTAACTCGGCGAGCTCAGGCTCGTACTGGCGAGCGATGAGTTCGGCGGCGAAAGCAATTTGATCCCGGCCCGCCCGCTCGGCCTCAACCCGGCCGCGACGCACCATGAGCTCGTCGAGCTGCTTCACTACCACCTGGAGATTGGCGCGGGTCACGGTGTCGTCGAGCCGAACCAGCACCTGGTCCTGCTCGACCCGGTCGCCCTCGCGGACCCGGAGCTCGCTGACGATTCCGCCGGCGGCGTGTTGAACCTTCTTGACGTTGCCGTCGACAACAAACTGGCCGGTGGCAATGACCGCGCCGGACAAGGTGGTTGCCACCGCCCAAACACCGACCGTGCCAGCGAAGAGAGCGACGCCGACGCCGCCGGCGAGCGCGAGCCCACGCAGCGAGCGCGCAAAACTCGGCGAGTTTTGCTGGGTTCCATTTTCGCTCATGAGGCCGCGACCGGCTGGCGCTGGGCTGCTGGCAGCCCGCCCTGGCGTAGCACTTTCTGCAGGATCTCCTCCTTCGGACCGAATGCCTGAATGCGACCCTCTGCCATCATCGCGATATGGTCGACGCCGGCAATCGCGGTCTGGCGATGGGTAACAACGACGGCGATTCCGCCTCGTTCGCGAACTTTGCGGATCGCCTGGGTAAGCGCCTCGTCACCGTCATGGTCGAGATTGGAGTTGGGCTCGTCGAGCACCACTAGGAAGGGCTCGCCATAGAGCGCTCGCGCCAGACCCAGGCGCTGACGCTGGCCGCCCGACAGGCTGGCGCCGGCCTCGCCGATGCGTGTGTCGTAACCCTGCTCCAACCGCAGGATCAGATCATGGGCACCGGCTGCCAGCGCCGCCGCGACAATTGCCTCGTCCTTGGCATCCGGATCGAAGCGAGCAATATTCTGGGCGACCGTGCCATCCAAGAGTTCGATGTCCTGCGGCAGATAGCCGATATGCCGGCCAAGTTCACTTGGCTCCCAGTGGGCCAGGGCGGCCCCGTCCAGCCGGACCTCGCCCTTGAGCGGACGCCAGACCCCAACCAGCGCCCGCACAAGGGTCGATTTGCCCGAGGCGCTCGGCCCAATGATGCCAAGGCTCTGGCCGGCCTTCAGCTCGAACGAAACGCCGTGGAGGATCGGCACCTGCTTTCCAGGCGCTGCGACGATCAGCCCCTGGGCGGTAAGTTCCTGACGCGGCGGCGGCAGGCTGGTGCGCTCGGAATCCGCGAAGGTGGGCGAATCCAGCACCTGCTGCAGCCGCGCTAGGCCCTGTCGGGCGCCGACGAAGCCCTTCCAATGGGCGACAGCAATTTCGATCGGCGCCAGCGCCCGCGAGGTCATGATCGAGGCTGCAATCATTGCCCCGCCTGAGATCTCGCCCTTCATAGCTAGATAGGCGCCAAGTCCGAGCACCGCCGATTGCAGCACCATGCGGAACACCTTAGCGAAGGCGCCAATGCCGCTGGTCGCGTCCGAGCCGGCGAGCCAGTCGTGTATATGGCGCTGGTTCAGCTCGCGCCAGCGGCGCTGGAAGGCCGGGCTCATCCCCATCGCCGTCAACGCTTCGGTATTGCGCCTACCCGCCTCGGCGATCGCCTGGCGGGCGCTGGCACTCACGAGCTGCGCCTTGCTCGCCGTGCGGCTCTTTAGCTCGGTCATCAAGGTGAGCAGCACGATGACGAGACCACCCACGACCACCAGCCAGCCGAGCCAAGGATGGAGGATGAAAGCGCCGAGCAGGAAGAGCGGAAGCCAGGGCATGTCGAGGAGCGCCGTCGGCCCCAACGAGGCTAGGAAGCCGCGGATCTGGTCGAGATCGCGTACCGGCTGCAGCGCCTGCTCAGCTTTGAAGCCGAGCAGCGGCAGCTTCTGCGCCGCGGCGAAGGCGGAAGGCGAGACCGCCTCGTCGAAGCGCGCGCCGATCCGCGCCAGCAGCCGCACGCGCAGGCCGTCCAAGAAGCCCTGCAGCACATAGGCGCCGAGCAGCAGCAGCGAGAGGCCGATCAGCGTCTGTAAGCTGCGCGAGCTCAGGACCCGGTCATAGACCTGCAGCATGTAGAGCGAACCCGACAGCATCAAGAGGTTGATGACGCCGGAGAATAGCCCGACCACCACGAAAGAGCCCCGGCACGACGCCAGCGCCGACGACACGATCGAAGCCGAGGAAGACAGGCGACTCAACGCGAGTACTCACCACTCATTGCGGTTGCAGCGCCCTTAGAAGAAACCCAGATCATGAGCGGCATAACCCCAGATCGGCACTTCGGCGCTGTCGATCTGCGCATAGGCGGATCCGTAAAATAGGGAGCCGAGCTCCGCCGCGGCGGAGCTCGTCATTGCCGGTGGCGATAGCCCGTCGCTTAGCTCGGCAATTGGGCTCGGCCAGCTCGGCTCGAACGCGAAGACCTCGCCAGTCAGCGCCGGATCAGCGATCATGGCGGCCCATGCCGGCACCGCCACAGGCGCGGTGCTGGCCAGGACGCAGTCGGGTGACGGAGCCTGCCCGGCAGCGCTGCCGGGCAAGGATCTATCGGAGCCGAGCGGCGCGGCGCTGGCGATTTGCTTCTCCATGGTACTCACCAACCTCTCATGCCCATCTCACACGAATTGGAAATCGTCCGCGTTGAGGTTGGTCTTCGTGACGTTCTTAAGCGTGATCGTGTTGTTGATGTCGTAAGTGATAACAGTATCGGCTCCAACCTGCGTCGCCGCTGCGAGCACTGCGGACAGGTTCGCGAACACCGCGTCGTCAATTTCGAGTACATCGGTAGCGCCCGCGCCCGCAGTGAAATCCATCACCGAGTCCTTGCCAAAACCGGGACCGAAGACGAAGACGTCATTGTTCGCGCCGCCCGTCAGATTGTCGTCGCCCGATCCGCCATCGAGGCGATCCGCACCGTTTCCGCCGTTGAGGGTGTCCGAGCCTTCTGCACCGTACAATGTATCTGTCCCATCCCCGCCTATGACGGTGTCGTTTCCAGCTGCGGCCCAGACCAAGTCAGAGCCCGCCGTTCCAGTATAGCTGTCGTTGAAGCTGCTCAAATCGAACCGCTCGATGTTCGCAAAGGTGTCGCCCGCCGCGTCCCCGGTGTTATTGGCTGGCGTTACCCGATTGATCGTCACTGCCGCGGTCGCATCGCCATAGTTGACGGTGTCCCAGCCGTCTCCGCCGTCGATTTGATCGGCACCGGCACCGCCGAACAGCCAATCATCACCGGCACCTGCCTGGATGATGTCGTTTCCGCCGCGGCCGAAGATGAATTCTCCGGCGGAACTGCCAACGAAGGTGTCGCTGTAGTTTGTAAGGTCGAAGCGCTCGATCGAAACAAACGTGTCGCCCTGCGCGTCGCCGGTATTGTTAGCTGGCGTCGTCCGATTGATCGTCACCGCGGCAGTTGCGCTGGCGAAATTCGCAGTATCGAAGCCGTCGCCTCCATCGATCGTGTCGGCGCCTGCTCCACCGGTCAAATAGTCGTCGCCGGCGTCGCCGTAGATAATATCGCTGCCGCCAGCGCCGTCGAGGTCGTCGTTACCGGCGTCGCCAGACGCAAAATCGACAGCGCCGTTTCCAACATAACGATCATTGAAGGTGGTGAGGATGAAGCGCTCAACATTTGCGAAGGTGTCGCCGACCGCATCGCCGAGATTATTCGCGGGAGTTGCCCGATTGAGCGTCACGGCGCCAGCCGCATCTGTATAGCTGACGACATCCCAGCCGCCGCCGCCGTCGATACTATCGGCGCCCGAACCTCCATAAATCCAGTCGTCGCCGGAACCAGCAGTGATCGCATCGTTGCCGGCTGCACCGTATATAAAAGCCGACTGAGTTCCGCCCACAAAGGTGTCGGCGAAATCCGAGAGCCGGAAGCGCTCGATCGAGACGAAGGTATCGCCAGCGGCATCACCGACATTGCTGCCTGGACTGACGAGATTGACCGCCACCGCAGCTGTTGCGGTGGCATAGCTGGCCATATCCCAGCCATCGCCACCATCGAGCTGATCGGCACCTGCCCCGCCGATCAGAATGTCCTCGCCGGCGAGGCCGAAAATCTGATTGGACTGGGCGTTACCGGTCAGCTGGTCATTACCAGCCGTGCCGGTGATGCTGGAAGCCACGGCCACGATATGCTCCGGTGTCTCCGACATCGCGAAGATCAGATCGTTCCGGCTGATCGCGCCCGAGCCAAGCGCGGAAACCCAAGGCTGGCTCTCCTGAATTGTCGGCGAGCGTCCGAAGGCGTTCACGAACATTTTAGTGACGAAGTCGGCATCGGAAAGCGACGAGCCATTCTTGGTGGCGAACTCACTCGAGGCCATTAGCGCCGCGATGACCTGACTTGGCGTCTGCGAACCGGACAAGAGCGCCTGCGACTGCGTCGTGAACTCCGATTGGGTAGGCGCCCTATCGAGCGTCACGTCATAGAGCCGCGTGACCAAATGGAGGGCCTGAACCTTGTCGCTGATCCGGTCGAGGCTGAAGGCTTCAGCGCCAGGGGCGCGTTCTTCTGCAATCTCATCGGCACCGTTCGCAAGATTCTCAGCCGCATTCGCGATGGCAATCGCAGCCTGGGCGCGGGTCAGTGTACCAGCGGCTAGTGCGGAGACGTAGCCGCTCAGATCCACAAGGGTCGGCTCATGCGAGAAGGCATTATCATAGAGCCGATGCACAAACTGGGCATTCGTCAGCGTCCCGTATTTTTGTGAGAATTCGGAGCTCGCGAGTAGGTCCGCCGCTAGCTGCGCAGTGTTCAAGGCACCATTGGCGAAATACTTGGGCAGCATCTCTCGCTCGAGCGTCGTCATCTGCCGATCGAGAAGTGCCCCATAGATGCGCCCGGCAAGATCGACGTAAAAGCCCTTGGCATCCTGGTCGATGGTCAGCGTGCGGATCGTGCCGTTCTCGTTGGTAGTCCAGGTCTCAACGCCCGACCGACTGACGGCATGCGCGGCAGAATAGGTCACGCCGCCTTGTGTACGACTGAAGGTGTAGCTGCCGTTGCTTTCGGCCAGCGTCTCCATCGTCTCGGAAGCGCCATTGCTCCACAGGCGCGAAACCGTCAGGCCATCGGCGCTGGTGGTCTTGGTTACGGACGAGGTCAGCGTTCCTGTCGGCGAATAATACTGAATGAGGTCGGTCTGCGTATCGTCGGCATTCGTCGTCTTAGTCGTGACCCTGTCGTTGACGCCGTTGCCGTCGCTATCCAGGGCGATCACGGTGCTGCGGCCATTAGCACTAGTTGTCGTGACCGTCTGTCGCTGCAGCACGTTGTCTGCAGTCCGGTATTGTTCCGTCGTCGCTGTCGTCCCGTTTGAGTTCAGGACGGTGGTCGCGGTCGAAGTCGCGTCGGTGAAGCCGTCACCATTGGAATCGATTGTCGAGCTGATCACGAGACCATCGTCACTCGTGACCGAGGTTGTTCTGCTCAGAAGGGCGCCGCTGCCGTTCGCCTCGGAGACGATGGTGTTGCTGCTGCCGTCCCCATTGAAACTGACGACCACCGAGCGCCCAATATCGATGACTCCATCCCCGTTCGAATCGACCTGAACGGTTTTCGTCAAGTTGTTGGCGCTTGTCGTCGTGATCACCCTATCCTTCAGGACGCCAGTTGCCGAGCTGTTCTGCCAGGTCTCGGTCGTGCTCTTGTCGCCGTTCTGGACCGTTCGGTGCAGCCGGTCATAGACACCATCGCCATTGGTGTCCCGCTCCGATTGTGTGGTCAGATTGTCCGCGCTTTGCGTTTCCAGATATTTTTGAAGCAGGGTTCCGCTCTGATTTTTTAGCTCGATCGTCAGCGTGCGAGCGCCGTCCACTGCCGTGACCGAATTCTTCGTCTTTTCGATCGTGCCATTCCCGTCGATGTCGAGCGTGCTCGTAGTCGTGAAGCCCGTTCCACTGACCGTCGTGATCTGTCGATCAAGGAGAACCGAAGACGCGTTAGACGTACTGATGGTCTTGGTTCGCGAGCCGTCAGTGTTGAGTACCGTGACCTCGGTAGCCCCTCGCGTGAACAGGTTTACCGACCAAGCCAGGGCGATGCCGGTATAGCTGTAGCTGACAGAGAAGCCGTCATCGCTGGCGGTCGATGTAACGCTGCTTTTCGATGTGGCGGTGGTGCCGCTTGGGCCGGAGTAGGCATTGTCAGTAAATGCCACCGTCCTGGTTCCGTCGCTGCCAACGGTCGTTGTTCGCACCTGGGCCCGGTCGATGATCCCATCACCATTCAGGTCGCGCTGGACCTTCCAAGAGAAATTGTTTGCACTCGTGGTCTCGATGACCTTGTTGATCAAGGTGCCGGTCGCAGTCAGGTTCGAGACGGTCTCGACCACATCTCCATTCGCCTGGGTGGCGGTCGTCTTTGTGCGATCGTAGACGCCATCGCCATTGAGGTCTCGGGCGACAGAGACTGTTTCGCCGTCATCGCTGGTTGTGATGACATCCTTCCGGCGCAGCGAGCCATTGGCGTTGGTGGTGGTGACCGTCTGCGTTTTGCCACCATCGGTGTTGAGGACGGTGACGTCGGTGGTTGTGGCCTCGAAGGTCGCATTGCCGTCGAGATCCTGCTGCGTCGTCTGCGACAGTCCGTTTGCCGAGGTCGTGACCACAGTCTTGCTGCGCAGCGAGCCGTTGGCATTAAGCAGGCTTTCGGTCGTAGCCCGGCTGCCGTCATTGTTGAGCACCGTGAGCGCCTGGCGCGTCAGGTCATAGGTACCGTCGCCATTTGTGTCGGTCTCAGTCTTCGTCGACAGTCCATTGGCGCCGGTCGTCTTCACCGTCTTGTTGATCAGCTGGCTGCTGGCATTGAAGTTCGAGGTCGTCTCGACGACATCCCCATTGCTGAGGGTCGCAAGCACCACGCTCTGATCGGTGACCCCATCGCCGTTGGAGTCGATGCTGGCCGTCGATGATTGCTGGTCGTCGGAGACGGTCGTTACGACCTGGTTGCGCAAGCTGCCATTGGCGTTGGTCTGCGACATGGTCGTTGTGCGGCTGCCGTTCGCGTTCAGCACCGTTGCGGTGCTGGTCGTGACGTCGACCGAACCGTTGCCATCAAGATCATCGGTTATGGTTGTTGCAAGCCCCGTCGCGCTCACCGTCGTGGTGCTGCTGGAGCGATAGCTGCCATTGCCGTTGACGAGGTCGAGCGTGGTCGAGCGACTGCCGTTGGCGTTGAGCGTGGTCGCAGTGTTGGAGGTAAGATCCGTCACCCCATCGCCGTTCAGATCTTGCTGGACGATCGTGGCAAAGCCGTCATCGCTGACAGTAGTTACGGTCCGATCCCGCAGGCTGCCGTTGGCGTTGGTCGTGCTCGCGGTCGTAGCGCGGCTACCGTCGGCGTTCAGCACGGTCGTACTGGTACTAACCGTCTCATAGGCGCCATCGCCATTGGCATCGCGCTGGCGGGTCGCCGTCAGCCCGTTACCGCTAAACGTTTCAACAGTCTTTTCGACCAATGCCCCATTCGCCGCAAATCGAGAGCTCGTCTCGACCACATCTCCATTCGCCTGGGTGGCGGTCGTCTTTGTGCGATCGTAGACGCCATCGCCATTGAGGTCTCGGGCGACAGAGACTGTTTCGCCGTCATCGCTGGTTGTGATGACATCCTTCCGGCGCAGCGAGCCATTGGCGTTGGTGGTGGTGACCGTCTGCGTTTTGCCACCATCGGTGTTGAGGACGGTGACGTCGGTGGTTGTGGCCTCGAAGGTCGCATTGCCGTCGAGATCCTGCTGCGTCGTCTGCGACAGTCCGTTTGCCGAGGTCGTGACCACAGTCTTGCTGCGCAGCGAGCCGTTGGCATTAAGCAGGCTTTCGGTCGTAGCCCGGCTGCCGTCATTGTTGAGCACCGTGAGCGCCTGGCGCGTCAGGTCATAGGTACCGTCGCCATTTGTGTCGGTCTCAGTCTTCGTCGACAGTCCATTGGCGCCGGTCGTCTTCACCGTCTTGTTGATCAGCTGGCTGCTGGCATTGAAGTTCGAGGTCGTCTCGACGACATCCCCATTGCTGAGGGTCGCAAGCACCACGCTCTGATCGGTGACCCCATCGCCGTTGGAGTCGATGCTGGCCGTCGATGATTGCTGGTCGTCGGAGACGGTCGTTACGACCTGGTTGCGCAAGCTGCCATTGGCGTTGGTCTGCGACATGGTCGTTGTGCGGCTGCCGTTCGCGTTCAGCACCGTTGCGGTGCTGGTCGTGACGTCGACCGAACCGTTGCCATCAAGATCATCGGTTATGGTTGTTGCAAGCCCCGTCGCGCTCACCGTCGTGGTGCTGCTGGAGCGATAGCTGCCATTGCCGTTGACGAGGTCGAGCGTGGTCGAGCGACTGCCGTTGGCGTTGAGCGTGGTCGCAGTGTTGGAGGTAAGATCCGTCACCCCATCGCCGTTCAGATCTTGCTGGACGATCGTGGCAAAGCCGTCATCGCTGACAGTAGTTACGGTCCGATCCCGCAGGCTGCCGTTGGCGTTGGTCGTGCTCGCGGTCGTAGCGCGGCTACCGTCGGCGTTCAGCACGGTCGTACTGGTACTAACCGTCTCATAGGCGCCATCGCCATTGGCATCGCGCTGGCGGGTCGCCGTCAGCCCGTTACCGCTAAACGTTTCAACAGTCTTTTCGACCAATGCCCCATTCGCCGCAAATCGAGAGCTCGTCTCGACCACATCTCCATTCGCCTGGGTGGCGGTCGTCTTTGTGCGATCGTAGACGCCATCGCCATTGGTATCGCGATGGTTCGTCACGTTCTGGCGATCGGCGCTGGTAGTCTCAACCTCCTTGTAACGCAGGCTGCTGTTGGTGTTCGTATCGGTGATCGTCTGCGTCTTGCTGCCGTCGCCCGGAAGCACCGTCACATCGGTGCGTGTGATGTCGTAGATACCATTGCCATCCAGATCCTTCTGACGGGTCAGCGACAGGCCATTGGCGCTAACGGTGTCAACGGTCCGTTCGCGCAGCGAGCTGTTCGCATTGGTTACGGCGTTTGTCGTGGTCGAGCTGCCGTCGCCGTTAAGCACCGTTACCCCAGTGATAGTGGTGTCGTAGGTCCCGTCGGCATTGGAATCATACTGATTGGTACGTGACATGCCGGTCGCGCTCGTCGTCGACACCAGCTTCGAAATGAGAGTGCCAGCGTCGTTGTAGTTCGAGACAGTTGCGACGCTCACCCCCGCTCCGTCTATGGCGATAACCTCAACCCGATCATAGACGCTATCCCCGTCCACGTCCGACTGGGTGGTCCGCGAGCGTCCGTCTGCTCCCTTTAGGATAACATCTTTCGTATTGAGCGAGTTATCGGCGTTGCGCACCTCGATCGTCTGCGTGCGGCTGCCGCCAGCATTGACAACCGTCGTGTCGGTTGCCGTCACATCGTAGACGTTGTCGCCGTCGAGATCCGTTTGGCTGCTTTTGGCGAGGCCGTCGATGCTGACTGTTACCGTCTTAACGCCGCGTAGGGAACCATCATTGTTGCGCGTGGTCCCTGTCGAGCTCGAGCTACCGTTGGCAGAGACGTCAATGATATTGATTTGCTCGAGATCATGTGAGCCGTCGCCGTCATAATCTTCGTAGATGGCCTGATAGCGGCCATCCTCGCTGATCCAGCGGTTGGTCTTCTTGCTAGGCGTGCCCCAAACGTTGGTGGTCTCAACCTGCTCGCTGCGCGCGCCGTTCGCATCGACGGCAACCGTCGTGGTCTCTCTAAAATCCGTATACCCGTCGCTGTCCAGATCAAGCTCGATCTCGCGTGTCAGGCCGTCGGCTGAGACCGACGTCGTCGAGGTCGTCAACACCGTCCCGTTGCGGCTCAGATTCGAGATGGCAACCGTCTGACTGCCATCGGCGTGGATCATGCGGGTTTCCGATTGATCGACATAGCTATCGCCGTTCAGGTCGCGCGCGATCGTCACCGACTTACGGTCCGCGCTCGTCGTCGTGACCTGGCTGTCGAGTAGCCGCCCGGCCGCGGTGGCGTTGGTCTTGGTCTCCGTCTCGCTGCCATTGGCATTGGTGATGGCCACGCGGGTTTGGACGTCATCGATGACGCGGTCGCCATTGCGATCGTGCTGCAGCGTCACAGTCTTACCGTCGGCCGAGGTCGTCCCGATAATCTCACTGGCAAGCGAGCCGTCCGGGTTGAGCATTTTGTTGTCAATGGTCGTCGAACCGTTGGTATTCAGCGTCACGATCTGCTGAATCGCATGTCCTTCAAGTTCATAGTTGAATAGTCCGTTGGCAACAGCACGCGTGGTGCCGTCTGTCTTTGTATAGGTGGTTTGACCGAGGATCGCGCTGCCATCCGGTAAGACAACATTTGTCTTGTCAGCAATTAGATTAATCGACTGGATACCCAACTGGGTCAGCGTCTTGAGCGTTGTTGTGCCGTCGCTGTTGGTCACCATCACCTTGAACATCGACCAGCGAGCATCGCCGGCATCGAGCATGCCGTTCGCATTGGTGTCGAAGATGTTGCGCAGCGCCTCCATATCGCTGGCCGAAGTCGGATCCCAGTCGGTGAAGACAACCTCGTTCCGCTCCGTGATTTGACCGTCCGCGTTTGCATCAATCACCAGGACACCGTTGCCGGCGCTGGCCCAGGCGGTGCGATGCTTGTATCCGTCGCCGGCCATGTCGAAGAAGATGTTCGACGAAGAGCGTTCGGTGATCCGAATGCCCTGGCCCGTCAGATCTAGGATGACCGGCGCGCCGCCATCACCATCTCCATCTCCATCTCCATCTCCATCCCCATCGCCGTCTCCATCCCCATCTCCGTCGCCGTCACCATCGCCGTCGCCGTCGCCGTCGCCGTCGCCATCGCCATCGCCGTCGCCATCGCCATCGCCATCGCCATCGCCATCGCCATCGCCATCGCCATCGCCGTCGCCATCGCCATCGCCGCCGCCATCGCCGTCGCCGTCGCCGTCGCCACCATCACCGTCGCCGTCTCCCTCACCATCACCGTCGCCCATACCGTCGCCCATACCGTCGCCGTCGTCGCCGCCCCCCCAGCCGCCGCCATCATCACCCCATCCACCGCCGTCATCGCCCCAGCCGCCGCCGTCATCGCCCCAACCACCATCGTCATCGCCAAAACCGAAACCACCGTCATCGCCAAAACCGAACCCGAACCCGTCATCGTCGTCCAGGCCGAGGTCATCGTCAAAGCCGAGATCGACATTGAAACCGAGAGAGGGAGCAATCCCGTATGCGCCAGCCTTCACCGCGCCGGTGTGGGGGTCGTACTGGCCGAACATGCCCGCCTGCTTCGCGGCCGTCGCAGCCTCTTCGACGGACATCCCCATCTCGACGGCTGCATTGATCGCCGCGGTCGCAGCCGCTGCCTGGGTTTCGTTCGTCACGCCCCAGGCCCCGGCGACGGCGGCGCCGATGCCGCCGAAAGCCGCGCTTTCGGACCTCGCGAGCGCGTCGTAGGCTGTCACTGAGTAACGGCTATCGCCCATAAGCGCGACGAGGCCGAGATAATCATCGTAGGAATCGTTGTGGACACGGATGCCGCCTGCGACATAGGTGTGCAGTTCCTCGACCTCGAAGTTATAGGTCGCCCAGCCCTCCCGGTATTCGGGCTTCAGCGCGAGCGCGCCGGCAGACCCCGCAGCGAACTGGCTCCGACACTCGTAAAGATGCGCGGTTTCGGCTGAGTAGACTATACGCTCATAGGTGACCGGGACGATCGAACCGTCGGCGAGCACCAGCCGCGGGTCTTCTTTAAGGATCTGGCTGATCGGGCGAAAACGACCAGCCGCATCGAGCGTCTCATGGCCCGAAGTGACCGTGAGCTCCGCGAAGCCGTTCCCAGCCGCCAACGACTCGAAGCCGGGGGCCGGTCGAACGATAAACCATTCATCTGTGATATTGTGGAAGATGCGGGCGACGCGGCGAGGCACGAGTGGAGAATCGAAATTTCGGCCATCGAATGCATTTACAAAATGCCCGATTTTGATAGAATCAATGGGAATGAAAGTTCCGTCTGCCAGCATAATTAATGTATTAGGTGCAAAACACTTTGCAAATGCACCACCGATACCTTGTATTGGTATATCTCCATACAGGACAGGCTCTCTATATTCTATTCTGGGCTGTTTAATACCCAAAGTTAAATCGTCTACTCTATTTTTAACGGGAACACCGCCATAGTATGCGCCGTGCATCCCCCAAGCGCCGATATAAGCACCTGTCAACGTGCCGAAAAAATTACCAGCGACCGCCCCTGGAGCGCCAGAGCGGCTGGCGCCTACTATTGTTCCAGCGCTCCCTCCGAATATTCCTCCCCACTGAGCACCTATCTGGACCATACCGTCGTGCAGAATGTCGCCAGCAGCAGGCGGCATGCCACCAAGGCCGTCAACAACTGTATCCACGGCCGCGCTGCCCGATGAAACCTGTACGCTCGAACCCGATACACTGTTATTGCTTTGGCCGTCAGACGCACGATCACCGGACATGATACAGCCCTCGCTCTAAAGTTTCCAGCAGCCTACACAGCCGTTTAGCTCATAAACATCTAATTAATACTTATGCAAACAAGGATATCGTAGAACTGGTGACTTACTCCTAGTCATTAGACTTAGATTTCTCATTTTCTTCGATCTTGTCTTTTCTAAACCATGGCCACACGAGCGGCAATGCCATCAGAAACAGGAACAGGTACAGCCACAATTTACCGAATAGTTTTTCTCCCGCTGGATATATAACGTACGCCAATACGGGAAAAACAATGATATATATAAAGAATATGAGCTTGAGATCGGAGGTAAATGATTCTCGTCCATTGTCGGAGTTTTTCTCTGGTGACATATACTACCTTTCTATACATCTAGCTGATCAAAACCTTTTTTGGACTATGTGGCACTTTTTTCACCTTCTTGTTCATTTATTCATGAATCGAAATGCGTAGATCGCATTCATATACGTGGGTAGATAGACTATCTGGCCATCCCTGCTGCTGGCCGGATTAGTGATTGGATCCGGCACCTGCAAATAGGTCTCAGGCTCTAACGTCAGCGGATCGATCTCGCGGTAGACACCCCCGTTGCAGCCGAAGCCGACAACGCCGTTGTTCATTCGTGGCGAGCTAAAAACACGCGCCCCGCAATAGATCTTGTCAATGAGCCTCATGCTTTGGAGATCTATCACGTAGAGGTACTTGTCGCCTGATCCGCAAAATACCCGGCCGTGAGTGATCAAGGGCGTCGTGTAGCAGATGTTACCGGTCTTGAATTTCGCCACGAACTCGCCGGTGTAGAGCCGGTTTATATAGATGTGCCCGTCGAAAGAGGCGCTGACGACGAGCCGGCGCTCTGGGTCGATCGCCGGCGGATATTTGACCGAGCGCTCTGTCGGAAACTCCCAGGCCGTTTCGCCGGTCGCGGCATGCTGGGCCAGGATCGAATGGTCGCTGTTGCCGCAGATAACAAGATCGCCTTCAGCCCAATAGCTGGCCGAGCCATGCTGGAAGCGCTCCATCGGCCGCTCCCAGAGCTTTTCGCCGGTTGTGAGGGAAAAGGCCGCCATGCCGCCCTTCGCCGCCGGCCGCTTATACTCTAGGCCAACGACAAGCAGCCCATGCTTATCGACAATGCAAGGCGACGAACCGATCCAATCACAGGCCGGATTGCGCCAGAGCTCGCGACCGTCGCTGGCGTCCAGACAATGCAGGTCCCCGCTATAAGCGCCGAAATAGACCCGCCCATTATGATGGGCGGGCGAGGACCAGATGCCCTTGCGCCCTGCGTCCTCGGTCTTGAATTTCCACACCGGCCGGCCGGTTTCGGCATCCAGGCACCAGAACGTGCCGGAATCGCTCCCGAAATAAAGACGCTCATTCAATAGCAGTGGCGTCGACTTCGGCACGGCATGGAATGGTGAGGCGCCCTCGGCGGAAAACTGCCAGAGCAACTTCCACTCGCGCGTGGGCTGCGGCTTGTCAGCGGCCAGGCTGAGCTCGAAATCGGCGAGGGTGAACAGTGAGGTCACCTTGATGCCGTGCTTCTTGCGCCAGACCATCCCTTTGCGCGAGCGGTAGTCGATTACAACGAAGGCGTCGCGCACCGTCTTGCCTTCCTGAGCGAGGGCGACGCGTGCCTTTTCCATGCTGGAGCCGCTGTTGAGGATATCGTCGACCAGAATGACGGGTTCCTCGGTCAGCCGCCCCTCGATCGTGCGACCGAGACCATAAGCCTTGCGCTCTTTGCGGATGATGCAGGTGTTAATCGGCTGCCCCGCCTGCGCCGATCTCATGGCAATGCCGATCAGGAGCGGAATCGCAGCGACTTCCATGCCGGCGATCTGGTAGGGCCCGGCGCTGGCGAATTTCCGGACAAACAGGTGCGCAATCCGCGCAAGCATCACCGCGTCGAGGAACAGTGGCCGCAGATCGATCAGCCAGTTCTGAGTGCTGCCTGACGGGGAGAGCAGCGGACCGTCGGCGCTCGTAACGATGCAGCGCTCGCGAACGTCGAGCAGAAGGGTTTCGCGGGAGCTGGTGCTCCTGGGATGAAGCTGTTCAACGGCAGACATAGGAGCCTGCCTCGCCGACTTCGGCATCCAAAATCTGCGAAAGGCGGCGCCCGCTCCTCATCTTAATTGGCTCCGACGCGGTCTAGAGGCAAGGGCGCCCAACGAGCAATGTTGCTCTTAGCTCTTGGGTAATAAGCCTGGCTGACAAACCGCTCTTTCCGGGAGAGATATTTCCAGTGGATGTGGGGGTATTTCTGTATCTGATATCGAATGAACTTCGACGTCTCTTCGAAATAATTATCGTCGATCCCGTCGGCTCGCACGACATATGGCGCGTCGAAATCGTAGTCGAAAATGTCTCTATCGGAATCCGTGACGATTCCATATTTGTCTTTATCAACATGGAAAAGGGTGAATGGATTTAAATAGAACTGCTTTAGCTGTATTCGTAGCGGATTCAGCGATGTCGTGTACTCCAACGTCTTGTTCATCCACTCGACCGTATCATTCGGCAAGCCAAGGATGACATCAAGCTGGAGCGAGATCTTGAACTCATCGAGCCAGCCCTTGATCTCTCGGAACTTATCGACGTCGATGGGGCGACCCATGTAGTGCTGGATATCGGGATTGATCGTTTGAAGCCCAATCTGCAGGACTTTGACCTGCAGATCCGCCATGTACTGAACGACATCCCGGTCAATGCTCTCTGGCCGAGCCATTACGAAAAAGGTTATCGATCTGAGCCCGGGGTTCGCCGCGCACCGCTTTAGGAATTCATCCTTTAGTTCCTGGAGGCGCCGCTTGGATAAAAGGAACGCGTCGTCCAAAACAAAAAAGCGGAAAATGCCAAATCTCTTATAGAGATACTCTATTTCATCGTAGAACCGCGTCGGCGAGAAATAACGGACTTTCTCGAATTTGACGCTTCGCGAGCAATAATAGCAGTCGAAATGGCACCCTCTGGCTGACGTCAAGAATGCCATGAAGCGGCCATTCCGCTTCTTCTGCTGGATGGCGAGGAACTCGTCAAAAACCCGATTGAGATAGGGCGACGGGATATGGTCGAGTTCTCTGGACTTGAGAGGGGCAGGCGCGGTCGAGAAGGGCTCGGAAGGCGGGGTGTTCTTGCTGTAGAGCACCCCCGTAAGCTGCTTCTTTGCCAGGATCCGCTCGAGATGCGAAAACGCGCGCTCGCCGTCCCCGATCACCACGCAATCAAATGTGCCGTCGTCGACCAGCACCTGACCTTGGAACGCTTCGATTTTGTAACTGCATACACCAATGAAGGTTTTGGGTCTGACGGCACGGATCTGCCGGGCGATAGCAATCGCCCGGCCAAGTGCGAAAACCTTGCTCCAGGTCACGCTATCCACGAAGATGAAAACGGCGTCCGGAGACGACTTCAAAACCTCTCTGACGTCTCCGCTGATTGTATTTCGGCGCTCTGCAAGCTGCTCCTTGTTGGTGCCAGAATAATTTCGCCTATGAGTCAGCCTTTGTATTCTGTAATCTACCCACTGAGACTGCGAATTATTTAAAGTCGCAGCAATATACCCAATATCTATTGGTGTATAATCCGTAACACCCTGTGAAAAGTAGCCGAAGACGATATTGATCACGTGCCTCTCCGAAGAAAATAACACGAAACACCTCCGCCCGGCTCTATGGGCAGATTGCTTTGAGAAAGGTACGTGAGTGACCTGGCTTATGCTCGCTGATTAGCAGCGAAGCCCCCTGCGAACGAGCGAGCCAGCTTCCTCCAGAACTTGCTATCTCACTTGGTAAATCATGGACATGACCCAGTCAACACTGCCAACCTGCTGCCAGACGCGTCAAATTTGTGTATAAATGCTTGAGTCGTCCATTCTAAGGTACCTGTATGGTATAGGAGCAACTTACTGCCGAACGCATATGGCAAAATTAATAAATATTAGGCTCGCAAAATCTCAAAAAATATCTATCCTATGGCTCTGGTCTAACCTGACGTTTCAAGAATTGACCTTCGTAACTTCAGTTACCGGGGTTGTCGGGGCTGCTCAATAGAACGTTGCTGCCCGCCCTGATGCGGAAAAATGCACAACCTCAGGTTCAGTTACTCAGCAATGATGTGCTGAAGTCCGTCGATGCGCCGCGGCGCCGACGGCCCTCATCGTGGAGTTCATCGGAGAAGCGCTCCAGTTCCTGCCGCCCAATGTGATCCAAACCGCTGGCCCGCTACTACCGTAGACGCGGCCGGCCCAGGACCCTCGCACCTGAACTATGATGAGGATCTCGCGATTCAGGGCCATTTGAGATCCAGCCGCAGGCGCGGCTTCGCCTCATCTCCGAGTTCGCATAAGCGATCAGTTCGGCCACGTCGGCACTCCGAGGAAACTACCTGTCCAACACCGGTGCCATTTGGTCCTCTCTGCGTCGGAATATCTACGTCACCGCCAAGCCGCCAGGAATTCACGTGCCAGCTCGTCGAATTCGCCGCGTCCGATGGCTTGAGCATCGAGTTCGCCGCTTCGAAACGCCGCGATCAGCGCGAACCGCCATTCGAGGGCGCGGCGGATCTGCTCCACCGGCGGAAACCGCGAGCCTCGCGGGCGATGGATGCCGAGCGCACGCCAGCTCTGGAAAACCCTCTTCAGGAGCTCCCTGCGCGACGTGGCGTTCAGCTGCATCATCCGCAGCGTCAGCACCCCGTCGGAGACTTGCAGCCTCTTCGGCAGCAGATTGTTGATTGCGTCGGCCATCAGGAAGGCCCCGCCAAGGCACTCCGCCGACGACTGTGCAGCCTGCGCCTCGTCGAGCTTTTCCTCGAGCGCGTCCTGCAGGAGCAGAGCATCGCGCAGACGACAGCACTCCTCGAACTTCGCTGCTTGCTCTTCATTCATCGGACCGATGAAGCGCACCCGCTCGCCTGGCTCGATGACGATCTCGTCCGGATGCGGCAAAGGCACCGGGGTGGGCGCACCGGATTGCCGGGCTGCCTCGATCTCGCTTCGGCAGCGATCCTGATAGGCCCCCCAGAACGCCTGCTCCTCGGCGATCTCGCATGCCTCCTCGCGCTCGAGCCGATCCAGCCGCTCCACCAGGGTCCGCTGCGCATAGGGATGGCCCTTGAGCGCGGTATTAAAGATCGCGCGAACCAGGGCGTGCGCTGCACTGATCTCGGAATATGCGTCGCCTTCGCGAACGCGGATCGGCCGCTTGGCCTCGCTGAGCAAAAAACCCTTGGTCGGCTGCATCCCGATCGTGAGGGGCGGCGCATCCGAGCGTTTGGGCCTGCCTTTGGGATTGCCGGATTGGCCCTTCTGGAAGCGCCCATTGCTAGACGCACCCTGCCCGCTGCCAAACAGCAGCTGACGCTTCAACTGCTCGGTAGAATCGGCAGACAGCCCACGTCTCGTATTGGCACCCTGGCCTGGGGTTTTGCGCTTTACCATCGCGGCCGCTCACGCTGCCATGCCAGCGCTGCGCCGTTCGTCGGCGACATCCTCGAAACGCTGGCCGCTGCCGGACAGCGTCGCGTGCTTGCCGGTGAGCCTTTCCCAGCGCGCAATGATGGTGTCGCAATAGGCCGGGTCGTATTCGAGCAGGCGCGCCTCGCGCCCGCAGGTCTCGGCGGCGATCAGGGTAGTGCCGGAGCCGCCGAAGACATCGAGCACGATCTCGCCGCGCCGCGTGCAGTCCTTCATCGCATCGGCGACAAGCGCCGCCGGTTTGACGGTCGGATGCATGGCAAGCTCGTCCATCCGCGCAGCACCGACGCTGCTAATCCCGGGATAGTCCCAGACATTGGTGCGGTAGCGTCCGGTCTCACCCAGGCCAAAGTTGTTGGTATGCGGGGCCGTGCCGACCTTGAACGCGAAAATGAGCTCATGCTTCGAGCGGTAGAAGCTGCCCATGCCGCCATTGCTCTTGTTCCAGACGCAAAGGTTCTTCAGCTCGGTGAAGGCCACCTCACCCGCCTCAAGCAGCTCGCCCATATGGCGCCAGTCCATGCACACGAAGGCGATCGCGCCATCCCTGCACAGGGCAGCGGCGTGCGAGAGCGTTGTCGATAGGAAATGCGTGAACTCGGCTGGCGTCATCTCGCCCGCCGCCATCGCAAACTCGCGATGACGGATGGCGCCGAGGCCGCCGACATGGCCGTCGATCGGAACATTGTAGGGCGGGTCGGTGAAGAGCAGATCGGCCGGCCGACCGGCGAGCAGACGCTCAATATCAAATCGCGAGCGCGCATCACCGCAAAGGAGCCGATGGCGCCCCAGCTGCCAAATCTCGCCACGTTGCGTGACCGGCGCTGTCGGCACCGGCGGGATAATATCAGCGGAAGGAATGGTGTCGGTCTTGGCTTCGCGGGCCTGATCGAGAGTGAAATCGATCTCGGCGATCGAGAAGCCGGTCAACGAGACATCGAAGTCCAGCTCGATCAACGCGCCAAGCTCAATCGCCAGGAGCTCGGTATCCCAGCCGGCGTTGAGAGCGAGCTTGTTGTCAGCGAGGATATAGGCCCGCCGCTCCTCGTCGCTGAGATGGGAAAGGCGAAGCGTCGGCACTTCGGCGAGGCCAAGCTCCTTCGCTGCCAGCACGCGACCATGGCCGGCGATAATCTCCTGCTTATCGCTGATAAGTACCGGGTTGGTGAAACCAAAGCGCTGGATGCTGGCCGCAATCTGCTGAACCTGCTTGCGCGAATGGCGCCGCGCATTGCCCGAATAGGGACGCAGCGAGGTCACCGCCATCATTTCGATACTGGGGCTTGCCGATGTCACAGGACGCTCCTTGCGCTGCCGCACTGAGTACATAGGCAGAACGAGAACGCCGCTGCGGGCAAGAGAAAAGCGATGCGACGAGCAATTTACCGGCCATGCTCAACATTTCGTTAGCCGGCTATTTTTTAATGCCATTTGAATGCCGTTTGAAACGCGCTCCGCGTTGAAATTTTCTTCAAAAAGATCGATGGATCGCTTTAAAGAACGTTGCAGGTGCGGCGAGGCCTCGCAAAATACCCACGACTTCAGCGAATCAGTTGCACCTCGGCGCACCATCAGACGCCGCCCGATCGGGTGACCGCAGGCCTTGCGGCAAGCTGCAGCACCACTGCGGAGCACAGCACTTCGGCCCCGCCCATATTCAATCCAGTCCCACAAACGGACAGCGCGAGATCGCCATCGAGCAATCCTCGTCCGCTCAACGACAACGAGATCCCGCTAAATCGCAATCGAATCCCGCATATGGCCGATCGGATACCGCCACAAGCCATGGCGTGACGGGCCAGCCAGGCGGGCTTCGAGCGAAGAACCTCGTACTTTGCTCTCCTGATCGCTGAGTAGCGACGTGATTGGAGTTTTTCAGCCTGGAATCTGCAGCGTGGCACATCTCTTGGGCCCGCAGGGGGCCGGCGAAACAGGTCACCTGATATTTTCGACAAGAACAGAGAAACAGGAAACTGCTACCCAGCAGGTGGGCAGCGAACGCCTGCTGGGCTCAGGTTCGAATGACGAGAGGAGAGTTCGGCTGGACCTGTATCCGCCGCCAGATATCCTAAGTTCTTAGAGTTCGCGACGGCGCTCAGTAGCCGCCCCCTGTGCTCGGCGAGGCCCGTAAAGGGTGTCAGCAGCTGGCGCGAAGCCTTGCCCGCGGCGCTCGACGATGCCTTCGGCGCTCGTGCCGATGATGCCGAGGCGATGCCACGCTGATCGGCCAGACCCTTCATGCGCAGGATCGCCTCGGCGACATCGAGGATACCGGAACGGTGATCGGCGCCGTCACCGCCATGATTTGCCAACCGCGCTTTCGCTGCGGGATGGATCTGAACGCGGCCGGATCAGAAATGGAGGATTTTCCGGTGCTGGTCGAGCAGCGCAGGGACGATCTTCTCGACACGATCGAGCGGATGCCCGCGTCGAGCGAATTCGAACAGACGCGCTGTCTCGCCGTGCTGCTGCGGTTCCGCAGCGCCGAGGAGATGAGCCGTCTCGAGCTGTCCGACCTGACCGCCGGTCTGCTCTGCCTTCCGATCCTGACCAGGCCGCGGCCTTCAAGCGGACGATCGGCGGTCTCCACTTCGATCCGCGTGATCGCGGCCGCGGTAGCAATCGGGTGACGGCCGCCAGATGAAGGCGGACGATCCCCGCTGCACGGTTCCGCGCTGGTCGGTGCTGCGCTTGCTGCCATGAGGAAGCAGCCAGAGGGGCTTCCCCAACCGGCACAAGGCCGGCGGGCTGTCGCCCCTCGTCAACCGGATCCTGACCGACAAGAAACGCCGTCCGACGCCGAGGCATACGGTCTATTCGCTGCTCCGACCGAGCGCTCACCCTTCTTCGGCAAGGCCGTGTCGTCGACGATCAGCCAGACCTCGGCGCCACCGACCATCCTGTCGGCCTCGGTGAGCAAGACCTTCTCCAGCGGCGCGGCGTCCCAAACACCGCTGGCGATGAAGTGATGAAGTTGGTCGTAGCCGACACCGCCGTCGCGGGCCGCCATCGGCGGGATGCTCTTGCGGTCTCAAGCGCCGATCAGCCCCACCACATAAGCCGGACACATCCGCGCCCGCACCTTGTGCCTTCGAGCATCGAGAAAGGGCGAAAGCCACCCCTCGAGATCGGACTTCCAAGTCTCGTCCCTAGCCGGCCCTTACGACCAGCGCCAAGAGATGATGGCCGTAAGCTGTTTTTCAATCGGCGCTGCGCCGCCGTGAGCCCCCACCCAGCGGCACTTTTCGCTGGCAGGCCAATCGATCGCTGCTTATGCTCTGCGCCATCGGAACAAGCTGCGGCCATGACATATGGATCCGTCACCGCGAGTCGAAGCTTGGACAAATATCCCGATCAATCGGATCGAGGATCTGCACGATGCTGTGCTGGGCGCGGGTCTCGAAGCCACCCAGATGTCGACGGCCGCCCTGTCCGGCGATCTGGCTTTCGCCCAGGTCGACGGCATCGTTTACAGCAGCGGGTTCTTGGACGGCCATGTCGGCCTGAGAGGGCCGCTATCGCAGGATATGCTCACGCTGGGCGTGGGCATCCACATGGCCCCCGGCACGCGGCACTGGTTCGAGGAGGCGCCCTCCGGATCGGTCGGCGTGTTCCATGGCGGCGACGAGCACGACGCCTACTATACGCCCGGCTCGCTCTATGCGGCGGCAACGCTTTCGGTAGAACGTCTCGAGCAGATCGCGGCCGATGAGGAGCTGGTCCTCGACCGGCCGGTTCTCGGCGGCACCGGCCGGCATCCGCGACTGCTCGACCCGGCGGTGATTCAAACGCTCTATGACGAATTCGCGTTCATCCACGGCGGCCGCCATGCGCAGAGCAACCGCGGCGTCAGAGCGGGCGAAACGCTGCTCCGCGCCATCGTCAGCCACGCCGGACGCGAGCCGCATGGCCTGAACCTGCGAGGCGGAAAGCAGGGCTATGAGCGCATCGTCAGGAGGGCACGCGACTATATTCTGGCGCATCTGTCCTCGCCGCTTTCGCCCGACGAGATTGCCAAAGCGGCCATCACCTCGCGCCGAACGCTGTTCCGCGCCTTCGAAGAGATCCTCGGCGAAACCCCGCAATCCTATGTGAGGCGCCTGCGGCTCCACCGGATCCGGCACGATCTGGCGAGCGACGAGGAACGGGCCTGCACGATCGCGCTGATCGCCAACCAATGGGGATTGAGCGATCTCGGCAGAATGGCCGGCTGGTATCGCGCGCTCTTCGGCGAGCGGCCGAGCGAAACGGCCGCGCGGTTGAACAGGCCCGAACGGCGCCCGTCACAGTGACATTGGCACGCAGCGCATAGAGCCGGCTTCGATTGCTCTCTAACATCGCCAGCAACGAGCGATGCCAAACGGGAGGGCTGCCTTGTCGATCGCGGCCTGCGCTGCGGGCTTCTGGCAGCGCTACGACATTCGGCAGATCGAGGATCTCCGCAACGCCGTCCTCGGCGCCGATCTCGAAATCGTCCAGCTGGCCGGGCCGCCGGTGCGCGGCACCATGGCCTTCGCAGCCCGGGACGGCATCATCTACAGCAGCGGCCGTATCGACGGCCGGGTGGCGATCCGCGGAAGCGTCTCGCGCGATGCCGTGACCATCGGGATCGGCCTCAGGCTCGGAACAGGCTCACGCCACTGGCTCAACGCCGTACAGGATGGCGATGTCGGCGTTTTTCTGCCCGGCGCCGATCATGACGCCATTTACGCGGCGGGTTCGCTCTATATCGCCGCGACCCTCACCGCCGAGCGCCTCGAGCAGGAGGCGGCGAGCGAAGGGATTGCCTTGCCGGCGACGATGCTGGCCCGCACCGGCCTGCATCGGCGACCGGTCGCTGCGCGCGACATGGCCTGGCTGCGGAGCGAGTTCACGCATTTTCACGCGGCGCGCAATGTCGAAAGCCGCCGCTGGGACAATCTCGGCAGGGCCTGTGGCGGTGATCAGACGCATCCTGCTCCGCATGAACAGTTGGCTGAACTATGTGAGGTGACGAGCCGCCGATGGCTGAGTTTCACCACTGACCGGAACCTTTTCTCCTCCGGCTTGAGGGGGAAGATTAGGTTGCATCTCTCGGATCCAGGCCCGCTTTTCCAGCGCCGAGAATGAGCGCGGGACGGAGCCTGTTTCACTGAGAGTCGGCTCGGCAAGAGAGCCGCCACGGCGCTAGAGGCGCGGAATTCACTCGCTTTGGAATTGGCCCCCCGGCGCGTTCATTGGCATCGGCGGGCCTTCGTTGACTTAGGCGAAGAAGTCCATGGGCCGCAGATGATCCGCCTTTCGCCAGTTCTGGTCGCCCTCACCAGCCGCCGATCCGAAGGTCGCCATCTCCTGCCGTATCAGCGCAAGGAGGCGCGCACTGTCGTCGCCGCCCTGGGAATCCCGGCGTTCGCTGGCGAGGCCGGTGGCTGTCAGAAGACCCGCCCAGCTCTGCAGCGCATCGGCAGGCGCAGCCTCGAACGGCGACAGAGCATCGAGCGCCCTCTGAACGGCGAGGAGCGAATCCGTCGATGCCCGGTGCTTCTTGCCGCTCATTCCCGATGCATCCGGATCGAGGCCAAGATGGGCGCGGAGCCCGTTGAAGGCTCGCCGCGGATCAGCAGCGAACTTCCGCAAAAGCTCGCCCGCCTCGGGCCAGTTGCCGGCTGGGGACCTGCTCGGCGACGACATTGCGCCATCGCGAGGCGAAGCGGACTCGCGAAGCACGACATCGCCAAGCGGAGCTTTGAAACGCAGCGCCGGCTGGGAGTCCTGCGCCCGCGCCGCCACCGGATGAATGGTGGACACCATGTCCTCCTGCCCACTCGGACGGCTTCTTCATCCACCTCGACGCCGACTGCCTCGACGACGCCATCATGCCGGCGGTCGATTTCCGTGTGCCGGGCGGGTTGTCGTGGGGCGAGCTGGGGGCTGCGCTCCGGATTGCCTTGGCAAGCGGCAAGGCAGTCGGCATCGAGATCACGATCTACAACCCGCCCCTCGATGAAGACGGCAGCGCCGGACGTGGCCTGAGCGACGTGCTGGCCGCAGCGCTCGGAACAGCAGCGCCGTGAACGCCGCGAGCAACGTTTCCGCTTCCGGAGCAGCAGGTAGCCCCTCAAGACAGGCTTGGGTCGGCTTCGTCCGTGACATTGGCGCGATGGTGCTGTCGCACCTTGGCCCAGCAAAGATCTGACGGCGATTCTCGAGCTTAGGCGAAACCGAGAAAGGCCAGGATCGCCTTGGTCTGCGCTGCCACCATCGCGCTGCCGCCGGCATGCCGGCAGCCGCGGGCGGCGGCGGCCCGGAGCAGCGGCGTCCCCAGCTTGGTGACGATGTCCACGACGACCGTCGCGGCATCGAGATCATCGACGGCAACGGGGAGTCCATCATCCGGCGCCATGCCGACCGGAGTGGCGTGGACGAGCAGATCGAGCCCGCCGACGGCGAACGGGCCGGCGGCCGGCACCAGCGGGCCGAAAGCCGCAACGCGCGCTGCGAGTTGCTCGGCCCGCGCGCCGTCGCGGTCCATGATCGACAGGCTGGCGACACCGGCCTCAGCCAGCGCGAACGCGATCGCCGAGCCGGCACCGCCGGCGCCGATCAGGCCGGCCTTCAGCCCGCGCGGCGAGACGCCGAGCCCCTCGACCGCGCCGATCAAACCGACGCCGTCGAAGATGTCACCGATCCAGCGCCCCTCCGGCGTCCGCCGCGCCGCATTGACCGCGCCGATCGCGCGGGCGCGCGCGCTGACCTCGTCGAGACGCGCCATCAGCCGGTCCTTGAACGGCATTGTGACGACGAGACCGTCGAGATTGGCGAGCGCCATCACGCCGCCGATCGACGCGTCGAACTGGTCCTGGCGCAGATGGAAAGGGACGAGGACGGCATCGTGGCCGGCGGCGGTCAGCAGCGGATTGAAGTTCTGCGGCGACCTGGCGTGGATGACCGGGTCGCCGAGAAAGCCGAGAATGCGCGTGGCGCCGCTGATGATAGGGGAATTCAGGGCATCGGGAGACATGGCGGCGGCTTTCTTCGTCAGATGGCGGGAGCCGGGCCGGAGGATCCTCGGATCACCAGCTCGGCCTTGGCTTCCAGCGGAGCCGAATGGCTGCGCCCTTCGAGCCGCGCCACCAGCACGCGCGCCGCGACGCGACCTATCTCGGCGCTCGGCACCCTGACGGTGGTGACCGGCACCGGCAGATGGCTCATGATCTCGATGTCGTCATAGCCGACGATCGACAGGTCCTCCGGCAGGCGAAGGCCCATCGACTGGGCCTCGAGCACGGCGCCGACCGCCAGATGGGCGTTTCCGCAGACCACCGCCGTCGGCCTGGGATCGGTCTGCATGAGCTGGCGCAACAGGCTCCGGCCCTCGGCGATCGACCATTCGCCCATCGCGAAATGCTGCGGCCGCACCGCCAGCCCGCGCATCGCCAGCGCATCGCGCACGCCCGCCAGCCTGGCGCTGGCGCGGTCGTTGTTGCGCGTCGACTGGGCGATCACCGCAAACCGGACATGGCCGAGATCGGCGAGATAGTCGGTCATCATCATCAGGGCCTTGCGGTTGTCGGGCCCGATGCAGGTTCCATGCGTCGCCGGATCGTAGACGAAGGTGTTGACGAAGGGCACCTCGCGGCGCGCCAGCAGCTGCTCCAGCTCGGGCTGGTGGGCCTGCCCGACCAGCATGATGCCGTCGACGCCGCGCTCGACGAATTTGCGGACCTGGTCGAGCTCCAGATCGGGATCGTAGTCCGAGCAGGCCAGCAGCAGCGTGTAGCCCGCCTGGCGCAGCTCCGACTGGATCGCCTGCGTGGCCTGTGCGAAATCGCCGATCGAGAGCGCCGGGAAAACCGCGCCGATGGTCCGCGAGCGGCGTGTGCTCAGCGCCCGCGCGGCACCGTCGGGCACCCAGCCGAGCTGCTTGACCACCGCGTCGATGCGCTCGCGCAGATCAGCCGAGACCACCTCGGGAGTGTTGATCGCCCGCGAAACGGTCGCGGTCGAGACGCCGGCGGCGCGCGCGACGTCGCGCAGCCCGACGCTGCGGCGCGCGCCCTCCGCCCGCGTTTCCGCCGTCTGTTTTCTCAGCTTCGGCATCGGCTTCGGGCGCTCCTGCTCGACCGTGGCCGGGTCAGGCGAGCTGGTGCTTCGCGAGCCCGTATTGCAGGCGATAGATGCCATAGTCGCGGGATTCGTCGTAGCCTGTCGTGAGACCCGCCAGGACCGGCGGCGGAAGGATCCGGCCGATCGCTGCCTCCAATGCCTCGCGCTCCGCCGCCTCGACCAGCAGGATCCAGTCGACCGTCTCGTCGGGCTGGCTGCGCAGCTCCTTCTCGGCGGTCTGGCCGTTGCTGCCGCCGCCCTCCCCCTCGAGCAGATGGACACCGATCACCGACGGCGCTGCCGCGAGCGTGGCGAGCAGCGGCTGCATGGCGGCAGCGAAGTCCTGCCGGTCGGCCGCCGGAAGCCGCAGCGACGCGAGCCAGGCCCCATCGCCGAGGCCGAGGCTGGCAACGACCCGGCAGATCGTCCGCGAGGTGTCGCGGAAGTGGCGCACCACCCGCATGGTCCAGTCCGAGGGAGCGTTGAGGCGCGCGACATAATCGGGCGAGACCAGGACTTCCGGCGTCTCGACCTCGTAGAAATTGAAGTATTTCGGCTGCCCGCGCGCGGCGACATAACGTCGGCCGCGCAGGAAGCCGGGCACAGCGACGCGCTCGGGAATGTGCTCGCCGATATGCCAGGCGACGAAATCCGACTCCGCCTCCGCGGCGATACCGTTCCAGATCGCCAGGACGCCCTTGCCCGCCAGTGTCACGTCGCTCGCCCTCTCAGATCCGGTGAAGCTGCAGGCCGCCGCCGACATCGAGATGGATGCCGGTGGTGTAGGGGATGGCCCCAGTCGCCAGCGCGGCGACGGTGCGCCCGATATCCGCCGGCTCGCCCCAGCGCCCCATCGGGACGCCGCCGGCGGCCAGCAATGCGTCGTATTTCGCCGTGGCCGGCGCCGTCATCTGCGTGCGGATGATGCCGGGCCGGACCTCGAAGACGGCGATGCCCTCGCTGGCGAGGCGGGCCGCGAACAGCTTCGACATCATCGCGACGCCGGCCTTGCTGATACAGTAGTCGGCCCGGTTCTCGCCGATGATCTCGGCATTCGCGGAGCCGATGAAGACGATCGAGCCGGGCAGGCCCGGCGCCTTCGCCAGGCGACGGCGGGCAAAGGCCTGCGTCAGGAAGAAGCCGGCGCGCAGGTTGATCGCCAGCGTTCGGTCATAGCTCTCGGGCGCGAGGTCGAGCAGGTCGCCGCGCTGCAGCGAGGTGACGCCGGCATTGTTGACCAGGCATTCCGGTTCGCCGAGCGCGGCGGCGATGCGCTCCAGCAGCGCGCCCTGGCCGGCGAGATCGGCGATATCGGCGGCGAAATAGGCGCCCGGCGCCGCCTCGCCCGGCAGCGGCTCCGGCGCGCTCTCGAGGCTGACCCGCGCGACGGCGAAGCCGGCCTCCGCGAGCGCCGCGGCAATGGCGAGCCCGATGCCGCGGCCGGCGCCGGTCACGATCGCGACCCGGCTCAACGGCGGCTTCCCTGCGCGCAGCGACTTGACACCCGATGCCTCCAACTCCTATGCAAACGGTTACAAAAACGGCATCCGATGTCAATCGCGTCGACGCCGGACGGACATGGAAGCGGACGATGAAGGTGATCAGCGCCAGCGAGGCGGCCTCGCTCATCCAGCCCGGCGACAGCCTGCTCGTGAGCGGCTCCGGCGGCGGCCACGGTGTGCCGGAGGCGATCCTCGAGGCGATCGAGACGCGCTTCCTCGAGAGCGGCGCGCCGCGCGGCCTGACCCTGATCCATGCCGTCGGCATCGGCGACCGCAAGCTGAAGGGCGCGGCACGCTTCCGGCATCCCGGCATGCTGAAACGCAGCATCACCGGCGCGCTGGTCGACTCGCCGCCGCTGATCGAGCTCGCTCAGAAGGATCTGATCGAGTCCTACACGTTGCCGCAGGGTGTCATCGCCCAGATGACCCGCGAGATCGCCGCCGGCCGGCCGGGGCTGATCACCAAAACTGGCCTGCACAGCTTCGTCGATCCACGCCAGCGCGGCGCCCGTCAGAGCGAGAGCGCGCGCGAGGACCTGGTCGAGCTGCTCGAGATCGCCGGCGAGGAATGGCTGCGCTTCAAGCCCTTCCCGCTCGATATCGTCCTGCTGCGCGGCACCAGCGCCGATGAGGACGGCAACATCAGCATGGAGCAGGAGGCGATCCCCGGCGAGATGCTGTCCTCCGCGCAGGCCGGGCGGCGGCTCGGCGCCGCGGTCGTCGTGCAGGTCAAGCGGCTCGCCCGGCGCGGCACCCTGCCCCAGCGCAGCGTCAAGATCCCGGGCGTTCTGGTCGACTATGTCGTCGTCGACGAGAACCAGCGCCAGACCTATTGGAGCGACTACAATCCGAGCTATTCCGGCGAAATGCGCATCCCCCTGGAAGGCATGCGCAGGTTGCCGTTTACCGAGCGCAAGATCGTCGCCCGTCGCGCCGCGATGGAGATCTCGCCTGGCGCGATCTGCAATCTCGGCGCCGGCATCTCGACCGGGGTCTCGGCGGTCGCGGCGGAGGAAGGCTTCCTCGACGAGATCGTGCTAACGAACGAGCAGGGCTATATCGGTGGTGCGCCGGTGACCGGCCCCGATTCCGGCGCGGCGCAGAATTATGACGCCGTGGTCGACCAGCCCTACCAGTTCGATTTCTACGACGGCGGCGGACTCGACATCGCCTTCCTCTCCTTCGCCGAGGTCGATGCCAACGGACACGTCAATGTCAGCCGCTTCGGCGATACCATCGTCGGCATCGGCGGCTTCGTGAACATCAGCCAGAACGCCCGGAAGGTGGTGTTCAGCGGCACCTTCACGGCAGGCGGGCTGCAGGTCGAGGCGGCCGACGGCAGGCTGCGCATCTTGCGGGAGGGTCGCAGCCGCAAATTCGTCCGGGACGTCCAGCAGATCTGCTACAACGGCGCCTTCGCGCGCGAACAGGGCCGCATTGCCGTCTTCGTCACCGAGCGGGCGGTGTTCCGCGTCGGCGCCGAGGGGCTCGAGCTCTGTGAGATCGCGCCAGGCATCGATATCGAGCGTGACATCGTCGCGCATATGGATTTCCGCCCGGCGATCGCGGCCGATCTCAGGACGATGGATGCCCGCCTGTTCCGGGCCGAGCCGATGGGGCTGAAGCAGGACATCGCCGCCCGCGGCTCGCAGGCGCGCCGGCCGCGCCGGCAGCTCGCCGGACCGGTGAGTTAGCCGCTCGCAGCCGCCGCCTCCAGCCCGAGGACCAGCGCGGCGAGCGCGTCCAGCGTCGGCGTCGGAACCCCCTTCGCCCGTCCGCGCTCGATCACGCTGAGATAGATCGCCTCGACCTCGCTCGGCCGGCCTGCCTCGATATCGCGGCGCATGCTGGTCTTGTTGGCGGCCGCCCCGCTGGTCACGATGCCATCGAAGATCGCATAGCGCGTCTCGCGCGGCAGGACGACGCCGCAGGCCTGCGCAACCGCGGCGGCCTCGTCCATCGCACGCCGCGCCACGGCGCAGAGCGCCGGATGGCTGGCGACGCCGCCGATGGTCAGCCCGGTCAGGCCGCTGGTCGCGGACATGGCGGCGTTCAGGAGCAGCTTGCGCCACTTCTCGGCGAGGATCTCCGCACTCGCCCGCGTCGGCAGGCCATGGTCGCTCATCAGCGCCGCCAGCGCTTCCGCCCGCGGCGACAGGCCGCCCGCGAGCTCGCCCAGCACGGTCGGCAGCACCGCATAGTTGCGCACCACGCCAGGCGCCTCCAGCGTCGCGCCGAGCGAGGTCAGGCCGCCGAGAACTGCGCCGGCGCGGAGCGTCTCCTGCATGATCTCCTCGTTGCCGAGGCCATTCTGGAAGCTGACCGCCAGCGAACCATCGCGCATCAGCGGCGCGACGCCGGCACTGACGGCCCGGGTAGCGCTGGCCTTGCACTGGACGAAGACGATGTCCGCCGGGGCGACCCCGGCGATGCCGGTCGCGGCGCCGATCGGAATGTGGCGCTCGCCGCCCTCGCCGATCATCAGCAGACCGCGCTCTCTGATCGCGGCGACATGCTCCTCGCGCCGCGTCAGCAGGGTGACGCGCAGCCCGCGCTCGGCAAGCAGCCCGCCGAACAGGCAGCCCATGGCGCCGGCTCCGGCGACGACGATATGCGGATCCCTCATCACTCTCTCCCGACATGGCCAGAGGCAATGTAAACGGCTACATTTTTCTTGTCATCGCCTGGAAGCTGGAATAGCGTTCGACGATCAAGACGCGCGGGCCTCGCAGTCCGCCGCATGCCGGAATGTTGGGCCGAGCCTATGAGCCCGGCACCGGCGTCAAGGAAGGAGAGCCGGGGAATGGCTACGCCAACGACGTCGCATGCGGCGTCCGACTTCTCAGCGACCGCCGCCTCGGAAGGCTTGCCCCGCCGCCGCTCGCCCGCGATGCGCCGGCTGCGCGGCATCGGCTGGAACCTGATCCCGCCGCTGACCTTTGTCGCGATCGTAGGGCTGTGGTCGGCTTCGATCCAGATCTTCAAGATCCCCGCCTATCTGCTGCCGGCGCCCGGCGCCGTGTTCCAGCGGCTGATCACCGATGCCGGCATGCTCTGGCTCAATGCCAAGGTCACGCTGACGGAGATCGTGCTCGGCTTCGGCCTGACCGTGGTCAGCGCGATCCCGCTCGGCCTGCTGATCGCGCTGTCACCGCTGGCGAAGCAGTCGCTCTACCCCCCGATCATGCTGTTGCAGCTGGTGCCGAAGATCGCAGTCGCGCCGCTGTTCCTGGTCTGGCTCGGCTTCGGCATGGAGTCGAAGGTCCTGCTGACGGTGCTGATGACCTTCTTCCCGCTGCTGCTCGCCAGCATCAGCGGCTTCCAGATCCTCGACCAGCGGCTGCTCTACCTGACCCAGTCGATGGGCGCGAGCACCTGGCACACCTTCTGGTATCTGCGCTTTCCGGCGGCACTCCCGGTGATCTTCTCGGGCGTCAAGACCTCGGCGACGATCGCCGCGACCGCCGCGATCGTCGCCGAGTTCGTCGGCGCCAATCAGGGCCTGGGCTATGTGCTGCTGCGGGGCACCAGCACGCTCGACATCGAGTTGACCTTCGCGGTGCTCGTTGTGCTCACCCTGATCGGCATCGTCATCAACTACGCCGTCGAGCTCGCCGAATGGCTGATGACGCCCTGGCAACGCTCCGGCGGCCGCTGATCACCATTCGAAAAACACAGGGAGGATGTCACCATGAAGACCTGGATCAACCGCTCGCTGGCGGCGGCGACGCTCGTCGCCGGGCTCGGCCTGACTGCCGCGCTGGCGCAGACGCCGGTCACCTTCCAGCTCAACTGGACGGCGGGCGGCCCGAATGCGGGCTTCGCCGCCGCCGTCGGCGAAGGCTACTACAAGGCCGCCGGGCTCGACGTGACGATCGTCCAGGGCAACGGCTCCGGCAACACGGCTCAGCTCGTCGCCAGCGGGCGCTCGCAGATCGCCTATGCCGACGCGGTCGCGGTGGCGCAGCTGATCTCCAAGGGCGCGCCGATGAAGGTGGTCTCGACCATCTACCAGTCGAACCCCAATGCGGTGAACGCTCTGAAGAAGGCCGGCATCAAATCCGTCGCCGATCTCAAGGGCAAGAAGATCGGTGTCCCGGCCGGCGGCTCGCAGGGTCCGATGCTGCCGCTGCTGCTGAAGGCCAACGGCCTGAAGGAATCCGACCTCACTTTGATGAACATGCCGGTGGCGGCCATGGTGCCCTCGCTGCTGCAGGGCCAGGTCGACGCCATCCTCGGCTCGACCGACGCCTACCAGATCCAGCTCGAGATGCAGGGCGCCGAGCTCGACAACTACCCCTTCGCCGATCACGGCGTGCCGACGGTGGCGACCTCGGTCTTCGCCTCGAACGATTTCATCAAGCAAAATCCCGAGGTGGTGAAGAAGTTCATCGCCGCGACGCTGAAGGGCTGGTCCTTTGCCCTCGACAACCCGGCCAAGGCGATCGAGCATACCAAGACGCTCTTCCCCGACATGAACGTCAAGCTCGCCACCGCAGAGCTCGCGGCCATCACCCCGCTGTTCTGCAGCGGCGGCGCCAAGTTCATCGGCAAGGCCGAGGACGCGCACTGGACGCGGACGCAGGCGCTGCTTTCCGAGGTCAAGCTGCTGCCGGAAGGCCAGGACCCGAAGGCCTACTACACCAACGAGTTCCTGCCGCCGGACGGCGAGCTTCGCGCCTGCAAGTGACGGCCCGCAAGGCACCCATCGGATCGCACCGGACACAGCGACAGGCCATGACTGAAAAACCGCGACTGGGTTACCGCTATGAGGATCTCTTCGTCGGGATGCGCTTCCGCAGCCCCGGCCGGACGATCACCGATGCCGATCTGGTGGGCTTCGCCGGGCTCACCGGCGACTATTCGGAGCTGCATACCAGCGATGTCTACGCGCAGAGCAGCCAGTTCGGCCGGAAGGTCGCCCATGGCATGCTCGGGCTGGCCTATGCCCACGGCCTGATGTGGGCCCGCACCGGCGAGCTGCGCGAGACGGCGATCGCCTTCCTCGGCATCGACGCCTGGAAGTTCGTCGGGCCGGTCTTCGTCGGCGACACGATCTTCGTCGATTACGAGATCGCCGAGCTGCGCGACAGCCGCTCGCGGCCGACCCAGGCGATCGCCAGCTTCGACGTCCGCGTCGTCAAGCAGGACGGCACATTGGTGCAGCAGGGCCGCAAGGCCCTGCTCGTCTCGAAGGTGCCGCTCGACGCCGTCGCCGCCTCGAACCGTCGGGAAGAGCCATGAGCGAGACCATCCGGAAATCGGGCGTCCCGATCGCCATCCGCAATGTCTCCAAGGTCTTCGGCGAGGACGACGACAAGCCGTTCCGCGCGCTCAAGCCGATCGACATCACCATCCCGGCCGGGCAGTTCATCTCGGTGGTCGGTGCCTCGGGCTGCGGCAAGAGCACGCTGATGCTGATGATCGCCGGCCTGCTGCGCCGGTCCAGCGGCGAGATCATGGTCGACGGCAAGACCGTGACGAAGCCGATCACCGATGTCGGCATCGCCTTCCAGGATCACCTGCTGCTCGATTTCCGGACGGCGTTCGAGAACGTGATGCTGCACGCCGACATCCGCGGACTCGACCGGCAGGAGCAGGCAGCGCGCGCCCGCGAGCTGTTCAAGCAGCTGCGCCTCGAGCATGCCATGGACAAGTATCCGCGGCAGCTCTCGGGCGGCATGCGCCAGCGCGTCTCGCTCATCCGCACGCTGGTCCACGAGCCGTCGGTGATCCTGATGGACGAGCCCTTCGGCGCGCTCGACGCGCTGACGCGCCTGCAGGTGCGGACCGACCTCGAAAACCTCTGGCTGCGCAAGCGCCCGACCGTGGTGTTCATCACCCATAGCGTCGAGGAGGCGGTGGGTCTCTCCGACCGCGTGCTGGTGATGAGCCCGAGCCCAGGCGAGGTGATCGACGACATCACCGTCGAGCTGGCTCGGCCGCGCCCGATCGTGCTCGGCGACGCGCCCGAATTCGCGGCCTATGTCGATCGCATCCATCGTCAGTTCGAGCGTATGGGCGTGCTGCACGGCATCTCCCTGCCGCAGTCCGACGCGGCCTGAGCGATGTCGCAGGAGCCCGCAGCGGGCGTCCACCTGGAGGAGCGCGGCTTCGTCGCCGAGATCGCACTCGCCGGCGGGCCGCTGAACCTGGTGACCCGGCCGCTGCTGCGGCAGCTGAACCGGCTGCTCGGCGAGCTCGCGCAGCGTGGCGACCTGCGCTGCGTCATCCTGCATGGCGGCGGCGGCCGCGCCTTCTGCGCCGGCAGCGACATCAGGGAATTCGGGCCGATCCGCCACGATGCCAGCGAGCAGAAGATCCTGTTCGAGGACATGGTGCTGCGCAATCTGGCGCGCCTGCCGATGCCGACCATCGCCGCCATCGACGGCCCTGCCCTCGGCGGCGGTCTCGAGATCGCCCTCGCCTGCGATATCCGCATCCTCCGTCGGGGCATTTCGGTCGGCCTCCCGGAATGCCATCTCGGCGGCCTCGCCGGCAGCGGCGCCATCCGGCTGACCCGGCTGGTCGGCCCGGCGCGCGCCAAGCAGATGCTGTTCACCGGAGCGCCGATCGCCAGCGAGCAGGCGCTGGCCTGGGGCGTCGTCAATGAGGTTGCGGAGAAAGGTTCGGCGCTGGACGCGGCGCGCTCGATGGCCGATGGGATCGTGAAGCGCGGCCCGGTCTCGAACCGGCTGGCCAAGGAGCTCGTCGACCTGTCCGACGATCTGCCGCTCGACGCCGGGCTCCTGCGCGCGACCCTGGCCCAGCAGCGGATCTTCGAGACCGACGATCTGCAGGAGGGAGCGGCCGCGTTCTTCGGCAAGCGGCAGCCGATCTTCGCCGGCCGCTAGCGCACGGGATTGCAAGCCGGCGAGATGCAGCTTGGCGAGATCGCGCTGCGGCTCGGCCTGCCGAAGAGCGGCGTCCATCGTCTGCTCGGCGCGCTGATCGAGCAGGGCTGGGTCGCCGACGCGCAGGGCGCGCGCGGCGGGCTGATGTACCAGCCGCTGATGACTTCCAGCACGGTACCGCTGCACGCCAGCTTTCCGAGCTGTCGCCGCTGCGCAAGGGTCAGAAGCAGGCCAAGCGCGTCTCCGTGGCAGCTCGACGCGCAGGCTCAGGCCGCGTCCGGCATGTGTCGACCACCAGCGCAGCTCGGGCTTCAGCATGGCCAACGGTAGGAGCTGAGCGACGCAGGCTCACTGACGTCCTCAACGGCGGTGATCTCCCGCATAGAGGAGGACGCGGCCGATGACCAGATCGTCGTACCGGTCGAGCTCCGTGCGGCGGACTTGATAAGCGCATTGTCGAGTCGGAGGCCGAGATCGGCGCCATCTGCGGCGGGACAACAAGCTGCAGGTCCTGTCACCGAGATGAAGCAGTAGGCCCTCCGATCGCGCAAACGACAATCTGACCCCACTTGGACGCTATCGTATCCAGAAAGTATTATCCGCAATCTGTAGAGATGTTGAAGCGCAATAACGGGTTAGCCACTGGGATTTCAAACTAGAGCGGCGAACGTGGTTTGGTCAGACCTACGTCCAACGCCCGATATCCTAAGTTCCTGGCTTTTGGAGTTCGTCACGGCGCTCAGTAGCCGCCCCTGTGCTCGGCGAGGTCCGTGAACGGTGTCAGCAGCTGGCGCAATTGCCGGATCATCAAGCCGATATCGGAGCCGAGCCCGATCATGCCGAAGCCCTGCTCGCGGCGCCTTGCGATGTCTTCGGCGCTCGTGCCGATGATGCCGGAGGCGATGCCACGCTGATCGGCCAGACCCTTCATGCGCAGGATCGCCTCGGCGACGCCCGGCCCCTCCCAGACCGCGAGATGCCCGAGGCTCTGCGAGAGATCGGACGGGCCGAAGAAGATCGCCTCCAGCCCCGGCGCGGCGAGGATGCCGGCGATATTGGCCGCTGCCTCGGCGGTCTCGACGCCGAGCTCGGCGGCAACCTCGGTCACGGTCGCGCTTTCGAGCGTGGCCCAAAGACCAAGCGTCGGCCCGCCTGATTTCAGCTTGCGGCGGAGCGGATTCGAGAAGGGCTGCGAGGGCATGGCGGCGGCATCCAGTGCTGTAACCCGGGCTAGTTCAGGAACAGGCGCGGCAGGATCAGGCTGATCTGCGGGATGAAGGTGATGAGCAGCAAGGCGATCACCAGCGGGACATAAAAGGGCGCGACCGCCACCAGCGCCTTGTTGATCGGCACATTGGCGACCTTTGCCACCGCGAAGAGCACCATGCCGACCGGCGGGGTCAGCAGGCCGATCATCAGGTTCAGCACCATCATGATGCCGAAATGCACGGGATCGACCCCGACGGCGACCGCCAGCGGCAGAAGCATCGGCGTGAAGATGGTGATCGCGGCATTCGACTCCATGAACATGCCGATCACCAGCAGGAAAAGGTTGATCGCCAGCAGCAGCATGATCGGCGACAGCTCCAGCCCGACGACCAGCGCCACCAGCTGCTGCGGGATCTGGGTGAAGACCAGCAGCCAGCCATAGAGCGCGGCGGCGGCGAGGATCATCATGATGCCGGCGGTCTCCCGCATGGTCTCGCGCAGGACCTGGAGCAGCTGGCGCAGGCTGATCTCGCGATAGACCAGCATGGCGATGGCGATCGCATAGACGGCGGCGATGGCGGCCGCCTCCGTCGGCGTGAAGACGCCACTCATCATGCCGCCGATGATGATGGCGGGCGTGATCAGCGGCGGCAGCGCCCGCACGAAGCTGCGCCCCAACAGCGCGAAGCCCTGCCATGCCTCGGTCGGCAGCTTGCGGCGATGCGCCTGCCAGCGGACCAGCAGCATCATCAAGGCGCCCATCAGCAGGCCGGGCAGGATGCCGGCGAGCAGCAGCGCCGTCGCCGAGACATTGGCGACCACCGCATAGATGATCAGGGGAATGCTGGGCGGGATGATCGGCCCCACGGTCGCCGAAGCGGCCGTGACCCCGACTGAGAAATCGTCGGGGTAGCCGGCCTGCCGCATCGCCCGGATCTCGACCTGCCCGACCCCGACCGCATCGGCCACGGCCGAGCCCGACATGCCGGAGAAGATGATCGAGGCGGCGATGTTGACCTGGCCGAGGCCGCCGCGCATGTGGCCGGCCAGGCGATGGGCGAAATCGTAGATGCGGTCGGTGATGCCGCCGGTGTTCATCACCTTGCCGGCCAGGATGAAGAAGGGGATCGCCAGCAGCGGAAAGCTGTTGACGCCGTAGACCATGCGCTGGGCCAGGATGGTGTAGGGAATGCCGCCGATGCCGCGCTCGACCAGCGTGACGATCAGCGAGGACAGGCCGAGCGCGAAGGCCGCCGGGACGCCGATGACGAACAGCGCCAGCAAGCCGCCGATGAAGAGCGCCAGGATCATCGTTCGACCCTCTCAGGGCGGCCGGCCATGTGCATCGCGCGCTCGAACATGTCGAGCATCAGCAGGAAGGTCATGACGAGCATGGAGATGCCGACGGCGGCATAGATGTAGCCGGTCCGGAACCAGTCCATGGTCGCGGTGAAGGTCTCCCAGGTCGCATTGGTCAGGCGCCAGCAGCCATAGGCGACCGAGAGCAGGAACCATGAGACCAGCAGATCGACGAGCATGGCGACGGCATCGGCCGAGCGCCCGGAGACGTGGCCGTCGATGAAGTCGACCCGGATATGCTCGCGGGTCATCAGGATGACGACGCCGCCGAAATAGGTCGTCAGCACGCAGGTGAGGCGGGCGAGCTCCTCGGTCCATTGCAGGGGCGCGTTCAGGACATAGCGGAACAGGACCTGCAGGACCGAGGAGGTGATCATGATCAGGAATGCGGAGATCGCGAGCGTTTCGAAAACGACGTAGATCGTCCGTCGGATAGCATTGGTCGGGCCCATCACCGTCTCCAGGCTGCCTTGCGGGCGAAGCCGCGACGAAGGGCGCTGCGCCCTCGCCGCGGCCTTGCGGTCACTTCAGGTATTTGGAGACGGCCTGCACCACGCTCGGCGCCCAGCTCTTGGAGAGCTCGTCGATGGCCGGGCGCGCCTTGGCGATGAAGGGCGCGCGGTCGACCTTGACGACGGTCATCTTGTTCTTCTCGACCAGCGCGTTGCAGACGCCGTCGATCTGCTCCTTGGTGATCTCGTCGCCATATTTAGCGGCCTCGAGCGCCGAGCTGACCACCGCCTCGCGCAGCTCCGGGCTGAGGCCCTCGAGGAAGCGCGAGCTGATCGTCCAATGCCAGACGGCCGGAACATGCGCCGTGTACATCAGATGCGACTGCACCTCGTAGAGCTTGGCCTGGTTGACGTTGAAGCAGGGGTTCTCCTGCGCCTCGATCACGCCCATCTGCAGTCCGCTGAACACCTCCGGCCAGGCGACGGGGGTCGGCCGGGCGCCGAGCTCGGACCAGACGCGGACCCATGACGGGATTTCCGGCACGCGCAGCTTCAGCCCGTTCAGATCCTCGGGCGTCCGGATCGGCTTCTTGGCGGTGAGATGCCGGTCGCCGCGGCGGAAGAAGGCGACGAGATCGAGCTTGGCCTTGTCCTTGATCAGCTTCTTGCCCTCGGCCCCGGCCGGACTGGCCCAGAATTCGAAGACCTCCTCGGGACCGGGAAAAACGAAGGGCACCACCGTCGCGGCATAGGGCGGCGCCACGACATTCGGCAGCGTATCGCCGAACAAGGTCATCTGGACCTCGTTGACGGTCAGCTGCTCGAGATTGTCCCGCTCTCCGCCGAGCACGGCCGAGTGGAAGATCTTGACGTTGACCTTGCCCTTGCTGCGCTCCTTGACCAGCGCGACGAATTTGTCGACGGCCTGGAATTCCGGTCCCGGCGGCGAGGTGTGCAGCGCGAAGCTGATATCGACGGCCTTCGCCGCCGTAGCCGAAAGCAATGTCCCGAGCGCCAGGACAGACGCGGTAAGCGCTTTGTTCAGCATCGATTTTCCTCCCTGTTCGACGTTGTGCCGTCTTCCGCGGCTTGGATTGTTAAGCCGGCTATGCGTCCGCGGCGCGTTCTGCGGCCTCCCTGACGCTGTGGCCGGTTTCGAGGCCCTTGCGGCGGGCGGCATCGCCAACGGCGCTGAGCACGCCGTTGAGCCAGGCATCCTGCGCATCGCCGATCCGGGCGGTGTCATGCGAGATGGTGGCGCAGGCGATGCCCTTGGCGTCGAGCATCGCGAGCGCGGCGCGCCCGGCCTGCGCCTTGCCGCCCCCGGCATCGTTGAACACAACCAGATGCGGCGGATGCAGCGCCGCGAAGGCGCCCGAAATCAAGCCGCCATGCGAGCCGCAGATCACGATCGCCCCCTCGTCGCGGGCCGCGATCAGCGAGATCGAATCCATCAGCACGACACGGCGGCCGGCGATCTCGGCGACGGTCTCGTTCCTCATGACCGGCGTCCGAAAACGCGCCGCAGCGCCTGGGCGAGCGGCTCGCCGCGTGTGAACCCCGCCTGCTCCGCCGCTGGATTGAGCGCGGAGACGACGCCGGAGCCCCAGGTCTCCAGCGCGTCGCCGATCGCGGCGCTGTCATGCGAGACCGCGCCGGCGATGATGCCGCGCGCCTCCAGATAAGGCAGGGCGGCGGTGCCGGCGGCCTCCTTGCCGATGCCGGCATCGTTGAAGAACACCGCGGCGATCGGCACCTTGCCGGCATATTCGCCGGAGCTGATGCCGCCATGCGAGCCGGTCATCACCAGCTGCCCGGCGTCCTCCGGCTTCAGATGCGCGATGGTGTCGACGGCGACGACGCGGCGGCCGCCCACCGTCTCGACGATCTCGCGCCGCATCGTGAAATCGGGCTCAGCCGCGCTCATCTCGCGGCGTCCGGCGCGAGGCCCGACAGCTCCTGCATCAGCAGCGCCAGCGCGGAGTTGTCGAGATCGGCGCGGCCGGTGTTGGCGAGCACGCCGTAGAGCTGCTGGACCAGCGCCGTCACCGGCAGGGCGGTGCCGGTGGCGCTGGCGTTCTCCAGCGCGAGCTTGAGGTCCTTGCGTTGCAGCGAGACCCGGAAACCGGCGGCGAAATTGCCGTCGAGCACGCGCTGCCCATGCAGGTCGAGCGCCTTGCTCTGTGCGAAGCCGCCGAGCAGCGCCGTGCGGATCTTGCCGGGATCGACGCCGTTCTTGCGCGCCAGCGTCATCGCCTCGGCAACGGCCTGGATGTTGATCGCGACGGCGACCTGGTTGCAGACCTTGCAGACCTGGCCGGCGCCCGGCCCGCCGATATGGCTGATGGTCTTGCCCATCGCCTCCAGCACCGGCCGGCAGCGCTCGAGCACCGCGGCATCGCCGCCGATCATGATCGACAGGGTTGCGCTCTCCGCGCCCTGGTAGCCGCCGCTGACCGGAGCGTCGAGCATGGCGATATCCCGCGCCGCCAGCGCCTCGGCCATGGCCCGGGTGGCTCCCGGCGAGATCGAGCTCATGTCGATCAGGACGCTGCCCGGACGCATCGCAGCGGCGAGCCCGCCCTCGCCGAGCACGACGCCTTCGACATCGGGGGTGTCGGGCAGCATGGTGATGACGATGTCGGCGGCGCCGGCGGCGGCGACCGAGCCGGCGTCGGCCGCGCCGGCCGCGACCAGCTCGGCGACGGCCTCGCGGTTGAAATCGTGGACGGCGAGGTCGAAGCCGGCCTTGCGCAGGTTGAGCGCCATGCGGCGGCCCATGACGCCAAGGCCGATGAAACCGATCTTCTGGGAGGCGGAGGCGCTCGTCACGGCCCGCTCCTCAATGAGTCTTGCAGTGCAGACCGCCGTCGACGCAAAGGTCGATGCCGGTGATGTATTTCGACTCGTCGGAGGCGAGGAACAGCGCCGCATGCGCGATGTCCCACCCGTCGCCCATGCGCTTCATCGGCGTCACCTCGGCCCGCTTGCGCTGCATCTCGGTGAAATCGGTGTAATGCGCCTTCATCGCCTCATAAATGTGCGGCGTGTCCATCAGGCCGGGCAGGACAGTGTTCGCCCGAATGCCCTTCTGCGCATATTGCAGCGCGATCGCCCTGGTGAAATGGTTCACCGCAGCCTTCGATGCGTAATAGGAAATGTAGTTGAAGTGCATCCAGCGGATGGAGGCCAGCGAGGAGATGTTGACGATCGCGCCTGACCCTTGCGCCTCCATGATCGGCAGGACGCATTTGCAGGTGAAGAACATGCTCTTCAGGTTCACGTCCATGACGCGATCCCATTGTTCTTCCGTGGTCTCGACCGGGCCGCCCTCGATATTCATGCCGACATTGTTGTGCAGCACATCGATCCGCCCCCAGCTGGACTTCACGGTCTCGACGACCTCGCGGACGCGCTCGAGATTCACGACATCGGCCTGCAGGGCCAGGGCCGCGCCGCCCTCGCTCTCGATGATCTCACGGGTCCGTTCGGCGGCGGCGAGGTTCAGATCGACGCAGGCGACCTTGGCGCCTTCGCGGGCATAGAGCACGGCCGAGGCCTTGCCGTTGCCCCATCCCTCGCCCACCGAGCCAGCCCCGAACACCAGCGCGATCTTGTTCTCCAGGCGTCTCGACATGTGCGTTTTTCCGTCTCCGATGAAATCTGGGCTGGCGGTCGTCGCCGGCGGTATGACGTATGATCTTTCAAAAAAAGGGGATGGCTCTGCCTGCTGGGGTTATGGGGTCATCACGTCGCCGCCGCTCACCACCATGGTATGGCCGGTGATGAAGGAAGCGCGTTCGGAGAGCAGGAAAGCGACCGCCTCGGCCGGCTCGGCGGCCTTGCCGTAGCGTTTGAGCGGGATCGCCGCGAGCCGGGCGGGCAGCAGCGACTGGTCGAGCTGGCCGAGCATATCGGTCTCGGTCAGGCCCGGAGCGACGCCATTGACGCGCACGGCCGGCGCCAGCGCCTCGGCATAGCAGCGCACGAGCGCGATCACGCCGGCCTTGGCCGCGGCGTAATCGATCTGCCGGGCGCGGGGCCGCAGGGCCGCGATGGAGCTCAGGCAGACGATGCTGCCGTGGCCTTGGGCGAGCATCTCGTCCTTGACCTGCTGGATGCCGATGAAAACGCCCTCGAGATTGACCCTGACGGTCTCGCGGAAGGCATCGAGCGTCAGCTCGGCGTGATGGCTGGGCGCCGTCGTGCCGGCATTGGCGACGAAATAGGAGATCGGGCCGAGCCGGCTGCGCACCGCCGCGACCGCCGCGCCGAAGGCCGCCTCGTCGCCGACATCGGCTGGGAACAGCTCGCAGATGCCACCTTGCGCCTCGATCATGGCCTTGGTTTCGGCCGCGGCGGCATGATTGGCGGCATAGTTGAGCGCGATCCTGGCGCCGCCGGCAGCCAGGCGCAGGCAGCAGGCGCGGCTGATGCCTCTCGCCCCGCCGGTCACCAAGGCGACGCGGCCGCCGAATTCAGGCGCGATCTGCGTCATGCGTTGTCCACCCTGTCCGCTCGCCGCTCATTGTCGGCTCGCTTATCGTTCAAAGGTATGATGTCTTGCGGTCTGTCGCCCTGTCAAGCTAAGGAGCCGGGAACACGGGCAGGACCATGAGCGCTGCGACAGGCCATCGGAAGACGACCAACGGGGCCGGGAGAAAGCCGCCGAGCCGGCTGGAAACCGTGCTCGACCATATCAAGCAGCGCATCGCCGATGGCAGCCTGAAACCCGGCTCGCAGCTGCCGCCGGAGATCGAGCTGGCACGAGAGCTCGGGCTGAGCCGCACGCCGGTGCGCGAAGCGGTCAAGGTGCTGGCGGCGGCGGGCGTGCTCAGCGTGAAGCACGGCCACGGTACCTTCGTGAGCGCCGGCGCCCAGGCTTCGCTGGGCCAGCTCCTGCTGTTCGAGATCTATCTCAAGGACACCACGCCGCAGAAGCTGATGGAGGTCCGCACGCTGTTCGAGCGCAGTTGCGCGGAGCTCGCCGCCCAGCGGCGCACCGATGAGGACCTGGCGGCGATGCGCGCCTGCATCGAGCGGTTGCGCCCGCTGGTCGAGGCCGATCCGATCGATTTCGACGCGACGCTCGAAGCCGATCTCGATTTCCACCGGGCGATCTACCGCGCCGCCCAGAACGAGCTCGTGGCGACGCTGGCGAATTTCGTGCTCAACATGGTGTCGGGCTGGCTGCGCCGCTCGCATGCCAGCGGCGGGCTCGCCGATACCGTGCGGCTACACGAGATCATGTACACGATGATCGAGACCCGCAATTCCGGCGGGGCGCGCGAATGCTATGGCGTCGAGGCCAATATGGCGCATTTCCGCAAGATGCTCGAACAGATGGAGAGCCGCGACGGCGCAACGCGCGTCAGTTGACGAGGGCGCAGCCGCTGTCCTGCTCCGCGATATAGGCCTCCTTGCCGGGGATCGTCCGGAGCAGCTTGAGGTAATCCCACGGGCCCTTGCTCTCCGACGGCTTCTTGACCTCGAACAGGTGCATGTCACCGAAGACGCGCCCGTTCCTGCCGATCGTGGCGCCCTTCATCATCATGTCGTTCACCGGCGTGGCGCGGATCTTCTCCGCGACCTTGTCCGCGTCGTCGCTGCCGACCGCCTTCACCGCCTGCAGGTAATGACGGACAGCCGAATAGACGCCGGCCTGGTTCATCGACGGCTTTCGCCCGGTCTTCGCCTCGAATGTCTTGGACCAGGCGCGGGTCTCGTCGTTCATGTCCCAGTAGAACGAGTTGGACAGCGTGAGGCCCTGCGCGACCGGCAGCGTCAGCGCGTGGATGTCGTTGATGTTGAGCAGCAGGCCGGCGAGCGTCTGGCCGCCCTGCGGAATCCCGAACTCGTTGGCCTGCTTCACCGAATTGATCGTGTCCCCGCCGGCATTGGCGAGAGCCACCACTTTGGCGCCGGAAGACTGGGCCCGAAGCAGAAAAGAGGAGAAATCGGAACTGCCGAGCGGATGCCGCACGCTGCCCATCACCGAGCCGCCGAGCGCCTTGACCGCCTTGCTGGCCTCGTCCTCCAGCGAATGGCCGAAAGCGTAGTCCGCCGTCACGAAGAACCAGCTCTTGTCGCCCTTGGCGATGAGGGCGCGCGCGGTGCCGGCCGAGACCGAATGGGTGTCCCAGGTCCACATGAAACCGTAGGGGCTGCAGGACTTGCCGGTGAGCTCGACCGAGCCCGGCCCCGACATCAGGAAGATGCGCTTGCGCTCCTTGGTGATCGCCTGCACGGCGAGCGCGGCCGCCGAATTCGGAACATCGGCGACGACGTCGATCTGCTCGGTATCGATCCATTTGCGGGCGATGCTGGCCGCGATATCGGGCTTGTTCTGATGATCGGCGACGATGATCTCGACCGGCTGGCCGTTGACGGCATTGCCGAACTCCTCGGCCGCGAGCCGTGCCGCCAGCGCGGAGCCTTCGCCATTGATGTCGGAATAGACGCCCGCCAGGTCGGATAGCACGCCGATCTTGATCTTGCCGTCCGAGATCTGCGCCCCGGCCGGCGCGGCCATGGCAAGACAGGCTGCGCCGAACACGGCGAATCCAAATCCCTTCATCTGCGTCTTCTCCCTGGTGCTCATGGCGCTCCCTCGGCCCCGCAAGGAGCCGAAGACGCCGGTTGCGACGGCGGCAGCAAGCCGCGTGCCAGCCGCTCCGGGCCAGGTAAGTTCATGTTTTTTAAGAGATTAGCCGGAAAGGAACCGGGCGGGCGATAAGTCCGCTCGTCCGGCATCGCGGACACGCCGATTCACAGCGATCTGCAAAATCTCATGATTACAATCGCTCCGACATGTCCTCTATTCCGACATGCTGTCACGTTTGCGAACATGAGAGGTCGTCGCGATGCCGGGTTCGGCGCATGAGAGGCTCTCCGCGGCCAGGTCGCTGCTCGAAATGGTCGAGGAGATGATCGACGGCGCCACCATCGTCGACGAGCGCTCGCGCGTCGTCTGGTTCAGCGAGGGCCAGCTCGCTTTGCTCGGCGGCGCCAGGCTGAGCGATGTCGTCGGGCAGGAGATCGAACGCGTCATCCCCCATAGCCGCCTGCGCGAGGTGGTCGAGACCGGCCGGCCGCAGCCGCTCGACATCATCCAGTACGGTGAAAAATCGCTCCTGGTGACGCGGCTGCCGCTCAGGGACGAGAGCGGCGCGGTGATCGGCGCCTTCGCCTTCGCGCTCAAGAACAGCATTCCGCATCTGCGCCCGATCGCCGAGCGCGTGCACCAGCTGCAATCGCGGCTGGCCCGCATGGAGCAGGCGCTTTCGACGACCAGGACGCATCGTTACACGATCGAGCAGATCCTGGGGGCGAGCGCGGCCATGCGCGAGGTCGGCCGGCTGCTGCGCCGGGCGGCGGAGGTGCGATCCCCGGTGCTTCTTTTGGGCGAGACCGGGACCGGCAAGGAAATGGTCGCCCATGCGATCCACGCGGCCTCGCGGCGCGTCAACCGGCCTTTCGTCGCGATCAATGTCGCGGCGGTGCCGGAAAACCTGCTGGAGGCGGAATTCTTCGGCGTGGCGCCGGGCGCCTTCACCGGCGCGGCACGCCAGCCGCGCCCGGGCAAGTTCCAGCTCGCGCATGAGGGCACGCTGTTCCTGGACGAGATCGGCGACATGCAGCTCGGCCTGCAGGCCAAGCTGCTGCGCGCCCTGCAGGAGGGTGAGATCGAGCCGGTCGGCTCCAACCAGCCGGCGCGCGTCGATGTCCGCGTGATCGCGGCGACCAGCCGCCCGCTCGCCGAGATGGCGCGGGCCGGCAGCTTTCGGCAGGACCTCTATTACCGGCTGAACGTGCTCTCGATCCGGCTGCCGCCCTTGCGCGAGAGGGTGGATGATATCGGGCTGCTCGCGACGCGCTTCGCGGAGCGCACCGCCCTCGCCTTCGAGATGCCGCTGCGGCCGCTGACCGAGGCGGCGCTGGCGCGGCTCGAACGCCATCGCTGGCCCGGAAATGTCCGCGAGCTCGCCAATGCGATCGAGCAGATCTATGCCCGCACCGACGGGGCGAGCATCGCGCTGTCCGATGTGGAGGAGGTGCTCGGCCTCGGCGAGCCCATAGCGAGCGCCGCGCCGGCTTCCGGACAGGGGAGCCTGGCGGCCGCGGTGGCGGAGCTCGAGAGGTCGATGATCGCCGATGCGCTGGCGCAGGCCGCCGGCAACAAGCGCGAGGCGGCGCGGCGGCTCGGGCTGTCCCGCAGCCATCTCTATGCGAAGATGAAGCGCCACGGATTCTCCGCCGGCCTGGCGTGACGCGCCGCGTGACCGTGACGAAGCCATGCGCCGGATGCGGGTTGTCCCCCGGGAAGGCGCCCTGTACTCCTTTGGATGCGTGACGCGAAGTCTCCAGGTTCGCTCGACCGAACCACCATAGGAGACGCGCATGGCGCGATCCGCATGCGTCCCGGACGGGCGGCGGGTCCAGTCTCTCGTGGCCTTGCGGCACACGAACAGGGAGGACATATGGGAGCCGGCAACCGCCTGGCGGGGGCGCTGACCTTTGTCGTGCCGCTCGCCTTTCTGGTCCTGATCTGGGCGGTGGTCGTTCCGGCATTCCAGGTCAGGCCGCAGATCTTTCCGACTGTCACGGCGGTGATCGGCGCCGGCCTGCGCGACGGCAGCCTGCTGACACATGCCGGGACCAGCCTGGCGCGGGTGGCGATCGGTACCGTGCTGGCGATCCTCGTCGCCGTGCCCCTCGGCATCCTGATGGGAATCAGCAAGGGACTCTCCGCCTTCCTGACGCCGCTGCTGCGCTTCTTCTCGGTGCTCGCCGGCATCGCCTGGATCCCGATCGCGACGCTGTGGTTCGGCTACGGCTTCGGCGCCATCGTCTTCGTCATCTTCAACGCCGTCTTCTTCGTGGTGGTCTACAACACGCTGCTCGGGGTCTCGACCATCCCGATGCCGCTGCGCCATGCGGCCGCCTCGCTGGGCGCAGGGCGGCGCGCCATGCTGACCGATGTGCTGCTGCCCGGCGCGCTGCCGAACATCGTCACCGGCATCCGCACCGGGCTCGGCTTCGCATGGCGCGGGTTGATCGCGGCCGAGATGATCGCGACCAATGTCGGGCTCGGCTACATGCTGTTCGTCGCGCGCGATTTCTATCAGACCGAAGTGATCGTGCTGGGAATGATCGTGATCGGTACGCTGTGGCTGCTGATCGACCGGCTGCTGCTCGCCCCGCTCGAGCGCGCCACGATCGAGCGCTGGGGGCTGGTGCGCGCATGAACGCCGCCCTCGTCCTGTGGAGCTGGTGCGTCCGCACCTCGCTGAAATGGCCGGTGCTGCAGACGCTCGCGCCCTTCGTGCCCGTCGTGGCGCTGTGGTGGGCCGTCGCGGCCTGGGGGCCGTTCCCGCCCGCCTTCTTCCCCTCGCCGCCGGATGTGGTGCGGGCCTTCGGCACGCTGATCTACAAGGGCATCCTGCTTGAATATCTCGGCGACAGCGTCGCGCGGCTGGCCGCGGGCGCGGCCGTGGGGATGGCGCTGGGGATCCCGCTCGGCCTGCTGATCGGCCTCAGCAAGCGGGCCTATACGGCGCTCTGGCCGATCCTGCTGTTCTTCCAGGCGATCGGCGACATCGCCTGGCTGCCGATCCTGATCATCTGGTTCGGCTTCGGCATGACGACGATGACGATCATCATCGTGTACACGGTGCTGTTTCCGGTGGTGCTCAACACCGTGCTGGGCGTCCGCTCGGTCCGCGTCGAGCTCTACCGCGCCGCGCAGAGCCTCGGGGCGACGCCGTCGCGCGTGCTGACCGAGGTCGTGATGCCCGGCGCGCTGCCCAATATCATCACCGGGCTGCGCAATGGGCTGGGCTATGGCTGGCGCGCGCTCATCGCCGCCGAGATGATCGTCGGCACCAGCGGCATCGGCTTCCTGATGTTCGATGCGCGCCGGGCCGGCTCGGTGGTCGAGATCGTGCTCGGCATGATCGTGCTCGGCATCCTCTGGTACATCGTCGACGCATGGGTGCTGGCGCCCATCGAGCGCGCGACAGGTCGCCGTTGGGGGCTCGTGACACAGTGAAGACGCTCAGCCTGAAATCCCTGTCGAAGACCTATTTCGACATCTATGCCGGCTCTCATCACACCGCGCTGCACGATATCTCGCTGGATGTGCCGGCCAGCGAGTTCGTCTCGATCGTCGGCCCGTCCGGCTGCGGCAAGTCGACGATCCTGAACATGGTCGCCGGCTTCATCCCGCCATCGGGCGGGGAGATCCTGGTGGGCGGCGAGCCGGTCAGGGGGCCGGGGGCCGATCGGGGCGTCGTCTTCCAGTCATTCGCTCTGTTCCCGTGGAAGACCGTGCTGGAGAATGTCGGCTTCGGCCCGAAGATGCGCGGCATTCCGAAGGCCGAGCGGGACGAGATCGCGCGCGAATATCTCGATCTGGTCGGCCTCGCCCATGCCGCCGATCGCTATCCCAACGAGCTTTCGGGCGGCATGCAGCAGCGCGTCGGCGTGGTCCGCGCGCTCGCCAACAAGCCCGACATCCTGCTGATGGACGAACCCTTCGCCAGCGTCGACGCGCAGACCCGCATGACGCTGCAGGAGGAGCTGACGCGGATCTGGGAGGACCGCCGGCCGACAGTGATCTTCATCACCCACGACGTGACCGAGGCGGTGTTCCTGGCCAACCGCGTGGTCGTGCTGTCGAAAGGCCATATCCTGGAAGAGGTCGAGATCCCGCTGCCGCGGCCGCGGGCCTGGGACCGGCTGGTCGAGGACGACGCCTTCAAGGCCCTGTCCAACCGGGTGCTCGCCTTGGTGAGGTCGGCATGAGGCTGGTGCGGACCGCGCTCGAATCCAGGCGGGGCCGCATCCTGCTCGGCCTGCTGCTGGCCTGGCTCGCCTGGCAGGGCTGGCTCGCGCTCAGCGCGCCGTCCAAGGTGGCGGCCGGCTTCCCCGACCGGCAGCGCGTCAGCGCCTTGATCACGCTGCCTTTCGCGCCGGAACGCTTCCACATCCTGGTGTTCCAGCGCTTCGGCCGGGTCTCCGGCACCGAAGGCAATGCTGTCGAGCTCAGGAATATCGACAAGAGCCAACTCAACGCGATCGCCCGGTATCACTGGGTGAAGCGCGTCGAGCCCTTGCAACCGGGAGGATAGACATGATCACACGCAGGACCGTGCTTGCCGGAGCAGCGATCATCGCCGCGCCGGCCGTCGCCAGGGCGCAGCAGCTGGTGAAGATGAAGGCCGGCATGGTCACCGGCATCGACCAGCTCGGCCTGCCGATCGCGCTGGAACGGGGCTTCTTCGAGAAATGGGGGCTCGATGTCGATATCGCCCGCCCCTATGCGACCGGCGTCGACGCGCTGAACGCGCTGCAGGCGGGCGAGAGCGAGATCGTCCAGGTCGGCGTGCCGATGATCGGCGCGGTCGCGCGCGGCATGGATCTGGTCGCGCTCGGGAACTATAGCGGCAACGCCACCCGCCGCGGCTCCGACGCCACGATGGCGCTGATCGCCCGCGCGGATGCCGGCATCGCCAAGGGCGATCTCGCCTCGCTCAAGGGCAAGAAGATCGCAGCCTCCTTCGGGACGATCAACCATCTCTACGTGCTGGCTCTGATCGAGAAAGGCGGGCTGACCCCGGCCGATGTGACGCTGGTGAACACGCCGCCACCGGACATGACGGTGGCGCTGCTGGCTAAGGGGATCGACGCCTTCGTCGGCTGGGACCCCTGGCCGATCATTGCGTTGAAGGACGTGCCTGGCGCGGTGGAGATCATTCGCGGCGGCGATGTCATCGCCTATGTCGGCTACAATGTCGGGCTGCGACCCTGGGTGGCCGCCAATGGCCCGACCATCGAGAAATTCCTGGCCGCGGTTTCCGAGGCGGACCAGTGGATGCGTAAGAACGCGAAGGCGGCGGCGCAGGTCGGCACGCGCTGGATCCCCGGCCTCAAGCAGGAGATCGCGGAGGCCGCGATGGAGTTCAACATCCAGCAGGCCGACAGGCGCCTCTCGGCCAATAACTACCGCGCGATGTGGGCGGCGCTCGACCGGCTGCACCGGCTCGGCTTCCTGAAAGCCACGTTCGATGTGAACAAGCACATCGAACCGAAGCACATCCTCAAGGTGATGCAGGAGCATCCGCAGCTGTTCAACGACCTGCCGGCGATCCCGGCCGATGTCGCGATCGGGCCGGGCTACGTCTTCAAGCCCTGAGTTCGGGCACTTTCCGTCATCAGGCGGTGGAAGTGCTCGGCGTGCTGGTAGTGGCGCTCGGCCTCGATCCTGTCGCCGGCCAGCGCCTCGGCGCGCGCCAGCGTCAAATAGGCTTCGTAGCGCGCCTTCGGCGTCGTGCGACGCCCCGGGCTCGGCTGGCGGCGGTTATCCGCCGCCAGCGGCTTGCGCATGTCCATGTCCGACCTCCTCATCCCAGCATGTCCTCGACGATCTGGCGCAGTTCCAGGCGGGTCAGTCCGCAGGGCTGCGGCTGCCAGTCCGGCGCGGCCCTGGGCGGCATGCGATTGGTCGGCACCGCATGCGGGTGCTGCGACTTGGCTGATTTCTGGTGTGTTGGCTTGTGCATAAGGGTCCAGTCTTCGCTCCGGCCGAGCCGGTGCGGATGTTTCAGAAAAGTCCTGGTGCTCGGCGCATGCGGCGATGAACCTGCTGAAGCAGTGTCATCTGCAACGGATGCGGGGTACAGGGTCGCGGTGCGCTGATGAGCACCGACGCCGGCCGTCAGCTGTGTTGCTGGAAGCTCCGGCGGATGTCGGCCTTGTAGCCGCGCATTGTGGCTAATTGAAGTTGCGAAGCGATGCGGCTGATCGCTTCGCCTCTCTTGCGCGAGCACAGCTAGCGGCGCTGGCCCGGTTGCTGCTGCTTCTGGTCGTTGGTGGGCTGCTCGTTCTTGCCGCGCGATTGTGCCGGCACCTGCTGGTTGGCGCCCGGCGCGTTGGGCGGCGGGGTGGTTTGCGGGCTCGGCGAGCTCCTGTCGGACGAGCTCGGCGCCGGCGACGGCTCCGGCCGCGGCGTCGTGCTCTGGCCGAGAGCGGGGCCGGACAGGATGGCCGTGATTGCGAGCACTGCCAGAACTGGCTTCATCGGTGGCTCCTTCGCTGGGCGGGATCAGAGCCAACGCGGCGCGCAGGGGAATGTTCGCACGCTTCGCCACACCGCTCAGGCGGGGGCGAGCCTCACCGAATCGCGCATCACCAGATCGAAGGGCAGGATCCGCCGGACCGGACCCTCGAGCCTGCCCTCGATCAGGTCGATCAGCATGGTCGCGAGTTCCTCGCCTGCTTCGCGGATCGAGGTCGAGGTCGCCGTCAGCGGCGGCGAGAGCGACGCGGCGTTGCAGCCCCGGACATCGTCGTCATGGGCGACGACGGAGATATCCTCGCCGATGCGCAGGCCGCGCTCGCGAATGGCCCGGTAGACGCCGCGCGCCTGGAAGACCGAACCGCAGAGAAAGGCCGTGGGCGGCTGCGCGTCGGCGAGCCGCCGCAACGCGGTCTCATAGCCCGTCGCCTCGGTCATCGAGACGAATTCGACCGCATCGGGCAAGGGCTCCAGGCCGCGCCGGGCGAAGGCGCGCCCGAAACTCGCGGCGCGCGCCGCGGCATAGCGGAAGCGCTCCAGCCCGTTGACCGCGACGATCCGCCGGTGCCCGTAATCCAGCAGCAGGCTGGTCAGCCGCTCGAAGGAATTGTCGTTGTCGGTATCGACGCAAGAATAGGGCTCCTCGACCTCGCTGCGGCCATGCACGACAAAGGGCAGGCCGAGGCCGTTCAACAAGGCGATGCGCGGATCGTCGACCAGCGGGCGGGTGATGATCACGCCGTCCACGGTCTTGGTCGACGCCAATCTGCGCAGCATCGCGGCCTCGTCATCGGCGAAGGGCGAGAGCAGCAAGCCGTAATTGCGGGCGGTGACCGAGGTCGAAATCCCCGCCAGCACGTCGACGAAATTGGTCTCCGGCAATTGCAGCCGCTCGAGCGGGAAGACCAGGCCGATCGCCTCGGCGCGGCCGATCGCCAGGCTGCGGGCGCGGGCATTGGGCCGATAGCCCGCGGCCTCCGCCGCGGCGGCGACCCGCTCGCGGGTCGTCCGCGGTATGCCCGGATGCTCGCGCAACGCCCGGCTGACCGTCGACGGCGAGAGGCCGAGCTGGCGCGCAAGCGTCTTCAGATTGGCTCTTTCGTAATGCAAGCGCTTGCCTTCGCCGCCCACCATACCCTGCCTTGCACCCCCGCACGCTCACCTGCGCGACGAGACAGCAGCCGGAACGCGGGGAATTCTAGCTCACAGCGGCCGCGGTTGACAAACCACGGCTGCCCAATAACATGCAAGCGCTTGCACGATACACTGGCCAACAGTGACGTCCCGGGAGGAGGCCCTCATGCGTTTCACGACATTCGCCCGCTCCGCATTCCGCCGGCCGCTGCTGATGGCGGCGATGGCAGCCGGCGTCCTCGCCTGCGGGCTGGGGCGCGCCCAGGCGGTCGAGATCCAGTACTGGCAGTATGTCTTCGACACCCGCGTCCAGGCGATGACCGAGGTGATCAAGCAGTTCGAGGCCGAGAACCCCGGCATCACGGTCAAGCAGGTGACCTTCCCCTATGCCGATTACCAGACCCGCCTGGTCGCGGCGAAGGCGGCGGGCCGCAGCCCCGAGGTGATGCAGCTCTTCTATGGCTGGCTCGACACCTTCGTGGCCGGCAAGCTGATCCAGCCGCTGTCGCAGGAGGTGTTCAAGGAGGCCGAGATCGAGAAGGACTTCTTTCCGATCGTCTCGGCGATGAAGCGCGACGGGCGCTATTACGGGCTGCCCACCGCCGTGCGGTCGATGGCGCTGTTCTACAACAAGGACATGTTCAAGAAGGCCGGGCTCGACCCCGCCAACCCGCCGCGCACGCTCGACGAGCTCGTCGCGGCCGGAAAGGCGATGACGAAGCGGGACGCCGCCGGCAATTTCCAGCAGGTCGGCATGGCGCTCGACATCGCCCGGCAGGATCATAACTGGTGGCGCGAGATCCTGGTGCGCCAGTTCGGCGGCGAGTCCTATTCGGCCGATGGCCGGCAGGTCGCCTATCATTCGGAAGCCGGCGTCAAGGCGCTGGAATTCTATGTCGGCCTGCAGAAGGTCCACAATATCGGCCGCGAAGGCTTCATGGACGAAGGCCAGGCGGCCTTCCGCGGCGGGCTCGCCGGCATGGTGGTCGACGGCACCTTCCGCGTCGCCTCCTACAAGACGATCAAGGGCTTCGAATGGGGCGTGGCGGAGCTGCCGACGCAGGACGGCAAGCGCGCCAATTTCGGCAGCTATTTCGCCAATGCGATCAGCGCCTCGGCGAGCGGCGAGAAGCTGGCGGCGGCGGAGAAGTTCCTCGCCTTCATCTCCTCCGAGAAAGCGATGAAGGTCTGGCTGGAGAAGGTCGGCGAATTGCCGGCGCGCCGCGCGGTGGCGCTGACGGAGGCCAATATCAAGGATCCGATCTACGGACCTTTCATCCGGGCTCTCGACTATTCGGCGACGCCGCCCATGGTCGACGAATTGGCGCAGCGCCAGGTCTCGATCGACATGATCAACACCGTCCTTCTCAAGGACGTGCCCGCCAAGGACGCCGTGAAGGCGGCGGCCGAGCGCGAGCAGGCCGTGCTCGACAAGTTCAAGGGCAAGTGAGGACGGCTGCCGGATGAGCGCGGTGCCGATCTCGCCCGAGCCTGCGATGCGCCCGCGCCGGCAGCTCTCGATCTCGCAGAGGCAGATCCTGTGGGCCTGGGCCTTCCTGGCCTTCCCGGTGCTCTATTTCACGATCGTGCGCTTCTACCCGACGATCGAGGCCTTCTATCTCTCGCTCACCGATTGGGATCTGCTGCGGGAGGCCAGCTTCGTCGGGCTGGAGAACTATCGCAGGCTGTTCGCCGATCCGGTGTTCTGGCAGGTCTTCCGCAACACCTTCGCCTATCTGGTCTTCGGCACGCCGATCGCGCTGCTGCTGTCCTTCGCCATCGCCTATTATCTGGACCGGGTGAACCTGCTGCACGGCTTCATCCGGGCGCTGTATTTCCTGCCCTATCTCACCACGGCGGCGGCGATGGCCTGGGTCTGGCGCTGGTTCTACCAGCCGCCGCCGATCGGCATCGTCAACGGCGTTCTCGGGGCGATCGGCATTCCGGCCCAGCCCTTCCTGCGTTCGGTCGACCAGGCGCTGCCGGCGATCATGGTCACGGCGATCTGGGCGCATCTGGGCTTCCAGATCATCATCTTCATGGCCGGGCTGCGCGCCATTCCGGCGAGCTATTACGAGGCGGCGCGCATCGACGGGCTCGGCGAATGGGCGATCCTGAGGCGGATCACCATTCCGCTGCTGCGGCCGACCACGGTGTTCCTGGTGGTGTTCTCCTCGATCGGCTTCCTGCGGATCTTCGACCAGGTCTACAACATGACCAGCAACGATCCCGGCGGGCCGTTGAACTCGACCAAGCCGCTGGTGCTGATGATCTACCAGACGGCCTTCTCCTCCTATCAGATGGGCTATGCGGCGGCGCAGACGGTGGTGCTGTTCACGATCCTGTTCGTGATCTCGATGGCGCAGCTCTGGCTGCTGAGGAGCCGCTGATGGCCGAGCCCGCCCCTGCCCCCGCCCCTGCCCCGGCCAAGCCCCTGCGCCCCGGCCGGATCGTCGCCTGGACGCTGCTGCTCATCGGCGGCATCGTGATGATGACGCCGCTGCTGTTCATGTTCTCGACCTCGCTGAAATCGGCCGGCCAGGTCTACGACCTGCGGCTGATCCCGGACCAGCCGACGCTGGAGAACTACATCAAGGTGCTGTCGGACGGGCGCTTCAGCCGCTGGTTCCTCAACTCGCTGCTGATCGCGTCGATCGTCACCCTGTCCTGCCTGTTCTTCGACAGCCTCGTCGCCTATGCGCTGGCGAAATTCAGCTTCCCGGGCCGGCGTCTCGTCTTCCTGGCGATCCTCTCGACGCTGATGATCCCGACCGAGATGCTGGTGATCCCCTGGTATCTGATGGCGAGCAAGCTCGGCTGGATCGACAGCTATTGGGGCATCATGTTCCCCGGCATGATCACCGCCTTCGGCGTCTTCCTGATGAAGCAGTTCTTCGAGACGGTGCCCGACGATTTCCTCGAGGCGGCGCGGATCGACGGGCTCAGCGAATTCGCGATCTGGTGGAAGGTGGCGCTGCCGCTGGTGACGCCGGCGCTGTCGGCGCTGGCGATCTTCACCTTCCTCGGCAACTGGACCGCCTTCTTCTGGCCGCTGATCGTGACCACCGACCCCTCGCTCTACACGCTGCCGGTCGGGCTCTCGAGCTTCGCGGTCGAGCAGTCGATCCAATGGGAGCTGATCATGACCGGCGCCTCGCTGGCGACGCTCCCGACCCTGCTCATCTTCCTGTTCTTCCAACGCTATATCGTCCGGGGCGTCATGCTCGCCGGCGTCAAGGGCTGATCGGTCAAAGGCATATCATGGGCATTCTGCAGGCTGCGGACCGGACGCGGTTCCCCGATCCGGTCTATCGCGAAACCGTGCTCAAGCCGCTCTTCGACGGGGCGAGGCTGCACCATGCGCAGGCGCTGGCGCGGATCGACCGCGCCCATCTCGTGATGCTGGTCGAGACCGGCATCCTCGACGCGCCGCAGGGTGGCGCCATCGCGCGGGCGCTGCTGGCGATGGAGCGCGAGATCGAGCCGGCCGCGCTCGCCTATGGCGGCGATGTCGAGGATTACTTCTTCCATATGGAGCGCGAGCTGAAGGCGCGAGCCGGCGCCGATATCGGCGGGCGCCTGCACACCGCGCGCTCGCGCAACGATATCGACCACACCTTCCTGAAGCTCGGGCTGCTGCCGCGGATCGACGGACTGCTGGCGGCCTGCCGCGCGCTGCTCGCCGCGCTCGTCGAAGTCGCCGAGCGGGACAGGGACACGCTGATCGTCGCCTATACCCATGGGCAGCCGGCGCAGCCCACCACCTACGGGCATTATCTGGCGGCGATGATCGAGGTGCTGATCCGCGACATGGAGCGGCTGGAGGCGGCGCGCGACATCGTCGATCTGTGCCCGATGGGGGCCGCCGCGATCACCACCTCGGGTTTCCCGATCGACCGGCATCGCGTCGCGGCGCTGCTGGGTTTCGCGGCGCCGCTGCGCAATTCCTATTCCTGCATCGCCGCCGTCGATTACCTGACCGCGACCTACAGCGCGATCGCGCTGCTGTTCCTGCATCTGGGCCGGCCGATCCAGGATTTCCAGTTCTGGTCGAGCTTCGAGGTCGGCCAGCTCTATCTGCCGAACGCCTTCGTGCAGATCTCCTCGATCATGCCGCAGAAGCGCAATCCGGTGCCGTTCGAGCATCTGCGCCATCTGGCGAGCCAGACCGTCGGCCGGGCGCGGGCGGTCGGCGACGTGATGCACAACACCCCGTTCACGGACATGACCGACAGCGAGGCGGAGACCCATGAGATGGGCTATCAGGCCTTCGAGGCGGGCCATCGCGTGCTCTCGCTGCTGACGGCGGTGATCCGGGCCGGGCGCATCGATCCCGAGCGCGTCGCGGTCAATCTCAGCCGTTCCTGCGCCACCATCACCGAGCTGGCGGACTGGCTGGTGCGCGACGAGGGCCTGTCCTTCCGCCTCGGCCACGAGATCGCCGCCGATGTCGCCCGCGCCGTCGTCGCCCTCGGCGGCGACCTGCCGAGCGACGGCTATGCGGCCTTCGTGGACGCCTTCGCGCGCCATGCCGGGCGCCAGCCGCGGGCGGACGCCGAAGACTTCGCCCGCATGGTCTCGCCGGAGCAGTTCGTTTCGCTGCGCGACAGGTTCGGCGGGCCGGCGCCCAAGGCGATGGATGCGGCGCTGGCCGACTACCGCGACAGCCTGGCTGGCTTCGAGCGCCGGGCGCAGGCGATCACCGCGCGCGAGCGCAGTGCCGCCGCGGAGCTCGAGAGCCGCATCCACGAGATCGCGCGAGGCTGACCATGGCAAAGATCGAGCTGGAGAACATCGTCAAGCGCTACGGCAAGGTCACCGCCGTCCACGGCATCGACCTTGCGATCGCCGATGGCGAATTCGTCGTGCTGGTCGGCCCGTCGGGCTGCGGCAAGTCGACGACGCTGCGGATGATCGCGGGGCTGGAAGAGATCTCGGCCGGGACGCTGCGGATCGGCGACAGGATCGTCAACGGGCTGGCGCCGAAGCAGCGCAATATCGCGATGGTCTTCCAGAACTACGCGATCTACCCGCATCTGACCGTTGCGCAGAATATCGGCTTCGGCCTCTATACCGCCAAGCTGTCCAAAGCGGAGAAGCAGGCGCGCATCCTGAAGACCGCGCAGATGCTGGCGCTGGAGCCCTATCTCGACCGGCGCCCGGCCGCCCTGTCGGGCGGGCAGAAGCAGCGGGTCGCCATCGGCCGGGCGATGGTGCGCGATCCCGCCGCCTTCCTGTTCGACGAGCCGCTCTCCAATCTCGACGCGCAGCTGCGCGGGCAGATGCGCATCGAGATCAAGCAGCTGCATCAGCGGCTCGGCCGCACCATCGTCTTCGTGACGCATGACCAGGTCGAGGCGATGTCGCTGGCCGACCGGATCGTGGTGATGCGCGACGGCCGCATCCTGCAGGCGGGCTCGCCGATGCAGCTCTACAAGCAGCCGGCGGACATCTTCACCGCGCGCTTCATCGGAACGCCGGAGATGAACATGCTCGATGCGCGCATCGCCGATGACGGCCTCGATTTCGGAGCGAATGCGCCGGCCGCGCGCAAGCGCGGGCGCATCGCCCTGCCGGTGCAGCCGGGGCAGCGCGTCACGGCCGGCATCAGGCCGCAGGACCTCGAATTGCTGCGCGAGGGGCGCGACGACCTGCCGGTGCGGATCGAGGGCGAGGTGCGGATCGCCGAGCCGCATGGCTCGGAGACCTTCGTGCTGCTCGACCTGCCGAGCGGCCAGATCGTCGCGCGGGCACCGGGCGATGTCGTGCTGCGCCCCGGCGAGCGCGTCGCCTTCGGCGCGGCGGAAGGAGCCGTGCTGCTGTTCGATCCGGACTCGACCAAGCGGATCGGCTGAGCACGGGGCAGCCCACGAGCCAGGCCAACGGCATGGGGGTGACCGCCAGCCGAGGGGAAGGCTGGCGGTCTGCCCGGCCAGGGCCGGTGGGGGTGGATCACGACCGGGCGGGCGCAGACTGGGCGAAGCGGTTGGTGCGATCAACAGCCGCCATGCGCTCTCCACCATCAGCGCAAATCGCGGTTAATAGTCGGAATTTCCTCGCATTTTTTCTTCATCGATCGGCGGCGCCTCTGTATTCATGCAACCAGATAGTTGCATGACGAGCGACAATGGTGCAGGCTGCTCGGCGTGGACCTGGACCCCCTCTTCAAGGCCTTGGCCGACCCGACGCGGCGGCGCCTGCTGGACGAGCTCGACCAGCGCGACGGGCAGACGCTGTTCGAGCTGCATGTCCGGCTGATCAGCTGGCACGGGGCGGCGCTGTCGCGACAGGCGCTCTCCAAGCATCTGGCGGCGCTGGAAGAGGCGGGGCTGGTCCGCAGCGAGTGGAGATGGCGCTCCAAGCATCATTTCCTGGAACGGGAACCGCTGCGCCGGCTCTGGCGCGTCTGGCTCGGCCCGCTGGCCGGGCGCCGAACCGAAGGAGAGAGCCTTGAAGATCGTATTGACGAGCATTCTGGTCGATGACCAGGCCAAGGCGCTGGCCTTCTATCGCGACATCTTGGGCTTCGAGCTGAAATACGACATGCCGATGGGCGAGCATCGCTGGCTCACCCTGACCTCGCCCGGCGATCCGGACGGCGTGCAGATCGTGCTGGAACCCGACGCCCATCCCGCGGCCAAGCCGTTCAAGGAAGCGCTGGTGGCGGACGGCATTCCGTTCAACTCCTTCGCCGTCGAGGATGTGCATGCCGAGCACGCGCGGCTGCTGGCGGCCGGGGTGCGCTTCACGCAGCCGCCCACGCCGATGGGACCGGTGACGACGGCGGTGCTCGACGACACCTGCGGCAACCTGATCCAGATCGCCCAGCATCACTGAACGCGCGTTCACGGCCCGAACAGCAGGTTCGGCATGAACAGCACGATGCCCGGCAGGAAGATCAGCAGGAGCGCGACGAGCGAGACCGCGACCAGGAAAGGCATCGACTCGCTGGTATACTCGCCGATCGGGCAGCGCAGGATCTGGCAAACCACGAACATCGCCCCGCCGACCGGCGGGGTGTAATTGCCGATCGTTGCGGCAATGATGAAGACCAGCCCGAAATGGACGGGGTCAATGTCGTATTGCCGCAGCAGCGGCATGAAGATCGGCGTCAGCATCACGATCAGCACCGAGCCCTCCATGAAGGTGCCGGCGATGAGGATGAACAAGACGATCATCACCATCGCGACCTGCGGCTGGTCGGTGATACCGAGCATCCAGTTGGCGATCGCCTCCGGCACCTGCTCGAAGACGATGCCGTAGCCGAACACCGCCGACAGGGCGAGCAGGAACATCACCGCCCCGATATCGACCAGGCTGCCCTCGACCGCCGCGACGAAGCTTTTGGCCGAGAGCATGCGATAGGCGAAGAAGCCGATCACGACCGCATAGATCACCGCGAAGGCGCCGATCTCGGAGGGCGTGAAGACGCCCATGCGCAGGCCGAGCAGCAGGATCACCGGGAAGAGCAGCGCCCAGACGCCGCCGGCCAGTGCGCTGCCGATCTCGGCGGGCCGGGCCGCGCGCTCGCGTTCCGGACCATAGCCGCGCTTGCGGGCGGTCAGCGAGATCGCCACCGCCAGCGCCGCCCAGAGCATGATGCCGGGGATGATGCCGGCCGCGAACAGGCGGCCGATCGAGACCTGCCCAACCGTGCCGTAGAGGATGAAGCCGATCCCCGGCGGGATGATCGGCGCCATCAGCGAGCCATAGGAGATGACGCCGGCCGCATAGCCGCGCGAGAAGCCGCGCTCGAGCATCTTCAGCCCGATGATGCGGGCGTTCATCGCCGCATCGGCGATCGAGGAGCCGGTGACGCCGCTCATCAGCGTCGACAACGCGATCGAGGTCTGCGCCAGCCCGCCCCACATCCGCCCGGTCAGCACCGAGGCGAGGCGCAGCAGGTTCTCGGTGATGCCCGAGCCGTTGAGGAAATTGCCGGCCAGGATGAACAGCGGCACCGCCAGCAGCGCGAAATTCTGCGTCTCGGTGACGGTCAGCTGGATCGGGATGGTCGGCGGCAGATCGGGATTCTGCAGGAAGAAGACCAGCCCGGCCATGCCGACCGCGAAGGCCACGGGCATGCCGATGATCAGCAGGATCGTGAAAGCGACGAGGACGAGCAGCATCGCGGCGCTCTCAAATCACGTCGATGGCGCGATTGGCGTCGTGCTCGCCGCGCAGCTCGGCGCGCAGCTTGCCGAGCGTGGTGACCAGCAGCAGGACCGCCCCCGCCGGCAGGCTCGCCGTCACCCAGGAATAGCTGACCCCGGGAATGCCCTGGAAGGTCCGGAAGCGGCTGGTCCAGGTCAGCTTGAAACCCATATAGATCAGGTAGCCGAGGAAGGCCGCGATCAGCGCGTAGTTGAGATAGCGCAGCGCCTGCTGCAGGCGCGGCGCCAGCCGCTCGGTGACGATCTCGATCGCCATCAGGCTGTTGCGGCGCCAGGCGATGTCGGCGCAGAGGAAGCAGGCCCAGGCGAACAGGCAGGTCGCCGCCTCCGTCGTCCAGTTCTGCGGCATGCGCAGCATCCGGGCGATGCCGCCGAAGAAGATCAGCAGCACCATCAGGATCAGGAAGGAGCCGGCGATCAGCGCCTCGGCACGGCAGAAGAGATCATAGGCCCGCTTCATCTCAGTCGGCTCTCTCGGCGTCAGTTCTTGCCGATTTCCTTGTGCACCGCGGCCTTGGCCTCGCTCAGGCCGAGCGCCTGGTAGGCCTTCTCGCCGGCGGCGCGGAAGGCGGCGAGGTCGACATCCTCGACGATGGTCATGCCGCGCTTCTTGAGGTCCTCGCGCACGGTCTTCTCCGAGGCGAGGATCTTCTCCGAGGTCTCGCGCCCGGCCTTGGCGCATTCCTCGGTCAACGCCGCCTGGAACTCCGGCGGCAGCCCGTTGAAGAAGGCGGTCGAGACGATCTGGAAATTGACCAGCATGATGTGCCGGGTCTCGTTGGCGTATTTCAGCACCTCGTAGAAGCGCCCGCCGGGGATGTTGTTGTAGACCAGCTCGACGCCGTCGATCGCCTTCTGCTGCAGGCCCGGATACATCTCGCCGAAGGCCATCGCGGTCGGGGCGGCGCCAAGCGCGCGGATCGATTCCTGCCAGATCGGCGCGGGCGGCGTGCGGATGCGGTGGCCCTGCAGGTCCTGCGGCCTGCGCACCGGCCCGTTGGTGAAGAAGTGGCGATAGCCCTGCACCCAGTCGAAGCAGACCACCTTGAGCCCGTGCTTCTGGGCAAGCTCGTCCTGCCATTTCACGATGCTCGGGGCCTTGGCGAGCTTGCCGACATCGTCGAGCGTCTCGGCGAAATAGGGGCCGTTCAGCACCGCCAGCCCCTTCACATAGGTGCCGAGCCGGGCGGCATCGGTGTTCTGGCCGATATTGGCGCCCTGGCGCAGCTGCTCGATGATGTCCTCCTCGACGCCGAGCTGGGCGCTGTGGAAGACCTGAATCTTCAGTCCGCCCTTGGTGCGCTCCTCGACGCGCTTCGCCCAGGACTGGAAGCCCTTGTGGAAGGGCTCGCTCGGCCCGAGCACATGGTTGAAGCGCAAGGTGAAGGTCTTCTGCGCCAGCGCGGTCCCACCGGCCGGCACCGACAGCGCGAGCCCGAGCACTGCGCTCCGCGCAGCCTTCAGCCAGAACCTGCCCATCGCGACCTCCCTGATGCTTTTGATTGTCTAGTGCATACACTGGACGATATCATCCGGTCGAGCAAGCCTCCTGTCGCTTCGGGGCGCTTGCCGGTAGAGGGGGCGGATGACGAGCGGGCGCAGCGACGGGATCATGGCGGGCGGGCAGGCGCCGGGCGCCTCGCCGCGCCTGCATGCGCAGGTGCTGGCGCTGCTGCGGCGCCGGATCCGCGAGGGCGCGCTGGCGCCCGGCACGCGGCTTCGCGAGAGCCCGCTGGCGCTGGAGCTCGGCCTCAGCCGCGCGCCGGTCCGGCAGGCGCTGCTGGCGCTCTGCGAGGACGGGTTGGTGCGGCGGGCGGAGGGGCGCGGCTTCGTCGTCGAGCCCGGCTCGGCGGCGGAAGCGGCCGGCGAGCACAGCGCGGCGCCCGACCTCGCGCCGGCGCAGCGGCCGAGCTGGCAGCCGATCTACGACGCGGTCGAGAAGGCGGTGGCGGCGCGCATCGCCATCGGCGGCTGGCGCATCGTCGAGGTCGATCTCGCCCGGCATTTCGGCGTCAGCCGCACCGTCGCGCGCGAGGTGATGGCGCGGCTGCACCAGCGCGGCCTGGTCAAGCGCGACGACAAGGCGCGCTGGCATGCCCCGGCCCTGACCGCCGGCTATGTCTCAGAGCTCTACGAGATGCGCTGGACGCTGGAGCCGCTCGCCCTGCTCAAGGCGAGCGCGACGGCGCCGGCCGAGCTGGTCGCGGCGATGGCGCGCCATCTCGACGCGGCGACGGCCCGGGCGGAGCGCCTGACCGGCGCCGAGCTCGATGCGCTCGAGGCCGAGCTGCATGTCGCCTATCTCGGCCATTGCGGCAATGCGACGCTGATCGAGGCGCTGCGCCTCTACCAGTCGCTGCTGGTGGCGCATTCCTTTCTCTATGCCGCGCCGACCGCGGAGTTCGCCAGCGAGCCCTTCCTGCCGGAGCATCGCCGGGTGATCGCGCGGCTCGCGGCCGGCCATGCCGCCGAGGCGGCACAGGCCCTCAGCGAGCACCTCAAGGCGGCGCGCGAACGGGCGATCGCCCGGCTTGAGACCCTGTCGGCCCGCCTGACCATGCCGGAGCTGCCCTATCTGCAGCCTTTGCCCTGAAGCGAATGCTCAGGCGACGGCGGCGACGCGCCCGTCATTGGCCTGCTCGCGGCCCTCGAAGCTCGCCATCGCGGCGGCGACGCCGCCGCGGCGATGCGGCACGCCTGCGGCGGCGAGGCCGAGCTCGACCCCGCTCAGCGCGCCGAGCAGGCTGAGCTCGTTGCACTCGCCGAGATGGCCGATGCGGAAGACCTTGCCGGCGACCTTGCCGAGGCCGGAGCCGAGCGAGATGTTGAACTGCTCCAGCGCGATCTTGCGGAAGCGATCGGCATCATGGCTCGGCGGCATCATGACGGCGGTCAGCACCGGCGACTGCTCCTGCTCGTTCTCGCAGAGGATCTCGAGCCCCCAGGCCCGGACCGCGGCGCGGCAGGCGGCGGCGAGGCGCTGGTGGCGGGCGAAGACCGCGTCCAGCCCCTCCTCCTGCAGCATCGCCAGCGCCTCCTTCAGCCCGTAAAGCAGGTTCGTCGCGGGCGTGTAGGGGAAGAAGCCGGCGGCGTTGATCTTGATCATCTCCTGCCAGTCCCAATAGGAGCGCGGCAGCGCATTGGCCCTGGAGGCCGCCAGCGCCTTCTCGGAGACGGCGTTGAAGCCGAGGCCGGGCGGCAGCATCAGCCCCTTCTGCGAGCCGGAGACGGTGACGTCGACCTGCCATTCGTCATGGCGGTAGTCGACCGAGGCCAGCGAGGAGATGGTGTCGACCATGAACAGCGCCGGATGGCCGGCGGCGTCGATCGCCTTGCGGATCTCGGCGATGCGGCTGGTGGCGCCGGTCGAGGTCTCGTTGTGGACGACCATCACCGCCTTGATCTTGCGGGCCTTGTCCTCGGAGAGGCGCGCCTCGATCGCCGCCGGATCGGCGCCATGGCGCCAGTCGCCCGGGATGAACGCGACCTCGATGCCGAAGCGGCTGGCGATGTTCTTCCACAGGGTCGCGAAATGCCCGGTCTCGGCCATCAGCACGGTGTCGCCGGGCGAGAGCGTGTTGACGATCGCCGCCTCCCAGGCGCCGGTGCCCGAGGAGGGATAGATCACCACCGGCTGGCTGGTGCCGAAGACCGGCTTGCAACCCTCCAGCACCGCCTTGCCGAGCGCGGCGAACTCGGCGCTGCGATGGTCGATGATCGGCATCGCGATGGCGCGCAGGATCCGGTCCGGGATCGGGCTCGGACCCGGAATGTGGAGGAAATGACGACCCTGCATGGTGCTGTCCTTGTGATACCGGTCTTGCTCGGCCACATTTTGCATTCATTTTTGCCGATGGCAACCTGGTGTGATAATACACAGCGCGTGGATGCGTCGCCTCGACAGGCGGCGCCGCCGGGCCTAGCGGTGGAGCATGAGCGAGACCCTCGTCAGCGACGCGATCGACATCCCCGCCCCGGCCGAGCCGGGCCGCGGCAGCGCCGGCTCCCTGCACGACGAGGTGCTCGGCGCGCTGCGGGACTTCATCGTCGAGGGCAACCTCGCCGATGGCGCCCGCATCCCGGAGCGCGCGCTCTGCGAGCGCCTCGGCATCTCGCGGACACCGCTGCGCGAGGCGCTGAAGGTGCTGGCGGCCGAGGGGCTGGTCGAGCTGCTGCCCAATCGCGGCGCGCGGGTGCGCGAGCTCAGCGCCGAGGATTTGCGCGAGCTGTTCGACCTGATGGGCGGGCTCGAGGCGCTGGCGGGCCGCCTCGCCTGCGAACGGATCGGCGAGGCCGAGTTCGCCGAGATCGAGCGGGTGCATCACGAGATGTACCGGCATTATCTGCGCCGCGACATGCACGGCTATTTTCACTGCAACCAGGCGATCCACCAGATGATCGTCGCCGCCGCCGGCAACAGCATGCTGGCCGCGACCTATGCCAGCCTGAGCGGGCGCATCCGGCGCGTGCGCTACTCGGCCAACCTCGCCAAGGACCGCGACCGGCTGGGCGAGGCGGTGCGCGAGCACGAGGCGATCCTCGACGCGCTGCGCCGCCGCGACGGGGCCGAGCTCAGCGACATCCTGTTCCAGCACCTGCGCAACAAGCTGAAGGCGACGCGGCCAATGGCCGAGGCGGAGGACGCCTGAACCCGTCATGCTCGGGCGAAGACCCGAGCATCGCGTGACGGAGATTCTCGGGTCTGCGCTCCGCTTCGCCCGAGAATGACGACAAATCCGATCGGATCTCTCGATCGCTGCTTTTTGGATTGAATGCAAAATTTTTTGGTCCTAGGCTGCTCTCCACGACGCCGCCAGAGCGCGATCACCGGAGAGGAACGACCATGCAGAAGGCCTTCATCGCCGCCACCGCCATCCTCGCCGCCGCGATCGCGCCGGCCCGGGCCTGGGAGCCGACCAAGGCGATCGAGATCGTGGTGCCGTTCTCGGCCGGCGGCGCCTCGGACCAGATGGCCCGCACCATCCAGGGCATCATCCAGAAGCACCAGTTCACCAAGCAGCCGATCATCGTCGTCAACAAGCCGGCGGCCGGCGGCGCCGAGGGCATGCTCGACATCCAGAAGTCCTCCGGCGACGCGCACAAGCTGATCACCACCTCGAGCGGCATCTTCATGACGCCGATGGCGACCAAGCTGGCGCTGAACTGGACCGACTACACCCCGGTGGCGATGCTGGCGCAGGATTCCTTCCTGCTCTGGGTCAACGCCAAATCCGCCTACAAGACCGCCGGCGACCTGATGAGCGCCGCCAAGAGCGCCAACCCGCCGATGAAGATCGGCGGCACCTCCTCGAAGCGCGAGGACAATCTGCTGGTCTTCGCGATGGAGAAGCAGGGCGGCACCAAGTTCGCCTACATCCCCTACACCTCGGGCGGGCAGGCGACGACGCAGCTGGCCGGCGGCCATGTCGAGGCGACCACCAACAACCCGGCCGAGGACCTGGCGAACTGGCGCGGCGGCGCCACGCGCCCGCTCTGCGTCTTCGCCGAGCAGAAGATGCCCTACACCGACAAGGTGGTCGAAGGCATGTCCTGGGCCGACATTCCGACCTGCGCCTCGCAGGGGCTGAACGTCAGCTACCAGATGCTGCGCGGCATGTTCATGCCGGGCAAGGTCGGCAAGGAGCAGCAGGCCTTCTATGTCGACCTGTTCAAGAAGGTCTCCGAGACGCCGGAGTGGAAAGACTATCTCGCCCGCAACGCGCTGGTGCCCGATTACCGCGACGGCGAGGCCTTCGTCAGCTTCCTCAAGACCGACGAGCAGAAGCACGAGAAGCTGATGACCGAAGCCGGCTTCATGGCGAAGTAAGCCACGACGATGACCAGCCAGAACGACGTCGCCGCCGCCGAGCGCGGACTCCATCGCCGCCCGGTCGAGATCGTCACGGCGCTGATCCTGATCGGGCTCGCCGCCGTCGTCCTCCATGACTCGCATGGGCGCGGCGCCGGCTGGGATGGCGGGCCGCAGAACGGCTTCTTCCCGGCGCGGGTCGGCTGGATCTTCCTGGCCGCCTCGCTGTTCATCCTCTGGCAGTCCTTCCGCGCCGAGAACACGGTCTTCGTGACCTATGCGCAGCTCAGGCAGGTCGTCCGGGTGCTCGGCCCGCTCGTGCTGTTCGTCGCGCTGATCCAGCCGCTCGGCCTCTACATGGCCGCCGCGATCTTCATCCTGGTGTTCATGGGCGTGGTCGGGACCTCGCGCTGGTGGAGCATCCTGATGACCGCGGCGATCGTGCCGGTGGTCTGCTTCTGGATCTTCGAACTGCAATTCCGCGTGCCGCTGCCCAAAGGGCCGCTCGAAGCCGCGCTCGGCTATTGAGGACCGCTCCCGATGGATGATCTCGGCTCGCTCCTCACCGGCTTCCAGGTCGCGCTCAGCTGGCAGAATATCGGCTTCATGGCGATCGGCGTGGTGCTCGGCATCATCGTCGGGGTGCTGCCGGGGCTGGGCGGGCCGAACGGCGTCGCGATCCTGCTGCCGCTGACCTTCGGCATGGACCCGACCTCGGCGATCATCCTGCTTTCCTCGATCTACTGGGGCGCGCTGTTCGGCGGGGCGATCACCTCGATCCTGTTCAATATCCCGGGCGAGGCCTGGTCGGTGGCGACCACCTTCGACGGCTATCCGATGGCGGTGCAGGGCAAGGCGGCGCAGGCGCTGACCGCCGCCTTCACCGCCTCCTTCATCGGGGCGCTGTCGGGCGTGGTGCTGATCACCTTCGTGGCGCCGCTGGTCGCCTCCTTCGCGCTTCGCTTCGGCCCGGCCGAGTTCTTCGCCGTGTTCCTGCTGACCTTCTGCTCGTTCATCGGCATGGGCCGCGAGAACCGGGCGAAGATCATCGCCTCGCTGTGCATCGGCTTCCTGCTCGCGGCGGTCGGGCTCGATTCGATCTCGGGCGACCTGCGCATGACGTTCGGCTCGGCCGAGCTGATGCGCGGCTTCGACTTCCTGATCGTGGTCATCGGCTTGTTCGGGGTCAGCGAGATCCTGCTGACGGTCGAGGAAGGGCTGGTCTTCAAGGGCAAGCAGGCCAAGATCGACTTCATGGTGGTGCTGCGGACCTGGGCCGGGCTGCCGCGCTACTGGGCGACGCTGCTGCGCTCGGCGGTGGTCGGCATGTGGATGGGCGTGACGCCGGGCGGGGCGATCGCCGCCTCCTTCATGGGCTACGGGCTCGCCAAGCGCTTCTCGCGGCGCGGCGCCAATTTCGGCCGCGGCGAGATCGAGGGCGTGCTGGCGCCGGAAACGGCAGCGCATGCGGCCGGGACCAGCGCGCTGCTGCCGATGCTGGCGCTCGGCATTCCGGGCTCGGCGACGGCGGCGGTGCTGCTCGGCGGCCTGCTGGTCTGGGGGCTGCAGCCGGGGCCGATGCTGTTCATCGAGCAGAAGGAGTTCGTCTGGGGGCTGATCGCCTCGATGTATCTCGGCAACCTCGCCGGGCTGATCATCGTGCTGGCGACGGTGCCGCTGTTCGCGGCGATCATGCGGATCCCGTTCTCCTTCGTGGCGCCGGTGATCCTGATCGTCTGCGCGATCGGCGCCTACACGATCTCCAACTCGATCTTCGACATCTGGCTGATGCTGATCTTCGGCGTCATCGGCTATGTCTTCAAGAAGCTCGACTATCCGCTGGCCCCGCTGATCCTGGCGCTGGTGCTCGGCGACCGGGCGGAGGACGCCTTCCGCCAGGCTCTGCTCGGCTCGGGCGGCTCGCTCGGCATCTTCTGGGCGAATGGGCTGGTGACCACGCTGGTGGTGCTGGCGCTGCTGCTGCTGGTCTGGGGCCCGGCGGGCGACGCGATCGCAGCGCTGCGCGGGCGCTCGCGCGACGACGGCAAGACGCTCGGGGCCGCACCATGACGCAGGCCGCATTGGCGCGCCCGCACAGCCGCAATCTCGGCTTCGAGCGGCGGCTGTCCCAGGCGCTCGAAGGCGAGGTGCGCTTCGACGCCTTCACGCGGGGCCGCTACGCCACCGACGCCTCGATCTACCAGATCCTGCCGCAGGGCGTCGCCTTCCCGAAGAGCGAGGCCGATATCGCCGCCGCCCTCCAGATCGCGGCCGAGCACGGGGTTGCGGTGATCGCGCGCGGCGGCGGCACCTCGCAGAACGGCCAGCCGATCGGCGACGGGCTGGTGCTCGATCTCAGCCGGCATTTCAACGCGGTGCGCGACTACGACCCGGCGGCGCGGACGATCAGCGTCGCGCCCGGCATGGTGCTGGAGGCGCTGAACACAAAGCTGCGACAGGACGGGCTGTTCTTCCCGGTTGAGCCGTCGACCGCCAGCCGCTGCACGATCGGCGGCATGGTCGGCAACAACTCCTCCGGGGCGCGCTCGCTGCGCTACGGCAAGATGGTCGACAACGTGCTCGGCCTCGGCGCGCTGTTCCATGACGGCGAGGCCTTCGCGCTCGGCGACGGGCCGGTCGGCGACAACGCCTCGGCGCGGGCGCGCGAGCTGATGGGCCGGATGCTGACGCTGGCCGAGGATCACCGCGAGGCGATCGAGACGATCTTCCCCAAGGTGCAGCGCCGCGTCGGCGGCTACAATCTCGACGAGCTGATCGCGCCGCGGCCGAACCTGTCGCATCTGCTGGTCGGCTCGGAGGGCACGCTCGCCATCACCACCCAGGCGACGCTGAAGCTGTCGCCGCTGCCGCAGCACCGGGTGATGGGTGTCTGCCATTTCCCGAGCTTCCGCGCCGCGATGGAGACGACGCAGCACCTCGTCGCGCTGGGGCCGGCGGCGGTCGAGCTGGTCGACAACAATGTTCTGGTGCTCGGCGCCGATATCCCGCTGTTCGTGCGCACGCTGGCGGACATCACCCGCGGCCAGCCCAATTGCCTGCTGCTGGTCGAGTTCGCCGGCGACGAGCTCGCCGCGCTGAAGCAGGATCTCAGGCGGCTCGATCAGTGCATGGCCGATCACGGCTTCCCCGACGCGGTGGTCGAGGTGGTGGAGCCGGCGCGGCAGAAGCCGGTCTGGGAGGTGCGCGAAGCCTGCCTCAACATCATGATGTCGATGAAGGGGGACGGGAAGCCGGTCTCCTTCATCGAGGATTGCGCCGTCCCGCTCGAGCACCTGGCCGACTACACCGATGCGGTGACGGCGCTGTTCGAGCGGCACGGCACCCGCGGCACCTGGTATGCGCATGCCTCGGTCGGCTGCCTGCATGTGCGCCCGATCCTCAACATGAAGACCGAAGACGGCGTCAGGGCGATGCGCGGCATCGCCGAGGAGGCCTGCGAGCTGGTGCGCCGCTTCAAGGGCTCGTTTTCCGGCGAGCATGGCGACGGCATCTCGCGCTCCGACTTCGTCGAGCCGATGTTCGGGGCGCCGCTCACCCGCGCCTTCGAGGCGGTGAAGGACGGGTTCGACCCTGAGAACCGGCTGAACCCGGGCAAGATCGTCCGGCCCTACCGCATGGACGATCGCAGCCTGATGCGCTTCCCGCCCGGCTATGCGACGCCGGTGCCGGCGCAGGCGGCGCTCGACTGGTCGGATTGGGGCGGCTTCGGCGGCGCCGTCGAGATGTGCAACAACAACGGCACCTGCCGGAAGCTGGCGGGCGGGACGATGTGCCCCTCCTACCGCGCCACCCGCGAGGAGCAGCATGTCACGCGCGGCCGGGCCAATTCGCTGCGCCTGGCGATCTCCGGGCAGATGGGGCCGGACGCCTTCACCTCGCAGGAGATGAAGGAGACGCTCGATCTCTGCGTGTCCTGCAAGGGCTGCAAGCGCGACTGCCCGACCGGCGTCGACATGGCGCGGATGAAGATCGAGTTCCTGCACCATTACCATGCCCGCCACGGGCTGCCGCTGAAGGAGCGGCTGATCGCTTATCTGCCGCGCTATGCGCCCTATGCCGCGAAGCTGGCGCCGCTGTTGAACCTGCGCGACCGGATTCCGGGGCTGGCGCGCCTGAGCGAGCGCTGGCTCGGCTTCTCGGCGCGGCGCTCGCTGCCGGTCTGGCGCAGGCCCTGGCGCGAGGACGGCGCGGCGGCCGCGCCGGAGGCGGTGCGCGGCGACGGGCGCGACGTCGTGCTGTTCGGCGATACCTTCAACCGCTATTTCGAGCGCGAGAACCTGGAGGCGGCCGAGCGCGTGCTGCGCGCCGGCGGCTACCGGCTGCACCGCGTCGCGGCGGCGGACGGCGGCCGGCCGCTCTGCTGCGGGCGCACCTTCCTGGCGGCCGGGCAGGTCGAGCAGGCGCGGGCCGAGGCCCGGCGCACGCTCGACGCGCTGGCGCCCTTCGTCGCCAGGGGCGCGCGGGTGGTCGGGCTCGAGCCCTCCTGCCTGATGAGCTTCCGCGACGAGTTCGCGGCGCTGCTGCCGAAGGCGGAGGCGGCGCCGCTCGGCAAGGCGGCGCTGATGCTGGAAGAGCTGCTCGCCGCCGACCTGAAGACCGGCGCCATCACGCTGCCGCTGCGCGACCAGGGCGGCCGCGTGGCGCATCTGCACGGGCATTGCCACCAGAAGGCCTTCGACGCGATGGGCGCGGTGGAGAGCGTGCTGCGGGCGGTGCCGGGGCTGACGGTGAAGCCGATCGAGTCGAGCTGCTGCGGCATGTCGGGCGCCTTCGGCTATGGCGCGGCGACGATCGACGTCTCGCTGGCGATGGGCGAGCTGTCGCTGCTGCCGGCGGTGCGCAAGGCGAATCCAGAGGACGTCATCGTCGCCGACGGCACCAGCTGCCGCCACCAGATCCATGACGGCGCCGGCCGCGAGGCGGTGCATGTGGCGCAGGTGCTGGCGGCGGCACTGGAGGATGGCGCGACGAGGATGTGACGAGCCACAACCCGAAAGCCGGGCGATCCGCGGGAGGACGACATGCTACGGACGGTGCTTCTCGGCAGCGCGCTGCTGCTCTGCCCAATCGGATGGTCTCAGGACGCCATGGCCAAGGACTATTTCCTCGCAAGCGGACGCTGGGACAATGTCGTCCTCGTCATCGATCTCGCCAAGGCGATCGATCCGGCCAATGACGGAACGCCGAAGGCGATCGTCAATCGCCTGCGCGTCACGCCGGACATCGAGGTCGACGGCAAGACGGTGGTCTCCAGCGGGCAGCCGATCTCGATCGCGATCGCCCCCGACAACCGGCGCGCCTATGTCGTCAATCATTCCGGCCGCACGGCGCCGGAGGCCGCCGCCGCCTTCCAGCACGGACATGCCGGCACGGTGACCGTGCTCGATCTCGGGAAGGCGCTCGACCCGGCCAGCAACGGCACGCTGGCCGCCGTGACCGGCTATATCGAGACGGAAGGTTTCGGGGCGACCGGCTTTGCGATCGCGGCGGACGGCAAGCATGCGGTGCTGGCCCATGCGGAGCGCGAGGGCGACGAGGATGGCGGGCGCCATATCAGCATCGTCGACCTCGCCAGCAACAAGGTGATCCGCAAGATCGAGCAGGCCTATGGCAAGCCGGGCTTCCCCTGCCCGCCCGACCCGGTGCCGCATCGGGCGCCCGATCCGAAATTCGGCTGCTTCCCCGATACCAACGGCGTCACCATCAGCCCGCTGGGCGGCGGCACGATCTTCGGCGCCAATGGCGGGACCGACGACATCACCGTGATGAGCCTGCCGAAGGCGCTGGCCGGCGAAGCGGGCGCCGAGATCGCACGCATCCCTGTGCAGGCCGGGGGCTTCGGCATCTCGACCAGCCCCGACGGCAAGCTCGTCGCCCATGCTTCGCGCGAGAATGCGCAGACCGACACCGCCGGCAACACGGTCTCGATCATCGATGTCGAGAAGGCGCTGAGCGATCCGGCCAAGGCCGAGCTGGCGCGGGTGCTGGTCGGCACCGACGACAAGGGCACCCCGACGCGCCCCTTCGTCGCCGCCTTCCTCCCTGACGGCAAGCGCATCCTGTCGACGCAGTTCCGCTCGAACAATATCGACATCATCGATGTCGATAAGGCGATCGCCGGCCAGCCGGCGACGATCCGGCGCATCGCGCTCGCGACCCCGAACGGCGAACCCTCGCGGCCGCGCGGCATCGCGATCACGCCCGACGGCAAATACGCCGCGATCACCGGCGCGCCGAAGGGCAAATCGAATTCCAGCGTCGTCTGGATCGTCGATCTCGCCAGCTACGAGGTGAAAGGCCGCGTCACCGAGATCGGCAATGAAAGCTATATGATCGGCGCCTTCCAGGCCGATTGAGGCTCGCCGAACGGTCCGCATGCGACCTGCGCTTGCCATGATATTGCCAAGTTCCCGGCCGCCGCCGATAGTGCATGCGATGTGCGGCGGGGTCCCATGAAGAAGCGCCTGACCTTTGTCGCCGTGGCAGCCCTGGTGCCGGTCGTGGCGCTTCTCGCCTATAACGAGTTCACAGCCCGCAACGCCGTGGAAGCGCAGGTCCGCGAGCGCGCGCTCGATGCCAACAAGCAGGCGGCGGCCGAATTCGACCGGCTGTTCGACGGGCTGCGCGCGCTGCTCAGCGCGACCTCCGCCCTGCCGAGCGTCCAGGATGCCGCAGGGGTCGAAACCGCCTGCCGCGAGACGCTCGCCTCGTTCATCAAGGGCGTGCCGTGGATCCGCAGCATCCTGGTGCTCGACCTGCAGGGGAAATTGCGCTGCGATTCGGTGGGGACGGCGGCCGGCACCGACTTTTCCGACAGGCCGTTCTTCCGCGACGCTCTGGCGAGCGGCCGCTTCGTCATCGGCGAGTATGCGATGAGCAAGCTGTCCGGCTCGCCCGTCCTGCCGGTCGCCATGCCGCTGCTCAACGCCGCCGGCGAGACGATCGGCGTTCTGGCGACCGCGATCCGGCTCGACTGGCTGAATGCGCAGCTGCGCGAGCGGGGCGTCGGAGCCAAGGACGCGCTGACGATCGCCGATCGCAACGGCACCATCCTGGCGCGCACCCCCTATTCCGACCGCTTCGTCGGTACGGTGATCCCCGATGCCTATCGCAGCCTGGTGACGCGCGATGGTCCGGGCACGCTGGAATTGATCAGCCAGGACGGGACGCGGCGCATCATCGGCTACAAGCCGGTCTCGATCGCGCCGGAGGGCGTCTATATCAGCAGCGGCCTGTCACGCGACGAGGCGTTCAGCACTGTCGACCGGCAGACGCTCGCGGGCATTGCCTCCATCCTGATCGGGACGGTGATCGCGCTGCTCGCGGCCTGGCTCGCCGGCGGCCTGATCCGCCGCCCGCTCGCGCGGATCTCCGAGGTCATCGCCAGCTGGAAATCCGGCGGGCGGGCGCGCACCGGGCTTCGCGGCAGGAATGGCGATGTCGAGGCCGTCGGCCAGGCGCTCGACGAGATGCTCGACGAGCTGGAGCAGCGCGCGGCGCAGACGCAGCGTGCCGAGGCGCAGCGCGACCTGATGATGCGGGAGCTGACGCATCGCGTGAAGAACACGCTCGCTCTGGTCCAGAGCATCGCCTACCAGACCTTCGGACGATCCGACCCGGAGCTGGTGCGCACCTTCTCGAGCCGGCTGGTGTCATTGTCGAGCGCCTATGACGTGCTGCTCGGCGAGCAGTTCGTAGGCGGCACGATCGAGGCGGTGCTGCGCGCCGCGATCCGCCCGCATCAGGCGTCGCCGGAGAGCTTCCGCCTCGATGGGCCGACGGTCGTCCTGGGGCCGCAGACGGCGCTGGCGCTGTCGCTGGTCACCCATGAGCTCGCCACCAACGCCACGAAATACGGGGCGCTGTCGCGCGCCGGCGGCAGCGTGACGATCGGCTGGACGGAGGCGGACGGCCGCGTCAGCCTGGCCTGGCAGGAGCATGACGGACCGCCCGTCGCCGTGCCGAAGACCGAAGGCTTCGGCTCCAAGCTGATCAAGCGCGCCTTCTCGACCGATCCGGAGGCGCAGGTGGAGATGAGCTTCCTGATGACGGGCCTACGCTGCGCGATGTCCTTCACCAGCGCGCCGCCGAGCGAGCTGCTCGAGCGGGACGCGGCCTGACCTGCAACCACCGGCGCCCAACTTCGCCGCCCCGCGTTGAACTTCGGCCGCCCAGCGGCATTTAGTGCAGATGGATTCTGCCGCCCCGCTTGCCTCCCGCGTCACGCTCGCGACCTATAATGTCCGCCGCTGCCTCGGCACCGACCGCGTCATCTCGCCGGCCCGCATCGCCGAGGTCATCGCCGAGAGCGGGGCCGACATCGTCGCGCTGCAGGAACTCGATGTCGGCCGCCTGCGCAGCGGCGGCGTCGACCAGGCACGCGCGATCGCCGAGCAGCTCGGCTTCGCCGCCAGCCATTTCCACCCGGCCCTGCGGATCGAGGCGGAGGAATATGGCGACGCCATCCTGACGCGGCAGCAATCGCGGCTGGTCAAGGTCGGCTTCCTGCCGGGTGGGCGCGGGCTCTGGCCGATCGAGCCGCGCGGCGCCATCTGGGTCGAGGTTCCGGTCGGCGACCGGCCCTTGCAGGTGATCAACACGCATTTCGGGTTGCGGCGCGGCGAGCGGCGCCTGCAGGCGGCGGCGCTGCTGGGGCCGGAATGGCTCGGCCAGTGCCGGGCTCCCTATGTGCTCGCCGGCGACCTGAACTCGATGCCGCGCGGGCGGGTCTATCGCAGCTTTGCCACGGCGATGCGGGATGTTCAGACCGCGGGCGCCGGCGGGGCAGCTGCGCCGACCTTCCCGTCGCGCCGGCCGCTGCTGCGCATCGACCACATCTTCGTCTCGCCGGATATCCAGGTCGAGCATGCGGCGGTCCTGGCTTCGCCGCGCGCCCGGATCGCCTCCGACCATCTGCCCCTGGTCGCACGACTGGCGCTCGGGCAGGAGGGCGCGCGATGAGCACCGATGCGGCGCAGGAGCGTGATGCGGGCAGGTTCCCCCTGCTGCGCCGGGGGCTCAAGATCGTCGTGCCGATCGCCGCGATCGCGCTGGCCGGTTTCCTGCTCCACCGCACGCTCAGCGGCCACAGCTATGCCGAGCTGGCCGGCCTGCTGCGGCAGGCGAAGCCCGGCCATGTCGCGGCGGCGCTCGGCTTCGCCTTCTGCAGCTATGGCTGCCTGACCCTGTTCGATCTGCTGGCGCTGCACTATGCGCAAAAGCCCCTCGCCTATCGCAGGGTCGCGCTGGCCTCCTTCGTCAGCCTCTCGCTCGGCCACAATATCGGGCTGGCGGCGCTGAGCAGCGGCGCGATCCGCTATCACTTCTATTCGCGCTGGGGCCTGGGGGCCGGCGATGTCGCCAAGGTCATCCTGTTCTGCGGGGCGACCGTGGGCATCGGCCTCGGCACGCTCGCCGGCCTGGCGCTGATCCTGAAGGGCGAGCTCGCGGCCAAGCTCACCGGGTTGCCGCCTGGCAGCATCCTGGCGCTCGGCTGCGGGCTGCTGCTGGCGATGGCCGGCTATCTCGCGCTCTGCGCTTTCGTGCGGGGGGAGCTGGAAATCCGCTCCTGGCGAGTCCGCCTGCCGCCGCTTCGGCTGGCGGCGCTGCAATTCGTGGTGGGGCCGCTCAATTTCCTGTTCGTCGCGGCCTGTCTCCACCAGGCGCTCTCGGCCATCGCCGACGCCGCCTATCTCGATGTGGCGGCAAGCTATGTGCTCGCCAATATCGCCTCGCTGATCGCCCACGTCCCCGGCGGCCTCGGGGTGATCGAGGCGGTGGTGGCGACGACGATGCCGGGCGCCGGCGTGGTCGCAGGTCTGATCCTGTTCCGGCTGGCCTATTTTCTGGTGCCGCTGCTGCTCGGATCGACCCTGTTCGCAGTCTCGGCGCTGATCGGACGACAGAAGGCCGGCTAGAAATGCGTCGAGATCGCAGCCCTAGCCGAACGGCCAGGGCAGCTTGAAGGTCCGCACCGGGTCGAAGAGCGACGTGCCCGGCAAGGGCCGGAACGGCCCCTTGCGGGCACCGACCTTGAACGGCCGCAGATGGCGGGGTCTGGTGTTGAGACGATCGACCACCGCCACCAGGCCGCGCTCCGCTTCCATCGCCGCCTCGATCTCGCCGATCGAGCAGTCCAGATGCTCCGCCAGCAGGCGGTTGCGGATGGCGCGGATGGCGAGCCGGTCCGCTGCCTTTCTGGCCTCGATGGCGACGTCGCATTCGGTGTCGAGGCCGATCGAGCGATTGTTCAGATTCGAGGAGCCGACGCGGATCAGCCGGTCGTCGACGATGACGAGCTTGGCGTGGACGAGGACCTGGGTCTGGCCCTTCGCCGTCGGCACGACTGGGTGGACGGCGCGCAGGCGGCCATGTCGATCCGCCCGGGCGAGCCGCCGGATCAGGCGGTCGCGATTGCCGGTCATGGCGAAGCGCTCGAGCAGGCCCTGCGATTCCTTGGTGATGACGATGACGATATCGGGGCCGTCGGGCGCCTTCAGCTGGCGCGCGAGCGCCTCGCCGATGCTCGGCGCCGTGAGATATTGCGCCTCGATATAGATCGCGTGCCTAGCGGCCGCGATCATGTCGAGGGTCAGCGCCTGCGCCTCGCAGATCTCCTCGCGCCCGCCATAGGCCGGCTCGGTGCGGGCGATTGCGACGGCGGCATCGCGGAAATCGGCCTCCAGCCCTTCCGGCCAGGGCACCTCCTTCGCCGCGCAGGCGGCTTCGATGCCCGCCGGCATCTCGCCGAGCGCCGCCTGCCAGCGCTCCGCCGCCATCTTGCACATCACCGCCGCGGCCGGGCCGTCGAACACCATCTGGATGTCGTGGACCGGCTCATAAGGCTCGCCGTCGCAGTCGATCCGGCGCGGGTCATCCGCCTGGTGCTCGGGTGTGTCCCAGCGGCAGACCGTGAGGTCCATGCCGCCCACGAAGGCGAGCCTGCCATCGACACAGACGATCTTCTGATGATGGGCGCCATAGATCGGGTGCTGCGTGTCAAGCTTCACCCTGATCCGGGGATGCTCCTCCCAATCCGCGCCGAACAAGGCGGGGGCCACGGCGCTGGGCGCATGCACCACCGAGGCGCTCCAGACCAGGACCTCGATATTGAGCTGCGGCCTGGCCTCGACCAGCGCGCGCAGCAGCCGGCCGAGCTGCGGAGACTCGCTCTCGGGCACGTCGGGACGCAGCCGGATGCGACCGTCGAAATCCCAGCCGATGATGATGATCGAATGGCAGGCCTGCCGCAGGCTGCTCTCCAGCCGCCGGAAATAGTCGGCGCCGTCGATCAGGATGGCGGCGCGGTCGGCCGTGGTCTCGCGCAGGCAATTGCTCCCCGGCCGGAAGAAAGAGGTTCCAGGCACGGTTGGCGCGGCGTCGGATCCAGTCATGACGGACGGCGCAACGCCCGGAGGGACTGCTTTGTTCCCTCGCACGCTGGGCTCAAGCCGCCGCAGCCGTCGTGCTGCGCGTGATCGCGGTCGTGATCGCCTTCTCGAGATCGGCCTGCCAGAACGGCTTGTTGAGACGGATGACGCCGGCGCGGGCGCCCGCCGGCAATTCCGCATAGCCGGTCGCCAGGATCACCGGCAGAGCGGGCCAGCGCTCCGCCACCTCGGCGATCAGCTGGGCACCGGTCATCTGCGGCATCGCGTGGTCGGTGATCATCAGATCGATCGTGCCGCGCTCCTCGATGAACGCCAGCGCCTCGCGGGCCGAGTTGGCCTCGATCACCGTATGGCCGAGATCCTCCAGCAGAGCCGCGGTGTTCATCAGGACCAGCGCGTCGTCGTCGACCGCCAAAACGGTGAGCGGCCGGTCGGCGGCCCGTTCGGTCGGCGCCACGACCAAAGCCTCCGGCGCGGCGGCCTCCGGCTGGCTTGCGGCGGTCGGCAGCCAGAGCTCGACCGTGGTGCCCTCGCCGACCCGGCTGTCGAGCTTGAGGCGGCCGCCGAGCTGCTCGGCCATGCCGTGGACCATCGGCAGGCCGAGCCCCGTGCCCTTGCCGACGCCCTTGGTCGTGAAGAAGGGTTCGGTCGCCTGGGCCAAGGTCCTGGCGTCCATGCCGCTGCCGTTATCGGCGACCCAAAGATGGGCATAGCTGCCCGGCGGCAGCCCGGTCGCGTGGCCTTGCGTGATCACCTCGTCGCGCGCGTCGATGCGCAGCACGCCGCCGGTGGGCATGGCGTCGCGGGCGTTGACGGCGAGGTTGAGCAGGGCGGCTTCGAGCTGATGCGGGTCGGCCAGCACGGGGGACAGGCCGAGGGCGAAGCCGGTCTCGATGCGCACCAGCGGCCCCAGCGCGCGCTCCAGCATATCGGCCATGCCGGCGACCAGCGCGTCGATGGCGACGGGCTGCAGCTTCAGCTCCTGCTTGCGCGCGAAGGAGAGCATGCGCTGCGTCAGCGAGACGCCGCGGCTCGCGCCCTTGATCGCGTTGTCGATCAGCCCGAGCTGGCGCTCGTCGGTGACCTGGCGCCGGACCAGCTCCAGGCTGCCGAGCACGGCCGTCAGGAGATTGTTGAAATCATGGGCGACGCCGCCGGTCAGCTGGCCGAGCGCCTCGATCTTCTGCGACTGGAACAGCGCCTCGCGCGCCGCATCCAGGGCGGCCTGGGCCTCGCGCGGCTCGGTGAGATCGCGCGTGACCTTGGCGAAGCCGATGATCTCGCCGCTGTCGTCGCGGATCGGGTCGACCACCACATTGGCCCAGAAGACCTCGCCGCTCTTGCGAACGCGCCAGCCTTCCCGCTCGCAGCTGCCGCTGGCGACGGCGCTGTCCAAGGCCCGCTGCGGCTCGCCGCGCGCACGATCATCGGGTGTGTAGAACACCGAGAAATGCTGGCCGATGATCTCCTCAGGCGCATAGCCCTTGATGCGCTGGGCGCCGATATTCCAGTTGGTGACGATGCCGTCCCGGTCGATCATGTAGATGGCGTAGTCGGTGACCGCCTGCACCAGCAGGCGGAAGCGCTCCTCGCTGCGGCGCAGCTCCTGCTCGGCCTTGCGCCGCTCGGTCAGGTCGCGCGTGACCTTGGCGTAGCCGAGCACGCGCCCGCTCGCCGGATTGAGGATCGGGTCGATGACGACATGCGCCCAGAAGCGCGTGCCATCCTTGCGCACGCGCCAGCCCTCGCTTTCGAAACGCCCTTCCGTGGCGGCGGTGCGCAGGGCGCGCGTCGGCAGATCCCTCGCCCGGTCCTCCTCGGTGTAGAAGCGCGAGAAGGACTGGCCGATGATCTCGTAGTCCTCATAGCCCTTGAAACGCTTCGCGCCGGGGTTCCAGCTGACCACTGTCCCATCGGGGTCGAGCATATAAATGGCGTAGTCGGTGACGGATTCCACCAGCAATCGGTAGCGATCCGCGACCACCGGCCGGTCACTCGTCTGATGCACTCGCTCAACCTCGGTCACAGGCATGCCGAACGCGCTAACGCGCGATCCGGCTAAAAGGTTCCGGGAAAACGTCCCCGGCAACGTCTCAGCCGCGCCGCGGCGAGACCATGATGGCGCCGGAGGCCGCGACGACGAGCAGCAGGCCGAGCCAGTCGCTCGCCGCCGGCCGCTCGGCCAGCAGCAGCACCGAGCCCAGCACGCCTACCGCCGGCACCATCAAGGTGCCGAGGCTCGCGATCCCCGCAGGCAGGCGGGCGATCACCGTGAACCAGAGGGCATAGGCCAGCGCCTGAGCGCCGAGGATGTGAAAGGTCAGTGCCAGCGCGACCGGCGGGGAGAGCGCCTTGGGAACCGGCAGCCCCTCGAACGCGAGCATGCCGAGCGCCGCCACCGCGCCGCCGATCAGCAATTGCCAGGCCGCGATCACCAGCGCCGGAGCCGAGACCGGAAAGCGCTTGGTGACGATCGTGCCGAGCGCCCAGCTCAGCGCGGCAAGCAGGGCAAGGGCGAGGCCGGGCGTGAACTGGCCGGCGCGCAGCAGCGGCAGGCCGAGGCAGAGCAGGCCGGCAATGCCGAGGGCGAGGCCGAGCAGGCGCGGCCGGTCGAAGCGCTCGCCCAGCACCGGCCAGGCGAGCAGCGCCGCCCAGATCGGCATGGTGAAGGTCAGGATGGCGGCGCGCGAGGTCGGCGCCATCAGCTGCGCGAAGGCGAGCAGGACATTGAAGGCGGCGATGCTCAGAATGCCGGCGACAACCAGGCGCGGCCATTGCGCGCGCGGCACGGCGAGGCTGGTGCCGCGCGCCAGCGCGACCGCGACCAGCGCGAGCCCGGCGAAGGCCATGCCGCCGGCCCGCAGCGTCCAGGGTGCGATCTCGGTCAGCGAAATGCGCACCGCCGGCCAGTTGAAGCCCCAGAGCAGGCCGAGCAGCGGGACGAGGAGGAGTGCGCGGCCGCCCGGCAGCGGGGCGCGGCTCACCGTCCGAACCATTTGCCGCCGGGGACGGCGGCGAGGAGCTGGCGCGTATAGTCGTGCTGCGGGGCGGCGAACAGCGCCGCCGTCGGGCCGCTCTCGACGATGCGCCCACGCTGCATCACCGCGATCTTGTCGCAGATCTGGGCGGCGACGCGCAGGTCATGGGTGACGAACAGGATGGCGAGGCCGAGCCGCTGCTGAATGTCCTTGATCAGCGTCAGGATCTGCGCCTGCACGGAGACGTCGAGCGCCGAGACAGCCTCGTCCGCCACCAGCACATCGGGCTCCAGCGCCAGGGCGCGGGCGATGCCGATGCGCTGGCGCTGGCCGCCGGAGAATTCGTGCGGATAGCGGTCGATCGCATTCGCCGAGAGGCCGACGAGCTCGAGCAGCTGCGCCGCCTGCGCCAGGGCCTGCCGGCGCGGCGTGCCATGCGCGACTGGCCCGTCGGAGATGATGCGGCCGACGGTCTGGCGCGGGTTGAGCGAGGCGAACGGGTCCTGGAAGACCATCTGGATGCGCTTGCGGTGCGGACGCAGCGCCGCGACGCCGAGATCGCTGATCGCCAGATCGCCGAGCATGATCCTGCCGCCATCGGGTTCGATGAGGCGCAGGCAGCAGCGGCCGACGGTCGACTTGCCCGAGCCGGATTCGCCGACCAGGCCGAGCGTCTCGCCCTTCGACAGGGTGAAGCTGACATCCTCGGCCGCCTTGACCTCGCGGCCAGGGCGGAAGAAGGCACGCTTGCGATAGACCTTGCCGAGCTTCTCGACGGTCAGCACGGGCTTGTCCTGCGCCAGCGCCGGCCGCTCGGGCGGCACCAGCGAGGGGACGGCCGCCAAGAGCTTTTGCGTATAGGGATGGCGCGGCGAGCCGAGCACCTGGTCGACCGGCCCCTCCTCCACCAGCACGCCCTTTTCCAGCACCGCGATGCGATCGGCGATCTCGGCGACGACGCCCATGTCATGGGTGATGAACAGCACCGCGGTGCCGTGCTTGTGGCGCAGATTGTCGAGCAGCTTCAGGATCTGCGCCTGGGTGGTGACGTCGAGCGCCGTGGTCGGCTCATCGGCGATCAGCAGCTTCGGCTCGAGCGCCAGCGCCATCGCGATCATCACCCGCTGGCGCTGTCCGCCGGAGAGCTCGTGCGGATAGGCCCGCGCCAGCCGCTCGGGATCCGGCAGGCCGACCTCGGTGAGCAGCGCGACGGCGCGGGCATGGCGCTCGGCCTTGCTCAGCATGCCATGCGCCTCGAATGTCTCGACGATCTGGTCCGCGACCCGCATCACCGGGTTCAGCGAGGTCATCGGCTCCTGGAAGATCATGCCGGCCTCGCGGCCGCGCACATCCTGCATCTGCTCTTCCGAGAGGCCGAGCAGATCGCGCCCCGCCAGCCTGATCGCGCCGGCGACCGGCTTCACCGCCTTGGGCAGCAGCCCCATCACGGCATGGGCGATCATCGATTTGCCCGAGCCGGATTCGCCGACGACGCAAAGCGTCTCGCCCGCCGCGATCGACAGCGTGACATCCTCGACCGCATAGGGGCGGTCCGCCAGGGCCGGCAGAGCGAGCTTGAGCCCCTCGATCGCGAGAACCGGTTCAGCCATCATTCCCTCCCCCGGGCGAGCCGCGGGTTCGAGGCGTCATTCAAGCCCTCGCCGGCGAGATTGAGCGCGAGCACGGTCAGGAAGATCGCGACACCCGGGAAGAAGCTGATCCACCAGGCGTCGAGAAGGCGCGTGCGGCCGGCGCCGACCATATAGCCCCAGCTCATCAGATTGGGGTCCCCCAGTCCGAGGAAGGAGAGCGAGGATTCGAGCAGGATCGCCGAGCCGATCATCAGCGAGCCCATCACGATGATCGGCGCGATCGTGTTCGGCAGGATTTGGCTGATGATGATGCGCAAGGTCGGCTGGCCGATGGTGACCGCCGCCTGCACATATTCGCGGGTCCTGAGCGAGAGAACCTCGCCGCGCACCAGCCGCGCCACCGGCGGCCAGGAGACCACCCCGATCGCCAGCACGATCGAGCCGAGCTTCGGCTGCAGGATCGCGACCAGGACGATCGCCAGCGCGAAGGAGGGGATGGTCTGGAAGAACTCGGTGAAGCGCATCAGCGCATCGTCGACGATCCCGCCGGCATAGCCGGCGAGCGCGCCCAGCGGCACGCCGATCAGCAATGCCACCAGGGTGGAGACCAGGCCGATCATCAGCGAGACGCGGGCGCCATGCACCATGCCGGCGGCGATGTCGCGCCCGAGCGTGTCGGTGCCGAGCGGGAAACGGTCCAGCACGAAGGGCGCCATGAAGGGCCGCGAGACCATGCGCCAGGGCGATTGCGGATAGAGCGCCGGCGCGACGATCGCGAAGGCGATCACGATGAGCAGGATGGCGAGCCCGATCAGGGCGCCGCGATTGCGGGCGAAGCGCTTGAGGAAAGCCATCACGACACCGCCTCGATGCGCGGATCCGCCAGCCGGTAGACGAGATCGGTCAGGATGTTGAAGCCGACGACCATGGCCGAGGACATGAAGAAGACGCCGAGCAGCACCGAATAGTCGCGCTGCACCAGCGCGTCGAACATCAGCCGCCCGATGCCGGGCCAGGCGAAGACGGTCTCGGTCAGCACCGCGCCGCCGACCAGCTGGCCGGCCTGCAGGCCAGCCAGGGTCACCACCGGCAGGATGGCGTTGCGGGCGACATGCCGGCGCGAGACGATGCCGGGCGCCAAGCCCTTGGCCCGGGCGGTCTTCACGAAATCGGCGCCGGCGATCTCCAGCATCGAGGCGCGCATCATGCGGGCATAAAGAGCGGTGAAGAACAGGCCGAGCGTCAGCGCCGGCAGGACGAGGTGGCGGCCGATATCGAGCGCCCGCTCCAGGCCCGTATAGCCGGAGCCGATCGATTCATAGCCGACATTGGGCACCAGGCCGAGCTTCAGCGAAAAAACGATCTGGCTCATCAGCGCCACCCAGAACAGCGGCGTCGCATAGAAGATCAGCGCCAGCGCGGTGATCGCGCTGTCCTGCCAGCGGCCGGCGCGGCGGGCGGCGAGCGCCCCCATCAGCGTGCCGAGGCCGAGCGAGAGGATGAAGGCCGCGCCGGTGAGCAGCAGCGTCGCGGGAAGCCGATCGGCGATCAGGGTCAGCACCGGCTGCTGCTGGCGATAGCTGAAGCCGAGATCGAAGGTGAGATAGCCCTTCAGATAGATCCAGAGCTGGGTGAGCAGCGGCTGGTCGAGGCCGAAGCGCTCGCGCAGCTGGATGAGGAGCTGCTCGTCCGCGGCCCCGGCCTCGCCGGCGAGCACCGTCGCCGGATCGCCCGGCGCGGCCCGAATCAGGAAGAAGTTGAGGACGGCGATGGCGAAGAGGACGAGAACCCCCTTCGCCAGCCGGCCGGCGAGGAATTGCGCGAGATTCATTCAGACTTCGCTGACGTCAGGCCTGACGTCACTCCTTCCAGGCGTCGCGGAACCCGTCGTTCACGCCGACGCCGGTGGTGACCAGGTTCTTGACGTTGCAGCGATAGATGGTCGGGAAATCCATCTCGAGCAGCCAGAGCACCGGCAATTCCTCTGCCAGCAGCTTCTGGACTTTCGTGTAGAGCTCCTGCCGCGCGCTGTCCGTCGGGGCGATCGCAGCCTCGGCGAAGAGCTTGTCGACCTCGGGATTGGAATAGCCGCCGACATTGGCGAACGGGTTGCCCTTGGCGATGTTCGAGGAAATGTAGGAGCGCGCCACGCCCATCGCCGGGTCGCCGAGCTGGTAGAGGAAGTTGAAGGTCAGGTCGAAGTCCCAGTTGCTGCTCTTCTGGACCCAGCCGGGAACATCGGTGGTCTCGATCGTCAGGTTGACGCCGACATCCGCGAAATTCTGCTTGATCGCCTCGACCCAGCGCGTCCAGGTCTCGCCATAGGGCAGAGCCAGGAACTTGATCTCCTCGCCCTTGTAGCCCGAAGCCTTGATCAGCTCCTTCGCCTTCTTGGGATCATAGGTATATTTCGGCACGTCGTCCGAATAGAACTTGGTCTTGGAGGAGATCGGCCCCGTCGGCAGCTTGCCGAGGCCGCCCCAGACCACGTCCTTCCCGAGCTCGCGATCGATCGCGTACATCAGCCCCTGGCGGAACTGCTTGTTGCCGAGGATGCCGTTGCGCACGTTCACCGTCACCCAGGCATGAGGGGCGAACATCTCCCAGCCCTTGGTGGTCATGCAGGAATTGGGGAGCTTGGAGAGCCGCGCGACGTCGTAGACATCGACCGAGCCGCCGGTCAGCACATCGATCTTGCCGGTCTCGTAGGCCACCGCCCGCGCCGCCGCGTCCGGAATGATCTGCCAGTAGATCTCGTCGAGATGCGGCCGGTCCTTCATCCAGTAGTTCTCGTTCTTGACGAGGTGGATGTAGGAGCCCTTCTTCCACTCCTTGAACTTGAACGGGCCGGTGCCGATCGGCGTGTTGTTGGCCGGGTTGGCGCGGAAATCCGTGCCCTCATAGATGTGCTTGGGGATCATGGGGGCGGAGGCGACCTCCTGCGTCATGATCATCGGGCCGAAGGGTTGCTTCAGCGAGATCTTCACGGTGAGGTCGTCGACCTTCTCGATCTTGTCGACCTGGGCGGTGACGATCGGGCGCCAGCGCGGATGCACCTCGCGCAGGAACTTGTCGAGGGTGAAGACGACGTCGTCGGCGGTGAAGGGCTTGCCGTCATGCCAGGTCACGCCTTCCTGAAGCTTGAAGGTGTAGACCTTGCCGTCCTGCGAGATCTCCCAGCTCTTGGCGAGCGAGGGCTGCGGGTTCAGCTTCTCGTCATAGCGCAGCAGCGATTCATAGATGTTGCCGGCGACCATGTTGGTCGGGCCGTTCTGGTTCAGCCCCTGCATCAGCATCGGCGGTTCCGGCTGAACCACCACATGCACGGTGCCGCCCTTCTTCGGGGTCTGCGCGCCGGCAGTGCCGAGGGCCAGGACGGAGGCGGCGAGCGCCAGCGCCAAGCTCAAACGTGTCATCGTCTTCTCCATTCCCCTTTGCCGGTCCGCCAGAGACCAGGGCGGCCGGCCTGTTTTCGATCGCACCCGATTTCCGGCTGCTTAGCAAGCGCCGCGCCATTCAAGGCAGAGCGCGCGACTGCGTCAACTGTTGAAGCTCGGTGCCATTCAATGACACTCAACGCTGGATCCGCGTGGACAGGACGATCGAGGACATCGTGCGCTCGACACCTTCCAAGGCGCCTATGCGGTCGATCAGCCGGTCGAGCTCGCCGATCGAGGGCGCCATCACCACCGCGATCATGTCGAAATGGCCGCTGACGGAATGGAGCGTGCGCACCTCGGAGATGCGGCGCAGCTCGGCCTCGACCTTCGGCGCGAGCTTGGGCAAGGCAGTGATCAGCACATGCGCGCGGACCTGCCCCTTCTCGTGCTCCTCCGACAATTTCACGCCATAGCCGGCGATCACCCCGCGACGCTCCAGCCGCTCGATCCGGCTCTGCACGGTGGTGCGGGACAGGCCGAGCTTGCGGCCGAGCTCGGCAACCGGCGCCCGGGCGTTCTCGCCGAGGAGTAGCAAAAGCTGGCGGTCGACGGCATCAATCGTCATTTCGCCGGAAGCTTGCGGCGCTTCGCCGAAGAATGCCACCAAAATCGTCGTGCTGACGGGTTCTATCCGCCGAAATCTCCGGCAAGCTGGTGCGAACAGCTGATCCGGGGGATCCATGAAAACCATAGCCGTCATCGGCGCCGGCAAGATCGGCGCGACCATCGCGGACCTGCTCGGCGCGACCGGGGACTACCGCGTCGTGATCGCCGACCGCTCGGCCGAGCAGCTCGCCGCGATCAGGACGAGCGCGACGGTCTCGACGCGCCAGGTCGACATCACCAGCCCGGCCGAGCTCGGCGCGCTGCTCGAGGGCTGCTTCGCGGTGCTGTCGGCGGCACCTTACGACCTCACCACCCGGATCGCCGAGGCCGCCGCCCCGCGCGGCGTGCATTATCTCGACCTGACCGAGGACGTCGCCTCGACCCGCCGCGTCAAGGAGCTGGCGCAGAGCGCCAAAGCGGCGCTGATCCCGCAATGCGGCCTGGCGCCCGGCTTCATCTCGATCGTCGCCGCGGACCTGGCCCGCGGCTTCGACCAGCTGGACAGCCTGAAGCTGCGGGTCGGCGCGCTGCCGCAATATCCGTCGAACGCGCTCAACTACAACCTGACCTGGAGCACCGACGGGGTCATCAACGAGTATTGCGAGCCCTGCGAGGCCATCGTCAACGGCGAGCGTGCGCTGGTGCCGGCGATGGAGGAGCGCGAGGAGTTCTCCCTCGACGGCGTCACCTATGAGGCCTTCAACACCTCCGGCGGGCTCGGCACGCTCTGCGACAGCCTGGCCGGCAAGGTGCGCACGCTCAACTACCGCACCATCCGCTATCCCGGCCATTGCGCGATCATGAAGGCGCTGCTGCAGGATCTGCGTCTCGCCGACCGGCGCGACGTGCTGAAGGACATTTTCGAGAACGCGCTGCCGAGCACGCTGCAGGATGTCGTGGTGATCTTCGTCACGGTCAGCGGCCGGATGAACGGGCGCCTGACCCAGCAGACCTATGCCAACAAGGTCTACAGCGCGATGGTCGGCGGCGTGATGCGCAGCGCGATCCAGATCACCACCGCTTCCGGCATCAGCGCGGTGCTCGATCTGCTGGCGCAGGGGGCGCTGCCGCAGCAGGGCTTCGTGCGCCAGGAGGATATCGGCCTCGACCTGTTCCTCGCCAACCGCTTCGGCCGGGCCTATGCGCGGCCGGAGGACCGGGCCCGCGAGCCGAGCGAGCCCGCCCGCGCCGCCTGAGCGGCGCCAAGCATATTCCATCCCGACCGGCAAGCCGGCTGATGCAAGGGGTGCATGACGCGGAGCGGGCTGGCGACGGCCCGCCCCGACGCTAAAAACAACAGATAATATGGTTCCAGGGGGAACGAACCAAGATGACGAAGCGCGTCCTGATCGCGGAATTCATGCACGAGACGAACACGTTCAGTGTTCAGCTCACCGACGAGGCGGTTTTCCGGCATCACGGCGTCTTCCGCGACAACGAGGTTCCCGCCGCCTTCCAGGGCACCAGGACCTCGATGGGCGCGGCGTTCGAAGCCGCCGAAAAATTCGGCTGGAGCCTGGTGCATCCGCTGGTCACCGGCGCCAACCCGTCCGGCCGCGTCACCGATGCCGCCTTCGAGGCCTTTTCGGGCATGATCCTCGCCGCCTGCGAGCGGCTCGACGGCGTGCTGCTGCACCTGCACGGCGCGATGGCGACGCAGAGCTCCGACGACGGCGAAGGCGAGCTGCTGAAGCGCATCCGCGCCAGGCTCGGGCCGGACGTGCCGATCATGGCGGTGCTCGACCTGCACGCGACGCTGACCCAGCTGATGGCCGACAACGCCAATGCGCTGATCTCCTACCGCACCTATCCGCATATCGACCAGTATGAGCGGACCTGGCAGGCGGCCGAGCTGCTCCAGCGGGCGATGAAGGGCGAGATCAGGCCGCGCGTCGCGGTCGCGCGCCGGCCGATCCTTTACGCGCTCGACGGCGGGCGTACCACCTCGCCGCCGTTCAAGGAGCTGCTCGACCGCGGCGACCGGCTGGAGGCCTCCGGCGAGGCGCTGGTGGTCAGCGTTCAGGCCGGCTTCTCCTCGGCCGATGTGCACGATATCGGGCCCTCGGTCGCGGTGACCGCCGATGATCGCGGCCAGGCGCAGGCCATCGCCGAGGAGCTGATGGACTATGCCTGGGAGCAGCGGCGCTTCTCCTCGATCAGCTTCACGCCGCTGAAAGAGGCGATGGCCATGGCCAAGGCCGGCGAGGGCAAGCTCGGGCCCGAGGCCGGCGGCAAGCCGCTGCTGATCTCGGACTATTCCGACAATCCGGGCTCGGGCGCCTATGGCGACGCCACCAACCTGCTGCGGGCCGTGCTCGAAGCCGGGCTGAAGAATGTCGGCTTCCATGCCATCCGCGATCCGGAGGCGGCGCTGGCGGCGCAGGCGGCCGGCGTCGGCAACCGCGTCCGGCTGAAGCTCGGCGGCAAGGTCGATCCGAGCATGGGCGGCGCGCCGCTCGATCTCGACGCGCATGTGGTGGCGCTGACCGACGGGCATTTCCTCTGCTACGGGCCGATGGGCGGCGGGGTCTGGCGCAATTACGGGCTGTCGGCGCTGCTGCGGGTCGACGATGTCGAGATCATTGTCATCACCCATAACGGCCAGGCGACCGACCTCGCCCAGTTCACCTCGCTCGGCGTCGATCCGACGCGGAAATCCACGCTGATCGTGAAGTCGATGCAGCATTTCCGCGCCGCCTTCCAGCCGATCGCCCGCGAGGTGATCGAGGTCGACACAGGGGCGCTGTCGACGCGCAATTTCAAGGAGCGGCCTTACAAGAACGTGCGGCGGCCGATCTTCCCGCTGGACGACATCTGAAGGACCGCACGAGGATGAAGCAGGAGCGAGTGGCATGAGCGTCGAGGCTGATATCGTCCTGCGCGGCGGACCGATCTGGTGCGGCCGCGAGGAGGGCGTGGTCGAGGCGCTCGCCATCTTCCGTGACAAGGTGCTGGCGGCCGGCAGCGAAGCCGAGATCGCCAAGCTGACCGGTCCGGGCACGCGGGTGATCGAGCTCGACGGCCGGCTGGCGACGCCGGGCCTGAACGATTCCCATCTGCATCTGGTCTCGCTCGGCCTGACCATGGATTGGGTCGATGCCAGACCGGCCGCCGCGCCGACCCTGGAGGCCCTGCTGGCTAAGATCACCGAGCGCGCCGCCAAGGCGAAGCCCGGCGAATGGATCCTGGCGCGCGGCTACGACCAGACCAAGCTCGACACCGGCCGCCATCCCTATCGCGAGGAGCTCGACCGGGCGGCGCCGGACAATCCGGTGATGCTGGTGCGGACCTGCGGCCATGTCTCGATCGTCAGTTCGCGGGCGCTGGCCCTCGCCGGGCTCGACGAGAGCTCGCCGACGCCGCCGGGCGGGCTGATCGAGCAGCAGAACGGCCGGCTCACCGGCATGCTGGCCGAGAACGCCCGCGCCCCGGTGACGGCCGTGATCCCGACCCCGAGCGAGGAGGAGCTGGTCGCGGCGATCGAGCGCGGCGGGCAGTATCTGCTCTCGCTCGGCATCACCAGCTGCATGGACGCCGCCGTCGGCCAGAAGGCCGGCTTCGCCGAGATCTCCGCCTATCATCGCGCCAAGCGCGAGGGCCGGCTGCCGGTGCGCACCTGGCTCGCTCTGCTCGGCGACGAGGGCCGCTCGATCGTGCCGCAATGCTTCGAGGCCGGGCTGATCTCCGGCACCGGCGATGCGATGCTGATGATCGGCGCGGTCAAGATCTTCCTCGACGGCTCGGCCGGCGGGCGCACCGCCTGGATGAGCGAGCCCTATCTCGGCGACGACAACACGACCGGCGTGCAGATGCTCTCCGACGAGGATCTCGAACGCCAGGTGCTGGAGGCGCATCGCAAGGGCTACCAGCTCGCCTGCCACGCGATCGGCGACGCGGCGATCGAGCAGCTGATCACCGCCTATGAGAAGGCGCTCGCGGCGGTGCCCGATCCCGACCGGCGCCACCGCATCGAGCATTGCGGCTTCTCGACCCCGCAACAGCACGAGCGCATGGTCAAGGCCGGCATCTATCCCTGCCCGCAGCAGGTCTTCGTGCATGATTTCGGCGACGCCTATGTCAAGGTGCTGGGGCCGGAGCGGGCGCTGCCGAGCTATCCCTTCCGGACCTGGTTCGATCTCGGGCTGAAGCCGGCGACCGGCAGCGACGCGCCGGTCTGCGACCCCAACCCGTTCCCGAACTTCCACAACATGCTGACCCGCAAGACCTGGCGCGGCACGGTGATGGACGAGGGCCAGCGCGTCTCGATCGAGGAGGCGCTGCAGGCCTATACCGAGTTCGGCGCCTTCTCGCAGAAGCAGGAGCATGTGAAGGGCAAGCTGACGCCGGGCATGCTGGCCGATGTCGCGGTGTTCTCACGCGACCTGCTGAGCGCCGCGCCGGATGAGATCCTGACCGATACGCGCTGCGATCTCGCCATCCGCGACGGGCAGGTGGTGTTCGAGCGGAGCTGAATCACGACTTTTTTGCGACGGGCATGGAGACAGCCCGCGGGAAAGCCCGCTAATGTCCCGAACGAAACGACAATCGGCGCGGGCTCAACCGCGCCGGCGATCGAGGGTCAAAGACAAGACGGGAGGTCTTAGAATGTTCAAACGATTTGCCTTGACGACCGCGCTGACGCTCGCGGCCTTCACCCTGCAGGCGCAGGCACAGGAGCCGCGGCGTGGCGGAACGATCCGCTTCACCGCTCCCTATGGCGCGTCCTTCGTCAGCAATGACAGCCATGTCTCGAACCAGATCCAGGACGAGATCTACACCTATGCGCTGCATTCCATGCTCTACAAATGGGATGCCAAGGCCGGCAAGCCCGAGCTGGAGCTGGCCAAGAGCGTGAGCGTCTCGCCGGACGGCAAGACCTACACCTTCAAGCTGCGCGACGACGCGCTCTTCCACAACGGCCGCAAGATGACGGCCGACGACATCATCTGGTCCTATACAAGGATCATGGACGGTTCGAAGAACTATCCCGGCGCCCGCTACATCGCCCGCATCCAGGGCGCGACGGCGGTCCAGAAGGGCGAGGCCAAGGAGATCTCCGGCCTCAAGAAGATCGACGACCACACCCTCGAGATGACCCTGACCGACAAGGCCGATCCGGGCTATTTCCTGTTCCAGGGCCAGACCGCGATCATGCCGGGCAAGGAGGCCTCGCAGCCGGGCTTCTTCGACAAGCCGATCGGCCTCGGCCCGTTCAAGTTCGTCGAGCACGTGCCGGGCTCGCGCATGGCCTTCGAGCGCTGGGAGAAGTACTACAAGGCCGGCAAGCCCTATGCCGACAAGCTCGTCATCTCGCCGATGGGCGAGGCCGCGGCGCGCGACGTCGCCTTCCGCAACAAGGAGATCGACGTCTCGATCCTCGGCTCGACGCAGTACGTCGCCTACAAGTCCGATCCGCAGCTGTCGAAGGGCATCCTCGAGGTCGCCGAGGTGTTCACCCGCAATATGGGCATGAACCCGGAGCACAAGCCGTTCTCCGACAAGCGCGTGCGCCAGGCGATCAACCATGCGATCGACGCCGACCTGATCATCAAGCGCCTGGTCCGCGACAAGGCCTATCGCGCCTCGAGCTGGCTGCCGCTGTCCTCGCCGGCCTATGACAAGAACGCCAAGCCCTATGCCTACGATCCCGAGAAGGCCAAGAAGCTGCTGGCCGAGGCCGGCTATCCGGACGGGTTCGAGTTCGAGTGGACCGCGACCCCGAACGAGAGCTGGGGCGTGCCGATCGTCGAGGCGACGATCCCGATGCTCGCCAAGGTTGGCATCAAGGTGAAGGTGAAGCCGGTCGAGACCTCGGCGCTGGGCGGCACCGTCGTGAGCGGCAATTTCCAGGCTTATATCTGGTCGAACACCTCGGGCCCGGACACGCTGACCGCGCTGAAATGCTTCCACTCGTCGACGCCGCGCTCGTCCTGCAACTACACGACCTTCAAGAACGCGGACTACGACAAGCTGATCGACGCCGCCTCGGCCGAAGCCGATCCGGCCAAGCAGCTCGAGCTGCTGAAGAAGGCCAACGCCTTGCTGCAGGAGGAGGCCCCGGTCTGGTTCTTCAACTACAACAAGGCGGTGCTGGCCTATCAGCCCTGGCTGCACGGCCTGCAGCCGAACGCGACCGAGCTGGCGCTGCAGCGCTATGAGGACCTCTGGGTCGATACGACCTCCCCGGCGGCGAAGTAAACGCCGCCCGCAGTTCCGCCGCCGCGCCCTGGCGCGGCGGCGGTCAGGAGCCGATCACCCATGTTGCCCTACATCTTCCGACGCCTGCTTCAGGTCGTGCCGATCCTGCTGGCGGTTGCGGCGCTGATCTTCGTGCTGTTCAGCGTCATCCCCGGCAATTTCGCCACCAGCCAGATGGCCGACGGGCGCAGCAATATCGACGCCGCCACGATCGAGCGGATGAACCAGCAGTTCGGCCTCAACGATCCGCTGCCGCTGCGCTTTGCGAAATATGTCGGCGGGCTCGCCACCTTCGACCTCGGCGATTCCTTCCGCACGCGCCAGCCGGTGACGCTGCTGATCGGCGAGCGGCTGTGGCCGAGCCTGCAGCTGGCGCTGGCGGCGATGAGCTTCGCCATCGTGATCGGCGTGCCGCTCGGCTTCTTCGCGGCGCTGAAACCGGGCAGCTGGGTCGACACGCTGTCGATGGTGTTCGCGGTGTCGGGCCTGTCGCTGCCGCTGTTCTGGCTCGGCCTGCTGCTGATGTACTTCTTCGCGCTGACGCTGAACTGGTTCCCGAGCTTCGGCTATGGCGGCGGCAGCCTGCGCCATCTGGTGCTGCCGGCGATCGCGCTCGGCGTCTCGCCGCTGGCGCTGCTGGCCCGCACGGCGCGCGCCGCGGTGCTCGAGGTCATCCATGCCGATTTCATCCGCACCGCCCGCGCCAAGGGCGCCGGCAACTACCGGGTGATGCGCTGGCATGTGGCGCGCAATGCGCTCGTCATCGTGCTGACCACGCTCGGCCTGCAGTTCGGCTCGGTGCTCGGACAGGCGGTGGTGGTCGAGAAGCTGTTCCTGTGGCCGGGGCTCGGCGCGCTGCTGGTCGACAGCGTCACCTGGCGCGACATCCCGGCGGTGCAGGGCTGCATCCTGACGATCGTGCTCTTCTTCCTCCTCGTGAACATCGCCGTCGACGTGCTCTGCGCCGCCGTCGATCCGCGCATCAAGTACAGCTAGGGCCTGCCATGAAGTTCCGTGCCAATCTGTGGATCGGCGCCACCTGCTTCGCCCTGGTCGTCGCCGGCGGGGCGCTGGCGCCCTGGCTCGCCCATACCGATCCGGTGATGGACGCCAATCTGATGAACGCCGAGATCCCACCGGGCTCGGAGTTCTGGTTCGGCACCGATGCGCAGGGGCGCGACATCTTCAGCCGGGTGCTCTACGGCGCCCGCATCTCGCTGACGGTCGGGATCATCTCCCAGGCGATCAACACGGTGATCGGCGTGGCGCTCGGCGTCTCGGCTGCCTATTGGGGCGGCTGGTGGGACGATTTCGTCAACGGCCTCACCAATATGATGCTGGCGATCCCCTCGCTGATCTTCGCGCTGGCGATCATGGCGATCCTCAGCCCCGGCCTGACCAGCCTGCTGATCGCGCTCGGGCTGACCAACTGGTCGTTCACCTGCCGGCTGTCGCGGGCGGCGACGCTGTCGGTGAAGCAGCTCGGCTATGTCGAGGCGGCCCATTCGCTGGGCTACGGCACCTTCCGGATCATGCTGACCCAGATCCTGCCGAACATCGCCGGCCCGATCATCGTGATCGGCACGCTCGGCATGGGCGGGGCGGTGCTGGCCGAAGCCTCGCTCTCCTTCCTCGGGCTCGGCATCCGCCCGCCCTTCCCGAGCTGGGGCTCGATGCTCTCGGACGCGCGCGAGCAGATCTCGACCGCGCCCTGGATCTCGATCTTCCCGGGCCTGGCGATCTTCCTGACCGTGCTCGGCCTCAATTTGCTCGGCGACGGGCTGCGCGACATCCTCGACCCGCATTCGCAGACCCGCAAGGCCTGAGCCATGACCACCACCGATCCCGATGCCGGCCCGCTCGAGGCCGTGCGCTTCATCGGCCTGAAGCCGGGGCCGCGGCTCCTGGTCCTCGGCGCCGTTCACGGCAACGAGCCCTGCGGGCCGGCGGCGATCGGCCGCGCCATCGCCGAGTGCCGGGCCGGCAGCCTGACCATCCTGCGCGGCGAGGTCACCTTCGTGCCGGTCGCCAATCCCAAGGCGCACCGCCAGAACACGCGCGAGGGCGACCGCAACCTCAATCGCGACCTGCGCGAGCGCCCGCTGCCCGGCGACTACGAAGACCGGATCGGCAATCCGCTCTGCGCGCTGCTGCGCCAGCACGACGTGCTGCTCGACATCCACTCCTTCCGCCAGGAGGGCGAGCCCTTCGTCTTCTTCGGCCCCGACGACAATCGCGGCGAGCTCGAGCCCTTCGCGCATGCGCAGGAGGAGGCGGCGCTGGCCGCCTGCCTCGGCGTCGCCACCGGCATCCATGGCTGGCTCGACAACTATGCCCGGCTGCTGGCGATCCGCGCCCGGCTGCCGGTGCCGAAGCTCAACGTCACCGAAGGCTTCGGCACCACCGAGTTCATGCGCTTCTGCGGCGGCTATGCGGTGACGCTGGAATGCGGCTCGCATCTCGACCCGCAGGCGGCGGATATCGGCCATGTCGCGATCCGCAACACGCTGGCGCAGCTTGGGCTGATCGATGCGCCACCGCCCGCCCCTGCCCTGCGCGACGTGATCGAGATGGTCGACGTGCTGGTCTGCGAAAAGGAGGGCGATCGCGCGGCGGAGGGCTGGCGCACCGGCGATGCGGTGGCGGCCGGGGCGGTGCTGGCGCGGCGGGCCGACGGACGGGAGGTCACGGCGCCTCGGGACGGCTATATCATCTTCCCGAACACCGCGCCCAAGCTCGGCGAGGCGATCTGCCATATCGGCGTCGCCTCGCGCCGTCCGATCCGCTGACCGTCATTGCGAGAAGCGCAGCGACGAAGCAATCCAGGGGCCGCAGCGCTCTGCCGCCCCTGGATTGCTTCGCTGCGCTCGCAATGACGGGGGGCGGGAATCTTGCGCCCGGACGCGATCCGCGCAACATGCCGGCCCTTCAGCCCTCATCCTGAGGAGGGCGCGCGAGCGCCCGTCTCGAAGGATGGTCCAGCAGGCTCCGGAACCATCTGGAGCATCCTTCGAGACGGCCCTGCGGGCCTCCTCAGGATGAGGGCTCGTTTGAGTTCGGCCTTTGACCACGGGAGCCTTGTCCATGTCACGCCTCGCCTTCGTCCTGAACGGCCCGAACCTCAACCTGCTCGGCAAGCGCCAGCCGCACATCTACGGGGCCGAGACGCTGGCCGATGTCGAGGATGCCTGCCGCGCGCTGGCCAAGGAGCTGCGGCTCGATATCCGCTTCCACCAGTCGAACCGCGAATACGAGATCATCGACTGGATCCACGAGGCGCGCGAGAGCGCCGCGGGCATCGTCATCAACCCGGGCGCCTTCACCCACACCTCGGTGGCGATCCTCGATGCGCTCAACGCCTTCGACGGCACGGTGATCGAGTGCCATATCTCCAATGTCCACAAGCGCGAGAGCTTCCGCCACCACTCCTATGTCTCGCTGCGGGCGGACGGGGTGATCGCCGGCTTCGGCACGCAGGGCTATCTGCTCGGCCTGCGGCGCATCGCCAAGCTCGCCGACGAGACGGCGGGCTGAGCCGATGGGCGAGATCAAGCTCGCGGTGATCGGCGCCGGCCTGATCGGCAAGCGCCATGCCGAGCATGTCGCGGCCGAGCCGCGCGCCAGCCTGTCGGCGGTGGTCGATCCGACCGAGGCCGGCAGGGCCGTGGCGGCCGATCTCGGCGCGCCCTGGTACGCCTCCTTCGCCGAGATGCTGGCCGCCGGCCGGCCCGACGGCGTCATCATCGCGACCCCGAACCAGCTGCATGTCCGCAACGGGCTGGAGGCGGTCGAGGCCCGTATCCCGGCGATCGTCGAGAAGCCGCTGGCCGATGATGTCGCCGCGGGCGAACGGCTGGTGCTGGCCGCCGAGGCGGCCGGCGTGCCGCTGCTGACCGGGCATCACCGGCGCTACAATCCGATGATCCGCAAGGCCAAGGAGATCGTCGAGTCCGGCCGGCTCGGCACGGTGCTGGCGCTGCACGGGCATTTCTGGCTGATGAAGCCGGACGATTATTTCGAGCCGGACTGGCGGCGCCGCAAGGGCGCCGGGCCGGTGCTGCTCAACCTGATCCACGATGTCGACCTGTTCCGCTATCTCTGCGGCGAGGTCACCAGCGTGCAGGCGCAGATCTCCAACGCGGTGCGCGGCCACGAGGTCGAGGAGACCGCGACGATCCTGCTGCGCTTCGCGAGCGGGGCGCTCGGCACCGTGACGGTCTCCGATTCGATCGTCGCGCCGTGGAGCTGGGAGATGACCACCGGCGAGAACCCGGTCTACCCGCAGCAGGACCAGTCCTGCTACCAGATCGGCGGCACGCATGGCTCGCTCACCATCCCGCAGCTGGAGGTCTGGTCCAATCCGGGCAAGCGCAGCTGGTGGGAGCCGCTGGTGCGCGAGCCGGTGCCGGTGGTGCAGGAAGACCCGCTGAAGGTGCAGATCAGGCATTTCTGCGCGGTCATCCGCGACGGGGCGGAGCCGATCGCCTCCGGTCGCGAAGGGCTCGGCACGCTGAAGGTGATCGCCGCCGTGCAGCGCTCGGCGCAGAGCGGCGAGCTGGTCAGGATCGACTGAGCGCTTTCCTTAGGGCAGGATGCGCGGCCTCGACCACCCTTGAAGCAGAAGCCGATGACCATGATCCGACTGTCCGTGCTGCTCGCCGCCATGCTGGCGGGCGGCCCCGCCTTCGCGCAGAACCCGCCCGCCCGCCCCGCTCCGAAGGCGCCCGCGGTGAGCCAGCCGGCCGCTTCGGCGGCGCGGCTGCCGAACGGCGCCACGGCGATCAACGAGGTCTATAGCGACTGGACCGTCGATTGCCGGATCAATGACGGGCAGAAGCTCTGCGTGCTGAGCCAGTCGCAAGGCGATGCCCGCACCAATCAGCGCATCTTCGCGATCGAGCTGCGCGCGCCGAAGGAGGGCCGCGCCGAGGGCACCATCCTGATGCCGTTCGGCCTAAAGCTGGAGAACGGCGCGGTGCTGAAGCTCGACGACAAGGATCTCGGCCAGGGCCTGCGCTTCTCGACCTGTATCCCGACCGGTTGCCTGCTGCCGATCTCCTTCCCGACCGCCGCGACGGACGCGATGAAGACCGGCAAGACGCTCACCGCCGCGGCCCTGAACCTGTCCAATGGCGACGTCGTCACCTTCAACATCTCGCTCAACGGCTTCGGCCAGGCACTCGACAGGATCGCGGACCTGGCGAAGTGAGGCGCGCTTGCGCTCTCCCAACCGGCTGCGACGCTAGCGCTGCGTGAAGAAGGTCAGCAGGACCTTGTTCTTCTCGCCAAGCAGGCAAAGGAACCGGCGGGGTTTGTCGGAGCGGTCGGTCTTCAGATAGGCCTCGCCCATGACGATGCGGGTGACCGGCGTGTCGCCGATCTTGGTCTCGGCCACGGCGATGGTCAGCCCGTCCTCGTCGATGACGATGTCCTTGATCTCCGGCTCGCGCGCGGTGATCACCGCCATCGCCGCCGATTTGCAGATGGCGAGCTCGGGCGTCGCCGGCTTCTCGACGGGAGCCGGCGAGGCGGGCGAGGCGTTCTGCGCGACGGCCGGCGCGGCGAGCAGGGCGGACAGCGCGAGAGCGCAGGCGGGTCTGACGAGCATCGTGAACCTCATGATTGGACGGGATCAACGCCGCATCGCCGCCGCCGGTTTCATCCGCGGCCGTCGAGCGCCTGCTCCAGATCGGCGATCAGATCATCCGGATGCTCGAGGCCGATCGAGAGGCGGATCAGCCCGTCGCTGACCCCCATGCCGGCGCGGACCTCCGGCGTGAAGCGCTGATGCGTCGTCGTCGCCGGGTGGACGATCAGGCTCTTGGCGTCGCCGAGATTGTTGGAGATGCGGATCAGCTTCAGCCTGTTCAGGACGCGGTAGACCCCGTCCTTGCCGCCGGCGACCTCGAAAGCGATCAGGGTCGAGGGGCCGCTCATCTGCCTGGCGACGATATCGGCCTGCGGATGATCCGGATCGCCGAGGAAGGCGACATGCGGCAACTCCTTTCGCCCCTTCAGCCAGCGGGCGACGGTGGCCGCGCTTTCCGCCTGGCGGCGGATGCGCAGCGGCAGCGTTTCCAACGCCTTCAGCATCACCCAGGCGTTGAAAGGCGACATGGCCGGGCCGGTCTGGCGCAGGAAGGTCTGGATCTCGCCCTCGACCAGCTCCCTGGAGCCGAGCACCAGGCCGCCCAGACAGCGTCCCTGGCCGTCGATATGCTTGGTGGCCGAATAGGCGACGAGATCGGCCCCGAGCGCGAGCGGGCGCTGGAACAGCGGCGTCGCGAAGACATTGTCGACGATCAGCTTCGCGCCGACCTCCCTGGCGAGTGCGGCGACCGCGGCGATGTCGACGACCTCGAGCGTCGGATTGGCCGGGCTCTCCAGGAAGAAGACCTTGGTGCTGGGCCGCACGGCGGCCCGCCAGGCCGACAGATCCGTGCCGTCGACCAGCGTCGACTGCACGCCATAGCGGGGCAGATGATCCTCGACGATATAGCGGCAGGAGCCGAACAGCGCGCGCGCGGCCACGACATGATCGCCCGCCCGCACAAGGCCCATCACGGCAGCGGTGACGGCGGCCATGCCGGTCGCGGTGGCGCGGCAGGCCTGCGCCCCCTCGAAAGCGGCCATGCGCTGCTCGAGCATCGAGACCGTGGGATTCGAGAAGCGCGCATATTGAAAGCCCGGATCCTTGTTCAGGAAGCGAGCCTCGCATTGCTCGGCGCTGTCATAGACATGGCCCTGGGTGAGGAACAGCGCTTCCGAGGTCTCGCCGAACTGCGAGCGCAAGGTGCCGGCATGGACCAGCCGGGTTTCGGGATGCAGCGCGGCAGCTTCGTCTGACATGATTATCCGCTCGTTCCGTTCGATATAACGGACGAAGGAAATATCACCGTCGCACCCGTTCGTAAAGGCGAACGATTTTTCTCCTCGGGCAGGCGTCCCTACGCGACGAGTGGACCCGGCTCATGCTTTCCGATTGACTGATCGCAGAACAATTTTCTATGTATCTGCTGAATTTCATCGCTGTGAAGATAAATTATCTCTCCAGAAGCACGTTCATAGGACATCTTTCTTTATGACAACGGAACGCGAGATGGATGCCATCGACCGCAAGATCCTGACCGTGCTGCAGGCTGACGCGAATATCTCGATCGCGGAGCTCGCCGACCGGGTCGGCCTGTCGCAGACCCCGTGCTGGAAGCGCATCCAGCGCCTCGAGCACAACGGGGTGATCATGAAGCGCGTCGCGCTGGTGGCGCCGGAAAAGATCGGGCTCGGGCTGACAGTGTTCGTCCAGATCGAGACGGCCGATCACTCCGGCCCCTGGCTGGAGAAATTCGCGCAGAGCGTCGCGGCGATGCCGGAGGTGATGGAATTCTACCGGATGGCCGGCGATGTCGATTATATGCTGCGCGTGGTCGTGGCGGACATGGCCGCCTATGACGCCTTCTACAAAAGACTGATCGAGACGATCCCGCTCAAGAATGTCACCTCCCGCTTCGCCATGGAGCGGATCAAGGCGACGACGGCCTACAAGGTGCCGGAGCTGCCGAAGAGGTGAGCGCGCCGGCGAGGCGCGCGAGTTGACCACTGCGCAGCCCAGTCCAGCGGTCGACGGCACTTGCCCCAAGCGTCGCGCTCCCGCATGAACGCTCCCGACTTCTCGAAAGGGGCGCGGCCATGTCGAACCATGTCATCAATCCTCCGGCGCAGGCCGTCGTGCCGGTCGCCGGCGGCGGGCTGTTCCCCGTGCGCCGCATCTTCTGCGTCGGCCGCAACTATGCCGAACACACCCGTGAAATGGGCGGCGATCCCGATCGCGAGGAGCCGTTCTTCTTCACCAAGCCGGCCGATGCCGTTCTGACCGGCGGGGCCGACATGCCCTACCCGCCCAAAACCGCCGATCTCCATCACGAGATGGAGCTGGTCGTGGCCATCGGCAGGGGCGGCAGGGACATCGCCGAGGCCGACGCGCTCGGCCATGTCTTCGGCTATGCGGCCGGGCTCGACATGACCCGCCGCGACCTGCAGGGCATCGCCAAGAAGGCCGGCCGCCCCTGGGACATGGGCAAGGGCTTCGATCATTCCGCCCCGATCGGCGAGATCGTCCCGGCCGCCGCGGCGGGCCATCCCGACAAGGGACTGATCGAGCTCAAAGTCAACGGCACCGTCCGGCAGAGCTCGGATCTGGCCAAGCAGATCTGGAACGTGCCGGAGACGATCGCCTATCTCTCCGGCCTCGTCGCGCTGGCGCCCGGCGACCTGATCATGACCGGCACCCCGGAAGGGGTCGCGGCCGTGGTGCGCGGCGATGTGCTGGAAGGAACGATCGCCGGCGTCGGCAGCGTCCGCACCAAGATCGTCTGACACAAGACTACCCGAGCAAGGATCGGCCATGCCCCTGACCACGCAAGCCGCCGGCGTCTTCCCGATCGCCCCGACCCCGTTCAACCCCGACGGCAGCGTCGACTGGAACTCGGCCGACCGGCTGTTCGAGTTCTATGCCGGCATCGGCTCCGACGGCGTCACCGTGCTCGGCATCATGGGCGAGGCGCCCAAGCTGGAGCCGGAGGAGTCGATCGGCCTCGTCAAGCGCGCGGTCGCAAAGATGGGCGGCAAGCCCATCATCGTCGGCGTTTCGGCGCCGGGCTTCGCGGCGATGCGCTCGCTGGCGCGCCAGGTCATGGAGCTCGGCGCCGGCGGCGTGATGGTCGCCCCGCCGACCAATCTGCGGACCGACGATCAGATCACCGGCTATTACGCGCAGGCGGTCGAGGCGATCGGCGCCGATATCCCGTTCGTCATCCAGGATTACCCACTTACCCTGTCGGTGGTGATGACGCCGGCGGTGATCCGCAAGATCATCCAGGACAATCCCTCCTGCGTGATGCTGAAGCATGAGGACTGGCCCGGTCTCGAGAAGATCTCGGCGCTGCGCAAATTCGAGACCGAGGGCTCGCTGCGCCGCGTCGCGATCCTGACCGGCAATGGCGGGATCTTCCTCGATTTCGAGATGGAGCGCGGCGCCGACGGCGCCAACACCGGCTACGCCTTCCCGGAGCTGCTGATCGACGTGGTCAAGGCGCACAAGGCCGGCCGCCGCGACGACGCCCACGATATTTTCGACGCGCATCTGCCGCTGCTGCGCTATGAGCAGCAGCAGGGCGTCGGGCTCGCCGTGCGCAAATATGTGATGATGAAGCGCGGCATCCTGGCGAGCGACGCGCAGCGCAAACCCGGCCCCGGCCTCACCGCGACAGCCAAGGCCGAGGTCGACTATCTGCTCGCGCGCCTGGCACAGCGGGACCCGCGGGCGAAGCTCTGAGACGTCGACGTCTGGACACTTAAAACCGGCCATGCAAGCATCGGTTGCTGGCCGGAGAATGACATGCGCCTCGCCTATCTGCTTGCCTTCGCGCTTTCGCTCGCCGTGCTGGCAGCGGCGCCCGCTTCCGCGCAGCGCGGCGGGTTCAGGCCGGAATGCCGCAGCTTCGGCGACCCGCAGGCCTGCAGCTGTGCGCTCGACAATGGCGGCTATATTGACGCCGACCCCTATCGGCCGGGACGCAAGCGCTGGCGGGCCGCTCGGCGTGGCACTGCCGCGCATATGGCCTTCATGAACTGTACCGGCGCACGCTAGACCGCCGCCCGTCCCTATCGCGGGCGCGGCGATCAAAGCCTGTGCTGGAGCATCGCTCAATCGCTGTCGACGACACGCGTCTGCGGACGGTCGCGACCATCGGCGACCTCCTCATGCCATTGCCCGCGGGCGTCCTGATAGACGATGCCGTCCGTCGCGCCCGGCCGCTTCTGGCGCGACGCGGCCTTCTCGGCCGCCTTCAGCGCCGCATCATGCGAGCGAAACGTCTCCGACCAGACATCGCCGACCTTGTAGGCCCAGCCGCCGTCATGTTCGACGACCTCGTATTTGACCGTGACCATGCGCCTCCTCCATGCCTCGGTCTTCGAACCGATGGAGGTGGTCGCTGGTTCCGTCCGGCCGCCGCCCGGGCTCACTCGCCATTGCCGGCGTCGGCCGCGCGCAGGCCTTCGAGCACCGGCATCTGAGTGATGTGATAGCCGGCATCGATGTGATGGACCTCGCCGGTGACGCCGCCCGACAGATCGGACAGGTAGTAGAGGGCCGAGCCGCCGATCTCCTCCAGCGTCACCGATTTGCGCAAAGGCGAGTTGGCGCGCTGCCAGGAATACATCGCGCGGGCATCCGAGATCCCCGCCCCGGCAAGCGTGCGCACCGGGCCGGGCGAGAGCGCGTTGACGCGGATGCCGCGCGGGCCGTAATCGGCGGCGAGATAGCGCATGCTCGCCTCCAGCGCCGCCTTGGCGACGCCCATCACATTGTAGTTCGGCATCACGCGATTGGAGCCGCTATAGGTCAGCGTGATCATGCTGCCGCCCTTCGGCATGCGCTGCGCCGCGCGCTTGGCCGCCTCGGTGAAGGAGAAGCAGGAGATCACCATTGTGCGCGCGAAATTCTCGCGGCTGGTGTCGGCATAAAGGCCCTTGAGCTCGTTCTTGTCGGAGAACCCGATCGCGTGGATCAGGAAATCGAGCGTGTTGCGCTCGGGATCGCCGCCCCAGGCCTCGTCGATCGCGGCGAAGGCGGCATCGACCGTGGCCACGTCCTCGACATCGCAGGGGATGACGAGATCCGAGCCGATGCTCTGCGCCAGCGGCTTGACCCGCTTGCCCAGCGCCTCGCCCTGATAGGTGAAGGCCATCTGCGCGCCATGGGCATGCAGCGTCCGGGCGATGCCCCAGGCGATCGAGTTCTGGTTGGCGACACCCATCACGAGGCCGCGCTTGTTGTGCATCAGGGGGAGCATAGGTGGCGATCCGTGAAATCAGGCCTGGGATTCGGCGAGTGCCGAGCGAAGATCGGTTTGGCTGAAATCCTGCCCCTTGAACAGGATGCTGGCGTTCCGGGCTGTGACGCAGGCATAGGCGAAGCAATCACCCATGTTGAGCGCTGCGGGATGGCGGCCCTTGCCGAAGCGATCGAAAGCCGTGACGGCCGCTTCGCCATGGCCGTCCTCGATGGGCTCGACCGCGATCGACATCCGGCTGAGGGTCAGACTTACATCCTGCCGCGCCAGCGCCGCCGGCACGGTCCTGACCCGCGCAATGGCCAGCGACGCTTCATAAACCGCCAACGCCGACGTGAATGCCGGCTCGCCGCGATCGAGCGCAGCGGCGAGTTCGGCGGCATCGGGTTCGCTCAGGATCATGGCGACGATCGCCGAGGCATCGACATAGATCATTCGTCGCCCGACAGCCAATCGTAAAAGGCCTTGTCGGCTGCGAGGCCGGTTCGCGGATAGGCCGCGACACGCTCCTGGATGTCGCGGATTCGCTCCAGCATCGGACGCTCGTCCTCGGCGAGCCTCGCCAACTCACCTTCGACGGCCACGCGAACCGCTTCGGTCATGCTGATGCCCCTGCGCTTGGCCAGGGCACGCACGGCCTTGTCCGTCCGCTCGTCTCGAATATGAAACGCCATGCCATCCTCCGTCTAGACGAACGATATACGCGTCTAGACGCTCGCCGTCACGCCTCGAGCCGCTTCATCACGATCGTGGCGTTGGTGCCGCCGAAGCCGAAGGAGTTGGAGAGCACGCAGCCGAGCTTGGCGTTGTCGATGCGCTCGCGGACGATCGGCATATCGGCGAAGGCCGGGTCGAGCTCCTCGATATGGGCGCTTTGCGCGATGAAGTCGTTGTTCAGCATCAGCAGCGAATAGATCGCCTCCTGTACGCCGGTGGCGCCGAGCGAATGGCCGGTGAGCGACTTGGTCGCCGAGATCGGCGGGCTCTTGTCGCCGGCGCCGAAAACCGTGCGGATCGCCTCGATCTCCTTGGCGTCGCCGACCGGCGTCGAGGTCCCGTGCGGGTTGATGTAGTCGACCTTGGCCTTCACGCCTTCGAGCGCCATGCGCATGCAGCGCTCGGCGCCTTCGCCGGAGGGCGCGACCATGTCGTAGCCGTCCGAGGTCGCGCCATAGCCGACGACCTCGCCATAGATCCTGGCGCCGCGCGCCTTGGCATGCTCGAGCTCCTCCAGCACGACGACGCCGGCGCCGCCGGCGATGACGAAGCCGTCGCGGCGCAGGTCATAGGCGCGCGAGGCCCGCTCGGGCGTCTCGTTGAAATCGGAGGACATCGCGCCCATCGCGTCGAACAGCACCGAGAGCGTCCAGTCGAGCTCCTCGCAGCCGCCGGCGAAGATCACATCCTGCTTGCCCCACTGGATCAGCTCATAGGCATTGCCGATGCAATGGTTCGAGGTCGCGCAGGCCGAGGAGATCGAATAATTGACGCCGCGGATCTTGAACCAGGTCGCCAGCGTCGCCGAGGCGGTGGAGGACATGCCCTTGGGCACGGCGAAGGGGCCGACCTTCTTGGAGGAGCCGCTCTCGCGGGCCTTGTCATAGGCGTCGATCAGCGCCCGGGTCGAGGGGCCGCCGGAGCCCATAATGATGCCGGTGCGCTCGTGGCTGATCTCGCCCGTCTCGAGGCCGGCATCGGCGATGGCCTGCTCCATGGCGACATGGTTCCAGGCGGAGCCGCCGCCATGGAAGCGCATGGCGCGCCGGTCGACGACCTCCGAGGCGTTGAGCGAGGGCATGCCGGCGACGCGGCTGCGGAAGCCGTGCTCCTCGAACTCCTTGACATAGGAGATGCCGGACTTGGCTTCGCGCAGCGAGGCCAGCACTTCCTGCGTATTGTTGCCGATGGACGAGACGATGCCCATCCCGGTGACCACAACGCGTCTCATGCTGCTTCTCCGGCTCTTTCAGTGACGGCCGGGATGCCAGCCCCGGGCCTTGGACAATCGATCACCGCGCAAATGGACCGCGCAGATGGCGAGCGCAAGGCGCAAGCGCCGAATTCGGCTCAGGCCGCCTCGGGCTTGAACAGGCCGACTCGCATATCCGTCGTCGTATAGATGCGCTTTCCGTCCGCCTCCAGCCAGCCATCGGCGATGCCGAGCACCAGCTTGGACTTGAAGACACGCTTGAAATCGACGCCGTAGACGACCTGCTTGACGCTCGGCAGCACCTGGTCGGCAAACTTCACCTCGCCCACGCCGAGCGCGCGGCCGCGGCCCGGCAGGCCGAGCCAGCCCAGGAAGAAGCCGGTGAGCTGCCAGAGCGCGTCGAGGCCGAGGCAGCCCGGCATCACCGGATCGCCCTTGAAATGGCAGTCGAAAAACCAGAGATCGGGCCTGACATCGAGCTCGGCGCGGACCATGCCCTTGCCGTGCTCGCCGCCGTCCTCGCTGATCTGGGTGATCCGGTCGAACATCAGCATCGGCGGCAGCGGCAGCTGCGCATTGCCCGGCCCGAAGAGTTCCCCACGCCCGCAGGCGAGGATGTCCTCGTAGCTGAATGACGATTGCCGCTCCATCCCGTGATCCACTCCGCTGCGGCCGCGCGGTGCGGCGGCCTCATGACCCTGATGCCCCGTGCCTAACACGGCCGCGCGGCGGAACGGAAGGGCGAAGGCCGGCGCGGCGTGGATGAACCGGCGGCCGGCGCTCGATCAGGGCATCTATGCTTGCGAGGCCGCTGGGGAAGGCTTACATCGAATCCAAACTGGATGCGTCCCAGGCCGGGACCATCATCGACGGAGCAGATGCGAGGCATGGACGATCTGGACCCGCAAGACTTGGCCTCCCAAGAGCTGGGCTACGGATCGCGTGCACGGCAGGGCTGCCCCTTTCACGATGTCCGCCAGAAGCTGCGCCGGGTCGGCCTGCGGCCGACGCGCCAGCGCGTCTCGCTGGGCTGGCTGCTCTTCGCCAACGGCGACCGGCATGTCAGCGCCGAGATGCTCTATGAGGAGGCGATGAAGGCGCGCGTGCCGGTCTCGCTCGCCACCGTCTACAACACGCTGCACCAGTTCACCCAGGCCGGCCTGCTGCGCGAGCTGGCGATCGACGGCGCCAAGACCTTCTTCGATACCGACAGCAGCGACCACCATCATTTCGTCGTCAACGGCGAGGACAAGGTCATCGACATCCCGGCCTCGGCCGTCGATGTCGCCGAGCTGCCGGCGCCGCCGGAAGGCTACGAGATCGCCCGCGTCGACGTGGTGGTCAGGCTGCGCAAGACCGAGGGCTGAGCGCTACTGCACGGTCTCGTTGGGATAGACCCCCCAGAGCCGCTCCTGCTTGATATAGCCGGTGATGCGGCTGACGGTGACGCGGCACCAGGCGTTCTCGCAGGACTGGACATTGGCGATGACGTTGGGCTCCAGCGTCGCCACCACCGCCGATGTCTCGCTGGCGGATTCGCGCAGCGAGAAGGTCTCGCCCTTGGCCTTCGACCAGGGGGCGACCAGCACCGTGCGGCGCCCAGAGAGCAGGCTGTGCAGCACCCAGCCCTCGGTGCCGTCCGCGTCGCGAACGCGGCGCCAGGTCTCGAATTCGGCGGTAATCTCGACCGGCAGGCCGGCACGCTGGAAGACCCAGCTCGTGCGATGCTCCTTGGACGGTCCCTCGCGCAGATTGACGCGGTCCGACTTCAGGCTGACATAACGCGGCACCGGCAGACCCGAGACCGGGCCGGCCGCGACCTGCGCGGAGGCCTGCGCCGACGCCAGTGCGATCCCCGCTCCGGTCAGAAGGCCCGCGAGGCAGCGCATCGTCTTGAAAGCCATATGGTCTTCTCCTTCACCTGCCCGGGGCGCCACGCTCGGGCGCAAGGGTCAGGTTGTGTTCGCGCGCGGCGCTGCTTAGACAACAGATCGGCCGCGGATCGTCGTCATCATGCGATCCATTCCTGAAGCGCCTCGGTTAATGCGGGGTTGAGGCGGAATGGAGACATTGCGCGGCGGAACGGGCTGGAGGGAGCCGCCGATGTCGAAGAAGAAGCCGCTGGTCGTGGTCACGCGCAAGCTCCCGGCGGTGGTCGAAACGCGGATGCGCGAACTCTTCGACGCCAGGCTCAATCTCGACGATACGCCGATGAGCCCGGCGGCCCTGGTCGAGGCGCTGAAGAGCGCCGATGTGCTGGTGCCGACCGTGACCGACAAGATCGACGCCCGGCTGATCGCCCAGGCCGGCGACCAACTGCGGCTGATCGCGAATTTCGGCAATGGCGTCGACAATATCGACGTCGCCAGCGCGGTGCAGCGCGGCATTACCGTCACCAACACGCCGGGCGTGCTGACCGACGACACCGCCGATATGACGATGGCGCTGATCCTCGCCGTCGCCCGGCGGATCCCGGAGGGCGCGCGGATCATCACCGAAGACGATTGGGCCGGCTGGTCGCCGACCTGGATGCTCGGCCGGCGCATCACCGGCAAGCGGCTCGGCATCGTCGGCATGGGGCGGATCGGCCAGGCGCTGGCGCGCCGCGCCGCCGCCTTCGGCCTGTCGATCCACTATCACAACCGCCGCCGGGTCGATGCCCGCATCGAGGAGGCGCTCGACGCGACCTATTGGGATTCGCTCGACCAGATGCTGGCGCGGATGGATGTCGTCTCGGTGAATTGCCCGCACACGCCGGCGACCTATCACCTGCTGTCGGCGCGCCGCCTCAAGCTGATGAAGCCGGACGCGATCCTGGTGAACACCGCGCGCGGCGAGATCGTCGACGAGACCGCGCTCGCCCGCATGCTGGAGGCCGGCGAGCTCGCCGGCGCCGGGCTCGACGTGTTCGAGCACGAGCCTTCGGTCAATCCGCGCCTGCTCAAGCTGGCGCGCCAGCACCGCGTCGTGGTGCTGCCGCATATGGGCTCGGCGACCTATGAGGGCCGCGCCGATATGGGCGAGAAGGTCATCGTCAACATCAAGACCTTCATGGACGGGCACAAGCCGCCGGACCGCGTCCTGCCGAGCATGCTGTGAGGTAGGCGCGCCGCTCAGCCGCCGGCGCGGGCGGTGTCGAACTGGCCGGACTTGCGGAAGCGCCAGAGATAGGACGGGACCTCCGCCGCGACGGCGACGGGCGCGATGCCGAGCCCCTGCAGCGTGCGCCCTTCGTCCTGCGCCGCCTGCGAGACGATGTTGTCGCTCGCGAGCAGGGCGACCTGGTCGCGCGTCAGCCGGAACTCGGCCGGGAGCAGGCCGAGGCTCAGCAGGTCGACGATCTCCATCACGCCCGCCTGCAACCGCGCGAGCGAGAAGGGGAGCGGCGCGATGATGCGCTTGCGGCCGGTGACCTCGCAGACATAGTCGACCAGCTCGCGCAGGGTCTTCACCTCCGGGCCGCCGAGCTCATAGACCTTGCCGCCCTCGACCTGGCCGTCGATCGCGCGGGCGATCGCCTCGGCGACATCGCCGACGAAGACCGGTTGGAAGCGCGTCTCGGCGCCGGCGAGCGGCAGCACCGGCAGCATCCGCACCAGAGCGGCGAAGCGGTTGAAGAAGGTGTCTTCCGGGCCGAACATGATCGAGGGGCGCAGCACGACGGCGTTCCCGACGAGCGAGAGCACCGCCGCCTCGCCTTCCGCCTTACTGACGGCATAGCGCGAGCTGGAATCGCCGGCGGCGCCCAGCGCGGAAACCTGCACCAGCCGCTCGACCCCGAAATGGGCGCAGGCCTGCGCGACCGCGCGCGCGCCTTGCGCCTGCACGCCGGAAAAGCTTTGCCGGCCCTTCTCCTGCAGGATGCCGACGAGATTCACCACCGCATCGGCATCGCGCACCGCAGCGGCGACCGAATCGGGATAGCGCAGATTGGCCTGCACGGCGGTGACCTGGCCGACCGTGCCGAGCGGCTGCAGATAGCCGGCGAGATCGGGCCGGCGCACCGCGGCGCGCACCCGATAGCCACGCCGCGCCAGCGCCCGCACCACATGCCGCCCGAGAAAGCCGGAACCGCCGAAGACCGTGACGAGCTGCGAGGCGCGAGACTGGACCGCCATGATGACGAAAAGCTCCGTTTGGAAGCGCTGAAAACTGGATCTGCCGCCTGTCCTAGTTCATTGGATCGCGGCTGTGAAGGCGGCGGATCGCCCGCACGGCGCGCGCGAGGACAGGCGGGCCAACCGGCATTCGGCGGGCGAGGCGACCGGCCGGAATGCGTTCCACAGAGGAGATTGAATCAATCTAGCCAGAACCGGCTCTCAGCCCGTTGACAGGCACGTCCCGCCCCCGTAAACGAACCGCCGTTGCCCAGGTGGCGGAATTGGTAGACGCACCAGCTTCAGGTGCTGGCGCCTGCAAGGGCGTGGAGGTTCGAGTCCTCTCCTGGGCACCATCACTCTCAAGGGTTCTACCAAGCCCTTGAAAAGCTTCCGACATCGCTGAGCGCTTCGGATGCGCCGCTCGCCGGCCGATTCGCGATCGGCGCGGTGTCGTCGTTCAGACCGGCCCGGCACCCTCACCTCATGCGGCGGCGAACTCGTCCAGCCGATTGTCCCTGTCGGTGTAATGCCAGCGATAGTGCTCGGTCGGCCGCGTGATCCGCGCCCAGTCGGCCAGATAGGCCTTGCGCTCGGCGCGGGCCCGCATGCGGCGCGCGATCTGGTCGGGATTCCAGCCGGTCAGCACCTTGTCCGTCAGCTGCCGCAGAATGTCGTGATGCTCGGCCGAAGCTACAAGATCGCGCAGCTCGTCGGGGTCCGAGATCATGTCGAACAGCTGCGGCCGGTAGCCGTGATAATAGATCAGCTTCCACTGCTCGGTGCGGATCATCCGCTGCTGAACCGCCATGCCGCCGGTCCAATCGGGCACGCTGTCGGTGCAGTATTCGGCATAGGTCTCCGAATGCCAGGGCGAGCGCCGGTCGCGCGCCAGGTTCAGGATGCTCTTGCCCGTGCGGTCCTCCAGCCAGGGCGCCCGGGCGGCGTGCGCCACGGTCGCCGGCAGGCTCGTCAGATTGACCACCTGATCGCGCCATTCGCCCTCGGGCAGGACGCCGGGCCAGCTCATGATCAGCGGGACCTTGATCGATTCGTCGTAGAAGCTGTGCTTCCACCACAGGCCGCGCTCGCCGAGATGCTCGCCATGGTCGGAGGCGTAGATGATCAGCGTGTTGTCCGCGAGCCCTTCCGCCTCGAGCGTAGCGAGGATCTCCCCGATCATCGCGTCCATGCGGTGGACCAGCGCGTAATAGGCCGTGCGCGCCCGGTCCATCTTCAGAGCATCGACCTCGTCGATGCCGCGATTCTTGCGCCACCAGTCCAGCCAGGGATGATCGCCCCCGCCCGGGGTGATGCAGGGCGCCGGCACCCTGCCGCGATACAGCGCGAAATCATCGGGCTGCGCCACATAGGGCGCGTGCGGCAGCATCAGGCCGACCGTCACGGCGAAAGGCGTGGTATCGCCCTCGCGCCGCCGGCGGCCGATATCGAGCAGGGCCGAGCAGGCCGCCGCGGTGACGTCGCGATCCTTCACCTCATAGGCGCTGAGGCCGCAGCCGGAGCGTTCAAGGCTCGCCACATCCGGATCGTTGGCGCCCTTCAGCACGCCCATGCCATGGCCGCCCATGCCAGGCCAGTTCGGGCTGTGGTCGCCGATCAGGCGGCTCGCATAGCCGCGCAGCTGATCGGGGCCGGCGCTGTGCATCCGGCCGACCAGCAAGGGCCGGTAGCCGGCAATGCCGAGGCTGTGCGCCATCGTCGGATAATCGGACGGCAGGATGTCGTCATTGGTCCAGCAGCACTGCTCATGCGGCTGCAATCCCGTCAGCATCGACATGCGGCTGGGCTGGCAGAGCGGCGAAGGCGCATAGGCATTGTCGAAGGTCACGCCGCGCGCCGCCAGCCGGTCGAGATTGGGGGTCCGCACAACATCGTCGCCATAGCAGCCGGTCACGCGCTGGGCATGCTGGTCGGACAGGATGAAGAGGATGTTCGGCCTCGTCATGGGCGCTCGATCCCCAGGGCGCGATCCCTGGCGGTCCCGAGATGGTCGGCCAGCGTCTCGACGGCGGCGTCGGGATCGCGCCGCTTCAGGGCCTCGATGATCGCCATATGCTGCAACATGGCCGGACGCAGCCGCTCGGGCGTGTATTTGCCCTTGAGGCGGATCAGCCGGATCTGATCCATGTTCCGGCGGTGCGCTTCCAGCACCTGCGCGTTCTGGAGCGATTCGATCAGCGCCGTGTGCAGCGCATGGTCGACGACATGGGCCTCCTCCAGCAGAGCCTCCGTGACCTCGCCATCGGCGGCGCGCAGCATCGCCGTCGTCCTGGCATCGAGATCGCTCAGCACATCGGCCGAGCCGTGCAGGGCGAAATGACGCGCGCCGGCGGATTCGAGGATCAGGCGAAAGCCGAAGGCGTCGCGGATCAGGTCCACGTCGACATCGACGATGTGGACGCCCCTTTGCGGCAGGACCCGTACGAGATTCTCCTGCTCCAGCATGCGGATGGCCTCCCGGATGGGAGCCAGCGGCATGTTCAGCGCCTCGGTGAGTTCGCGCTGACTCAGGAACTGGCCGGGCCGGAACCGCCTGCCGAACAGATCGCCCTTGAATTTGAGGTAAGCCTCGATGCGGAGCATTGTGCCCTCCTGCTCGCATCGTGTTGGAATTTCACTGACATGTCAACGCGATACCGCGATCGCTTGATGCCCCTAGGTCACCTCGGGCTCAGGCGCTTCCAGGCGCGCTCCCGGGCCGAGGCGACGGCGCATTCGATGAAGCGGACACCACGCGCCCCGTCCTCGAGCGTCGGATAATCGGCGTCGAGCGGATCGACGGCCTGCCCGGCGCTCCGGGCGGCGATCTCCGCGAAAACGCCGCGGTAGACATTGGCGAAGGCCTCGATGAAGCCCTCGGGATGCCCGGGCGGCAGGCGCACGGCCCGGCGGGCCGCCTCGCCGAGCCAGGGCGAGCCGCGGGTCAGGATTTCGGCAGCGCCGTCGCGGCGATGATGGACGAGCCGGTTCGGCTCCTGCTGCTGCCATTCCAGCGTGCCGAGCTCGCCGGAGACGCGCAGGCGCAGATCGTTCTCCAGGCCGGCATTGATCTGCGAGGCGACGAGGACGCCGCGCGCCCCGCCTTCGAAGCGCAGGAGCATGCTGGCATCGTCGTCGAGCGCCCTGCCGGGGACCAGCGCCCCGAGATCGGCGACGAGCTCCTCGACGCGCAGGCCTGTGACGGTCGCAACCAGATTCTCGGCATGCGAGCCGATATCGCCGAGAGCGCCGGCGATGCCGCTGCGCTTGGGATCGGTGCGCCAGCTCGCCTGCTTGTTGCCGGAGCTCTCCAGGGCGGTGGCGAGCCAGCCCTGATTGTATTCGACCACGACCTTGCGGATGGCGCCAAGCGCGCCGGAGCGCACCATCTCGCGCGCCTGCCGCACCATCGGATAGCCGGTGTAGTTATAGGTGACGCCGAAGACGGTGCCGCTCGCGGCCACCGTGCGGAGCAGCTCGTCGGCCTGCGCGCCGGTATGGACCAGCGGCTTGTCGCAGACGGTATTGAAGCCGGCGGCGGCGAAAGCCTGCGCGATCGGGAAATGGCTGTCGGTGGGCGTGACGATGACGACGAGATCAACCCGCTCGCCCGGCGCCCGCTTCAGCTCCGCTTCGAGCAGGGCCTGCCAGCTGCCATGGTTGTGCGCGTCGGCGAGGCCGAGCGCCCGGCCGGACGCGATCGCCTTGTCCGGGGTGGCGGAGAGCGCGCCCGCGGCCAGCTCCGCCAGCCCGTCGAGCGCGATGGCGTGGCGATGCACCGCGCCGATGAAGGCGCCATGGCCGCCGCCGATCATCGCATAGCGCAGACGGCGCGGGGATTCGTCAGTCATCGGCCAGGTCCATGATGAAGGAGCGGCCGCTCCTTGAAAGGAGCGGCCGGAGGAGGAAGCCTCGCCGCCTCAGAACGGCGAGTCGGGGAAGTAGAAGTCCTTGGCGTTGCTCTTGTCGATCAGCACCGAGGGGATGATCGTGGTCGCCGGCAGCTTCTCGCCCTTCAGCCGCGCCTCGGCGGTGAGCTTGATCGCATCGTAGATGAACTTGGGCGAATAGCTGACATTGGCCTGGATGCGCGGGTCCTTGCCGTCGATGATCAGCTTGACCATGTCCTTGGCGCCGGCGCCGCCGAAGATAACCTTGATGTCCTTGCGGCCGGCCTGCTCGATGGCGCGGATGGCGCCGAAGGCCATGTCGTCATCGGCCGCCCAGAAGGCGTCGATCTCCTTGAAGCGGGTCAGGAAGTCCTGCGTGACCTTGTAGGCGTCGTCGCGGTTCCAGTTGGCGTATTTGGCGTCGAGCAGCTTGACGTCCGGATTGGCCTTCAGCACCGCGTTGAAAGCGTCCATCCGCTCGTTGTCGAGCGTGGTCGGAATGCCGCGCAGCGCCACGACATTGCCCTTCCCGCCGAGCGTCTTGACGATGTACTCGGCGGGGATGCGGCCGAAGGCGGTGTTGTCGCCGGCGACATAGGCGTCCTGGGCGGAGGTGTCGGTGAGGCCGCGGTCGACCACGGTCACATAGGCGCCCTTGGCCTTCACATTGGCGACCGGACGGGTCAGCGCCGCCGATTCGAAGGGGAAGACGACGAGCGCGTTGATCTTGTTGACGGTGCTCAGATCCTGCAGCTGGTTCGCCTGCTCGGTGGCATTGGCCGCGGTGCGGATGGTGATCTTGAGGTCCTTGTGCTTGGCCTCGAGATCCTTCTTGGCCTGATTGGCCCAGTAGTTGATGCCGCCCATGAAGCTGTGGGTCGCGGCCGGGATCGAGACCCCGAGATTGACCGGCTCGGCGGCGGCCGGCGCGGCGCTGAAGGCGAGACCCGCCGCAGCCGCGGCGAGAAGGATCGAACGTCTGGTCTTGGTCGGCATCGCTTCTCTCCCTTATCGAACCGCCCTAGCGGCGGCCCTTCTGCAAAAACGCGACGGTGATGATGACGAAGCCCTGCACGGCGGCGTTGAGATAGACGCTGATCAGGCTGGTCAGATTGAGGATGTTGCTGATCACGGAGAGCAGGATCGCCCCGATCACCGTGCCGGTGATGCTGCCATGGCCGCCCTTGAGCGCCGCGCCGCCGACGATGACCGCCGCGATCGCCTCCAGCTCCCAGAGCAGGCCGGTGGTGGGCGATGCCGAGCCGAGGCGCGGCACATAGAACAGCGTGGCGACGCCGACGCAGATGCCGAGCAGCATATAGGTCAGGATCTTGACCCGCTCGACATCGACGGCGGCATAGCGCGCCACCGTCTCATTGGAGCCGATCGCCTGGACGTGGCGGCCGAAGGTGGTCTTGTTCAGGATGATGGCGCCGATCACCGCGACCGTCAGGAAGGCGATCACGGGCACCGGCACGCCGAGCAGGCTGCCGTAATAGACCGGCGCATAGAGATCGGCGAGATTGTTCTCCAGCGTCAGCGCGCCGCCATCGGCGAAATAGGTGAGATAGGCGCGGAAGATGCCGAGCGTGCCGAGCGTCACGATGAAGGGCTCGATGCGGCCCTTGGCGATCAGCAGCCCGTGAGCCAATCCGAAACCCGCGCCCAGCACCACCGCGAGCGCCGCGCCGGCCATCACCGCCAGCAAGGGCGAGCCCATCGCCCCGGCGGCCCAGTTGATGAACATGATCACGCAGCCGGCGATCAGGGCAGCCATCGAGCCGACCGACAGGTCGATCCCGCCGAGGATGATGACGAAGCACATGCCGACCGCGATGATGCCGATGAAGGCCGTGCGGGTGAGCACGTTCAGGGCGTTGTCGAGCGTGGCGAAATCGCTGTTCAGCCCGGCGCCCACGGCGCAGAGCAGCACCAGGCCGATCACCGGCCCGAGGCTGGCGAAGCGTTCCGAGACGGAGGGGCCGGCCGCGGCGCGGCGGGCGTCGGCCGCGCCGGCCGCCTCGCCGCCGGAGACCGTAGCAGATGCCGTTGCGGTGTCAGGCTGCGACATGACGGGTTCCCGTGGCGTGAGCGATCATCGTCTCCTCCGTCATCTGCGCGCCCTCCACCGTCGCGACCAGCCTGCCGCCGCGCATCACCGCGACGCGATGGGCGAGGCCGATCAGCTCGATCAGCTCGGAGGAAATGACGACGATGGCCAGGCCCTGGCGGGCGAGCTCCTGGATCAGGAAATAGATCTCGCGCTTGGCGCCGACATCGACGCCGCGCGTCGGCTCGTCGAGCACCAGCACCCTGGGCTTGGGATGCAGCACCTTGGCGAGCGCCAGCTTCTGCTGGTTGCCGCCGGAGAGCGCGGCGGCCCTGACCGAGAGCGAGCCGGCGCGGATGCCGAACTCATCGACGGCGCGCGCCAGCGCCGCGCGCTCGGCGCCATGGTCGAGCCAGGGCCTGGCATATTGCTCCAGCGCCATCAGCGTCAGGTTCGGCGCCAGCGGGAAGTCGACATGCAGGCCCTTGCCCTTGCGGTCCTCGCTGAGATAGCTCAGCCCCTGCCGAGTCGCCTCGCGCAGCGAGCGCAGCCTGACCGGGCGGCCGGCGACGGCGACCTGCCCGCTGCCGGGGCGAAGCCCGAGAATGCCTTCGAACAGCTCGGTGCGCCCGGCGCCGACCAGCCCGGCAAAGCCGAGGATCTCGCCCGGGCGCACCGCGAAGGAGACATCCTGCGCCCAGCCCGGCACGGTGAAATTCTCGACCGACAGGACGGGAGCCGCCGCCGCATCGAGCGCCTGCTTGGCCGGAAACAGATCGGCGATCTCGCGGCCCACCATCATCGTCGCCATCGCCTGGCGGCCGAGCGAGGCCGTGGCGGCGCGCCCGACCAGCTTGCCGTCGCGCATCACGATCACCTCGTCGGTGATGCGCTCGACCTCGTCGAGCTTGTGCGAGATGTAGACGATGGTGACGCCATTCGCCCGCATCCGCTCGATCAGCGAGAACAGGCGCGAGACCTCGGAGGGGGTCAGGGTCGCGGTCGGCTCGTCCATGATCAGCAGCCGGGCCTTGCGCGACAGTGCCTTGGCAATCTCGACGAGCTGCTTCTCGGCGACGATGAGCTGGCGCACCGGGGTGTCCGGCGCCCGGTCGAGACCGACCTGCTGCAGCGCGGCCGCCGCCTCGCGCCGCATCGCCGCCTCGTCGAGAAACCAGCCGTTGCGGCGCTCATGGCCGAGGAAGATGTTGCCGGCGATCGTCAGATCCTCGGCCAGGTTGAACTCCTGGTGGATAAGGACGATGCCACGCGTCTCGGCATCGCGGGAGCCGGAGAAGGAAACCGGCTCGCCGCCGACCAGCACGCGCCCTTCGCTCGGGCTCTCATAGCCGGCGAGGATCTTCATCAGCGTCGACTTGCCGGCGCCGTTCTCTCCGAGCAGCCCGTAGACCCGGCCCGGCTCGAGCGCGAAGGAGACGCCGTGCAGCACCTCGACGGGGCCGAAGCGCTTGACGATGCCATCGAAGGCGATGGACAGGCCCTGCTGCGTCATGCCGGGCTCCCGCTGCGCAGGGCCTCGCGCATCGCCAGCACGCCGGCGCCGATCAGGCCCGTCTCCGGGCCGAGCGGCGCCGAGGTGATTTCGAGATGGCGCGTCGACAGCGCCAGCGAGCGCTGGTTCACGCTCTGGCGGATGGCAGCGAGGAACATCGGGCCGATCGCCGAGACGCCGCCGCCGATGAAGATGTGCGAGGGGTTGTAGAAATTGACCAGCGCCGCGAGGACCTGGCCGATCAGCCTGCCGGAGCGCCGCACGATCGCATCGGCCTCAGGATCGCCATCGCGGCAGGCGGCGCCGATATCGCTGGCGCTGAGGCTGCCCTGCTGCGCAAGCTTGCGCGCGAGCGCCTCGCTGCGGCCGCTCTGCGCCGCCTCCATGCCCATCGCGACGATCGCCGGCGCGGCCGCCATCGCCTCGACGCAGCCGCGATTGCCGCAGCGGCAGAGCGGCCCTTCCGGATCGACGCAGATATGGCCGATATCGCCGGCCGAGCCGGTGGCGCCGCGATAGAGCTCGCCATGGCAGACGATGCCGCAGCCGATGCCGGTGCCGATCTTGATGACCAGGAAGTTCTCGATCTGCTTGCGCTGGCGCCAGAGCACGCCCAGCGCCATCAGGTTCACGTCGTTGTCGACGAAGACGGGCGCGTCGAGAATCTCGCCGAGGTCCTCGCGGATCGCATAGCTGTCCCAGCCCGGCATCAGAGGTGGGTTGACCAATTGCCCGGCGGTGAAGTTCACCGGCCCGGGCACGCCGATGCCGACCGCCAGCACAGTGTCGCGCGCAATGCCGTTCTGAGCCAGCATGGCCGGCAGCAGCGAGCGCAGCCGCGCCATGATCGGCCCCGGCCCGGCCTGCACGTCGGCCTCCTGCGCATGGCGGGCGATCAGGCTGAGATCCGGACGCAGCAGCGCGACGTCGAGGCTGGTCGCCCCGATATCGACGCCGATCAGGACGCCGATGCGGCCATGGACGCGCAGCGTCTCGGGCCGGCGGCCGCCGGTGGAATGCTGCACGCCGACCTCGTCGAGCAGGCCCTGATCGAGCAGGCCGGCGGCGAGGGCATTGGTCTTGCTGCGGGAGAACTGGAGCGCGTCCGCCAGAGCATGGCGCGCCGCCCCGCCCGCCCAGAAGGCGGCCTCGAGCAGAGCAAGCTCATCCGGGCTCAGGACGTGCCAGGGCAGTGAGATCGTCGCCTCCCGCGCTTCCCATTCGGCCTTTGGCGGCCGTTCCAGCGAAAGCTAGCCATGAGGCGTGAATCGTCTCAAGACCGAACTTCAGCCTAATTTAGGCAAAAGTTTGCGGGAAGCCGAGCGGAGCGCGCGGCTTTGACGGTCTGGACCGGGTCACGCGGGCGCGGCATCCTGCATCGCACAGGAGGACGAGATGCCTAAGACGATGCAGGGCCCGGCGATCTTTCTGGCGCAGTTCGCCAGCGACACGGCGCCGTTCGACAGCTGGCCGGCGATCACGCGCTGGGCGGCGGGGCTCGGCTATCGCGGCGTGCAGCTGCCGTCCGGAGACACACGCCTGTTCGATCTCGCCAAGGCCGCGGACTCGCAGAGCTATTGCGACGAGATCGCCGGCATCGCAGCTGAGAACGGCATCGCCATCACCGAGCTTTCCACCCATATCCAGGGCCAGCTCGTCGCCGTGCACCCGGCCTATGATGCCGCCTTCGACGTGTTCGCGCCGGAGCCGCTGCGCGGCAAGCCGGCGGAGCGGCAGGCCTGGGCCGTGGAGCAGATGAAGCTCGCAGCGAAGGCGTCGCGCCGGCTCGGGCTCGACGGTTCCGTCAGCTTCACCGGCGCGCTCGCCTGGCCCTTCCTCTATCCCTGGCCGCAGCGCCCGGCTGGGCTGGTGGAGGAAGCATTCGGCGAGCTGGCGAAGCGCTGGCGGCCGATCCTCGATGTTTATGAAGAGCTTGGCGTCGATATCGGATTCGAGATTCACCCGGGTGAGGATGTCTTCGACGGCGCCACTTTCGAGCTCTTCCTCGACCGGCTCGGCGGCCATCGCCGCTGCCGGATCAATTACGATCCCTCGCATTTCCTGCTGCAGCAGCTCGACTATCTCGCCTTCATCGACATCTATCACGAGCGGATCAGCGCCTTCCATGTGAAGGATGCCGAGTTCCGGCCCAATGGTCGGCAGGGCGTCTATTCCGGTTTCGCATCCTGGGTGGAGCGCGCCGGCCGCTTCCGCTCGCTCGGCGACGGGCAGGTCGATTTCAAGGCGATCTTCTCCAAGCTCGCCCAATACGATTATGCCGGCTGGGCCGTGCTGGAATGGGAATGCGCGCTGAAGCACCCGGAAGACGGGGCTCGCGAAGGCGCCCGCTTCATTGCCGACCACATCATCCGCGTCACCGAGACGGCCTTCGACGATTTCGCCGGCGGCGGCGATGCCGGCCTGGCGCGCCGCATGCTCGGGCTGGGCTGACGGGGCCGTCGCGCGCGGGATCAGGCTTGCGTGCCCGCCCGCGCCGCGAAGCGCGCGCGGGCGACGCCGAGCAGCAGCCGAGGCAGCGTCTCGAAGGCATAGCCGGTTTCGACCCGCTCGAGCGAGGTGTGGTAATCGCGGCCCCAGGGCCCGATATTCACGGTGGCGACGCCAACGACATCACCGGACCAGCGGATCGCGCTGTCCCAGGCCGGGGTGTTGTCGGCGATGAAGCCGAGGCTCGCGGTATCGGCCTCGCCGAGGAAGCTCATATCGGAGATCCCCGGAAAATGCCGGCACAGCCCGATTGACGGGCCGGATGCGGCGAGGATATCGGCGCGGGCGGTCTCGATGGCATCCAGCAATGCCCGGCCCTGCTCGTTCCCGGTGATCTCGACATGCGGATAGGGCAGCGAGCCGAAGCCGATGATCACGGCCGGCCCGCTTCTGCCCGACAAGGCCCAGGCTTCGGCCGTCAATCGCTCGTTCTGATCGGGCAGCGAAAGGCTCTCCCGATCGAGCCGTTGCGCAAGCTCCGCCAGCCGTCGCTCGCCCGCCGCGTCGCGCTTCGCCTCGGCGAGAAGCGCCCCCGCCCTGATCACGGGCACGGCCGGCAGCGCCGCGCCCTGAGGATCGATGGCGGCCTGCCGCTCGGCGAGATCGCGCGCAAAGGTCTCCACCGCATCGACAACGAGGCGTTCGAAAGCCGCGAAGACATCGGCGGCCGGGCGGCCCATGGTCAGCACGTTCCAATAGGCGAAGCAGGTCTGCGGCGTGGTGACGTCGTAATGCTGCTTGCCGTCCTTCAGCGCCAGCAAGGTCGGGGCGATGCCCGGCAGGTCGGGGCGGCTATCGGTCAGCTCGGCGGCCCATTCGATCCGCGCCGCGATCGCCCCCGCAATCGCTGCCGCATTGATGCCCTGGAGCGGATGGCTGGCATGGGTCGGCTGGCCGACCACCAGCGCCGTCGGCAGCAGCTTGCCAACGCTGCCGAGGGCGACGGAGCGGCCCAGCGTGCCGTCGCCCCTGTCGCCGATGCAATCGAGATTGATCGCCCCGACGAGCCTGATGCCCCGCTCGCGCGCGATCGCCGGCATCGCGGCCGCCAGCGCTCGCGCCCCGGCCGAGCTGACCTCCTCGTCGGGCACGGCGACGAAGAGCAGATTGCCTCGCGGCGCGGCATCCAGAAGGAACTGCTCGATCGCGGCGAGGCCGGCTGCGAGGCCGGCCTTCATGTCGAGCAGCCCGCGGCCGGGCAGGAAGGCGCCGCTCTCGAAATCGCGCCGGGCGAGCTCCTCCGCCGGCGTGGCCGGAGCGGCGAGCTTGTTCAGCAAGGCCGGCAGCAGCGCATCCGGATCGGTCGCGAGGTCGCGCAGATCGCCGTAATCATCGACCGGGACGGTGTCGAAATGGCCGGTCAGCAGCAGCGTCTCGTCGCCTGCGCCGCGGGCGAGGACGGCGAGGCAGGAGCGGTCCAGCGCATCGCCGGGTGCCGGAATCCGCCAGATCTCGCAGCCCTTCCAGAGCGGGTCGTCACGGAGCGCCTCGGCCAGGGCGGCGGGAAGGTCCCGCTCGCCCTGCGTCCCGGTCACGCTGCGAAAGCGCGTCAGCCAGATTGCCCAGTGTCGCGCCCTGTCGGCCATCGATGTCATCGCTGCGAGCTTTCCTGCTCGGCGAGCCGGTCATGCTCGCCTGGGATCGATCGCAGCCTTTTTGCACGCGGCCTTGCGCAGGCCTAGCCGGGGGCGCTGCCGGCGCGACGAGGAAGCGCGGCGGCTCCACCCTGCCCCCGTTCGTACCAGGGCTTCGAGCGGTTGACGATCCAGACGACGCTGAGCATCACCGGCACCTCGATCAGGACGCCGACCACGGTCGCGAGCGCGGCGCCCGAGTTGAAGCCGAACAGGCTGATCGCCGCCGCGACGGCGAGCTCGAAGAAATTCGAGGCACCGATCAGCGCCGAGGGGCCGGCGACGCAATGCTGCTCGCCGGCGACCCGGTTGAGCAGATAGGCCAGGCCGGCATTGGCATAGACCTGGATCAGGATCGGCACCGCCAGGAGAGCGATCACCATCGGCTGCGCCAGGATCTGCTCGCCCTGGAAGCCGAACAACAGCACGAGCGTCGCCAGCAGCGACAGCAGCGAAACCGGACCGAGGCGCGCCAGCAGCCGCTCGAGCCCCGCCTGGCCGCCGCCGGCCAGCACCTGCCGGCGCACCAGCTGCGCCACGATCACCGGAACGACGATATAAAGCGCGACGGAGAGGAGCAGCGTGCTCCAGGGCACGGTGATCGCCGACAGGCCGAGCAGGAGGCCGACGATCGGCGCGAAGGCGACGATCATGATGGCATCGTTCAGCGCGACCTGGCTGAGGGTGAAATGCGGCTCGCCACTGGTCAGATTGGACCAGACGAAGACCATCGCGGTGCAGGGCGCGGCCGCCAGAATGATCAGCCCGGCGATATAGCTCTGGATCTGGTCGGCCGGCAGCCAGGGCCGGAACAGCCAGGCGATGAAGATCCAGCCCAGCGCCGCCATCGAGAACGGCTTGACCGCCCAGTTGATGAACAGGGTCACGCCGATGCCGCGCCAATGCCGGCCGACCTGGCCGAGCGCGGCGAAATCGATCTTCAGCAGCATCGGAATGACCATCAGCCAGATCAGCACCGCCACCGGCAGGTTGACCTTGGCGATCTCGGCCGCGCCGATCGCCTGGAAGGCGCCGGGCATCAGATGGCCGAGCGCGAGGCCGACGAGGATGCACAGGACAACCCAGAGCGTGAGATAGCGTTCGAACAGGGACATGGCGCCTCAGGCGGACAGGACGGAGCGGCCGGAGGCATCGACGACGAGCTCGCCATCCTCCTTGCGGAACGGACCGCGCTGCGGCGGCAGCAGCGGCAGCACCATCTCCGATGGGCGGCAGAGCCTGACGCCCAGCGGCGAGATCACGAGCGGGCGGTTGATCAGCACCGGATGGGCCTCGATCGCATCGAGCAGCGCCTCGTCGGAAAGGCCCGGGTCGCCGAGGCCGAGCTCGGCGAAGGGCGTGCCCTTCTCGCGCAGGATCTCGCGGAGGCTGAGCCCGGCCCGCGCGACGAGCTGCACCAGCAGCGCCCTTGCCGGCGGGGTCTTGAGATATTCGACGATATGCGGCTCGACGCCGGCATTGCGGATCAGCCCGAGCGTGTTGCGCGAGGTGCCGCAATCGGGATTGTGGTAGATAATGACGTCCATCATGCAATCTCCCCGCCGCTGACCTCGGCGATCAAAGGCGCGCAGATCTCGGCGCGGCCGCCGCAGCAATCCTTGAGCAGGAAAGCGAGGACCGCGCGCAATGCGTCGAGATCGGCACGATAGACGATCGAGCGGCTGAAGCGCTCGGAGCGGAGGAGACCGGCCCGGCTCAGGATCGCCAGATGCGACGACATCGTATTGTGCGGCACATCGAGCCGGCGCGAGATCTCGCCCGCCGGCAAGCCGCCCGGCTCGGCCGCGACGAGCAGCCGAAAGACGTCGAGGCGCGTGCCCTGGGCCAGCGCCGCCAAAGCGAGGATGACGGTCTCATTTTTCATATTTCGAGACTTATCGACATATTGCGGGGAGCGCAAGCCGGCCGCGGCTGCGGGTGTGTGTCATGCCGTCATGCAACTTGCCGATGCAATTCGCCTCGGCCATGCTTTCGCCCTCGGGGGCTGCGAGTGATCGCGCTCCGTTCCCACCGCTCGTCGCCATGCCAGGCCGCGAACGATCCAGCAGGTCCGAAAGAATGCCGATGCCCGCCCTTGCCATGACGCCGTCGCGACCGCGGATCCTGGCCGGACTCCTGCTCTCCCTTGCGCTGGCGGGCTGCAATTCGGAGCAGGCGGCCGCCCCGCCCCAGCAACCGCAGGCGCAGGTCAGCGTCGTCGTGCTGCATCCGCAGCCGGTGGCGATCACCGCCGAGCTGCCGGGCCGGGTGTCGGCCAGCCTGACCGCCGAGGTGCGCCCGCAGGTGAACGGCATCATCAAGAGCCGCCTGTTCCGCGAAGGCAGCGAGGTCAAGGCCGGCGACGTGCTCTACGAGATCGACCCGGCGCCGTATCAGGCGGCGCTCGACAGCGCCGTCGCGGCCCAGCAGAAGGCCGAGGCGGCCGCCGTCAACGCGCAGCTGCGCGCCGATCGCTATCGCGAGCTGCTCCAGCGCAATGCCGGCAGCAAGCAGGACGCGGACGACGCCGCCGCGACGCTCGCCCAGGCGCTGGCCGATGTCACCGCCGCCAAGGCCAGCGTCGAGACGGCCAGGATCAATCTCGCCTATACCAAGGTGACGGCGCCGATCGACGGGCGCATCGACAAATCGGCGCTGACGCCGGGCGCGCTGGTGACCGCGAACCAGACCACGGCGCTGACCACGATCCGCAAGCTCGACCCGATCAATGTCGACGTGATCCAGTCCAGCACCAATCTGCTGCGTTTCCGCAGCGATATCGCCTCGGGACGGCTGAAATTCACCGGGCTCGGCGTCGCGGTGAAGCTCAAGCTCGATACCGGCGTGCAATATGAGCACTCCGGTAAGCTCGAATTCGCCGAGGCCAATATCGACGAGACGACCGGCACCTTCACGGTGCGGGCCGAGTTCCCCAATCCCGACCGCCTGCTGCTGCCCGGCATGTTCGTGCGCGCGGTGATCCAGGAGGGCATCGCCGAGAACAGCTTCCTGCTGCCGCAGCGGGCGGTCGGCCGCAACACCAAGGGCGAGGCGGTGGCGAAATTCGTCGGCGCCGACGGCAAGGTCGAGGAGCGGGTGATCGCGACGCGGCGCAGCATCGGCAACAGCTGGCTCGTCGACAGCGGCGTCAAGGATGGCGAACGCGTGATCGTCGAAGGCAGCCAGCTGGTCCGCGGCGGCCAGGCGGTGACCGCCAACGAGGTCAGCGTCGACGAGGCGACCGGCGAGATCACAGCCGCCAATCGCCGCGCCGAGCTCGCTCCCGCCAACGCGACGAAGAACTGAGCCGATGCTGTCGCGCTTCTTCATCGAGCGGCCGATCTTCGCCTGGGTCGTCGCCATCGTCATCATGCTGGCCGGGCTGCTGGCGCTGCGCACGCTGCCGATCGCGCAATATCCGCAGATCGCGCCGACCACCGTGCAGATCAGCGCCAATTATCCCGGCGCCGATGCCCAGACGGTCGAGAACTCGGTGACCAAGGTCATCGAGCAGGGCATGACCGGGCTCGACAACCTGCAATATATGACGGCGACCTCGACCTCGACCGGCAACGCCTCGATCACGCTGACCTTCAACAGCCAGGCCGATCCCGACGTCGCGCAGATGCAGGTGCAGAACAAGCTGCAGCTGGTCACGCGCCAGCTGCCCTCGGTGGTGCAGACCACCGGCATCTCCGTCGCCAAGGCCTCCACCGGCTTCCTGATGGTCGCCGCCTTCGTCTCGACCGACGAACGCATGTCGACCACCGATCTCGCCGATTATGTCGACTCGACGCTCAACGATACGCTGAAGCGCGTCGAAGGTGTCGGCTCGACCCAGCTGTTCGGCGCCGGCTATGCGATGCGCATCTGGCTCGACCCGGACAAGCTGCGCAAATATGCGCTGATGCCCGGCGATGTCGCGGCCGCGATCCAGGCCCAGAACACGCAGGTCTCGGCCGGCCAGCTCGGCGGCCTGCCGCAGGTCAAGGGCCAGCAGCTCAACGCGACCGTCACGGCGCTCTCGCGCCTGCAGACCGTCCCGCAATTCGAGAACATCATCCTGAAGAGCGGTTCGGCCGGCTCGATCGTGCGGCTGAACGACGTGGCGCGCGTCGAGCTCGGCGCCAAGAGCTACGACACGATCTCGTTCTACAACGGCAAGCCGACCACCGGCCTCGCCATCAATCTCGGCACCGACGCCAATGCGATCGACACCGCGCGGGCGGTGCAGGCGGTGATCGAGCGCCTGAAGCCGACGCTGCCGGAGGGCGTCGAGGTCACCTATCCCTATGACACCACGCCCTTCGTCGAGCTCTCGATCGAGAAGGTGATCCACACGCTGTTCGAGGCGATCCTGCTCGTCTTCGTGGTGATGTATGTCTTCCTGCAGAATATCAGGGCGACCTTCATCCCGATGCTGGCGGTGCCGGTGGTGCTGCTCGGGACCTTCGGCGTGCTCGCGGCGGCCGGCTATTCGATCAACACGCTGACGATGTTCGCGATGGTGCTCGCCATCGGCCTGCTCGTCGACGACGCCATCGTCGTCGTCGAGAATGTCGAGCGGGTGATGCAGGAGGAGAAGCTCTCGCCGAAGGAGGCGACGATCAAGTCGATGGACGAGATCACCGGCGCGCTGGTCGGCATCGCCACGGTGCTCTCGGCGGTGTTCGTGCCGATGGCGTTCTTCGGCGGCTCGGTCGGCGTGATCTACAGGCAGTTCTCGGTGACGATCGTCACCGCGATGATGCTCTCGGTCGTGGTCGCGCTGGTGCTGACGCCGGCGCTCTGCGCCACGCTGCTGAAGCCCGTCGACCATCACGGCGAGCGCAAGGGCTTCTTCGGCTGGTTCAATCGCAATTTTGAGCGCACCACGGAAGGCTATCGCTCGGGCGTCGCCGGGATGATCGCACGGCCGCTGCGCTTCCTGCTGGTTTTCCTGCTGATCGGCGGCGGCATGGCCTATCTGTTCGCGCGCCTGCCGAGCTCCTTCCTGCCCGACGAGGACCAGGGCATCCTGCTCACCTCCGTGCAGCTGCCGGCCGGGGCGACGCAGGATCGCACCCTGCGGGTGCTCGAGCAGGTGCAGCGCCATTATCTCGAAAAGGAGAAGGATGTCGTCGAGGGCGTGCTCACCGTCGCCGGCTACGGCTTCAGCGGCCAGGGGCAGAATGTCGGCCTCGCCTTCGTCCGGCTGAAGCCCTTCGAGCAGCGGACCAAGCGGGAGGCGACGGCGCAGGCCATCGCCGGGCGCGCCATGGCCGCCTTCCGGACGATCAAGGACGGCACGGTCTTCGCGCTGGCGCCGCCGGCCATCCAGGGCTTCGGCAACACCGCCGGCTTCGACTTCTACCTCCAGGACATCGCCGGGGCCGGCCATGCGCGGCTGATGGAGGCCCGCAACCAGCTTCTCGGACTTGCCGGACAGAGCAAGCAGCTCACCGGCACGCGCCCGAACGGGCAGGAGGACACGCCGCAATATTCGGTCGAGATCGACCAGGAGAAGGCGAGCGCGCTGACGCTCTCGATCGCCGATATCAATTTCACCCTCTCGGCGGCCTGGGGCTCGTCCTATGTCAACGACTTCATCGATCGCGGCCGGGTGAAATCGGTCTATATCCAGGCAGATGCGCCCTTCCGGATGCAGCCGGAGGATGTCGCGCGCTGGTATGTGCGCAATGGCGGCGGCGAGATGGTGCCGTTCTCCTCCTTCTCCTCCGGGCGCTGGGAGTACGGTTCGCCCCGGCTCGAGCGCTATAACGGCTCGGCGGCGGTGCAGATCCAGGGCGGAGCGGCGCCGGGAATCAGTTCCGGCGCGGCGATGGACGAGATCGACCGGCTGATGGGGCAGCTGCCCTCCGGCTTCGGACATGAATGGACGGGGCTGTCCTTCCAGGAGCGGCTCTCGGGCAGCCAGGCGGTCGCGCTCTATGCGATCTCGATGCTGGTGGTGTTCCTGTGCCTGGCGGCGCTCTATGAGAGCTGGTCGATCCCCTTCGCGGTGATGCTGAGCGTGCCGATCGGCATCTTCGGCGCGCTGCTGGCGGCGACCCTGTTCGGCCAGAGCAACGACGTCTACTTCAAGGTCGGCCTGCTGACCACGATCGGGCTGGCGGCCAAGAACGCCATCCTGATCGTCGAGTTCGCGATCGAGCAGGAGGCGCATGGCAAGGGCCTGGTCGAGGCGACCCTCGAGGCGGCGCGGCAGCGCCTGCGGCCGATCCTGATGACCTCGCTCGCCTTCGTGCTCGGCGTCACACCGCTGGCGCTGGCGACCGGCGCCGGTTCCGGCAGCCAGAACGCCATCGGCATCGGCGTGATGGGCGGCATGATCGCGGCGACGGCGATCGGCGTGTTCTTCGTGCCGCTGCTCTATATCGCGGTGGTCAGGCTCGTGCGGCGCTGGCGCAAGGACAAGCCGGCCGTGGAGGCGGCTCAGGCGCCCTGATCCTCGCTCTCGCGGGCGGAGCACAAGCCGGATCAGTCGAATTCCTTGCGGAATTTCTCGCTGACTGCCGTCTCCCGCCGGAAGCGCCCGATCGCGAAGGGCTCCAGCGGCGTCGGCGTCTTTCCGTCGAGGATCATCTCGCTGAGACACAGGCCAACGCCGGGGCCGATCTGGAAGCCGTGCCCGCAGAAGCCGAAGGCGTGGAACAGGCCGGGCGTGGTCTCGCTGGGTCCGATCACCGGGATCATGTCCGGCAGATAGGCCTCGATGCCCGACCAGACCCGGATGACATGGCATTGCGCCAGCATCGGCGCGACGCGGGCGAGCGCGCGCATCGCGGCAAGCGTCTTGGCCGGTGGCACCGGGGCGCGGTTCGCCTGCGGATCGGCCGCCGTGCGCGGATAACCGGCGAGAATGATGTTGCCGCGCGGGATCTGCCGGAAGATCACCGAGCCGTCGATCGCCTGCACCGAGGGCTCGATCAGATAGGGAAAGGGCTCGGTGACGAATTGCGGCGGGCCGGCCGGGAAGACCGGCGCAGTCTCGCCGAAGCGCTCGGCGATGGCGAGCGCCCAGGCGCCGGCACTGTTGACCAGTGCGCCGCAATCCAGCCGGACACCGTCGGCCGTGGTCACGGCAAAGCCCGCGCCGCGGCGCTCGACGGCGGTGACCTGCGCATTCTCGCGAATGACAACGCCGAGCCGCTGGGCGGCACGGGCGACCGCCGGCGTCACCAGGCGGGGATTGGCCGTGGCGTCGCGGGGCGAGAAGGTCGCATTCAGCGCGCAATCGCCGAGCCAGGGCCAGCGCCGCCGCAGCTCCGGCCGGGCGAGACGCTCGATCGCCAGGCCGTGCGATTGCGAAACCTGCGCATAGACCTCGAGCCTGGCGCTCTCCTCCTCGTCATAGGCGAGGTAGAGATGGCCGTTCTGCCCGAACTCGCAATCCTCGCCGATCAGCGCCGGCAGCTCTTCCCAAAGCGCCTGCGAGCGCAGCGAGAGCGGGTATTGCCCGGGATAGCGGCCCTGGAGCCGCAGATTGCCGAAATTGGTGCCGCTCGACTGCGCGCCGACCACGCCCTTCTCGAAGAGGGTGACGCGCTGGCTGCGCCGCGCCAGGAAAAAGGCGGTCCAGGCGCCGATCAGACCGCCGCCGATGATGGCGACATCGCTGGTCATGCGGCTCCCTCGACGGCGGCGGCGAGCGCGATCGGCTTGACCGGAGCCTGACCACGCAGGCGGCCGGCGGCGGCGCCGTCCCCGCCCGAGGCGGCCGCGACGATCTCCTGCAGCGCCGGGCCGCAGACACGGCCCTGGCATCGGCCCATGCCGCAGCGGGTCATCGCCTTGACGCGGTTGACCTCGACCGGGCCGAGATCCCTGGCCATGGCGGCACGCACCTCCCCCAGGGTGACATTCTCGCAGCGGCAGAGCGTGACCTCGTCCGGAAGGGCGCGGATCTGCGCGGCCGGCCAGGCGAAGGCGCGCGCCAGGCCGCGCTGGAAGGCGCGCAGGCGGGCGCTCTCGCGGGCGAGCCGGCGCGTGGCGGCGAGGTCCTGGCCATGGCCGAGATCGGCGAGGATGGCATGGGCGGCCAGGGCGCCGCTCGCCTGCGCCGCATCGGCGCCGCCGATGCGCACGCCGTCCCCGGCGAGGTAAAGCCCGGGTCCGGCGCGGCCGAGCCCGTCGATCCGGGGCAGGTGCAGCCGGAAAGCCGGGTCATAGGCGAAGCTGGCGCCGGCGAGATCGGCGAGCTGCGTCTCCGGCTTCAGCCCATAGCCCAGCGCCACCGCATCGCAGGCGAAGCGGCGCTCGCGCCCGCCGGCATCGCGCAGCACCAGGGTCTCGACGCGGCCGTCGCCCTCGATCGCGACCGGCGTGACGCCATGCAGCATCGGCGTGCCGGCGCGGATCGCATCGGCCATATAGGCGAGGCCGCGCAGCAGGGCGCGCGGCGCGCCGAGCAGCGCCGGCAGCGCCGCGAGCTTGGCGGCGAAGGGCGTGGTGTCGGCGATCACCGCGATCTCAGCGCCCATGGCGCGATATTGGCGCGCCGCCAGCGCCAGCAGCGGCGAGGCGCCGAGGAAGGCGACCCGGCCGCCGATTAGGCAGCCCTGGTCCTTGAGCGCGACCTGGGCGCCGCCGAGCGTGAAGACGCCGGGCAAGGTCCAGCCGGGACAGGGCGCGACCCGGTCCATCGCGCCGCTGGCAATCAGCAGCCGGTCGAAACCGAGGCTCTCCGCCCTGCCCTCGCGCAGCAGATGCAGGCGCTTGCCGTCGATCGCCCAGACGAGGCTCAGCGGCCGGTGGTCGATCACCGGCAGCAGCCGCTCGAAACGCTGGTGGAGCGCAGTATATTTGCCGGCTTCCGATCCCATCAGCGCCACCATGTCGAGCGCGAGATTCTCCGCCGGACGCCGATAGCCCTGCCCGCCGGCGCGGGGGTTCTCGTCGATGAGGACGGGCCGCAAGCCGCGCCCTGCCAGGACCTCGGCGGCGGCGATACCGGCCGGGCCGGCGCCGATGATGACGATCTCAGCCATGGCGAGCCGGCAGGAGGCGAGGTTCGGCGAAGAGTTCCATGCCCTCGGCGACCGGCGTGGTGCAGGCCCTGATCCGGCCGCCCCGGGCGCTCCAGACCCAGCAGTCCTGGCACGCGCCCATCAGGCAGAAGCCAGCGCGCGGTTCTCCCCCGAACTCGAGCCGGCGCAGCAGGGCGCCATTGGCGAGCAAGGCCGCAAGCACGCTGTCGCCGGCCGTCGCGGTAAGCGTCTCTCCGTCGAAGGACAGCGTCACCGCGGGGCCGGATCGCCCAGCCACACGGCGGAACTGAGCTGGCGGCCGCGGCATCTGACCTCTCGATTTATTTCAATGCGATAGCTTTTCTCGGATATTGATAAGCAGCAGCCGAGGCTGTCAAGCGCGGCCTTCAGCGCGCGCGGAGTGTCAGAGCCGGGAAATGGCGTGCGCCGCGGCGATCACCAGCGAGGAAAAGCGCGAGACCACCTCCTCGCGGGAATAGCGCGAGGTCGAGGTCGCGATGTTGACCGCGGCTTCGGGCCGCCCGCGATGATCGAGGACGGCGGCCGCGACCGAGGCGTCGCCGAGATAGACCTCCTCGAAAGCGGTGGCGTAGCCCTGGGCGGCGGACTGGCGCAGCTTGTCGCGCAGGGCGTCGCGCTGCCAGGTGGTCGAGGGCGTGTAGGCCTTGAGCTCCGAGGCCGCGATGATCGCCATCGCCTCGTCCTCGGGCAGGCGCGACAGCATGGCGATGCCGGGCGCGGTGCAATAGGCCGGCATCCGCGTGCCGATGATCACGTCGGTGTTCAGCACGTGCCGGTTGAGGAAGCGAGAGACGAAGATGATCTCGCTGCCTTCGCGCAAGGTCAGGTTGACCGTCTCCCCGGTCTCCTTGCTGAGATGCATCAGATAAGGCATCGCCCGGTCGATCAGGCGGTTGCTGCGCATGAAGTGGTAGCCGAGATCGAGCGTCTTCGCGGTCAGCTCGAAGCGCTTGCTCTGCGCGTCCTTGTGCAGATAGCCGAGCCTGGTCAGCGTATGCGTGAAGCGCTGCGCCGCGCTGAGATCCATGCCGGTCTCCGACGCCACCTGCGAGAGGCTGAGCGTCTGGTGCTCGCGGCCGAAGGCCGACAGCACCCGGAACGCCTTCTCCACCGAGTTCACCATCAAGGCATCGTCCTTGCGCCCGGCCTGGTCGGCCGGTGCGCTGGCGCGCTTGCGGCGTGTCTCTCTCGGTTCGGTGATCGTCATCGCGGCGATTCTCCTCCCCGGTTCAATGGCCGTGACGAGCGGCCTTGACAAGGTGAGCTTCCCGCGCCGAAGATGCAATAGAAGTTATCGTATAACGATAAGACATGGGTGGAGAGCGTCATGAAGGAATTCGTCCTCAGCGAGGTGCGCGGCCGGGTCGGCATTCTGACGCTCAACCGCCCGCAGGTGCTCAACGCCTGGAACGCGGCGATGAGGGCGCGCCTGGTCGAGGCCTTCGACGAGCTCGAGGCCAACGAGACCGTGCGCGCCATCATCCTGACCGGCGCCGGCGACCGGGCTTTCGGCGCCGGTCAGGACCTCAACGAGACCAAGACCTTCGATCCCGACCGGGCGGAGCTGTGGATCGGCGAATGGGAGCGGCTCTACGACCGCATCCGCTCGCTCTCCAAGCCGGTGATCGCGGCGCTGAACGGCGTCGCCGCCGGATCGGCCTTCCAGGTCGCGCTGCTCTGCGACCTGCGCATCGGCCATGACGGCGTCACCATGGGCCAGCCGGAGATCAATTCCGGCATCGCCTCGACCACCGGCCCCTGGATCATGCGCGAGATCATCGGCCTCGCCCGCACCATCGACCTGACCCTCACCGGCCGGATGATGGATGCGCAGGAATGCCTGCAGATCGGCGTGATGAACCGCATCGTGCCCAAGGACAAGGTGATGGAGGCGGCGCTCGCCCTCGCCGAGGAGCTCGCCGGCAAGCCGCCGGTGGCGATGCGCCTCAACCGCGCCCGCTTCCGCGAGGTGACCGAGCCGGGCTTCCGCGATTGCCTCGCCGCCGGCATCCGCAACCAGCGCGAGGCTTACGCCACCGGCGAGCCGGCGCGGATGATGGAGCAGTTCCTGGCCGCGCGAGCGGCACGCAAGAGCGCCTGAGACGAACACATCGCACAAGCGGAACAACCGCGGAAAAAGGGGAGACGACCATGACCACATCCATTCGGCCCAGCCGCAGGCATGTCCTGCACCTCGCCGGCGGCGCCATGCTGGCGCCGGCCCTGATCGGCCGCGCCCGTGCCGCGACGCAGATCACCGTCGCCGATCCCGGCGGCCCCTTCGGCCCCGCCTTCCGCAAGGCCTTCTACGATCCCTTCGAGAAGGCGACCGGCAACAAGGTGGTCAACGTCGCCCGCGAGGCCGAGCCGACCGCCCAGTTCAAGGCGATGGTCGAGACCAAGTCCTATACCTGGGACGTCTGCACGCTGACGCTCTCGGCCCGCGACATCCTCGCCAAGCAGGGCCTGCTCGATCCGATCGGCTTCGCCCATGCCGATGTGCCCAAGCTGATGCCCGAGGCGATCTCGCCGCAATTCATGGGCACCGACGTCTACTCCACCGTCTTCGCCTACCGCACCGACCGGGTGAAGACCGCTCCGGCGAGCTGGGCCGACTTCTTCAATGTCGAGAAGTTCCCGGGCCGGCGCGCCCTGCGCAAGAACCCGATCGACACCATCGAGCAGGCGCTGCTCGCCGATGGCGTGGCGCTCGACAAGCTCTACCCGCTCGATGTCGAGCGCGCCTTCAAGGTGCTCGACAAGATCAAGCCGCATATCGCGGTCTGGTGGACGGGCGGCGCCCAGTCGACCCAGCTCCTGCAGAGCGGCGAGGTCGACATGCTGCCGGGCTGGAACGCCCGCCTGCAGGCGGCGATCGACGGCGGCACCCCGGCGAAGATCGTCTGGAACCAGGGGCTCTACTCGATCGAGGGCTGGGGCCTGCCGAAGGGCGGCCCGAAGGCCGAGGTGGCCCGCCAGTTCGTGCGCTTCTGCTCAGATCCGAAGGCGCAGGCGGTGTTCACCGAGGTGCTCGCCTACGGCCCGACCAATCTCGACGCCTACCAGACCATCCCCGCCGAGCGCGCCAAGGTGCTGCCGACCTCGCCGGAGAACCTGAAGCAGATGGCGATCGCCAATGAGGAGTGGTGGAGCGCCAACCGGTCCAAGGTCACCGAGCGCTTCAACGCCTGGCTGCTGACCTGATGGCGGCCGCGGCCAAGCTCGTCATCGAGGGGCTGTGCAAGCGCTACGGCGCGACCACGGCGCTCGAGCCGAGCTCGCTCGGCGTCGCCGAGGGCGAGTTCCTCACCCTGCTGGGGCCTTCGGGCTCCGGCAAGACGACGCTGCTGCAGCTGATCTGCGGGCTGGTCGAGGCCAGCGAGGGCCGCGTCGTCATCGACGGCAGGGATCAGTCCGGCACGCCGGTGCATCAGCGCGATATCGGCCTCGTCTTCCAGCATTACGCGCTGTTCCCGCATCTGACGGTGGCCGAGAACATCGCCTTCCCGCTGAAGATGCGCGGACGGCCCGCCGCCGAGATCGAGGCCCGCGTCAAGGCCGCGCTCGACATGGTCCATCTCGGCCATCTCGCCGGGCGCTTCCCGCGCGAGCTCTCGGGCGGGCAGCAGCAGCGCGTCGCGCTGGCCCGCTGCTTCGTCTACCAGCCCTCGATCATCCTGATGGACGAGCCGCTCGGCGCCCTCGACAAGAAGCTGCGCGAGCACATGCAGATCGAGATCAAGCGGCTGCATCGCGAAAGCGGCGCCACCATCATCTACGTGACGCACGATCAGGAGGAGGCGCTCGCCCTCTCCGACCGCATCTGCCTGATGAACCATGCCAGGATCGAGCAGCTCGGCACGCCGCGCGAGATTTACGAGCGGCCGCGCACCGCCTTCGCCGCCGATTTCATCGGCATCTCCAACATCTTCCGCGGCCGCTGGGACGGCAATGGCGCGCTCGACACCCCCCATGGCCGCTTCGCCCTGCCTAGCGGTGCGAGCTGCTCCGGCAGCGACGCGGCGCTGGTGATCCGGCCGGAGAATCTGCGCCTCGGCGCGCCGCCGGAGGGCAACGCCGTCAGCGGCAGGGTCAGCGAGATCGTCTATGCCGGCTCGGAGACGCGGGTGATCGCGGCGCTCGCCGACGGCAGCCCGCTGGTGCTGCGCCTCGGCCCCGACGATCCCGTCCCCGGCATCGACCAGGCGATCACCGCCGGCTGGGCCCGCGACAAGGCGGTGCTGGTCGCATGAGCGCGCTCGCGGCGAGCGGCGCCCCGGCGCGCGGCAGGCGGTTCCGCCTCGGCCCGCTCTGGCTGGCGGCGCCGGGCCTGGTCTTCCTCGCGGTGTTCTTCGCCTATCCGGTGGCCCAGTTGCTCGGCCTCAGCCTGGTCGACGCCGAGAGCGGCGCGCTCGGCATCGGCGCCTATCGCCGCATCGCCGCGACCGATGTCTATCTGCGCGTGCTCGGCATCACCTTCCGCATCGCCGCGCTGACCGCGCTGTGGTCGCTGCTGATCGGCTATCCGCTCGCCTACTGGCTGGCGCGGCTGCCCGATCTGTTCCGCGGCCGCATGCTGCTCTTCGTGATGGTGCCATTCTGGACCAGCTATCTGGTCAAGACCTTTGCCTGGATGATCGTGCTCGGCCGCTCCGGCATCATCAACTCGCTGGCGCTCGGCAGCGGGCTGACGGAGCAGCCGCTGCCGCTTCTGCACAACGAGTTCGGCGTGATGGTCGGCATGGTCCATGCCATGGTGCCGCTGGCCGTGATGACCATGCTGCCGGTGATGACCGGCATCGACCGCCGCCTGGTCCAGGCGGCGCAGACGCTCGGCGCCGCCCCGGCCCGGGCCTTCTGGCTGATCTATTTCAAGCTGTCTCTGCCGGGCGTCGCCGCCGCGGGGCTGCTGGTCTTCATCTCCTCGCTCGGCTTCTTCATCGTGCCGGCCTTCCTCGGCGGGCGCCAGCAGACCATGCTGGCGCAGCTGATCATCACCCAGGTGCAGGAGCTGCTGAACTGGTCCTTCGCCGGGGCGCTGGCGGCGATGATGCTGGCGGCGGCGCTGATCTCCTGCTGGATCTACGACCGGCTGTTCGGCATCTCGACCATCGCCGGCGGCTCGGCGCAGGTCGGCACCGGGCTCATCCGCGATCTCGGCCTCAGGATCCTGTCGGGCATCGCCGCGATCGCGGCGCGCCTGGCCGACGCGGTCCGCGCGCTGCTCGGCAGGCGCATCGCGGCGCTGCTGCTGCCGGCCTTCAGCTGGCTGGTCATCGGCTTCCTGGTGCTGCCGACGCTGCTGGTGATCCCGCTCGCCTTCACCTCCTCGCAATTCCTGGAATTCCCGCCGCCGGGCTACGGGCTGACCTGGTTCCGCACCTATTTCGACTCGCCGCTCTGGCTGCAGGCGACGGCGCGCTCCTTCACGGTCGCCTTGGTGACGGCGCTGGCCGCCACCGCGATCGGCGGCTTCGCCGCGCTGGCGCTCGCCCATAGCCGCACCCGCTGGGGCGGACTGATCTTCGCCTTCTTCCTGGCGCCGATGATCGTGCCGCGCATCGTCATCGCCGTCGGGCTGTTCTATCTCTTCGCCCGCATCGGCCTCGTCGCCACCGATCTCGGCCTGATCATCGGCCATACCGTGCTGGCGATCCCGTTCACGCTCGTGACCATCGCGGCGGTGCTGAAGACCTATGACCAGCGGCTCGACCAGGCGGCGGCGACGCTCGGCGCCAACCGGCTGCGCACCCTGACCGGCGTCACCATCCCGCTGGTCAAGGGCGGGCTGGTCGCCGCCTTCCTGTTCGCCTTCATCACCTCCTTCGACGAGCTCACCATCGCGATCTTCGTCTCGGGCGGCATCAAGACGACGCTGCCCAAGCAGATGTGGGACGACATGATCCTGCAGCTCAACCCGACCCTGGCGGCGGTCTCGGTGGTGGTCTTCGTCGTGGTGACGGCGATGCTGCTGCTGGCCGAGCGTTTCCGCGCCTCCTCCACCTCCTGACCGACGGCATCAGATGACGAGTTCCGACGACGGCTTCGTGAGCCTTCTGACCGCGCGCGCCGCCGCCGAGCCGCAGCGCCTCTATGCCCGCTTCTGCGGCGAGCCGGTGAGCTATGGCGAGATCGAGCGGCGCTCGGCCGCCTTCGCCGCCGAGCTGCGCCGGCGCGGCATCGCCCCCGGCGAGCGCGTCGCGGTGATGATGCGCAACTCGATCGCGGCGATCGCCGTGGTCTTCGGCCTGGCGCGGGCCGGCGTCGCCTGGGTGCCGGTCAACGCCCAGCAGCGCGGCGAGGGGCTGCGCTACCTGCTCAGCCATTCCGGCCCGCGCCTGCTCGTCGCCGATGCCGATCTGCTGGCGCAGGTCGAGGAGGCGATGTCCGGCGAGGCGCTGCCGGTGCTGGCCCATCAGCCGGGCGGCGCCCTCGATGCCGTGCTCGCCGGCGCGGCGAGCTTCGCCGAGCCGCCGCCTTCGCCCGATGCGGTCTTCGCGATCATGTACACCTCCGGCACCACAGGCCGGCCGAAAGGCGTCGTGGTCTCGCACCGCATGCTGCGGCTGGCGGCCGAGGGCGTCGGGCGGGTCTCGGCGGCCCGGCCCGGCGAGGTGCTGTTCGTCTGGGAGCCGCTCTACCATATCGGCGGTGCGCAATTGCTGCCGCTGCCGATGATCCGCGACGTCACCCTGGCGATGGTCGACCGCTTCAGCGCCAGCCGCTTCTGGAGCCAGGTCGAGGCGGAGGGCGCCAGCCACATCCACTATCTCGGCGGCATCCTGCAGATCCTGCTGAAGCAGCCGCCTTCGCCGCGCGACCGGGCGCATGGCGTGCGCATCGCCTGGGGCGGCGGCTGCCCGCCCGATATCTGGCCGCAGTTCCGCGACCGCTTCGGCGTCGAGATCCGCGAATGCTACGGCATGACCGAGGCCTCCAGCATCACCACCTGCAATGACAGCGGCGTGGTCGGCTCGGTCGGCCGGCCGATGCCCTGGTTCACGGTGGCGCTGCTCGACGGCGAGGGCCGGCCGGTCGCGCCGGGCGAGCGCGGCGAGATCGTGGTCGAGACCAGCGTCGCGGGCGCGATCTTTCCCGGCTATCTCGACAACCCCGAGGCGACCGCCAAGGCCCTGCGCGGCGGGCGGCTGCACACCGGCGATCTCGGATCCTTCGATGCCGACGGCAACCTCTATTTCCATGGCCGCATGACCGACAGCGTCCGCTGCAAGGGCGAGAACGTCTCGGCCTGGGAGGTGGAGCATGTCGCCGCCGAGCACGAGGCCGTCGAGGACTGCGCGATGATCGGCGTCGCGGCCGAGATCGGCGAGCAGGACATCAAGCTCTTCGTCAAGCCGCGCCAGGGCGCGAAGATCGATCCGCAGGCGCTGTCGGACTGGCTGGGGCAGCGGCTCGCGCCCTATCAGAACCCGCGCTACATCGCGCTCGTCGACGAATTCGAGCGTACCGCCAGCCAGCGGATCATGAAGCACAAGCTCTCGCCCCGGCTCGACGATTGCTGGGACCGGGCGGCGATGGCGGAGCGCTGAGCGATGGCGTGCGACGTCCTGATCAGCGGCACCGGCGCCTTCGCCGCCCGCATTGCCTTCGATATCGCCGCGACCGCGCAGGAGCCGGTCACGGTGACGATCGCCGGCCGCAACCGCGAGCGGCTGGACTGGTTGCGCACCGCCGCCAATGCCCGCGCCGCGCTGTTCGGCCGGCCGGCGCGGTTCTCGACGCTGGCGATCGACCTGCTGGCGCCGGGCGCCGCCGACGAGCTGCTGGCATCCGGCGAGCCGCGCATCCTGGTGCAGGCCGCCTCGATCCAGACCTCGCAGGTGATCGCCCAGAGCGGCAATGCCTGGACGCGCCTCGTCGCCGAGGGCGGGCTCAGCGCCACCGCCGTCTTCCAGGCGCTGATCAGCAGCCGCGTCGCGGCGGCGATCACCCGAAGGGGCCAGCCGGTCCCGCTGGTCAATTGCAGCTTCCCCGACGTGGTCAACGGGATGATCGCCGCGCTCGGCCATCAGGTCGCCTGCGGCATGGGCAATGTCGCGATCCTCTCCAACGTCTTCGCCGGCTCGCAAGGCGCGCCCGACGAGGCCGAGATCAAGGTGCTGGCGCATTACCAGAACCTCGCCGCCTGGCGCCGCCCGCCGCAGGAGCGCGGCGGAGCTGCGCCGCGCGTCTGGCTGGACGGGCGCGAGGTCGAGGATGTCTATGCGCGCTTCGCCGATATCCAGCTGACGCCCGAGCCGGTGATCGAGATCTCGGGCGCGAGCGGCGTGCCGATGCTGCTCGCGATGGCTGCGGGGCGCGCCTGGCGCGGCCATGTGCCGGGGCCGAACGGGCTGCCGGGCGGCTATCCGGTGCGGCTCGACGGCGCCCGCCTTGCGCTCGACCTGCCGGAGGGGCTCTGCGCCGACGAGGCCATCGCCTGGAATGCCGGCTTCGAGGCGCGGAACGGCCTCGTCGTCACGCGGAGCGGGCGGGCGGTGTTCACCGGAGTGCTGGCGGAGCAGATCGCCAGCCACAGGCCGGGCCTGCGCGACGGTTTCGCGGTCGGCGACCTGGAGGAGGTCTGCGCCGACCTGCTGAAGCTGCGCACGGAGCTGCTCGCGCAGGGCTGACCGCCTGCCAGCGCCCTTCCCTCGCCCGCACCGCGCGCCTACCCTGCGCGGGTCCGGAACTGGGGATATCGCGATGGCGAAGGGATCTGACCTCTTGGTGGCCGCGCTCGAGAACGAGGGCGTCGACCGGATCTTCGGGGTGCCGGGCGAGGAGAATCTCGACGTCGTCGAATCCCTGCGGACCTCGAAGATCGAGCTGGTGCTGACGCGGCACGAGCAGGCGGCCGCCTTCATGGCCGCGACCCATGGCCGCCTGACTGGGCGGCCGGGCGTCTGCATCGCGACGCTGGGCCCGGGCGCGCTGAATTTTTCGACCGGCGCCGCCTATGCCCATCTCGGCGCCATGCCGATGATCCTGATCACCGGCCAGAAGGCGATCATGAGCGCCAAGCAGGCGCGCTTCCAGATCGTCGACGTGGTCGCCTCGATGAAGCCGCTGACCAAGATGACCCGGCAGATCGTCAGCGGCGCCAGCATACCCTCGATCGTGCGCGACGCCTTCCGCGTGGCGATGGAGGAGCGGCCCGGCCCGGTCCATCTCGAGCTGCCCGAGGATGTCGCCGGCGAGGAGATCGGCGATGTCCCGCTGATCCCGGTCCATCCGCTGGAGCAGCCGCTGGCGCATCCCGCCGCGCTGGAGCGGGCGGCCGGCATGATCCTCGCCGCGAAGCGCCCGCTGGTGATGATCGGCGCCGCGGGCAACCGGCCGCGGCTGGTCGAGCCGCTCTCGGCCTTCGTGCGGCGCACCGGCCTGCCCTTCTTCAACACGCAGATGGGCAAGGGCGCCGTCACCGGCGGCTCCAATCTCTACATGGGCACGGCGGCGCTCTCGGAGCGCGACTATGTCCACCAGGCCGTCGACCAGGCCGATCTGATCATCTCGATCGGCCACGACACCGTCGAGAAGCCGCCCTTCCTGATGAAGAGCGCGGGCGGGCCGAAGGTGATCCATATCGGCTACCGATCGGCCAATGTCGAAGAGGTCTATCATCCCGATGCCGAGGTGCTCGGCGATATCGGCGGGACGGTGACCGCGCTGGCCGAGCTGCTGGGCGGCAAACTCGAGACGGGCGCGGCCATGCTGGCGCTGCGCCAGAAGATCCTCGCGCATCTCAACGACCGGGCGCAGGAGGACCGTTTCCCGATCACGCCGCAGCGCATCGTCCATGACATCCGCGCCGTGATGCCGGAGGACGGCATGGTCTGCCTCGACAACGGCATGTACAAGATCTGGTTCGCCCGCAATTACCGCACCCATGTCGCCAATACGCTGCTGCTCGATAATGCGCTGGCAACGATGGGCGCCGGCCTGCCCTCGGCGATGATGGCGGCGATGCTGCATCCGGAGCGCCGCGTGATGGCGGTCTGCGGCGATGGCGGCTTCATGATGAACTCGCAGGAGATGGAGACCGCCGTCCGGCTCGGGCTCAATCTCGTCGTCGTCATCCTCAACGACAGCGCCTATGGCATGATCCGCTGGAAGCAGGCGGTCGACGGCTTCCCCGATTACGGCATGACCTTCGGCAATCCGGATTTCATCGCCTATGCCAAGGCTTACGGCGCCAAGGGCTCGCGGGTCGGCTCTGCCGCGGATCTGCTTCCCACCCTGGAGGCGGCCTTCGCCGGCGGCGGGGTCCATCTCGTCGAGGTGCCGATCGACTATTCGGAGAACACCCGCGTGCTCGTCGAGGAGTTGCGCAACCGCACGCCCGATGTCGAGCTGGCTTGAGCGCACCGTCCGCATTCCCGGCTGAAAGGATCATCCGATGCTGCAAGTGGTCCAGGCCTTCGATCGCGCGCCGATCGAGGAGATCGCCACCGATGACGCGGCCGCGCTCGAGGCCAAGCTGCAGGCCGCCGACAAGGCCTTTCGGGATCGCGACCAGTGGCTGAAGCCGCATCAGCGCATCGCCATCCTGCGCAAGCTCGCCGGGCTGATCGAGGGCAAGCGCGACCATTTCGCGCGCCAGATCGCGCGCGAAGGCGGCAAGCCGCTGACCGATGCGATCATCGAGACGGTGCGGGCCATCGACGGGGTCCACAACGCCGCGGATGAACTGCGCAATTTCGCAGGGCGCGAGATTCCAATGGGGCTGACGCCGGCAGCGGCCGGGCGCTGGGCCTTCACCACCAAGGAACCGATCGGGATCGTCGCCGCGATCTCGGCCTTCAATCATCCGCTGAACCTGATCGTCCATCAGGTCGCGCCGGCGATCGCGGTCGGGTGCCCGGTGATCGTGAAGCCGGCCGGCACGACCCCGCTATGCTGCCGGGATTTCGTCGCGCTGGTGCACGAGGCCGGCCTGCCCGAGGCCTGGTGCCAGCTCTTCGTGCCCGAGACCACCGAGTTGGCCGAGGCGCTCGCCACCGACCGGCGCGTCGGCTTTCTCAGCTTCATCGGCTCGGCCAAGGTCGGCTGGCATCTGCATGCCAGGTTGGCGCATGGCGCCCGCTCGGCGCTGGAGCATGGCGGGGCGGCGCCTGCGATCGTCGACCGGAGCGCCGATCTCGACCGGATCATGGAAGCGGTTGTGAAGGGCGGCTACTACCATGCCGGCCAGGTCTGCGTCTCGACGCAGCGCATCTTCGTCCATGAGGAGATCGCCGCGCGCTTCACCGAGCAGCTCGTCGCGCGCGTGCGCGCGCTGCGCACCGGCGATCCCACGCTGAAAGAGACCGAGGTCGGGCCGCTGATCCAGCCGCGCGAGGCCGACCGCGTCGCGAGCTGGATCGAGGAAGCCCTCGCGGGCGGGGCAAAACTGGCGACCGGCGGCAAGCGGCTCTCCCAAACCACCCTCGAGCCGGCGGTGCTGCTCGATCCGCCCGGCGATGCCAAGGTCTCGCAGCTCGAAGTGTTCGGGCCGCTGGTCTGCGTCTATCGCTATGGCAGGCTCGAGGACGCGGTCGCGCAGGCGAACGCCCTGCCCGTCGCCTTCCAGGCCAGCGTCTTCGCGCAGGACATCGATGTCGCGCTGCGGGCGGCCGACAGGCTCGACGCCTCGGCGGTGATGATCAACGATCCGACCGCTTTCCGCACCGACTGGATGCCCTTCGCCGGCCGGCGCGAATCCGGCTACGGCACCGGCGGGATACCCTACACGATGCGCGACATGACGCAGGAGAAGATGATCCTGCTCAATCGCCGCTGAAGACGCTCGACGCCGGCCGCGGCGGCAAGCGTCACCGGGCGGCGAGCGATCCCGTCGTCGCAGCCTGTGGCGGCTCGTCGTCGCCGTCGAACGGATCGGCCAGCGCCGCCTGCGGCGCGCTGATCGCCACCTTGCCGGCGACCATCGCCTGCATGCGCTCCGGCCCGAGGTCGCGCAGGAGCTTGCGGAAGCTGGGATGCATGCCGCCATCGGCGAGCGCATAGCTCATCGCCGGCAGGCCGGAGCCGACCAGCTCCGCCAGGCGCGCCTCGTCGCGTTCGGCGCGAGTTGCGACGAGCGGAGCGATCTCCGGATCGGTTTGATAGGCCGGGCATGGCGCGCCCGGCACGAAGGCGGCGGTGTCGCCGGCCGGGTTGAAGACATAGCGGCCGCCGCAGGCCGCCAGGCGCGGCGGCTGGCGCGTCGCCTCGAAATGATCCGAGCCTTCCTTGAGATTGCGCCAGAAGGCGTAATGTCGGCTGCTGCGATGGCGCGCCAGATTCTCCGGCGTCATCCGGAAGGGAAAGGCCTGGACCTGGAAGCTGCGCTGGCCGCCGGCGAGAGCCTCGCGCGCAAGCCCGTAAATTTCGGCGACGCCGTCGTCGGTCATGGCGTAGCAGCCGGCCGAGGTGCAGGCGCCATGCACCATCAGCGCCGAGCCGGTATGGCCCTTGGCCTGCTCCAGCGCGTTGGGATAGCCGAGATTGAAAGACAGGTAGTATTGCGAGCGTGGATTCAGCAGCTCCGGCGTGACCGTATAGAAGCCTTCCGGCGCCTGCCGGTCACCTTCGCGGGTCTTGGGGCCGAGCTGTCCCGACCAGCGGCACATCGGATAGGTCTTGAGCAGGGCGTAACGGCCAGAGCGGTCGCGCTTCCAGATCTCGAGTTCGCTCTCCTTCTTGTAGATCCGCACCAGGATCGGATCGGCCTGGGTCATGCCCTTGGCCGACATCTGCTGGACGAGCGCGGCCGGCAGCGGCTGCTGGCCGCGACCATCGCCCTCCATGGCGACGCAGGAGGCCAGCGCCAAGGCCGTCGCCGAGGCGAGCGCGAGGCGCCGGAGCGTGAGAAGGCGGGTCCGCAACAGCATCGCGCGAGTGTCGGCGCTTCCGGCTAACGACTGGTGAATCAAGCGTTGACGCGATTGCTTCAAAGCCGCGCATTCAGGCGGCAGGCGCCCGCCGGCCGAGCCAGCGCCCGACACGGGCCTTGTAAGCGAGATAGGGCGCGCCCAGCGAAGCGGCGAGCACCCGCTCCTCGATCGCGACCTGCAGCCGGATGGCGACGAGCAGGCAAAGCGTCAGCGCCGCCTGCACCAGACTGGGCAGCACCAGGCAAAGCCCGATGAAGAGCAGCGCCTGGCCGAGAAAGACAGGGTTGCGCGAGATGGCGAAAGGGCCGGTCTCGACCATTGCGCCCTGCTCGCCTTGTGCCGCTCCGATCCGCCAGGAGGTGCCCATATGGCGCTGCGACAACAGCGCGACGCAGGCTCCGACCACCACCAGAAGATGACCGAGCAGGTCGAACCAGGGTCCGTCGAGCGCAGCCGCCAGCGGATCGGCCGGCAGCGGGTTGCCGAAGCCCGCGGCGGCGAGCGGCCAGATCACCGCGCCCGCGAAGCCGAGCCTGAAGAGGAAGGCGGGCAGAGCCTGGCTCTCGCCGCCCTTGCCGAACAGCCAGACGGGGCGGCCGGCCTCCTTGGCCAGAATGGCCGACATCGCGAGGAAGCTGACGACATAAACCACGACCATCAGATAGCTGGCGATCTCCATCCCCGACATGGCGCGCCCTCAGCCGAGCTTGGCCGCGTCGAAGCGCAGCAGCCGCAAGGCGTTCGCGGTCACCAGCACCGTCGCGCCGGTATCGGCGAGGATCGCGACCCAAAGGCCGGTATAGCCGAGCACGCTGGTGACCAGGAACACCGCCTTCAGCCCGAGAGCGAGCGCGATATTGGCGCGGATATTGGCCATCGCCGCGCGGGCGAGCCTGATCATCGCCGCGATGTCGCGCACGCGGCTCTTGAGCACGGCGCCATCGGCGGTCTCGAGCGCGACATCGGTGCCCGAGCCCATGGCGATGCCGATATCCGCCGCCGCAAGCGCCGGCGCATCGTTGATGCCGTCGCCGACCATCATCACCGGCGCCTCCCGCGCGAGCGACTTGATCGCCGCGACCTTGTCGTCTGGCATCAGCTCGGCGCGGTGCTCGATGCCGAGCCCGCCGGCGATGGCCGCGCCGGTGCGGGCATTGTCGCCGGTCAGCATCAGCGCGCGCAGGCCGAGGCCCTGCAATTCGGCGAGCGCGGCAGCGGCGTCCGCGCGCGGCTCGTCGCGCAGAGCGACCAGCCCGGCGAGGGTGCCGCCGGCGGCGACGGCGGCCACCGTCTTGCCGGCCGATTCCAGCGCGGCGACGGCCGCCTCAGCCGCCGCGTCGAAGCCGGCGCGCTCCCGGGCGTGGCGCGGCGCTCCGACGAAGATCTCGGCCCCGTCGAGCTGCCCGGTCACGCCCTTGCCGGCGATTGCCGTCTGGGCCTGCGCAGCCCGGATGGCGACCGCTTCGGCCCCGGCGCGATCGAGGATGGCGAGGGCGAGCGGATGGCTCGAGCCGGTTTCGACGGCGGCAGCGAGGCGCAGGACCTCGCGCTCATCGCCCCGGAAGGCGAGGATATCGGTGACCTGCGGCGCCCCTTGCGTCAGCGTGCCGGTCTTGTCGAAGGCGACGATGCCGGTCCGCGCCGCGGCTTCGATCACCACGCCCCCCTTGAGCAGCAGGCCCTGACGGGCGCCGGCCGAGAGCGCCGCCGCGATCGAGGCGGGAACCGAGATCACCAGCGCGCAGGGGCAGCCGATCAGCAGCAGCGCCAGCGCCCGGTAGATCCAGACCGACCAGTCGCCGCCGAAGGCGAGCGGCGGCAACAGCGCAACCAGCACGGCCAGGCCGACGATCGCCGGCATATAGAGGCGCGAGAACCTGTCGATGAAGCGTTCGGTCGGCGCGCGCGCCTCCTGCGCCTCCTCGACCAGCCGGATGATGCGCGCGATCGTGTTGTCCTGAGCCGCCTTCTCGACGCGCACGCGCAGCGCCGCCTCGCGATTGACCGAGCCGGCGAAGACCTCGTCGCCTACGCCCTTGGTCCTGGGCAGCGATTCACCGGTGACCGGGCTCTCGTCGATGCCGGAGACGCCGTCGACGATCGCGCCATCGGCGGGGATACGGTCGCCGGGACGTACCAGCACCACCTGACCGATGGCGAGCGAGCCGGCATCGACCTGACGAGCCTGCCCATTCTCCTCCAGCATGGCCGTCTTCGGCACGAGCTCGCCGAGCGCGCGGATCGAGGCACGGGCGCGGTCGGCGGCGACACCCTCCAGAACCTCGCCGACGGCGAAGAGAAAGACGACCAGCGCCGCCTCCTCCGCCGCGCCGATCACCAGCGCGCCGGCGGCGGCGATCGTCATCAGCATCTCGATGGTGAAGGGCTGGCCGAGGCGCGCCGCCGCGACCGCCCGCCGCGCCACCGGCACCACGCCGATCAGACAGGCGGCGACGAAGGCCCAATAGGCCACGCCGGGCCAGGCGAGGCCGGCCAGCCAGGCTGCGGCCAGCAGCGCGCCCGTCGTCAGCACCAGCCTGCCCTTGCCGGTTCGATACCATGCCATGCCCTGCGGCACCGGCTCATGGACATGGCCGGGCAGCCCGCCATCGGCGGCAGGCGGCGCCTTGCCGTGCCCGTGCTCATGCTGGTGGCCATGAGCATGGTCGTGATCATGACCGCAGCCGCAGGAGGCAGCCCCGGATGCGGCCGAGGGCTGCGGATCGGCCCGCTTCACCGGATAGCCGAGGCTGGCGACGCGCTTCTCGATCGCGTCCGGTGCGGTGAGGCTTTCGTCGAGCGCCAGCGTCAGCGTTTCCGACATCAGGGACAGGCGCACATCGCTCACGCCGGGCAGACGCTCGACCGCGCTGCGGATCTTGGCGGCGCAGGAGGCGCAATCCATGCCGCCGATCGTCCAGGACAGGGTTTCCGGCGCGGTCTTGGCAGCGTCTGTCATAGGTCGTCTCCGCTTGACGGTGGCGCGAGACCCTCTACCTACAAGCTCTAGCCACTCCAGCTTCAAGAGGAAAAATCATGCAGCCGAAGCCCATGCTCGAACGCGTGATGCCGATCGGGGTGCTCGCCGAGCGGACGGGAGTCAAGGTGGAGACGATCCGCTATTACGAGCAGGTCGGCCTGCTGCCGGAGCCGGAGCGTTCGCAGGGCAATCAGCGGCGCTATGGCCGTGCCCATGTCGAGCGGCTCGCCTTCGTCAAGCATGCCCGCGATCTCGGCTTTCCGGTCGAGGGCATCCGCACTTTGCTGCATCTCTCCGACACGCCGGGCATGGCCTGCGACGAGGCCCATGCCATCGCGGTGAGGCATCTTGCCGCCGTGCGCGAGAAGATCGCCAGGCTGCGTTCGCTTGAGGCCGAGCTCGACCGGATCGCCGCGACCTGCTCCGGCGGCGTTCCGGCCTGCGACTGCGCCATCATCGAGGCGCTGGCCGATCACCGCCAATGCGAGCACCACACCCACTGAGCAAAAGCCCCTGCGGCCGGCTGTCGAATTGACCTTGCGGCCGGCCATGCTATCGATGCCGGCGGAGGTGGGACTTGCCCGCAGCGCGCATCAGGACAGGCAAGAGACGCTGGATCGCCGTCGCGGCGGCCTATCTCGTCGTGCTGCAGGCGATCTTCGCCGGACTTTCGGCCGGAGCGCATGCAGCCAGCCTCGGCCTCGACCGCAGCCTGGCGACGCCCCTCTGCACCAGCGGCGAGATCATTCTCGGCCAAGGCGGCGATGCCGCCGCCGCCATCCACGATCAGACGAGCTGCTGCACCAGCGGCTGCGCTTATTCCGGCAGCGGCCCCGCCGCGCCGGGCAGCTTCACGCTGATCGCACGCAGACCCGTCGCCGCATCGATCATCGCGATCGCGCAGACGCCGGCGCATGGCTTCGTCACCGGCCGGCTGCCGGCCAATCCGCGCGCGCCGCCCGCCCTGGGCTGAGCCAGCCGCCTGCGCTTCCGCGCGGCGCATCGTCTCCCGCAATCCGTAGCCGCGACGGCCGCTGCCGGCCGCGCGCTCCTAGCCATCAGCCGCGCTGAGCGGCCCGGCCCGTCATGGCCGGCCCATAGGATATCAGACCGATGAAGCTCAAGATCGTCACCGCTGCGGTCGGCGCCCTCTGCGCCAGCGCAGCCTCCGCCCATGTCACGCTGGAGACCCAGCAGGCGCCGGTGGGCTCCACCTACAAGGCGGTGCTGCGGGTGCCCCATGGCTGCAAGGGCGCCGCTACGACCAAGCTCCGCATCCGCATCCCGCAAGGGGTGATCGCGGTCAAGCCGATGCCCAAGCCCGGCTGGACCCTGGAGACGGTGAAGGGCAAATACGAGAAGGCCTATGACTATTACGGCACCCCGACCGCCGAGGGCGTCACCGAGGTGATCTGGAGCGGCGGCAAGCTGCTCGACGAGCACTATGACGAGTTCGTGCTGCGCGCCTATCTCACCGCCGACCTCAAGCCCGGCACCATGCTCCATGTGCCGGTCGTGCAGGAATGCGAAGGCGGCGCCAGCGAGCGCTGGATCGAAATCCCGGCCGCCGGCCAGGGCGAGCAGCATGGCCATGGCGCGAAATATCCGGCGCCGTCGCTGAAGCTCCTGCCGAAGCCGTGAGGACGAGCGGCCGGACGTAAGGCCGGCCGCTCCCTGCCATGCTGCGGACGCTCCGCCTCATCCTCGCGCTCCTCTGCCTGTCGCTCGCCGCGGCCGGGACGGCGCGCGCCCATGCGACGCTGGCCGGTTCCGATCCGGCCGACGGAGCGGTCATGCCCGCCGCGCCGTCCGGTTTCGCGCTCGCCTTCAGCGAGCCGGTCTCGCCGCTGGTGCTCAAGCTGATCGGCCCCGACGGCACGGCCCGGCCGCTCGAGCGCTTCAGCCTGGCCGACCGGCGGCTGCTGATCGAGGCCCCGGCCGGGCTCGGCGAGGGCACCCATGTGCTGAGCTGGCGCGTCGTTTCGCAGGACGGCCACCCGGTCGGCGGCTCGGTCCTGTTCTCGATCGGCGCGCCGAGCCAGGCGCCCGCGCAGGCCGCCGACCAGGGCGACCGGACGGTCTCCACCATGCTCTGGCTCGGCAAGACCGGGCTTTACCTCGCGGTGTTCCTCGGGGTCGGCGGCATCGGCTCGATCCTCTGGGTCGGCCCGTTGCCGCCGCGCGCCAGGCGCCCGCTCGCTTGGCTGATCGGGCTGGGACTGCTCAGCCTGCCGCTCGCCTTCGCCGCGCAGGGACTCGATGCCCTCGCTTTGCCGCCCTCGCGGATGCTCGCCCCGGCCGCCTGGCGGGCCGCCGCCGCCAGCAGCTTCGGCTGGACCGCGCTGCTGGCGGCCGCCGCGCTGGCGCTCGGCTTGCCGGCGCTGAGGGCCGATCGCCGGGCCGGGCTCGTGCTTGCGGCCGCCTCCCTGCTCTGCCTCGGCGCCGCGCTCGCGGCGAGCGGCCACGCCGCCGCGGCAGCCCCGCAAATGCTGATGCGCCCGGCCGTGTTCCTGCACGCGCTCGGCATCGCCGGCTGGGCCGGCGCGCTCCTGCCGCTGGCCCTGGCCTTGCAGACGCAAGGTGGCGAGGCCGCGCTGGCGCGGTTCTCCCGGCGGATTCCGCTGGTGCTCGCGCTCATCCTGATCAGCGGCGCCGGCCTGGCCATCGTCCAGGTCGAACGGCCGGCGGCACTCGTCGAGACCGCCTATGGCAGGGTGCTGCTCGCCAAGCTCGCGCTCGTCGCGCTGCTGCTCGCCCTGGCGGCGCTCAACCGCTTTCGCCTCACCGGCGCGGCCGCCTGCGCCGCCGGCGCGAAGCGGCTGCGACTGAGCATCGCAGCCGAGATCGCGCTGATCCTCGCGATCTTCGGCACGGCCGCGCTCTGGCGCTTCACGCCGCCGCCGCGCGCGCTCGCCGCCGCCGCCCAGGCGCAGGCCATCAACCTGCACATTCACACCGAGCAGGCGATGGGCGACATCAGCTTGGCATCGGGGCGCGTCGGACCGGTGGCGATCACGATCTCGCTGCTCAACGGCGAGTTCGGGCCGCTGCCGGCGCAGGAGCTGCGGGTTTCCCTGGCCAATCCCGCCGCCGGGATCGAGCCAATCGAGCGGCAGGCGGTGGCGATGCCCGATGGCGGCTGGCAAGTGAGCGGGCTCAGCCTTCCCGCTGCCGGGCGCTGGACCCTCGAGCTCGAAATCCTGGTCTCGGATTTCGAGATGATCCGCCTGCGCGACACGATCGAGATACGACCATGACCAACCACTCCGAAGGAGACGACCATGACCTTGCGCCTCTTCGCCACACTGCTCTGCCTCTCGCTGGGCGGCGCCGCGCTCGCCCATGACTACGCGGCCGGCCCCCTGAAGATCGGCCATCCCTGGACGCGGGCGACGCCGTCCGGCGCCAAGGTCGCCGGCGGCTATCTGGTGATCCGCAACACCGGCTCGGCAGCCGACCGTCTGATCGGCGGCAGCATCGAGATCGCCGGCAAGGTCGAGCTGCACGAGATGGCGCTCAAGGACGGCATCATGACGATGCGGCCGCAGCCGGGCGGGCTGGAGATCGCGCCGGGGGCGACGCTCGAGTTCAAGCCGGGCGGCTATCACATCATGTTCGTCGCGCTGAAACGGCAGCTGAAACAGGGCGAGCGCGTCAAGGGCACGCTGACCTTCGAGAAGGCCGGCAGCGTCGAGGTCGAGTACGCGGTCGAGTCGGTCGGCGCCAAGGGACCTGCCGCGGCGCAGGAGCACAAGCATCACTGAGTTAGTTTAGAAAACTTGTAAACTATTGTATTTGCTAACCAAATCGGTCTGGTTTAACGATCGCCCGGCGATGGCGCGCGGCTGAGCATGCCTGCCGTGCGCTCATCCGGGCCGCTTCAGGCGAGGCGCGTCCGCATGGAAGCGCTCCCGCCGAGGAGGAGCGCCGCAAGGATCACGGACCAGAATCGATGCAGCGTTTGATCGGCACAGCCCTGCTCGCGATGGCGATCGCCATCATGCCGGCCGCGGGCGCCTTCGCCCAGACGGCCGCCCCGGCGCAGACTTCGCCCGCCCCGCCTGCGGGGGCCGCGGCGCCGAGCCCGGCTCCCGCCCCGCTCGGCGGCCCGGCGGGCCTGCCGGCCGGCCATCCCAGCCTGCCCGCGCCGAGCAGCGCCGCACCGCCGGCCGCACCGGCAGCGGCCTCGCCCGCCGATCCGGCCGCTGCGCAACCGGCCGGCGCCCCCGCCGCGCAGGCGCCCGCCCAGAGCGCCGCCCCGGCCGTCGCGGCGCAGGCCACCCTGCCGCATGACCTGTCGCCCTGGGGCATGTTCATGGCCGCCGATATCGTCGTGAAGGCGGTGATGGTCGGCCTCGCCTTCGCCTCGCTGGTGACCTGGACGATCTGGCTCGCCAAAGTGCTCGAGCTCGCCGTCGCCAAGCTGAGGGCGCGCAAGGCCGTGCGGCATCTGGAACGGGCGACCAGCCTGGATTCCGCCGCCCGGCAGATCGCCGGCCATGCGAACGAGGCGCGCGGCGCCGTCGCCGAGCTGGTGGCCGCCGCCCAGAGCGAGCGCGAGCGCTCCAGCGATCTCGGGGAGGACGGCACCAAGGAGCGCGTCGCCATCGCGCTGTCGCGGATCGAGGCGCGGGCCGGGCGCAGCATGGCGCGCGGCACCGGCCTGCTCGCCACGATCGGCTCGACCGCGCCCTTCGTCGGGCTGTTCGGCACGGTCTGGGGCATCATGAACTCGTTCATCGGCATCAGCCAGTCGAAGACCACCAATCTCGCCGTGGTGGCGCCCGGCATCGCCGAAGCGCTGCTGGCGACCGCGATCGGCCTCGTCGCCGCGATCCCGGCGGTGATCATCTACAATGTCTTCGCCCGGGCCATCACCGGCTATCGCGCGACGCTCTCCGACGCCTCCGGCGAGGTGCTGCGCCATCTCTCGCGCGACCTCGAACGCGCGCGCCGGCAGGCCACGCAGCAGCGCGCCAATCTGCACGCCGTGCCGACGCAGGCGGCGGCGATGCCACGCGTGCCGGCGGAGTAAGCCATGGCGGTCTCGCTCAAGGACCCGCAGGACGGCGATCTCGGCGAGGTCAGCGACATCAATGTCACGCCGTTCATCGACGTGATCCTGGTGCTGCTGATCATCTTCATGGTCGCCGCCCCGCTCTCGACGGTCGATGTCGCGGTGGACCTGCCGGTCTCGAACGCGCAGCCGCAGCCGCGGCCGGAGAAGCCGCTCTTCCTGACCGTGAAGCAGGATCTGTCGCTGGCGCTCGGCAACGACGCGGTGCCGCGCGAGCAGCTGCAGGCGATCCTCGACCTGCAGACCAACAGCGATCGCGAGCAGCGGGTCTTCCTGCGCGCCGATGGCGCGGTGGCCTATCGCGAGCTGATGGAGGTGATGAACAAGCTGCGCGAGGCCGGCTATCTCAAGATCGCGCTCGTCGGGCTGGAGGACACCGGCCAGGGTGGAGCGCAGGGAGCCGGCAAGCCGTGATCGCCCAGGCCCCGCCGAGACGCTGGCTCGCGGCGCTGCGCTGGAGCGCGGCGGCGCTCGCCGTCGCCGCGGCGCATGGCGGCGTCGCCTGGATCGGCGTCAACTGGCGGCCGGCGGAAGCCGCGGCCGGCGCGCCGGAGCCTGCCGTGATGATCGAGCTCGCCGCGCTCTCGGTCGCGCCCGAGGCGCCGCCGGAGGAGCTGCCGGTCGCGCCCGAACGCGCCGAGCCCGAGCCGCCGCCGGAGCCGGTCAACGAGCCGCCACCGCCAGAACCCGAACCCGAGCCGGAACCAGAGCCCGAGCCGGTGCCGATCGAGGCACCCGATATCAAGCTGCCCGAGCTGCCGGACGTCCCCAAGCTCGACGCCGTGCTGCTGCCGCCACCGCCCGAGCCGAAGCCGCTGCCGCCGCCACCGGAGCCGCGGCCCAAGATCGTCGAGAAGAAGAAGGAAAAGCCGAAGCGCAAGGTCGTCGAGCGCAAGCAGGTCGAGCGGCGCGCCCGCGAGGCGGTGGCGCCCAAGCCGTCGGAGGCCCGTGCCTCGGCGCCGACCAGCGCCGCCCAGGGCGCCTCCGATCAGCCGACCGTTTCGGTCGCGTCCTGGCGGGGCTCACTGATCGCGCATCTCAACCGCTACAAGCGCTTTCCGGGCGGCGCCAGCCCCGGCACGGTCCAGGTCGCCTTTTCGATCGACCGCCGCGGCAATGTGCTGTCGTCCCGCGTCGTCGGCTCCTCAGGGGATTCGGCGCTCGACCAGGAGGCGGCGGCGATGATCCGCCGCGCCAGCCCGGTCCCGGCGCCTCCTTCCGGCGTCGGCGGTGGCGGCGCCGTCTCGCTCTCGGTGCCGGTGCGCTTCAACCGCTAGCTAGCGCCGCGAGACAGACTCCAGCGGCGCGGTGACCGTGCCGCCGACCGCGACGCCGGTGTCCTCCAGGTTATGGCCGAGATGCTCGACCCTGTCGCCGAGATGGCGGCGGGCGGACGGGTCGACCACCGCGATCGGCGCCGAGACGACGATGCCGGCCGCCGTGCCCACCGCCGCCGCGGCGCTGCCGGTGACCTGGATCAGCCGCTCGCCCAGGCCGATGCGGGAATCGGTGATCGGCTGGCCCGCGACGAGACGCTGGCCGATCAGCTTCACCACCTCGGGACTCTCGGCGAACTTGCCATGGTTGAGGCTGTCGCCGGTGCGCAGCTTGGTCAGGTTGAGCACGGTGACCCGCTCGGCCTCGAGCTGGCTCTTGTAAGGCTCGACATCGGGATCGATCGCGCCGAGCCGGGTCCGCCCGCCCCAGACGCGCTGCGAGACCGCCAGCGCCCGGTCGTCCTGCGAGACGAACAGGGTGAAATTGGGCCGGCGCCCCTCCATCGCGTCGATCTGGGTGCGGAAGACGTCGACATCGACATCCGGCGAGGCGAGCATGACATTGGCGAGCTTCGGCGGGACGCCGCGATTGCGGATCGCCATCCGGGTCAGCGCCTCCAGCGCGACCCAGTTGCCCATCGAATGGGCGAGCAGCGAGATCTCGCCCACCGCCGGATCGCGGGCGAGCGCCTGCAGCAGGTTCTCCAGCGCGGCCCGCGAATAGTTCGCGCTCTCGCGATCATAGCCATAGGCGAAGAGCGAGCCGCGCGAGGGCCAGGTGAACAGCACCGGCACCGCCCCGGCCCCGGAATCATGGGTGATCTGGGCGAAGCGGTAGACCGCATCCTCGAAGCGGTTGTTGAAGCCGTGGACGAAGACCATCACCCGGCGCTTGGGCACCCGCGACACGCGCTGGTGCAGCCGCGCCAGCCCGGTGCGCGCATCGAGCTTGTCGACATTGAGGGTGACGAAATCGGTCTTCGGATCGCCCGGCAGCCGGCTCGGCCATTGCACCTCGCCCTCCGGACGGCCGGGCGGCAGCGAGACGGTGATCTCGGCAAAGGCGGGCTTGCCGCGCTCGCCCGAGAACAGGATGCCGGCATCGGGATCGGGCGCGCGCGTGGTGGCGACCAGCATGGTGACCTTGCTGGCGCCCGGAACCGTCTCGGCGACCGGCGCGAGCACGCCCTTGACGTCGCCCGCGCAGCCGCCGGCGAGGGCGGCGAGCACCAGCGCGGCGGCGCCGAGCTGGCGATGGTTCAGGATCGATGTCACGCGCTACCCTCGGTCGGACCACCGGCCCCCACCATGCTGGCCCGCCGATTGTCCCGTCAAGGACGCGCCGGCAACACCGGCCGTCAGACCATGAACTGGCCGCCGTTCACCTCGATGGTCTGGCCGGTGATGTAGCCGCTCATCGCCGGGCTGGCGAGGAAGAGGAAGACGCCGACATTGTCCTGCGGCGTGCCGACACGCTCCATCGGCACGGTCTTGCGCATGGCCTCGATCTGCTCGGGCGTCGAATAGCGCTCATGAAAGGGCGTCATGATCACGCCGGGCGAGACGCCGTTGACGCGGATGCCGAAGGGCACGAACTCCTTGGCCATGCCGCGGGTGAAGTTCAGCACGAAGGCCTTCGAGCTGGCATAGAGCGAAGAGCCCGGGCCGCCGCCATTGCGCGCCGCGATCGAGCTGAGATTGATCACGCTCGCCTTGGCGCCGGACTGCTTGAGATGCGGCAGCGCCGCCTTCGAGGCCATCACCACCGAGCGGACATTGAGATCGACGACGCTGTCGAAAAAATCGTCCTCGATCTCGCCGATCGGGGTGCGCTTCACCAGCGCGCCGGCATTGTTGACCAGCACGTCGAGACCGCCGAGCTTTTCGGCCGCCTGGCCGACCAGATCGACCGCCGCCTGGCCGGAGGCGACATCCGCCTGCAGCACATGCGCCTCGCCGCCGCCGGCGCGGATCTCGGCCGCCACCGCTTCGGCCTCGGCCTTGCTCGACTTGTAGTGGACGACGACGCGCATGCCATGGGCGGCATAGGCCTTGGCGACAGCCGCCCCGATGCCGGTGCTGGAGCCGGTGACAAGGGCACGCAGCCCTTTCAGATCGTCAAGCATCTGTCCTCCTGCTGACCATTCTAATCGTTTCAGGCCGCGATAGTGCGCGAGCCGCGCCGGTAGCGCCACCGCTCTCTCGACAACCCCCGCATTCGCCGGCTGCCCGGCCGCAGGGTGCGGCGTGAGTCTGCGCGCGTCAGCCGAGCGCCTGGTTGACCAGCGCGAAACGGTGGGCGGGACCGGAGGGCGCCGGCGCGGTGCCGCGCGCCATCACCGTCGCCAGGGCGACGAAGGGCAGCCCGCGCTCGCTGAGCCAGGCGCCGAGGCCGGTGCGGGCCGGCACGTCGATGCGGACGAAATCGCCGCGATGCCCGGCGAGCAGGGCCGAGATCAGCGCGCAGGCGGCGGTGTCGTTCGCCGCCGCGACCGGGCCGATCAGCCAGCCGGCCCCGTGCTCGCGCAGGAAGCCGAAGCCGCAGGGCACGCCGTCCCGCTCATAGAGGATCGCGTGGCCGCGCTGCAGCAGCGCTTCCAGCACGGGGCCGCGCGGCAGGCCGGTCGCCTCCTGGTCGAGCTGCGTCAGCACGGGCAGGTCGGCCGCCATCGCCGGGCGCATGATCTCGCCGGGGCGAAGCTCGGGCGCCGCGAGATCGGGCCAGCCGCCCTGGTGCTGGCGGACCTCGTCGATCGCCACGAAGCCGTATTTGGCGTAGAGCGGCGCGCCCTTGGCGGTGGCGACCAGCGTCAGCGAGCGGCCCTTGGTGGCCGCGATCAGCCCGTCCATCAGCAGCTTGCCGATGCCCTGCCCCTGCTGCTCGGGCGCGACGATGATCGTCCCCAGCGTCGCCTGATCCGGCCCGAAGGCCCAGCACAGGCCGATGCCGACGATCTCGTCCTGGCGATAGGCGACGAAGCCGCGCCCGAGCGCGAGCGTGAAATCCCAGTCCTGCGGCCGATGCGGCCAGCCGACCGCCTGCGAGAGGCGATGGCAGGCATCGCGGTCTTCGGGGGTGGCGAGGCGCAGGCGGGTCTCGACAGGCTCGGTCATCGAAGGGGCACTCATCGGCTCGCGTCACTCCGGCTGCGGCGAAGGCTTCGCGTCACTTGCAGAACTCGGCGCAGCCCGCCTCCCAGAACGGGGCGTCCGCCGAGAGCTGCGGCACGGAGGGACGCGGCTTGCGGCCAGGCAGATCGGCCGGCACCGGGACGACCAGCTCCCACCAGCGATGGGCGCATTGCGAGCGGAAGGCCATCTGGTCGCTGATCGAGGTGTCCTGCTGCGCCAGCACCGCGTCGAGCGCGTCGCAGGCGCGGCGCAAGGCGGCGTCATGGGCGTCGGAGGGATCATTGGCATAGTCGTGGAAGGCGGCGGTGAAGGCCTCCATCTCGCGGGCGATATGGGGCCATTCGTCCCGCGCCAGATTCCAGGCGCCCATCCATTCGCGCACCACGGTTTCAACCGCCTCGGCCTTCGGTTTGGCAGCGACCTTGCGCGCCGTCGTCAGCATATGGCGCATCAGCTCGGCGCGGGCGTGGAGCTGGCGCGCGGCGAGCGCGGCGGTCTGCATCGCCGCCACGGCGCGCTCCGCCTCGCGCTGCAGATCCTCGACGAAATGGGCCATCGCAGCGTCTCCAGTCAGGGCAGCGTCGCCAGCCGGTCGATCGTGCGCCGGAACAGCTCCGGCGCCTCGACGCCGGCGACGACATGGGCGTTGGGCTCCCGCTTCAGCCGGCCGTTCCAGTCGATGGTGGTGCGGCCGCGCAAAGGACCGTCGCCGGTCTCGATCTCGACGAAACAGTCGCGCCCGCTGAACAGTTCCGGCCAGAGCAGCCAGGCGATCACGCAAGGGTCGTGCATCGGATGGCCGGCCGTGCCGAGCCCGCCGGGCCGCGGACGGGTGAGCATGCCGTGCACCGCCTTCGCCGTGGCGGTGCCCAGGCCCGCGAGACGCGCGACCTCCTCCGGCGGAGCGATCGCCTGATGGGTGACGCCGAGCCCCATCATTACGATCGGGCGGCCGCAGCCGAAGACGATCGCCGCCGCATGCGGATCGACATGGATGTTGAACTCGGCCGCGGGGGTGATGTTGCCGAGCGCCAGCGCCCCGCCCATCAGCACGATCCGCGACACCTTCGGCAGCACGTCCGGCGCGAGGCGGAAAGCGAGCGCGAGGTTGGTCAGCGGCCCGAGCGGGCAGAGCGTGACGCCGTCATCGGGCGCGGCGCGCAGGATGGCGACCAGCGCCTCGACGGCATGGCCGGGCGACGCCGCGCCGCGCGGCGGCGGCAGATCGGCGCCGGCCAGCCCGTCGGGGCCGCAGACGAACTCGGCGGTCGAGAGCGGAAAGATCAGCGGCCGCTCGGCGCCGGCATGGACGGGTATGTTCTGCCGGCCGGCGAGCTCGCGGATGCGCAGCGCGTTGGCGGTGGTCTGCGCCAGCGGCACGTTTCCGGCGACGGTGGTGATCGCGGCGAGCTCCAGCTCGGGGCTGGCGAAGGCGAGCAGCAGGGCGACGGCATCGTCCTGGCCGGGGTCGGTGTCGATGACGATCTGACGGGGCGCCATCGTCAGGCCGCCCTGGCGTTGCCGGCCATGATCATATGGCTGAGATCGTCGGCAGTGAGATCGCCGAGCGGCTGATCGACATATTTGCGGCCGGCGCCCATGATCACCACGCGATCGGCGAGAGCGACGACGTCGCGCATATTGTGGCTGATCAGCAGCACGGTGCGCCCGTCCGCCTTCAGCTTGCGGATCAGGTCGAGCACCAGCGCCGTCTCCTTGACGCCGAGCGCCGCGGTCGGCTCGTCCATGATGATGATCTGCGCCTTCCAGCGCAGCGCCCGCGAGATCGCCACCGCCTGGCGCTGACCGCCGGAGAGCCGCTCGACCGGCCGGTCCATGTCGGCGACCGTGACGGAGAGCTGGCCGAGATAGCCGCGCGCCTCCTCGGCCATCCGCTTCTTGTCGAGCACGCGCAGAAAGGGCAGCAGCAGCGGCCGCGTCAGCTCCGAGCCCATGAAGACGTTCTGCGCGATCGAGAGCCGCGGCGCGAGCGCCAGATCCTGGTAGATCGTCGCCACGCCATGGCTGAGCGCCTCATGGGGCGAGGCGAAGCGGACCTGCTGGCCGCGCAGGCTGATCGTTCCGGAGCTCGGCTCCTGCGCGCCGGAGATCACCTTGATCAGGCTCGACTTGCCGGCCCCGTTGTCGCCGCAGATCGCCACGACCTCCCCGGCGAAGATGTCGAGGTCGACATCGCGCACGGCCACGACCGGGCCGTAGCTCTTGCCGATGCCGCGCAGCGAAAGGAGGGGCGTGCCGGTCACTTGAGGAACTGCTGGACGTTGTTCTTGTCGACCAGCACGGCCTCGGTGAAGAGATAAGGGCCGGAGGCGATGCTCTCCTTCGGCTTCTTGTCGACCACAATCGCCTGGATCGCGTCGGCCGCCTGCTTGCCCATCTCCTCGAAGGGGATCGAGACTGTGGCCATGAAGGTCGACTCGGGATCGGCGATGCGGGCATAGGTTTCCTTGCCGCCATCCACGGAGACCAGCGGGATCTGCCCCTTCTTGACGCCCTGCGCCTGCAGCAGATCGTCGATGATATAGGCCTGGCCGTCGAAGGAGGCCCAGATGCCGTTGATCTTGCCCTGGTTCTGCAGCAGCAGCGCCTGCATGCCGGCGCGGACATCGTCGCGCCAGCTCTGGGTGCGGGCCATCGAGAACTTGGCGAGCTCCTTCACCCCCTGGTTTTCGGAGAGCACCGCGTCGAGGATCTTGCCGCGGATGCGCGAGGCGACGTTGAGGTCGAAGCGGGCGCTGACGATATTGCCCTGGTAGCCGAGCTGGCCAAGCAGATAGAGCGCCGCCTCGGCGCCGACCTTGTATTCATTCGTCTGGATGTCGAAGAGCGCATGCGGGCTGGCGCCCGACTGCACGGTGATGACCGGGATCTTGGCGTCCTTGGCGGCCTTGAACTGGGCGTCGGCCTCGACCGGCTTGCCCATGGCGACGATGATGGCATCGACCTTCCTGGCGATCAGCGCGTCGAATTGCTCGGCATGCTTGGGCAGCGCGCCTTCCGAGTTCAGCAGCGTGACGTTCCAGCCCTTGGCCTTGGCGGCGGCGGCCGCCGCGTTGGCGACGCGGGCATGCGTCTCCGACGAGAACTGGAAGCCGATGACGCCGAGCTCGAAGGCCTGCGCGCCCTGCGCCAGGCCGATGACGGCCGCGGCCGCCAGCAGAACCGTCCTGAAACCGATCATGATGCCTCTCCCCTCTTGTCCTTGTTCATTCAGACCTTGAACGCCGCCGTCTTCATCGCGCTGGCCGAGAAGGCGACCGAGGCGATGATGATGGCGCCGAGAAAGATGTCCTGCGCGTAATAGGGCGCCCCCATCAGCACCGAGCCGTTGCCCAGCACCTTCAGGATGAAGGCGGCGAAGACCGTGCCCGGCACATTGGGCTTGCCCGGCTCGAACATGGTCATGCCCAGCAGCACCGCGGCGATGGCATAGAGCAGATAGTCGCCCGCCATGTTCGGCGCCGCCGAGGAATGGCCGGCGGCGAGCAGCACGGCGGTGATGCCGGCGAGCAGGCCCGACAGCAGCAGGCCGATGCGCTTCATCCGCGCGGTGGCGATGCCGGAAAGCCGGGCCGCCTCGTCGGCCTCGCCGGTCGCGACCATATGGGCACCGGTGCGGGTCCATTTGACCAGCCCCCAGGCGAAGAGCGTGACCGCGACGAGCCAGAGCACGAGATTGGGCACGCCGAAGCTGTTGCCGCGGGCCAGGCCCGTGAAGCTCACCGGCCAGCGGCCGGCGAAGGCGACGCCCTGGGTGATCATGAAGGCGAAGCCCTTGGCGATGGCGGCGGTGCCGAGCGTCATGATCAGCGAGGGCACGCGCAGCACGGTGACGCCGTAGCCATTGGCGGCGCCGAGCAGCGTCGCGACGCCGAGCGCGGCCACGACCGCGACGAGCGGCGGATATTGCTGCTGCACCAGGAAGCCGCAGACCACGGCGGCGAGGCTCGCCATCTCCGAGATCGACAGGTCGAGCTCCGCGACGGTGAAGGCCAGCGTGAAGCCGAGCGCCAGGATGGCGAGGAAGCTGGTATCCTTCACGACGTTGATGAGGTTCAGCGGCGTCGCGAAATTATCCGCGAAGCGGACGAAGAAGAGGGTCAGGGCGAGGCCCGCGATCGCGGTGCCGTAGCGGGCGATGATCTCGCGCATGCTCAAGGCACCCGTCCGGCGATCGCCGAGATCGGCGAGAGAATCTCGATGCCCCCGGTGATCGGGATCAGCGCGCCGGTCACGAAGGCGGCGGCCGGCGAGAGCAGGAAGGCGATGACGCCGGCGACATCCTCGGGCCGTCCGAGACGGCCGAGCGGGGTGCGCTGGGAGGCGCCCTCGACCAGCGCGTCGAATTGGCTGGCGAAGCCGCCGCGCACCATCGGCGTATCGATGATGCCGGGCGCGACCGCGTTGACCCTGACGGCATGGCGGCCGAGCTGCTGGGCCATGCCATAGGTCAAGGTGGCGACGCCGCCCTTGGCCGAGCCATAGGCGAGATTGGCGCCGCCATTGCCATGCGCGATCGAGGAGATGTGGACGATGGCGCCGCCCTCGCCCTGCCGGATCAGCTGGCGGGCGACGGCGCGGGAGATGCGGAAGACGGCCGAGAGGTTGATATCGACGAGCGCCTCCCACTCCTCGTCCTCCATCTCGGTCAGGGGGACAGGGCGCGAGGCGCCGGCGCCGGTCACCAGATTGTCGAGGCGGCCGAAGCGCTCCAGCGCGAGATCGACCAGGGCCTGCGCGAGGCCGCGATCGCGGACGTCGCCGGTCATCGCCGCCACCTCGCCGCCTTCGCCTTGCAGGCGCTCGGCGAGCTCGACCAGCGGGCTCGCCTCGAGCCCGGTCAGGACGAGGCGGTGGCCGGGCGCGAGCGTCGTCGCGAGCGCGCTGCCGATGCCGCCGGAGGCGCCGGTGATCAGGGTGACGGGCCTGGCCATCAGCGATGCTCCAGGGCGCAATGCGTGGGCGGCATGCTGCCTCTCTCGAAGGGCGGACATCAGTGGGTAAGGCGCAGGACCGGCAGCCGCAAGATCAATCGGCGTGTGGGGGCGGCCCCCGGGACAGCTTGCGCGCGAGATCGGCGAGGGCACCGCCCGGCTGGGCGCCGGCGACCAGCGCATGCGAGATCGGGGCGAGCGCATCCTCGCTGTGCTGGTAGAGCGTGAACAGCGCGTCATAGGCGGGCTTGCGGGCGGCGTCTGGCAGAAAGCGCCGCGCCTCGCGCACCAGCGCCTCCTGCGCGGTGTCCAGCGAGGCGAAGCGGCCGAGCCCGGCGAAGGCGATGATCGCCGCGCCGAGCAGGCCGGGCTCCTTGGCGGCGCCGACGACGACCGGCCGGCCGCAGAGATCGGCCTTGAGCTGGCTCCAGAGCGGATTGGCCGCCGCGCCGCCGCCGAAGCGGATCTCCTGCACCGGACGGCCCAGAGCCGCCTCGGCGCGCTCGAGCACGACCCGGTTCTGGCAGGCGATGCCCTCCAGCACGGCGAAGGCGAGATCGCTCGGCCCATGCTGGCGGCCCAGCCCGAGAAAGGCGCCGCGCAGCGCCGGGTCCCAATAGGGCACGCGCTCGCCCTGGAGATAGGGCAGGAACAGCAGCGGCTGCGGCTGGCGCGGTTCGCAGAGCAGCTCCTCGATGCCGCGGCCGACACCCGCATCGTCACGGCCCAGCACAGCGAGCAGCCAGGCGAGGCAGTCCGCGCCGTTCTGGCTCGGCCCGCCGAGCTGGAAGAGGCCGCGCCAATCCACCGTCAGCAGCCCTTGCGCCTGCAGCGGTTCGCGCCCGACGACACCGAGCACCTCCGTGGTGCCGGAGATATTGTAGGCATAGCCCTCGCGCATCGCGCCGAGGCCGACCACCGCTGCCCAGCTATCGTTCGACGCGCAGAAGACCGGCCGGCCGGCGAGCCCATCGAGCGGCGCCGGCAGATCGGGCAGAACCGGTCCGACCGGCTCCCAGGGTTCGCGCATCGCCGGCAGGATCGCGGATGCGAGGCCGGCCTGGCCGAGCAGGCCGGCTCCTTCCGGCGTCGCGGCGGCGAGCAGGCGCGCCAGCGAGACCGGATCGCTGGCCCTGCGCCCGGTCAGGCGCAGGTTGAGATAATCCTTCGGCTCGAGCACGCAGGCGAGCGCGGCGACGATGTGCGGCTCCTCCTGCGCCAGCCAGGCCAGGCGCGCCAGCGGATGGAAGGCGTTGATCGCCGCGCTCTCGGGATGGGCCGGATCGAGCCGCTCGCGCAGCCGCGCCGCCACGGCATCCGAGCGCGTGTCCTTCCAGGTGATCGCCGGGCGCAAGGGGCGGTCATCGGCGCCGAGAAAGACCTGGGTGCGGGTGACGCCGCAGATCGCGACCGCCTCGGCCGCGGCGAAGAGCGCGGGCGCCCGGCTCGCGAGATCGGCGCAGGCCTCGGCGAAGATCAGCCACCATGCATCGGGATCGATCTCGGAACAGCCGGCATGATCGGCCGCCGCCGGTCCGGCGATGGCGCTCTGGGCCAGCACGCTGCCGCTGTCGTCGATCAGGGCGGCGCGGAAGGAGGTGCCGCCGAGGTCGCAGGCGAGGACGATGCTCATGGTCCCGCCCTGAGGCAGGCGCGAACGCGCGTCAAGCGCGAAGCGGTTCCATTGTTCGGCCCGATGCTCAGGCCGCGCGGTCCTTCATGCCGCCATCGGTCATGCGGTACCAGGCGATGATCGCCGAGACATAGAGCTCGTTCAGCGCATGCAAAGGCAACGGCGTGATCGGCGTCACCGGAAACGGCAGATGGCGCCGCTCGCCGCTGGCGACATAGGCCGCCATCGCCTTGCCCATCGCCGTCTGCAGGCCAACGCCGCGGCCCATGCAGCCGATATCGACCAGCAGCCCCGGCTCGGGCTCGTGCAGATGGGGCAGGAAATCGCGGGTCAGCGCGACGCGGCCACACCAGCGATAATCGAAGCGCAGACCCTTGGCCTGCGGATACATCTTGGCGACGACGCGCTCGAGATGCGCCCAGTCGGCCGAGTCGCGCGGCTCGCGGAAGGGGCCGCGCCCGCCCATCAGCAGGCGGTTGGTGTGATCCTTGCGGAAATAGAGCAGGAGCTGGCGGGTGTCGGAGGTGACCTGGCCCTCGGGCAGGATCGAGCCGGCGAGATTGTCCGAAAGCGGCTCGGTGGCGACGATGAAGGAATTCGGCCGGATCACGGTCTGGCGCAGCTTGGGGATCAGGTCGCCGGTATAGCCATTGGTGGCGATGACGACGCGCCGGGCGGTGACGCTCGGGCCCTTCTCGGTGGCGACCACCCAGTCCTCGCCCTGGCGGCGAAGGCCGGTGACCCGGCTCTGGCCGTGGACCGCCGCGCCCGCCTTCAGCGCCGCCCGTGCGAGGCCCCTGGCATAGGCGAGCGGCTGCACGCCGCCGCCGCGCGGATCGAGCCAGCCGGCGAGATAACGATCGCTGCCGATCAGCCGGCCGACCTCGCCGGCGTCGAGGAAGCGGGCGTCGACGCCGCGACGGCTCCATTCGTCCGCACGCCGCTTCACCGTCTCGACCATAGCCTGCGTATGCGCGCCCTGGATCCAGCCGGCGCGGCGATGGGGCACCTCCATGCCGTGCTTCTCGATCAGTCCGAAGACGAGATCGGCTGTGCCTTCGACGAAGCGCAGCAGGGCTTCGCCGGCTTCGGGCCCGAATTTGCCGGCGATCTCGCTCGGATCGTATTTGATGCCGGGAATGACCTGCCCGCCATTGCGGCCCGAGGCGCCCCAGCCGGGCTCCCTCGCCTCGAGCACGACGGCCGAGAGCCCGGCCTCGGCAAGGTGCAGCGCCGTCGAGAGGCCGGCATAGCCGCCCCCGACGATGCAGACATCGGCGCGCGCATCGGCATCGAGCGCGGGCGTCTGTGGGGCTTGCGGCGCGGTGGCGTGCCAGAGCGAGGGTTGCAGCGGAAAGGGCTCGGCCATCTTGCGGCTCCTCAGATCGGCTTCAGTACGCGGCGCAGGAAATCCTGGGTCCGCGGATGGCGCGGCGCGCTCAGCACCTCGCGCGCCGCGCCCTCCTCCACGATGACGCCACCATCGAGGAACAGCACGCGGTCGGCGACCTCGCTGGCGAAGCCCATCTCATGGGTGACGACCAGCATGGTCATCCCCTCCTCGGCGAGGCTTTTCATCACGCCGAGCACTTCGCCGACCAGCTCCGGATCGAGCGCCGAGGTCGGCTCGTCGAACAGGATCGCCTTGGGCTGCATGGCGAGCGCACGGGCGATGGCGACGCGCTGCATCTGGCCGCCGGAGAGCTGGCCCGGATAGGCGTCGAGCTTGTCGGCGAGGCCGACGCGGGCGAGCAGGTCGCGCCCGCGCGCGAATGCCTCCTGCCGGGGCTCCTTCTTCACGAAGATCGGCCCCTCGACCACATTTTCCAGCGCGGTGCGGTGCGGGAACAGATTGAAGCGCTGGAAGACCATCGCCATCGCTGTGCGGATACCGGTGATCGAGGGATCGGTCCGGTCGACCTTGGTGCCGTCGATCAGGATCTCGCCGCCGTCATAGGCCTCCAACCCGTTGATGCAGCGCAGGATCGTCGATTTGCCGGAGCCGGAGGGGCCGACCAGGCAGACAACCTCGCCCCTCTCGACGCGGGCGGTGATGCCCTTCAGCACCGGGAAGGCGCCGAAGCTCTTGGTCACGCCCTCGATCTCGATCATCGCCCGGGTCATCGGCGCGTCCCCTGGCCGAAGCGGCGCTCGAGCCAGCCGACCGCCGCGATCAGCGGCAGGCTCATGCACAGATAGAGCAACGCGACCAGCGTGTAGACCGTCATGTTCTTGAAGGTCGAGGAGGCCAGCAGCGAACCCTGAAGCGTCAGCTCCGCGACGGTGATGGTCGAGGCCTGTGAGGAATCCTTCAGCATCATGATCATGATGTTGCCGTAGGGCGGCAGGACGATGCGGATCGCCTGCGGCAGGATCACCCGGCGCATCATCAGGCCCCAGCCCATGCCGATCGATTGCGCCGCCTCGATCTGGCCGTGGTCGATCGCCTCGATGCCGGCGCGGAAATTCTCCGACTGATAGGCGGAATAGGCGATCCCGAGCCCGATGATGGCCGCCTGCAGCGCCGTGAGCCGCAGGCCGAACTCCGGGAACACGAAATAGATGTAGAAGAGCTGCACCAGGATCGGGATGCCGCGCAGCGTGTTGACGACGATCCTGGCGATCAGCGACAGCCAGCCGATGCCGGAGACCCGCATCAGGGCCCAGACCAAGCCGAGCGCCGTCGACAGCGCAAGCGAGCCGACGGTGACGAGCAAGGTGAATTTCAGCCCCTGCAGCAGCAGCGGCAAGAACTCGGCGGCATCGCGCAGGAAGGTCTGCATGGCAGCTGGAGCCGATGCCTAGTCCAGACCCCATTTGGCCAGAATCTTGTCGAGCGTGCCGTCGGCCTTGACCTTGGCGAGACCGGCATTGACCTTCTTCAGCAGCTCGCCGTCGCTCTTGCGCACGCCGATGCCGATGGAGCCGGTGACCACGGCCTTGTAGGACTTCACCAGCCGGATATTCGGGAACAGCCCTTGCTTCAGCGTATAGGCCATGATCGGCCCATCGGCGAAGCCCGCCTGGATGCGGCCCGCATTGACGTCGGAGAGCAGGTCCGGCGTCGTCTTGTAGAGCTTGACCTCCGGGAAGAGCCCGGTCTTCTGTAGCGGCTCGACATAGACCGTGCCGATCTGAGCGCCGACCGTATAGCCCTTGAGATCGGCGAACTCCTTGTACTCCTTCTTGTCGGATGCCGGCACGATCAGACCCTCGCCGTAAGTGTAGATCGGGTCCGAGAAATCGATCACCTCCTTGCGGGCCGGGGAGATGTACATCGCGGCGGAAATCAGATCGATCTTGCCGCTGGTCAGGGAGGCGACCAGCGTCGAGAACTGCATGCCCTCGATCTCGACCTTGAAATCGGCGGCCGCGCCGACCGCCTTGATCAGGTCGACCATCATGCCGTCGATCTGCCCGGTCTTGGTGTCGAGGAAGGTGAAGGGCATGCCGGTCGGCGTCGAGCCGACCTTGAGAACCGCTTGGGCAGCCGCGGGAGTTGCGGCCGCTGCCGCAGCGGCGGCCATCAATGTCAGAAAGCTCCGGCGTTCCATGGCAATGTCCCCTCTTTATTATCCCGCGCCGTGAACCGGCGTCGGCTGGAATTTTCATGAGCATGAAGATACGAGCACAGAGCGCGCTTGCCGGCAAGCAATTTTCATGCACATGAAAGTTTGGATGAAGGAGCCGAGATGAGCCTGCCTGAGCCAGCCCCGACGCATCCGCATGTCGATCGCGAGATCGGGCAGAGATTGCGCGAGCTGCGGCGGCTGCGCCGGCTCTCGCTGGAAGAGCTGGCCTCGCGGACCGGGCTTTCGATCGGCTTTCTCAGCCAGATCGAGCGCGGCCTGTCCTCGCCGACATTGCGGGTGCTGGCCGCGGTGGCGGATGCGCTGGGCGTCGCGATCTCCGAGCTGTTTCCCGCCGATAGCCCCCGTACCGACCCCACGGCGACGATCGTCCGGCAGGCCGACCGGGGCGAGCTGCAGCTCTGGCGCTCCGGCATCCGCAAGCAGCTGCTCACCCCTCATGCCGAGGCCTCGAAGCTCAATCTCTATCTCGTCGAGATGGAGCCCGGAGCCAGCACCGGCGACGAGCTCTACATCCATCACGGCGAGGAGGCCGGGCTGGTGCTCAGCGGCACGATGCTGCTGAGCGTCGAGAGCGAAAGCTGGGTCATGCGCGAGGGAGACAGCTTCCGCTTTCTCTCGTCGCGGCCGCACCGCTTCGCCAACGGGCATGACGGGCCGACCCGCGTCCTGTGGGTGAACTGCCTATAGGTAAGCCCTAAGGCTTGCGCCTGGCGCATAACAAAAGGTTCTGGCACCCGCTCGTTCTGCGTTGCGGTAATCGCAGCCATGACCAAACGCGGCTGGACAATGCGGGCTTGCCGGCACCATCCATGAGGCCGGGGAGACGCTAGGGAGTTCGGCATGGCGAGGCGATCCAGCAGGATTCGCGGCGTTCGGCCGGCACGCGGCGCGCCGATGCCCGCACCGGCCCGGTCCGCCGGCGCGATGCGGCGCCCGTCCCGCGGGTCGACTATGCGGGCCGATACGGCCCCCTCCCGATCCTGACGATCCGCGCAACAGGAACCAGAACGATGACGGAAGCGCGACGGCCTTCATCCCCTCATAGCCAGACAGGCGCGGCCAGCGTCACCGGGGAGTTCGAGGTCACGCTCCCCGACGGAGCGGTGCTGCGGTGCCATTCTCAGGGCCAGGGCCTGCCCCTGCTGCTGGTCAGCGGACTCGCCGGCTCGGCCGATTTCTGGAACGATATCGCCGCCACGCTCGCACGCTCCTTCCGCGTGCTGCGCTTCGACCAGCGCGGGATCGGCGCCAGCAGCCGGGGCCGTGCGCCCTGCACCATCGACCAGCTCGCCCAGGATTGCCTGGCGGTGCTCGACGGCGCCGGCGCCGATCGCTCCGTGGTGCTCGGCCACTCGACCGGGGGCTGCATCGGGCTCTCGCTGGCGCGGCAGGCGCCCGAGCGACTCGACGGGCTGATCGTCAGCGGCAGCTGGCTGAAGCAAAACCGCTACATGATCGCGCTGTTCGAGACGCGGCTGGCGATCCTCGACCAGCATCCGCGCGCCTATGCCGCGACCGCGACGCTGATGGCCTATCCGCCGGCCTGGCTGGAGGCGCATTGGAATGTCTATGAGGCGGCCGTCGCCTCCGCGCCCTCGACGCCGGAAAGCCAGCAGATCGTGCGCGAGCGCATCGATGCGCTGCGCTCCTTCGACGGTTCGGCCTGGGCCGGCGACCTGGCGATGCCGGCGCTGATCCTCGGCGCGCGCGACGACATGATCGTGCCGGCCTTCCTCCAGGACGAGCTCGCGGCGGCGATGCCGGGCGCGCGCAAGACCCTGCTCGACAGCGGCGGCCATTATTTCCCGATCGCGCGGCCCGACGCCTTCACCGCCAATGTCGCGGAATGGCTCGGCGAGCTCTGAGATCCGGCAACATCATCGTGATCGGCTCTTGACCGGGAGCGGCGGCCGGGCTTCCGATTGGTCTAATTTTCGTCAGCGTCGGCTACCTATCCTGTCCGCCGACCCGCGAGGTGACCGATGGAGCCATGCGTCGCCAAGCACGCAACGCCGCTGATCGCGCTGGCGCTCGCGCTGTGCGCCGGCGCGGCGCATGCCGCGCCGGGCGATGCGGCGCTCGGCGCCTATCTCGCCGGCGAGTGCACCAGCTGCCACCAGGCCGATGGCCGCCAGAATGCCGGCATCCCCGCCATCACCGGCTGGCCGGAGGAGCAATTCCTCGCGGTGATGCGTTCCTACCAGTCCAATGAGCGCGAGAATGCGGTGATGCGCACGATCGCCGCCCGGTTCAGCGACGAGGAGCTGGCGGCGCTCGCCGCCTATTTCGCGACGCTGCCGGCAAGCCGCTGAGCCCTGTCGCGTTGTTTCGCAAGCCGAAGAGGATGAATCGATGAGACTGATCGCCAGCGCCGCCCTGCTCACCCTCGCCACACTGGCGTGGAACCCTGCCTCGGCGCAGGATGTCGCCGCCGGCGAGCGCTCCTGGAACAAATGCCGCGCCTGCCACCAGATCGGCGAGAACGCCAAGAACCTGGTCGGCCCGCATCTCAACGGGCTGTTCGGACGCCATACCGGCTCGGTCGAGGGCTACAGCTATTCGACGGCGAACAAGAACGCCGACATCACCTGGGACGAGGCGGTGTTCGCCGAATACATCAAGGACCCGCGCGCCAAGATCCCCGGCACCAAGATGGTTTTCGCCGGCATCAAGAACGACAAGGAAATCGCCGATCTGACCGCCTTCCTCAAGCAGTTCGGGCCCGACGGGAAGAAGAACTGACCGATCGGGGGCGAGTGCGCGGGCCCGGGCCGGGGCCGCGCCGCAACCGCCTGAAAAGCATTGCCGGCTATTAAATATGTTGGCTTGCGGCGCCGCGAATCACCATATGCTGTCCTTTAACAACTCAGTTGGGTGGGGACGCGTGGCGAAGGCGGTGGCCGGCAAGAAGACAGGGGAGCCGAAGACCCAGATCGGGGCGATCCCCTACCGGCTGCGCGACGATGGCGTCGCCGAGATCATGCTCGTGACGACCCGCGAGACGCAGCGCTGGATCGTGCCGAAAGGCTGGCCGATCCGTGGCCTCAAGGCGCATGAAGCCGCTGCACGCGAAGCGCAGGAAGAGGCCGGGCTGATCGGCGAGATCGGCAGGAAGTCGGTCGGCCAATATACCTATTGGAAGCGCAAGCCCGACCAATTCGTGCTCTGCAAGGTCAGGCTCTACCCGCTGAAGGTGAGAGAGCAACTGGCGAGCTGGCCTGAGCAGGCCGAGCGCCGCTGCCAATGGTTCACCCAGGCCGATGCCGCCGATCTGATCGACGAGCCGGCACTCGGCGCGATCGTGCGCGGTCTCAAGCTGAAATAGCCCCGCCGTCATTTCATCAGGACCGGCCGCTTGACCTTCCAATGATAGGAAGGTGTAGCCATCTTCGCAGACAGATCGAAGGTGACGCCATGCCGATGTCCGCCAAGTCTCTACCTGCGAAGTCCTTATCCGTCCCGGCCGCGGCGCCGGGAGGCAGCGAGATCACGCTGCAGATCGCCGGGATGAGCTGCGCCTCCTGTGTCGGGCGCATCGAAAAGGCGCTTGCCGGCGTGCCCGGCGTCCTCGGCGCGCAGGTCAATCTCGCCACCGCGCGGGCAACGATCCAGGCGGTCGATCCCGGCATGACGCCGGCGCTGATCGCCGCGGTGGCGGCCGCCGGCTATGAAGCGACCGAGCGCGGCCCGGATGGCGGCGGCCCATCGGGGGGTGGCAAGGGCGAGGCCGAGCAGGCCGCGCTCGGCCGCGCCGTCGTCGTCGCCGCCCTGGCAACACTGCCGCTGATGGCGATCGAGATGGGGCCGCATGTCAGCGACGGCTTCCATCACTGGCTGCTCGGGTTGGTCGAAGGCTCTACGCTGAAGCTGGTCAGCTTCGCGCTGGCGAGCATCGCGCTGTTCGGGCCGGGCCTGCGCTTCTTCGTGAAGGGAGCGCCGGCCCTGGCGCGGGGCGAGCCCGACATGAACGCGCTCGTGATGCTCGGCGCCGGCGCGGCCTATCTCTATTCCGCCATCGCGACCTTCGCCCCGGGCTGGCTGCCGGCCGGCACCAATCACACCTATTTCGAGACCGGCGCGGCGATCGTGACGCTGATCCTGGTCGGACGCTGGTTCGAGGCGCGGGCCAAGGGGCGGACGAGCGACGCGATCCGGCGGCTGGTGCGCCTGCAGGCGCGCACGGCGCGCGTGCTGCGCGAGGGCGGCGAAAGCGAGATCGCGATCGAGCAGGTCAAGGTCGGCGATCAGGTGCTGGTGCGCCCGGGCGAGAAGATCCCGGTCGATGGCGAGGTCATCGAAGGCGCGTCCTATGTCGATGAATCGATGGTCACCGGCGAGCCGGCGCCGGCAGCCAAAAGCGTCGGAGCGAATGTGATCGGCGGCACGATCAACCGCAACGGCTCGCTCGTCTTCCGCGCGCAGAAGGTCGGGGCCGACACGCTGCTCGCCCAGATCGTGCGCATGGTCGAGCAGGCGCAGGGGGCCAAGCTGCCGATCCAGGCGCTGGTCGACCGCGTCACCAACTGGTTCGTGCCGGCGGTAATCGCCGTCGCGGCGCTCACCTTCGCCAGCTGGCTGCTGCTCGGCCCCTCGCCAGCGCTGACCTATGCGCTGATCAATGCCGTGGCGGTGCTGATCGTCGCCTGTCCCTGCGCGATGGGGCTGGCGACGCCAACCTCGATCATGGTCGGCACGGGGCGTGCCGCCGAGCTCGGCATCCTGTTCCGGCAGGGAGCGGCGCTGCAGGGGCTGAGCGAGGTCGCGACGGTCGCCTTCGACAAGACCGGGACGCTGACCAAGGGGCGCCCCGAGGTCGTGCGCGTCGTCGCCGCCGAAGGGTTTGCCGAGGAGGAGGCGCTGCGCCTCGCCGCCTCGGCCGAATCCGCCTCCGAGCACCCCTCCGCCGAGGCGATCGTCAGCGAGGCGAAACGGCGTGGCCTGGTGCTGGCACGCGCCGTCGGCTTTTCGGCGGAGCCCGGGCTCGGCATCGGCGCCGTGGTCGAGGAGCGGCAGGTGCTGGTCGGCTCGGCGCGGCTGATGGCGCAGCGAGACGTTGCGCTGGGCGATCTGGCAGGCAAGGCCGAGAGCTTCGCCGGGCAGGGCGAGAGCCCGCTCTACATCGCCGTCGACGGGCGGATCGCCGGCCTGGTCGCCGTGGCGGACCAGATCAAGCCGGGCACGCCGGAGGCGATCGCGGCGCTGCGGACGCTCGGCCTCAGGATCGTGATGGTCACCGGCGACAACCGCATCGCCGCGTCGGCGATCGCCGCGCGTCTCGGCATCGACGCGGTCGAGGCCGAGGTGCTGCCCACCGAGAAGGCTGCGATCGTCAAGCGCCTGCAGGGCGGCGGGCGCAAGATCGCCTTCGTCGGCGACGGCATCAACGATGCCCCCGCCCTCGCCCAGGCGGATATCGGCATCGCCATGGGAGCCGGCACCGATATCGCGATCGAGAGCGCCGATATCGTGCTGATCTCGGGCGATCTGCGCCATGTGCCGGAGGCGATCGGCCTGTCGAAGACGGTGATGGCGAATATCCGCCAGAATCTCGGCTGGGCCTTCGGCTACAATGTGCTGCTGATCCCGGTCGCCGCGGGTCTGCTCTATCCGCTTTGGGGCGTGCTGATGTCGCCGGTTCTCGCCAGCTTCGCCATGGCCTTCTCCAGCGTGAGCGTGCTGGCCAATGCGCTGAGACTGCGCCGGTATGCGGCTGGCGGCAGCGCTTCCGGAACGATGCCGCGGCCGGTTCCGGCGACGGCGTGAGGAGGGAGATGATGAATATCGGACAGGCCGCCGAAGCCTCCGGCGTCAACGCCAAGATGATCCGCTATTACGAGCAGATCGGGCTGATCGAGCCGCCCGCCCGCTCGCAATCGGGCTATCGCGTCTATGAGGAGCAGAACGTCCATACGCTGCGTTTCGTGCGCCGCGCCCGCGGCCTCGGCTTCTCGATCGAGGAGACCGGGGCGCTGCTGGCGCTATGGCGCGACCGCACGCGGGCGAGCGCGGACGTGAAGGAGCTGGCGGAAAAGCATATCGCCGCGCTGGAGCAGAAAGCCGCCGAGCTGCAGGCCATGGCCACGACCCTGCGCGATCTCGTCAGCCATTGCCATGGCGACAAGCGACCGGACTGCCCGATCCTGGCGGAGATGGGCGCCGAGCGGCGAAGCTAGCGCCGCATCGCCTCGGCGAGACGCGGCGAGAAGCTGCGGCTCGGCCTGCGCACGACCACCACCGACCGGTTCGGCGTCGTCACGGTGGTGCGGTTGGCGGCCTTGCGGATCAGCGGAACCACCTCGGCGACCGGAACGCCCATCAGCTGCGCGGCGAGTTCCGCCTGTTGCTCGGGCGAGTCGCTCATGCATTGCGCGGCCGTCACCGCCTCTTCGAGGGTCGGCGGCTCGACACGGGGGCGCAGGATACGCGGCGGCGGATTCTTGTAAGCGGGCATGACAGTGCTCCTCGCTCTCTAAATTACCACCGATTGTGCATTGCACAAGATTGCATCCGATAATTTACTGCATTGCAACAATCGCAGGCCGTCGGCCGGCCGCCTAAGCGCGCTTGGTTACGCCTTTTGAACGCCAAAAATCGGCATGAGAGTGACGCCCGGCCGCGGCATGGCTTGCACTGCCTTGCCCGAAAGCGCTCCGGCCGATGCGAGGAGAACCGCCATGACGGCCGCAATACCGGCTCATTCCGCTCCGCTCTCCCGGGTCAGGCCGCCGGCGCCCGTTCCGGAAGAGCGGGATTTCGGGCGGCTCGAGCTGCTGCTGCGCCTGCGGCGCAACCCGCTGACGATCTGGCGCAGGCGCCATTTCCAGGAGCCCGTCGTCGCCGGCGAGGGGCCGCTCGGCTATGCCGTGGTGATCAGCGATCCGGCCCTGGTCCGCCATGTGCTGGTCGAGAATGCCGGCAATTACCGCAAGGACGATCTGCAGCGGCAGGTGCTCGCGCCCGGTCTCGGCGAGGGGCTGCTGACCGCCGAGGGCGAGGCCTGGAAGCGCGCGCGGCGCACGCTGGCGCCGCTGTTCACGCCGCGCGCGGTCACCGCGCTGGCCGAGCGGATGCAGGGCCCGGCCGAGAGCCTCGCGACGCGGATGGCGCGCCGCCGCAGCGGGCGCATCGTCGATATCGCGCCGGACATGACCCGGGTGACCTATGACATCCTCGCCGAGACGATGTTCTCCAACGCCATCGCGGGAGGCGCCGAGGCCTTCGGCAAGGCGCTGACCCGCTATTTCGAAACCCAAGGCAAGCTCGACCCGCTGGATGTCCTGCGTGCGCCGCCCTGGCTGCCGCGCATCGGCCGGTGGATGGCCAAGCCGGCGATCTCCTTCTTCGAGGCGCAGGTCAGCGCGATCATCGCCGAGCGCCGCGCGCTGCATGCCAGCGGGACCTGGCGGCCGGCGAAACCCGATCTGCTCGATGCGCTGCTGGCCGCGCGCGATCCGGAAACCGGCGCGGGGCTGAGCGAGGCGGAGATCGGCGCCAATATCGTCACCTTCATCGGAGCCGGGCACGAGACCACCGCCAATGCGCTGACCTGGGCGCTCTATCTCGTCGCGCTCGCACCGGATGTGCGCGACGCGCTCGAGGCCGAGATCGACGCCGAAAGCGAGGACCTGGCGGCCGCGGCGATCTCGCCCGAGCGGCTCACATTGACGCGCGCGGTGATCGAGGAGGCGATGCGGCTCTATCCGCCGGTGCCGTCGCTGTCGCGCACGGCGCTGGCCGACGATCCCGCCGGCGGGCGCTGCCTGATCCCGAAAGGCGCCTTCGTGGTGATCGCACCCTATCTCCTGCACCGGCACGAGACCTTGTGGCGGGAGCCGGAGGAATTCCGGCCGGAGCGCTTCCTGCCCGGAGCGCGCGAGACGATCGAGCGCTTTGCCTATCTGCCATTCGGCGCGGGCCCGCGCATCTGCATCGGCCAGCAATTTGCGATGGTGGAGGCGGTGACGGTGCTCGCCACGCTGCTCAGGCGGCTGCGTTTCGACTATGCGGGGGCGCAGGCGCCCGTCCCGGTGCAGCGGATCACGTTGCGTCCGCAGGCGGGAATGCCGATGCGGCACTCCTCTCGGCGCGACGCCGGCACGGTGATCAAGCATGGCTGAGTGAGGCTTTCAGCTCAATTCAACAGATCGGAATAAGTCGGGCAATCTAGCGCGGCCGACGACTGGACGCCCGCTGACCGACGCCGATTATAACGCTTGGTCAGCAGCATTCGATAGGCCAATCTGCCTGTTCGGCCTCGGCGATTTCTAAAGGCATATTGAAAATTGTCGGAAAGGCGCCAATCTTCGGCACCACTTGCCCTGAAAAGGCCAATATGGGACAGATGCCGCGTGTGGTGCCATGGCCCTGATCGGCTTCGCGAAAGCGTCCCTGTCGTTCGCAAAGCTTCGCAGATCGCAGGCACCATGACTTTCGTAAAACAACTTTGTTTGGGGTGACGTGATGCATGCCAAGACCTTGAAGGCTGGAACGATCCTCGTCGCGGGCGCGCTTGCGCTCGGCGGCTGCACCGCGTCGCAGGAGCGCGTCGCGACCGGCGGCGCTCTCGGGGCGGGCGCGGGCGCCCTGATCGGCGGCGCGGTGGGCGGCTGGCGCGGCGCGGCGATCGGCGCGGCGATCGGCGGCCTGACCGGCCTGGTGATCGCCGATGCGATCGAGAAGGAGCGCGCTCGCGAGGCGGCCTATATCGCCGCGCGTTCGGGCGGCGCCAATACCCAGCGCTTCCGCAATTCGAGCGGCCAGGACGTCGTCGTCCGCGCCCGCACGGTGCGCACCTACAACAACAGCTCGGGCCAGCGCGTGCGCGTGGTCGAGCGGACCGTGACCCGCAACGGCCAGGCGGCCGGCAGCGACCAGGTCGAGGTCAATCTGGCGACCAACGAGGCGTCCGGCATCTGATCCGGAGGCCAGCAGATCGGTCCTCCCTCTCCGGAGGGAGGACCAGTGGGGACGAGCATGACAGCGCGACCGCTGCCGCGACTGATTTCCTGGGTGATGGCAGCCTGCCTGAGCGCCGCATTGCCGGCGTTCGCCGCCGCACAGACCCAGACCTTCCCCGGATATGACCCGCAGGATCCGATCGGATCGGCGGCGAAGGAATTGTGGCGGCGCATCGAGAAGCAGTGCGGCCCGCTGAACGGGCCGGTGCGGCTCGGCACCGCCTCGCGTCCCTGGCCGGAGAACGCCTTCTCCAAGGACCAGGGCAACAACATCATGCAGCAGGTCCATGCCGCCTTCTCGCGCCTCGACGGGGTCAGGATGGCGCCCTTCGTCGATATCGGGCCGGTGCTGAACATCAGCGACACCGGCATTCTCGACAGCACGCTGGCGGGCAATGCGCGCGAGCAGCTCAGCAAGATCGAGATCGAGATCCGGGCGACCGGCCAGCGCGTCGGCCCGGCCACGCGGCTGCTGCTCTCGGTGCATGGCTGGAACGGCTATGAGAGCTGCTCGCCGAGCCTCGATCCGTTCACCATCCCCGAGGAATTCGTAGGCGAGATCTATCGCCGGACCGATCATATCTTCGACGAGGTGGCGAGCGCGGTCTGGGAGCAGTCGCTCGACACCTCGAACACGCTGGTCCTGTCGGCGACCATGCTGAACGGCGCGCCGGTCAATCCGAGCTGGCTGGAATTCTTCTCCAACCGCATGCGCAAGGCGCTCAGCAACCAGAACGAGGAGGAGAAATCCTCGCGCATCCGCGCGCCGCGGCAGGTCGCCTTCGCGATGCTGCACGATGCCTCGCTCGATCAGGAGAAGCGCTGGACCGCCAGCGTCACCGTCGAGCCGCGGCATAACGGCTTTCGCATCTCGGTCACGGCCAGCCGCCACAACACCACGCCGGTGTTCAGCGGCGGGCTGATCGCCTTCGACGACCTGCCGGCGGCGACGCAATGGGCCGCCCTCGGAGCCGGCGGCAAGCGCCCGAGCGCCGTTCCGGCGCTGTCCGAGACGCCGCTGCGGATCGAAGGCAAGGTCGAGCCCAGCCGGGGCCTGCAGCAATACGCCTTCGCGCTGACGCGCGAATCCTATGTCGAGGTCGATATTCCCGCCACCAGCCTGCGGGGCGCTGGGCCGGGGGCCGGACAGCGGCTCCTGGTCGAGGTGTTCGCGCCCGGCCACCCCTCCTTCAAGACCATCCACATCCCCAATCCGAGCCGCCCGCATCTGCGCCGCTACCGGCTGGGGCCGGGCCAGTACACGATCCGCGTCGCCAATACCGGGCCGACCCGGCTCGAATACCAGCTGCGCGCCCGCGCCGTCGACACCGGCACGATGCTGCAGCCGGAGGCGCCCGGCCGGCTGATCCGCCGCTTCCAGGACTGGTATGCCAGCGTGGTCGAGAACCCGCAGACCGGCACGCGCACCTGCTACGCCTATACCGCCGCCACCGAGGCCGGGCCGCTGAACTGGCGCGAGCAGGCGCCGTTCATCCTGCTCTCGGCGCAGAGCGAGGGCAGCGGCGAGATCCAGCATCTGATCGAGGACAAGCGCTATTACCGCGAGGGCACGGTCGAGGCGATCGTCAAGGAAGGCGGCGTTCCGCGGGTGCTGAACGCCAGCGCCACCGCGACCGGCAACTTCATCCGCCCGGTCAAGGAAGGCTCCAACGGCCAGCCGATCCTCGATATGGACGCGATCGCCGGCTACAACAAAGGCACCACGCTGGAGATCAACGGCACCACGCCGGATGGCAGGCCTGCCCATGTGATCTATTCGCTGCAGGGCTACCGCGCCGCCGTCAACGCGATGTCGCTGGAATGCGGCCGCCGCGACCTCGCCAACGCGCTCGTCTGGAAATAAGCGTCCGCGATGCTCTCAGGCCAGCGCCAATGCGGCCCGTGCCGGCTCCCCGTCCTGCGCCGCCTCGAAGCGGATCAGGCCGCGCCTGATCGGAACGGCGCCGTCGAGCACCGCCGCGAGCGAGCGGGCGGAGCGCTCGAGCACGCCGAGCAGCCCCGGCGCCAGGCGCGGATCGCTCCAGATCTCCTGGGCGCGGCGCCCGAAGGGCACCAGGAAGGGCTCGAGCCCGCTCCAGGCCAGCACGATCTCGCGCGGCCGCGCCGCGGCCTCGGCGAGGCCGAGCAGGATGCGCTCGATGATCGGGGCCCAGACGCCGTCGTCATAGCGCCCGGTGGGCAGCAGCACGATCAGCCGATCGGCGCCGGCCAGCGCGCCGTCGAGCTGGGATTGCGCCTGCGCCGGCTCGCGGAACAGGCGCGGCAGCAGGCGCGGCGCGAGGAAACGCGCCTCGATCTCGCGCCCGGCCTGATCGGCGCCCTCGGCCAGAGCGAGCCTGCGGACCGCGACATCCTGCGCGGCGACAGCCTCCGCCAGCGCCGGCGGCAGCGAAGCAGGCAAGGCGGCGAAGCAAACCGATTCCGTCGTCATTCTCGTCCACTCCGCCAGCCGGAGCCCGCCATGGGCCCCTCACCCCTGCCGCAAGGTCACGCCCAAATGGGGAATGTCCTGTTCCACCAATGTCTTGCAAGACGGCAGGCCATCGCGCAAGCTCTGCGCTCAGCCTCCGCCCTGGCGCCCCTTCTCCGGAGCCCGTTTCCGTGACTGCTTCCGCGGCGCCGGTCGCCATCATCTGGGACGGCTCACATCATGTCGCCGCGATCTGGCGCGAGGGCGGCGAGCTCGCCCGCTTTCTCGCGGCCGAGGAGGCGGGCGGCCGTGTCAGCCTGATCGCCGCGAGCGAGGCCGGCGACGGCGTGCTGACCGGCATCCTGCCGCCCGGCAGCCGCGTCGTGCATGCGGTCGCGCTGACCCCCGAGGGCATGCAGGCGATCCCGGCCCAGCTCGACGAGCGTCTTTCTCTCGCCGAGGCCGATCGCGGCGCGTCCGGCCTGGCGCTGGTCCAGGCTCGCCTCGGCGGGCCGGGCCTGCTTTGCGTCGAAACCAGCCCGGCAAGCGCGACGAAGGCCGCGGCCGACGGGCTCGCCGCCAGCGGGTTCAACCAGCTCGGCGGCGCAGCGGCGGAGGGCGGCTTGCGGCTGCTGGTCGGCCCCTTCCTGCACCCCGACGACGAACGCGCCACGGTGACGCGCCTGTCGGCGACCCGTGGCGAGGGCCTCAGCCTCGTCTTTCAGGGGGAGGAGGGCGCCTCCGGCGATGCGATCGCGAGCGGCGTCCTCGTGGCGCATCTGCCGGCGGCGATGCGCGAGGCGCGGCAGGCGCTGGGACAGATCGACCAGGACCTGCGCCTCGCGATCGAGGCCGAGCTCGACATGCTGGCGAGCGCGCCGGCAGACCAGCGCGACAGCGACGCCAGCGGGCTCGGCCGCGTCGCGGCGCTGCGCCGGGGCTTTCGCCTGCTGCGCCCGGCCCTCTCGGCCGATGGCGGCTGCCGGCTCGACCTGCCGGAGTGGAGCGAGGCGGACGATATCATCGTCTTCGCCGAGCCGCGCCGGCATCTGGTCTGGGCCGGCGAGGGCCAGCCCGTCGCCGGCGCGCCGATGACGCTGCGCTGGCAGGAAGGGGCTTTTTCCGCCGTCTCGCATCGGGAAACCTATGCGGCTTCGGCCGCGACAGGGCTGACGCTCGGCGGGCAGCGGGGCAATGCCCTGGTGCTGGCGGCGCCCGGAGCGAGCGCGCCGCTGCATGACGATCTGGCGCTCGCGGCAAGGCGTCTCGCCGACGGCCTCTGGCAGGCGAGCGAGCTGCGCCCGGCGCGCCTCGGCGCCGTCCTCCAGGAGATTTCCGCGGCGCGGCAGGCCGGCGCGCCGAGCGGGCCGCTGGCGCGCCTGGACGCGCAGGCGAAATCCGCCGCGGGCAGCCTGCTCGAGGCGCTCGCCGGAGCCGCCGGCATCGATCCCTCGCGCGCCGATGAGCTCGGGGAACGCCCGCTCGGCGAGCAGGTGGCGATGGTGATGCGGGCGCTCGCGCAGCCGCGGCTGACCGCCCGCGCCTGCGCGATCCGCATGCTGTTGCCGGCACCCGGCGGATCGGACGATGCCGAGATCGAACGGCTCGTCGGCTGGTACGAGGATCCCGGCCTGCCGCAATCGCTCGCCCGCGAGGCGATGGCGCTGGCCGGCCATGACCGGCGCGCGATGCGGCTGCTGCACGATATCGCGGCGAGCGCGCATCAGAGCTGGCTCGGCCTCGCCGAGGTGGCCGAGGTCGAGCAGGTCGTGGCGGAGGCGGCGGCGCGGCGCGGGCAGAAGCGGCTCTCGCCGCTCGATGCCCTGCTCGCCGGGTTGCGCCGCCAGGCGCCGCGCCAGGCTGGACCGGCTGCGGCGCCGGGGCTCGAAGAGATCGCCCGGATGCGGGCGCAGCTGGTCTTGGCCGCCGAAGCCGCCGGCGAGACCGGTGCGATCCGCGACGAGCTGGAGCGCCGGCTCGGCGAGCTGACGCCTGGCGAGATCGTCCTGCTGCACGGCCATTTCGCCGGGCTGCGGCGCGATGCAGAGCAAGGCCTCGCCGCAACTGCGCTGATCCAGAGCTGGGAGGCGGCGGCTGGTTATCCGGGCCTCGCGGCGCGGGCCCATCGCAGCGGCGAAGCGCTGCGCGGGGCCGAGCGGCTGGCGGCTGCGAGCCGCAGCTTCTGCGCCGCGCTCGCGACGATCGACGGCCTGGCGCCGGCGCTGTCGGCTCTGGCAGCCGAGATCGACGCCGTTCTCGGCCCGGCCGAGCACGCAACGGAGCGCGGCAGAAGCCTGCGCACGACGCTGGAGGCCTATAGCCGGCTGCTGCTGGCACAGCTCGCGCTGCGCGAGGCCGATGCCGCCTTCGCCGCTATTCCCTTCGCCGCGCGGGCTTTGGCCGATCCGCAGGATACCGGCTTCGGCGCCGCCTATCGCCGGCTGCGGGCCGGCGCGGGCGACACGCTGGCGCGCTATCTGGCGGCGGCAGCCGCCGTCAGCGGCATCGATCATCGCTGGGGCGTCACGCTCGCCGGCGGCACCGCCGCGAGGCCGGACGCATGAGCACGCTGCCCTGCTACAATCTCGAAACCCGGCTGGCGAGCTTCGCGACCACCGTCGCGCTCGACCGCAGCGGCGAGCTGATCGAGCTGATCGCCTTCGAGGCGCCGGAGGACATGATCAAGGCGGCGACCGTCGCGCTGGTCTCGCATGCGCCGAACCTGGTCAGCGGCGTCGATATCGGCTGGCTGCAGGTGCCGGCCCTGCTCGACAAGGCGGCTATCCGCGCCGGCGAGCGGCTGGTGCTGGCGGTGCGGCGCGAGGCGGTGATGCGCGCCGTCGCGCGCCATCGCGCCCAGGCCGAGCTCGACAGCGACGCCAGCCTCGACATCGCCTTCTCGACCATCGTCGAGACGGCGAGCGGCGCGCGCGCCTCGCCCCGGCGCACCCTCAAGATCGCCGTCCTCGCCGGAGCCTCCCAGCCCTCCTGGGCGATCGAGGCGAGCGAAATCGACCTCGATTCCCCGCAATCGGGCAAGCTCGTGCCGGTGAGCCAGCTCGCGATCGAGGTGCCCAAGGACATCGTGCTCGAAGGGCGGCGCGGGCTGATGGTCGAGGCGAGCTGCTTCGGCATCAACGCGCAGAACCTCTCGCTCAGCATCGCGGCGCCGCTCGACCACTCCGTGTCGCTGCGACGGTTTCCCGATGCCGGCGCGAGCACCTGCCGCCACCTGATCTGGATCGCGGATGCGCCGGCCCTGGCCGGCCAGGCGATCCGGCTCGATCTTTCGCTCGCCCGCGACGCGGTCCTCGATTTCGTCGACGAGACGATCCAGGCCAATGCCAGAACGCCGCTCCAGGTCAGGCTCACCGCCAAGCTCTCCGGCTGGGTCGGGCAGGACGGAGCCGGGCATGACCCCGACGGGCCGGCCAAGCCCTGGGCGAGCGCGCCCGAAGCCCGGTCGATACCGGTCCGCAGCCGCAATGGCGGCGAGGTCGCGCTGACGATCGCCGGCCGGCACCTGGCCTGTCCGCTCGACCAGCCGGCCCGCTTCACGATCGAGAGCGGCCTCAATGCCGAGGTCGATCCCGATGACGAGACCTCGATCGTCCGCTGCGACGGGCTGGTGATCGATCTGCGCCGCTGGCCGCTGACGCGCACCGCGCCGCTGACCGTCGAGGTCACCAGCCGGATGGGCGAGAGCGAGATCGCGGAGCCGCCGGTGCCCTTCCCGCTCGAGATCGTCCGCGAGGGCGATTTCGGCCGGCGCGGGCGCGCGATCGTGCCGATGCAGGCGCTGACCACGACATTGTCGCGCGCGGTCAGGACCGGCGGGGCCAATGTGCTACGCGGGCCGATCTCCGTCTTCCTCTCGATCAAGGCCGGCGACGAGGACGGCCGCGCCTTCGCGCAGGCGACGCTGCCGTTGCGCTATAGCCGACGGGTCCATCGCCTGCCGATCTGCATCGATCTCGGCGCCTCGGCGACCTCGATCTGGTCCGGCGCGCCGCGCGCCGCCGGGCGCGCCACCGAGATCAAGCCGCTGGCGCTCGGCAGCTGGCTGGCGGCGCATGTCGATCCGCGCCATGGCGAGGCAGGCTTGCAGGATTCGGGCGCGGTGCCGCTGATCCCGAGCCAGGTCGGCCTCGATTCCGGCAATCATCTGCGCGCCGACCATGCGCCGCACAGCCTGCCGGACCTGGCGCTGATCGGATCGGACCGCGCCGCCGTGGCGCGGCGGCTGAAGGCGTTCGGCCGGCGCTACGACGTTTCCGCTCCGGCCCCGCCGCCGCAGGCGGGCCTGCCCGAGGGCGGCAAGCGCGTCGATTCGCTGAAGGCCGCGCTCACCTCCGGGGCGGTCTCGCTCACCCTGCCCGAGCAGGTGCATCGCTACGACGCCAATAGCGATCGCGTCGTCGCCACCAACACCGTCGAGATAGCGCCGCTGGTCGCCGATGTGCTCGACGAGCTGGTCGATCTTTATGTGCTGCGCCTCGGCGAGGACCGGCTGCGCGTCGAGGACCAGGCGCCGGCGCCGGTGGTGCCGCGCATCCTGATCTCCTGCCCGAGCGGGATCGCAGACGAGATCGCCTCGCGCTACCGGGCCGCGCTGGAGCTGTTCACGCAGCGGCTGGAGCGGCTCTATCCGGGCGCCAGCAGCATGCCCGACACCGCCGTCACAGTGCCGGAGGCGGTCGCGGCGGCGCGCTATGTGGCGAGCCTGCCCGAGGTCCGCGCCGCGGTACCGGACCAGGGCGAGGCGCTGCTGGTGACGCTCGATATCGGCGGCGGCACCAGCGATGTGGCGCTGGCCAATCTGCGACGCGACGGCGACCGGCTGAGCACGACCACGCTGGCGACCTTCGGCCTGCCGCTGGGCGGTGACCTGATCGACGAGGCGCTGACCGAGATCTGCGCCCAGCTGATCGACCGGGCGATGGAGGGCCAGGAGGGTAGCTGGCAGCCGGCCTTCGCAGAGGCTTCCCTGGCGCGCGCGATCCAGCGCGAGGATGCCGGCGCGGCCGCGGCGCGCGCCTGGCTGCGCCGGGCGGTGCGGCAGGCGAAGGCCGCGCTCGCCGCGGAGCTGACGGCGAAGGCGGAGGCGGCGCAGGCGCATTATCGCTGGGAGGCCGAGGGCGCCGGGGAGGGGCTGGTGCTCGTCCTCGCCGAGGTCAAGGCGACTGGCGAGCCGGCCGGCCTGTTCGTGCCGCAGGGGGCGCCGAAGCTTGCCGAGACGCCGGCGAAGGATGGAATCCGGCTCTGGCTCGAGGAGCCCGACAAGGCCGGGCTGCGCCGCCTCGTCCTGTCGCTCTCGCGGGCGGCACTGGAGACGAAAGCCGGCGAAGCCTCGCAGCGCCTGGCCGAGATCGGCGCCGTGCTCGGCGGCATGCTGCCGCGCATGGCCCGTGCCGCCGGGCCCAACCCGGTCAAGCGCCCGGCGGTGATCATGGTGCCGACCGGCCGCGCCGCGCTGTGGCCGCCGATCTTCGAGGCGATCGCGGCCGAGGCGCAGGCCAGCCGCGCCGCCTTTCCGTTCCAGCGGCCCTTCTCGCCGGCGGCGATGAAAAAGGCGGTGATCGCCGGCGCGGCCATTCTCGGCATCGAGGGCGACATGGCGGGCAGCACCGTGCTCCACCGCAACCCGCTCGGCATCGCGGCGATGGCGGTGCAGATGCGCGATCTCGGCGCGACCGGGCTGCGCACCGAGTTCGCCGCCGAGCGCATCCATTATCTCGGCTACGATATCGGCTCCGGCGACCGGACCCATGCCGAGCATGACGAGGCGGCGCCGAGCCTGGGCGGACGGGCCAATCTCGGCCGGCGCTTCCAGTTCGTGCGCACGATCCCCGGGCTCGACCCGCAGGGCAAGGCGCTCTCGCGCCTGCGCCCCCTGCTCGGCGGCCAGGACCCGATGGTGCTGCTGGAGGGGGATTCGATCGTCGAGGCGCATCGCGAGGGGCTCGACGGCTTCGGAACCTGCGAGATCACCAGCGAGGTGCTCTCCCCGGTGAGCCGGAAGGTCACCATCGTCTCGCCCAACGAGGGCTGGGAAGCCTGCTGGCGGATCGAGCATGATCGCGCCTCGCGGATCTATTGAGCGCCGCGATGACCAGCCCGGCCCGGAAAACCGCTCCGACCCGCGCAAGGGCGCAGGCGCGCACCGATACCCCCTTCCTGCCCTGCCAAGCGAGCTGAGCCATGGCCTTGCCTGACCTGATGGACCTGGTGATGCATGACCCGCGGCGGCTGACCTCGCTGCGCGCCGTCGCCGGCGAGCCCGGCGGGGCGATGCCGGGCATCGAGGACCTCTGGCGCAAGCCGGTATTCAGCCTGACGGCCGGCGGCCAGCCGACCAAGGAAGGCAAGGTCTCGCTGGAGGACCTGATCGACCGCCATCGCGGCATCGCGCTGATCGACGGCGGCGGCGGGCCGCAGCCGATCGACGTGCCCTTCACCTCGCTGGTGGTGCTGACCGCCGAGGCGCTGCCCGGCGCGCAGGAGCTCGGCCGCTTCATCGCCGACCGGATCGAGCAGCGTTTCCGCGACGTGATCGACCCGGATATCGGCGTCAGCGTGCATGTCGAGCAGAGCCTGCATGCGACGGCGCCGGTCGCCGTCTATCTCGGCCATGGCGTGCAGGCGCCGCCGGGTCGCATCGCCCATGGCGAGGTGGTGATCCGCCAGGACGCGCAGACCGCGATCGGCCAGCCGGTGATCGGCGCCAGCATGCCGGGCGGACTCTATCCCGGCCAGGCGCGCTTCGCCTTCTCGCGCAGCGAGATGCTGACAGCCGCCGTGCACCCGGACCTGCCGGCCGGCACCATCTTTTTCCTTGGCCGCTACCCGGTCGACGCCTCGGCCCGCGATGCCGGCGGGCTGCCGCTGCTCACCGCCCTGCCGCAGACGCCGGAGGCGCGGGCGCAGGCGATCCAGGTCGAGGCGCTGCCGCTGCCGGCGGGCGGCACGGTCGATGCCCGCTTCGAGATCCTCGGCATCCGCCCGCAGGTCGGCCGGGTCTCGCTCGGCATGGTCGACGTCACGCTCGACCGGCGGCCCTGCCGGCTGCAGGGCCAGCCGCCGAAGGGGCCGCATCTGGCGGTGATCGGCCTCGCCATTCCGGAGAATTTCGGCGGCCGCCGAATGGCGCGCTACTGGGTCGAGCGCAGCCATGGCGGCCGGCTGCTGTCCTCGGCCATGCTGGCGCCGCGCGACAGCATCGTCGCGCAGGGCCGCGACGCCCGCCGCTACGACCGGCGCGAATTGCGCTACAGCCGGGCGGGTGGCGAGTTCCGCGCGACCAGCATGGGCTTTGACAATCGCCGCCGCTCGCTGCTGATGCTGGAGGATGGCGAGTTCGGCTATATCGGCCTGCCGCGCGAGCAGACGCCGATCGCCTTCGGTCCCGACCAGTCCTCGCGCGGCTATGGCAGCTTCGACTGGCTGGGCGAGGCGGTGCGCGTGCAGTTCGGCTCCGGCGTGGTCGAGCGGCTCGACGCGCTCTACGACCACAACCCGGTCGGCTTCATCGCCGCCGCGCCGGGCGGGGTCGCGGTGCAGTCGGCCGGCGACATCTGGATCCTCGGCGAGCGCAAGGCGCAAGCCGCCGGCACCTGCATCATCCCGCCCAACGGGCCCTTCGCACTCGGCCCGCTGGTGGTCGAGCTCCGGGAGGCGTCATGAGCCATCCCCTGTTCCGCGGTCTCAAGCGCAGCCTCGCCGCGGTCGCGGTCGGCACCGTCACGATCACCGGCTTCCTGTGGCTGTCGGGCGGGCTGATCGGCGAGCTCGCCGCCAGCCGCGCCTGGATCAAGCAGCCGGATTTCACCGAGACCAGCCGCTCGAACGAGGACCTGTTCACCCAGGCCGTCTCGACCGGGCTGATCTGGCTCGATCCGGCGGGGCCGACGATCCGCTCGCAGCCCTGCGAGGCGCTCTATGACGACTCGCTGGCGGTGCCGACGCCCCAAGGTGCCAAGGCGTTCTCGCGCACGCTGCTCGACCGGCTCTGCAACCTGCCGGCCGGGGCGCAGATCCGCTCCGAGATGCTGGCCTGGAACAACTCCTTCCTGATCGCCGCGGCCCGCGACGATCGCGCCGCCGACCGGCGCTGCGCCGACGGCACGCCGCTGACCCTGCCGGTGGTGCCCGCCGGCTGCCGGCCTTCGGCCTGGACCGCGCGCGTCGCGCAGACCACCGATCTCGCCGCGCCGCTCAATGTGATGCCGAACGCGGTGCCGCCGCCGCGCGATTTCGCCGATTTCGCCAAGCGCCGCGCCAACCAGCTCTCCGACTGGTCGCTGTTCGGCCCCTTGCGCCAGCCCGACGACCGGCTGGCCCTGTCGACCCGGCTGCCGGCCGGCAATCGCCGCGTCACCGTCGACATGATTCTGGAGCCGGCGCGCATCGTCGTCGGCAATGAGCGCGTCAATCTCGACCCGAAGCGCGACGAGCAGACGGTCCGCATCGCCGGCCTGTCGATCCAGGCCGAGCGGATCTGCTCGGACAGCGACGAGTTCGCGACCTGCGCCGAAGAGGCGACGCAGGGCCTGCCGCATGGCTGGCGCTTCGCGATCTCGGGCGCCCGCCGGCGCGAGGTCGAGATCGCCTTCGAGGGCACGCCGGTGCGCGCGGTGCCGCCGCGCGCCCGCGAGATCCTCGGCAGCAGCGGCGCGCAGAGCGAGGACGGCAAGGTCAAGCTGTGGCGCTCCGCCCATATCGAGGCCGATTGCGAGCGGGCCAGGAGCAAGCTTGTCTGCGAGCTCGGCTGGCGCGGCGCCGTCACCCAGCGCCGCAGCGGCGCCGGCCGCGCGCTCGCCTTCGCCGACGGAACGCCGGCGCTCGACGGCAACGGCGTGCCGCTGCCGGTGGTCGACGAGCTCGGCCTCACCGCGATGATCGGCTACGGCTCCGGCGATGTCGGCTCGCTGGCCGCGGCGCTCGGCCGGGCCCGCACCCGCGAGAACCTGACCCTGACCATCGAGCCGCGCCTGCAGAAGCTGGTGCAGGAGGCGGTCTACGACCATATGGGCGAGCGGCTCGGACGCGGGAAGCGGCCGCGCCGCCCCGGCCCGCTGCCGGTCAACATGGCCCCGGAGCAGGAGCCACCCGACCAGGGCGACGGCCGCGCCGTCGTGCTGCTGATGGATGCGGGCGACGAGCCGGGCTCGCTGCTGGCGATGGCGAGCTGGCCGGATTTCGTGCCGGGCATGCACAGCTGGGACATCCAGGCCCTGTCGACCGGGCGCGACAGCGATTCCCCGCTGGCCGGCCATGGCTGGCGCGCCGGCGACGTCCACACCATGCCGGGCTCGACCTTCAAACTGGTCACCGGCCTTGCCGGCATCCTCGCCATGCGCGAGCAGCCGCGGCTCGCCGACATCATCATGGGGCGCACCCCGCCGGCGCAGCAGGCGGCGATCTTCGGCATGCCGGGCGGCGGCGGGCTCAATGTCGACGGCGTGCCGATCACCAATTACGGCGGCTCCGGCTTCAATGTCGGCATCCTGTCGCCGGCCCAGACCGGCTGCCCCGATGCCGGACGCGGGGCCCAGATCGGCTTCTGCGAGGCGCTGATCAAGTCGTCGAATCTGTGGTTCGCCGGGCTGGCGCTGACCATGGACGGCAGCAAGGTCGGCGGCCGGCCGACCACCCAGCCCGGGCGCACCGGCACCATCCTGGCGCGGATGACCGAGCATCTCTATCCGATCACCCAGCCGGGCGTCCTCGCCCAGCCGGGCGTCGACCTGACGCGCGGCATCGTGCCGGGCGCACAGCGGCTGACCGGCGAGGCGCTCGACCTCGCCGTCGAGGACAAGCGCAACGCCCGCCGCATCGACCTCGCCACCAACTCCTATGGCCAGGGCGTGCGCGCGACGCCGATCGCGATGGCCTCGATCTACGGCTCGCTCGGCGCCCGCAAGGTGATCCGGCCGCGCGTGCTGAAGCCGGTCTCGGACGTCGCCGAGACGCCGCAGCCGAATGAGGGGCAGCCTGTGATCCCCGGCCTCGACCCGCGCCAGGCCGAGCCCTTCCTCGACGATGCGCAGCGGGGCCTCGCCGGCGTGGTGAACTCCCCGGGCGGCACGGCGGCGGGCGTGATGGCCTCGCTGCCGCCGGATGTGCGCCGGCGCATCTTCGGCAAGACCGGTACGGCCGACACGGTCGAGGGCATGAACTCGGCCTGGTTCGCCGGCTGGATGGACAATGTCGCGGGCCGCAAGCGCGTCGCCTTCACCTGCCTGGTCTCGCACACACGCGAGACCGGCGGACGCGCCTGCGGGCGCCTGATGGCCGGATTGCTCGGCAAGGTCGCAGCGCTCGGAGATAAAAAGTGAGCGAAACCACCGCGCTGCGCCAGTTGCTGGGGCGCTGGCTGACCTTGCGCCCGTTGCGAATGCCGCGCCTGCGCTTCGGCGGGGCGGGCGGGGCACTGACCGGGCTGATCCTGCTCGGACTGTCGCTGCTGGTGCTCGGCTTCTGGTGGCACAACAGCAGCCATCTGATCGAGACGGCGCGGCCGGTGGTCAGCCTGGAGCGGCTCGACCTCGCCCTCGCCCGCGGCGAGACCGCGACGATCGGGCGGCGCGAGCTGCTGCAGCCGCAGCGCTTCGACGCCGCCGAGGCACGCCATGTCGCGATCAGCCGCGACCAGAACGGGCGCGTGACCATTCGCAATGTCGCCAATACGCGCCGGCTCTGGCTCGACTATGCCAATGGCTCCGGCAGCTTCTCGGCGCGCTGGCGCTTCGCGACGGGCGACCGCGTCGCGGCCGGTGCGCTGGCGATCGCCGTCGACGAAGCGCGGCCGGGCCGGCTGGCGCTGACGCTGACCGAGGCCGGCCGGCCGGGCGCGCGCAAGCTGGTGCTTGAATCGACCGGCCCAGTCTCGCGCCTGCAGCTCGACGGCAATCCCCTCCCCGTATGCCAGCCGCTTTCGGCGGCCGATCGCGTGCGCGAGCTGGTCACCGGGCTGATCGCGACCGACGAGCGCGGCGAGGACAGACTGGTCTCGCTCGGCGGGCGGCTGACCTGCTCGGTGCGCGAAGAGGCGCATGTCGCCGCGAGCGCCCTGCCCTTCAAGGCGCTGACCATCGTCGGGCGCGGCGGCGGCTATTTCCTGGCGCCGGGCGATGCGGTCGACGCGCCGCGCCCGCCGGTGGTCTTCGCACGCGGCAACCAGCGGATCACCGATTTCAGCGACATCGCCTGGGAGCTCGATCCGGAGGGGCCGGCGCGGCTCAGCCATATGATCATCGGCCGCACCCGCTATGCCGTCGAGATCGGCGAGGAGGCGGGCGGACGCCTGCCGCTGCGCCTGACGCCGCTGAGCAAGACGCATCGTTTCGCGCCGGAGGATGCCGAGCAATTGCGGGCCACCGCCACCAGCGAGGCCGTGCGCCCGGTGGTGACGCCGCCGCGCCAGCCGATGTCGGGAGCGGAGATCGGCAACCCGCTCGGCTCGCTCAACGGCGTCGAGCGCATCGTGCGCCTGGCGCTGACGCTCGGCCTCGCCGCCTTCGGCATCCTCTCGGCGATGCACCAGGCCACCGCCTTCCGGCGCGGCTCGCTGCTCGTGCAACTGGTCGGGGCGCTCGGCGCGACCGCCTTCATCGGCGCGACGACAATGCTGGTGCTGGCGCCGGAGCTGTCGCGGCTCGGCGGTGTCAACCTCTCCTACGAGTCGGCGCTGCATGCGACGATCCTCGCCTATGCGATCGCCTGCCTGCCGATGATGGTCGGCCCGCGCTTCACCACGCCAATGCGGCTCGCCTGGCTGGGCCTGATCATGCTCTGCTGCCTCGGCAGCCTGACCCTGCTGGCGCTCGGCATCGATGCCGAGAAGACCGACTTCACCATCCATGCCGAGAAGAACAAGCTGCTGTTCTTCGACCTGATTCCCGTCGTCGCCACGGTCATCGCCCTGCAGCCGCAGCGCTCGATCGCGGCCCTGCCGCGTTCCTTCTTCATGGGCGTCGGCTTCAAGGACCAGCTGCTGCGCGCGGTGCCGGCAATCCTGATCCTCGCCGCCTTCATCGCCTGGGGCGTGCTCGGCACCGAGACCGGCGTCGCCGGTTTCCAGCCGGTCGAGCTCGGCAAGATCGCGCTCGTTCTGGTGCTGGCGCATATCTTCCTCGGCTTCTCGCGGATCGACTTCTTCTACAACCAGCGCCACTACGTCTCCTGGCTGACGGTCAGCCTGGCGACTGTGCTGATCTTCGTGCTGTTCCTGACGGCGATCCCGTTCCTGAAGAGCGACTACTCGCCGGCCCTGATCATCATCGTCACCGCGGTGGTGCTCGCCTTCGCCTTTCTGCTGCCCAGCACGCTGAAGCGGCTGGTCGAGATCGCCTTCGTTTTCCTGCGCCGTTCGGACGCGCCGCAGCGCAAGATCCGCCGGCTCGGCTGGCCGCGCGGCGGCGTGCTGGCGCTGGTGCTGGTCATCCTGCTCGGGATCAACGCGGCGCTGATCTACGCCTTCCCCGGCCTGGTGACCTATGCGATCTCCGGCCAGTGGCGCCTGCCGCAGGACCGGATCGCCGCGATCGACGTGCTCGAGAAGGCACGTGGCGGGCCGCTGCGGGTGCCGGCCGAGCGGCTGCTCACCTGGTACGACCTCGACCATGCGACCCGGCGCAGCGCCGCAGCCGGCGAGACGCGCACTCCGGACGTGATCCATCGCGATCTCGGCTTCCAGCTGCTGCAATCCAAGGTCGCGCTCGCCGAGATGCCCTGCACGCTGGCGCGGCTCGATCTCGGTCTGGACAAGACGCCGCCGGAGGTGCGCCGCGCGCTGGATGAGCTGCCGCCCTCGCCGGTCTCGCTCTGCGCCATGCTGCCGGGTGCGCGCGCCACGCCCATCGCCGAGCGCAAGGGCGAGATCCAGGACGAGACGGCGAGCCGCTTCACCGTCAGCGATCTCGTGCGCCTGCCGGTGGTGCAGAACGACTTCATCGCGACCTTCCTGATGGTGCGCTTCGGCCTCCCGGCCGGGCTCGCGCTGCTCTTTGCGCAGATGGTCACCGTCTTCGGCCTGCTGGCGCTGGCCGTCAGCCTGATGCGCGAGCGCGCGATGGGCTCGGCCCAGGAGGGCGCCAATCGCGGCATGGCGATCGTGCTGGTCGGCATCGCGACGATCTTCGCGCTGCATTGGAGCATTTCCTGGGGCAATGCGCTCGGGCTGCTGCCGGTGATGGGCCAGCCAATGACCTTCATCGCCGCGGCGACCTCGCACCATATGCTGATGGCGCTGCCCTCGATCGCGATCGCGCTGATCGCCGGGCGGCTGGCGGCGATCCGCCAGCTCTCGCCGACCAGCGATCCCCCGCCCTGGGGGCTGTGGCGCGGGCTGACGCGGGCGGGGCTTTAAGGGGCGATCAGCGGCGCTTGATCTCGATCGAGAGCGGCTTCGGCTCCTCGATCTGGATCACCGGGAAAGTCGTGATACCGGCGCGGGTCGCGGTCGGGTTGAAGACCAGCCGGGTCGCGCTCGACTTCGAGGCGACGACCGAGGGGCCGGTGCCGGGCTGGAATTTCGCCCGGGCCGGGGCGATCGCGTCGATCGCCAGCCCGCAAATGTCCTGGCCGTCGATCTGGATGCTGGCGGCCTCGGCGACGTCGACCGCGGCCTCGTTGTAGCGCGGGCGCAATTCGTAGATCTGCGCCTCGCAGCTGCTGCCGGACGGCGGCGAGAGCGTCACGAGCCGGGCCAATGCCGGCGCGGCCGGGCCACCCTGGGCGCCGGCCTGTTGCTGCGGCGACGGCTGCTGCTGGACCGCGGCGGATTGGGTCTGCGGCGCCGGGCCGCCCTGGGTCAGCGGCGGCGGCCGCACCGGATCGGCCGGCGCGTTGTCGCGCAGCGCGAACCAGGCCGCGCCGGCGGCGCCGGCGAGCAGCACCAGAGCCGAGGCGGCGATCAGCGGCAGGCGCAGGGAGGTGGCGGGGCTCGCCGCCTCGTCGCCCAGCACCGAGCGGCGCGCCGTGGCCGGGCGCGGGCTCCGGAGGGTCTCGGCGGGGGCCGGCGCGGCTTCAGGCGCCGGCGGAGGGGGCGCCGCCGCCGGCGGCTCGACCTTCGGCTGCGGCTCGAACGGCTTCAGCGCCGTCGAGGCCGAGGCCGGAGCGGCGGGCTCGGCCTTCGGCGGCGCCGCTTCGGCGACGAAGCTGCCGCTGCGCAGGAACTGATCGATCGGCGCGGCAATATCCGCGAGCGTCGCGACGATGGCGATGTGATGCGGCTGGCCGGCCAGGATCTTGCCGAGAATGGCGGCGGCACGCTCGGCCTCCTCGCCATGCGGCACCAGGGCCAGCACCGGGGTGCCGCCATGGCCGGCATCGGCGAAGAGATGGCGCGAACGGTCGATCTTGGTGGTGAGATGGTATTCCTGCTGGGTGACGCGTGCCTCGGCGGCGGTGTCGGCGACGGAAAGATCGACCGCGCCGGTGCCCCAAATCAGCAGCCGGGCCTCGCCCGCCTTGTGGGTGACGGCCTCGCCATGGGCCAGCGCGCAATGGGCGGCGATGGTCGGGACCATCCAGCTCTTGCCCTGGTCGATGGCGCAGGACGCGGCGAGCCTGTAGCTGCCGCCATCGGGCAGGCCGAGGATCTGGCGCAGCGGCTCGCCCGGCCGCAGCATATTGGCGTATTGCGTGCTCCAGGGCTCGCAGACCTCGGAGCTCTCCGTTGCGAGCACGACGCGCGAGACCGGCACGCGGGCCGACCAGGCTAGCTTCTTCAGGATGATCGGCTGATCGGTCGTCGGAACGACGACGAAGACGCCCGAGCGCCTGATGGTCTGGTCCCCTGCCATCGCCCTCTCTCGCAGGCCCGTCTTTCTTTGCTGCGAGCCTGTTCCTAGCGCAGGGGCCCGCTTCGCCCAAGCGGAAATGTGCTTGAATTACAGGAGATAAACGCCCGCGAGCGGATTGGCGAGCATCAGGCGCAGCAGGTCGCGCTCGGCGTCCTGGCGCGGCAGGTCGACGACGATGTGCTTGTCGACCGGGGCCGGCAAGCCAAGGCGTACCACGCCCTCGATCGAGACGACCTCGATCATGGTCGGCACCGGGTCGGTGTCCGAGAGGCACTGGATGACCAGGGCCGGCGGCGCATCGTCCTCCTCGATCACATCGAGCTCGAAGGAGCCGATGCGCCGGTGCGTGGCGCTGCTGTCATAGGCCGCGGCAGCCAGTTCGCTACGCGCCACGGCCTGCAAGGAAAGCAAGCGGCGATAAAGCCGCGCTGCCTCCGGATCGGTGCGGATGGCGCGCTCGGCGGCGAAATTGACCGGCTCGCCGCGGGTGCGGCGGGCATGCGCCCACAGATCGGCGCGGCTGATCGTGGCGGCGACCTCGTCCGGCGGCTCGGCGCTCGCCAGCTCGGCCAGAACCAGCCGAGCCGCGGCGCGCGCGACGCGCGGATCGTCCTCGAGCGGCGTCTGGTTTAGGAAGTCTGTCATGGCCGTTTCGGTCGTCCCTGATAGCGCTGGGCGAATATCTCGGTGAAGCGCGCTTCGTCGCCGGTGGCCTGTGCGACCAGGTCGACCGTCTCACCGAAGCGCTTCTGTTGCCTGTTGATCCGGTGCAGGGCTCCCGCAACGGTTCTCAGGGCTCCCCCATGCCTTGCAAAGATCAGGGCCAGTTTCGCATCCTCGATCCGGAAACTGGCGCGATCATGCCGCCAGCGCCGCAGCAGCTTCAGCCCCTCGGCCGCGGCCGCCTCGCTCTGGGGGCCGCCCAGCGCCTCGAGCGCGGTGCCGATCAGCAGCAATTCGTCGAGCCTTTTGCCGAGCCCGGCCAGCGAGCGGGCGATGGCGGCATAGTCGAAAGGCTCCGGGCTCTGATCGACCTGGCCGCGATTAGAGCCGGCGACGCGCCGGCTCGCCTCGACCAGGCGGTTTTCCCAAGGTGCCACCGCACGCGAGCGCACCAAGGTGAGCGGCTGCTCATGGGCGAGCGGCAGCAGGGCCAGCGCCCGGCCGATCGCTTCGCGCTCTTCCTTGTTGAGGAATTTCGGCTCGGCCGGCAGGCGCATCAGCGCGGCATAGACGCGCTCGCGCAGCACGCCGTCCTCGTCCTCCTCGGGCTCCTCGTCCTCCTCCTCGGGCCCGTCCTGCTCGAGCTCGCCGAGCATGCCCTGGCAATCGAGCCAGGCGATCAGCGCCTCCTCGGGATTTTCGGAGGGCTGGCGCGCCATCAGCGCATCCATCGAAGCGGGGGCGATGAAATCGCGGCGGCCGACGCTGGAGCGTTCCTCGCGGACCAGCGCGCTGAAGCGCTCGGCGAAGCGGGCGAAGCTCCAGGTTTCGCCGTGCAGCAGGGCGAAGCTCCACAGCGAGACCAGATCGTCCGGATCGAATTCGCGCTGGCGCTCGCGCCGGCCGCTGGCGTTGAGGAAGGCCTCGCGCTGGCGGATGAGATCGGCAAAGGCGAGCAGGGGCAGATGGCGCCGGCGCCAGGCCCGCATGAAGCGCGCCGGCTCCTGCACCGCCCGCTTCAAGCCGTCCTCGTCGAAAGAGGTCTGGGCGAAGATCGCGTCCAGCGCGGTCCGCAAGGCCGCGAGCCCGCCCTCGGACCGCTCGTCGGCCTCGGCCGCGAACAGGAAATCGGCGAGGCCGAGCGCGCGCCTGACCCTGCTCCAGGAGAAGGAGCGCGTCTTGGCGTCCTTGCCGGAGCCGTAGGCGAGGCTGATCTCGGCTGCCGAAGCCTCGACGACGGCGCCGCCGAGTTCGGTGCGGACCGGCTTGTCCTGGCGCAGCGGCCGCAGCAGGATGCCGCTCTCGTCCAGCATGCAGCCGATCGCCGCGTCCCGGGCCGGCATCCGCGGCCCGGCGGTCAGCGCGCCGAGTGCGAACAGGACCTGCAGCATGTCCCAGAGCGGAAGATCGGCGTGCTCCGAACTTCCCCCGGTGATGGCGAGGACGAATTTCTCGGTGTCGCGCGCGGAGAAGCGGCGCGAAGACGCAATGGTACCGATCTCCGCGACCCGCGCCGGGTCGATCCCCCAGTCCATATGTCAAATATCCGCGTCGGGCGCAGGCCTTCACGCGTGCGGGCTTCCCAGCCATCCCGCCGCGCCGGCCGGCGCATTGCCGTTATGCCGTGAAGCTACCAAGCCGCCCGGTTTCTGTCGACCGGGCGGCGAAATTTACAAGGCAGGACGGTGACTTAACGTCATCCGCCGGCATTGCGGTCAGCGGGTCGCAACCTTGCTGACGACCACGCGGTTGCCCGAGAAGGTCACCTGACCGTTGAGACCGACCAGCTCCATCATCAGCCGGAAATTGCGGGTGATCCGGGCGGAGTCGGCCGAGGTCGAGTAGAAGAAATCGGCCGAGGTCGCGGTCATCTGCGTGACGCGATGGGCGCGGTAGCAGCCCCAGCGCACGATCTCGCTCTCGATCCGGTCGACCTCCGCGGCGGTGAACTCGCGCAGCTGGATCATGAAATCGGTCGGCAGATTGTTGCAGCCGTCCGGATTGCCCTGGGCGATGACGGCGCCGCCACCACCGCCGAGTGCGACGCCGTCCTTGCCGACGACGGCCGCGCCGGCCATGCCCGGCCGGGCAAAGCCCTCGAGCTTTTGCGCGATCGCGGCGCCGAGATCGGTGGCGAGGACGCGCGAATGGGTGCCGACCGTCTCGAGCAGGCATTCGGCTCCGCAGGGATTGGGCAAAGCGGGCAGCTGGAAGCCGCCGACCTCGAAGGCCGCGATGAACTGGCCGGAGCGGACATTGAGGACGCGCCCGGCGATGCGGATCTCCGGGAAGCGGATATCGGCGGCGACGGCACGACGCGCCGAGGCATAGATCTGGTAGACCACCATCGCGTCGATCGGGGTCGAGACGGCGCGGGCGGTCTCGATCAGCTCGGAGTCGCGGCGGCGCACCCGGCTGGTCGGCGCGATGCCGAGCGCCAGGCTGGTCTCGTCATAGACCTGGAAGCCGCGGGTGTTCAGATACTCCGAAAGCTGGAGCTGAACCCGGTTGAAGATCCGGTTGTTGCGCGGAACGGTATCCGGATCGGCATCGTCCGACATCACCAGCAGGTTGATGCGGGAATTCGGCGCTTGGGCCTGTGCCGCCCCGGCCAGGGGCAGCAGCAAAGAAAGGCCGATCATGAGACGCTTGAAGAAAGACATGACGGTTACCCCTGGAACAGGCGGTTGAAGCGGGGACGGCGGGCTCAGCCGGTGATGGCGATGACCTCGACGCGTCGATTGACGGGCGAATAGGGATTGCGCGGGTTGCGCAGCATGTCGGGCCCGAAGCCATGGGCCGCCAGCCGGCCGCTGGCGATCTCGCCATAGGAGACCAGCCAGTTGCGGACCGCGGCGGCGCGCTCCTGCGAGAGCTCGACATTGTAGTCATAGGCGCCATCGGCGCTGGTATGCCCGGCGATCAGGAAATGCTGATCGGCCAGGATCGGATGGCGCAGCGCGAGCGCGAGCCGCAGCAGCGTCGCTTCCGCGCCCGCTCGCAGGGCGGCGGAGTCGTTGTCGAAGAAGACGGTGACCTCGACGCGGCGGCTCAGATCGATCTCGATCTCGCCATAGCCGCCCCGGGTCTGGACACGGCGGCGCACCGGCGCGGCGCGGCGCACCACGACCCGGCCGCCGGCCTGCTGCGCACGGTCATGCGGCGCCAGCGAGCGCAGGATGCTGGTCGCGGCCTGGTCGGTCTGGGCGAGCGCGGGCACCGCACTCAGCAAGGGCAATGTGAAAACGAGGCCGCCGAGCGCACGGCGGGACAGAACCGGAAAAGCTTCGATGTCGTCGTTATGATCGTCTGCGTGCGTCACGGCAGGATCCCCTCTTTCAAACCTCTATCGCACAGCCATCAAGGCCTCGACAATGCGACGGCCGGCTCGGATCGGGCACGGGTCGCAGCAATGGCGTCGGCCGGGCCTTGGGCTCGTCTGCAGCATTTTCGCATGGCGTCATCTGGCGCCTATGACGGCCGATCGGGGCTGCGCGCAGTCCCGCGTGCAATGACGCTGCGAAAGCGTCGCAAACCCCTCCAAGGCTGCGCCAACGATCCCGACCGATCCTTTCGCAGGAGAGCCATCATGGGCCCCCAGACTGCCAGAAGCGGATTGCGCCACCGCCTCGCTTTGGCGGCTTTCGCCGTCGTCGCCGCGAGCGGCGCCGCCGTCGCCCAGCCTGACACCGCCCCCGAGCAGCCGAAGATCGCGGAACGGCCGCAATCGCTGAAGCTCGAATCCTCGACGCCGACGGTCTCGCTCGGCGTCGCCCAGGCGGGGCGCGAGATCATGACGACGCGCCAGATCCCCTTCGCGCCCGGCAGCTGGGAGGTGACCGCCGAGGCCCGGCGCGGAATCGCGCAGCTGCGCGACATCTATCGCGGCAACGCGCCCAAGGGCGCGCCCTTCGTCATCCTGGTCTCGGGCGGCGATGAGGTCGTCAATTACCGCCGCGCCCGCGCACTGCGCACGGTGCTGGTCGAGATGCAGCTCGAGGACGCGGCGAAGGTCGCGATCGCCGCCCGTGCCGCCGGCGAAGGCCAGGCGGAGGACGAGGGCAAGGCGCGGGTCGACCTGGTGCCGCTCGATCCGTCGCGCTGCGGCGGCTGCGGCGAGATCCCGTTCCGGACCATCGTGCTCGATACCGGCGTCGCCAAGCTGGTGCGCGCCAGCGCCGAGGACGTGATCGTCGCCGCCCGTTCCGAGAAGGAGGCCGCCGAGGTCAGCTCCGCCCCGCTGCCGCCTGCCCGCCCGCAGGCCCAGAAGGCGCAGAGGACCGAGCAGCGCGCGCCGCGCCTGTCGGCCCTGCCGGCGCCGGAGGAGCAGGCGCTGCGCCGCCGTCCCGCCCGCAGCCGCGGCGGCTGTGCCCGGCCGGACATCATCATCGACGATTATTATCCGGGAGGCCCGCTGATCGGCTGCGACGGCTCCTATGGTCCGCGCCCGCGCTGGTAGAAGACGCCATTCTCGGGCGGAGCGCAGCGGAGGCCCGAATCTCATCGACGAGATGCTCGGGTCTGCGCCCGAGCATGACGGATATCAGACGATCTGGTTCAGCAGGGCGCTTTCGCCGCGCTCCAGCCGGGCGAGGTTATCGAGCAGGATGTCGACGACATTGGTCTCGTAGGCGCGCGTCTCGCCGGCGCTGTGCGGGGTGAGCAGCACCTGCGGCATCGCCCAGAGCGGCGAAGCGGCCGGCAGCGGCTCCTCATGGACGGTGTCGATGCCCGCCCCGGCGATGCGGCCGGCCTGGAGGGCCTCTATCAGCGCGACCTCGTCGACGACCCGGCCGCGCGCGACATTGATCAGATAGGCGCCGGGCTTCATCGCCGCGAGCGCGGCGGCGTCGATCAGGCCTTCGGTCTCGGGCGTGAGCGGGCAGGTCAGGGCGACGAAATCCGCCTCGGCGAGCGCGCCCGCCAGCGCGGCCGGCGCGATGATCCGCTCGACATTCGGCTCCGAACCGCTCCGGCGGCGCACGCCGACGACGCGCATGCCGAAGGCGGAGGCCAGCGCCGCCAGCCGCAGCCCGATCCTGCCGAGGCCGACGATCACCAGGGTGTGGCCGCCGAGCTCGTCCTCGCGGCGCGAGCGATCGCCGATCATCGGGCGCCAGATGCGGCCGGCCTGGTTGTCGCGGGCGAGATGGAGCTGGCGGGCGAGCGCCAGGATCAGCGCGATCGCATGCTCGGCGACGGCCCGCTCATTGCCGCCCTGGGCGCTGGCGAGGCGCACCCCGGCCGCGGCCAGCTTCTGCTTGTCGAACTGGTCGGTGCCGGCGCTGATCGACTGGATGAAGCGCAGCCTGCCCGCAGCCTCCAGCATCTCGTTGCGCCAGAGCCCGGAGACCACCAGCACATCGGCCTCGGCCACGCGCGCCTTGAGCTCGTCGACGGTCCTGACCTCGAAGCTGCGCGCGGCGCCGTTGCGGGCGAGATATTCGTCGCGCAGCTGATAGGCCGCGTGGGCGAAAGCGATGGTGAGCGCGTCCTGCTTCGGCCAAGGCTGCATGCGTCGGGTCTCCTGATGGCGTCGTGAAGGTTAGCCCAAGCCGGCGTGGCCTGTCCTGGCGCTGGCCGCATGCGCCGGATGCGCGGGCCGCGTCAAGCTTCCGCGAGCGCCCGCGCCAATCGCGTCCAGGCGGCCTCGTCGGCCGGCAGGCCGAAGCGCAGGCGCGAGGCATCGTGCTGGAAGCGCCGGACATAGAGGCCGGCGCGCCCGAGCCGTGCGAACAATCCAGGCGCCGCCGCCGATTCGAGCAGGCGGTAGAGCGCCGTGCCGCCGATCACGAGGCCGCGCCCGGCGAGCAGCGCATCGAGCCGCGCGGCGTCCGCGGAACGCGCCGCCGCGGCGGCGGCGAGCCAGGCGCGATCGGCCAGGGCGGCGGTCCCGATATGCAGCGCCGGCCCCGCCACCGCCCAGGGACCGAGCATGGCGCGCAGCCTGTCGATCAGGTCCGGCTCGCCGATCGCGAAACCGAGCCGGAGCCCAGCCAGACCATAGGCCTTGCCGAAGGAGCGCAGCACCAGGGCCCCCTCCGGCAGGACCGGCACGAGGCTCGCGCCGGGCATGAAATCGCAAAAGGCCTCGTCGACGACCAGGAGGCCGCCACGGGCGCGCAGGTCGGCGGCGAGAGCGGCGAGCCGGCCCGGCGCGATCACCCGCCCGTCGGGATTGTTCGGATTGACCAGCACGACGACAGCCGCGTCGCCGGCCTCGGAGAGATCGGCGATCTCGCGCAGTTCGGCCCCGGCCTTGCGCCAGGCTTGCGCATGCTCGCCATAAGTGGGGCTGAGAACGGCGACGCCCGCACCCTGCGGCATGAGCCGGGGCAGCAACTCGATCAGGATCTGGGTGCCCGGCGCGGCAAGGATGCGGCTCTGCACGCGGACTTGATAGGCGCCGCGCGCCGCCGCCAGCAGCGCCGCTTCCTCGCTCGCGCCCGGAAGGCGCTGCCAGAGGCTTAACGGCAGCGCGGGAAGCGGATAGGGGATCGGGTTGATACCGGTCGAGAGATCGATCCAGGGTTCGGGCGCATCCGGGAACAGCGCCTTGGCCGTGGCGAGATCGCCGCCATGCCAGATCCCCTCCTCCCGAGGCCCCGCCTCCATGCCCATTGCGGACCTCACTTCAGCTGTCCTGCCCGCCACGCTGCCGCTGCTCGCCGCCGCCCTCACCATCGAGGCGGCTGTCGGCTATCCGGGGCGCCTGTTCGCATGGATCGGGCATCCCGTCACCTGGCTCGGCCGGCTGATCGGCCTGCTCGATGCAAGACTCAACCGCGAGGAGGCCGGTTTCAGGAGCCGGCGTCTGGCGGGCGTCGCGGCCTTGCTGATCCTGCTCGCGATCACGCTGGCGTGCGCGCTGGCCCTGGCCGCGCTCTGCCGGCTCGCGGGGGCGCTCGCCTTGCTGCCGCTGGCGCTGCTGGCCTCGACGCTTCTCGCCCAGCGCAGCCTGCACGAACATGTCGCGGCGGTCGCCGACGGGCTGGAGCGGGAGGGGATCGCCGGCGGGCGCAGGGCGGTGGCGATGATCGTCGGCCGCGACCCGCAGAGCCTCGACGAAGCCGGCGTATCGCGCGCAGCCATCGAGAGCCTGGCGGAAAATTTTTCGGACGGCGTGGTGGCGCCGGCGCTCTGGCTGGGGCTCGGCGGGCTGCCGGGCGCCGCGCTCTACAAGGCGGCGAACACCGCCGATTCGATGATCGGCCACCGAACCGCGCGCCATCTCGCCTTCGGCTGGGCGGCGGCGCGCTTCGACGACCTCGTGAACCTGCCCGCCTCGCGGCTGGCGGCGCTGCTGCTGATCGCCGCCGCGGCGCTCGGCGGGCGCGGCGATGCCGGCGCCGCCTGGCGCGCCCTGCGCCGCGATGCGCATCGCCATCGCTCCCCCAATGCCGGCTGGCCGGAGGCGGCGATGGCTGGCGCGCTGGGCCTGCGGCTGGCCGGGCCGCGCGTCTACGGCGCCGTGCGGGTCGAGGATGGCTGGATGGGCGATGGCCGGGCGCAGGCGAGCGCCGCCGATATCCGGCGGGCGCTGCGGCTCTATCGGCGGGCTTGCCTGCTGCTGTGGGGGCTGGCGGCGGCGGGAGCCGGCGCGGCGGTCGCGGGGCTGGGGTGATGCGCGGCCGATCTGCCGTTACGACGAGGAATGATGACGTTCTTGCTTGATGTGAATGTGCTGATCGCCCTGATCGACCCTTTGCACATTCAGCTCAGAACTCGATCCCCTCCTGCGCCTTCACCCCGGCGGCGAAATGGTGCTTGACCAGGGTCATCTCCGTGACGAGATCGGCGGCCTCGACAAGCTCCGGCTTGGCGTTGCGGCCGGTGACGACGATGTGCAGGTCCGGCCGGCGGGCCGCCAGGGTCGCGACGACCTCGGCGAGCGGCAGATAATCGTAGCGCAGCGCGATATTGAGCTCGTCGAGCACCAGCAGGCGGATGCTCTCGTCGGCCATCAGCGCTTTCGCCTGTTCGAAGGCGCGGGTCGCCGCGGCGATGTCGCGAGCCTTGTCCTGCGTCTCCCAGGTGAAGCCCTCGCCCATCGCGTGCCAGGAGACCTGGTCGCCGAAGGCCTCCAGCGCCTTGCGCTCGCCCGTCGACCAGGCGCCCTTGATGAACTGGACCACGCCGATGCGCCAGCCATGGCCGAGCGCGCGCAGGATCAGGCCGAAGGCGGCGGTGGACTTGCCCTTGCCGGGGCCGGTGTTGACGATCAGCAGCCCCTTCTCGAGATGCTTGCTCGCGACCTCGGCGTCCTGGACCGCCTTGCGCTTTGCCATCTTCGCCTTGTGGCGGGCGGCATCCTCGTCGAGCGTCATGTGATCTCTCGTCATTTCACCTGCAGCGGCAATCCGGCGACCATGAAGACCACGCGGTCGGCCTGCGCGGCAAGGCGCTGGTGCAGGCGGCCGGCCTCGTCGCGAAAGCGCCGCGCCAGCCCATTCTCCGGGACGATGCCGAGGCCGACCTCGTTGGAGACCAGCACGAGCGGCCCCTGCGCCTCGCGGCAGGCGGCGACGAGCTCGCCGGTCGCGATGGCGATGTCGCGCTCGCCGAGCAGGAGGTTGCTCAGCCAGAGGGTCAGGCAATCGACAAGGATCGGCCGCCCCGCCGGCAGGTTGCGAATCGCTTCCGGCAGCGCCATCGGAGCGTCGGTCGTCAGCCAGTCGGGCGAGCGCCGGGCACGATGCTCGGCGATGCGGGCGCGCATCTCCTCGTCATAGGCCTGGCCGGTCGCGATATAGCTCCAGGGCGGCGGCAGCGCCTCGATCAGCGCCTCGGCATGGCGGCTCTTGCCTGAGCGGGCGCCGCCGAGAACCAGGGTGAGCGAGGGTGGGGTCATGCTGGCCTCCGCGCTCCGGCCGGGAATGATGCGGCACTCCATTGCACAGCGCGGCAGTCATGGCTAATGATCATCGGCGACGGTGCCTCGGCAACGAGGTGAAAAGGGAACGCGGTGAAAGGCCGCGGCTGCCCCCGCAACTGTAAGCGGCGAGTCTCGCGCCATCTGCCACTGGTTCTCGCGAACCGGGAAGGCGGCGCAGGATTTTGACCCGCGAGCCAGGAGACCTGCCGTCCTTCGATGATCGTCCAGCAGGCTGCCGGTGGGGTGGCCAAGGAGAACCTGATGAACACGGCTACCGTCACCAGCCAGGCCAGCGTCTCGGAGCGCGCGAAAGCCGTCGCCGCCGCGCTGATCCTCGGCTTCGTCCTGATCTACACCGTCGGCTTCGCCGCCTCCGCATCCGTCCACAACGCGGCGCACGACACCCGTCACGGTCTCGCCTTCCCCTGCCACTGAGGAGGGGAAACCATGGTCACGCGTGTTCTCACGGTCAGCTTGCTGGCCGGGCTTCTGGCTGGGCTGCTGATCGCCGCTCTCCAGCATGTCACCACGACGCCGCTCATCCTCAAGGCCGAGACCTATGAAGCGGCGCTGAGGCTGCAATCCGGCGTGGCCGAGGCCAGCTTCGACGGTCAGGCAATGATCCATCTGGCGCATGGGCCGGCCGGGCATGCCGACGAGCCGCAATGGATGCCGCAGGACGGTTTCCAGCGCACCGCCCTCACCAGCCTGGTGACGATCGGGACCGCGATCGGCTTCGCCGCGCTGCTGCTCGCCGGCATGATCGCCGCCAACGAGCGCATCGACGAGCGCCGCGCCCTGGCCTGGGCGATCTGCGGCTTCCTCGCCTTCGGGCTGGCTCCCGCGATGGGGCTGGCGCCGGAACTGCCGGGCGCCGCCGCGGCCGAGCTGCAGCACCGCCAGCTCTGGTGGCTGCTGACGGCAGCGGTCACGGCCGCGTCGCTCTTCGTGTTCCTGCGGGTCGAGGCACCCTGGGCACGGGCGCTCGCCGTGCTAGCGCTGCTGCTGCCGCATCTGATCGGCGCGCCGCATCCGGCGGCGCCGGAGAGCAGGGTGCCGGCCGAGATCGCCGCGCATTTCGCCGCGCTCTCGCTCGCCATCCAGGCCGCGCTCTGGCTGGCGACCGGCTTCGCCGTGGGCGTGCTCTGGCCGTGGGCCGAGCGTCGCGCCGTCAAGCCCGCCACCGCCTGACGCGTCGCGGGTTCGCGACAAGACAAAGGACGCATCGCGATGCAGGAGGGCGATCTCGCCTTCGCCACCGCGACCCTGCAGGAGCAGGGTTGCACCATCCATGTCTGCACCGCCTGCCGGCGGCCGCGTGCCGATCTGCCGGAGGGTTACGACCAGCCGGGCATCGGCCTGGCCGCCGCGCTCGGCGAGCGCCTGGCCGGCAGCGGCATCGCCGTGCTGCCGGTCGAGTGCCTGGCCGTCTGCAAGCGGCCCTGCACGATCGCGCTCGCGGCCGACGGCAAATGGACCTATCTGATCGGCGATCTCGACGCCGGTCTTCACCTCGACGAGATCGCCGGCATGGCGCGGAGCTTCGCCGCCAGCGCCAACGGCATCGTCGCCTGGAAGGACAGACCCGCCTCGTTCCGCAAGGGCGTGGTCGCGCGCGTGCCACCCTTGCCGCGCACTCAAGGACAAGATCGATGAACGCTCCCCAGACTGCGACGCTCGGCAAGGTGCCGTGCACGATCATCACCGGCTTTCTCGGCGCCGGAAAGACCACGCTGGTCCGCCATCTGCTCGAGAATGCGCAGGGCCGGCGGCTCGCCGTGCTCGTCAACGAGTTCGGCGATCTCGGCTTCGACGGCTCCTTCATCGCCGGCTGCGGCATTGCCGGCTGCAGCGCGCAGGACATCGTCGAGCTGCCCAATGGCTGCATCTGCTGCACGGTCGCCGAGGATTTCGTGCCGGCGCTGGAGGCGCTGCTGGATCGGCCCGATCCACCGCAGCACATCCTGATCGAGACCTCCGGCCTGGCTTTGCCCAAGCCACTGGTCAAGGCCTTCAACTGGCCGGCGATCCGCAGCAGAGTCACGGTCGACGGGGTGATCGCGGTGGTCGACGGGCCGGCGGTGGCCGAGGGTCAGTTCGCCGAGGATCCGGAGGCGCTGAAGGCGCAGGCGGCGCAGGACCAGTCGCTCGACCACGACAATCCGCTGGAGGAGGTGTTCGAGGACCAGATCCTCTGCGCCGACCTGATCCTGCTCAACAAGAGCGACCTGATCGACGCCGCCGGGCGCGAGCGGGTCAAGGCCGAGATCGCGACGCATCTGCCCAAGGCGATCAAGCTGGTCGAGAGCGCCCATGGCAAGGTCGATCCGGCGCTGATCATCGGGCTCGGCGCGGCGGCCGAGGCGGATCTGGCCGCCCGGCCCTCGCATCATGGCGAGGGCGAGGATCACGACCACGACGATTTCGACAGCGTCGCGCTGCCGCTGCCGGCGGCGCGTTCGCCGGAGGAGCTGGCCGCCCGCATCGCCAAGGCGGCCGAGGCCGAGGGCGTGCTGCGGCTGAAGGGTTTCGCCGCCATTCCCGGCAAGCCGATGCGGCTGGTGGTGCAGGGGGTCGGCCGGCGCGTCGGACATCATTACGACCGGGCCTGGGGCGCGGCCGAGGCGCGCGACGGCCGGCTGGTGGTGATCGGGCTCAAGGGCTTCGACCGCGCCGCTGTGGAGGCGGCCTTGCAGGGGTAGCGGGCGGGCAATGCATCTACTCCCGACCAGCGAGGTGAGGCTCGACGACGGCGAGGACGCCGTCGACCTGGCCTTGCCGCCGGCCGACCTGGTCGTGCTCTCCTTCAGCGACAGCGATCTGTCGGCGGTGGCGGCGGCCGGCGCGGATGCGGGCCTTTCGCTGCGCCTCGTGCCGCTGCGGCGGCTGAAGCATCCGCTGTCGATCGATCTGCTGATCGAAAAGACGCTGGCCGGCTCGCGCTTCGTGCTGCTGCGCTGCCTCGGCGGGCTGGATTATCTGCGCTATGGCGTCGAGCAGATCGCCGCCGCCTGCCGGCAGCATGGCGTCGGGCTGGCGGTGCTGCCGGGCGACGATCGCGAGGACGAGCGCCTCGCGACCTATCATACGGTTCCGGAGACGCTCGCGGCGACGCTGCTCGGCTATTTCCGGGCCGGCGGCGGCGCGCAGAACATGCGGCGGCTGATGGGGCGGATCGAGGCCCATCTGCAGTCGCGGCCCTCGCCCGATCTGCCGCCGCTGCCGCTGCCTGCTCTCTTCGCGCTCGGCCGCGACGCCGGGCCGCTGCCATGGCGGGATGCGCTCGCCGGCATCCCCGCCGATGCGCCGCTGGTGCCGATCCTGGCCTATCGCTCCAGCGTGGTGGCGGGCGACACCGCCATGGCCGAAGCGATCGCGCAAGGGCTGGCGCAGCGCGGCCTGGCACCGCTGCCGCTCGCCCTGACCAGCCTGAAGGACGAGGCGGTCACGGCCGAGCTCGCGGCGCTGATCGCGGCCCGACGGCCGGCACTGATCGTGACCACCACCGCCTTTTCCGCCCGCGACGGTGCCGATTTCGTGCTTGACGGCGCCGATTGCCCGATCCTGCAGGCGGTGCCCGTCGGCAGCGCTCGCGAGTCCTGGCAGGCGTCGCCGCGCGGGCTCTCGGCGGCCGATCTCGCCATGCAGGCGGCGTTGCCGGAATTCGACGGGCGGCTCGGGGCGATCCCCGTCGCCTTCAAGCAGGAGGCCGGCGATCCGGCGAGCGGGCTCGGCCTGCGCCGCTTCGAACCTTATGACGAGGGGATCGCCGCGCTGGCGGAACTTGCCGCGAACTGGGTTGCACTCGGCGGCAGGGCGCCGCGCGAACGGCGCCTCGCTCTGGTGATGTCCGACTATCCCGCCCGCGGCGGCCGCGCGGGCTTCGCCGTCGGCCTCGACACCCCGGCGAGCGCGCTGGCGATCCGCGAGCTGCTGGCGCAGGCGGGGTATGATGCCGGAGGAGGTGCGCAGAGCGGCCCCGCCCTCATGCATTTGCTCACGCAAGGCCCCGCCGATTTCACCGTTCCGCTCGACCGATACCGCGACTGGCTCGCGACGATCCCGGCCGATGCACGCGAGGCCCTGTTCGCCAGCCATGGCCCGCCCGAGGCCGACCCTGCCTGCGACGGCGCGAGGTTCCGCTTCCGCATGGCTCGTTTCGGAAAGCTCGCCATCGCCCTGCAGCCGCCGCGCGACACCTCGCCCGAGCGCAAGGCGCGCTATCACGATCCCGACGCGCCGCCGGGCCATGCCTATCTCGCCTTCTATCTCGGCCTTCGCGAGGTGCTCTGCGCCGATGCTCTGATCCATCTCGGCACCCATGGCACCACCGAATGGCTGCCGGGCAAGGCGGTGGCGCTGTCCGCGGCCTGCTGGCCGAGGCTGGCGATCGGCGCGATGCCGGTGATCTACCCCTATGTCGTCGACGATCCCGGCGAGGCGGCGCCGGCCAAGCGGCGGCTCGCGGCGCTGACGCTCGGCCATCTGCCGCCGCCGCTCGCCGCGCATGAGACGGCCGGCGAGGCGGCGTTGCTGCGCGATCTCGTCGAGGAATATCAGCAGGCACAACTGCTCGACCCGCGGCGAGCCGGGCTGGTGGCGCGCGAGATCCTCGACCGTGCCGCCGCGAGCGGTCTCGTCCAGGCCTGCGGCGTGACGCCGGAGCAGGACATGCCGAGCGCGCTCGCGGCACTCGATGCCCATCTCTGCGATCTCGCCGAGACCGCCTTCCGGGACGGGCTGCATGTCTTCGGCCGATCGAGCACCGATCCTGCCTCGGCGGCGAATGAGCGCCGCAACCTGCTGAAGGCGCTCGATGCACGCTTCGTGCCGCCGGGGCCGGCCGGGGCGCCGCATCGCGGACGGCCGGATGTGCTGCCGAGCGGGCGCAATCTCGCGACGCTCGATCCGCGCGCGCTGCCGACGCGCGCCGCCGCCGCGCTGGGCAGGACGGCGGCCGAGGCGGTGATCGCGCGCCATCTTCAGGACGAGGGCGATTATCCGCGCCGGATCGTGATGGACCTATGGGCTTCGCCGAGCTTGCGCTCCGGCGGCGAGGACATCGCCCATGCGCTCCATCTGATGGGTGTCGCGCCGGTCTGGGACCATGGCTCGACGCGCGTCACCGGCTTTGCGATCACGCCGCAGGCCAAGCTTTCCGCACCGCGCGCCGATGTCACGATCCGCATCTCCGGCGCCTTCCGCGACACGTTTCCGGCGCAGGTCGCGCTGCTCGATGCCGCCGCCCGGGCCGTCGCCGCGCTGGACGAGCCGGAGGATTGGAACGAGCCCGCCGCTGCCCGTCGCCGCGGACAGTCCGGCGCGCGCATCTTCGGCGCCGCGCCCGGCCGCTATGGCGCCGCCATGGCCGATCGCGCCCTCGACGGCGACTGGCGCAGCCGGGACGAGCTCGGCGCCGCCTATCTCGCCGCCAGCAGCCATGCCTATGGCGGGCCGGACGGTGCCGGATCGGCCGATCCGGGCTTCGCCGCCCGCGTGGCGCAGGCACAGGCCTTCATCCATGTCAGCGACACGGCCGGCCGCGACATTCTCGAAGCGACCAGCGCGGCCGATGCGATCGGCGGCTTCAGCGCGGCCATGCGGGCGGAAGGCGGCACGGCCGCGCTCTACAGCCTCGACACCAGCGATCCGCAGCGTCCCAGGGCCCGGACGTTGGCCGAGGATGTCTCGCGCATCGTCCATGGCCGGCTCTGCCATCCGCGCTGGATCGAAAGCCATCTCGCCCATGGCTGGCGCGGCGCAGCCGAGCTCGCCGAGGCCGTCGATGCGCTCTTCGTCTATGCGGCGAGCACGGATGCGGTGTCGGATGCGCTGTTCGACGCGGTGTTCCAGGCCTATTGCGGCGATGCCGGCACCTGGCAGGCGCTGGAGCGCGCCAATGCGCCGGCCGCCGCCTCGATCCGCATGCGACTGGCGCAGGCGCGCGAGCGCGGGCTGTGGCGCAGCCGGCTGAACTCCGCCGCGATGCTGGGCGACCGGGAGGCGGCCGAATGAGCGCGCCCGCCCCCGAAACCATGCGGCGCGGCTGGTGTCCCGGCACCTTGCGCCCGATGCGGACCGGCGATGGCCTGCTGGTCAGGCTGCACCCGCCGCGCAATGCGCTGACGCCCGATGCGCTCGGCACGATCGCCGGCCTCGCGAGCCGGCATGGCAATGGCCAGATCGAGATTTCCGGCCGGGGCCATCTGCAGTTGCGCGGCCTCGCCGAGGACAGCCATCCGCGACTGGTGGCGGCGCTGCTCGAGGCCGGGCTGGTGGACGAAGCGCAGGGCGCGGGACCGAACAGGCTGGTGCTGACGAGCCCGCTCGCCGGACGGGCGGCGGATGAGCTCATCGACGCGGCGGCGCTGGCGCAGCGGCTCGAGCAGACCGGACACGCCCATCCGGGGCTGCCGGCTAAATTCAGCATCGTCGTGGACGGCGGCGGAGCCTTGGCGCTCGACGGTGTCGCCGCCGATATCAGGCTGCTGGCGCTTGCCACGGACGCAATCGCGATCGGGCTGCCCGGCGATCTCTGGCTCGGGCCGGTGCGCACCGCTGCCGCCAGCGACCAGGTCGCCCAGCTGCTGCGGGGCTTTCTCGCGAGGGGCGCCGCCCGCATGCGCGACCTTGACCGCGAGGCGCTGGCTGGGCTCGCGGCAGCCGGGCCACTCGTCGTGATCCCGGCGCCGCCCAGACGGCCCGCGCCGGCTTGCGTCGGCATCGCGCCGGAAAAGGACGGGCGCTTCGCCGTGCTCGCCGGTCTGGTCTTCGGCCGCGCCGACGCCGCTGGACTGCTGCAGATCGCCCGGCTCGCGCGCGAAGCGCAGGTTGAGGAGATCAGGCCCTCGCCGTGGCGTGGGCTCGCCTTTTGCGGCCTGCGGCGCGATGGGGCGCTGCGGTTGCGCGCTGCCTTGGCAGGCGAAGGGCTGATCACCGCGGGGGGCGACCCGCGCCTGGCGGTCTCGGCTTGCGCCGGGGCGCCGAGCTGCGCACGCGGCGAGGCGCCGGCCCTGGCCGACGCGGCGCGGCTCGCCGAGACCCTGGCGCCGCTGCTGGCGCAGGGCCTCAGCCTGCACGTTTCCGGCTGCGCGAAATCCTGCGCCCGCGCCGGCCGGGCCGGGCTGACCCTGGTCGGGGCCGCCGGCGTCTACGACGTCGTCATCGGCGGTGGGGCGCGCGATCCGGCTTTCGCGCGGCTGTCGCTGAGCGAGCTTGTGCAACGGCTCGGACCGGGGCAGGACATCCGCGCGCGGCTGGAGGCCGCCCGCCAACAGGACCAGAGAGTTTGAGCACGCGTCACGCCTATATCCGCGACGGGGCCGCGATCTATGAGCGCTCCTTCGCCATCATCCGGGCCGAAGCCGATCTGTCCGGCTTCGCCGGCACCGCCGAGCGGGTCGTGGTGCGGATGATTCATGCCTGCGGCATGACCGACCTGCCGAAGGACGTCGCGATGTCGCCGGATTTCGCCGCCACCGCCGAGGCGGCACTGGCCGGCGGCGCGCCGATCCTCTGCGATGCCCGCATGGTCGCCGACGGGATCACCCGCGCGCGCCTGCCGGCGACCAACCAGGTGGTCTGCACGCTGACCGACCCTTCGGTGCCGCAGCTCGCCGAGCAGCTCGGCACGACCCGGTCGGCCGCGGCGATGGAGCTGTGGCGGGAGCATCTGGCCGGCAGCCTCGTCGTGATCGGCAATGCGCCGACCTCGCTGTTCCGCCTGCTCGACCTGCTGGACGAAGGCGCGCCCAGGCCCGCGGCGGTGATCGGCATCCCGGTCGGCTTCGTCGGCGCGGCGGAATCGAAGGAGGCGCTGGCGCAGGACGGGCGCGTGCCCTTCCTGGTGGTGCATGGGCGGCGCGGCGGCTCGGCGATGGCAGCCGCGGCCGTCAATGCCCTGGCGCAGGCGAAGGAGTAGCGCCGATGAGCGGCGAAACCCCTCGCACCCTGCTCTATGGTGTCGGCCTCGGGCCGGGCGATCCGGACTACATGACGGTGCGCGCCCGCGACATCATCCTCAGGGCCGACCGGCTGGTGCATTTCTGCAAGCGCGGCCGGCGCGGCAATGCCCGCGTCACCGCCGATGCGGTGATCGCGCCCGATGCGGCGCGCGAGATCGAGCTCGCCTTCCCGGTGACGATCGAGGTGCCGGTCGCGGACGAGGCCTATGCCGGCCCGATCGCCGCCTTCTACGATGCCGCCGCCGAGCAGCTCGCCGGCGAGATGGACGCCGGGCGCAGCGTCGCGGTGCTCTGCGACGGCGATCCCTTCTTCTACGGCTCGTTCATGCATCTGTGGCGGCGCCTCGCGCATCGCTTCCCGACCGAGGTGGTGCCGGGCGTGACCGGCATGGCCGGCGCCTGGGCGCGGGCGGCGGCGCCGATCTCATGGGGCGACGACGTCATGACCGTGGTGCCGGGCACGCTCGGCGAGGGCGAGCTCACCCGCCGGCTGGTCGACACCGACGCGGCGGTGATCATGAAGCTCGGCCGCAACCTGCCGAAGGTGCGCCGCGCGCTCAAGGCGGCCGGGCTGTTAAACCGGGCGATCTATGTCGAGCGCGCCACCATGGCCGGGCAGGTCGTCGCCCGCCTCGCCGACAAGCCCGATGACGAGGCGCCCTATTTCTCGATGATCCTGGTGCCCGGCGAAGGGCGGCGGCTGTGAGCGGCTCGCTCGCCATCATCGGGCTCGGCCCGGGCGAAGCGCGCTATCTGACGCCCTCGGCGCTGGCCGCGCTGGAGGCGGCGAGCGATCTCGTCGGCTACGGCCCCTATCTCGACCGCGTGCCGGCACGGGCGGGGCAGGTCAAGCACGGCTCCGACAATCGCGTTGAGGTGGCGCGCGCCCGCCATGCGCTGGCGCTGGCGGCGGAAGGACGGGCGGTTGCGGTCGTCTCCGGCGGCGATCCCGGAGTGTTCGCGATGGCGGCGGCGGTATTCGAGGCGCTGGAGGCCGGCGAGCCGGGCTGGCGGGCGCTGCCGATCAGCGTCGAGCCCGGGATCACCGCGATGCTGGCGGCGGCGGCGAAGGCCGGCGCGCCGCTCGGCGGCGATTTCTGCGCGATCTCGCTCTCCGACAATCTCAAGCCCTGGGAGGTCGTCACCCACAGGCTCACCGCGGCGCTCACCGCCGATTTCGTGATCGCGCTCTACAACCCGATCTCGAAGGCGCGGCCCTGGCAGCTCGGCGAGGCGCTGGCGCTGGCGGCGACGATCCGCACGGCGGAGACGCCGGTGATCTTCGCCCGCGCCATCGGTCGGGCGGACGAATCCCTGCGGGTGCTGACCCTGGCGGAGGCGGTGCCGGAGGCAGGGAGCGCGGACATGTCGACCCTGGTGATGATCGGCGCCAGCGCGACGCGGCTGATTGCGCGCCAGGGCGCGGCGCCGATCGTCTATACGCCGCGCTCGGTGACGAAGAGCCCCTGCGCCACCAGCCAGGGCAGGACCTGATCGATATGCTCGACGCTCTCGACATCGGGCTTGGGCGGCCGCTCGACCATGACCACCGGCAGCGAGAGCCGGCGCGCGGCGACAAGCTTGCCGAGGGTCATCGGGCCGCCTGCGTTCTTGCTGACGAGGATCTCGATGCCCTCTTGCCGCATCAGGCTTTCCTCGGCATCGGCCTCGAAGGGGCCCCGCTGCTGCAACACCCTGGCATGGGGCAGCGGCAGCTCGCCCACCGGCTCGATCACGCGGATCAGATAATCATGCTGCGGAGCGGCGAAGAAATGCGGCAGCTCGAGCCGGCCGATCGTCAGGAAGACGCGGCGTGGTTCGCTGCCGAGCGCATCGACGGCGGCGTCGATATCCGGCACGCTGCGCCAGCGATCAGTCGCTTCGGGGCGCCATGGCCGCCGGCGGATCGCCAGCAGCGGAACCCCCTCCGCCTTGCAGGCGGCCTGTGCGTGGAAGGGCATGATCGCCGCGAAGGGATGCGTCGCGTCGACGACGGCGACGACGCCCTCCTCGACGAGATAGCGCCGCAGCCCCTCGATTCCGCCGAAGCCGCCGATCCGGGTCGGCAGGGTCATGGGGCGCGGGTCGGCGGTGTGACCGGCGAGCGAGATCACCGCGCGAATCTCCGGCGCCTGCTCAGCCAGGAGCTGATCGAGCGCCGCCGCTTCGCTGGTGCCACCGAGGATGAGGACGGTCATGCAACAGTTTTCGCCTGAAACCGCCGAACTGTCGAGCGGGCCGAACGGGCCCTGGCTTTCGCTGGTCGGTCTCGGCGAAGACGGGCGCGCCGGGCTCTGTGCGCAAGCGCAGGCGGCGCTGGACGGCGCCGAGATCGTGTTCGGCGGCGAGCGCCATCTCAAGCTGATCGGAGCGGTGCCCGGCGAGGCGCGGGCCTGGCCGCAGCCCTTCCGCAACGCGCTGCCGGCGATCCTGGCGGAGCGGGGGCGCAAGGTCTGCGTGCTCGCGACCAGCGACCCGTTCCATTACGGGATCGGCGCCGGGCTGACCAAGGCGGTGCCGGCGGCCGAGATGCGGGTGATCCCGCAGCTCTCCTCCTTCGCGATGGCCTGCACGCGGATGCGCTGGCCGCAGGAGGAATGCGCGCTGGTCTCGCTGCACGGGCGCGCCTTGCAGCGGATCATCCCGCATCTGCAGCCGGGCGCGCGCATCCTGGCGCTGTCCTGGGACGATTCGACGCCGCTGGCGGTGGCGCAGCTGATGAGCGCGCGCGGCTTCGGCGAGAGCCTCATCACCGTGCTGGAGGCGCTCGGCGGGCCGAAGGAGCGCATCCGTGAGGCGCGGGCCGACAGTTTCGCGCTCGACGGAACCGTGCCGCTGAACATGCTGGCGATCGCGGTGGTCGCGAGCAGTGAGGCGCGCATCCTGCCGCTGGCGACCGGGCTCTCCGACGACTGGTTCGAGCATGACGGCCAGCTCACCAAGGCCGATATCCGGGCGATCACGCTGTCGGCGCTGGCGCCGCGGGCAGGCGAGCTGCTCTGGGATGTCGGGGCCGGCTCCGGCTCGATCGGCATCGAATGGAGCCTACGCCACCGCCATAACCGCGCCATCGCCTTCGAGGAGCAGCCGGAGCGCGCCGCCCGCATCGCCCGCAACCGGCTGGCCCTCGGCGCGCCGCCGCTGGAGGTGGTGGAGGGCCGCGCGCCGGAGAGCTTTGCCGGCAAGGCGGCCCCCGACGCGGTGTTCATCGGTGGCGGCCTGACCGATCCCGGCGTCTTCGAGGCCGCCTATGCGGCGCTGAAGCCCGGCGGGCGGCTGGTCGCGAATGTGGTGACGCTGGAGGGCGAGGCGCGGCTGGCGGCGCTCTATGGCGCCCATGGCGGCAGCTTGCGCCGCATCGGCATCTCGCATCTCGGCGCGATCGGGACGATGCATGGCTGGCGCGCGGCGATGCCGGTGACGCAATGGCGGGTGGTGAAGCCGTGAGCGCGATCACCGCCGGCATCGGCCTGCGGCCCGGCACCAGCCAGGTCGAGATCGAGAGCTGCCTGGCGGAGGCGCTCGCCGCCGCCGGGATCGGCGCCGAGGCGATCGGACGGATCGCCACCCTCGCCTCGCGACGGGACGAAGCGGGGCTCGCGGCGGTCGCGCAGGCCCATGACCTGACGCTGATCGCGATCCCGGACGAGGCGCTCGCCGGCTTCGAGGCGGCCTGCGCCACGCGCTCGACAAGGATCGCCGGACTCTACGGCACCGGCTCGGTCGCGGAGGCAGCGGCGCTCGCCGCCGCCGGGCCGGGTGCGACGCTGATCCTGCCGCGCATCGCCACCGCACGCGTCACCTGCGCGCTGGCCAAAGGCGCCGAGCGATGACCGTGCACTTCATCGGCGCCGGCCCCGGCGCGGCCGATCTGATCACGCTGCGCGGGCGGGCGCTGATCGGCGCCTGCCCGGTCTGCCTCTATGCCGGCTCACTGATCCCGCAGACGATGCTGGGCTGGTGCCCGCCGGGCGCGCGGATCGTCGATACCGCGCCGCTCGACCTCGAGGCGATCATCGCCGAGATCGCCTGCGCGCATGCGCAGGGGCAGGATGTGGCGCGGCTGCATTCCGGCGACATCTCGATCTGGAGCGCGACCGGCGAGCAGATGCGCCGGCTGGAGGCACTCGGCATCCCCTATGAGATCACGCCCGGCGTGCCCGCCTTCGCGGCCGCCGCCGCCGCGCTGAAGCGCGAGCTGACCCTGCCCGGCGTCGCGCAATCGCTGGTGCTGACGCGGACCTCGGGGCGCGCCTCGGCGATGCCCGAGCGGGAGCAGCTCGCGACCTTCGCCGCCTCGGGTGCGACGCTCGCCATCCATCTGTCGATCCATGTGATCGAGCGGGTGGTCGACGAGCTGGTGCCGTTTTATGGGGCCGGTTGCCCCGCCGCCGTGGTGTTCCGGGCCTCCTGGCCGGATGAGCGCATCCTGCGCGGCCGGCTCGACGGCATCGCCGGTGAGGTCGCGCAGGCGGGGCTGGAGCGGACCGCGCTGATCCTGGTCGGGCCGGCGCTGGCCGCCGAGGACTTCGCCGAGAGTGCCCTTTATTCCTCGGGCTATGACCGCCGCTTCCGGCCGCGCGGGGGCCAGGCATGAGGGCGCGGGGGCTGCTGATCGCCGCGCCGCGCTCCGGCTCGGGCAAGACCACGATCACGCTCGGCCTGCAGCGCGCCCTGCGGCGCCGCGGGCTCACGGTGCGCGGCTTGAAATGCGGGCCGGACTATATCGACCCTGCCTTCCACGCCGCCGCGACCGGCGCGCCCAGCGCCAATCTCGACAGCCATGCGATGCCGCCGGCGCTGCTGGCGCAGATCGCGGCGGAGGCGGCGGCGGAGGCCGAACTGGTCATCGCCGAAGGCTCGATGGGGCTGTTCGACGGGGTGCCCGGCGAGGAGGGCCGCACCGGCGCCAGCGCCGATATCGCCGCCCTGCTCGGCTGGCCGGTGCTGCTGGTCGTCGACGTCTCCGGCCAGGCGCAATCGGCCGGGGCGGTGGCGCTCGGCTGCATGCACTATGATCCGCGCATCCGCATCGCCGGGGTAATCCTCAACAAGGTGGCGAGCGAGCGGCATCGCCGCCTCGCCAGCGCCGGCATGGCGCGGATCGGCCTGCCGGTGCTCGGCGCGCTGCCGCGCGAGGCGAGCCTGATCCTGCCGGAGCGCCATCTCGGCCTGGTCCAGGCCGGCGAGACTGAGGATCTCAACCGCCGCCTCGAAGCGCTGGCCGAGGCGGTCGCGGCAGCGGTCGATCTCGACGCGGTGATCGCGGCGGCCGGCGAGACCAACCTCCTGCCAGCCGCCCTGCCGGCCGCGGCGCTGCCGGCGCCCGGGCGGCGCATCGCCCTCGCCCGCGACGCCGCCTTCAGCTTCGTCTACCCGCATGTCGAGGCCGGCTGGCGCCGGCTCGGCGCCGCGCTGGTGCCGTTCTCGCCCCTGGCGAACGAGCCGCCGCCGGAGTCCTGCGACGCCTGCTGGCTGCCGGGCGGCTATCCGGAGCTGCATGCCGGGCGCCTCGCCGGGGCAAGCCGCTTTCTCGACGGGCTGCGCGGCTTTGCGGCGACGCGGCCGGTCCATGGCGAATGCGGCGGCTATATGGTGCTGGGGCGCAGCCTGACCGATGCGGAGGGCGCCACCCATGCCATGGCCGGGCTGCTCTCGGTCGAGACCAGCTTCGCGCGCCGCAAGATGAATCTCGGCTATCGCGACGCCGTGCTCGAGGCCGACGGGGCGCTCGGCCGCGCCGGCGCGAGGCTGAGCGGGCATGAATTCCATTATGCGACGGTCGTCACGCAAGGCGAGGACCCGCCCCTGGCGATGGTCGGCGATCCGCACGGCTCGGCTCCGATCCCGGCCGGCAGCCGGCGCGGCCTGGTCTCCGGCTCGTTCTTTCATGCGATCGCGCTGCGGGAGCCGGCGTGACGGCGCCCCCGATCTTCGACGGCGCCTTCCGCGAGAAGCTCGCGGCGCTGATGGCCTGGCGGCGCGACGTCAGGCACTTTCGGCGCGAGCCGGTGCCGCAGGCCGTGCTCGACGCGCTGATGGAGCTGATGGAGCTCTCGCCATCGGTCGGCCATTCGCAGCCCTGGCGCTGGATCAGCGTCGATGACCAGAGCCGACGGGCGGCCGTGCAGGCGAGCTTCGCGCGCTGCAATGCGCAGGCGCTGGCCGATTACGAGGGCGAGCGGGCGGCGCTCTATGCCAGGCTGAAGCTGGAGGGGCTGCGCGAGGCGCCGGTGCAGTACGCCGTTTTCTGCGATCACGGCACGCGGCAGGGCCACGGGCTCGGACGACGCACCATGCCAGAGATGCTCGACTATTCGGTGGTGGCGGCGATCACGCAGTTCTGGCTGGCGGCGCGCGCCCATGGGCTCGGCCTCGGCTGGGTCTCGATTCTCGATCCGGGCGAGGTGGCGGCCATCGTCGCGGCGCCGCCGGAATGGACGCTGATCGGCTATCTCTGCCTGGGCTATCCGCAGGAGGACCATGAGGTGCCGGAGCTGGTCCGCGCCGGCTGGGAAGCCGGCCGGCGCTGAGCCTCACGCGCGGCGCAGGCCCCGTAGGCCGAGCGCCGCCAGCGCACAGAGCAGCGCGGCGCCGGCCACCAGCATGCCGGCCGCGGGCCAGCCCAAAGCCTCGATGACGCCGCCGATCGCGACCGGTGCGACCACCTGGCCGAGATTGCTGCCCTGCATCACCAGACCGATCACCACCGGGACGAGTGCCGGCGACGGCGCCGCGACGGCCGCAGAGGCGAGGAATGTCGCGGGGATGACCCCGCCAATCATGGAAAACAGCAGGCAGAGCAGGAAGATCGCGCCATCAGGCAAGGCGCCGGTGAAGATGCCGATGGCGCTCAGCCCCATTGCGAGGCTCGCCGTCACGACCAGGCCCGATCGCGACATGCCGCGCGCGAGCAGCACGCCGGCACCGAGATTGCCGATGATATTGACCGCGCTGGCGAGGGCGCTGAGCGAGCCGGCGGCGGCGAAGGAGACCTGCATGCGCTGCATCAGCAGGACCGGCAGGAAATTGAACAGAGCAAAGAACATCAGGGCGTAGGCCGAAAAGCCGAAGGCCAGCAGCAGCGGAATTCTGGCGCGCAGCACCGCGGCGGCATCGGCACCCAGCGCGGCGAGCGAGGGTGAGGGCCCGCCCGTCAGGCGCGGGACGAGCAGCACGGTCGACAGCATGGCGGCCGCTGCGAGCCCAGCCATCACCCACCAGAGCAGGCGCCAATCGGAAAGGCCTGGGCCCGCGAGCATCGCCAGGGCCATTCCCGCCGGCATGAAGCAGCTCCACAGCGCCATAGCGAGATCGCGCCGGCCGGGCTGGGTGACGCGCTGCAACACCGCCGGTCCCGCGACGGTGACGAGCAGGAAGCCGAGCCCTTCGACCACCCGCGAAGCCAGCAACAGCGAAAAACGCGGCGCCAGCGCGCCGAGCCCGGAGCCGAGCGCGAGCGCAGCGAGACCGAGCAGCAGGACGCGCCTCGGACCGAGGCCCGTCGCCACGGCGCCGGCGGGAATGCCGCCGAGCATGCCGAGGACGGCGAAGATCGAGGCGAGCCAGCCGAGGGTCGCAAGATCGAGCCCGAATTCGCCCTGAAGCAGCGGCATCGCGATCGGCGCCTTGCCAATCTGGAGCGCCGCGACCACGCCGGCCGCCACGACGACAGCGACCGCAAGCCAGCTGGTGCCGGCCTGCGGCCCTGCTCCGGGCACGGGCTGAGGGGAGACGGCGTCGAACGAGTGAGCTTGGCGAGCGCGCATGGCTGGTTTCCCACGGAACCCATCCGAGATGGGCTTTGCATCCGATCAGCGTAAGTGAGATAATTCGCATCGAACCGATCTATGAGATCGATCATGCTCGACGCTCTCACCCTCGACCAGATGCGGGTCTTCGCCGCCGTGGCGGAAAGCGGCAGCTTCCGCTCGGCGGCGTCGCGGCTGTCGCGGGCGCAATCCGCCGTGAGCCACGCCATCGCCAATCTCGAGGCCGAGCTCGGGCTGGCGCTGTTCACCCGCACGGGCCATCGGCCGGTGCTGACGGCCGAGGGCCAGTCCCTTCTGGTCAGCATTCGCGAGATCCTGCTGCGCGCCGATGCCTTGCGCGCCCGAGCGCGCGGCCTCAGCCAGGGCGTCGAGCTCGAATTGTCCCTGACGATCGACGTGATGTTTCCGCTGCCGCTGATCGGCCGGGCCCTGGCAGAGCTGCGGGCGGACTATCCGGCGGTCTCGATCCGCCTCGCGGTCGAGCCGCTCGGCGGGCCGATCGCGGCGCTGCTGGAGCGGCGCAGTGCGCTCGCGATCACCTGCGGCGAGGATTTCCGCGATCCGCGCATCGCGGTCGAAGCGCTGACCGCCATCGAGATGATCGCGGTGGTGGCGAAGACGCATCCGCTGGCGAAGGCCGGATCGCCGCTCGGCCGCTCGGAACTGGCGGAGCATCTCCAGATCGTGCAGAGCGATCCGACGCCGTTGTCGGGCCGGCGCGAATTCGGGGTGCTTTCGCCTCAGACCTGCCGGGTCACGGGGCAGGATACCAAGCATGCAATGATCCTGGCCGGGCTCGGCTGGGGCCGGCTGCCCTATTGGCTGATCGCGCGCGACCTCGCCGAGGGCCGCCTCGCAAGACTGGCGACCAGGGCCCTCGGCCGGCGCGGCGCCCTGCCCGTGGAAGCCTATCTCGCCCACCGCCTCGACGAGGCGATGGGCCCGGCCGCGCGCGCCTTCGCCCAGGCGCTGACGCGGCTTTGCGCGGACGGGGCCTAAAGCGCGACCTTGAACTGCGCCTGCGTCTTGGCCTTGATCTCGTCGAGCGTCACGCCTTCGGCGAGCTCGATCAGGCTCATGCCGCCGCCGTTCTCGTCGATGGTGAAGACCCCGAGATCGGTGATCACCATGTCGACCACGCCGGCGCCGGTCAGCGGCAGGTCGCAGGCTTCGAGCAGCTTCGGCGATTCCGAGCCGTCCTTGTTCTTGGCGACATGCTCCATCACCACGACGACCTTCTTGACCCCGGCGACGAGGTCCATGGCGCCGCCCATGCCCTTCACCATCTTGCCCGGGATCATCCAGTTGGCGAGGTCGCCATTCTTGGCGACCTGCATGGCGCCGAGGATCGACAGGTCGATATGGCCGCCGCGGATCATGCCGAAGGAATCCGAGGAGGAGAAATAGCTCGTCGTCGGCAATTCGGTGATGGTCTGCTTGCCGGCATTGATCAGGTCCGGGTCCTCCTCGCCCTCATAGGGGAAGGGGCCCATGCCGAGCATGCCGTTCTCGGACTGGAGCTGCACGCTCATCCCGTCCGGGATGTAGTTGGAGACGAGCGTCGGGATGCCGATGCCGAGATTGACGTAGAAGCCGTCCTTCAGCTCCTTGGCGGCGCGGGCGGCGATCTGTTCACGGGTCCAGGGCATGGTCGCTCTCCTCAGGCGCTGCGCTTGCGGGTGGTGCGCTGCTCGATGCGCTTGGCCGCATCGGTGACGTGCACGATCCGCTTCACGAAGATGCCGGGCGTGTGGATATGGTCGGGATCGATCTCGCCGGCCGGCACCAGATGCTCGACCTGGGCCACGGTGAAGCGCGAGGCGGTCGCCATCATCGGATTGAAGTTGCGCGCCGTCTTCCGGTAGACGAGGTTGCCCTCGGTGTCGCCCTTCCAGGCATGGACGATCGAGATGTCGGCGAACAGGCCGCGCTCCATGATGTAGCGCTCTCCGTCGAACTCGCGCTCCTCCTTGCCCTCGGCGATCAGCGTGCCGACGCCGGTCTTGGTGAAGAAGGCGGGGATGCCGGCGCCGCCGGCGCGGATGCGCTCGGCCAGCGTGCCCTGCGGGTTGAACTCGAGCTGGAGCTGGCCGGAGAGATACTGCTCGGCGAACAGCTTGTTCTCGCCGACATAGGACGAGATCATCTTGCTGATCTGGCGGGTCTCCAGCAGCAGGCCGAGGCCGGCGCCATCGATGCCGGCATTGTTGGAGATGAAGGTCAGGTTGCGGGCGCCGGAATCGCGGATCGCCTCGATCAGCTTGTCGGGGATGCCGCAGAGGCCGAAGCCGCCGGCCATGATCGTCATGCCGTCCTTGACGACGCCGGCGAGGGCCGCCGCCGCATCGGGATAAACCTTCTTCATCGGGTTGCCTTCGTCGCTGGTAAGGGGCGAGAGAACACCTAGCCGAGCCCAAGCCCAAGTTGCAACTGGACGGGCCCCGATGACAGCCGGGGCTCGCCGGTGCTACCAAGCTGGCGTCCGATGCCTCCGGAGCCAAGCTCTTGCCCGCCTCCCGCTCCATCCTGCTGATCATCGGCGGCGGCATCGCCGCCTATAAGTGCCTGGAGCTGATCCGGCGCCTGAAGGATCGCGGCATCACGAGCCGCTGCATCCTGACGCGGGCGGGCGAGCAGTTCGTGACGCCGCTGGCGGTGTCCTCGCTGGCGGGCGAAAAATGCTTCACCGATCTGTTCTCGCTGACCGACGAGGCGGATATCGGCCATATCGCCCTGTCGCGCTCGACCGATCTGCTCGTCGTGGCGCCGGCGACCGCCGACCTGATCGCCAAGATGGCGAACGGCCATGCCGACGATCTGGCGTCCACCGCGCTGCTGGCGACCGACAAGCGCATCCTGATCGCGCCGGCGATGAATCCGCGCATGTGGGAGCATCCGGCGACGCGGCGCAATATGGCGGTGCTCCAGAAGGACGGCGTGCTCGTCGTCGGCCCCAATTCCGGCGCCATGGCCGAGCGCGGCGAGAGCGGGCCCGGGCGCATGGCCGAGCCGCATGAAATCCTGGTGGCGATCGAGCTGGCGCTGGCGGGCGAAAGCCGGCAGCCGGCCTCGATCGGCTTCCTCGGGCGCCTGCCCGGCGGCGGGCCAAGCGAGCCGAAGCCGCTCGCGGGCAAGCGCGTGCTCGTCACCTCCGGGCCGACGCATGAGGCGATCGATCCGGTGCGCTATATCGCCAACCGCTCCTCCGGCAAGCAGGGCCACGCGATCGCGGCGGCCGCCGCCGCGGCGGGAGCCGCCGTGACGCTGATCAGCGGGCCCGTGGCGATTGCCGACCCGGCCGGCGTGACCACGATCCATGTCGAGAGCGCCCGCGACATGCTGGCGGCGACCGAGGCGGCGCTGCCGGCGGATCTGGCGATCTTCGCCGCCGCCGTGGCCGATTGGCGGGTCGACGGCGCCGCCGGGCAGAAGATGAAGAAGGATGGCGGCGGGCCGCCGCAGCTCGCTCTGGTCGAGAACCCGGACATCCTGGCGACCATCGCGGCCCGCGAGATCGACCGGCCGCCGCTGGTGATCGGCTTCGCGGCCGAGACGCAGAACGTCGTCGACCATGCCCGTGCCAAGCTGGCCAGGAAGGGCTGCGACCTGATCGTCGCCAATGATGTCGGCGGCACCGGTGTGATGGGCGGCGAGGCCAACACCGTTCACCTCGTCAGCGCCGATGGGGTGGAAAGCTGGCCGACCCTGCCCAAGGCCGCAGTCGCCGAACGGCTCGTCGCGCATTTCGCCGCGCTGCTGGCGCAGAAGGCCTGAGCGCCATGGCGACGCTGCGCATCCGACGCCTGCCCGCGGCTCGCGACCTGCCGCTGCCCGCCTATGAGACGGCCGGGGCCGCCGGGCTCGACCTGCGGGCCGCCCTGCCCGATGGCGGGCTGACGCTCGCCCCCGGCGCGCGTCTCCTGGTGCCGACCGGCCTGGTGCTGGAATTGCCGGAGGGCACCGAAGGCCAGGTCAGGCCGCGCTCCGGGCTGGCGCTGCGCCATGGCGTGACCGTGCTCAACGCACCCGGCACGATCGATGCCGATTACCGGGGCGAGCTCCAGGTGCTGCTGGTCAATCTCGGCGACGAGCCGTTCAATATCGGCCATGGTGATCGCATCGCCCAGCTTGTCGTCGCGCCGGTCACGCAGGCCGGCCTGGTCGAGGTCGCCGAGGTCGGCCAGACGCGGCGGGGCGCCGGCGGCTTCGGCTCGACGGGCGTCAATGATGCGGCCGGAGGCAAGCCGTGATCCAGCTGTCGCGCCGCAGCCTGCTCGCCGTGACCGCGGTGGTCGACATCGCCCTGCATGCCAGGCCGGCGCCGGTCTCGGCCAAGGCACTGGCCGCGCGCCATGCGCTGCCGCCGCGCCATCTCGAAACCGTGCTGCAGGCGCTGGTCAGGCTCGGCATCCTCAAGGGCGTAAGAGGGCCGCGCGGGGGCTATGAGCTCGCCAAGGAACGCCGCCGCATCACCGCCGGCGAGATCGTGCGCGCCGCGATGCAGGCCAGTCCGGAGGAAACCCTGCCGCCGCTGCCGCGTTCCGCCCTCGTCGACCACATCACCGGACCAGCGATGCAGCGCGCCATGGAGAGCTGGCTGGCTGCGCTCGATGGCGTGACCGTGGCCGATCTCTGCGGGGAGGCGGAGGCGCGCGCGGCGGCCGGCAAAACCGAGGCGAATGCAGATTTCACAATTTAACTCGTGAAATCATCAAATTCTCGACAGTTTCTGTGATTTGGTGCTAGCGTGACCGCCGTTCGAGAAGCCTGAACCACCGAGGAGGCCACCATGGCCGATGCAGCCCAGAAGCAACCCGGCCGCGGCCGCGTCTACGACTCGATCACCGATACGATCGGCGACACGCCGCTGGTGCGCCTCAACCGTCTGCCCGCCGAGCGCGGCGTCAAGGCGGTGATCCTGGCCAAGCTCGAATTCTTCAACCCGATCTCGAGCGTGAAGGACCGTATCGGCGTCGCCATGATCGACGCGCTGGAGGCATCGGGCGTGCTGAAGCCTGGCGGCACGCTGATCGAGCCGACCTCGGGCAATACCGGCATCGCGCTCGCCTTCGTCGCGGCGGCCCGCGGCTACCGGCTGATCCTGGTGATGCCGGAGACGATGTCGCTGGAGCGCCGCAAGATGCTGGCCCTGCTCGGCGCCGAGCTGGTGCTGACGCCGGGCCCGGGCGGCATGCGCGGCGCCATCGCCAAGGCCGAGGAGCTGAAGAACGAGATTCCCGGCGCGATCATCCCGCAGCAGTTCGAGAACCCGGCCAATCCCGCGATCCACCGCAGGACGACGGCCGAAGAGATCTGGAACGACACGCAAGGCGGCGTCGACATCGTTATCTCCGGCGTCGGAACCGGCGGCACGATCACCGGCGTCGGCCAGGTGCTCAAGTCCAAGAAGGCCTCGGTGAAGATGGTCGCGGTCGAGCCGGAGGATTCGCCGGTGCTCTCCGGCGGCCAGGCCGGCCCGCATAAGATCCAGGGGATCGGCGCCGGCTTCGTGCCCGGCATCCTCGATCGCGACGTCATCGACGAGGTCGTGACCGTCGGCAATCAGACCGCCTTCGAGACGGCGCGGGCGCTGGCCAAGAACGAGGGTATCCCGGCCGGCATCTCCTCCGGCGCGGCAGTGGCCGCGGCGCTCGAAGTCGGCGCGCGGCCGGAGAATGCCGGCAAGACGATCGTGGTGATCATCCCCTCCTTCGCCGAGCGCTATATCTCGAGCGCGCTGTTCGAAGGGTTCTGAGGGCTGGACCGACCAGCCTTCGCGATCCGCTCACGCGCGTCCGGACGAGGATTGCCGCAGCACGATCCGGTTGCCCCAGGGGTCCGCGATAGCGCCGGCTTCGCCGCCGGCTGCCGCCATGCGGGCGCTCAGCTCGGCATGGGCCTGCGCGTCGCGCGCCACCAGCTCGAAGCGCGACAAGCCGGCCTCGCCCTCCTGGCGCGGGGCGGCGCCGCGGCTGCGCCAGACATTGGCTGCGATGTGGTGATGATAGCCGCCGGTCGCCATGAAGCTGGCTCCGGGATAATGGACCATCACCTCGAAACCGAGGCTCTCGGCATAGAAGGCTTCGGCCTGCGCGACATCGCCGACGCGCAGGTGGATATGCCCCATCACCGTGCCCTCTGGCATGGCGCCATATTCGGCCTCCTCTTCCGCCTCGGCGAGCAGCGCATCGAGATCGAGGCGCTCGGTGGCCATGGCGATGCTGCCGTCGCGGCGCGGCCATTCGCTGCGCGGGCGGTCGCGGTAGATCTCGATGCCGTTGCCCTCCGGATCCGCGAGATAGAGCGCCTCGCTGACCAGATGGTCCGAGGCTCCATCCAGCGCCAGACGCTTCTGCGAAGCATGGGCGAGCCAATTGGCGAGATCCCGGCGCGAGGGCAGCAGGATCGCCATATGGAACAGGCCGGCGGCCGAAGACGCATAGGTCGCGCCGCCCTCCAGCTTGACGAGCGGCTCGTCGCCGATGCCGAGAACGACCTCGTCGGCGCTCTGCCGGATCAGCGCCAGCCCGATCGCATCGCGATAGAAGGCGGTCAGCCCGGGAAGATCGCTGACCCGCAGCGAGACCGCCCCGATATGCACGGGGGCGTCCAGCGCTTCGGTGCCGGCTCGGCTCTCGACGGTTGCGGACATGAATACTGCTCCAGATGCGCGGGCGGATGAGACCGCCTGCACCGGAAAATGGGGATTGCGGCGGCGCTTGTCGCCCCCGCCCGGCAAGTCCGGGATTGCGTGGCGGCAATGACGGGGCGCTATGCCCGCTCGGCCAGAGCGCGCGCGACGGCGGCGCGCAGCTCGGGGATGCCGAGGCCCTTCTCGCTCGAGGTCAGCAGCACCTGCGGGAAGGCGGCGGGACGGCGCCTGATCTTCTCGGCCGTGTCGGCGATCATGCTCTCGCGTTCGGTGGGCTTCAGCGCATCGCCCTTGGTCAGCACGATCTGATAGGAGACGGCGGCCTTGTCGAGCGTCTCCAGCACGGCGCCGTCGACATCCTTCAGCCCGTGGCGGGCGTCGATCAGAACATAGACGCGCATCAGATTGGAACGGCCGCGCAGATAGTCGTGGATCAGCCGGGTCCAGGCCGCGACCTTCTCCTTGCCCACCGCAGCATAGCCGTAGCCCGGCATGTCGACGATCGTCAGAGCATGGCGCGAAAAAGTGGCAGCCGGTTTTTCGCTCAAGCCATGCTCTGGGCTTTGAGAGGCGATCACATTGGTCGCAGTCGGACGGTTCCGTCCGACTGCGATGTGATCGGCGCGCTCGTCATGGCCGGCCTGGCGGAAGAAATTGAGCTGCTGGGTGCGCCCGGGCGTATGCGAGGTGCGCGCCAGGGCGTTGCGGCGGGTCAGCGCGTTGATCAGGCTCGACTTGCCGACATTGGAGCGGCCGGCAAAGGCGATCTCCTGGCCGACCATGGGCGGCAGGTCGTCGATGCGCGTCGAGGCCCAGACGAAATCCCAGGGGCCCTCGAACAGCTTGCGGGCGGTTTCGAGCTCGTCGTCGGTGAAAGCGATCGTGGTGTCGGAGGTCATCCGCCCTGCCTACACGGCGGCACGCAGCGCGTCGATGTCCGCGCCGGCGATCAGCGCCAGATTGCGGGCGATCTTCTGCGGCTCCCAGTCCCACCAGCGAATGTCCAGCAGCGCCTCGACGATCTCCGGCGCAAAGCGCAGCTTGACCACCCGGCCGGGATTGCCGACCACCACGGCATAGGGCGGCACATCGCGCGCCACCAGCGCCCGCGTGCCGATGATGGCGCCGTCGCCGATGGTGACGCCCGGCATGATCACCGCCTCGCGGCCGATCCAGACATCGTTGCCGATCACGGTGTCGCCGCGCAGCCGGACGCAGTCCTCGATCGGCGGCGCGCCCTCGCAGCCGAACATCTGGAAGGGAAAGGTCGAGAAGCCGGCCATCGGGTGATTGGCACCGTTCATGATGAACTGCGCCGCCTGGGCGATCGCGACGAACTTGCCGATGATCAGCCGATCGCCGATGAAGTCGAAATGATAGCGCACGCAGCGGGCGAGGAAATGCTCCGGCCCGCGCGAGTCGTCGTAGTAGCTGTAATCCCCGACCTCGACGAGCGGATGGTCGACGAAAGCCTTGAGAAAGGCCGTGCCCTTCCAGCCCGGGATCGGATGCAGGGTCTTGGGGTCCGGCAGCGCCATGCCCGCCTCGCGTTCGGCAAGGGCGGCAGAGCGCAAGGCCCCGCCGCCATCGCCTCTACTTCTTGTTGGTGTTGGCGGGCTTCGGCGGCGCGGCGCCGGCCGTCGCCGCAGCCGGCTTCTTGCCGAACATGCCCTTGAGATTGTCCCAGAGCTCGATCTTGACGCCGTGCTTCTTCATGATGAAGCCCTGCTGCAGGATCGAGAGCAGGTTGTTCCAGGTCCAGTAGATCACCAGGCCGGCCGGGAAAGAACCGAGCAGGAAGGTGAAGAACACCGGCATCCAGGTGAACATCATCTTCTGGACCGGATCCGGCGGCTCCGGGTTCATCTTCATCTGCACGAACATCGTGATGCCCATGAAGATCGGCCACAGGCCGAGATGCAGGAAGGCCGGCGGGGTGAACGGCAGGAGGCCGAACAGGTTGAACAGATTGGTCGGATCGGGCGCGGCGAGATCGCGGATCCAGCCATAGAACGGCGCATGCCGCATCTCGATGGTGATGAACAGGATCTTGTAGAGCGCAAAGAACACCGGGATCTGCACCAGCACCGGCCAGCAGCCGGCGAGCGGATTGATCTTCTGCGTCTTGTACAGCTCCATCAGCGCTTGCTGCTGCTTCATCTTGTCGTCGGCATAGCGCTCTCGGATCGCCATCATCTCCGGCTGCACCGCCTTCATCTTCGCCATCGAGGCGTAAGACTTGTTGGCGAGCGGGAAGAACAGCGCCTTCAGCAGCACCGTGACGACCAGGATCGCGATGCCGAAATTGCCGACATGCTTGTAGACCCAGTCCATCAGGTAGAACATCGGCTTGGTGATGAAGTAGAACCATCCCCAGTCGATCATCAGCTCGAAGCGCTTGATGCCGAGATTCTTCTCGTAGCCGTCGATGGCCGAGACTTCCTTGGCGCCGGCGAACAGGCGCGATTCGGCGCCCGCGCTCGCGCCGGGCGCGACGGTGACCGGCTCGCCGAGGAAGTCGGCCTGGTAGGTCCGCACCGCGCCGGTCTGCACCGAGGAGTAGCGGCCTTCATATTTGCGGGTCTGGTCGGGGATCGCGGCCGCCGCCCAGTATTTGTCGGTGATGCCGGCGAAGCCGCCGACCGTGTCCTTCCAGGCCTTGCCATGGGCGGCCGAGCCGAGCGCCGGCTCCTTGTCGATGGCGTCGTAGGTGTATTCCTGCAGCCCGGCCTCGCCGAGCGAGCCGATCATGCCCTCGTGCAGCACGTAATAGCCGAGCGTCGCCGGCTTGCCGACGCGCACGACCTGGCCATAGGGATAAAGCTGGACCGGGCCGGCGCCCCTGTTCTCGACTTCGTCGCGAATCGAGAACATCGCATTGGCATCGACCGAGATGCGGCGCCTGAATAGCAGACCCTGGCCGTTGTCCCAGGTCAGCGTGACCGGCTTCTCCGGGGTCAGGACATCGCTATCGGCGCTCCAGACGGTGGCGGCGTTCGGCAGCGGCACCGTGGTGCCGGCGCCGGCCACCCAGCCGAAATCGGAATAATAGGCGTTCGGCCCACCGGCGGGGGACAGCAGCACGATGATCGGGCTGTTGGGATCGACGGTCTCGCGATAGGCCTTCAGCGAGACATCGTCGATGCGCGCGCCGGTTAGCGACAGGGAGCCGGCGATCTTCGGCGTGTCGATGCGCACGCGCGGGCCGGCGGCGAGCGCGGCCTCGCGGGTCGTCGCCGCCGCGGCGGCGGCAGGAGCCTGGCCGGGCTGGGCCGGGACCGTCGCGGGAGCCTGGCCGGGCGCGACGGGGGCGGCGCCGGGCTGCGGCGCCGGCTGGCTCTGCGTGGCCTGGTTCTGCTGCGCGATCTGCTTCTGCTTTTCCATCTGCGGCACGCCGTAGAAGAATTGCCAGCCGAGCAGCACGACCACCGAGAGGGTGATCGCGAGCAGCAGATTGCGGTTGTCTTCTTTCATCATCATCGTCTGGAAACGGTCTCGCTGGCGGCCCTGACGGGCGTCTAGGAAGCTTGGGATCTGCGCTTGTCGGGGCGGCGCTTGCCGCCGCTGGAGGAGCGGGCGCGGTCGAGCGCCACCGCGAGGTCCTGGACCATGGCCGGGAAGCCTGCCCGCACCGTCTCGGGCCGGGCCACGACGACGATGTCGCAGGAGCGGGCCGCCTGCTCCGAAAGGGCGAGCGCGGCGGCGGCGCGCAGCCGGCGGCGGATGCGGTTGCGCACGACGGCGCTGCCAGTCTTGCGCGATGCGGTGAGGCCGAGGCGCAGGCCATCCCCGTCCGCCCGGTCGACGACCTGCACGGTGAAGGCGGGCGAACGAAAACGGCGGCCGTGCTCGGCCGCCGCGAGAAACTGCTTGCGTTGCGTCAGACGGGCGAGGCGCATGGCGATTGGCCAGTCTTCCGGAACGGGCGCGCCGGATTCGCGCGCCGTGACGTCATCAGGCCGACAGGCGCTTGCGGCCGTGGGCGCGACGGGCGGCAATCACCTTGCGGCCACCCTTCGTCGCCATGCGGGCGCGATAGCCGTGGCGGCGCTTGCGCACCAGCTTGCTGGGTTGATAGGTTCTCTTCACGGTCCGTCTCCGGGGCCTTGATCGGCACGGCGAGCGCGGCTCCCGAACGGGAAACCAGCCAGCCGAGCGTGTCGTGCAAAAAAGGTCCGTGCCGCCGGGGCAGCGCAGGTCGCGGGCTTATGGCGGATGGGGCGGTTCAAGTCAATTCAAAAACGCCTGTGCCGCGCCGTCGCAGCCCCGCCGCGAGCCGCGCCGGCAAACGCAAGAGGCACTTGCGCTCGCCGCCCGCATCCCCGATATAGCGCCCGGGAGGTTGGCGAGGGACGTCTCACTCGCCAACCCGGTCAGGTCCGGAAGGAAGCAGCCGTAACGAGACCGAACGGGTCTTCGTCCAGCCTCCCACTTTCGCGGCGCGACAGCGCGCCGCCGCTCCTGCCCGGGCTCCTGACTTCTCTTATGTCCGCCGGATCGTAGACCGGCGTTGACCGACGCCTCGCGATTGGCGAAAGCAGGGACATGACCGACGAGACCGTGCCCGCCGACGAGCCGGGCTTTCCCGGAATGGCCGCCTCCCCGGCGCAGCCGACGGCCGCGCCCGCGGGCTATCGCGTGCTGGCGCGCAAATACCGGCCGGCGCATTTCGGCGACCTGATCGGCCAGGACGCGATGGTCCGCACCCTGACCAATGCCTTCGCGGCCGGGCGCATTCCGCAGGCCTGGATGCTGACGGGCGTGCGCGGCGTCGGCAAGACCACGACCGCGCGCATCCTGGCGCGGGCGCTGAACTACCAGAATGCCGACGGAACCGGCGCGCCGACCACCGATCTCTCCGGCTTCGGCGTGCATTGCCAGGCGATCGTCGAAGGCCGGCATATCGATGTGATGGAGATCGACGCCGCCTCCAACAACGGCGTCGACAATGTTCGCCAGATCAACGACGCGGTGCGCTACGCGCCGGTCTCGGCGCGCTACAAGGTCTACATCATCGACGAGGTCCACATGCTCTCGGGAGGCGCCTTCAACGCCTTCCTGAAGACGCTGGAGGAGCCGCCGCCGCACGCCAAGTTCATCTTCGCCACCACCGAGATTCGCAAGGTCCCGGTGACGGTGCTGTCGCGCTGCCAGCGCTTCGACCTGCGCCGCGTCGACGCGGCGCTGCTGGTCGAGCATCTCGGCAGGATCTGCAAGGCGGAAGGGATCGAGGCCGAGGAGGAGGCGCTCGCCGCCGTGGCGCGGGCGGCCGAGGGCTCGGTGCGCGATTCGCTGTCGATCCTCGACCAGGCGATCGCCCATGCCGGCGGCCGGATCACGCTGGAAGAGGTCCGCAGCATGCTCGGCCTCTCCGACCGGGCGCGGATCATCGACCTGTTCGAGCTGACGATGAAGGGCGACATCGCCGGGGCGCTGACCGAGCTGCGCGCCCAATACGATGCCGGGGCCGACCCGGCAGTGGTGCTGTCCGATCTCGCCGAGTTCAGCCATCTGGTGACGCGGCTCAAGCTGGTTCCGGAGGCGGCCAAGGACAACAGCCTGAGCCAGGCCGAGCGGGTGCGCGGTGCCGATTTCGCTCAGCGCCTCTCGATCCGGGTGCTGGCGCGGGCCTGGCAGATGCTGCTCAAGGCAATCGCCGAGGTCCGCCAGGCCGACCGGCCGGTGATGGCCGCGGAGATGGCGCTGGTGCGTCTCGCCCATGCCGCCGATCTGCCCACGCCGGACGAGGCCTTGAAGATGCTGCGCGATGGCGGCGGCGTCTCCGGCGGCAATGGCGCGCCCTCCCCGCGCCCGCCATCGGGCGGCGGCGCCACCGCCTTGGCGGCGCGCCCGGTGCTGGCCACGGCCAATCCGATGCCGGTCGCGCAGCCGCGCGCCAGCGCGATGCCGCAGCCGCAGAGTCTCGAGGAGCTGGTCGCGCTCGCCTCGCGCCAGCGCGACATCACCATGAAGCTGGCGCTGGAGCGCGATGTCCGGCTGGTGCGCTTCGAGCAGGGCCGCATCGAGTTCTCGCTGGCGGGGCAAGGCAACCGGCACCTCGCCAACGACCTCGCCAAGCGGCTGAAGGAATGGACCGGCCAGACCTGGTTCGTCGCGGTGGTCAATGCCGAGGGCCAGCCGACGCTGCGCGAGCAGGCCGAGGCGGCCCGCGGCAAGCGCGAGAGCGATGCTGCCAGCCATCCCGCCGTCCGCGCCGTGCTCGAGCGCTTCCCGGGGGCACGCATCGTCGATGTCCGCGACCCGCGGGCCGAGGAGGCGCCGGCGCCGGCCGCCGGCATCGGCGACGAGGACCTGCCGGAGACCGAGCCGCTCTTCGATGACGGCGAGCCCGATTTCGAGGGCGTCGCCTTCTGGAGCGACGAGCTCAACTGACCGATCAACGCAATTCCGGGAGCGGACGACCATGCGCGACATGATGGGCCTGATGAAGCAGGCGCAGGAGATGCAGCAGAAGATGGCCGAGATGCAGGCCCAGCTCGAGACCCTCGAATTCGAGGGCTCGGCCGGCGGCGGTTTGGTCAAGGTGGTGATGACCGCCAAGAACGTGCTGAAATCGGTGAAGATCGATCCCGGCCTGATGGTTCAGGGCGAGGAGGAGATCCTGGAGGATCTCGTGATCTCCGCCAGCAACGACGCGCGCATCAAGGCGGAGCGGGCGGTCCAGGAGAAGATGGCCGAGGTCACCCGCGGCCTGCCGCTGCCGCCCGGCATGCCGAAGCTGTTCTGACGCGCCGAGGCCCATGTCCCGCAGCATCGCCGGCCCCGAGATCGAGCGCCTGATCCAGCTCCTGGCCAAGCTGCCCGGACTCGGGCCGCGCTCGGCCCGGCGCGCGGCGCTGCATCTGGTCAAGAAGCGCGAGCAATTGCTCGGGCCGCTCTCCGAGGCGATGGCGGTGGCGCGCGAGCGGATCGTGGTCTGCTCCTCCTGCGGCAATGTCGACACCAGCGACCCCTGCGGGCTCTGCCGCGATCCGCGCCGCGACGCGAGCCTGATCGTCGTCGTCGCCGATATCGCCGATCTGTGGGCGCTGGAGCGCTCCGGCGCGGTGGGCGGGCGCTATCATGTCCTCGGCGGCGTGCTCTCGGCGCTCGACGGGATCCGGCCCGAGAATCTCTCGCTCGACACGCTGGTGGCACGCGCCTCCGATCCGGCGGTGACGGAGGTGATCCTGGCGCTCAACGCCACGGTCGAAGGCCAGACCACGGCGCATTTCATCACCGATCTCCTGGCGCATCTGCCGGTCAAGGTCACCAAGCTCGCCCATGGCGTGCCGGTCGGCGGCGAGCTCGACTATCTCGACGACGGCACGCTGGCGGCGGCGATCCGCCAGCGCACGGGGTTCTGACGGGCGCTCAGAGCGAGCGCATCAGCCCGCCGTCGACGCGCAGATTCTGACCGGTGATATAGCCGGCGCCGTCCGAGGCCAGGAAGGCGATCGTCGCGGCGATCTCCTCGCTGGTGCCGTAGCGCTTCATCGGCACGCCGTCGCGGCGCTCGTCGGTCTGCGGCAGCGAATCGATCCAGCCCGGCAGGACATTGTTCATCCGCACATTCTGCGCCGCATACTGATCGGCGAAGAGCTTGGCATAGGCGGCGAGCCCGGCCCGGAACACGGCCGAGGTCGGGAACATCGCGCTCGGCTCGAAGGCCCAGGCCGTCGAGATGTTGATGATCGCGCCGGCCTGCTGCTCCGCCATGACCGGCGCGACGAGGCGCGTCGGCCGGATGACGTTCATCAGATAGACGTCCATGCCGGCATGCCATTGCTCGTCGGTGATCTCGGTGATCGCTGCGCGCGGCCCGTGCCCGGCGCTGTTGACCAGCACGTCGATGCGGCCGAAACGCGCGAGCGTCTCGTCGACCAGGCGCTTCAGATCGTCATTGGACTGGTTCGAGCCGGTGATGCCGAGCCCGCCGAGCTCCTTGGCCAGCGCCTCGCCCTTGCCGGAGGATGAAAGGATAGCGAGCTTGAAGCCGTCCTGCGCGAGACGCCGCGCGGCGGCCGCGCCCATGCCGCTGCCCCCGGCGGTGACGATCGCTACCTTCTGCGTTGCCATGCTGAGATCTCCTTCACGCGCGGCCTATTGCCGACGATTCGGGAGAGTTGTGCCATCGCAGGCAGCCGCTGGCCACTTTGCCGGCGCGCCGCCTCGTCGCAATCAGAGCGTCGCCTCAGAACTTGTAGGCGAGGCTGGCCCGGGCCGCGTGCGAATATGGCTCATGCTGCGCGGTCAGGCCGAGATAGGCGCTGCGCGCGACATAGTCGAAATTGCCGTAATCGGTGTAGCGGTAGTCGAGGCCGAGGATCAGGTTGTCGGTCATGGCGTAGTTGACGCCGCCGCCGACGGTCCAGCCGGTGCGCGAGAAATTGCCGCTCTCGCCGAAGCCGGCGAGCGGGTTGAAATAGCTGTGCTCGAATTTCGTGAAGGCGGCGCCGGCGGTGCCGTAGACCATGAAGCGATCGAAGGCATAGCCGATGCGGGCACGCACCGAGGCCTGCCAGTCCTGTTGGACGCGCACGATGCCGCCCGGATCGAAGGGGCTGCGCACCAGCGGCGGATCGTTGAAGCCGCCGCGCGCATTCATGGCCTCGACATCGGCTTCGACGCCGAACACGAACGAGCCCATCTGGTAGTTGAAGCCGGCATGCACGCCGCCGACGAAGGAGGACGGGCTATAATCGAAGGAGACGCCGAGCGGGGTGCGGCCGGCCGTCAGGAACTCGCTGAGCCGGTCCGAGCCCCAGGAATAGCCGAGCTGGCCGCCGAGATAGAAGCCGGTCCAGCTGTAGAATTGCGGCAAGGCGGGGGCCAGCGGCAGCATTTTCGAGGAGGGCAGGTCCGCCGCGAGGGCGGCGCCGCCACCGAGCAGGGCGATGGTCGCGACGGTGGCTTTGAGGAGCGTCTTCATGGGGCTCTCGGATCGATCACGGGGCGGAAGGCGCCGGCTCGCATCGCCGGGTTCAGCTTCACGCAGTATGAAAGCGTTAAGGTTAACAAAGCGCTAAGTCACGCGGAAGCCGGGAACGAATCGGTTAAGCGTAGCGTTGAGCAGGATGACGAAGCGGCATGACCGCCGAGGACGACGAATGCCGTATTTCAAGCGCTTGACCGGAGCTGCGGGCCTCGCCGCCCTCGCCGCGGGCTATCTGCACGGCGCCTTCACGCGGCGCATCGGCGATCCGCTGCGGCAGGCACGGCGCGGCCGCGGCGCCTCCAGCCCGGTCACACTGCCCTGGCAGGGCTGGAAGGACGTGCTGCTGCGCTTTGCGCTGCGCATCCAGGAAGCGCGCGTGCTCTCGCTGGCCGGCGCGGTGGCCTTCTTCACCCTGCTCTCGCTGGTGCCGGCGCTGTCGCTGCTGATCACGATCTATGGCGGCCTCACCGATCCGGTGACGATCGTCGGTCAGCTCGACGAGCTGACCATCGTGCTGCCGCAAGCGGCGCGCGAGCTGATCCGCGAGCAGGCGGTCAGGCTCTCGGGCCGCGACGCGACCGAGCTGTCGCTGACCGTGCTGGTCGGCTTCCTCGTCGCGGTCTGGAGCGCGAATGCCGCGATGAAGGCTAATTTCGACGCGCTCAACATCATCTACGGGGTGCGCGAGCGCCGCAGCTTCGTCCGGCTCAACCTGGTCTCCCTGGCGACCACGCTGAGCGGGCTGCTGGTGCTGATGCTCGCCCTCGTGCTGATCGCGAGCCTGCCGGTGGTGACCGCGCTCTTCCCCTTCGGCCATGAGCTGGAGGTGCTGATCCGGCTGCTGCGCTGGCCCGCCTTCTTCGTGCTCGGCACGGTCGCGATCGGCTGCCTCTACTGGATCGGGCCGGACCGGAGGCCGCCGCGCTTCTCCTGGGTGCTGCCCGGCGCGATCGTCTCGGCGCTGCTCTGGCTGGGCACCTCGGTCGGCTTCTCCTGGTATGTCAGCACGCTCGGCCGCTACACGGCCACCTATGGCTCCCTGGCGACCATCGTGGTGTTCATGACCTGGCTGTGGCTCTCGGCCACGATCATCCTGATCGGCGCCGAGCTCAATGCCGAGCTGGAGCATCAGAGCCGCTATGGCGCCGCGCCGGCCCCGGTGACCACATTGAGCCGCGGGGGCCGCTGAATGCCGCATTGACGCCGGCGAAGCAGGCGGGTTCAGCTGCCGTCCATGCTGACCGCGACGCGCATCCACCTCGTTCTCGCCATGCTGATGGGTCTCGCCGGCGTGGCGCTGCTCGCCGCCGCCGCCCATGCCAATGGCGCCGAGACCGTGCGGACGGCCGGGCAGATGCTGCTGTTCCACGCGCCGGCGGTCATCGCGGCCACCGCCGCGCGCCGGGGCTTGCTGCTGGCCGACGGGCCGGCGCGGCTGGCGCTTCTGCTGCTGATCCTCGGCGTCGTGCTGTTCAGCGCCGATCTGGCGCTGCGCGGCTTCCAGGGCGAGCGGCTGTTCGCCGGCGCGGCGCCGGCGGGCGGGTTCCTGATGCTTGGCGGCTGGGCCGGGCTGGCGCTCTCGGCCCTGCTCGCCAAGCGGGACTGAAGCCGCGCCTGCGCATGTCCTCAGCCGATGGCGTTCGCTGTTCAAGCATCGGGTTCTCCGAAAACCGAATTCCACTTTTCGGCCCGATGCTCTAGAAGGCGGCGCGGCGCGGCTGCCTCCCCGTGCCTTCGCGGAGCCTGCCGATGAACACCCCCCATAATCTGACGCCCTCGCAAGCCGCCGATCTTCTGGTCCAGGCGCTGCCGCATATGCAGCGCTACGACCAGGAGGTGATCGTGATCAAATATGGCGGCAACGCCATGGGCGACGCCGCCACCGCCGAGGATTTCGCCGAGGACGTGGTGCTGCTCGAGCAATCCGGCCTGAAGCCGGTGGTCTGCCATGGCGGCGGGCCGCAGATCGCCCGCATGCTCGACAAGCTCGGCATCAAATCCGAGTTCAAGCAGGGCCTGCGCGTCACCGATGCGGCGACCGTCGACGTGGTCGAGATGGTCCTGGCCGGCTCGGTCAACAAGGAGATCGTCGGCTATATCTCGCGCGAAGGCGGCAAGGCGATCGGGCTTTGCGGCAAGGACGGCAACATGGTCGTCGCCAAGAAGGCGACCCGGACCATCGTCGACCAGGATTCCAAGATCGAGCAGATCCTGGATCTCGGCTATGTCGGGGAGCCCGACAAGGTCGATATCGGCGTGCTGAAGGCGATCCTCAGGGAGGAGCTGATCCCGGTTCTCGCCCCGGTCTGCGCCGGCGCCGACGGCCAGACCTACAATGTCAACGCCGACACCTTCGCCGGTGCGATCGCCGGCGCCCTCGGCGCCAAGCGCCTGCTGCTGCTCACCGATGTGCCGGGCGTGCTCGACAAGGACAAGAACCTGATTCCCGAGCTGACCGTCGAGCAGTGCCGGCGGCTGATCGCCGACGGCACCATCTCGGGCGGCATGATCCCGAAGATCGAGACCTGCATCTATGCGCTCGAAAAGGGCGTCGAGGCCGTCGTCATCCTCGACGGCAAGGTGCCGCATGCGGCGCTGATCGAGCTGTTCACCGATACCGGCTCGGGCACGATCATCCGGCGCTGAGGCCGGCCGAGCAGGCGTCATGCTCGCGCTCGTCCCGCGCCTGACGTCGCAACGAGTTTGCAATCATCTTGCATGTCATGATGGCTGCCCCCACATGACATGCCCCCATGAACCAGAACGCATCCATTCCAACGACCGCCACCGCGCTCCCTCCGGAGCAGGCCGCATTCGGCCATGTCGATCACTGGATCTTCGATCTCGACAACACGCTCTACTCGCATGAGGCCAAGGTCTGGCCGCAGGTCGACGAGCGCATCACCCTGTTCCTCAGCGAGCTTTTCGGGCTCGACGGGCTGTCCTCGCGGGCGCTGCAGAAATACTATTACCAGCGCTACGGCACGACGCTGAAAGGGCTGATGGAGGAACACGGGATCGATCCCGACCATTTCCTCGCCTTCGCCCATGAGATCGACCTCTCGCTGCTCGATCCCAATCCCGATCTCGGCGCCGCGATCGCCGCGCTGCCGGGCCGCAAGCTGATCCTGACCAACGGCTCGCGCGGCCATGCCGAGAACGTCGCCGGCAAGCTCGGCATCCTCGAGCATTTCGAGGACATTTTCGACATCGTCGCGGCCGGCTTCCTGCCGAAGCCCGAGCGGGCGACCTATGAGATGTTCCTCGCCAAGCACGCGATCGATCCGGCGCGGGCCGCGATGTTCGAGGATATCGAGAAGAACCTGCTGGTCCCGAGCGCGCTCGGCATGAAGACCGTGCTGATCGTGCCGCGCACGCCGGACCCGTTCCGCGAGGCCTGGGAGCAGGCGGCGGTCGAGGCCGGCCACGTCCATTTCGTCACCGACGATCTGACCGGCTTCCTGAAGCCGCTGACCCGGCCGGGCGAGACCGTGCCCGTCGCCGGGCCTCAGGCATAGCGCCGCGCCGCCGCGCCATGGGCGCGGCGCAGGCTGCCGAGATCGAAGCCCGGGATTTCGCCGTCGATCACCCGCCAGCGCCCGCCGATCAGCACGCGATCGGCCCGGTTCGCACCACAGAGTACCAGCGCCGCGATCGGGTCATGCGCGCCCGAGAAGCGCAGCTCGTCGAGCCGGTAGAGCGCGAGGTCACCCTGCAGCCCCGGCGCGATGCGGCCGATATCCTCGCGCCCGAGGCAACGGGCCGAGCCCTCTGTCGCCCAGCGGATCGTGTCGCGCGCCGTCACCGCGCTGGCGCTCTTGTAGTGCAGCCGGTTGACCAGCAGCGCATGGCGCAGCTCCTCCATCAGGTTGGAGCCGTCATTGCTGGCCGAGCCGTCGACGCCGAGGCCGAGCGGCGCGCCTGCCGCCTCCAGCTCGCGCGTGCGGCAGAAGCCGGAGGCGAGCACGCCGTTCGAGGTCGGGCAATGGCAGACGCCGACGCCGGCCTTGCCGAGACGCTCGCATTCCTCGCAGGAGAAATGGATGCCGTGCGCCAGCCAGGTCCGCGGCCGCATCCAGCCCGCCTCCTCCAGCAGGTCGAGCGGGCGCTTGCCATAGACCTCGCGGCAATAGGCCTCCTCGTCCTGCGTCTCCGCCAGATGGGTGTGCAGCGGCGCCTCGAAGCGGGCGGCGAGCTCAGCCGATTTCGCCATCAGCGCCGGCGTCACCGAGAAGGGCGAGCAGGGGGCCAGCGCGATCTGCACCATGCTGCCGGGCCTGGCATCGTGGAACAGAGACAGCACCCGCTCGCTATCGGCCAGAATGGTATCCTCGTCCTGCACCACCTCGTCGGGCGGCAGGCCGCCATCCTTCTGCGACAGGTTCATCGAGCCGCGCGAGATGGTGACGCGGATGCCGAGCGCCCTCGCCTCCTCCACCGCGATGTCGACGGCGTTCTCCAGCCCGGCCGGGTAGAGATAATGGTGGTCGGCGGCGGTGGTGCAGCCCGACAGCAGCAGCTCGGCCAGCGCGGCCCGCACCGCGACCCGCAGATCCTCCGGCCGCAGCCGCGCCCAGAGCGGGTAGAGCGCCTTCAGCCAGGGGAAGAGCTCGCGATCGATCGCCGCCGGATGGGCGCGGGTCAGCGTCTGGTAGAAATGATGATGGGTGTTGACCAACCCCGGCAGCACGACATGCGCCGAGGCGTCGAAGGTCTCGGTGACCGGCAGCGCAGGATAGGCTCCGGCGGCGACCAGCTCGACGATCACCCCATCCTCGATCACCACCCCGCCGCCGGCATTCTCGGCGAAGATGGCGAGGGGGTTGCGGATCCAGAGGCGCATGGCGGTGTCCAGGACGGCGGCGGGGCTGATCAGCCGCGATAAGCGAGACGGCGCCCCGGTTCAATCGTCCCAGGCCGGGCCGCTCTTGCAGCGATAGCCGACGAAGCATTGCGGCGTGTCGCGGGCCGGCACCCAGGCCGGCTCGATATACTCGTCGAACTGGCAGAAGCCGCGATGGCGCACGAAGCGGTCATAGGTATGGCCGCCGGTGCCGAGCACGATGGCGCCGCTGGCGGCGACCGCCTGCTGGTTGGCGGCGCAGCTGCGCGCCGGCGTCTGCGGGCGCCCCTGCGCCAGCGCGGCGTTCGTGGCGATGATCATCAGCAGGGACAGGACAATCTTCCGCATCGTCGCTCTCCGGAACGGGGCTTGCTCGAAGCGTAACACATCGCGGGAAGTCGCGTTCCCGCTTCGTCTTGACGCGGCGCCCGCCATCCGCCATCGCTCCGCCCCTGAGATTGCCCGATCGCCGGAGCCGAAGCCCATGTCCCTCACCGATCTTGCCGCCACCATCGACGCCGCCTGGGAGAACCGGGCCGAGATCGGCCTTTCGACCAAGGGCGCGGTGCGCGAGGCGGTCGAGCAGGCGATCGAGATGCTGGATGCCGGCCAGGCCCGCGTCGCCGAGAAGATCGACGGCGACTGGGTCACCCATCAATGGCTGAAGAAGGCGGTGCTGCTCTCCTTCCGCCTCGCCGACAACGAGGTGATGGCGCATGGCCCCGGCGAGGGCGTGTTCTGGGACAAGGTGCCCTCGAAATTCGCCGGCTGGGGCGAGAATCGCTTCCGCGCCGCGGGCTTCCGGGTGGTGCCCCCGGCGGCGGCGCGCAAGGGCTCCTATCTGGCGCCGAACGTCATCCTGATGCCGTCCTTCGTCAATATCGGCGCCTATGTCGATTCCGGCACCATGGTCGACACCTGGGCGACGGTCGGCTCCTGCGCCCAGATCGGCAAGAATGTGCATCTCTCGGGCGGCGTCGGCATCGGCGGCGTGCTCGAGCCGCTGCAGGCCAACCCGACGATCATCGAGGACAACTGCTTCATCGGCGCCCGCTCCGAGGTGGTCGAGGGCGTGGTGGTCGGCGAGGGCTCGGTGATCTCGATGGGCGTCTTCATCTCGGCCTCGACCAAGATCATCGACAGGGCGACCGGACAGGTGCATATCGGCAAGGTGCCGCCCTATTCGGTGGTGGTCTCGGGCTCGCTGCCGGGCAAGCCGCTCAATGACGGGACGCCCGGCCCCTCGCTCTACTGCGCCGTCATCGTCAAGACGGTGGACGCCCAGACCCGCGCCAAGACCGGCATCAACGAGCTGCTGCGCGACTGACCGCGCGAAGGAGGCCGGCCTCGTGAAGCGACTGCTCGGCGCCGCCCTGATCGCCACGCTCGCGCTGTCAGCCACGGCGGCGCGGTCCGAGCAGGTCGCGCTGACGCTCAAGCTCGTCGACGAGGCCGGCAAGCCGCTCGCCGGCCAGGCGGTGAGGGTCGCCGTCGGCTCGGCGGACGAGGTCAGCGCACCGCAGGCCGGCCAGCGCCTCTCCAGCGACGCCGCCGGCATCGTGCGCCTGAAGACGGAAGCCGCGGTCGATCGGCGCGCCGTCTCCTCGACCAGCATCTTCACCCAGCATCCGGCCGAGCACCTGGTCGTGGGCGTCGAGCTCGAGCTGCTGGGCCGGCCGGCGCTCTACCGGATCAGGCTCGACCAGACCAAAGCGGGCACGGTCGGCCAGATGAATGTCTATCTCGCCAATGGCAAAGGCCGCTTCGACCGGCCCTTGACCTTCCATGCCGACACGCAGGGCTGGAGCCTACCGGACGAGCCGGCCGGGCCGAGACTGTCCGGCATCGGTGCCGAGCTCAAGGCGCACAGCATGGAAGGCTCGGCCGAGAGCGGCCGCACCATCGCGCTGACCATCGCCAAACAGGCGTTCAAGCGGCGCTAGAAGCCGGTACGCTCACACGCCCGGCAGCGGGTTCGCGGTGGGCGCGCTCGTCTCCGGCGCCAGCTCCTGGCGCTGCGCCGCCGGCGAGGCGGCGAGCGCATCGCGCAGCTTCTGCTCCTGCGAATGGTCGAGCGAGGTCTTGAGCACCACGCCGCCCGTGCCCTTCAGCGCCTCGAGGACCTTGTCGCCGGTCATCTTCTGGATCAGCACGAAGAGCGCGGCGTTGCCGGGCTGGAGATTGGCGGCGAGCTCCTTCATGAAGCCGTCATTGACGCCGTAATCGGTGAGGGCGCCGCCGAGCGCTCCGGAGGCGGCGCCGAGCGCCGCGCCGAAGACCGGCATCAGGAAGATCGCGCCGATCAGCAGGCCCCAGAAACCGCCCGAGGCCGCACCGAGCGCGGTGGTGTTCAGCAGCTGGTTGAGCTTGATCTTGCCGCCCTCATGCATGACCGCGATCGCCGCATCGCTGATCTGAATGAGGTAGTCCTTCTGGAGGCCGATGATCCTTTGGCGCATTTCCTCGGCCTTGGCCTCGGTCGGATAGACGATGACGACGAGATCGGACATGGGACGCTCCTTCCAGCGAGGGAATGGCCAAGCTTGACGCTGCACTGTGACGGGTGTGCGGCGAACGCGTGAGGCCGGAAGGCGGTTCCGCGCTATTCGGCGCCGGCCTCCCGCGCTGCGGCGATCGCCGCGCCGCGCAGAGGCAATTCCTTCATGCGGGCCAGGAACAACAGCGCCAGCGCGAAGCCGACAAAGGTCGCGGCAAAGACATATTGGAACAGCCGCACCATCTGCTCGCGCGGGACGCCCCCTGCCGTCAGCGTCTCGGCCGAAAGCCCGGCGCCGCTCACGCCGATGCCGCCGAGCACGATCGCCCCGAAGACGGCGACGATCAGCGCGCCGCCGATCTGGCGGAAGAAATTCGCCGTGGCGGTCGCCGTGCCGAGCTGGTGCAGCGGCACCGCGTTCTGGATCGCGACGGTCGCCACCGGCAGCAGGGTGCCGAAGCAGATGCTGATCAGCCCGAGCAGCAGCGCGAACGGGATCAGCGGCAGCCGGCCGGCGAAGAGAACCAAAACGAGCGTGCCGAGGAGCGCGGCGAAAAGCCCGGCCATCGGCACGCGCTTGTAATGGGTCAGCTTCGTCATCGCCCGTCCGGAGGCGGTGGCGCCGAGCACGGTCCCGCAGGTCAGAGGGATCAGCCCCAGACCCGAATTGGCGGCGGAGAGTCCGGCGATCGTCTCGAAATACAATGGCAGATAGATCGTCAGCCCGATGAAGGTGCCCATGCCGAAGCCGGCGGCGAGCGTCCCGGCGCGCACCACCGGATTGGCGAGGATGGCGAGCGGGATCAGCGGCTCGGCCGCCGTCCGCAGCCGCAGGCCGAAAGCGACCCAGAGCAGCAGGGACGCGCCCACCAATCCGAGGATCGGCAGCGAGCCCCAAGGATAGCTCGTGCCGCCCCAGGACAGCGCCAGCAGCAGGGTCATGGTCGCGCCGGTCATCAGGACGGCTCCGAGCAGATCGAGCTTATGCGGCCGCTCGTGGCGCGGCAGGCGGCGCAGCGCCTTGTCGGTCATCCAATAGGCACCGAGCCCGAGCGGCAGATTGATCCAGAAGATCACCGACCAGTGCAGCGCCTCGGAGATCACCCCGCCGAGCACCGGCCCCAGCAGCGAGGAGGAGAAGAAGACGCTGGCGATATAGACCTGGTAGCGGCCGCGCTCCTTGGGCGGCACCATGTCGCCGATGATGGTCTGCGCCATCGCGATCAGCCCGCCGCCGCCGAGCCCCTGCACGAAGCGCGCGGCGACCAGCAGCCAGAGCGAGGGCGCCAGCGCGCAGGCGATCGAGCCGAGCACGAAGATCACGATGCCGCCGAGCAAGGTGACGCGCCGGCCATGGATATCGGCGAACTTGCCGTAGAGCGGCGTGACCGCCGTCGAGGCGAGCAGATAGGAGGTCACGACCCAGGGCAGATGCGCGACATCGCCGAGCTCGCGGCCGATCGTCGGCATCGCGGTCGCGACGATGGTCTGGTCTAGCGCGGCAAGGAACATGGCGAGCATGATGCCGATCAGGATCGAGCGGATATCGGCATGGGATAGCGCGGCATCCGGCGGCATCTGCACTCTCTGATCCATGCCTACGCGTTCCCGCCCCGCCAAATCGGAATGGCGGAGAATAGGATCGACGCCAGCCATGCGCCACGCACAGGGACGCAGGGCGGCTGCGAGATCAACGCAGCCATGGCCAAGGCAGGTTCGAAGGCTCGCTCTCTGCATCCTATGACGTTTTAATGAAAGAGACGATCAAGACCAGCCTGACGCAAGGTAGGTCTGCGTATGTCAGGGTTCATTTCGGCATATATCGCAGTATAGTAATAATTATATAGGTACGAGGGTCGATTCGATGACCGACAGCACCGAGGACACAGCCGAGGCGGGGCGGCCGCTGGTATTGGGTAAAGACGTCAACCTGACCCTGCCCGAAATGCCGCCCGGCAACGAAATGCCGCTTTACGAAAGACTGAAGCAGCAGATGTCACAGGCTATTCTCATGGGCGAATGGCCTCGCGGCACCGTGCTGCCCAACGAAGCCGTGCTGGCGCAAAGCTTCGGGATCGCGGTCGGCACGGTTCGGCGCGCGATGAGCGATCTGGTCTCGGAAGGCCTGCTGACGCGCCGCCGCAAGACGGGAACCGTGGTGACCGGGCGGGCGCCGCAGCATTCACTGCGCTTCTTCTACGAGTATTTCCGCCTTCACCGCGCCGACGGCACGCTGACGACATCCGACAGCAAGGTCTATCGGGTCGAGGCCCTGCCGGCGACCGCCGAGCAGCGCGAGCAGCTTCAGATCGTCACGGGCGGAATCATCCGCATTCACCGGACCCGCACGATCGGCAGCCGGAACGTCATGCACGACAAGCTCGTCGTCGCCGAGGAGCGCGTGCCCGGGCTCCCGCGGGACCCCGGCAGATTCCCGCCGCTGCTGTATCGCCATCTGCTCGATCATTACGGAATCCGCATCGCCGCCGTGCGCGAGCAGATCACCGCCGATCTCGCCACCGAAGAGGATCTGGCGATATTGGCAATCGAAGGTCCCGCCGCCATGCTGACAATCCGGGAAACCGGCTATGACCAAGCGGGCGTGCCGACGATCATGGGTTGGCACCGCGCCAGCACGAGGGACTATACCTATATCAACGAGATCCGCTAGAGCGGCGGTGATCGCGAGGTCCGGCAGGGAGCAGGCGGCCATGGAGACGATCACGCCGCGCCAGCGCGAAATCGTGGCGCTGGCGCGGGCCCAGGGCCGCGTCAATGTCGAGGAGCTGGCGGCGCGCTACGAGGTCAGCGCCCAGACGATCCGCAAGGATCTCAACCAGCTCTGCGAGCAGCGGATCATGTCGCGCGTCCATGGCGGCGCCGTCGTCGCCTCCAGCGTCGAGAACCTCGCCTATGAGGCGCGCCGTTTCATCGCCCGCGACGAGAAGGCGGCGATCGGGCGGGCCGCCGCGGCGCTGATCCCGAACGATGCCTCGCTGTTCATCAATATCGGCACCACCACCGAGGAGGTGGCGCGGGCGCTGTCCGATCATCACGGACTGCTGGTGATCACCAACAACCTGCATGTGGCGGCGCTGCTCTACCCGCATCCGAGCATCGAGGTGATCGTTGCCGGCGGGCCGGTGCGGCGCTCCGATGGCGGCGTCATCGGCGCTGCCGCCGTCGACATGATCCGCCAGTTCAAGGTCGACTATGCGGTGATCGGCGCCTCGGCCATCGACGGCGAGGGCGCCCTGCTCGACTTCGACTATCGCGAGGTCCGGGTGTCGCAGGCGATCATCGAGAATGCCCGCCAATGCCTGCTCGTCGCCGACAGCACCAAGTTCGAGCGCTCCGCCCCGGTCCGCATCGGCCATCTGCGCGATGTCGACGTCTTCGTCACCGACCGGCTGGAGGCGGCCCCGCTGCGCGAGCTCTGCCGGCGGGAGGAGACCGCGCTGATCGAAGCCGATCTTTTGCCGGATAACCGCATGCGAAACGAAAACGAAAGAGCATAGTTTCGTTTTCGGTTTCGTTTATCGGTTGCGCGCAACTGAAACACTCACTAGTCTCGCCGCATTCGGGAGGAAATGCGGCTTGTCGGCAGGGATCTACGACATCGCCATCATCGGCGGCGGCGTGAACGGCTGCGGCATTGCGCGCGACGCCGCCGGGCGGGGCGCCTCGGTGGCGCTGTTCGAGCAGGGCGACCTCGCCAGCGCGACCTCCTCGGCCTCGACCAAGCTGATCCATGGCGGGCTGCGCTATCTCGAGCATTACGAGTTCCGGCTGGTGCGCGAGGCGCTGGCCGAGCGCGAGGTGGTCTGGCGCTCGGCCCCGCACATCGTCTGGCCGCTGCGCTTCGTGCTGCCGCATCACCAGGGCCTGCGGCCGCGCTGGCTGCTGCGACTCGGCCTGTTCCTCTACGACCATCTCGGCGGGCGCCGCTTGCTGCCCCCGACGCGCTCGCTCGACCTGCGCCGCGATCCGGCCGGCGAGCCGCTGCAGCCGCGCTTCTCGCACGCCTTCGAATATTCCGATTGCTGGGTCGAGGATTCGCGGCTGGTGGTGCTCAGCGCCCGCGACGCGGCCGAGCGCGGCGCCCTGATCAGGCCGCGCACCAGGGTGACCGGCGCGCGCCGCCAGGGCGATCACTGGCTGGTCGCGGTCGAGGCGGCCGACGGGACGCGCGAGGAGATCGCCGCGCGCACGCTGGTCAATGCGGCCGGCCCCTGGGTGGCCGATGTGCTCAACGGCATCGTCGCGAGCAACCGGCCGGAGGCGGTGCGTCTCGTCCAGGGCAGCCATATCGTGGTGCCGCGGCTGTTCGAGCACGATCGCTGCTACATCTTCCAGAACGCCGATGGCCGGATCATCTTCGCCATCCCCTATGAGGGCGACCTCACCCTGATCGGCACCACCGACAAGGATTATGTCGGCGATCCGGCTAAGGTCGCCGCCAGCGAGAGCGAGATCGCCTATCTCTGCGCGGCGGCGAGCGAGTATTTCCGCAAGCCGATCCGCCGCGAGGACGTGGTCTGGACCTATTCGGGCGTGCGCCCGCTCTATGACGACGGGGCCAGCAAGGCGCAGGAGGCGACCCGCGACTATGTGCTGACCCTCGACGAGCCGGCCGGCGCGGCGCCCTTGCTCTCGGTGTTCGGCGGCAAGATCACCACGGCGCGGCGCCTCGCCGAGGCAGCCGTCGAGAAGCTCGCTGCGGCGGTGCCGGCCCTGCGGGCGCCGGCCTGGACGGCGCAGGCGCATCTGCCGGGCGGCGATTTCCCGGTCGAGGGTTTTTCGGCGCTGGTCGAGCGGATCGCGGCCTCGCGGCCCTGGCTGCCGCGCAGCCTCGCCCGCCGGCTGGCGCGCGCCTATGGCACCCGCAGCGAGGCGCTGCTCGCCGATGCGGGCGGCATGGCCGATCTCGGCCAGGTCTTCGGCGCCGATCTGACCGCCCGCGAGGTCGACTGGCTGATGACGCAGGAATGGGCGAGCAATGCCGAGGATGTGCTGTTCCGGCGCAGCAAGCTCGGCCTGCGCTTCTCGCCCGAGCAGCGCGCCGCGCTCGACGATTACATGGCGGCGCAGGCGGCAGCACCCGAGCAGGTCGCGGTGGAGGCCAGGGGATGAGCCTGACGCTTGATCGCATCGGCCTGACCCGCGGCGCGCAGACCCTGCTCGCCGATGTCTCGCTGGTGCTGGAGCGCGGCTCGCTCAACGTCCTTCTGGGGGCGACCCTCGCCGGCAAGACCTCGCTGATGCGGCTGATGGCCGGGCTCGATGCGCCGAGCAGCGGCAGGGTGCTCGCCGATGGCCGCGACGTCACCGGGCTGCCCGTGCAGAAGCGCAATGTCGCGATGGTCTACCAGCAGTTCATCAACTACCCGGCGCTCTCGGTCTACGAGAACATCGCCTCGCCCTTGCGCGTCGCCGGCCTGCCCGCCGGCGAGATCGAAGCGCGGGTGCGCGGTGCCGCCGGCCTGCTGCGGCTCGAGCCCTATCTGCAGCGCAAACCCCTGGAACTGTCGGGCGGCCAGCAGCAGCGCACCGCCATCGCCCGCGCCCTGGTGAAAAGGGCCGAGCTGGTGCTGCTCGACGAGCCGCTGGCCAATCTCGACTACAAGCTGCGCGAGGAGCTGCGCGAGGAACTGCCGCGCATCTTCGCCGAATCCGGCGCGATCTTCGTCTACGCCACCACCGAGCCGAGCGAGGCGTTGCTGCTCGGCGGCCATACCGCAACGCTGTTCCAGGGCCGCGTCACCCAGTTCGGGCCGACCGCGCAGGTCTATCGACAGCCGCGCGACCTCGTCACCGCGCAGGTCTTCTCCGATCCGCCGCTCAACATCCTCGCCGCGAGCAAGCAGGGCGGCAAAGTCGCGCTCTCGAGCGGCCAGGAGATCGTCGCGGAAGGCGCCTTCGCCGCTGTGCCGGACGGCGCTTATATGATCGGCTTTCGTGCCCATCACCTGTCGCTCGATCCGCTGCCGGCCCCCGCCATCGCGCTGCCGGGCACCGTCTCCGTCGCCGAGATCACGGGATCTGAATCCTTCGTCCACCTCGATATCGGCGCGCACCGCCTGGTCGCGCTGGTGCCGGGCGTCAGGCGGCTGGAGCCGGGCACGCCCGTGACGGCCTGGCTCGATCCGTCGCGGATCTTCCTGTTCGGCGAGGATGGCGCGCGCGCCGCCTCCGCAGTGGCGGAGGCCGCCTGAGATGGCCAGGATCACGCTCGACAGGCTCGCCCATTCCTATCGCCCCGATCCGCAGGGGCCGCAGGACTATGCGCTGCGCGAGGTCGACCATGTCTGGCGCCAGGGCGGCGCCTATGCGCTGCTCGGCCCCTCGGGCTGCGGCAAGACCACGCTGCTCAACATCATCTCGGGGCTGGTGACGCCGACGCGCGGGCGCATCCTGTTCGACGATGTCGACGTCACCCGGCTGCCGACCGAGGCGCGCAACATCGCCCAGGTCTTCCAGTTCCCGGTGGTCTACGACACCATGACGGTGCGCGAGAACCTCGCCTTCCCGCTGCGCAACCGCAAGGTGGCGGCGCGCGAGATCGAGGCCCGCGTCGCCGAGATCGCCGGCCTGCTCGACCTGACCGCCAGCCTCGACCGCAAGGCGAGCCGGCTCGGCGCCGATGCCAAGCAGAAGATCTCGCTCGGGCGCGGCCTGGTGCGGCCGGACGTCGCCGCGATCCTGTTCGACGAGCCGCTCACCGTCATCGACCCGCATCTGAAATGGCAGCTGCGCTCGATGCTGAAGGAGCTGCATCGCAAGCTCGACCTGACGATGATCTACGTCACCCATGACCAGACCGAGGCGCTGACCTTCGCCGATACGGTGGTCGTCATGCATGACGGCGCGGTGGTGCAGACCGGCACGCCCGAGGAGCTGTTCCAGCATCCGGCGCACACCTTCGTCGGGCATTTCATCGGCTCCCCCGGCATGAACATCCTGCCCTGCGCGGTGTCGGGCTCGCAGGCGCTGCTGGCCGGGCAGAGCATCGCGCTGGCCCGCCACTACCCCGCGCTGGCGGGCACGACCGAGCTCGGCATCCGGCCGGAATATGCCAGGCTCAGCGCGGCGGGCGAGGGGCTGCCGGCGCGCATCCTGCGCATCGACGATCTCGGCCGCCAGCGCATCGCCCGCGTCGCGCTCGGCGAGCTCAGGCTGGCGGCGAGCGTGCCGGAGGGCGAGAGCTTCGATGGCGACCAGGGCGTGCTCGCGCTCGATCCGCGCCAGATCCACATCTATAGCGGCGGCAGGCTGGTCAAGGGAGGCGCGGCATGAAGCCGGTCAACCAGAGGGCTTGGCTGCTCGTCCTGCCCGTGCTGCTGATCGTCGCCTTCTCGGCGGTGATCCCGCTGATGACCGTCGTCAACTATTCGGTCCAGGACTCCTTCGGCAACAACCAGTTCTTCTGGAACGGCGTCGGCTGGTTCGCCGAACTGCTCGATCCGAAGAGCGATCTCGGCTCGCGCTTCTACGACTCGCTTTGGCGCAACCTCGCCTTCTCGGCGATCATCCTCGCCATCGAGATCCCGCTCGGCATCCTGGTCGCGCTGTCGATGCCCCGGCAGGGCTGGCAGGTCTCGGCGACGCTGGTGCTGATGGCGCTGCCGCTGCTGATCCCGTGGAATGTGGTCGGCACCATCTGGCAGATCTTCGCGCGCGGCGATATCGGCCTGTTCGGCGCCGCGGTGAACGCGCTCGGCATCGACTACAACTACGTCTCCAGCCCGCTCGCCGCCTGGATCACCATCATCGTGATGGATGTCTGGCACTGGACCTCGCTGGTCGCGCTGCTCTGCTATGCCGGGCTGAAATCGATCCCGGACGCCTACTACCAGGCGGCGCGCATCGACGGCGCCTCGCGCTGGGCGGTGTTCCGCACCATCCAGCTGCCGAAGATGAGTCGGGTGCTGCTGATCGCGGTGCTGCTGCGCTTCATGGATTCCTTCATGATCTACACCGAGCCCTTCGTGGTCACCGGCGGCGGCCCGGGCAATTCGACGACCTTCCTGTCGATCGAGCTGGTCAAGCTGGCGCTCGGCCAGTTCGACCTCGGCAAGGCGGCGGCGCTGTCGATCGTCTACAACCTGATCATCCTGGCCGTGTGCTGGCTGTTCTACACGGTGATGACCGCCGCCGATGCGCGCGCGCAAGCGGATGGGAGGGGCTGATGCGGGGCGGGCGCCTGATCCTATCCCTCTATCTGATCGCGCTGATGGCGCCGATCTACTGGCTCGTCAACATGAGCTTCAAGACGAACAGCGAGATCACCGGGTCGCTGACGCTCTGGCCGCGCAGCTTCACCCTCGACAACTACGCCAAGATCTTCACCGATCCGAGCTGGTATTCCGGCTATATCAACTCGCTGCAATATGTGGCGCTGAACACGTTGCTCTCGCTCGCCTTCGCGCTGCCGGCGGCCTACGCCTTCTCGCGCTACCGCTTCCTCGGCGACAAGCACCTGTTCTTCTGGCTGCTCTCCAACCGGATGGCGCCGCCGGCGGTGTTCGCCCTGCCCTTCTTCAACCTCTATTCGGCGATCGGCCTGTTCGACACCCCGCTCGCGGTGGCGCTCGCCCATTGCCTGTTCAACGTGCCGCTGGCGGTGTGGATCCTGGAAGGCTTCATGTCGGGCGTGCCGCGCGAGATCGACGAGACGGCGGCGATCGACGGCTATTCCTTCCCGCGCTTCTTCGTGAAGATCTTCATGCCGCTGATCGCCTCCGGCATCGGGGTCGCCGCCTTCTTCTGCTTCATGTTCTCCTGGGTCGAGCTGCTGCTGGCGCGCACGCTGACCAGCGTCAGCGCCAAGCCGATCGCCGCCACCATGACCCGCACCGTCTCCGCCGCCGGCATGGACTGGGGGGTTCTGGCCGCGGCCGGCGTGCTGACCCTGATCCCGGGGGCGCTGGTGATCTGGTTCGTCCGCAACTACATCGCCAAGGGCTTCGCCCTGGGGAGGGTCTGATGGATCTCGCCTGGATGGCCTGGACCTGGCAGACCGGCCTGTTCTTCGCCGGCATCGCCAGCCTGCTGCTGATCATGACGCTGCTCGCCATGATCCGCCCGGAGACGGCGCGTGTCGGCGTGCTCGGCATCGCCACCACCCGCGGCGACCGGCTGTTCATCTCGCTGCTCGGCAGCGCCTTCATTCACCTCGCCTGGCTCGGCCTCGTCGGCCAGCCGGTGTGGTGGGCTTCCGGCCTTGCGCTCCTCTACGCCGCGGCGGTGTTCCGCTTCGTCTGAGGAGACGGGTCCAACAACAAGAAACGACCGCTCCCCGCAATGAGGGACGGCACTCACGATCAGCCAGTGGAGGAAGAGATGACGCGAAGGACTTTCAACGGTCTGGCCGGGGCCAGCCTGCTCGCCCTCACCCTCGCAGCCGGGCCGGCGCTCGCCGGCATCGAGGAGGCGCGCAAATGGATCGATGCCGAATTCCAGCCCTCGACGCTCTCCAAGGAGGAGCAGCTCAAGGAGATGGAGTGGTTCATCAACGCCGCCAAGCCTTTCGCCGGCATGGAGATCAACATCGTCTCGGAGACGATCACCACCCATGAATACGAGGCCAAGACGCTGGCCAAGGCCTTCAGCGAGATCACCGGCATCAAGCTGACGCATGATCTGATCCAGGAAGGCGACGTCGTCGAGAAGATCCAGACGCAGATGCAGTCCGGCAAGAACATCTATGACGGCTGGATCAACGATTCCGACCTGATCGGCACCCATGCCCGCTACAAGCAGGTCACCAACCTGACGGACTGGATGGCCGGCCCGGGCAAGGACGTCACCAACCCGAACCTCGATATCGACGACTTCATCGGCAAGTCCTTCGGCACCGGCCCGGACGGCAAGCTCTACCAGCTGCCGGTGCAGCAGTTCGCGAACCTCTACTGGTTCCGCTACGACTGGTTCCAGCGCGCCGATCTCAAGGAGAAGTTCAAGGCCAAGTACGGCTACGATCTCGGCGTGCCGGTGAACTGGTCGGCCTATGAGGACATCGCCGAGTTCTTCACCAACGACGTCAAGGAGATCGACGGCACCAAGGTGTTCGGCCATATGGACTATGGCAAGAAGGACCCCTCGCTCGGCTGGCGCTTCACCGATGCCTGGCTGTCGATGGCCGGCAATGGCGACAAGGGCATCCCGAACGGCAAGCCGGTCGACGAATGGGGCATCCGCATGGAGGGCTGCCGCCCGGTCGGCTCCTCGGTCGAGCGCGGCGGCGACACCAATGGCCCGGCCGCGGTCTACTCGATCGCCAAATATGTCGACTGGCTGAAGAAATACGCCCCGCCGAACGCGCAGGGCATGACCTTCAGCGAGTCCGGCCCGGTGCCGGCGCAGGGCGCCGTCGCCCAGCAGATCTTCTGGTACACCGCCTTCACCGCCGACATGGTCAAGCCGGGCCTGCCGGTGATGAACTCCGACGGCAAGCCGAAATGGCGGATGGCGCCTTCGCCGAAGGGTGCCTACTGGAAGGACGGCATGAAGCTCGGCTACCAGGATGCCGGCTCGGCGACGCTGCTGAACTCGACCCCGGTCGACCGGCGCAAGGCCGCCTGGCTCTACCTGCAGTTCATCGTGTCGAAGTCGGTGAGCCTGAAGAAGAGCCATGTCGGGCTCACCTTCGTCCGCGAGAGCGATATCTGGGACAAGAGCTTCACCGAGCGGGCCCCGCAGCTCGGCGGGCTGATCGAGTTCTACCGCTCGCCGGCCCGCGTGCAATGGACCCCGACCGGCGTCAACGTGCCGGATTATCCGCGCCTGGCGCAGCTCTGGTGGCAGAATATCGGCGACGCCTCATCCGGCGCCAAGACCCCGCAGGCGGCGATGGACTCGCTGGCCGCCGCGCAGGACTCGGTGCTCGAGCGGCTCGAGCGCTCCAATGTCCAGGGCGAGTGCGGACCCAAGCTCAACCCCAAGACCTCGGCCGAGGACTGGTTCGCCAAGGCCGAGAAGGCGGGCACGCTCGCCCCGCAGCGCAAGCTCCAGAATGAGAAGCCGAAGGGTGAGACGATCGACTACGACACCCTGATCAAGAGCTGGCCGGCTTCGCCACCCAAGCGCGGCTGAGCCCCCTCCTCCCGGCTCGGCAGCGCGAAAGGGGCGCGGCAGCGATGCCGCGCCCCCGAATCCGGCGTCAGCCCTGCTGCGCGCTCTCGTCCATCCACATCACCTCCCAGACATGGCCGTCGAGGTCCTGGAAGGCATGCGCGTACATGAAGCCGTAATCCTTCGCCTCGCTGAAGGTCGCGCCGCCATTGGCCCGCGCCGCCGCCACGATCGCGTCCACCGCCTCGCGGCTGTCGCGGGAGAGCGCGATCAGCACCTCCACGGCCTGGCTGGCATCGGCGATCGGCTTCGGCGAGAAGCTGGCGAATTTCTCATGGGTGAGCAGCATGGCGAAGATGGTGTCGCTGATCACCATGCAGGCGGCCGTGTCGTCGGTGTATTGCGGGTTGAAGCTGAAGCCGAGCGCCTCGAAGAAGGTCATTGACCGCTTCAGGTCCTTCACCGGCAGGTTCACGAAGATCATCTGGGGCACGGTCTGCTTCCTTTGTCGCGGTTATGCCAGGCATTGCAGCAGCTGGCGCAGCTCGGCAGTGCCGTTCTGCGCCAGGCGCTCGTCCAGCGTCTCGTGGACGCGCCGCCAGATAGGCATGGCGGCGGCGAGCAGCGCAATTCCCTCTTTCGTAATTGCCAGGCGGCGGCTGCGCCGGTCCTCCTTGCCGGGCGCGATGTCGACCAGCCCGCGGCGCTCCAGCGGTTTCAGCGCCGCGGTGAGGGTGGTGCGGTTCATGCCTAGCAGCTCCGCCACCGGGCCGATTGTCGGCGGCTCCGGCCGGTTCAGCGACATCAGCAGCGAGAACTGCTGGTTGGTCAGGCCGACCGGGCGCAGCGCCTCGTCGAACAGGCGCGCCAGCCGGCGGGCCGCGCGCTGCACATGCAGGCACAGGCAATGGTCGCGCACATGCAGCGTGGTGGCGAAGGGAACCGGCGATCCGACAGGGTCTTGCAGGGATTTTGACATTGTTCAGTTATGTTGATATCAACTCGTCGCAGTTTAGGCCGGGGGGCTGGCTGACGCAAGGAGACGGTGATGTCGCATCCGATCGTGTCCCGGGCCGACTGGCTGGAGGCCCGCAAGGCGCTCCTCGCCCGCGAGAAGCAGCTCTTCCGTATGCGCGACGAGATCAATGCCGAGCGGCTGGCGCTGCCCTGGGTGAAGCTCGACAAGGACTATGCGTTCGAGACGCCCACTGGTCGCAGGAGCCTGGCCGAGCTGTTCGACGGGCGCAGCCAGTTGGTCGTCTACCATTTCATGTTCGGACCCGACTGGGAGGCCGGCTGCCCCGGCTGCTCCTTCATGGCCGATCATTTCGACGGCACGCTCGCCCATCTCAACAATCACGACGTGACGCTGGTTGCGGTGTCGCGGGCGCCGCTCGCCAAGCTCCAGGCCTATCAGCGCCGCATGGGCTGGCGCTTCCCCTGGGTGTCGTCCTTCGGCAGCGACTTCAACGCGGACTTCCACGTCTCCTTCAGCCAGGAGGAACTGGCCAGGGGCGCGGTGCAGTACAATTTCACCCGCACCCCGTCCGAGCAGGCGCATGACGAATTGCCGGGCTTCAGCGCCTTCATCCGCGACGAGGCCGGGCAGATCTTCCACACCTACTCGGCCTATGCCCGGGCCGGCGAGGAGGTGCTGACGACGCTGATGATCCTCGACCGCGCCCCGAAGGGCCGCAACGAGACCTCGACGCTGAGCTTCGTCAGGCGCCATGACGAGTACCCGGCCGCGCAGAACGCGCAGGCCTGCTGCGCCGCCTGACGGCGGCGATACGTCCGATACGCGCATAGGGATGGTGGGTTGCCCGCTCCCAGGAGGGACCGGGCTTGGGGCGCGTATTGTTCAGCTGCGGGCGACGCTGGCCCGCTGCACGATGCCGGCCAGCTCCGGCGACGGCTCCAGCGTGCCGAAGACATAGCCCCACTCGGCATCGAGCCGCGAGCGGCAGAAGGCCTCGAACACCGCCGGCTCGGCATGCTTGGCGAGCTCCGAGGCCTGCAGCGCATAGGCCATCAGATTGGCGAGCCGCCGGCCATGCCCGTCATCGTTGCGCGGCCGGGCGATCTCGTCGCCGAGCCGGTCGAGCCAGCGGTCGAGCGCCCGGTTCGCCCCGCGGGCGCCGTCGACCTCGGCCATGAAGGCCTCCTTGGTGCGCGGCTCGCGATTGAAGGAGCGCAGCACGTCCATGCACATCATGTTCGAGGTGCCCTCCCAGATCGCGTTGAGCGGCGCCTCGCGATAGAGCCGCGCCATCGGGTTCTCCTCGATGAAGCCGTTGCCGCCATGGCATTCCAGCGCCTCGACCACGAAGCTCGCGGCGCGCTTGCAGTTCCAGAACTTGGCGAGCGGCGTCGCGACGCGGGCGAGATGGCGCTCCTGCTCGGAGCCCTCCATCGCATCGGTGGCGGCGGCGACGCGGAAGGCGAGCAAGGTCGAGGCCTCGCTGTCGATGGCGAGATCGGCGAGGATGTTGGTCATCATCGGCTGCTCGGCCAGCGACGCGCCGAAGCCCCGGCGCGACTGGGTGTGGTTGAGCGCCAGGGTCAGCGCCTGCCGCATCAGCCCGGCCGAGCCAATGGCGAAGTCGAGACGGGTGAGATGCGCATGGCTGAGGATCTCGCGGATGCCGGCGCCCTCCTCGCCGACCAGCCAGCCGAGGCAGTCGCGGAACTCGACCTCCGAGGAGGCGTTCGAGCGGTTGCCGGCCTTGTCCTTGAGCCGCTGCAGCTGCAGCCGGTTGCGGCTGCCATCCGGCAGGAAGCCCGGGCAGAACAGGCAGGAGACGCCGCTCTCGGTCTGCGCCAGGGTGAAGAACCCGTCCGATTGCGGCACCGAGAAGAACCATTTGTGCCCGGTGATCAGGTAGACGCGGCCCTCCGCCGTATCCTCCAGGAAGCGCGCTGTCGTCTGGGTCTGGCGCAGATCCGAGCCGCCCTGTTTCTCGGTCATCGCATAGCCGATGCTGGCGCCCTCCTTCTGCGCCAGCGGCAGCGGGCGCGGATCGTAGCGGCCGGAGGTGATCTTCTCCCGCCACGGCGCGAATTCCGGCTGGTCGAGGCCGGGATAGGCGGCATAGGTCATGCCGGTGGGGCAGCCGACGCCGTGCTCGATCTGGTTCCACAGATAGGACAGCACAGCGCGCGCCAGATGCCCGTTCGGCTCGGTCGTGGTCCAGGCCAGCGAGGGCACCTCGTGGGCAAAGGCGAGGCCCATCAGCTGGTGCCAGGCCGGATGGAACTCGACCCAGTCGATGCGATTGCCGTAGCGGTCATGCGTGCGCAGCTCCGGCCCGTGCCGGTTGGCGAGGCGGGCGAGTTCCTGCGTCTCGCCATCGCCGGCATGGCGGCCGAGCGCGCTCGCCTTCTGCGCCACCCAGGGCGCGCCGCGCGCGACGATGCCGCGCAGCACCGCGTCGTCGTCATAGGCGTTCCAGCCCGTCGCCGGCCGCGCCTGGTTCAGCACCTGATGCGTCGCATGCGCGTGAAGGGTCATTCCGCCGCCTCCTGCGTGCCGATGCGCTCTGGCACCTCGCAACCGCTCACGCAGCAGCGTCCGGGCTGCTTGGAGACCCGCGCGCCGTCGGCGAGCACGCCGCGGTCGAGCAGGCTCTCCACCAGCGCGACCTTCTCCATCACCGGGTAGTTGCGCCAGATCTCGCGCTTCATCGCCTCGGGCGAGCCGCCGCCATGCAGCGAGATCACCGAATACCAGCCGGCTTCCTTGGAGACCGTCAGGTCCTCGATGAAGCGGGCGACCTCGGCGCGCTGCGCATAGGGGATATCGGCGCGCCCGGCGAGCACCGCCGACAGCGAGGCGGCGGTCTCCGGGTTGTGGTCCTCGTCGGGCCCCGGCAGCGCCACGATCAGCCCGCCCGAGACGGTGTGGGCGATGCGGTGCATCTCGTAGATCTGCGTCGCCAGCAGCAGCTTGCCGATATTGGCGAACACCACGTCGGGCATGGCGACGCCGGAGGCGTCCTTGCTGCAATAGACCGATGCCGCGACACCGCAGGCGAAAAACCCTTCGGTGATCTTGATCAGCTCGACGAGCTGCTCGCGGATATGGCCATGACGCTCGGGATCGAGCCCGTTCGCCTCGACCATCAGCGCCCCGGCGCCGATCAGCAGGTCGCCGAAGCCGGCGCGGGCGGCGATGCAGCTATGGCGGTGATGGGTGGCGTAGCTGGTGGTCAGATAGCCGGCTTCCTCGGTTTCGCCGGCGAGGAATACCCGCTCCCAGGGCACGAAGACGTCGTCGAACATCACCGCGCCGGTCGACTGCCCGTATTTCGCCGAGTATTTCGCCGCCGGATCGCCGGGGCGCCCCGCCGGCCGCGCCACGATGGTGACGCCTTGCGCATCGCAGGGCACCGCGCAGCAGACCGCGAAATCCTCGTCGCCTTTGGCATGGGTGCGGCAGGGCATCACCAGGAATTCGTGGACATAAGGGGCCCCGGTGACGATCGCCTTGGTGCCGCGGATCACGATGCCGTCGCGCCGACGCTCCTTGATGTGGACATAGGCGTCGCGATTGGCCTGCGCGCCCGGACGCAGCGAGCGGTCGCCCTTGGCGTCGGTCATCGCGATGCCGAGTGTCAGGTCGCGCTCCTGCACCATCTGCAGATAGGCCGCAAAGCGCTGGGCATAGTCGCCGCCATGGGCGGCATCGGCCCGGACCACCGCCTGGCGCAGCCCGTTGAAGGCGTCATGCGTCAGGTAGCGCACCGCGCAGCCGGCGATCTTGCACATCAGCCGCACCGCCTCGAGCTTGGCCAGCAGATCGGCCGAGCTCTCGTTCAGATGGATCATCCGGTTGACGGTCCTGCCGGTCGTCGCGTCGACTGCAGTCATGATCGGCGCATAGGCCGGGTCGTGGGCGAGGTCGTAACCCACGCCGACGCCGTTGATGCCCGGCGCCAGCAGCGGCTCGTCGGCGGCGCTCTCCACCTTGCGGCCGTTGACGAACAGGCGCGGGCGATAGGCCCGCAGCGACTCGCGATAGGCGGCGGCGTCCATCAGCATGGCGTCCTCCCGGGACTGGTTGCCGACAAAATCAAACGCCGTTAGATTTTCGTCAAGTGGGCTGGAGACGTTCCAAGGTGAGCGAGGGATCGGCAGGCCGCAAGCGCGGCCGCTATGCCGCGACGGCGCTGAAGCGCGAAGGCATCCTGGCCGCGGCGCGCGCCGTCTTCGAGCGCGAGGGGCTGGAGGGCGCCTCGCTGCGCGCCATCGCCGCCGAAGCCGGCTACACGCCGGCGGCGCTGTATTTCCATTTCGATTCGAAGGAGACGCTCTATGCGGAGGTGCTCGGTGCGTCGATCGCGCGCTTACGGGCGGCGGTCGATGCGGCGGTCGCCTCCGCCGGCAACCCGGAGGCGCGCCTGCAGGCGGCGGCGCTCGCCTTCTTCGATTTTTATGCCGGCAATCCCCGCGATCTCGATCTCGGCTTCTACCTGTTCCGCGGCGGCATGCGCCCGCATGGTCTCGGCCGCGAACGCGACAGAACCCTGAACGAGGCGCTGGAGGCGAGCCTGGCGCCGATCCGTGCGGCCGCGCTGGCGCTCGGCGCCGATGACGACGAAGCCGAGACGGTGATGGCCGATGCCTTCGCCCATGCCTCGGGCGTCTTGCTTCTCGCCCATACAAGGCGCATCCGCATGTTCGGCACGGCGCCTCGCGCGCTGATGGAACGGCATGTCGCGGCGGCGCTCGACCGATTGCAGCGGAGGTGATCATGCATCTGATGACGGCATCGCGCTCTCGCCTCCTAATCATCGATTTCCAGGCACGGCTGATGCCGGCGATCCATGACGGCGAACGCCTCGTCGCCAATGCCCGCCGGCTGGTCGATGCGGCCGGGCTGCTCGGCGTGCCGGTGCTGATGACCGAGCAGAACCCGGCCGGGCTGGGCGGCACCGTCGAGGCGCTCGCCGGCGCCGGGCCGGTGATCTCGAAGATGAGCTTCGATTCCTGCGGGGCGCCCGCCTTCCTCGAGGCGATCGCCGGCGATGACGAGCTGATCGTCTGCGGCTGCGAGGCGCATGTCTGCGTCGGCCAGACCGTGCTGTCGCTGCTCGGCTACAAGCGCCGCGTCATCGTGGTGCAGGATGCGGTCGGCTCACGCGCGCCGGAGAGCAAGGCGGTGGCGCTGCGCCGGCTGGAGCGGCACGGCGCCGAGATCGTCACCACGGAGATGGTGGTGTTCGAATGGCTGCGCACGGCCGAGCATCCGCAATTCCGCGACGCCATCAAGCTGGTCAAGTGAGCACCCCCATGCCCGCGCCCATCCTCTGGTATTTCGACATCATCTCGCCCTTCGCGCATCTGGCGCTGACGCGGCTCGATGCGATCCGCGCGCACAGGCCGGTGATCCTGAAGCCGATCGTCTTCGGCGCGGTGCTCAAGGCCTGGGGGCAGCTCGGCCCGGCGGAGATCGCGCCCAAACGGGTCCATACCTATCGGCTGGCCACCCATACCGCGCAGGCGATGGGCGTGCCCTTCCGCTTTCCGCCGAGCCACCCCTTCAACCCGCTGGCGATGCTGCGCCTGCTGACGGCGCTCGACGACGAGCGCGCCGTCACGGCGGCCTTCCGGCTGGTCTGGGGCGAAGGACGCGACGCCAATGATCCGACGGTGCTGGCGGCCGTGGCGGAGGCAGCGGGACGCCCCGAGGCCGTCGGGCTGATCGGCGAGCAGGCGGTCAAGGATCGTCTGCGGGCGGCGACGGAGGCGGCGGTGGCGGCCGGAGTGTTCGGCGTGCCGAGCCTGGTGATCGACGGCGAGGTGTTCTGGGGCGTCGACGCGATGGCGATGGCGCAGGATCACCTCGCCGACCCCGGAACGTTGCTGAGCGGCGAGATGGCGCGCGTCTCGGCGCTTCCGGTCGGGGTCCAGCGGCAGAGCTGACGGAACCTCGCCCGCGCGGCCACAGTTTCACGATGTTGTCGGTTTACGCCTGCTGCGCGCGGGCGGATGATCCGCCGAGCCGACAGCGAAAGGAGACGACCATGCTGCGCCGTTCGTTCCTGACATACGGGCTTGCCGGCATCGCCGCGCCGAATCTGCTCCTGCGCAGCGCCACGGCGACCGGGCAGCCGCAGCCCGGCAATCCGTTCATCGTCACCTATTTCGAGGTCCCGGAGATCAAGGGCTCGCGCGATGTCACCGATGCCGGCGACGGCACGCTCTGGGTCTGCGGCCAGCGCAACGGCGTGCTCGGCCGCTTCGATCCGCGCACCAGCCAGACCAAGGTGATCCCGCTCGGCGACGGCGCCGCCCCCCATGGCGTGGTGCGCGGGCCGGACGGCGCCGCCTGGGTGACCGAGGGCGGACGGAACGCGATCGTCCGCGTCGACGACAAGACCCATAAGGTCGATGTCTTCCCGCTGCCGCAGGGGCGCGACCGGGCCAATCTCAACACGCCGGTCTTCGACAAGAACGGCATTCTCTGGTTCACCGGGCAGAACGGCATCGTGGGCCGCTTCGACCCGAAATCGACCAAGATGGAGGTGTTCGACGCGCCGCGCGGCGCCGGGCCCTATGGCATCACCCGCACGCCCTCGGGCGAAATCTGGTTCGCCTCGCTCGCCGGCAACTATATCGCCAGGATCAATGTCGAGACCGCCGCCTTCAGCGTGGTCGATCCGCCGACAGAGGGCCAGGGCGCGCGGCGAGTCTGGTCGGATTCGAAGAACCGGATCTGGGTCAGCGAGTGGAATTCCGGGCAGGTCTCCGCCTTCGACACCGAAAGCGGCAGCTGGAAGGGCTGGAAGCTGCCCGGGCACAAGCCCCGCACCTATTCGGTCTATGTCGACGATGCCGACAAGGTCTGGCTGACCGATTTCGCCAGCAACAGCATCGTGCGCTTCGACCCGCTGAGCGAGGAGTTCAACAGCTTTCCGAGCGACAAGCCCGGCGCCAATGTCCGGCAGATGGATGGGCGCAGCGGCGAGGCCTGGGGCGGCGAGAGCGGCACCAACAGGCTGGTGCGCATCCAGACGGTGAAGCCGGCGTGAGAGCGGCGGCTGCGCTCGCGGCGCTTCTCTGCGCGAGCGCCGCCGGCGCCGAGGACACGGCGCGTTTCGAAGCCGCCTTCAAGTCATGCCGGCCCTGCCACAGCCTCACGCCTGGCAAGGGCAGCACGGCCGGCCCGCATCTCGGCGGGCTCAAGGAGCGCGTGCTCGGCTCGGCGGAGGGATACGACTATTCGCCCGGCTTCCAGGCGGCGCGCCGCCAAGGATTGCGCTGGGACGCCCAGCGCCTCGCCGCCTATCTCGATGATCCGGATGCGGTGGTGCCGGGCGGCTGGATGAGCCGGCCGGGCGGGCTCAGCGCCGATGACCGCGCCGCCCTGGTCGATCACCTGCTCCGGTGATCCGAAGAACGAGGCTTATACCAACGGCCCTTTGATGTGACGGAGGCAATCATCTGCGCCGTCATTCCGGGGCGGCCCGCCAGGGCCGAGCCCGGAACCCATGACCACGGCGCTTGCCGCCGAGCCTCCGCTCGGCAGCGCCCGGAACGGCGATCCCAATCCTCGCCTCCGGGTGGTCATGGGTTCCGGGCTCAGGCCTGCGGCCTGCCCCGGAATGACGATCCCGAGGCAGCCATAGCTTGATCACCAGAGCCAATGGTCTCGCCCGCTCAGAGCGGCTTCCTGATCCATTTGGCGATCACGCCGACAATGCCTTCGCGGAATGTCAGCACGCAGATCACGAAAATCACGCCCTGGACCACGGTGACCCAGGCGCCGAGCGTCGCCAGGAAATTCTGCATGGAGACGATGACGATCGCGCCGACGATCGGGCCGAACACGGTGCCGAGCCCGCCGACCAGCGTCATCAGCACGACCTCGCCGGACATCGTCCAGTAGACATCGGTCAGCGAGGCGAGCTGGAAGACGATCGCCTTGGTCGCGCCGGCGAGGCCCGCCAGCGAGGCCGAGAGCACGAAGACCGCGAGCTTGTAGCGATTGGCGCGATAGCCGAGCGAGATCGCGCGGGGCTCGTTGTCGCGGATCGCCTTGCAGACCTGGCCGAAGGGCGAGTGGATGATCCGGTAGATCAGCAGCAGCCCGCCCATGAAGATCGCGGCGACCAGCCAGTACAGAGTGAGATCGTCGGCCAAGCTGACGAGGCCGAGCAGCCGGCCGCGCGGCACCGCCTGGATACCATCCTCGCCACCGGTGAAGCCGGGCGTCTGCAAGGAGAAGAAGAAGACCATCTGGGCGAGCGCCAGGGTGATCATCGCGAAATAGATGCCTTGCCGGCGGATCGCCAGCGCGCCGAAGACGAGGCCGAGCAGGCCGGCGATGGCGGTGCCGGAGATGATCGCGAGTTCCGGCGTCAGCCCCCAATGCTTGGCGGTGTAGGCGCTGACATAGCTCGCCATGCCGAAATAGGCGGCGTGGCCGAAGGACAGCAAGCCCCCGTAGCCGAGCAGAAGATTGAAGGCGAGCGCGAACAGCGCAAAGCACAGCACCTTCATCACGAAGACGGGATAGGCGACGAAGGGCGCGATCACCAGCGCCACCGCGATGCCCAGGATGACGGCGCGATGCAGGCGCTCGGTGGCGCGCTCGGTCTCGGCCAGCGCGATGCCGCCGGCGGCGGGCAGGACGTCAGCCATTGCAGGCTCCTTCGATGACAGCAGACCGCATCAGGCGGCGCGCCCGAACAGGCCGGCCGGCTTCACCAGCAGGACCAGCACCATGATGATGAAGATCACCGTCGCCGCGGCCTCGGGATAGAAGACCTTGGTCAAGCCCTCGACGAGGCCCAGCGAGAAGCCGGTGACGATCGCGCCCATGATCGAGCCCATGCCGCCGATGACCACGACGGCGAAGACCACGATGATCAGATCGCCGCCCATATTGGGATTGACCGAATAGATCGGCGCGGCCAGCACGCCGGCGAAGGCGGCGAGAGCGACGCCGAAGCCGTAGGTCAGCGTCACCAGGAGCGGCACATTGATGCCGAAGGCCTGGGTCAGCGTCGGATTCTCGGTGGCGGCGCGCAGATAGGCGCCGAGCTTGGTCTTCTCAATCATGAACCAGGTGGCGAGGCAGACGACCAGCGAGGCGATCACGACCCAACCGCGATAGGTCGGCAGGAACATGAAGCCGAGATTATAGCCGCCGGTCAGCTGCGGCGGGATCGAGTAGGGCAGGCCCGACGAGCCGTACTGGTTGCGGAACAGGCCCTGGATGATCAAGGCGAGGCCGAAGGTCAGCAGCAGCCCGTAGAGATGATCGACATGGGCGATGCGCTTGAGCAGCAGCCGCTCGACGATCACGCCGGTGACGCCGACCACGATCGGCGCCAGCAGCAGCGCCGCCCAGTAATTGATGCCGAGATAGTTCAGGCACATCCAGGCGACGAAGGCGCCCATCATGTACTGGGCGCCATGGGTGAAGTTGATGATGTTGAGCAGGCCGAAGATCACCGCCAGGCCGAGGCTGAGGATCGCGTAGAACGAGCCGTTGATCAGGCCGAGCAGCAGCTGGCCGAACAAAGCCTGGGGCGGAATTCCGAGAAGCTCGAACATGGTCGTGACATTGTCTCCGTTGAGCGTGGTCTGGGCAGGCGGGGCGGTCGGCCCCGCCTGCCCAGCGGCTCACTTCTTGACGAGGGGGCACTCGCTCTCGGACAGCGGCTTGAAGGCCTCGTCGGCCTTCAGCACGGCGACCTGCTTGTAATAGTCCCAGGGGCCCTTCGACTCAGCCGGCTTCTTGACCTCGAACAGATACATGTCGTGCATCTTGCGGCCGTCGGCGCGAACCGAGCCCTTGCCGAACAGCGCGTCCTCGGTCGGCAGCTCCTTCATCTTGGCCATCACGGCGCCCGCGTCCTTGCTCTTGGCCGCCTCGACCGCCTTCAGATAGTGCAGCATGCCGGAGTAGACGCCGGCCTGGACCATTGTGGGCTTCTTGCCGCCGTTGAGCTTGGCGAAGCGGTCGGCCCAGGTGCGGGTGCCCTCGTCCTTGTCCCAGTAGAAGGCCTCCGTCAGCACCAGGCCCTGCGCCGTCTGCAGGCCGAGGGCGTGAACATCGGAGAGGAAGACCAGCAGACCCGCGAGCTTCTGGCCGCCCGCGGTGATGCCGAATTCGCCAGCCTGCTTGATCGAGTTGATGGTGTCGCCGCCGGCATTGGCGAGGCCGATCACCTTGGCCTTGGAGGCCTGCGCCTGCAGCAGGAAGGAGGAGAAGTCGGTGCCTGGGAACGGGGTGCGCACCGCGCCCACCACCTTGCCGCCATTCTTGGTGACGACGGCGGAGGTGTCGCGCTCCAGCGCATGGCCGAAGGCGTAATCGGCGGTGAGGAAGAACCAGCTGTCGCCGCCGGCCTTGACCATGGCGCCGCCCGTGCCCTGGGCCAGCGCATAGGTGTCATAGGTCCAGTGGACCGTGTTGGGGGAGCAGGCCTTGCCGGTCAGGTCCGAGGTCGCGGCGCCGGAGTTGATATGGACCTTGTTCTTCTCCTTGGTGATCTGGCTGACAGCCAGCGCCACCGAGGAGGTCGGCACGTCGAGGATCAGGTCGACGCCGTCCTGGTCATACCATTGCCGGGCGATGGTCGAGCCGACATCGGGCTTGTTCTGGTGGTCGGCCGAGATGATCTCGACCTTGATGCCCTTCGACTCGGCCTTGAAATCCTCGACGGCCAGGCGCGCGGCGATCACCGAGCCCTCGCCGGAGAGGTCCGCATAGAGGCCCGAGCGGTCGTTGAGGACGCCGGCCTTGACGCTGAGCTGCTGCGCCAGCGCCGGCGCCGCCATCAGCGCGCCGAGCGCGGTGGCAGCAAGCAATGCCTTGATGTTCATGATCTCTCTCCCTGAATTGTCGTGGTCTGGTTCTTGTTGGACGAGCCTGGCTCTAGACGCCGAGATAGCCGTGCAGCTTGTCGATGTTCCGGTCGAGCTCGGCATTCTCGATCATGTCGATCACCCGGCCCTGCTCGACGACATAATGGCGATCGGCCACCGTCTGGGCGAAGCGGAAATTCTGCTCGACCAGCACGATGGTGAAGCCCTGCTCCTTGAGCATGCGGATGGTGCGGCCGATCTGATCGATGATCACCGGCGCAAGGCCCTCAGTGGGCTCGTCCAGGAGCAGCAGCCGGGCGCCGGTGCGCAGGATGCGGCCGATCGCCAGCATCTGCTGCTCGCCGCCCGAGAGCTTGGTGCCCTGGCTGCGCAGTCGCTCCTTGATGTTGGGGAACAGCTCGTAGATCTGCGCGAGCGAGAGCCCGCCCGGCTTCACCTGCGGCGGCAGCAGGAGATTCTCCTCGACCGAGAGCGTCGAATAGATGCCGCGCTCCTCGGGAACATAGCCGATGCCGAGCCGGGCGATGGCGCGCGACGGCATCTGGATCGTCTCCTGGCCGGCGAAGGCGACCTTGCCCTTGCGCTTGCCGATCACGCCCATGATCGCCTTGAGCGTCGTGGTCTTGCCGGCGCCGTTACGGCCGAGCAGCGTCACCACCTCGCCCTCGCCGACATCGAGATCGACGCCGTGCAGGACATGGCTCTCGCCATACCAGGCTTCCAGCCCGCGCACGGCGAGCAGCGGCTTGACGCCGGAGGCGGCCGGCCGCTCCAGCACCGGCGCGGCGGCGGTCTCAGTGGCCATGGCCGACTCCCGAACCGATATAGGCCTCGATCACCCGCGGATCCTGCGAGACGGTGGCGTAATCGCCCTCGGCCAGCACCTGGCCGCGGGCGAGCACGGTGATGCGATCGCACAGCGAGGCGACGACCGAGAGATTGTGCTCGACCATCAGGATGGTCCGGTTCTGCGAAACCTTGCGGATCAGCGCCTCGATGCGCTCGATATCCTCGCGCCCCATCCCGGCCATGGGCTCGTCGAGCAGCATCATCTTCGGGTCGAGCGCCAGGGTCGTGGCGATCTCGAGCGCGCGCTTGCGGCCATAGGAGAGCTCCCCGGCCGGCAATTCTGCGAAAGCCGAGAGGCCGACTGCCTCGACGAGCGCGAGCGCCTCCTCGTCGAGCGGGGCGAGAACCTTCTCCGAGCGCCAGAAATCGAAGCTGTCGCCGCGCTTTCGCTGCAAGGCGACGCGGACATTGGTCTTGACGGAGAGTTGCGGGAAGACCGCCGAGATCTGGAAGGAGCGGATCAAGCCGAGCCGCGCGATCTCGGCCGGCTTCTCGCGCGTGATGTCGCGGCCGTCATAGACGATCGCGCCCCGGGTGGGCGGCAGGAATTTGGTCAGGAGATTGAAGCAGGTCGTCTTGCCGGCGCCGTTCGGGCCGATCAGCGCATGAATCGAGCCACGCTTGACTTTCAGATCGACGCCGCTGACTGCCGTGAAGCCCGCGAATTCTTTCGTGAGGCCTGAGGTCGAGAGAATAATATCCTCAGACATACGTTCGCGATCCCCGCCCGTTGTTGCATTGTTCGTTTCCCCGAGCCGGCATGCTGCACTGCGCATATCACCCATGTCAACGGCGCGGGTGTGCGGTTAGGCCGAAGCGGAAAGGCTATCGGCGCAGATTAGACGAAAGGCTATACGGCTAGCGGAAAGGCGGCTCGTCGAAGCTGCGCAGCTTGCGCGAGTGGATGGTCGAGCCGGCCTCCTTGAGCTTCTCGATGGCGGCGAGGCCGATCTTCAGGTGCTCGCCGACCGCCCGCTCATAGAAGGCGTTGGCGGCGCCGGGCAGCTTGATTTCGCCGTGCAGCGGCTTGTCGGAGACGCAAAGCAGCGTGCCATAGGGCACGCGCAGGCGATAACCCTGAGCGGCGATCGTGCCCGATTCCATATCGACCGCGATGGCTCGCGACAGATTGATGCGCTTGCGCTCCTTGCTCCAGCGCAGCTCCCAGTTGCGGTCGTCCTGCGTCACCACGGTGCCGGTGCGCAGCCGCTGCTTCAGGCGGTCGCCGCGCTCGCCGGTGACCTCGGCCGCCGCCTGCTGCAGCGCCACCTGGACCTCCGCCAGCGCCGGGATAGGGATATCGGGCGGAACCAGCTCGTCGAGAATGCCGTCCTGGCGCAGATAGGCGTGCGCCAGCACATAGTCGCCGATGATCTGGGTCTGGCGCAGCCCGCCGCAATGGCCGACCATCAGCCAGCAATTGGGCCGCAGCACCGCCAGATGGTCGGTGATGTTCTTCGCGTTGGAGGGGCCGACGCCGATATTGACCAGGGTGACGCCCTCGCCTTGCGTCCGGATCAGGTGATAGGCCGGCATCTGGAAACGGTGCCAGGGCGCCGACATCACCCGCTCTGCCGCGCTGACATCGATGCCCTCGCGATCGATCCTGACCCCGCCGGGCGTGACCAGCGCCTGCGCCGTGCCGGCCTCGATCTCGGCGAGGCCGAGCCGCACGAACTGGTCGACATAGCGGTGGTAATTGGTCAGCAGCACCCAGGGCTGCACCGCCCGCCAGTCGGTGCCGGTGTAATGCACCAGCCGCCGCAGCGAATAATCCACCCTGACCGCGTCGAAGAGCGAGAGCGGGCGCGGCTCGCCCTCCACCAGATCGAAGCTGCCATCGGCGATCTCGTCGCCGACCAGCGAGAGCAGCGGCGTCGGGAAATGCCGGGCGAGCTCGGAGGCGGTGACGGCGCCGCGGCCGAGCTCATCGCCGCCCTCGAGTGCATAAGGATAGGGAATTTCCTGCGTGCTGACGCCGGTCTCGATGGTGGCGCCGTATTCCTCGACCAGCGGCTGCAGCTGGTCGAGCAGATAGGCGCGGAACTCGGCGGGCTGCGTCACCGTGGTCGAATAGACGCCCGGTGCGGCGAACTTCGCATAGCCGCGCCGCGTCGCCGCCGGCAGCTTCGCCGGCTCATAGGTGACGCGCAGCATCGGATAGCGATAGAGCGCCCGTTCCTCCAGCGTGGGCGCCTCGCCCGTCGAGAAGAAGCGCTGGAGATCGTCCCGCAGCGCCGCCCGCGCCTGCTCGTAGAGCTGCTCCAGCCGATCGACGGCTGCTTGCGGCGTGGCGGCGATCTCGAATGTCATGCGCGAACGGCCTCTCGTTCGGCCTGCTTGTAGCCGCCGGGGGAGCAGGCTGACAACACGAGCGCGCCGCCGCCCTTTTGCTGACCCATCCTGACGCGACATTGCGATCCAATGCGGCTGCCGGCGCGACCGGCCAAAACCGGAGGATGGCGATGCAGCTCTCGACCTATCTGTTCTTCGACGGCGAGTGCCAGGAGGCGTTCACGCATTACCAGCGCATCCTCGGCGGCGAGCTCGTGACCATGCCCTATGAAGGCTCGCCGGCCGAGATCCCGCCCGGCTGGGAAAACAAGGTGATGCATGCCTGCCTGACATTCGAGGACGGGCAGATGCTGATGGCCTCCGATGCGCCGCCCGACCAGAGCGACGGGCCGATGCAGGGCGTCTCCGTCAGCATCGGCGTCGACGACAATGCCCGGGCGGAACGCATCTTCGCCGGACTGGCGGAGGGCGGACAGGTCAAGCTGCCGATCGGCGAAACCTTCTGGGCCGAGCGCTTCGGCATGCTGGTCGACCGCTTCGGCACGCATTGGATGGTGAGCGGCGCCTCCAAGGAGATGTGAGCGGGCGCTGAGCGCGCGGCGAGATCGCAAGCGGCGCGCAGCCTCGTCCCGAGACTTGTCGGCGACGTCATTTTGGATACAATTATCCGATGCCTGTCGAACGTCTCGCTCCGACCACCACCGCTTCCGCCCTCGCCCAGCGCCTGCGCGCGGCGATCGATGCCGGGCGCTGGCGGCCGGGCGAGCTGCTGCGACAGGAGCAGCTCGCCGCGGAATTCGGCGTCAGCCGGATTCCGGTGCGCGAGGCGCTGGCGCAGCTGCAGAGCGAAGGTCTGCTCACCGTCGAGCATTACCGCGGCGCGCGAATCGCGCGGCCGGCGGCCGGCGATATCGAGGAGCTGTTCGACCTGCGCATCATGATCGAGAGCGATCTGCTGCGGCGCGCCCTGCCCCGGCACCAGCCGCGCTCGCTGCGCGAGCTGCAGCGGCTGCAGGAGGCGCTCGAGGATGCCGAGGATCGGTCCGCCTGGATCGCCGGCGACACCGCCTTTCATGAGGCGCTCTACGCACCGGCGCAGCGCCCGCGCAGCCTGGCGCTGTTCCGCCAGCTGCGGGCGCCGATCGACCGGTTCAGCATCGGCAGCATCGGTCCCGGGGCGCGCAGACTGGGCTGGGCGCAGGAGCACCGGCAGCTGATCGCGGCAGCGGCGGCCGCGGACCTGGCGGCGGCGCTGGACTGGTTGCGACGGCATCTGGAGGCGACCCGGGCGATCGTGCTCGCGGCCTGCGCGGATGAAGGAGACAGGCGATGAGCAAGCATGGCGCGGTGATCAGCTGGCAGCGGGGCGAGCAGGACTTCCTGGACCGGCGCTATGGCAGGGCGCATCTCTGGCGCTTCGATGGAGGGCTGGAGGTGCCCGCCTCCAGCTCGCCGCATGTCGTGCGCGAGCCCTTCTCCAATGCGGCCAATATCGACCCGGAGGAGGCCTTCGTCGCTTCGCTCTCGAGCTGCCACATGCTCTGGTTCCTGGACCTGGCGGCGCGTCGCGGACTGCGCGTCGACAGCTATGTGGACACGGCCGAAGGCGCGATGGTCGCGGACGATCGCGGCCGGCAGTGGATCGCCACGGTCACGCTGGCGCCCGATGTGGTCTTCAGCGGCCCGCTCGCGCCGGACGAGGCGGCCGTCGAGGCGCTCCATCACGAGGCGCATGAGAGCTGCTTCCTGGCGAATTCCGTGCGCAGCACGATCGAGACCCGGGGCAGCTGGCGCTATCGCGGGAGCAACTGACGAGGCCTGCCCGAGCCCCTTTGCCGCTGCGTCATCGGAGCTTCCGGTGCGGCGAAAGCATGGCCGCCAAGCAGCGCTGCCGGGAACCTTCGTGTATGAGATCGATTTAATATCGAGTTCACGATCAGAGAGCTAAGTTTTTCAAAGGCTGTGCATCGACTTTGCATCTGATCGTGCCAAACGCTAGTATTCGTGATGTCGCCGAGAACGGCTTGACGATCAACGGCGTGATCAAGGATTGTTCGTCATGGCGAGTGGAACCGAACCGCTCCAGATCTGGGAGGTCATGTCGTCACCGGCGGGCAATGCCGCGCTGGAATATGCCGCCGAGAGCGGTGTGCCGCCGCTGGAGCCCCTGGTCGGGCTGATCGAGGAGTGGTGGGGCCCCTGGCTGGACGACGACCCGGAGGCGCATCTCAAGCGCGTGCATACCATGGTGTCGCGGCTGATGGCCGCCAATGGCTGGGAGGAGGCGGGCCTGCGCCCCGTGCGCCGCGGCAAGCTGATCACCGAGGCGATGACCTTCCGGCGCGCCGGCCACAGGCTGCACTAGATCGCCGATTTCCGGATGGCCATCACTGCGCGGCCAGCATGTCCTGCTCGGCGACCAGCCGATCGATGAAGCCCATCTGACGGTCGACGCAGGCCTCGCGCTCGTAATGCGCGACGACCGTTCGCCGCGCCGCCTCGCGCAGCCCCTCCAGCGCCTGCCCCCGCTCGAGCGCAGCCAGAACCGTGCGGGCCAGCCGCTCACTGTCGAAGAAGGGCGCCAGCAGCCCGTTGGCGCCATGGCGCACCACCTCCTGGACCGGCGGCGTGGCCGAGCCGACGATCAGCGCGCCGCAGGCCATCGCCTCCAGCAACGACCAGGACAGCACGAAGGGCACGCTTAGATAGACATGGGCGGCCGAGACCTGGAAGAGCCGCACCAGCTGCGCATGGTCGAGCCAGGGGATGTGCACGATCCGCTCGGCGAGGCCGGTCTGCGCCAGCATGACCTCGCGCCATAGCCGCCCGTCGCCGCGCGGGCGGCCATAGCCGGGACCGTCCCCGCCCACCGCGACGAACACGACATCGGGCCGCTCGCGCGCGATCAGCGCCGCGGCCTGCATGAACTGCGGGTAGCCGCGATAGGGATCGAGATCGCGCGCGGCGAAGGTGACCAGCGGATCGCCGGGGCGCAGGACGCGCCCGTCGGGCAGGGTGAAGACAGCCTGCGAATCGGGCCGGCAGGCCTGCGTGTCGATGCCGTCATGGCAGATCGCGATGCGCTGGCGCGCGGCGCGCGGATATTGCTGCTGCTGCCAGCGCGTCGGCGCATAGGCGAAGTCGAGCGTCTCCAGCGTGACCAGCTGGGCGGCGTTGCGCATGCGGATTCGCCGCCGCTCGGCCTCCGGAACGGGCACGGCCGGGTCGAAATCGAGATCGGAGCCGGTGGCGTTGTAGAAATACTCGCAATAGCCTATCGCCGGTACGCCCGGCAGCGCGTCCTTGGCGAACAGCATCCCGCCCCAGCCGAGATGGCCGATGACGATGTCCGGCCGGTCGTGCCGGGCGAGCCGCGCAAGCTCGGCCGCCACCGCCTCGCCGGTGCGGACATGATAATCGGTCGCCGCCAGCGTGGCATGCGCCGTCGCCGGCTCGCCGACCGAATAGGGGACCTGCCTGACCCCGGGGCGCTCGCGCTCCGGTTTCTCCGTGACCAGCGTGACCTCGGCGCCTTGCGCGACGAGGCGCGCGATCAGGTGAGCGAACTGACCAGATCCTGAACGATGAACGAATAGGACGTGCATGAGGCCAAGAGGATGCCACCATAGCGCAGCGCATCGCCCCACCACTGCTCGAGGCGGCGCAAGGTGTCGTGGGTGGTCTGCAGGTCGAGATCGCTCTCGAGCCCGTTGCTGAACTGGCTGGTCTCGTCGAGCAGCCGCAGCCGCTCACAGAGCATCTGACCTTTCGGAGAGAGCGAAATCCGCGCGAGGCGGCGATCGCGCGGCGAGGCTCCCCGCTCGAGATAGCCGCTCTCGACCAGCTGCTTCAGGTTGTAGGACGCATTCGAGCCGACATAATGCCCGCGATCGAGCAGATCGCGCACCGCGATCTCCCCGGCGCCGATGGTGAGCAGCACCATCACCTGCGAGGGCGAGATGTCGTCCACGCCCAGCCGGGTCAGTTCCAGCCTCAGATAGTCGAGGAAACGCCGGCTGACCCTTTCGATCATGCGCGCGAGGTCGAGCTGGGACACGGGCGCACGGCCCACGCCCGATTCGGGCTCGGCGCGCCGGACGCCGTCCCGATGATCTCCATTGAAGGCTTTGCCTAGGAATTGTTCGCCGTCGTGCGGTTTGAAATGCATTCCCTACTCCGCCTGATCGCAAAATGAGCAGCTACCCCCCAACGGCCCCTTTCACCCCGTCGAATAGCCTATACGCAAAGCACATGCCACCCCCAATATCACGGGATTAAGATTTTAACAATCGCTGTATAGTCATAAACTGTTTCAAATTTTGAAATAAAGCACCGTTTCGCCATATTCCTGCGTATTATCTATATTTCGCGAGCCTCTATTCTGTCATACTAAAGACACGACTCGCATCTCACATATTCTATAAGCTCGTTCAGACCAGTCTATCGGCTCAGGCGCAACGCGCCATCTGATCAGCCGTTCCCTGCCCGGAGTTCTGCATGAAGGTTGCGACCCAGCCCGCTGACGCGTTGATACGGAATATGCAGCGCTCCTTCGCCGGCGGCCTCGCCTATGCCGGCTTCCTGAGCCTGTGCGTCAACCTGCTGCTGCTGACAGTGCCGCTCTTCATGCTGCAGGTCCAGGACAGGGTGATCGTCAGCCGCAGCTATGACACGCTGACCATGCTGCTGGTGATCGCGGTCGGCGCGCTGGCGCTCTACGGCTCGATCGAGTTCATTCGCTCGCTCACCTTCCAGACCATGGCGAGCATCTTCGCGCGCAAGCTCAATTTGCCGGCATTGGAGGCGGCGGTCTCGACCTCGCTGGAGAAGGGCTCCGGCAATGCGACGCAGGCGATCCGCGACCTCAACGAGATTCGCTATTTCATTGCCAGCTCGGCAATCGCCACCCCGCTCGAAGCGGCGTGGTCGCCGATCTTCCTGGCGGTGCTGTTCGCCTTCCACTGGGTCTACGGGCTGGTCGGCCTCGCCTCGCTGCTGATCCTGCTGCTGCTCGGCCTGCTCGCCGACATGCTGACGCGGCGCGTGCTGAAGGAGGCCAATGAAGAGGGCGTCGCCTCGATCAACGAGATCAGCGCCAGCCTGCGCCATGCCGAGACCATCGAGGCGATGGGCATGCTGCCGGCGCTCTCGACACGCTGGCGCAGCAAGCAGATCGCGATGCTCGAGCATCTCGACATGGGAACGCGCCGCGGCAAGTTCATCGCCGCCCTGACGCGCTCCAGCCGGATGACGATGCAGCTCGCCATCTATGCCACCGGCGCCATCCTGATCATCCAGCACGAGGTCACCGCCGGCACGCTGATGGCGGCGAGCATCCTGCTCGGGCGCCTGCTCGCCCCCTTCGACTCGATGATCGCCGACTGGCGGCAATGGGTGCTGGCGGCGGCGGCCTGGAAGCGGGTGCGCGAGCTGCTGCAGGCGCGCAGCTCGCAGCGCCAGAGCGTGCCGACGCCGGCGACCGAAGGCGAGCTGGTGATCGACCGGCTGGTCTACGCCCCGCAGGGCGCCGAGCAGACCGTCATCAAGGGCGTGTCGTTCTCGCTGCAGCCGGGCGAGGTGCTCGGGCTGGTCGGCCCGTCCGGCGCCGGCAAATCGACGCTGGCGCGGCTGCTGGTCGGCGTGCTCAAGCCGAATGTCGGCGGCGTCTATCTCGACGGCCACAACACCTATCTCTGGGAGCGCGGCTCCTTCGGCGAGATGGTCGGCTATCTGCCGCAGTCGGTCTCGCTGCTCAACGGCACGATCGCCGAGAACATCGCGCGGATGCGCAAGCCCGATCCGCATGCGATCCTCGAGGCGGCGCGCATCGCCGGCGTCCACGAGCTGATCGGCCGACTGCCGCTCGGCTACGACACCAATGTCGCCGACAGCGATTTCAAGCTGTCCGGCGGGCAGCGCCAGCGCATCGGCCTCGCCCGCGCCCTTTACGGCATGCCGCGGCTGATCGTGCTCGACGAGCCCAACGCCAATCTCGACGCCGAGGGCGAGCAGAGCCTGGTCCGCGCCATCAACGCGGCGCGCGACAGCGGCGCCATCGTGGTGCTGATCGCGCATCGGCCGTCCGTCATGCAGGTGGTCGACAAGATCCTGGTGCTGCGCGAGGGCCGCGTCGCCCAGTTCGGCCCGCGCTCGGCGATCTCCGGCATGATCACGCCCGGTGGCGTCGTCGAGCTGGATCCGGCCAAGCAGGTGCCTCCGGCCCGTGAGGTGAGCGCATGAGCAAGCTACCGGTCCTGCGTCGCCCCGACCGCGCGCTCGTTCCGCTCAACCCGGAAGCCGAGCCGCAGGAGCGCATGCCCTCGCTGCGCAATCTCGTGCTCGCCGGCGTCTGCGCCGTGGCGATCGGCTTCGGCGGCTTCGGCGCCTGGGCGGTCACCGCGCGGCTCGACAATGCCGCGGTCGCGACCGGCACGGTGGTGGTCGACAGCAAGCGCAAGACGGTCAGCCATCTCGAAGGCGGTATCCTCAAGACGCTGCTCAAGGCCGAGGGCGAGCGCGTCACCAAGGACGAGCCGCTGCTGCGGCTGGAGGATGCGCGCGCCCGCGCCGAGCTGCAGCAGCTCGAGGGCAAGCGCGTCGGCCTCGACGCCCGGCTGGCGCGACTGCGGGCCGAGCAGACCGATCAGCCGCAGATCGACTTCCCCGACGATATCGAGCGCAGCGGCAGCCCGATCGCGAAGGAGGTGATCAGGGCCGAACGGTCCCTCTTCCGCGCCCGCGCGCAGGTCTATGAGGGCAAGGTCCGGATCCAGCAGCGCGTGATCGAGCAGCACCAGGCGGAGGCCGAGGCGCTGCAGGCGCAGATCGACGCCGTGCGCCATCAGCGCAGCCTGATCGACGACGAGGTCAAGATCGTCGCCGATCTCTACGAGAAGCGCTATGCCAAGCGCACGCAGCTCGTGGAGCTGCAGACCAAGCAGAGCGAGCTTGCCGGCAAAGCCGGCGAAATGGCGGCGCGCAAGGCCAAGGCCGAGCAGGCCGTCGCCGGCGCCGAGCTCGAGATCAAGTCGATCAGCCTCGAGCGGCAGAGCGAAATCGCCAAGGATCTTCAGGACAGCCAGCTGCAGCTCTCGGAAGTGGTGGAGCGGATCGTGCAGGCGCAGGACGTGCTGCGCCGGCTGATCGTCACCGCCCCGCAAGAGGGCATCGTCGCCAATATTCGCATGCGCACCGCCGGCAGCGTCGTCGCCGCGGGCGATCCCATCCTCGACATCGTGCCCGAGAACGAGCCGCTGATCGTCGAGGCCAAGGTCGATCCGCGCGATATCGATTCCGTGAAGGTCGGCTCGGAGACGCAGGTCCGGCTCACCGCCTTCAATGCGCGCCTGCTGCCCCCGCTCCAGGCGAGCGTCAGCTATGTCGCAGCCGACCAGCTCGTCGATGAAAAAACCGGCAATGCCTATTTCATCGTCCGCGCCGAGATCAAGCCGGAGAGCCTCGCCGAGCACAAGGTGGCGCTGCATGCCGGCATGGCCGCCGAGGTGCTGATCGTCAACGGCAGGCGTTTCGCGGCCGATTATCTGCTTTCGCCCTTCAAGGACAGCTTCAACCGCGCATTCCGGGAGGATTGAGCGACAAGAGCAGGATTCCGGGGGGTGGGTACCCGCTTCGCTGCAATTGCGAGCAAGGACGCGTGAGCGCCCCCGCTGCGGATTTTTGCGGCAGCTTTAGCAGAGAATATATTTCGAATTTACGATCAACGCCGAGGCATAATCCAGATTTGACTAAGATATTTAAAGACTAAAACCTTGCTGCATCGCAAAATGGTCACAATAAACTTCTTGATGTAAGACCTATATTGACTAGTCTGCCGACCGTCGAGCGATGAGACGCAATGCGCGTCTCATCGGAATCGCACCATAGGCCAGAGTTCTCGACGGACGAGCTCCGCAGACCTGGGGGTGCATCCAGATCGCCGAGGAGGTGACCAATGGCCACGATCGAAGGTAGTGCATTCGACGACTTTCTAATTGGAACGCGCTTTAGCGACGTGATCCTCGCTGGTGCAGGCGACGACATCGTCCGCGGTGGGGACCAGGTCGATTCGCTGTTCGGTGAAGAGGGCGACGACCTGATCTATGGCGACGGTGGGAACGACTTCCTGTCCGGCGCCCAGGGCGAGGATTCGCTGTTCGGCGGGCTGGGCGATGACGTCCTGTCCGGCGGCAACGGCGCCGACAACCTGTTCGGCGGCGAGGGCAACGACGTTCTCGAGGGCGGCAACGGCGCGGATATCCTGCGCGGCAATGCCGGCGAGGACGTGCTGCGCGGCGGCAATGGCGACGACATCCTGCAGGGCGGGACCGGTGACGACATCCTGCTCGGCGGGAACGGCTCCGACATCCTGCAGGGCGGCGACGGTGCCGACGTGCTGAACGGCGGCAACGGCAGCGACATCCTCCAGGGTGGCGCGGGCGACGACCTGCTCTTCGCCGGCCGTGGCGACGATGTCCTGTCCGGCGGCGCCGGCAGCGACACCTTCGTCTTCAACGGCGGCGGCGGCAACGATGTCGTGCTCGATTTCGAGGCCGGCTCCGACCTGCTGCAGATCGCCAACGGCATCAACGGCACCGAGATCGGCTCGGCCGAGGACGTGGCGGCGCGCGCCGTCACGGTCAACGGCAATGCCGTGGTGGATCTCGGCAATGGCGACACCGTGACTCTGGTCGGTGTCACCGCCGAGGACATCCAGGCCGACCCGAGCTCGTATTTCTCGGTCGCGTAACAACATCGCGGCGCCGGTTTCACCGGCGCCGCACCCTCCCCTTCCGGAACCAGTGCCCATGCTCACTCTCGCGCCTGCGCCGGTCGCGGACGGCCTGAGCCCGCAGCTCGGCCTCGCCAGGCTGAGCGGCTCGGTCTTCCTGCTGAGCTGGACTCTCGAAGCCCCCATTCTTTCCCGGCCCGCCATCGCGCTGACGGCGCGCGACAAGCGGCTGGCCTCCGCCTCGGTGACGCTCGGCCTCGGCGACGGGCGCATGCGGGTCGTGGTGATCTTCCGCCATGCCGGCCATGGCGAGATCGTCGCGACGCTCACCGACAACAGCCCCGGCGGCGACACCACCGCGCGCTTCGATCCCGACCTCGTCCACAGCATGGCCGATGCCGCCGAGATCGCCCGCGATGCCACGCCGGAAGCCAGGCGCAGCCTCGCCAATGCGCTGATCGGCCATTGGCCGAGCCTGTTCGGGCTCAGCGAAAGCGCGAGCTATCTCGGCTTCCTCAGACAATTCCTGCTGATCCTGGCCCGCAAGCCGGCGCCTGCGGCTCCCGTCGCCAGCCTGATCGACGGCAAGATCCTGCTCGAGACGGTGGTGCCCGGCCGCCTGTCCAAGCTGCGCACCGCTTACCGGCTGGATGCCGCCGGGCTTGCGCGTCTCGGCTGCCAGCCGCGGCTCGGCCGCGTCGAGCGCAGCGGCCAGCGCGCGCTGCATCTGATCATCGACGCCTTTCCGCCCCAGGCCGGGGGCCTGCTGGTCCTGCAAGGCGATGCCGGCCTGATCGTGCGCGCGGTCACGGCGCGGGAGGACATTCCCTCGCTCGGCCGCTGGTGGGCAGGCAAGGCGAGGCAGCGCGACGGGCTGCGCAGCTGGCTGGTCGAGCAGCTCAGCGGGCTCTCCGAGCAGGGGCGCCTGCTGGCGATCGAGATGCAGCGGCGGGTGCCGCTCGCCATCCAGAACGTCAAGCGCAATGACGATCTGCCCTCGGCCGAGCTCGACCTCGCGGTCTCGACGCCGGCCGGGCTCCTGCTCGGCGGCTGGTTCCGCGATCCCGACGGGCTGCTCGAGGAGATGCTGCTGCATCGCGCCGAGGGCGAGCCCACCCCGGTGCTCGAGCGGCTCGAGCGCTTTTCCGCGCTGCTGCCGGCCGGGAACAATGGCGATGTCCGCCGCGCCACCGGCTTTGCGGCGCTGGTGCCCGGCTATGCGGGCGGCGCGCCGGTCCTGCAGCCGCGCGTCGAGCTCAAGCTCAGATCCGGCACTGCGCTCAGCCTGCGCCCGAGCGTGCAGCCGGCCGATCCGGTGGCGATCCGCGCCCGCGCCCTCGCCGCGATCCCGCCGCAGCATCTCGACGCGATGATGCTGGAGCGCACGATCGCCCCAGTTCTGGCCGAGTGCCAGAAGGCGCTGCGCGAGAGCCGGCCGGAGCCGGTCGTGAAGAGCTTCGGCAAGGGACCGGTGAGCCCCGAGGTCTCCGTCGTGGTGCCGCTCTACCGCGTCTACGATTTCCTGCGCGTGCAGATCGCCGCCTTCGCCGCCGATCCTTGGTTCGCCGAGCGGGCGGAGCTGATCTTCGTGCTCGATTCCCCCGAGCACGAGGGCGAGGTCGCCCATCTGCTCGGCGGGCTGTTCCTGGCCTATCGGCTGCCGATGCAGCTCGTCGTGATGGGCCGCAATGGCGGCTTCTCGGCCGCCTGCAATGCTGGCGCCGCCGCGGCGCGCGGCGATGTGCTCGCCTTCGTCAATTCCGACGTGATCCCGACCGCCAATGGCTGGCTGCCGGCGCTGGCGCAGCGGCTCGACCGCCGCAACCGCATCGGCGCCGTCGGCCCCAAGCTGCTCTATGACGACGGCTCGCTGCAGCATGCCGGGCTCTACTTCAAGCGCGACAGCAAAGGCGTCTGGCTCAACCATCATTACTTCAAGGGCATGCCGGCCCATTACGCTCCGGCCAATGTCGAGCGGCCGGTGCCCGGCGTCACCGGCGCCTGCATCGTGTTGACCCGGGCTCTCTTCGGCGAGATCGGCGGCTTCGACGACGGCTATGTGATCGGCGATTACGAGGACAGCGACCTGTGCCTCAGGATCGAGCGGGCCGGGCTCGGCATCGTCTATGTGCCGAGCGTCAGCCTCTACCATCTCGAGCGGCAGTCGATCTCGAAGAGCGCCGACTACACCCGCGGCGTCGCCTCGCAGCACAATGCCTGGCTGCAGACGCAGCGCTGGAACGCGCAGATCGAGGCCGTGATGGCGGCGATGGAGGCGCCGGCCGCGCCGGCGATCCCGGCGCCGCCCGAGCGGCTCGACACCGATCTTCTTCTCACCCGGACCCATCTTCGGAGGGCGACAGCGGCATGACGGCGACCCTCGCCCTGAGACCAAGCGCGCCGGTGCCGGCGACGATCCCGCAGCAGCCCGGGCCCGAGCTCGACTGGCTGATGGAGCAGGTGCGGACCAACCGCTTCCTGCCGCATCCGCCGAGCGATTCGATCTTCGTCGGCGACGGCGATTATCGGGCCATCGGCGCCGAGTTCCTCGGCCATTTCGTGCGGATCGGTCGGCTGAAGCGGCATGAGCGCGTCTTCGACATCGGCTGCGGCATCGGCCGCATGGCGGTGCCGCTGACGCAGTATCTCGACCCTGAGCAGGCGAGCTATGACGGCGTCGACCCGGTGATGGACGGCATTCTCTGGTGCGCCCAGACGATCACGCCGGTCTATCCGCGCTTCCGCTTCCAGCGCCTGGACATCGCCCACCCGCTCTACAACCCGCAGGGCTCGCTGCCGGGCGTCGAGGTCCGCTTCGGCTTCCCGAACCAGAGCTTCGACTTCATCACCATGATCTCGGTGGCGACGCATCTGCCGCCGGACGAGCTCACCGTCTACCTGAACGAGGCGGCGCGGCTGCTCGCCCCGGGCGGGCGGCTGTTCCTGACCGCTTTTGCGCTCGACGGCACGGTCACCGGCCAGGAGCGGCTGAAGTTCCGCCGCTGGGGCGAGGGCCCGGGCTGGTATGCGATCGAGGAGGCGCCGCTGGCGGCCGCCGGCGTCGATGCCGGCTTCCTGGTGGAGCAGGCGACGGCGGCGGGGCTGGCGATCGAGAGGCTCGACCAGGGCCATTGGCGCAGCAAGAGCGCGGCGCATTACCAGGACCTGCTGCTGGCGGTGAAGCCGGGAGGTCCGCGATGAGCCGGCGCATCCTGGTCATCGCCCACAACCATCCGGACCTGCATCCGGGCGGGACCGAGATCTTCGCCCATGACTTGGCGCGGGAGTATCGCGCCCAGGGCAACGAGGTGCTGTTCCTCGGCGCCACCAATGCGATCCATCGCGAGCCGCATCCCGGCACCGCCTTCCAGGCGACCGGGGCGGATGGCGACCTCTTGCTGTGGAGCGGCCATTTCGACCGCTTCCATCTCAGCCAGATCGACCATTATGGCACGCTGCAGGATCTCGGCGCGCTGCTGGAGGAGTTCCGGCCGGATGTGATCCACATCCACCATCTCGTGCTGATCGGCGCCGAGTTCCTGGCGCTGGCGCGCCGGCTGTTGCCGCAGGCGGCGATCGTGATGACGCTGCACGACTATTATCCGATCTGCCATCACGACGGGCTGATGATCCGGGCGAGCGACAAGCAGCGCTGCACGGCCGCGACGCCCGCCAATTGCCATGCCTGCTTCCCGGAGATCGGCTCCGACCGCTTCCTGCTGCGCGAGCGCTTCCTGAAGACGCATCTGGCCGCCGTCGACCGTTTCGTCGCGCCGAGCCGGTTCCTGCGCCAGCGCTATGTCGACTGGGGCCTGCCGGCCGAGAAGATCGAGGTGATCGCCAATGCCCGCCCGGCGCAGCTGGCGGCGCCGCAGCGCTTCACCCATGGCGCCCGCAACCGCTTCGGCTATTTCGGCAATCTCAACCCGTGGAAGGGCATCCTGCCGCTGCTGCGGGCGGCCAGGCTGCTGCGCGAAGCGGGCGAGAGCGGCTTCGAGCTGCGCATCCATGGCGGCGCCCCCTTCCAGAGCGAGGCCTTCACCGGCGCGCTCGACAAGGCGCTGGCCGAGGCGGGAGCCGAGGTGATCGCCTGCGGACCCTATCGGCGCGAGGAGATGCCGGCGCTGATGGCCGAGATCGACTGGGTGGTGATGCCCTCGATCTGGTACGAGAACGCGCCGCTCGTCATCCAGGAAGCCTTCCAGCATCGCCGGCCGGTGATCACCAGCAATATCGGCGGCATGGCCGAGATGGTGCGCGACGGCGTCGACGGGCTGCATGCGCGCCCGGGCGATGCGGGCCATCTCGCCACGGTGCTGCGCCGGGCGGCGAGCGAGGACGGGCTGTGGCAGCGGCTCGTCGAGGGCATCGCGCCCCAACCCACCATCGCAGAGTGCGCCGGCGCGCACCTGTCCCTGTTCGATCGATTCAAACTGGCGGAGGCGGCATGACCATGACGCAGAGCTCCGAAGGAACCGCCGCGGCGGCGATGACCGCCCCGGCCCGGCTCAACGGGCGCGTCGACGCGCTCGACGGCAACCGGCTGCATGGCTGGATCTGGGACGAGACCCGGCCCGAAGAGCGGCTGATCGTGCGCCTGCAGCGTGACGGCGTCACCGTGCAGGAGGCGGTCGCCGACCAGAGCCGCATCGACCTGCGCCGCAACGGGATCGGCGACGGCAAGCATGCCTTCGCCATGGAACTCGACGACGCCACCGCGGCGGCGCGCCAGGATCTGCTGATCCTCGGCGTCTCGCCGAGCACCGGCGCCGAGCTCGAATTGCGGCTGCCGCCGCCGGCCGAGCTGGCGGCGGAGGCGGCGATCGCCGTGCCGCTGGCGCGCTTCTTCGACCGGGTCGAGGCGCTGATCGCCCTGCAACGCCGCTCGCAGCTCAGCCAGAAGGAGCTGCTGGAGAAGATCGGCGAGCTCGGCCAGCGGCTGGCCGAGTACCGGCAGCGCGAGACCGAGGCGAAGAAATCGGAAGATTCCGAGGGGCAAAGCGCGATCGCCTCGCGGCTGGCCGAGATCGACGTGTTCCAGATGCGCTTCGACCAGACCCTGCGGGCCTTCGACGACCGGCTGGTCGCGATCCGCAAGGAGGCGCAGGCGCCGCTGCGCCAGGTCACCGTGATCCTCGGCTTCCTGGCGGGGCTGTCGGCGCTTTTGTCCTTCGCCACCCTCGCCGTCACGCTGATGAGCGGCTGAGCGATGCACGAGGTCATCATCCCCGACAAGACCAGGATCAGCCCGGCGCCGACCGTCGCCTGGACGCCGCTCGGCGAGAACGCGATCCTGATCATGAGCGCCTGCGACGCGATCCCAGGCAAGGTGCCGGTGGCGGTCGACGGCAACCCGCGCAACAAGGCCGAGACCATGGCGCTGACCTGGCGCCGGCCGCAGGCCGACCCCGCCCATGCGGTCGGCTTCCTGTGCCTGGCGCCGGCGCCCTCCCCCGACCGCGCCGGCACGGGCGCGATCCTGCTGGGGCGGCCCGGCCGGCCGTTGCGGCTAATCCTCGCGCCGAAGCCGATGCCGCTGCAGGCCTTCCTCGCCGCCCTGGCGGACGAGGCCGGGCAGGCGTTCCCGACCGTGGTCGACGGTCTGCTGGAGGTGCTGTTAGCCGGCAAATCCAATCCGCGGCGCCTGCGCGCCGTCGGCATGCTGCTGCAATCGGTCGCCAAGCCCGGCGGCTTCGTCGAGGTGATGGGCGCCTTCGACGACGGCATCTTCCTGCAGGGCTGGACCTCGAACTTCACCGCCGGCCGCACTGGGCTGATGATCGCCCATGGCGGGCTCTCGCCGGCGGTGCTGGAGGCCGGAACCTTCGATCGCGACGATCTCGGCGAGGGTGCGCGCGGCTTCTTCGGCCTGCTCGAGGAATGCACGATCGGCCATCCCAGCGAGATCGAGCGGCTGTTCTTCCGCGGCAATGACGGCTGGCGGGCACTGGAGGTCTATGACCGCCATGTGCTGCTGGAGCCGGTGACGGTGCCCGGGCATCTGCGCGACGGCCTGCAGCGCGGCACGGCACCGGCCGGCACCATCGACAAGCTGAAGCGCGCCTCGCAGCGCTTCGACGGGCGCGACACCATCTCCTTCCTCGAGCAGCCGGTCCGGGCCGGCATCGACGACGTCACCATTGTCGAGGACACCGGCGTGCTGGTGATCGGCTGGATGTTCGATCCCGAGGGCCAGGTCGGCAGCGTCTGCCTGCGCAGCGGCGCCCAGAGCTGCCCGGTCGACAAGGCCTGGACGCGGCTGTCGCGGCCGGACGTCACCGCCGCCTTCGCCGAGGATCCGCGCTTCGGGCCGGCGCTGGCCAGCCGCCGCAACAGCCACGGCTTCATCGTCTTCGCGCCGAAGCTGCTGCCGGAACCCGGCCAGCCGCTCTATCTCGAATTCGAGGTCGACGGCCATGGCCCCGCCTTCCTGCCGCTGGCGCCCGGCCGTTCGCCGGCGCGGCGGGCGCTGGAGCGCGTCTTCGGCCTGCTCGACCCGCGCTCCTCGACCGCGACCTCGGTGGTCGAGAAGCAGATCGCGCCGGCCCTGCAGGCCGCCGATATCCCGCCGCCTAAGGCGCTGGAGAGCCATGACATCGGCCGCTTCGACGCCGATGCGCCGCTCGGGCTGGTGATCGGGCTCGATCACCGTCAGCGCGAGCTCTCCAGCCTGTTCGCGCTGCTGGCGATCGATCCCGAGATCCGGCCGCTGCCGATCGTGGTGGCGGCGCCCGGCGAAAGCTTCGACCGGCTCGGCGCCGAGACGCGCCGGCTCGCCCGCTTCTACGGGCTGTCGGTGCGGCTCGTGCTGGTCGACGGCGTCGAGGACAGCTGCGATGCGCTCGAAGCGGGCGTGCGCGCCTGCCGCTTCCAGACCGTGGCGCTGCTCTCGGGCGCGGCGCAGATCCGCATGCCGGGCTGGCTCGGCCGGCTGGAGCGCGCCTATCGCGCCCGCGGCGGCCATTGCGTCGCCAGCCCGACCCTGCTGTTCGAGGACAACTCGATCCGCTGGGCCGGCGCCTGGCTGGAAGGCGAAGGCGCCAACCGGCGGGTCTACAACCGCTTCGTCGGCTATCCGCTCGATGCGATCGGCAGCCTCGGCCCGATGGAGGTCGCCGCCGGGGCGACCGAATGCTGCGTGATGTCGCGCGCCGCCTTCATCGAGGCGGACGGCTTCTCGCGCAACTACTTCACCACTGGCGAGAAGGGGCTCGACCTCTGCCTCAAGCTGCGGATGAACGGCGCCCCGTCCGTCTGGGTGCCCGAGGTCGAGGTCTACGTGGTCGAGGACAGCGAGGCGCGGCCGCATGTCGGCGCGCTCGTCAACCTCGCCGACCGGACCAGCTTCGACCGCCGCTGGGCCCTCGCCATCTCCAACATGAGAGGATGAGCATGCGTATCCTCGTCGTCTCGCACGGCCACCCGTCCTTCTCGCTGGGTGGCGCCGAGATCGCCTCCTACAATCTCCACAAGGGCCTGCAGGCCAAGGAGGAGATCGACACCCATTACCTGGCGCGCGTCGGCGCGCCGACGCCGCGCCATAACGGCACGGCGCTGATGAGCCTGCGTCAGCGCGGCGGCGAGCTGCTCTACTATGCCGAGGACTATGATCACTTCCTGATCTCGAACCGGGCGACCGACGAGATCGAGCGCGATTTCGTGCGCGTGCTGCGCGACCTCAAGCCGGATGTGGTGCATTTCCACCATTTCATCGGGCTCGGGCTGGAGTGCCTGTTCGCGGTGCGCGACACGCTGCCGGACGCGCTGATCGTGGTGACCTTCCACGAATACCTGTCGATCTGCCACCATCACGGGCAGATGGTGAAGACCGGTGCGTTCAAGCTCTGCTACCGGTCCTCGCCGAGCGACTGCAACGCCTGCTTCCCGGAGATCTCCCCGTCGCGCTTCCTGGCGCGCGAGACCTTCATCAAGGGCGTGCTCAACCTCGCCGACCATTTCGTCTCGCCGAGCCGCTTCCTGGCCGAGCGCTACCAGCAATGGGGGCTGGCGCCGGAGCGCTTCTCGGTGATCGAGAACGGCATCGACGTCGCCGAGGCGGCGCCGCCCCGGCCGCTGCCGGAGGCGGGCGGGCGGCGCTCGCGCTTCGCCTATTTCGGCCAGCTCACGCCCTATAAGGGCGCCGATGTGCTGATCGATGCGGTCACCCGCATTCCCGAGCAGGTCTGGGGCGAGGATTCGGTGCTGCTGGTCTATGGCGGCAATCTCGAGCGCCAGCCGGAGGACTACAAGGCGAAGTTCGCCGAGCTGGTCGAGGCGGCCGGGCGGCGCGTGCGCTTCTGCGGCGCCTTCCAGAACCACGAGATGCCGAACCTGATGCGCTCCGTCGACTGGGTGGTGATGCCCTCGGTCTGGTGGGAGAACTCGCCGATCGTGATCCAGGAGGCCTTCTTCCACGGCCGCCCGATCCTCTCCAGCAATCTCGGCGGCATGGCCGAGAAGATCACCGACGAGGTCGACGGGCTGCACTTCCGTGCCGGCAGCCCGGAGGACCTCGTCGACTGCATGACCCGGGCGCTGAGCGAGCCCGGGCTGTGGGAGCGCCTGCGCTCCGGAATCAAGAAGCCGCTCAGCCATGTCGACTGCGCCAACGAGCATCTCGCGCTCTACAAGCGCCTGATCGCCCAGCGGGGCATGCCGACGCCGGCCCAGCGCCCGGCCGCATCCATCGTCGCCTGAAGGCCGCGCGAAAAGACAAGGGAGAACGCAACCATGGCCCGCATCCTCGTCATCAGCCCTTCGGGCGAGGTCTACGACCACGACAATGTGCGCTGGTACAAGCACAGCCAGCTGCAGAGCCACATCAACCACTACCACAATATCGGCGACGCCTTCGTCTTCGATTCCTCGCTGAAGCTGCTCAACTTCGAGAAGCTCGAGGAATTGCCGATCACCAGCGTGGACGAGGCGCAGATCGACCGGCTCAACGCCGAGTTCGACTATGTCTTCCTGCGCGGCTCGAACTATGTGCACGCCCAGATGAACTGGAGCCGCACCGCCGAGGTGCTGACCCGGCTGAAGCTGCCGGTGATCGCCTTCGGCATCGGCGCGCAGGCGCCGGTCAGCGGCAAGCTGGAGCTGAGCGAGGACACCAAGCGGGTGCTCAAGCTGATCGGCGATTCGACCGCCTCGCTCGGCGTGCGCGGCACCTATTCGGCCGAGGTGCTGAACGAGCTCGGCATCAAGAACGTGCGCATCATCGGCTGCCCGACCGCCTTCCGCAACAACCGGCCCGACCTCGCCATCCGGCTGCCGGCGCTGGACAGCGTCAAGCAGGTTGGCGTCACGCTGCGGCGCGAGGTCTCCAAGCTCTACGCCAAGGACATCAAGCGCTATCTCACCTTCCACCGCGACCTGGTGAAGGCGATGGCCGAGCGCTTCGAGGTCACGCTGATGGCGCAGGGCGAGGTCGAGGAGAAGAAGCTCGCCCTCGGCACGCCCGAGCAGAAGGAAGAGGCGGTCGCGGCGCTGCGCGAGAACGCCTGGGCCAACGAGTGGTATCTCGACCAGCCGATGGAGCGGCTCTACCGCGAACGCATGTTCTATTCGGACGTGGTCGCCGAATACGAGCAGCTGGTGCGCAAGCTCGACCTGGTGCTCGGCTACCGGCTGCACGGCAATCTGATGGCGCTCGCCAACGGCACGCCGTCGATCTACTTCACCTATGACAGCCGCACGGTCGAGTTCGCGCAGACCTTCCAGATCCCGAGCGTCGACGTGTTCGACGGCGGCGACTTCCGGCTGGAGGAGTATTGGGAGCAGGCGCGCTTCGACCGCTTCAACGCCGCCTATGCCAGCGTCTACCAGGCGATGAGCGCCTTCCTCAGCGAGAACAAGGTCGACCATAAGATGGCCCGGCCGGCGGTGGCCGAGCCGGAGCGGAAGGTGGCATGAGGATGCCCGGCATGCGGCCGGACGGCCTGCGCCGCGCGGGGCTGGCGCTGCTCGCCCTGCTCGCCGCGCCCTATGCGGCGACGGCGCAGGGCTACCGGCTCGAGGTCTCGCCCGACGCGCAGGAGGAGATGGTCGTCTCCTGGGCCCGCGAGCGCTGCGAGCAATGGGACCTGCCGGACGCGCCGCTGCGGGCCTTCCGCAACGACGAGGGCGAGGTCGTCGCCTTCTCCAGCCATCACCGCAACCGGCCGCTGATCGGCGCCAGGCTCGACGAGATCCGCAAAACCTGCGCGGTCGCCTTCGAGGCCAAGAACAGCCCCGATCCCAGCGAATTCAGCGATATGAGCTGGATCGCGGCGACCTGGACCGGCAATGGCCGCGACGTCTACGCGCTGCTGCACGACGAGTATCATGCCGACCGCCATGCCGGCGCCTGCCGGTTCAAGGACGGGATGAGCTGCTGGTACAATGTGGTGACGGCGGCGCGCTCGCAGGATGGCGGCCAGAGCTTCCAGGTGTCGCAGCCGCGTCAGCTGGTGGCGGCGCCGGCCTTCCGCCAGGAGGTCGGCCAGGGCCGGCATCGCGGCTTCTTCAACCCGTCCAACATCGTCGAGAAGGACGGCGCCTGGTACGCGCTGATCGCCACCACCGGCGGCGAGGGCCAGAAGGGCGGCGTCTGCCTGTTCCGCAGCACCGACATCAAGGATCCGTCCGGCTGGCGCGCCTATGACGGCAGCGATTTTACCGCCAAGGCGGTCGATCCCTATCGCGAGGATGCCGGCCAGGCGAAGCCCTGCCAGCCGCTGAAGGTGCTGCCGACCACGGTCGGCTCGCTGACGCGGCACGAGCCGAGCGGCCAATGGCTGGCGATCTTCCATCTCGGGCCGGATCCGAGCCAGAACATCGCCGGAGGGCGCGTCGCCTATAGCTGGTCGCGCGACCTGATCCGCTGGTCGCCGCTGCAGACTCTGCTGGTTCATCCGACCATGTGGAGCAAGAACTGCAGCGACCGGCTGCGCTACGCCTATGGCGCCATCGCCGACCCGGACTCGCCCTCGCGCAATTTCGAGACCACCGGCGACGAAGCCTATCTGTTCATGACGAAGATGCGCGTCGCCGATTGCAAGGTCGGCCCCGAGCGCGACCTCGTCCGTCTCAAAGTCCGTTTCGTGAAGGAGGGCTGAATGAACGCCCCCGTGCTCTCTCTCGGCTCCGTGGTCTCGGCGCAGAACGCCATCAAGATCCTGCGCGCCACCACCTCCGAGGTCACCGTCGCGGTCGGCCGCCGGCCGGACGGCAGCTGGCCGCCCTTGCGGCTGCTGCTCGACGGCCAGGACTACGCCACCATCCATCCCGGCGCGATCGTGACCGGCGAGGCCCCGCTCGCCGAGTTCACCATCCCGCTGCCCAAGCTGCCCTCGGGGCGCATCCACTCGGTCGCGATCGCCGATGCAGCGACGGGCACGCTCGCCCCGGGCTCGAATCTGCGTCCGATCGCGACCGAGACCAAATTGCGCGCGCTGGTGATCTATCCGGCCGGCGAGGTCTACGAGCACGACAAGGTGCGCTGGTACCGGGCGCCGATGGAGAAGCTGCTCTCCGACTATTTCAACATCGGCGACATGATCGTCTACGACTCGACGCTGAAGCTCCTGCGCTACGCGCATCTCGAGCCGATGAAGATCATGGCCCCGACCGATGCCGATATCGAGCGCTATGCCAGCGAGTTCGACTATGTCTTCGTGCGCGGCTCGAACTTCATCCACGAGAAGATGGAGTGGTACCGCGCCGTCGAGGTGCTGGAGAAGGTCAAGCTGCCGGTCTATGCGATCGGCGTCGGGGCGCAGGCCAGCCAGAACCGCAAGATCGAGCTCTCCGAGGGCTCGAAGCGCTTCTGGTCGATCGTCGCCGAGCGCAGCGCCGCGATCGGCGTGCGCGGCGCCTTTTCGGCGCAGACCCTGCGCGACAACGGCATCGGCAATGTCGAGGTGGTCGGCTGCCCCTCGATCTTCCGGACCTGCAACCGCGATCTGAAGATCAAGGTCCCGGACCAGCGCGAGATCCGCAAGGTCGCCTTCAGCCTGCGCCGCGAAGCCGACAAGAGCTATACCGCCGATCCCGAAGCCTATCTGCGCAACCAGAAGGCCGCCCTGCTCAAGGTCGACGGGCAGAGCGAGATGGTGATGTCCTCGCATGGCGAGCAGGAGGAGAAGGCCTTCTTCCTGCGCGACGCGGCGGCCAAGGAGAAGGCGGTCGCCGAATTCGTCAGAAGCGGCTGGTGGAGCGGGGCGGACGATGCCGCCATGCGCCGCATCTACGAGAAGCAGCTGTTCTCCTTCTTCGATGTCGAGCGCTATGACGAATTCGCCCGCTCGATCGACCTCGCCGTCGGCTACCGCGTCCATGGCGTGCTGCCAGCCGTCGCCCATGGCGTGCCGGGCGTGCTCGTCGCCTATGACACGCGCAGCCAGGAGCTGGCCGAGACGCTGAAGATTCCGGTCGTGCCCGAGGCGGCGCTCGCCGAGGGCGGCTGGCGCGCGGTCTATCAGGAGGCGGCGCTGAACACTCTGGCGAAGAGCTATGCCGCCTCCTACGACCGGATGCGCGGCTTCCTCGATCGCAACGGCATTCCCCACCGCATGTGAGTATTTCAGGATGTTGCGATGAAGAAGACTGCCGTGGTCACGATGCAGTATAATGAGGCGTTCTATATTTCACGCTGGATCGATTACTATTCCCGCCTGGTCGGCGGCGAGAACCTTTATGTCGTCGACCATGACAGCGATGACGAGGTGCGCGAGAGCCTGAAAGGGGTCAGCGTCGTGCGTTACCCACGCTCGGCGCTCGACGACCAGGAACGGGCCCGCTTCGTCTCGAAATTCGTGGGGGCGCTGCTCGAGCTCTACGAGACGGTGATCTACACCGATTGCGACGAGTTCGTTACCCATGACCCGCGCCGCTTCGCCAGCTTCAACGACTGGCTCGACGCCAGCGATTTCGAGTACTCGACCTGCGTCGGCTTCAATGTGATGACGATGCTGGAAGAGGAGAACGCCGTCCTGCTCGAGGGCGAGGTGCTGGCGCAGCGCCGGCATGTCCGCTTCGTCTCGCCGATGTGCAAGACGCTGATCGTGCGCAAGCCGATCCGCTGGGGCGGCGGCTTCCACCATGCCAACCGGCCGCCGCGCTTCCACGGCGCCTATCTGTTCCATCTCAAATATGCCGATCTCGGCGAGCGCATGCGCCGCCAGGCACTGACGCGCGGGCTCGATTTCGCCCAGGCCGACCAGGGCCATCACCAGCGCACCAGCGATCTCGACCTGATGAATGTCTACCGCTCCTTCGCCGCCCTGGAGCGCAAGGATTGGGAGGACGAGGCGATCGACCGCTATTGCGGCCAATATCTGGAAGGCGTGACGCCGTCGGAGCGCGGCGGCGAGGTCGGCACCATGTATGTCTCGCCGCTCAATATCGCCGCCGGGGAGGCGCTGCGCCTGCCCGAGAGCTTCCGGCATCTGTTCTGACCGGAAGCCGCAATCGGGCATCGTCCCCGGCGGCCGCGAACGTCCCTCGACGCGTTTTCGTCAAGCGAAGGAGATCACCATGAGGATCGAATACGACGCCGGCACCGCGCTCTCGATCATGCGCGCCAATCCGGTGCGCGGCTGGACCTCCGGCAAGCCCGAGAAGATGGCCAAGGATCGGCTGACCACCGGCGGCTTCGTGCAGATCGACCATCGGCCGAAATTCAAGATCGAGCCGTCCTGGCCGATCTTCACCATGGGCTCCTGCTTCGCCCGCGGCGTCGAGAACGTGCTGATCTCGCGCGGCATGCCGCTGCTGCTGAGCGGCCATGGCGTTCCGGCCGAGCATTTCGAGAGCTGGAACGAGGAAAGCGGGCGGGGCGGCGGGGCGGCCCGCGGCGAGCTCAGCCGCGGCGCGCTCAACAAATATTCGGTGCGCTCGATGGCCCATGAGCTGCGGCGCGTCCTCGCCGGGGAGAGCTATCCGGACGAGGGGCTGATCGAGCTGGCGCCGGAGCAATGGTTCGACCCGCATGCCAGCGGCCTGAAGCTGCTGTCGCGCGAGGAGGCCTTCGCCAACCGCAAGCGCCTGGCGGAGGCGACGGCGACCATTCGCAATGCCCGCGCCTGCTTCTTCACGCTGGGGCTGACCGAGACCTGGCTCGATGCGCAGACCGGGCTCGCGATGAACACGCATCCCGGCCCGGCCTGGCTGCAGCGCATGCCGGAGCGCTTCCGCTTCGTCGACTACGGCTATGACGCGACGCTGGCGGACATGCTCGACATCATCTCGCTGGTGCGCGAGCACTGCCATCCGGAGATGCGCTTCATCGTCACCGTCTCGCCGGTGCCGCTGGGGGCGACCTTCAAGGATGCCGATGTGATCACCGCCAACAGCGCCTCGAAATCGGTGCTGCGGGCGGTGGCGGAAGAGCTGTTCCGGCGCTTCGACTTCGTCGACTACTTCCCGAGCTATGAGATCGTGCTGAACTCGCCGCGGGCGATCGCCTTCGAGGAGGACCAGCTCCACATCGCCCGCGACATGGTCGCCCATGTCATGACGAGCTTCCAGCAGAGCTATCTGGGAGAGCCCGTCCCGGCCCAGGCCGCGGCCTGAACCATCGCCCTTTCCGGGGGTTTCTCCCGCGAGATCATATCGGCTCGCGGGAGGACCGGATGAACGTCGCCAATCTACAGCTCGAGGGATTGCTGGTCGCGGTTTCGGCCGTGTTGCGCTCGCTGGTCGCCTCTGGCGCGCTCAGCGAGGCGCAGCTGACGGCGGCATTGGCCGAGGCCGAGCAGGCCGGCATCGACGACCGGCAGCGCGCCGGGCAGCTCAGCGCCAGCCAGCGCGACTCGCTCGCCTTCGCCGCCCGGTTCCTCAAGACGGCGACCCAGCCCGGAAGCCAGCTGCGCTCCTTCTCGGAAGTGGCGCGGGAGGTCGGCCGTACGACCTGAGCGCGCCGGGACAGACCGTCATCCCGGGCTTGCCCCGGGATGACGCGATAACGGTGGTCCAGCCCCGTCAGGGGCAGGCGTAACCGCCGCCGCCGTCCGGCACGCAGCGCGAGCCGTTCGGCAGGGTGAGCGCACCCGAACGGTCGCGCCGAACATAGGCGCCATTGGGCAAGGTGAAGCCGCCCGAGGCATCGGTCTGCACCCGCGTGCCGTCGGGAAGCGTCAGGCCGCCGGCACCATCGGCGACGATTCGCTTCGACATCGGCTGGCCGACAGGCCCCGGCTGCGGCGCCCCGAATCGCTGCGGCTGCGAGCATCCCGCAGTCAGAAGGGCCAAACCCAACCCCCCGGCGACGAAAACAACATGCCTCATCTCGATCAGCCTCCTTGATCGTTGCAAGCGGCGCATCATCGAACAGCCGCGGCCGGCGGTCCAGCCGCGACGCACGCATGCAGACGGGCGCGCCCGTCATGGCTCGCGAGCACCGGCGGCAGCGCATGGCCGACCCTGTGGCGAAGCATGAGCATGGTCATTGCCTCGCCGCCCCTCCATCCGCGACATTGCAACTCGTAACGTCACGGGAGGCGACGGCGCATGGCCGATTGGACGACAGGGCGCAGCGAAGCCCAGACATTGGCCGAGGCCTGGACGCGGCAGGGCGGCCCCGGCGGAGCGATCGTCCTGTTCGACCGCGACGGCATGCGCGAGACGGCCAGCGGCGGCTTCGCCGCGATCGAGCACCGGTTGCCCTTCACGCCCGACACGCAGAACCGGCTGGCCTCGATCAGCAAGCATTTCTGCGCCGCGCTGCTGCTGCGCGAGGGGGTGCCGCTGGACGAGCCGCTGGGCAGGTTCCTGCCGGAGCTTCCGGAGGCGGTGGCGGCGGTGCCGCTCGGGCGGGCGCTCGACATGACCGGCGCCCTGCCGGACATGATGGAGGCGCTGTGGCAGCAGGGCGTGCCGAGCACGATGGCCCTGACCGCCGCCGAGATCATGACGGCGGTCCGGCGCCTGCCCGGGCTGAACGGCGAGCCCGGCGTCGAGATGGCCTATTCGAACACCGGCTGGCGGCTGGCGCAGGGCATCCTCGAGGCACGCACCGGCAAGAGCTATGCGCAGCTGGTCGGCGAGCTGGCGGTCGGCCTGCCGCTGCACTTTCCCGGCGACGAGAGCGAGATCGTGCCCGGACTCGCCACCGGCTACTGGCATGACGGCCAGGGCTGGCGGCGGGGCCGCTACGGCCTCAACTACTCGGCCTCGGGCGGGATGACCGGCACCACGGCCGGGCTGGCACGCTGGGCCTCGGCACTGATGGCCGACCGGCTGCCGCAGGCGGGGCTGCTCGCCCAGCTCACCGCGCCGCGCCGGTTCCGCGACGGCGCCGAGAGCTGTTACCGGCTCGGTCTGGTGGAGACGCGGCTCGGCGCGATGACGGTGATCGGCCATGGCGGCTCGCTGCCCGGCTACCGCAATCATCTGCTGATGGCGCCGGAGCGGGGCATCGGCGTCGCGGTGCTGACCAATCGCGAGGAGGACGCGCTGTGGCCGGCGCTGCGGGTGCTGGCGGCGCTCGCCGGCGAGGCGCTGCCGCAGGACACGGAGGTGCCGACCGGGCTATACGCCAGCGCCGAGGGGCCGTTCTGGGCCGAGTTCGCCGCCGGGGCGATCAGCTTCATGGGCGGCTATGAGAAGCTGGTCGCCGGCGAAGGCGGCAGCTTGCGCAGCTTGCCCGCCTATCTGCCGATCGCGCTGCGGCGAGCGGCGGACGGGGCTCTCGCCGGCTCGATCGGCGGGGTGGAGCGGCGCCTGCTGCCGGTGCCGGCGCAGACGCGGCTCGACGAGCGGCTGATCGGACGCTGGCGCGATGCGCGGCTCGGCACCACCATCACCATCGAGGCGGACGGCACCGCGCGCTGGCCCTGGGCCGGCAGCTTCACGCTCGGCATGCGGCTCACCCCGCTGTCGGGCGGGCGGGCGCTGGCCGATCTGGCGCACGGCCCGTCGCGGCACCGGCCTTGCCTGTGGCTGCAGCCGGACGGCAGCCTGAAGCTCGCCAGCCATCGCGCGCGCATCCTGCATTTCGACCGCATCTGAAAGGGAGGCCAGCCATGATCCGATCCCGCTTCGCCGCAGCGCTCATCGGCACCGCGCTGCTCGCAGCCGCCGGCGCTGAGGCCCAGCCGGCCCCTAAGAATGTGCTGCGCGTCGCGCCGCATGCCGATCTGAAGACGCTGGACCCGGTCGCCGCCTCGATCGTCATCACCCGCATGCACGGGCTGATGATCTACGAGACCCTGTTCGCCTGGGACGCCAATCTGCAGCCGAAGCCGCAGATGGTCGAGAGCTATTCGACCGCTCCGGACGGGCTGTCCTGGAGCTTCACCCTGCGGCCGGGGCTGAAATTCCATGACGGCCAGCCGGTGACGACGCGCGACGTGATCGCCTCGCTGAAGCGCTGGATGGCGCGCGACACGATCGGCGGCAAGCTCGGCGAATACACTGAGGGATTCGAAGCCAAGGACGAGCGCAGCTTCACCCTCAAGCTGAAGCGGCCGATGGCGCTGGTGCCGTTCGCGCTGGGCTCGGCGGTCGGGCAGATCCCGGTGATCATGCGCGAGGCGGACGCGGCGAACGACCCGATGAAGCCGGTGACCGAGGCGATCGGCTCCGGCCCGTTCAAGTTCAACCGGGCCGAATGGCGCAGCGGCGCCAAGGTCGTCTACGACAAGAATCCCGACTATGTGCCGCGCCAGGAGCCCGCCGACGGGCTGGCCGGCGGGCGGGTGGTCAAGGTCGACCGGGTCGAGTGGCTGATCATGCCCGATGCGGCGACGGCCGCCGCCGCGCTGCAGACCGGCGAGATCGACATCTGGGAGCAGCCCGGCCAGGACCTGATCCCTGTGCTGACCGGCTCGAAGGAGGTCAAGGTCGAGCGCTATTCCAACCTCGCCAACCAGGTGATGCTGCGGCCGAACAGCCTGCATCCGCCCTTCGACAACCCGAAGGCGCGCCTCGCCCTCGCCTACGCCACCGACCAGGCCGAGTTCCTGGCCGGCGGCTTCGGCGACGAGGAATGGTGGAAGCGCTGCAACTCCTATTTCGTCTGCGGCGGGCCGAACGGCACCGAGATCGGCACCGAGGGCTTCGCCAAGCCGGACCTCGCCAAGGCGCGCCAGCTGCTGGCGGAAGCCGGCTACAAGGGCGAGACGCTGGTGCTGAGCACCAGCAACGACATCGCCCCGATCGGCCGGATGGCGGAGGTCGCCGCCGCGCAGCTCAAGAAGATCGGCGTCACTGTCGACGTCCAGTTCGCCGATTGGGGCACCGTCACCACCCGCCAGCAGAACAAGAGCCCGCCGAGCCAGGGCGGCTGGAACCTGTTCGTCACCTATGCCTCGGGCGCGACCATGCAGTCGCCGATGACCAATATCGGCACCAATATGGCTTGCGAGAAGGCCTGGGCCGGCTGGCCCTGCGATGCGGAGGCCGAGCGGCTGCGCGGCGCGGTGGTCGATGCGCCGGACGATGCCGCGCGCAAGGCGGCGGTCGAGGCGCTGCACAAGCGGCTGGCCGAGGTGCAGCCCTATCGCGTGCTCGGCCAGTTCGATCAGCCCTATGCCAGGCGCACGAATGTCTCGGGCGTGCTGGCGGCGCCGGTGATGCTGTTCTGGAATATCGAGAAGAAGTAGGGGGCGGCGCGGGCGTTAACCGGTTCCTGACCGATTCCGGACGAGATTCGAAGCGTTGATTCGGTTCCCGGTGAGAAAGCGTCCATGGGTCAGGTCCTGCAGTTCCGTCCGCTGAAACCCTCGCTCGTCGAGAGCGGGGGCGATGCCCTCGACCTGCTCTCGGCGGTCGATTTCGCGCTGCGGGACCTCGCCGACATCACCCCGCATATCCTGCACGAGGCCAGCCGCGAGCAGGCGCGCCAGTGCCGGGAGATGCTGCAGGAGGCCTTCGACGCGGCCCTCCAGGCCGGCTGAGATGCAGCCGCCCTGGGCGATCGGGTTGATGACCGGCACGGTCCTCGACGGCAATATCGACATCGCCGCGATCCGCACCGATGGCCGGCATATCGCCGAATTCGGGCCGTGGCGGCTCAGCCCCTATGAGCAAGAGGTCCGCGATCTGCTGGCCGAGGCGGTGGAGGCCGCGCTCGCCTGGCGGTTCGAGGGACGCGAGCCCGCGATCTTAGCCCAGGCCGAGCGCGCGCTGACGCTGGCGCAGGCGGAGGCCGTCGCCGCCTTCATCGCCGCCGAGGGGATCGCCGCGAGCGAGGTCGCCGCGGTCGGCTTCCACGGCCAGACCGTGCTGCATCGCGCCCCGACGGGAGAGCGGCGCGGCGACACCCGCCAGCTCGGCGACGGGGCGCTGATGGCGCGCCGGCTCGGCATCGACGTGGTCTATGATTTCCGCAGCGGCGATGTGCGCGCCGGCGGCCAGGGCGCGCCGCTGGCGGCGAGCTATCACGCCGCGCTGCTGGCCGGCATCGGCGCGGGTCCGGAGACGGCGGTGCTCAATCTCGGCGGCGTCGGCAATCTCAGTGCCTTCGCCGGCGGCGGCGGCGTGCTCGCCTTCGACACCGGGCCGGGCAATGCGCCGCTGAACGACTGGATCAAGCGGCACGGCAGGGGCGAAATGGACCGGGACGGCGCCTTCTCCCTCGCCGGCACGGTCGACGAGGCGCGGCTCGAGCGGCTGCTGCAGCACCCCTATCTGGTCGCCCCCTACCCGAAATCGCTCGACCGGCACGATTTCACCGCGGCGATGGCCGAGGGGCTCTCCTTCGAGGATGGCGCCGCGACGCTGACCGCCTTCACCGCAGGTGCCGTCGGGCGCGGGCTCGACCTGCTGCCGGTGCGGCCGGCGCGGCTGATCGTCTGCGGCGGCGGGCGGCGCAACCCGGCGATCATGGCGGCGCTCGATGCCCGCAGCGGCGCAACGGCGGTGCCGGCCGAGGCGGTGGGCTGGCGCGGCGATGCGATCGAGGCCGAGTGCTTCGCCTTCCTGGCGATGCGGCGCAAGGCGGGGCTGCCGATCAGCTTCCCGCTGACCACCGGCGTGCCGGAGCCGATGACTGGCGGGGTGATCGCTTCCGGACGTTGACAGCGCGCCGGCCGGAAGGCTTCAAAGCGCGATGAGCAATTTCGCTTTCGAGCCTCTCGCCATCGCGGCGGTGTGCCTGATCCGCCCGCGCCGCTTCGGCGATGCGCGCGGCTATTTCATGGAGACCTATAGCGCGCCGGCCTTTCACGAGGCCGGTATCGAGGCGGTGTTCGTCCAGGACAACCAGTCGCTGTCGGCGGCGCGCGGCGTGGTGCGCGGCCTGCACTTCCAGCGCCCGCCGATGGCGCAGGCCAAGCTGATCAGGGTGCTGAAGGGATCGATCTTCGACGTCGCGGTCGATCTGCGGCGCGGCTCGCCGAGCTATGGCCGCTGGTGCGCGGCGACGCTGACCGCCGACGGCGCCGAGCAGCTCTTCGTGCCGCGCGGCTTCGCCCATGGCTTCTGCACGCTCGAGCCGGATACCGAGGTCGCCTACAAGGTCGACGGCCCCTATGCGCCCGAGTGCGAAGGCGGAATCGCCTGGGACGATCCCGCGCTGCGCATCGACTGGCCGGTCAGCAGTGACGAGGCGCAGCTTTCGGGCAAGGACCGGGAGCAGCCGGGCTTTGCCGGCTTCGACAGCCCCTTCGCCTTCGAGGATCGCTCGTGAAGCGCTATCTCGTCACCGGCGGCGCCGGCTTCATCGGCTCGGCCGTGGTCCGCCACCTGATCGCGCAGACGCCGCACCAGGTACTGGTCGTCGACAAGCTGACCTATGCCGGCAACCGCGACAATCTGGAGCCGGTGGCCGGCGACCCGCGCCTCTCCTTCCTGCAGGCCGATATCGGCGACCAGGAGGCGATTCGGGCGGCGTTCGCGCGGTTTCGGCCGCAGATCGTGATGCATCTGGCGGCCGAGAGCCATGTCGACCGCTCGATCGACGGGCCGGCCGCCTTCATCCAGACCAATATCGTCGGCTCCTTCGTGCTGCTGCAGGAGGCGCTGCGGCATTATCGGGCGCTCGCGGCCGAGGAGCAGGCCGGCTTCCGCTTCCACCAGATCTCGACGGACGAGGTGTTCGGCTCGCTCGGCGCGGAGGGGCTGTTCAGCGAGAGCTCGCCCTACCAGCCGAACTCGCCTTACTCGGCCTCGAAGGCGGCCTCCGACCATCTGGCGCGGGCTTGGCACCACACCTACGGCCTGCCCGTGGTGCTCTCCAACTGCTCCAACAATTACGGGCCCTACCACTTCCCCGAGAAGCTGATCCCGCTGATGATCCTCAACGCGCTCGAGGGCAAGGCGCTGCCGGTCTACGGCTCCGGCGCCAATGTCCGCGATTGGCTGCATGTCGAGGATCATGCGCGGGCGCTCGCCCTGATCGCCGAGCGGGGCCGGATCGGCGAGAGCTACAATGTCGGCGGCAGTGCTGAGCGCAGCAATCTCGCGGTGGTCGAGGCGATCTGCGGGCTGATGGACGAGCTGGCGCCGGATGCGGCCATCGGCCCGCGCGCGCGGCTGATCAGCTTCGTGCCCGACCGGCCGGGTCATGACCAGCGCTATGCCATCGACGCCCGCAAGATCGAAAGCGAGCTCGGCTGGCGTCCGCAGGAGAGCTTCGAGAGCGGGCTGCGCAAGACGGTGGAGTGGTATCTCGCCAATCGCGACTGGTGGGGCCGCATCCGCTCCGGCGTCTATCGCGGCGAGCGGCTCGGGGCGGGTTAGCGGCGGCCTGCCGCAGCGGATGAGCGGGCTGACCCTGCGTCCGGTTGCCGCTCTCACCGGCTTGTCATTGGCAAAACAGCGCCGGAGCGGCCAATAGTCGAGACATGATCGCGATCCGTCCGCCGGACCAAACCATAGCTCGACTGTTCAAAGGCGCGATGCTGGCGCTGGGCCTGCTCGGCGCCGCGCCGGTGCTCGCCGCCGAATCCGCGCCGGTGACCTCGCCGCGCGTCACCGCGACGCTGCTCTCGGGGCGCGACGCGGTCGCGCCCGGCGAGCGCTTCACCGTCGCGATGGTGCAGAAGATCGCGCCGGGCTGGCATACCTATTGGCGCAACCCGGGCGATTCCGGCGAGCCGACCATCATCACCTGGACACTGCCGCAAGGCGCCAGCGCCGAGGCGATCCAGTGGCCGGCGCCGAAGGCGCTGCGGGTCGAGCCGCTGGTGAATTTCGGCTTCGAAGGCGAGGTGCTGCTGCCGGTCGAGATCACCGTGCCGGCCGCGGCCAAGCCGGGCGAAACCTTCAGCCTCGCCGCCACTGCGACCTGGCTGGTCTGCGAGACGGTCTGCATCCCCGAGGAGGGCGCCTTCGAGCTCGCGCTGCCGGTCGCGGCGCAGGCCAGCGTGGATGCTGCTGCGCAGGGGCGCATCGAGGCGGCGCTCGCCGGGCTGCCGAAGCCGGCCGGGTTCACGGGTGCGCTGACCGCGAAGGGCGAGGACAGGCTGTCGCTGACGCTCCCCGGCCTGCCGGAGGGGGCGAGCGAAATCCGCTTCTTTCCCTATTCGGACACGCTGATCGAGCATGCTGCGGACCAGCCCGCGACGGGGCGCGTGCTGACGCTGGCGCGTTCCAGCGCCTTCAAGATCGCGGCGCCGGCGGTGGAGGGCGTCGTGACCTTCCGCGAGGGCGGCGCCCAGCATGCGCTCACGCTCACGGCAGAGGCCGAGCCGGCGCTGCTGGCGGCCGCCGCCCCGGCGGCGCGCCCGCCAGCTGCGGCTATCCTGCCGCCGCCTCCCGCGGAGGATCTGACGATCTGGCTGGCGCTGGCCTTCGCCTTCGCCGGCGGGCTGATCCTCAATCTGATGCCCTGTGTGCTGCCGGTGCTGTTCATCAAGGCGCTGGGCTTCGCGCGGGCGGCGGAGATGAGCCGCGGCGAGGTGCGCGAGCAGGGCCTGCTGTTCCTCGCCGGGGTGCTGGCGACCTTCCTTGCGCTCGGAGGGCTGGTGATCGCGCTCGGGGCGGGCTGGGGCTTCCAGCTGCAATCGCCGCCGCTGGTGATCGGGCTCGCGGTGCTGATGGTGCTGATCGGCCTCAACCTGCTCGGCGCCTTCGAGTTCGGCGGACGCCTGCAGGGGCTCGGCGACGGGCTCGCCAGCCGCGGCGGGCGGCTCGGCGCCTTCGCCACCGGCGCGCTCGCGGTGGTGGTGGCGACGCCCTGCACGGCGCCGTTCATGGGGGCGGCGATCGGCTATGCGCTGACGCAGCCGCCGGCGGTCGGGCTTGCGATCTTCATGGCGCTGGCGCTCGGCTTCGGCCTGCCGGTGACGGCGCTGTCCTTCGCGCCGGGGCTGCTGCGGCTGCTGCCGAAGCCGGGCCGCTGGATGGTGGTGCTGAAGCAGGCCTTCGCCTTCCCGATCTTCGCGACGGCGGTCTGGCTGGTCTGGGTCGCGACCGTGCAGGCCGGGCCGAGCGGCGCGCTCGCCGCCATGGTGGCGATCCTGGCGGCGGGCTTCGCCATCTGGCTGCTCGGCCTGACCAGCGCGAGCGGGCGCGGCGCGCGGCTGGCTTCCGCCACGGCCGCGGCGCTGCTCGTCGCAGCCGCCGCAGCCTTCGTGATCGAGAGCGCGACGCCCTCGGCACAGCCGACCACGCAGACCGCCGGGGTCGAGGCCTGGTCGCCGGCGCGCGTCGCCGCGCTGCAGGCGCAGGGGCGGCCCGTCTTCGTCAATTTCACCGCCGCCTGGTGCATCACCTGCCTGGCGAACGAGCGGGTCGCGCTGTCGCGGGACGAGGTGAAGCAGGCGTTCGCGACGCTCGGCGTCGCCTATCTCAAGGCCGACTGGACCAAGCCGGACCCGGCGATCGAGGCGGCTTTGGCCGAGCATGGCCGGGCCGGCGTGCCGCTCTACCTGTTCTACCCGCCGCAGAAGGGAGCGCCGCCCGAGGTGCTGCCGCAATTGCTGTCGATCGATACCGTGGTGAGCGCCGCCGAGCGAGCCGCCGGCCGAGAGATCAGGACGGCCAGCCGGAAGTAAGGACAGGCGGAACCTGGACCCGCATACGGCATTGCCGTATAAGACCGCATGCATAGCGTTCTGCTGACTTCGGTATTCGAGCGACAGGCCAAGGCGGCAGGGCTGGACGACGACGAGATTCAGGCGATCGCCGCAGCCGTCGCAAGCGATCCGCGTGGCGGCGAGTTGATGGTCGGCACCGGCGGCGCGCGCAAGATGCGCCATGCCGGGCGTGGCGAGGGGAAGAGCGGAGGTTACCGCACGATCCATTATTTCGGCGGCGACGACGTGCCGCTCTTCCTGCTGGCGCTGATCGACAAAGGCAAGCGCGCCAATCTCAGCAAGGCGGAACGAAACGGTCTCGCCAAGGTGCTGCCGATGATTGCGGCAGCCTATAGGGCGCAGGCGAAAACCGGAGGCGGGTGACATGACGAAGTTCGGGCAAGACCTGCTGGAAAGCGCCGAGGAGGCGCTGGCGATCGCGCGCGGCGCGAGCAAGCCGGCGCGCACGATCGCCGTGGAAACTGTCGACGTGGCCGCGATCCGCAAGCGCCTCGGCCTCTCTCAGGAGGCGTTCGCGAAGAAGTTCGGCCTCAGCGCCGCGACGCTGCGCGATTGGGAACAAGGCCGCCGTCGGATGGACCGCACGGCGCAGGCCTTCCTCAAGGTGATCGATCGAGCCCCGGACGCGGTAGAGAAGGCGCTGAAGGCGGCTTGATTACCGCGGCCATCTTCAGGAGAGGGTCTCTCGTCGCGGCTCGTGGCCTCAGGCCCGCCCGAGCCTGACGCCGCTCTGCGCGTCGAAGACATGGACGCGGTCGGGATCGACCGTGATCCAGAGCCGGCCGGGCTGGGCCGCAACCTCCCCCGTCGCGGCCTGCATGACGAAGGGCTTGCCGGCGAGCGTGCCGTGGAAGAGCTGGGTGGCGCCGAGCTCCTCGACGAACTCGACATCGAAGGGCAGCGAGCCGGCGGCGCCTTCCGAGGCGAGCTCGACATCCTCCGGCCGCAGGCCGACCTCGACGGCAGTGCCGGCGGCGAGGTCCTCGCGCAGGTCGCGCACCTCGAGCAGCGCCTCGCCGAGCGCGACGATGCCGGCGCTGTCGATCGCGGCCGGCAGCAGGTTCATCGGCGGCGAGCCGATGAAGGTCGCGACGAAGCGGCTGGCCGGCTTGCGGTAGACCTCGGCGGGCACGCCGATCTGCTCGACCTCGCCGCCATTCATCACCACCAGCTTGTCGGAGAGCGTCATCGCCTCGACCTGGTCATGGGTGACGTAGATCGCGGTGACGCCGAGCGCGCGCTGCAGCTTCTTGATCTCGACCCGCATCTGCACGCGCAATTTGGCGTCGAGATTGGAGAGCGGCTCGTCGAACAGGAAGACCTGCGGCTTGCGCACGATGGCGCGGCCCATGGCGACGCGCTGGCGCTGGCCGCCGGAGAGCTGGCGCGGACGGCGCTGCAGGAAGGGCTCGATCGCCAGGATGCGCGCCGCCTCCTGGACGCGCGCCTCGATCTCGGCCTTGGGCGTGCCGCGGTTGCGCAGCCCATAGGCCATGTTGTCGTAGACGCTCATATGCGGATAGAGCGCGTAGTTCTGGAAGACCATGGCGATGTCGCGGTCGGCCGGCTCGATCTGGTTGACGACGCGCTCGCCAATCGCGACCTCGCCGGCCGAGATCGTCTCCAGCCCGGCGACCATGCGCAGCAGGGTCGACTTGCCGCAGCCGGAGGGGCCGACCAGCACGCAGAAGCCGCCATCGGGGATGTCGAAGGACACCCCCTTCACCGCCTCGACGCCGCCGGGATAGATCTTCTTGACGTTGGAAAGGGTAACCTGAGCCATCGGCGGCTATTTCTCGGTCTCGACGAGGCCCTTCACGAAGAGCCTCTGCATGGCGATGACGACCAGCACCGGCGGCAGCATCGCCAGCATGGCGGTGGCCATTGCGAGCTGCCATTCGGTGAGGGCGTCGGAGGTGACGATCATCTTGCGGATGCCGATGACGATGGTCTGCATCGAATCCTTGGTGGTGATCAGCAGCGGCCAGAGATACTGGTTCCAGCCATAGATGAACTGGATCACGAACAGCGCCGCGATCGTGGTCAGCGAGAGCGGCAGCACCGTGTCCTTGAAGAACTTGAACGGGCCGGCGCCGTCGATCTTCGAGGCTTCCAGCAATTCGTCCGGGATGGTCATGAAGAACTGGCGGAACAGCAGCGTGCCGGTGGCCGAGGCGATCAGCGGCACGGCCAGGCCCTGATAGCTGTCGAGCATGCCGAGATCGGAGACCACCTTGAAGGTCGGGAAGATGCGGACCTCGACCGGCAGCATCAGCGTGACGAAGATGATCCAGAAGGCCGCCATCCGCAGCGGGAAGCGGTAATAGACGATGGCATAGGCCGAGAGCACCGAGATGAAGATCTTGCCGAATGCGATCGCCAGCGCCATCACCAGCGAGTTGAACATCATGCCCAGCACCGGCTCGCGCGTGCTGGACGAGGTGCCGACGAACAGGATGCGGTAGTAGTTGTCGAGGAAATGCGGGCCGGGATAGAGCGGCAGCTGGCCATTGATGATGGTGGCGTTGTCCCAGGTCGAGGCGACGAAGGTCAGCCAGACCGGGAAGGCGACGATCAGCACGCCGAGCGTGAGGATCACATAGGCGATCGCGTCGCCGAGGCGGCGGTCCTCGACCATCAGGCTCCCCGCTCCTGCAGCAGCGCCGCCAGCGCGTCGGCGGCGGCATTGAGGAAATCCTCGCCCTTCTGCGCCGTCGCCTTGCGCGCGTCGCCGATCACCCCGGTCTGCGTCATCTCGCGGAACGGGCGGTAGCGGCCGACGGTCGGGCGGGTCAGCTGGGCGAGATCGGCCTCCAGCATGCCGAAAGCCTCGGGCAGGCGCTCCTGGCGGACGAGGCCCGGCGCCACGGCCATCATCATCGCGGTCTCGACCTCGCAGGCGTGCAGCACGCTGACCTGGTCGTCCATGAACGGCGCCATCGCCTCCTGCGCCAGCACGAAATAGGTGGTCGCCCGGATCGCCAGCGAGGTCTCGCGGGCGAAGTCCGGCAGGAAGGCGGCGAGCGCGGCGATGTTGCCGCCATGGCCGTTGACGATCACGACGCGGTGGAAGCCGTGGCGCTCGATGCTCTTCAGGAAGGCGAGCAGCACGGCGCGATAGGTCGGGATGTCGAAGGTGAAGGTGCCGCCGAAGGCCATGTGGTGCTCGGCCATGCCGCACCACAGGGTCGGAGCCACCACCACCTCCTGGCCGGCGGCGCGCTCGGCCGCCCGCTTGCAGACGGCGCCGCACAGGATGGTGTCGACGCCGACCGGCAGATGCGGCCCGTGCTGCTCCATCGAGGCGACGGGCAGCACGACCAGCGCATCGGCGGCGGCCTTGGCGCGCAGCTCCTCGGCGGTGAGGTCCTGCCAGAGCACGGAGGTCATCAATAGGTCACCTTGCGCTCGATGAAGCGGAACTGGACGGCGGTCATGGCGATCACCAGCGCGAGCAGCACCACCGATTGCGCCGCCGAGCCGCCGAGATTGGTGCCGCCCTTGCCGTCGGAATAGACCTTGTAGACCAGGGTCTCGGTGGCGCCGGAAGGGCCGCCGCTGGTCATGGTGTCGATGATGCCGAAGGTGTCGAAGAACACGTAGACGAGGTTGACCACCAGCAGGAAGAAGGTGGTCGGCGAGAGCAGCGGGAAGACGATCGTCCAGAAGCGGCGCATCGGCCGGGCCCCGTCGATCACCGCCGCCTCGATCACGCTCTTCGGGATCGACTGCAGCCCGGCGAGGAAGAACAGGAAGTTGTAGGAGATCTGCTTCCAGGTCGCGGCCAGGATGACCAGCAGCATCGCGTCATTGCCGTTGAGGCGCGGATTCCAGAAGATGCCGAGGTCGCGCAGGCCGCGCGCCAGCATGCCGAGCGAGGGATCGAACATGAAGATCCAGAGCACGCCGGCAATGGCGGGCGCCACCGCATAGGGCCAGATCAGCAGGGTCTTGTAGATCTCGGCGCCGCGGATCTGCCGGTCGGCCATCACCGCGAAGAGCAGCGCCAGCGACAGCGAGAGCAGCGCGACGAACACCGAGAAGATGCCGGTGTTGAGCAGCGCCCGGTAGTATTCCGGCTTGGAGAACAGCTCGCGATAATTCTCGAACCAGACGAACTGCGTCGAGATGCCGAAGGCGTCCTCGATCAGGAAGCTCTGCCAGACGGCCTGGCTCGCCGGCCAGTAGAAGAAGATGACGGTGATCGCCAGCTGCGGCAGGAGCAGCAGCAGCGGTACGGTCAGCCCCTTGAAATGTGCGTATTTCTGCATGCGGCAGCCAGGTTGGCGAAGGCCGGGCCGAAGCCCGGCCTCCGCGATGTCGGATCAGCGCGCGGCGGTGCGCTCGAACTGGCGCAGCGCCTGGTTGCCGCGCTCATTGGCCGCGTCGAGCGCCGCCTTCGGCGTCTTTTGGCCGTTCAGCGCCGCCTCGATCTCCTCCGACCAGATGTCGCGGATCTGGACGAGGCCGCCGAAGCGCACGCCGCGGGAGTTGTCGGTCGGCTCCTTGTTGTTGAGCTCGAGCAGCGGCGTCTCGAGATAGGGCTTCTCCTTGTAGAAGCCCGAGGCCTTGACCTTCTCATAGGCCGCCTTGGTGATCGGCAGATAGCCGGATTCGGTGTGCAGCTTCACCTGGCGGTCGACATTCGACAGGAAGGTGAAGAACTTGGCGACGCCCTTGTACTCCTCGGCCTTCTTGCCACCCATCACCCAGAGCGAGGCGCCGCCGATGATCGAGTTCTGCGGGGCGCCCTGCACGTCGGGATAATAGGGCATCGGCGCGTTCGACCAGGCGAACTTGGCATTGGCGTTGACGTTGCCGAAGAAGCCGGAGGAGGTCAGAAAGATCGGGCATTCGCCGGAGGTGAAGCGGCCCTCGCCGGTGTTGGTGCGGCCGGAATAGGAGAACACGCCCTCCTTCTGCAGGTTGGCGAGATTGGTCAGGTGCTTGACGAAGAGATCGCCATTGATGCGGAACTCGGTGTCGAAGCCCTCGAAACCATTGGCCTTGGTGCCGACCGGAACGTTATGCCAGGCGCCGAGCTGCTCGATATTGGCCCAGGTGGTCCAGGCGGTCGAGAAGCCGCATTTGTCGTAGCCGGCGGCCTTGAGCTTCTTGGCGGCCTCGAACACCTCGGGCCAGGTCTTCGGCGGGGCCTCGGGCAGGCCGGCCTTCTTCAGCGCGTCCTTGTTGTACCACATCACCATCGAGGACGAGTTGAAGGGCAAGGACAGCATCTCGCCCTTGGTGGTCGAGTAGTAGCCGGTGATCGCCGGCAGATAGGCCTTCGGATCGAACTGCTCGCCGGCGTCCTTCATCATCTCCTGGACCGGCTTGATCGCGCCCTTGGCCGACATCATCGTCGCGGTGCCGACCTCGAAGACCTGCAGGATGTGCGGGGCGTTGCCGGCGCGGAAGGCGGCGATTCCGGCGTTCAGCGTGTCGGGATAGGAGCCCTTATAGGCGACGACGATCTTGTAGTCCTTCTGCGAGGCGTTGAACTCCTCGGCCAGCTTGACGATCACGTCGTTGTTGGCGCCGGTCATCGCGTGCCACCACTGGATCTCGGTCTGCGCCAGGGCCGGCGAAGCGGCGGCGAGCGCAAAGGCGCCCGCGGCGGTCATGGTCTTCAGCATCATCATTTGGATGTCTCCCTCCAGCGCCCCCGATGCGCGGGCTTCTGCTCGTTGGTGCGCAAGCTAGCACGAAGCCCGGGCGACAATTCAATGACAAAACGATGACATCCACGCCCCGCCCCGAACTCGCATCGGCGCACTTGCGCTCCGGCGCCAAAGCGGCTGTTCTCCTGCCCCCACGTCAGTGCTCAACGGATCCGCCATGTCGTCGCTATCGCTCACACCCGCCAACACCTTGCCGGCCGATGCCGACCGCGCCGCTCTGGCGGGGCGGGTCTGGCGGCCGGAGCTCGGCGGCCCCTCCGTGGTCGCCATCCGCGGCGAGGAGGTCGTCGACGTCACCGCGACCTTCCCGACCATGCGCGACCTCTGCGAGACCGCCGATCCGGCGGCGGCGCTGCGCGCCGCAACCGGCGAGCGTGTCGGCAGCCTGGCCGAAATCCTCGCCAACTCGGCCGCCGATGGTCGCGACGACGACAGGCCGCGCCTGCTGGCGCCGATCGACCTGCAGGCGGTCAAGGCGGCCGGCGTTACCTTCGCCGTGTCGATGCTGGAGCGGGTGATCGAGGAGAAGGCGCGCGGCAACCCGGCCGCGGCGGCGACGATCCGCAGCGAAATCGGCAAGCTGATCGGCGATGATCTCTCGAAGCTGAAGCCCGGCTCGGCCGAGGCGATGCGGCTCAAGGAGGTGCTGATCGCGCAGGGCGCCTGGAGCCAGTATCTCGAGGTGGGCATCGGGCCGGACGCGGAGATCTTCACCAAGGCGCCGCCAATGTCGGCGGTCGGCAGCGGCGCCGATGCCGGGCTGCACCCGGCCTCGAGCTGGAACAATCCCGAGCCGGAGATCGTGCTCGCCGTCGCCTCGGACGGGCGCATCGTCGGGGCGAGCCTCGGCAACGACGTCAATCTGCGCGATGTCGAGGGGCGCTCGGCGCTGCTGCTCGGCAAGGCCAAGGACAACAATGCCGCCGCCGCGATCGGCCCGTTCATCCGCTTCTTCGACGGCGATTTCTCGCTCGACGATGTCCGCAAGACCACGGTGACGCTGGTGGTCGAGGGCGAGGACGGCTTCACGCTCGAAGGCTCGTCCTCGATCGCCAAGATCAGCCGCGACCCGGCCGATCTGGTGGCGCAGATGATCGGCCCGCATCACCAGTACCCGGACGGGGCGGTGATCTATCTCGGCACCATGTTCGCGCCGATCAAGGATCGCGATGCGCCGGGCGGCGGCTTCACCCACAAATACGGCGACATCGTCACCATCGCGGCGCCCGAGCTGGGCGCGCTGGTCAACCGCATGCGCCGCACCGACGAATGCGAGCCCTGGCGCTTCGGCACCTCGCATCTGATGCGCAATCTCGCCAAGCGCGGGCTGTTGTGAGCCGGCTGAGCTATATCGACTACCATACCTGCGGGGAGCCGGTGCGGATCGTCACCGGCGGCTATCCCGCGCTCGCGGGCGCGACCATTCTCGAGAAGCGCCGGCAGGCCCGCGAGCAGCACGACCATCTGCGCCGGGCGATGATGCTGGAGCCGCGCGGGCATGACGGCATGTATGGCGTCATCCCCGTCGCGCCGAGCCATCCGGAGGCGGCCTTCGGCGTGCTGTTCACGCATAATGAGGGCTATTCGACGATGTGCGGCCACGCGACCATCGCGCTCGGCCGCTATGCGGTCGAGCACGGGCTGGTGCCGGCGCAGGAGCCGGTGACGCGCTTTGCGATCGAGGCGCCCTGCGGGCTGCTGCGCCTCGCCTGCGCGGTCGCGGAGGGCAAGGTCGGCACGGTCAGCTTCGAGAGCGTGCCGGCCTTCGTCGAGGCGCGCGACCTCGCCGTGGCGGTGCCCGGCTTCGGGCAGGTGGTCACCGATATCGCCTATGGCGGCGCCTATTACTGCATCCTGCCGGCCTCGCGCTTCGGGCTCGACCTGATGCGCAGCGAGGTCGCGCAGCTGGTCGAAGCGGCGGCCGCGCTGACCGACGCCGTCCGCGCCGGCCGGGCGATCCGCCATCCGACCGAGCCCGATCTCGGCTTCCTCTATGGCACGATCGTCACCGACGAGGCGCAGGGCGAGGCCGAGAGCTTCAATCTCTGCGTCTTCGCCGAGCGCCAGATCGACCGCTCGTCGACCGGCTCCGGCGTGACGGCGCGCATGGCGCTCGACCATGCCAAGGGGCTGATCGGGCCCGGGATCGTCCGCAGCTTCCGCAGCATCACCGGCGGCAGCTTCTCCGGCCGTGTCATCGGGAAGGCGGAGTTTCCGGCGGACGACGCGGTGACGGTGGAGGTCGGCGGCCGCAGCCATCTCGCCGGCGAGGGCAGCTTCGTGATCGAAGCCGAGGACAAGCTCGGCCATGGCTTCACCCTGCCGAAGCGCTTCGCCGACATCGCCGGCTGACGAGCGGATTCATACCGATTTCACCCTGCCGGTCAGGCCGGCGGTAAGATTTTCCTGCCAGTCTGCCGCGCCAAAGGGCGGGGATGGCGATGACGACCGGCATGATCAAGGCGGATACGAGCGCGGCTCAGACCGGGCGGGGACCCGATGCGGCGCGGCTGATGGCCAGCCCGGCGCTCTGGCTGGCACTGTTCCTGGTCTTGGTGCTCGCCGGGCTGCTGCTGCCGCTGCGGCTGCCGCTCGGGCCGAACTACTGGGACACGGCCGTCTATTTCGACGCCGCCCAGCGCATCCATGAAGGGCAGGTTCCCAGCATCGACTTCTTCGCGCCGGTGGGCCCGCTCGGCTATTATCTGGTCACCGGGCTGGACCTGCTCTTCCCGCGCGCGCATCCGCTGCTGATCGCCAATTGGGGGCTGCTGCCGGTCACGCTGCCGCTGCTGGCGATCCTCACCGTCCATGTCGCGCGGCGCTCGCGCGGCCAGGCGCTGGCGCTGCTGCTGCCCTTCCTGCTGTTCGCCTCGCTGCCGATCAATCTGCACGAGGTCTATCCCCTGCCCGGCTTCGACGGCTACGGGCATTACAACCGCCATATCGCGCTGCTGCTCTATGTGCTCATCGCGGTGCTGATGTTCGCGCGCGGCCGGGCGCTGCTCACCGGGCTGGTGGCGGCGCTGATGCTGACGCTCTTCCTGGTCAAGGTCACCGGCGCGGTCGCCGGTGCGATCCTCGTCGGCTATGCCGTGCTGTGCGGGCGCATGCGCTTCGCGGATGCGGCCATCGCTGCCGGCGCGGTGATCCTCGCGCTCGTCGCCATCGACCTGCCGACCGGGCTGGTGCGCGCCTATATCGAGGACGTCCTGGTGCTGCTCTCGCTCAACACCGGGGCGCTGCTGCCGCGCTTCCTGACCGTCGCCTCGGTGAAGTTCAACGTGATCGGCCCGGTGCTGGCGCTGCTCGGCCTGCTCGCCTATGCGCATTGGCGCCATCGCAGGGCCGGGCTCGGCGCCTATCTGCGCGAGGTCGCCGGCTCGACCACGGGCTGGCTGATCGTCGGGCTGGCGGCGCTGACCCTGTTCGAGACGCAGAATACCGGCAGCCTGGAATTTATCGGGCTGTGGCCGATCCTGCTGGTGCTGCTGCTGGAATGGCGGGAGCGGAGCGAGCGCCTGCAACCGGCCGTGCTGGTGCTGATCTGCGCGGCCTCGGTGCCCTCGGCGCTGATCTTCATCGAGCGCAGCGCACGCGCGATCCTCGGCGCGCCGACCTATCGGGCGCTGGAGGCGCAGGATATCGGCAAGCTCGGGCGCGTCAGCGTCAAGCGCGAGATCGCCGAGCGGGCGCCGGCCATGCTCGCCCATTACGCCAAATACCAGCCGGCCTATGCCGATCTGGCGGCGCAGGGTCAGCTTGCCTCCTACATCCTCTATTCGGAGATCGACTATCAGGCGAGCTGGCTGCTGGAGCTCGCGCAGGGCATCGAGGCGCTGAAGGCCTGGGAGCACGCCAACACGCGCACGCTCAACGGCTTCTTCACGCTCGACTTCGTCGACGGCTTCAACCGCATTCTCGACCGTCGCCCGCCGCGCCATGTGCCGATCGGGATCGACCCCTCGCGCAGCAATCCGGCGCTGACCGAACAGACCCTCGCGGGCCTGCGCGAGATCGACGCGATCATGGCGCCGAAATGCCCGGTGACCACCGCGCGCCAGGCGATCCTCGCCCATTACGCGCCGGCGCTCGAAGGCCGCCGCACGATCGCGCTCTCGCCCTGCTGGGACCTCTATGTGAAGCCCTGATCAGGCCGGCGCGGCGACGCGCCGGGCCAGTTCCGGATCGATCGCCTGGCGCAGGGCGCGCGCCGCGGCGCAGACATCCTGCGTGCCGAACAGGGCGCCGATCACCGCGATGCCGTCCGCGCCGGCGGCGATGACGGAGGCAGCGTTGCCGGCGTCGATGCCGGCGATCGCCCCAACCGGCAGCGCCCCCAGCACGCGGGCCGCCGCCTGGCGCAAGCTCGCAAAGCCGTGCAGGCCGAGCGGCGGCGCGGCATTGTCCTTGTGCTGAGTCGGGAAGACGCCGCCGATGCAGGCATAATCGATCTGCGCCGCCGCGAGCTCCGCCAGCTCGCCCTCCTCCTTCAGGGTCGCGCCGATAATGGCGCGCGGGCCGAGCAGGCGGCGGGCATCGACCAGCTTCATGTCCTCGGCGCCGAGATGGACGCCGTCGGCGCCGGAAGCCAGCGCGACATCGACGCGGTCGTTGATCAGCAGCGGCACATTGGTGCCGTGCAGGGCGGAGCGGATGGCCCGCGCCTCGCGGACCATCTCGCGCGTCGTCTCGGTCTTGGCGCGGAACTGGATCAGCGTCGCGCCGCCCTCGACCGCCCCGCGCGCCAGATCGGCCATGGAGCGGCCGCGCGCGATCTGCGGATCGACGATGCCATAAAGCGTGATGTCGACGGTCACCGGCGTCCTTCCATCCTGGCGGCCAATCTGGCCTCGTCCATGGCCGCCACGGCGTCGATCAGCTCGACCTCGAAGCTGCCCGGCCCGCGGCAGCGTTCCGCTGCGATCTCGCCGGCAATGCCATAGGCCGTCAAGGCCGCAGCGGCCGCCAGCGCCTTGTCGGGCTCGACGGCGCAGCAGGCGGCGATCAGGGCGCCGGCGGCGCAGCCGATGCCGGTGACCTGCGTCATCAGCCTGTGTCCATGGGGGACGGCATAGGCGCCGCCCTCGCCCTCGATGCGGTCGACCTTGCCGGTCGTCACCTTGGTGACGCCTACCGCCTCAGCCAACGCGAAGGCGAGCGCCTCCATCTCGGTGGCGTTGCCGCGCACCACGAGGTTGGGCAGGCGCAGCACCTCCCCGGCCACATGCCGGCGCAGCGGCGACAGCTCGACGAAGACCGGGTCGAACACCAGCGGCTTGCGGCGATCGCGCGCCACCTCCAGCAGCTTGGGGATGGCGAGCTCGCTCTCGGCATTGATCGTGCCGATGTTGATGAGGATGGCGCCGGCCCCCTCCGCCATCGCCGCGACCTCGTCGACATGGATCGCCATCGAGGGGATGGCGCCGAAGGCGAGCAGCATGTTGGCGGTGATGTTCTGCGCCACCGTGTTGGTCAGGCACTGCACGCGCGGGCGGGTCTCCGCGACACGCGCGAGGATGGAAGCGACGCGAGCCGCGTCGAGCCGGTCCACGGTCGAGATCGCGCTCATTCTGCCGCCGGCAGGTAGAGATTGCCGCCCTTGCTGAGGAACTCCTTCGACTTGGCCGCCATACCTTCGAGACGCTTGTCCTCGATCTGCGCTGCCGCTTGATCGAGCGCGGCCCGCTCGTTCTCGCCCATCGCCTGGACCTCGGCGCGCAGGTCCTGGGTGATCTTCATCGAGCAGAATTTCGGCCCGCACATCGAGCAGAAATGCGCGACCTTGTGGGCGTCCTTCGGCAGCGTCTCGTCATGGAAGGCGCGGGCGGTATCTGGATCGAGCGCCAGGTTGAACTGGTCCTCCCAGCGGAAGTCGAAGCGGGCCCGCGAGAGCGCATCGTCGCGGATCTTGGCGGCGGGATGGCCCTTGGCGAGATCGGCGGCATGGGCGGCGATGCGATAGGTGATCACGCCGGTCTTGACGTCGTCGCGATCGGGCAGGCCGAGATGCTCCTTCGGCGTGACATAGCAGAGCATGGCGCAGCCGAACCAGCCGATCATCGCCGCGCCGATGCCGGAGGTGATGTGGTCGTAGCCCGGCGCGATATCGGTGGTCAGCGGCCCGAGCGTATAGAAGGGCGCCTCGCCGCATTCGCGCAGCTGCTTGTCCATGTTCTCCTTGATCTTGTGCATCGGCACATGGCCGGGGCCCTCGATCATCACCTGGCAGCCCTTGTCCCAGGCCACCTTGGTGAGCTCCCCCAGCGTCTCCAGCTCGGCGAACTGGGCGCGGTCGTTGGCATCGGCGATCGAGCCGGGGCGCAGGCCGTCGCCGAGCGAGAACGAGACGTCGTAGCGCCGCATGATCTCGCAGATCTCGTCGAAGCGCTCATAAAGGAAGCTCTCGCGGTGATGCGCCAGGCACCAGCGCGCCATGATCGAGCCGCCGCGCGAGACGATCCCGGTGACGCGGTTCGCGGTCAGCGGCACATAGGGAAGCCGCACGCCGGCATGGATGGTGAAATAGTCGACGCCCTGCTCGGCCTGCTCGATCAGCGTGTCCTTGAACACCTCCCAGTCGAGCTTGATCGGATCGCCGCCGACCTTCTCCAGCGCCTGATAGATCGGCACGGTGCCGATCGGGACCGGCGAGTTGCGCAGGATCCAGGAGCGGATGTTGTGGATGTTGCGGCCGGTGGAGAGGTCCATCACCGTGTCGGCGCCCCAGCGGATCGCCCAGACCAGCTTCTCGACCTCCTCGGCCGCGCCGGAGGTGACGGCCGAATTGCCGATATTGGCGTTGATCTTGACCAGGAAATTGCGGCCGATCGCCATCGGCTCGAGCTCGGGATGATTGATGTTGGCCGGGATGATGGCCCGCCCGCGGGCGATCTCGTCGCGCACGAATTCGGGCGTCACGAACTCCGGCACGGCGGCGCCGAAGCTCTCGCCATCGGCATGGCGCTCTTTGGCGCCCTCCAGCATGGCGGCGCGGCCGAGATTCTCGCGATGGGCGACATAGACCATCTCGGGCGTGACGATCCCGGCCCTGGCGAACTCGTATTGCGTCGCCATCTGGCCGGGCTTCGCCTGGAGGATCGGGCGTTGCGCCGGGCAGGCCGGGACCAGCTGCTCGGCGGAGATGTTGCCGTTGTCGGCGGCGGTGACGGCGCGGCCCGGCACCTGCTCGAAGCCGCGCGCATCGAGCCAGTCGCGGCGCGGCTGGATCAGGCCGGCATTGAGGTCGATCGCCGCATCGGTCTCGGTGTAGGGGCCGGAGGGGTCGTAGATGCGCACCGGCGGCTCGGCATCGGTGGTCAGCCGCACCTCGCGGAACGGCACACGCATCTGCGGGTGGCCGGGCGGGGCGACATAGATCTTGTGCGAGCCGATGATCGGCCCGGTGGTGACGCTATGCGGGGCGGCCTTGGCCGCGGATTTCTCGGGCTTCGTGTGGGCGTTCATCGGGATCTCCTCCTTGGCGGACAGGAGATCCGGGGCGTCTGACGGTCCAGTCGCTGTGAGGCGGATGCACGGATGGTGCAGACCGCGTTCCAGTCCCTCCGCCGGTATGACCCGGATCAGGTTCGACGGGTTCGGCTTGCGCCATCTCAGCTCGGGACGAGCACCCCTCGGAACGGAGCGGAGATTAGAACCGTCGCGAGGTGAGCGCAACCGGCAAAGGACCGGGCTGCTCCCTCGCCGATCAGACCGGCGCGGCCATGAGATCGACGCCGAACGGCTCGAAATGCCTGCGATTGCGGGTCACCACGGTCAAGGCGCGGGCCTTCGCGGTTCCCGCGATCAGCGCATCGGCCATGCCGGGATTGTGGCCCGCGGCGATCGCTTCGGCTTCGAGCTTGCCGGACAAGGCCGAGACCGCCGCGTCGATCGGCAGGATCCGGTCGCCATAGGTGGCCAGGAGCCCATCCATCCAGAGCCTGAGCCCGGCCGCCTTCGCAGTGGCGCCCTTGCGCTCGAGCAGCAGAATGCCCCGCTCGATCTCATGGACGGTGACGACCGAGAGGAAGAACTCGTTCTCCGCTTCGGCACCGTCCAACCAGGCGATGAGTCCTGGCGCGGCCGCTCCCGACGGCGACAGCAGAGAGACCACATTCGTGTCGAGAAGATAGCCGGTCAAAGCTCGACATCCCGCGAGGGCGAGTCGTTGCGCTCGAACTCTCCGCCGGGGAAGGTCTTCAGATAGGATACGAAGCTCGAGCGACGCGGCTTCAGCGCGCCCCGAGCAATCTCGGCGGCCTGCAAGGGCACCAGGGCGGCGACAGGCTTGCCGTGACGCGTGATCGTGACGAATTCGCCCTTGATCGCCGCGTCGACATAGTTGGAAAGACCGGCCTTCGCATCCTTCAGGCTGACGGTGGACATCGGCGCCTCCACGAAGTGGTCATATATGACCACTTATGGACCGGCCCTCTCGCGGTCAAGGCTGGCGTCAGACGCTGAGGTCGAGGTTCTGGCCCTGGCCGGCCGGCAGCGTCGCCTTCTGCTGCTCGGCGCTCTGCTGCAGCAGCTCGACCAGCGCCTGGTCGGCCGTGGCCTGCTGCCTGACCATCTCGGTGCGCAGGGCCTGCTGGGTCGCGGCCGCGCGCATGGTCACGAGGCTCTCGGCAATCATGGAGGAGTCGCTCATGCGCCGCAGGTTAGCGCCGCGGCGTTACCGGAAGCTGAATCGCTTCGGGCGATTCGTCTCGTCAGGGCGCGATGATCGACGGCACCGCCCGCGGCATCGGCACCTCGCGGTTCGGTTCCGGCGGCGCCGAACGGTCGCGGGCGAGGCGGTCGCGCTCCTGCAGATTGCGGTCTCGCTCGGCCTGCGGCAGCGCTTGCGTCGGTTCGCGATTGCCCGGCAGGCCGACGCCGCCCTGCCCGGGAATGGCCGGCCCGTTCGTCGAGCCCTGCACGCCCGAGCCGGGCGAAGACGGCGAGGACGAGGTCGACGAGGATGAAGAGGAGGATGAGGACGAGCCTTGTGCGGCGACGGCCTCGGCAGCGACGAGACCGGCGAAGATCAGCCCGATCATGACCCAGCGGCTCCTGCGCATGGCACTTCTCCTGCGAGCTGGAAGCTGACTGATCGAGGAACGGCCGGCGGAACTCGAAGTTCCGCCGGCCGCCCCTGCTAGCGCGCGTTCTGCCCGGTGAGCAGCGGCGTGATCCGGCGCAGGGTGACGCGGCGGTTCTCGCGGGCATCGCCCTGCGTCTGCACCTTGAGATACTGCTCGCCATAGCCCTGCGTGGTCAGATTCTCCGGCGGCACGCCGAAATCGCGGGTCAGGATCTCGGCGACCGATTGCGCCCTGCGGTCCGACAGCGACAGATTGTCGATATCGGAGCCGACGGCGTCGGTATGCCCCTCGACCAGGAACACCTCGTTCGGCGCCCGCTCGACGGCCTGGCGCACCGCCTGCGCGATCACCGCGAGCCGCCGCGCCTGATCCCGCTCGACGGTCCAGGACCCCGAATCGAAATTGATCGTGTCGACGTCGACGCTGCGCATATGGGCGCGCAGATCCGGCGAGTAGCGCACCTCGTCCAGGGTGTAGCGGCGCGGCACCGGCGCGATCGGCGGAGCGGTAATCGTCTCGTAGATCAGGCGCTCATCCGCGTCGTCGGCGTCGACGATATAGCGCTCGCGCGGGATGCGCAGAGGCGGCGGCGGCAGCACGACCACCTCCTCGGCGAAGCGCGGCCGCGGCCCGTCGCGGCGGACATTGTCGATGATCACGAACTCGGCGCCGTCGCGCTGGCGGCGGGAACGGCGCAGCAGGCGCCCGTGCTCATCGGTGACGGTGATGATCTGCGTGCCGTCCGGCCGATTGTAGATCGTCACATTCTCCTCGCCGCGGCGCTCCGTGCGAGCGTCGAGGCCGAGATCGCGGAAGCGCTGCGTCTCGTCATGGCGAATGATCGCGCGGTTGTCGTCACCGCGGATGATGGTGCGGCCCGGCTCGCGAATGATGGTGACATCGCCCTCGCGGCGCTCCTCGCGCCGGCTGCGCACCTCGTCGAGCCGGTCGGCGCCCTGCGTCGCCATGATGCCGCCGATCGCGGCGGCGCCGAGGCCGATCGCAGCCGCGCCACCGAGGCCGATGCCGCCGCCGCGCCGACCCTGACGGTCAGGGGCGGGCGACTGGCCCGGCACCGGGGGCTGGCCCGGCTGGCGCAAATCCTGGGTCGGGGCCGATTGCACGCCGGGAGCGGCCGCCGGAGGCGTCGACGGCCGCAGCGGGGCGCCGGCCGGCTGGCCCGTGGTCGGAGCCGGCTGAGCCGGAGCGCTCTGCGTGGGCGCGCTCTGCGTGGGCGAGCCTTGCGTCGGCGCAGCCTGGGCCGGTGCCTGGCGCGTCGTCGGCGCGCCGGTCGGTGCCGTGGCCGGCTGGCCGCCGGTCGTCGGCGTGCTCTGGCTCGGCGCGGACTGCGTCGGCTGACGTGCGGCGGGCGGGGCGCTCTGCTGCGGGGCTGGAGCGCTCTGCTGTGGCGTCGGCGCAGGCGGCGCCGGCTGGCGCGAGGGGCTCGGCGCGGCCTGCGGCGGCCGGGTCGGAGCCGGTGCCGTCTGCTCGGGGGCCGAGCGGGTGGCTGGCTGGTCCGGCGCGGCGCGGGGCGCCGGCGGCACCGCACGCGGCGCGGCGGGCGCGCTCGGGGTGGCGGGCGGCGTCGCCTGAGGCGGGGCGGCACGCTGCGCCGGGGCAGGCGCGGGAGCGGGCGCACGGCGCTGCGGCTCGGCCTGCGAGGGCGCGGGGGGCGCTGCCCGTGTCGCGGGCGGCGGGGCGGCCTGCGGCGCTGCGGAAGGCGGGCGCGGAGCCGTGGGCGGCGGAGGAGCCGCCGGGCGCTCCGGAGCCGCGGGAGCGCTCGGCCGCGCGGCAGGCTGGCCGGCGGATGGGGGCTGACCCGGAGCCGGGCGCGCGGATGGACGCTCGGGCGCGCCGGTCGGACGCTCGGGCGCACCGGCTGGGCGCTGGCGGCGCGGTCCCGGACGCTCGTCATCCGCTGACGGCGCCTGCGCGAGCTGGAGGGCCGGAGCAGCGAATGTCCCTTGCGCCGAGAATCCTTGCGCCGATGTCCCCTGCGCCAAGGCTATCGCGGGAATGATCGTGCCGAGCAGGAGCAGATTTTTCGTTGGCGTCATGACATCCGTTTCCAGTTGACTTCCAGATCTGAGCACCGCCCGGCCTGAATTGAGGATGAACCGAAAACGGCCGGAATCAGGCAAGAGCCCGATGCCGGACAGCAGCGGCCAGCCGAGGCGCGAAGCTCGACGCTGGAAACAGATCCTGCCTTTGCGGCAGCAACATGCTCTATTGGCCGGATCGGCGAAATATCGCGGAGCCGGCCGCTCTTCAGAGCCCGGCCTGCGCCTTCACATAGGCGGCGATCTCGGCATGGGTCGCGAACCAGACATCGCCCTTGCCCTTGGCGTGGCGGACCAGCTCCTCGAGGATCCAGAAGCGCGAGCGATAGGTGATCACATGCGGGTGCATGGTCAGCAGGAACAGCCCGCCCTCCGCATAGGCGCCGTCGAATTCGCGGCGGAAGATGTCGAAGACCGCTTCGGGCGCCGTGTAGGGCCGCAGGGCCTGGAAGCGGTTCATGTTGAAATAGACCGCATCGTCGCGGATCCACTCGACCGGCAGCTCGACCATCCCGGTCGGCTCGCCCTTCTCGAGCAGCTCATAAGGATCGTCATCGGCGAAGAGCGAGGAATCGTAGAGCAGGCCGAGCTCGCGCTCGATGCTCAGCGTCACCTCGGAGAAATCCCAGGAGGGGGTGCGCATGCCGACCGGCCGCACGCCGGTGACCTTTTCCAGCGTGTCGGCCGAGCGCAGATGCAGCTCGCGCTCCTTATCGGCCGGCACCGCCGTGTTGACCTCGTGGATCCAGCCATGCAGGCCGATCTCATGGCCTTCGGCGATCACCCGGCGCTGCTCGTCCGGGTAGAGCAGCGCCGTCACCGCCGGCACGAAAAAGCTCGCCCTGACGTCCTCGCGCGCCAGCATGGACAGGATGCGTGGCATGCCGGCGCGGTTGCCGTACTGCCCCCAGGACAGGCGCCCGACCGAGTTGCCGCCGTCGCGAAGCTCGTTGGTCTCGTGGTCGACGTCGAAGGAGAGCGCCACGGCGCAGCGCGCGCCGCCCGGCCAGGCGGCGGGCTTGAGGTTGCGGCCGGCGCGCACGCGCTCGACCTTGCCGCGCCAGGTCTCCTCCGGCCATTGCCAGGGCAGCAGCTCGTCATCAGCCATCGTCAGCTCTCCATCATCATGCGGCGGCGCTGGTCGGCAGCACCGGCACGGCCGCCAGCAGGCGCCTGGTGTAATCGTGCTGCGGCGCGTCGTAGACCGCGCCGGCCAGCCCCTCCTCGACGATGCGGCCGCGATACATCACCGCGACGCGGTCGCAGAGATGGCGCACCACCGAGAGGTCGTGCGAGATGAAGATCAGCGTCAGGCCGAGCTCGGCGCGCAGGCGCATCAGCAAGTTGATGATCTGCGCCTGGATCGAGACATCGAGCGAGGCGACCGGCTCGTCGCAGACCACCAGCTCGGGCTGCATGGCGAGCGCCCGGGCGATGGCGACACGCTGGCGCTGGCCGCCGGAGAACTGGTGCGGGTAGCGGCCGGCGAAGGCCGGGTCGAGCCCGACCGCGGCGAGCCAGCCGGCGACATAGTCCTGCGCCTGCGCGCGACCGACGATGCCATGGGCGAGCGGTCCCTCGGCGATGCCCTCGCCGATCCGCATGCGCGGGTTCAGCGAGGCGAACGGGTCCTGGAAGATGGTCTGCACCCGGGTGGTCAGCTTGCGGGCCTGCGGGCCATCGCTCATCACCTGATGGCCCTGCAGGCGCATGGTGCCGGCGGTCGGGGCGTAGATGCCCGCCGCCATGCGGCCGAGCGTCGACTTGCCGGAGCCGGATTCACCGACCAGCCCGAGCGCCTCGCCCTTGGCGACGGTCAGGCTGACATCGTCGACCGCCAGCACCGGCGCCGGCAGCCGCAGCAGCCCGAGCCGGCTGCCGAGGGCCTGCAGCGCGCCGGGGCGCTGCTCGAAGCGCTTGCTGACATGCTCCAGCGCGACATAGGGCGCGCCGGCGACCGGCGGCGGGGCGGCGGGCGCGGCCGCCAGGCGCGGCGGCGGGGCGGCGTCCGGCTTCTCGCCGCGCAGCAGGTATTCGCCCGGCCGGGCCCGCGAGGGCAGCGCGTCGAGCAAAGCGCGGGTGTAGGGATGCTGCGGCCGGGTCAGGACATCGAGCACCGGGCCGGCCTCGACGATCTTGCCGAGGCGCATCACCGCGACATGCTGCGCGATCGAGGCGACGGTCGCCAGATCATGGCTGATCCAGATCAGCGCGGTGCCGAGCGCGGCGACCAGCTCCTTCATCTCGGCGAGGATCTCGGCCTGGATCGAGACGTCGAGCGCCGTGGTCGGCTCGTCGCAGATGATCAGCTGCGGCCGATGCAGCAAGGCGATGGCGATGGCGACGCGCTGGCGCATGCCGCCGGAGAGCTGGTGCGGGTAGAAGTCGACGGTCGCCTCGGGGCGCGGGATGCGCACCTGGGCGAGGCCGGCGATGGCCCGCCGGCGCGCCTCCTCGCCGGAGACCGCCTCATGCGCCTCCAGCGCCAGCCTGATCTGGGCGCCGATGGTCAGCACCGGGTTCAGCGTCATCAGCGGGTCCTGGAAGACCATCGAGACGGTCTTGCCGCGCAGGCTGCGCAGCTCGCCCGGCGCCAGCCCGACCAGCTCGCGCCCGCCGAGCCGGACCGAGCCGCCGGTGACGCGCCCGGGCGGGTCGATCAGGCCGATGATCGAGAAGCCGGTGACGCTCTTGCCCGAGCCGGATTCGCCGACCAGCCCCATCACCTCGCCGCGCCGCAGCGCGAAGGAGACGCCGTCGACCGCCGTCACCAGCCCCGCGCGGGTCTGGAACTGGGTGGTGAGGTCGCGAACCTCGAGCAGCGGCGCCTCGCTCATCGCTTCAGCCTCGGATTGACCTGGTCGCGGATCTGGTCGCCGACCAGGTTGATCGCGACGATCAGCAGGATCAGCGCCAGGCCGGGATAGATCGAGATCCAGTAGCGGCCCGACAACATGTACTGGAAGCCGTTGGCGATCAGCGAGCCCAGCGAGGGCTCGGTCACCGGCAGGCCGACGCCGAGGAAGGAGAGCGTCGCCTCCAGGGCGATCGCATTGGCGACCTGGACGGTGGCGACGACGATCAGCGGCGGCAGGCAGTTCGGCAGGATATGGCGCCAGATCACCTGGCGGGCCGGCAGCGGCGTCGACAGCGCCGCCTCGACATAGTCCTTGCCGCGCTCGGCGGAGGCGGCACCATGGGCCGTGCGGGCGAAATAGGCGTATTGCGCCGCGACCAGCGCGGCGATCAGCTGGAGCTTGCCCTGGCCGAGCATCGCCGAGATGACCAGCGCCAGCAGGATCGCCGGGAAGGCGAGCTGCAGGTCGATGACGCGCATGATGAAGGCCTCGCGGCGCCCGCCCAGATAGGCGGCGGCGATGCCAAGGGCGACGCCGATGGCGAAGGCGACGGCGCCGGCGACCAGTCCCATCTGCAAGGAGATGCGCAGGCCGTAGAGGATGGCCGAGAGCAGGTCGCGCCCCTGCGCGTCGGTGCCGAGCCAATGGCTGTAGCCGCCGGAGCCGACATGGCCGGGCGGGCGGCGGGCGTCGGAGAGCGAGAGGTTGGCGAGGTCGTAGGGGTCCTGCGGGGCGATCAGCGGCGCCAGCAAGGCGAGGCCGATCATCAGCAGGACGACGACCAGCGCCGCCAGCGCGATGCGGCTCTCGCGGAACTCGGCCCAGAAGCGGGCGACGGGGGCGTCCGTGCTCATCCGGCCCGTCCCTTCCGCAGCCGCGGGTCGAGCGCGACATAGGCGAGATCGACCAGGAAGTTGATCATGATGAAGACGAAGGCGACCAGCATCAGATAGGCGACCATCACCGGCCGGTCGAGCGACTGGATCGAATCGATGATCAGCTTGCCGATGCCGGGCCAGGAGAAGATCGTCTCGGTGACCACCGCGAAGGCGAGGGTGGAGGCGAATTCGAGCCCGAACACGGTGACCAGCGGGATCGCGATCAGGCGCAGCACGTGCCGGCGCAGCACGACGCCCTCGGCGATGCCGGCGGCGCGGGCGAACTTGACGGTGTCGGTCAGCATGACCTCGCGGGTGCCGGCGCGGGCCAGCCGGGTCATCAGCGCGAGCTTGAAGAAGGCGAGGTTCAGCGCCGGCAGGAACAGATGCGACAGGCCGTTGGCGGTGAGGAAGCTCCATTCCACGCCGAGGATCGGCAGCGTCTCGCCGCGCCCGCCGGCGGGCAGCCATTGCAGCTCGACGGCGAAGGTCATGATCAGGACGAGGCCGATCCAGAAGGTCGGCACCGAGAAGCCGAGGATCGACAGCGCCATGATCGCCTTGGAGAGCGGGCTGTCCGGGCGGTAGCCGGCATAGATGCCGGCCGGCACGCCGATCAGCGCGGCGCCCAGCACGGCCGCGACCGTCAGCTCCAGCGTCGCCGGCAGGCGCGACAGGATCAGGTCGAGCACCGGCATGCCGAAGACGAAGGAGCGGCCGAAATCGCCCTGCAGCACGCGGGCCAGGAAGGTGAGGTACTGCTCCCAGAGCGGCCGGTCGAGCCCGTAGCGTGCGATGGTCTCGAGGCGGATGTCCTGGCTGACATCGGGGCCGATCAGCACGTCGATCGGGTTGCCGATCGCATAGACGCCGACGAAGACCAGCACCGACATGACCAGCATGACGGCGAGCGCCTGCAGGATGCGCTCGAGGACATGGGTCAGCATGGCGCCTCCCCGCTCACGGCCAGCTTTCCGTCATCGCGGCGCGGGTCTCCTCGACGCCGACCTTCCAGAGCGCCAGCATCTCCTCGTCAGGGCGCTGGTAGCGGCCGTGGAAGTTGCCGTCGCCGAGGATCTCGCGCTTCCGCTGCGGATTGGCGGCCTGATAGAGGGCGGCGTCGAAAGGCGGCTTGACCGCATCGGGCAACGCGACGCCCTCGAGCCGGGTCCAGGGAAAATTCTCCATCCAGGATGCGTGCGAGGCTTCGGGATCGACCGCCCTCACCGCCGCCTGGAAGCGCGGCCCCGCCCACCAATTGTGCATCTTCACACTGGCATCCGGGCGCTTGCCCATCCATTCGGTCACCGCCGTCATCACCGGGCTGTTGCCGCCATGGCCGTTGACCAGCACGATCCGCCGGAAGCCCGAGCGATAGACACCCTCCAGCAGATCCTCGAGCAGCGCGATATAGGTGCTCATGCGCAGCGAGATCGTGCCGGGATAGGCGGTGAACCCCGGCGTCATGCCATAGGCGAGCACCGGAAAGACCGGGATGCCGAGCGGCTCGGCCGCCTCGGCGGCGACGCGCTCGGCCAGAATCGCGTCGGTGGCGAGGCTGAGATAAGCGTGCTGCTCGACGCAGCCGAGCGGCAGCGCGCAGCGGTCGTCGCGCCTGGCCTGGTCCTCGATCTGCATCCAGTTCATGCGGGCAACGAGCACGGCCTGATCCTTGCGTTTCGGGGAAACCCAGTCATCCTTGACAGCCGCCTCCACTAACGTCAAGTTCCATCAAGAACTATATGGGGATCATCAGATGCGACGCGCCCCGACGACATTGTCCCGCCTCGATCCCGAACGCGAGGCTGCGCTGCGCGAGCTCGATCCGCTGACCGTGACCAAGCTCTGGGACAATCCCTGCTGGCTCTCCTTCCGCCTCAACTTCATCGCCTTCCGCTTCAACGACCCCGTCTATCGCTGGATCGAGATGCGCTACGGGCTGGTGCGGCCGGAATTCGTGGCGCTGTTCTCGGTGGGGCTGAAGGGCGGCGTCGCGGCGAAGAACATCGTCGCCTCCTCCGGGCTGCCGAAGAACACCCTCTCGCGCGCGATTCAGAAGCTGCTGCAGCGGCGGCTGCTGAGGCGCGACACCGACCGCGATGACCTGCGCTCCTATGTGCTGGCGCTGACCCCGGGCGGGCAGAGCATCTTCGACGAGACCATGCCGCTGATGGTCGACCATCAGAACGCGATGCTTTCGGCGCTGAGCGAGGCCGAGCAGAAGCAGCTCTGCGAGCTGATGGACAAGATGGTGATCGCTTCCCCCCGCTGGCCGACAGATCTCGAACCCGAAGGTGACCTGCCATGACACAGACGCTTTCCCGCCGCGCGCCGCTGTGGCGCCGGACCGCCCTCGCCGCCCTGTTCGGCGCCGCCCTCTGCGGCCCCGCCCTCGCGCAGACGCTGACCATCGGCGTGCGCGCCGGCCCGGAATCGATCGACCCGCATTTCACCGCCACCGGCACCCATGCCGAGGCGCTCAAGCATGTCTTCGACACGCTGACCTGGTCCGGCGACAAGCTGCAGATCGAGCCGCGGCTGGCGACGAGCTGGAAGGCGATCGAGCCCTCGGTGTGGGAGTTCAAGCTGCGCCCCGGCGTCAAGTTCCATGACGGCTCCGACTTCACCGCGCAGGACGTCAAGTTCTCGATCGAGCGCATCCCGATGGTGGCCGGGCCGAACCCGACGACGATCTATGTGCGCCGGGTCAAGGAGGTGAAGATCGTCGATCCGCTCACCGTCCACATCGTCACCGACGGGCCGGCGCCGAACCTGCCGAACGACTTCATCCGGCTGTTCATCGTCTCGCACAAGGCGGCGGCCGGGCTGACCAAGGACAATGCCAACGACGCCTTCAACACCGGCAAGGCGGCGATCGGCACCGGACCTTACAAGTTCGTGTCGTGGACGCCGAAGGACCAGCTGGTGCTCGAGCGCTTCGACGGCTACTGGGGCGGTAAGGAGCCCTGGGAGCGGGTGCTGCGCAAGGAGCTGCCGAACGACGCCGCCCGCGTCGCCCAGCTGAAGGCCGGGCAGGTCGACATCATCGTGCGCGCACCGGCCTCCGACGTGCCGACGCTGAAGCGCGATTCCAAGCTGACCGTGACCACCGTCGACACGGTCTACGTCTTCAACATGGAGCTCGACATGCGGGACAAGACCCCGCAGGTCAGCGCCAAGGACGGCTCGCCGCTGCCGAAGAACCCGCTGCAGGACCCGAAGGTGCGCGAGGCGATCGACCTCGCCATCGACCGGCCGGCGCTGGCCGAGATCGCCATGGAGGGGCTGGGCGCGCCGGTCAACCAGCTGGTGACGCCGGACATCGCCGGCTACAACAAGAGCCTGCCGCCGCTGAAGCCGGACGTCGCCAAGGCCAAGAAGCTGATGGAGGAGGCCGGCTATCCGAACGGCTTCAAGGTCGGCTTCTCCTTCACCAGCGACCGGCTGCCGGGCGACCGCCAGGTCGGCACCTCGATCGCCCAGATGCTGGCGCGGATCGGCATCGAGGTGAACGCCAACGCCATGCCGGGCGCGGTGTTCTTCCCGGCGCGGCTGCGCGGCGAGTTCTCGCTGTCGATGTCGGGCTGGGGCACGCTGACCGGCGAGGCCAACTACACGCTCTCCTCGGTGGTGCACTCCAACGACCCGGCCAAGAAGCTCGGGGCGTTCAACGTGATCGGTTACAAGAACGCCGAGCTCGACAAGCTGATCGAGGACGCGGCGATCGAGATGGACGAGGCCAAGCGCAACGATCTGCTGGCCAAGGCCAATGCGATCGTCGCGACGGACCGGCCGCGCCTGCCGATCGTCGCCGTTGGCTCGGCCTGGGCGATGCAGAAGGCCAAGGTGACCATCAAGCCGCGCGTCGACGAGGACACGCTGGCGATGGACATCAGGCCGGCCAAGTGAGGATGGCTCCTGCTCTGGCCATCCATGGCGGCTGCGGCACGCTGCCCAAGGCCGAGATGAGCGACGCCGAATGGGCCGAGGCCAAGGCCCATCTCGCGGCGTCGCTGCGGGCCGGCTGGGCGGTGCTGTCGCGGGGCGGCGGCGCCGTCGACGCGGTCGAGGCCGCCGTCGTGGTGATGGAGGATTCGCCGCATTTCAACGCCGGCCACGGCGCCGCCTTCAACAGCGAGGGCGAGCATGAGCTCGACGCCTCGATCATGGACGGGGCGAGCCTGGCGGCCGGGGCGCTGTGCGCGGCCAGGCGCATCCGCAACCCGGTCACCGCGGCCAAGGCGCTGCTGCTGCGCGGCGACCCGCTGCTGCTGACCGGGCCGGCGGGCGACGCCTTCGCGCAGGAGGAAGGGCTCGACATCGTCGAGAACGGCTATTTCTCGACCGAGCGGCGGCGCAAGAGCCTGGCCTCGATGAAGATCCGCGAGCTGGTCGGCACCGCTGGCGAGGCGAGCGAGGCGGAAAAGCACGGCACGGTCGGCGCGGTGGCGCGCGACCAGGCCGGCCATCTCGCCGCCGCCACCTCGACCGGGGGCTACACCAACAAGCCGGCGGGGCGGGTCGGGGATTCGCCGATCATCGGCGCCGGCACCTATGCCCGCGACGGGCGCTGCGCGGTCTCGGGCACCGGCAAGGGCGAGTTCTTCATCCGCTACTGCGTCGGCCACGAGATCGCGTCGCTGGTCGCCTATGCCGGGCTGTCGCTGCAGCAGGCGGCCGAGCAGGTCATCGCCGAGCTGAGCGCGCACAGGATCGGCGCCGGGCTGGTGGCGGTCGGCGCCGACGGCACGATCGTCGCGCCCTACAACTCGGAAGGCATGTATCGCGGCTGGGTCAGCGCCGACGGGCTCGTCCATGTCGCGACCCATGCCGATGTCGAGGTGATGGGGCAGGCATGAGCGGCGAGCCGATCCTGATCTGGGGCGCGGGCGCGATCGGCGGCACGCTCGGCGCCTACTGGGCGCGGGCGGGCGTGCCGGTGCTGATGGTCGACATCGTCGCCGCGCATGTCGAGGCCTGCCGGACGACCGGGCTTGCGATCGCCGGCCCGGTCGAGGCCTTCCGCCAGGTGGTGCCGGCGGTGACGCCGGCCGAGCTGGAGGGGCGTTTCTCGCGGATCGTGCTGGCGGTGAAGGCCGGCGCCACCGAAGCGGCGCTGGCGGCGCTGGCGCCGCATCTGGCGGAGGACGGCTTCGTCCTGTCGGCGCAGAACGGGCTCAACGAGATCGCCATCGCCGCGGCGGTGGGCGCAGAGCGGACCATGGGCTGCTTCGTCAATTTCGGCGCCGATTGGCACGGTCCCGGCGAGATCCTCTACGGCAATCGCGGGGCGGTGGTGGTCGGCGAGCTCGACGGCGCGATGACGCCGCGGGTGCGGGAGATGCACCGGCTGCTGACGCTGTTCGAGCCGGAGGCGGTCCTGACCGACAACATCTTCGGCTATCTGTGGGGCAAGCTGGCCTATGGCGCGATGCTGTTCGGCACGGCGCTGACCGACGATTCGATGTCGGCCAATTTCGCCGATCCGCAGCGCCTGCCGGTCTGGCTGGCGCTCGGGCGGGAGGTCGGCGCGGTCGCGGCGGCGCGCGGGGTCACCTCGCTCGGTTTCGGCGGCTTCGACCCGATGGTGTTCGCGCCCGGCGCGCCGGAGGGGCCGCAGGTCGAGACGATCGCCTGGCTCGCCGATTACACGTCGAAGACGGCCAAGACCCATTCCGGCATCTGGCGCGATCTTGCGGTGCGCAAGCGCAAGACCGAGGGCCAGCCGCAGATCGGCATCATCTCGCGGCTCGGCCGCGAGGCCGGCGTGGCGACGCCGGTGCTGGAGCGGCTGGTCGCGCTGATCGAGGATATCGAGGAGGGGCGTCGGCCGATGTCCTTCGAGACGCTGAAGGTGCTGATCGACCAATGCAGATCCGTTTCGACGACCGCGTAGCCCTGGTCACCGGCGCGGCGCAGGGCATCGGCCGCGCCATCGCCGCCGCGCTCGTGGAGGCCGGCGCCCGCGTCCACCTCGCCGATCTCGACGCGCCGGGCGTCGCCGCCAGCGCCGAGGGGATGGGCGCAACGGCGCATGTCGCCGATCTCGGCAGCCCGGACGGAGCGCGGACGCTGGTCGAGGCGGTGCTCACGCGCGAGGGCCGGCTCGACCTGCTGGTCAACGCGGCCGGCGGGGTGCGCGGCCAAATCGGCCGCCCGATCGAGGAGATCGCCGAGGCCGACTGGCGGGCAATCTTCGCAGCGAACGTCGATTCCGCCTTCTTCCTGGCGCAGGCGGCGGCGCCGGCGATGAAGCAGGCCGGCTACGGGCGCATCGTCACCATCTCGTCGGGCGCCGGTCTGCGGCCGAGCCTGACCGGCATCCAGGCCTATGCCAGCGCCAAGCATGCGCTGGTCGGGTTGACCAGGCAGCTCGCCTGGGAGTTCGGCCCGCATGGCATCACCGTCAATTCGGTGGCGCCGGGCTTCGTGCGCTCGAACCCCGCGACCGAGCGGCAATGGCAGAGCTATGGGCCGCAGGGGCAGCAACGGCTGCTCGACGGCATCCATACCCGCCGGCTCGGCACGCCGGAGGACATCGCCCATGCCAGCCTGTTCTTCCTCTCCGAACAGGCCGGCTGGATCACCGGCCAGGTGCTCTCGGTCGACGGCGGCCGATCTTGACGATAGCGCGATTTGGCGCATGCCGATTGTGCCCACGAACGCCGCGTCATTCCGGACAAGCCGCGAAGCGGCGCCGCTCCGGAATCCATCGTCGAGCTCCGGCGCCCTAGGATGGATCCCGGGGCAAGCCCGGGATGACGGTCGTGGTTCCGTAGGCCACTTGCCGCCGGAGGCGGCAGACCGAGCCTCATTTTAGTCGATTGACAAACAAAAAAGCCCGGCTGACATTCATAAGCATACAAACGAATTCAGCCCCGGTTGGCGTGTTGCGCCGGCCGGCCTAGGCTGGGACGATCACGCGGCGAGGGGCCGCGGACCATCTCGAATGCACGGGGGAGTCAATGCGCATCGACCGTCGCCAATTCGTCAGTGGAGCAGCGCTCGGCGCCGCGACCCTGGCATCCCCGTCGCTGCTGCGCGCGCAGGGCGCGCCGATCAGGATCGGCGAGATCAACAGCTACACCGCCCAGCCCGCCTTCCTGAAGCCCTATCGCCAGGGCTGGGAGCTGGCGCTCGAGCAGGTCAACGCCGCCGGCGGCGCGCTCGGCCGCAAGATCGAGACGCTGTTCCGCGACGATGCCGGCAAGCCCGAGGACGCGGTGCGCCTGGCCGGCGAATTGACCAATGCCGAGAAGGTCGACCTGCTCTCGGGCGGCTTCCTCTCCAATGTCGGTCTCGCCATCGCCGATTACGCCAACCAGAACAAGAAGCTCTATGTCGCCTCCGAGCCGCTCTCGGACGCGATCGTCTGGGCCAAGGGCAACCGCTACACCTTCCGGCTGCGGCCCTCGACCTATATGCAGGCGGCGATGCTGGTCGAGGAGGCGGCGAAGCTTCCGGCGAAGAAATGGGCGACGGTGGCGCCCAATTACGAATACGGCCAGTCGGCCGTGAAGTGGTTCAAGGAACTGCTCAAGAAGGCCAAGCCCGATGTCGAGTTCGTCGCCGAGCAGTTCCCGGCGCTCGGCCGCATCGACGCCGGCGCCACCGTGCAGGCGATCGAGGCGGCCAAGCCGGATGCCATCTTCAACGTGACCTTCGCGGCGGACCTGTCGAACTTCGTGCGCCAGGGCAATACGCGCGGGCTGTTCGAAGGGCGCACCGTGGTCTCGATGCTGACCGGCGAGCCGGAATATCTCGATCCGCTCGGCGCCGAGACGCCGGTCGGCTGGATCGTCACCGGCTATCCGCATGCCGATATCCAGACGCCGGAGCACGTCAAGTTCCGCGAGGCCTACAAGGCGAAGTTCAACGACTATCCGCGGCTCGGCTCGGTGGTCGGCTTCGACACGATGAACGCCATCGCGGCCGGGCTCGCCAAGGCCGGCAGCACCGACACCGAGAAGCTGGTCGACGCCATGAAGGGGCTGAAGTTCAGCTCCGCCTTCGGTCCGGTCGAGTTCCGCGCCTCCGACCACCAGGCGACGCTCGGCGCCTATGTCGGCAAGACCGCGGTCAAGGGCGGCAAGGGCACGATGGTCGACTGGCGCTATGCCGACGGAGCCAAGTACCTGCCCTCCGATGCCGAGGTGAAGGCGCTGCGGCCGGCGGGCTGATCCGCGCGCGCCATGCTCGACCTGATCTTCGCCCAGACGCTCAACGGGCTGGCCTCGGCCTCCTCGCTCTTCCTGGTCGCCTGCGGCCTCTCCATCATCTTCGGCGTGACGCGGATCGTGAACTTCGCGCACGGCTCCTTCTACATGCTGGGGGCCTATCTCGCCTTCACGCTGGTGACGCAGTTCGGGGCGGCCGACGCGCTCGGCTTCTGGGGCGGGGTGCTGCTGGCGGCGCTGACCGTGGCAGCCCTGGGGGCGCTGGTCGAGGTCGTGATCCTGCGTCGGATCTACCAGGCGCCGGAGCTGTTCCAGCTGCTCGCCACCTTCGGGCTGGTGCTGATGGTGCAGGATGTGGCGCTGGCGATCTGGGGGCCGGAGGACCGGCTCGGGCCGCGCGCGCCCGGGCTGCGCAGCTTCGTCGAGCTGATGGGCAGCCGTTTTCCGAGCTATGAGCTGTTCCTGATCGTGGTGGGGCCGCTGATGCTCGGCCTGCTCTGGTTCCTGTTCCAGAAGACGCGCTGGGGCACACTGGTGCGCGCGGCGACGCAGGACCGCGAGATGGTCGGGGCGCTCGGCGTCAACCAGCGCCTGCTGTTCACCTCGGTCTTCGCCTTCGGCGCCGGCCTTGCAGCGCTCGGAGGAGCACTTCAACTGCCGCGCGAGGCGGTGAACCTGCATATGGACCTGTCGATGATCTCCGAGGCCTTCGTGGTCGTCGTGGTCGGCGGGCTCGGCAGCGTCACCGGTGCCTATCTCGCCGCGGTGCTGATCGGCATCATCCACGCCTTCGGCATCCTGGTCTTCCCGAAGATCACGCTGGTGCTGGTCTTCCTGGTGATGGCCGTGGTGCTGGTGATCAAGCCCTACGGCCTGATGGGCAAGCGCCCGGTCGGCAGCGCGCATGCGCATGGACCGGTCGAGCCGCTGCTGCTGCCGGCCGGCGGAAGCGTCAGGCTGATCGGGCTCGCGGCGCTGGCGGTGCTGCTGGTCGCGCCGCTCCTGGTCGCCGACCACTGGCTGCTGACGCTGACCGAGCTGTCGATCTTCGCGCTGTTCGCCGCCTCGCTGCACTTCATGATGGGGCCGGGCGGCATGGCCTCCTTCGGCCACGCCGCCTATTTCGGCCTCGGCGCCTATGGCGCGGCGCTGGCGGTGCGCTGGCTGGGCCTGCCGATGCTGCCGGCGCTCGCCTTCGCGCCGTTCCTGGCGGGCATCGCCGGGCTGGTCTTCGGCTGGTTCTGCGTGCGGCTCTCGGGCGTCTACCTCGCCATGCTGACGCTCGCCTTCGCCCAGATCGCCTGGGCGACCGCCTTCCAATGGGTCGAGCTGACCGGCGGCGACAACGGCATCCTCGGCGTCTGGCCGGACGCCTGGGCGGCGCCGAAGCTGGTCTACTACTATCTCACGCTCGCCATCTGCGTCGCCGCCATCCTGCTGCTGCGCGTGTTCGTGTTCGCGCCCTTCGGCTATGCGCTGCGGGCCGGGCGTGACAATCCGCTGCGGGCCGAGGCGATCGGCCTGCCGGTGATGCGGATCCAGTGGATCGCCTTCATCATCGCGGCGGTGGCGGCCGGCATTGCCGGGGCGCTGTTCGCCTTCTTCAAGGGCTCGGTGTTCCCCACCTATATGGCGATCCCGCGCTCGGTCGACGGGCTGCTGATGGTGCTGCTCGGCGGCGTCCAGACCGTCTCGGGGCCGATCGTCGGCGCCTTCGCCTTCATGGGGCTGCAGGAGCAGCTGATGAAGGCGACGATGTACTGGCGTTTCGTGCTCGGCGCCTCGATCGTGCTGCTGGTGATCCTGTTCCCGCGCGGGCTGGTCGGCACGGCGCTGGCGCTGAGCGAGCGCCGGCGGCAGGCGGAGGCGGGCCGATGAGCCCGGTGCTCGAGGTCCGCAATCTCGGCAAGTCCTTCGGCGGCGTGCGCGCCGTCGACGATGTCAGCTTTTCCGTCGAGGCCGGGCGGCTGCTGGCGCTGATCGGCCCCAACGGCGCCGGCAAGACCACCTGCTTCAACATGCTGAACGGGCAGCTGCCCTCCGATCGCGGCGAGGTGATCTTCGACGGGCGGCGGATCACCGGCCTCAAGCCCCGCGAGGTCTGGCGGCTCGGCGTCGGGCGCACCTTCCAGATCACCGCGACCTTCGCCTCGATGAGCGTGCGCGAGAACGTGCAGATGGCGCTGATCTCGCATGCGGGCGGCAGCTTCGCGCTGTTCGGCCGGGCGCGGGACAGCCATGTCGCGGATGCCGACGCCCTGCTGGAGCAGGTCGGCATGCGCGACCAGGCCGAGCGCGCCTGCGGGGTGCTCGCCTATGGCGATCTGAAGCGCGTCGAGCTCGCCGTCGCCATCGCCAACCGGCCCAAGCTCCTGCTGATGGACGAGCCGACCGCCGGCATGGCGCCGCGCGAGCGCATCGCGCTGATGGCGCTGACCGCGCAGATCGCCCGGGAGCGCGGCATCGCCGTGCTGTTCACCGAGCACGACATGGACGTGGTCTTCGCGCATTCCGACGCGATCCTGGTGCTCGACCGCGGCAGGCTGATCGCGCAGGGCACCGCCGAGGAGGTCCGCAACGATCCGGCGGTGCGGGCGGTCTATCTCGGCTCCGGCGCCACCTCGGGAGGGCATTGATGCTGGCGATCGAGGGCCTCGACGCCTTCTACGGGCGCGCCCACATCCTGCACGGCGTCGGCTTTGAGATGGGGCGCGGCGAGGTGCTGGCGCTGATGGGCCGCAACGGCGCCGGCAAGTCGACCACGATGAAGGCGGTGATGGGGCTGGTGCCGCCGCGCGGCGGCCGGATCAGCTTCGAGGGCCGGCCGATCGGCGGGCGCGAGCCTTTCGAGATCGCCCGGCTCGGCATCGGCTATGTGCCGGAGGAGCGGCGGATCTTCTCCGAGCTCAGCGTGATGGAGAACCTCGCCGTCGGCCAGCGGCCGAGGCGCGAGGACGCGCCGCACTGGACGCCCGAACGGCTGTTCGAGCTGTTCCCCAATCTCGGCCGGATGCGCGAGCGTCCGGGCGGGGCGATGTCCGGCGGCGAGCAGCAGATGCTGACCATCGCGCGCACGCTGATGGGCAATCCCAAGCTCGTCCTGCTCGACGAGCCCTCGGAGGGGCTGGCGCCGGTGATCGTCGAGGAGATGGCCAGGACCATCCTGGAGCTGAAGCGCGAGGGGCTCTCGGTGCTGATCTCCGAGCAGAACCTGCATTTCGCCGGCTCGGTGGCCGACCGCGCCGCGATCATCGAGAAGGGGCTGATCCGCTTCACCGGCACGATGGAGGCGCTCAAGGCCGACGAGGCGGTGCGGGCGCAGTACCTCTCGGTGTAATCCGTCATTGCGAGCGCAGCGAAGCAATCCAGCGCTTGCGAGGCCATGGATCGCGTCGCTTCGCTCGCGATGACGGCGGTGAGACAGAAAAACCCCGGATGCTCGCGCATCCGGGGCAGTTGCCGGCCTGACCGGGCCGGGGAGGAACTCACCAGCCGGCGAGGACGGCGCCCTTGAAGCGCTCGGCGACGAAGGCCTTGATCTCGGGGGTGTGATAGGATTCCAGCAGCGCCTTGACCCAGGGCTTGTCCTTGTCGGCCGCGCGCACCGCGATGATGTTGACGTAAGGCCCCTTCGGGTCCTCGCGCAGGATCGCCGAGGTCGGCTCGATCTTGGCGTCGACGGCGTAGTTGGTGTTGATCGCAGCGGCGGCGACATCGGCGAGCGAGCGCGGGGTCTGCGCCGCCTCGATCTCGATGACCTTCAGCTTCTTGGGGTTGCTGACGATGTCGGCCGGGCTCGGCTTGAAGCCGACGCCGTCCTTCAGCTTGATCACGCCCTTGTCCTGGAGCAGCAGCAGCGAGCGCCCGCCATTGGTCGGGTCGTTCTGGATGGCGACGGTGGCGCCGTCCGGCACCTCGTTCCAGCTCTTGTACTTGGCCGAATAGATGCCGAGCGGGAAGTTCACGGTCAGGCCGACGCTGACCAGCTTGAAGCCGCGATCCTTCACCTGGTTGTCGAGATAGGGCTGGTTCTGGAAGGAGTTCGCCTCCAGCTCGCCGGCGTCGAGCGCCTGGTTGGGCACGACATAGTCGGAGAACTCGATGATCTTGAGCTCGAGCCCCTTCTTGGCGGCGATCGGCTTCACCTTCTCGAGGATCTCGGCATGGGGCCCCGGCGAGACGCCGATGCGGATCACCTGGTTCTGCTGGGCGAGCGCCGGAGCGGCGGCGAGACCGAGCGCGGCGAAGGCGAGCGCTGCGCGGCGGGTAAGCGTGACGGACATTGAAAGGCTCCTTGGCTGAAGATGAGGTCAGGCGTGGCGCAGGCGCTTGTTGAGGCGGCGCGAGAGACGGTCGCCGATGCTCTGCACCGACTGGACGAGGACGATCAGCACGGCGACGACGATCGCCATCACATCGGGCATGAAGCGCTGGTAGCCGTAGCGGATGCCGAGATCGCCGAGGCCGCCGCCGCCGACCGCCCCGACCATGGCCGAGAAGCCGAGCAGCGAGACCAGCGCCAGCGTCAGGCCGAGCACGATCGCCGGCAGCGCCTCCGGCACCAGCACCTTGCGGACGATCTGCAGCGGGGTGGCGCCCATCGAGCGCGCCGCCTCGACCAGGCCCTGGTCGACCTCGCGGATCGCGCCTTCGATCAGGCGGGCGATGAAGGGCGTCGCCGCGACGGTGAGCGGCACGGTGGCGGCGATGGTGCCGATCGAGGTGCCGGCGATCAGCCGGGTGAAGGGGATGATCGCGACCACCAGGATGATGAAGGGGGTCGAGCGCGTGGCGTTGACCAGGGCGCCGAGCACGGCGTTGACGAGTGGGGCGGCGAACAGCTCGCCACGCCTGCTGGTCGCCAGGAAGACGCCGAGCGGCAGGCCGAGCGCGGTGCCGATGCCGGCAGCGATCGCCACCATCAGCAGCGTGTCGCCGGTGGCGTCGACGATCAGCCGGATGAGTTCAGGAGACATGGCCGATCAGCTCCGCCTTGAGGTCGAGATTGGCCAGCGCCGCGAATACGGCCGCCAGCGCGGGCTCCTGCGCCGGCACCGAGACGAGCAGGCTGCCGAACGGCTTGTCGCCGATCGCATCAATGCGACCGGCCAGGATGTTGACGTCGACGCCGATCACCGTGCCAAGCCGGCTGATCACCGGGGCCGTCGCGTTCTCGCCGGTGAAGGCGATGCGCAGCACGGCGCTGTCGCCCTCGCGCGCCTCGGGATGAATCCGCGCCGCCAGATAGTCGGGCACCTCGACGCCGGTCACCGCCTCGACGAAGCTCGCCGTGGTCGGATGACGCGGCCGGGTCATCACCTCGAAGGTCTCGCCCTCCTCGACGATCCGCCCGCCCTCGATCACCGCGACCCGGTCGCAGATCTCCTTGATCACCGGAATCTCGTGGGTGATCAGCAGGATGGTGACACCGAGCTCGCGATTGACCTGGCGCAGCAGCGCCAGGATCGAGCGCGTGGTCTCGGGATCGAGCGCCGAGGTCGCCTCGTCGCAGAGCAGCACCTTCGGATCGGTGGCCAAGGCACGGGCGATGCCGACGCGCTGCTTCTGGCCGCCGGAGAGCTCGGCCGGATAGCGCTCGCGCTTGTCCGACAGGCCGACCAGCGCCAACAGCCGCTCGACCTGACGCGCGATCTCGGCGCGCGGTGTGCCGGCGATCTCGAGCGGCAGCGCGACATTGTCGAAGACGGTGCGGGAGGAGAGCAGGTTGAAATGCTGGAAGATCATGCCGGTGGCCCGCCGGCGCGTGCGCCAACCAGCCTCGCTCAGCGCGGTGACGTCCTCGCCCTCGATCAGGATGCGGCCGGAGCTGGCGCGTTCCAGCCCGTTGACGAGGCGGATCAGCGTCGACTTGCCGGCGCCGGAACGGCCGATCACGCCGACGATGGCGCCGCGCGGCACGTCGAGATCGATGCCGGCCAGCGCCGTCACCGGCTCCTGGCCGTCGCGGCCGGGGAAGGTCTTGTCGACCGCCTCGAACCGGATGATCGGCGGCGGCAAGGCCGGCAGGCTGCCAGCGAGGCGCAGCGCCTCGGGATTGACGGGGGCGTTCATGATGACCTCGGAGCGGACGGGACCAGCCTCAGGATGCGAGCCGCAGCGGATGGCGGCGGCGCGAGAGCTGGCGGGCGGCGAGCTCGGCCGCGGCGGGTGTGGCGAAGCGCTGGCCCTCCAGCCGGTCGAACAGGGCGGATGCGGAGATGAAGGTGTAGAAGCGCTCATCGACGCTGCGCGCGACGAGCCCGGCCTGGGTCTCGTCGACCTCGATGACATAGGCCTGGCGGGGCTGCTGGTACGATCCCATGATGATTCCGCCGCGATGCTGCGGCGCCTCGACTTCGATCCGTGACGGGAGCCGCCTGACAGCGGCTGCGGTGGGCGCCTAGCGGCGACAACAGCCTTCGCGGAGGCGCATCATCGCGGGCGCGGCGTGCAGGATCGTGTCGGTCATGGTCGTCTCGCTTTAGCGTTTGGTGACGCGGCGCAAGCTGCTCGCTCAAATCTCCGCGGCCGGACCTCGCGGCCCGGCGGTGACGGCAATTTAGGAAAGCTTGTTCTGCATGTCAATCCAAACGTTCTTTTAAAAAGACAAACTCGATGCGAAGACCGTTTCGCGAAACGCTGCTCCGGGGGAACGTCCTTGCTGGCCGAATCTGCCCCGTCCGCCGCCGCTGGCGTCGCGGGCCCGAGCTGCTATCGTCCGCGCTGATTCCGGCTGGGAGACGGTATGCTCGAGACGGCGCGCAAGGTGACGGTCGCCAATGGACGGCTGAGGGTCGAAGGCAGCGAGGGCAGCTTCCTGCAGGATCCGGCGCGCCCGCTCAAGCTCGAAGCGCACGCGCTCGTCCGCGTGAGCGGCCATGACTGGCGCGAGGGCACGGTGCATGCGGCGCATCGGATTGAGGCGCAGGCCTGGGTGGCGGGCGCCAGCCTCGGCCGTATCGCCTCGGATGCCGAGGCGCAGGCGCTCGCCCTCACCATCCGCGCCTTTCCCGACGATGGCGGCAAGCCACCGCTCCTGCGGCTGGGCCATCAGGAGGAGGACGAGCCTGGCGACGGTTTCACGGCGGAGCTCTTCCTGCCGCAGACGCTGTTCGCTGCGCTGCTCGCCGATGTCGAGGCCGGCCGCGCCGACCGCCTCGCCTTCTCGGCATCGACCAATCTCTGGCTGCCTGACACCAGCCGGACGGGCGAGCCGCCGCGCTTTCATCTCGGACTCGATGCCGACGGCGCCGCCAAGGGGCATGGCCGGGTCGAGAGCATCGAATGGCGGCCGGCTCCGCCAGGCGAGCCCACGGCCGAAGCCGGGGCCCCGCTCGCTCCTGCCGCGGATGATAGCGCGCCGGAGGCGGACGAGGCCGTCGCAGAGGCGCTGCGGCGGATCAACTGGAGCATCAAGCAGCTGCTGCTCGTGCTCGTCTTCCTGATGCTGATCGTGGCGCTGAAATAGACCGGCTAGCGTTCCGGGCGCTGATTGTCCTGCGTCGCGAAGCGCTGCTCGCTTTCGATCCATTTGCCGTCCTGGCCGCGCTCGCGATTGTGCTGCGACTTGTCGCGGTTCGACAGCACCTTGTTGTCCGGCAAGTCCTGCGGGCGCGTGCTCATCGCGCCGCTGCCATCGCCCTTGCCCTGGGTGCCGCCCGGGCCGAGCTTCTTTCCGGCATGTGCCATCACAGCCTCCTGCTAATGCTTGTTCGGCGCTCCGCGTCCGGCGCGCACCGTCTTGTCGATGCCGCCCTGCGGGTTGACGTCGTTTTCGAGATCGCCCTCGATCGTGTTGGCGCCGGCCGAGGCCTCGATGTCCTCGGCGCGCGCGCCGGCGCGCGTGGCGCCCTTGGAGGCGCCGATCAGCGGATTGCCGCGCAGATCGGCATCGCTCGGGCGCGGGGTCTTCAGATGCTTGCTCATGTGCGGCCTCCTGCCGGGCGCGTGCCGCCCCCCTTCTTCTCCGCGTCATGGGTGTGATGGCTGTCGCGCTCGCCGCCTCCGCCGGAAATGCGGGCGCGCTTGCGGTTGTCCTCGTCGGGGGCCGGCTTCTCGACGCGAAGCGGCGCCTTGGCGTTTTCATGCGAGGCGCCGGGGCCGCCCTGGCGGATGGTCTGCGGCGCTTTGGTGGAGGTGGACATGGCGATCTCCCTCAGCGGTCCTGCTGGTAGCCCTGATGGGTGGTGTTCTGCTTGATATTGGCCTGGCGGCCCTGCTGGTCCGGGTTTTCGGGCCGCTCGCCGGCCATGCGCTTGGGCGCATCCTTGCCGGCATGCTCGGGCTCGCCCGGCCCCTTCTGACTGCGGTTCTCCGGCGGGATCGGCGGCAGCTTGCTCATGGCGTCCTCCTGAGATCGGTCATAGCCTCACGAGACCAACGCCGCGCCCGAAGGATGGTTCTCCGCGTTGGAGATGGACCAAAGGAGATTTGCCATGCTCGACATTCTTCCATCGGCCGACCATGTCGTCGCCATCCGCATCACCGGCACCCTCACAGAGCCGGATTTCGACCGCATCACCGCCGAGATCGAGAGCAAGCTCGCCCGCCATGAGCGGCTCGGAATCCTCGCCGATCTGACCGGTTTCGAGGACATGACCTTCGGCGCCGGGCTGAAGGATGCCCGCTACGGCCTGAGCAAGCTGACGCAGCTGCGCCGCTTCCAACGCCAGGCCGTCGTCACCGACAAGGGCTGGATCGAGACGCTGGTGGCGTTGGCCGGGCCGGTGCTGCCCTTCGTCGAGCTGCGCAGCTTCAAGCCGGGCACGTTCGATGCGGCCCTGGCCTGGGCGAGCGAGGTCGAGGGCGGGCCGAACGCCTGACGGACACCGGTCGCGAAGATGAACGCAACCCGACACCGCCGTTCAGCGTTGATTGTGGTTCGATCCGCTTTGATCGTTCCCACTGGGGTGTCACGCCAAACAGGAGACGTCCATGCGTCATCTTCTCATCGCCGCCACGCTTGCGCTCGGCGCCGCCGTCACACCGGCCGCCGCGAGCGAGGCCTTCAGCGGCGCAAGCGGGCTCGACAAACTCGAAGCCACCTATGTGCGCCACACCCGAGAGCACCGGATGTGGGAAATCCAGCGCAATCTCGAACGGCAGGAGCGCTATGGTCGCCGCGGCAACGGCTATGGCTACGGCCATGGCCGCCGCTATGACGGCCCGCCGCCCTGGGCGCCCGCCCATGGCCGCCGCCATCGCGACCGTTACGATCGCTATGAGCGCTACGACCGCTGGTAAGCCGCCGCTTCGGGCGCCGGGGCGGGCGGATCACCGCCCCTTCCGGCGCCTTTCCTCTGCCCCCTTCGGCCGCTGCACCGGCACCGGGCCCATCTCGTCCAGCGTCTGCTTGCGGACGCGCGAGGTGCCGGTGAGCAGCGGGTTCGGCTTGTCGCCCCGCTTCGGGCGCGCTTCGCCGCCGCCCCAATTGTGCGGACCCATATCCTCGTCGGTCGGCTTTCTGGCGCGCGTCGGCAGGTTCGCCGACGCGCCGTAGCTGCGCTCGCCCTTGTACCTGCCGGCCGAGGCCTCGACATCGCCCTGGCGCGCCAGAGGATCGTCGGCGATGGCGAGTTCGGTCGCCTGCAGCCGCTTGATTTCGTCGCGCAGCCGCGCGGCCGTCTCGAATTCGAGATCGGCCGCCGCCTCGCGCATGCGCTTCTCCAGATCGGCGAGCGCGGCCTTGAGGTTGTGACCGGCGGCGGGGGCGTCGAGCAGGCCCTTGTCGACGGTGACATGGTCGCGCTCATAGACCGAGCCGAGAATGTCGCCGATGGCGCGCTTGATCGTCTGCGGCGTGATGCCGTTGGCCTCGTTATAGGCGAGCTGCTTCTCGCGGCGGCGGTTGGTCTCGGCCATAGCCCGCTCCATCGAGCCGGTGACCTGGTCGGCATAGAGCACGACCTTGCCGTCGACATTGCGGGCGGCGCGGCCGATCGTCTGGATCAGCGAGGTCTCGGAGCGCAGGAAGCCCTCCTTGTCGGCATCGAGAATGGCGACAAAGCCGCATTCGGGAATGTCGAGGCCCTCGCGCAGCAGGTTGATGCCGACCAGCACGTCGAAGGCGCCGAGGCGCAGATCGCGCAGGATCTCGATGCGCTCGATCGTGTCGATATCGGAGTGCATATAGCGCACGCGCACGCCGTTCTCGTGCAGATACTCGGTGAGGTCCTCGGCCATGCGCTTGGTCAGCACGGTGACCAGCGTGCGGTAGCCCTTGGCGGTGACCTCCTTGACCTCGTCGAGCAGGTCCGCGACCTGGTGCTTGGCCGGGCGGATTTCCACCGGGGGATCGATCAGTCCGGTTGGGCGGATGACCTGCTCGGTGAAGACGCCGCCGGTCTGCTCCATCTCCCAGCCGCCGGGCGTGGCCGAGACATGGACCGACTGGGGCCGCATCGCGTCCCATTCCTCGAAGCGCAGCGGCCGGTTGTCCATGCAGGAGGGCAGGCGGAAGCCGTATTCGGCCAAAGTCGCCTTGCGGCGGAAGTCGCCCTTATACATCGCGCCGATCTGCGGCACGGTGACATGGCTCTCATCGGTGAAGACGAGGGCGTTGTCGGGCAGGTACTCGAACAGGGTCGGTGGGGGCTCGCCCGGCCGGCGGCCGGTAAGATAGCGCGAATAATTCTCGATGCCGTTGCAGGAGCCGGTCGCCTCGATCATCTCGATGTCGAAGGTGCAGCGCTGGTCGAGCCGCTGCGCCTCGAGATAGCGTCCCATCCGGTTGAGCTCGTCGAGGCGGCCCTTGAGCTCCTCCTTGATGGACTTGACCGCCTGGGTCAGCGTCGGGCGCGGCGTGGTGTAGTGCGAATTGCCGTAGACCTTGATGAATTCGAGCTCGGCGGTCTTCTGCCCGGTGAGCGGGTCGAATTCCGAAATCGACTCGATCTCGTCGCCGAACAGGCCGATGCGCCAGGCGCGGTCCTCATAGTGGGCCGGGAACAGCTCGATATTGTCGCCGCGCACGCGGAAGGTGCCGCGGGTGAAATCATGCTGGGTGCGCTTGTATTGCAGCGCCACCAGATCGGCGATCAGCTGGCGCTGCTCGATGCGCTCGCCGAGCTTCAGCGAGAAGGTCATGGCCGTATAGGTCTCGACCGAGCCGATGCCGTAGATGCAGGAGACCGAGGCGACGATGATGACGTCGTCGCGCTCCAGCAGCGAGCGCGTCGCCGAATGGCGCATCCGGTCGATCTGCTCGTTGATCGAGGATTCCTTCTCGATATAGGTGTCCGAGCGCGGCACATAGGCCTCGGGCTGGTAGTAGTCGTAATAGGAGACGAAGTACTCGACGGCGTTGTTCGGGAAGAAGCTCTTGAACTCGCCATAGAGCTGCGCCGCCAGCGTCTTGTTCGGCGCCAGGATCAGGGCCGGGCGCTGCGTCTCCTCGATCACCTTGGCCATGGTGAAGGTCTTGCCCGAGCCGGTGACGCCGAGCAGCACCTGGTCGCGCTCCTGCCGGCGGATGCCGTCGACGAGATCGGCGATCGCCACCGGCTGGTCGCCCGAGGGCGAGAAATCCGAGACCATCTGGAAGCGGACGCCGCCCTCCGATTTCTCGGGGCGATCGGGCCGGTGCGGGGTCCAGGGCTTGCCCTGCTGGATGAAGGGGCTGCCGGTCTCGAGCAGCGCCTGCAGCGATTTCGCCGTCAGCGAGGCGGCGGTGTCGCCCTCTGAATCGACGAAGGCGGCATCGGCCTTCTTGGAGAGCTTGCGCTTTTTCTCCGGAGCCGGGGCAGCCTCATAGCCGGCCTGCGGCGTGTCCTTGAAGCCGGCGGCGCCGCCGGGCACCGCCTTGCCGCGGTTGATCGCCGGGTTGAGCAGATCGGCGAGATAGCCGTCCAGCGGCTTGAGCTCGGGCTTGCTCGCCTTGGAATTCGGCGTGCGTGACGCCTTCTTCGCGGCCTTGGCAGGAGCGGTTTCGGTTGCGGTGTCGGTGGTTTTCGCCATGGCCGGAATATGGGGGCGATTTGCGGCCGAAGCGAGGGGGCGAAGCCGAGAAAGCAGCATGTTGATGACAGGAGTTGACAGGAGGCGTCATTGCTCGCTTAAGTTGTTGTCAACACTGTATGCATGCGTGAGGAGTATCGGCCATGTCGGGGGGCGGGGCCGAGCCGGATGCGGCGGCTGTCGACGGGTTCATCGCGCGCTGGCGCTCCTCGGAAGGGGCGGAGCGCGCCGCCTATGCGCAGTTCCTCACCGAGTTCTGCGACCTGATCGGCGTCGAGCCGCCGCAGCCGCCGACCAGCGATCCCGAGGCGGTGAGCTATCGGTTCGAGTATCCGGTGCGCTTCCGGGACCCGTCGGGGCCGAGCGGGACCGGGCGGATCGACCTCTACAAGAAGTCCTGCTTCGTGCTGGAGGCCAAGCAGAGCCGGCTCAAGGGCCAGCTGAAGGAGATCCTGCCCGCCCAGGCCGGCATCGCGGCCGCCGAGCCGGCCGGTCCTCGCGGGCGGCGCGGAGCCGATCGCGGCTGGGACGTGCTGATGCTGAACGCGCGCCGCCAGGCCGAGGATTACGCCAGGGCGCTGCCGGCGGCGCATGGCTGGCCGCCCTTCCTGATCATCTGCGATGTCGGGCACTGCTTCGAGCTCTATGCCGACTTCACCGGCCAGGGAAAGAACTACGTCCAGTTCCCGGACCGGCAGCGCTACCGGATCTATCTCGACGATCTGCGCGAGCCGGAGGTGCGGCGGCGGATGGCGGCGATCTGGCAGGAGCCGCTGGCGCTCGATCCGGCCCGCCACGCCGCGCAGGTGACGCGCAAGATCGCCGAGCGGCTGGCGGCGGTGTCGCGGACGCTGGAGCGCGCCCATGACCCGGAGGAGGTGGCGCTGTTCCTGATGCGCTGCGTCTTCACCATGTTCGCCGAGGATGCGGCGCTGATCCCGACCGATTCCTTCAAGGCGCTGCTGCGCGACTGCCGCGACAACCCGCGCGCCTTCCAGCCGCTGGTCGAGGAGCTCTGGCGGGTCATGGATACCGGCGGCTACTCGATCACGCTGCGGGCGGTGATGCCGCGCTTCAACGGCAAGCTCTTCGAGGCGGCGCGGGTCTTCGCCCTGGGGCGTGAGGAGATCGGCGAGCTGCTGGCCGCCGCCGAGCATGATTGGAGCAATGTCGAGCCCTCGATCTTCGGAACCATGCTGGAACAGGCGCTCGACCCGAGGGAGCGCGCCCGGCTCGGTGCGCATTACACACCGCGCGCCTATGTCGAGCGGCTGGTGGTCGAGACGGTGATCGCGCCGCTGCGGGACGATTGGCGCCATGTGCTCGGAGCCGCGCAGCAGGCCAGCGACGCCGGCGACAGGCGCAAGGCGCTGGCGCTGATCGAGCGCTTCCACAAGGGGTTGTGCGGAACGCGGGTGCTCGACCCCGCCTGCGGCACCGGCAATTTCCTGCATGTCGCGCAGGAGCTGATGAAGAAGCTCGAAGGCGAGGTGCTCGACGCCGGCGCCGAGCTCGGCCGCAGCGAGAGGCTGGGCGGCATCGGCGACCATCATGTCGGGCCGCACCAGTTCCTCGGCATGGATGTCAACCGCCGCGCCGTGGCGATCGCCGATCTGGTGCTGTGGATCGGGCATCTGCAGTGGCATTTCCGGACGCGCGGCTATGCTCCGCGCGAGCCGATCCTGGCGCGGCTCGACCAGATCCAGTGCCGCGACGCGGTGCTCGGCTGGGATGGCTGGCCGCTGCCGCCGGCGGAGGGACGCGAGACGCTGCCGGCTCCGCGCCGGCCGCCCTGGCCCGAGGCCGAGTTCATCGTCGGCAATCCACCCTTCATTGGCGGCAAGGACATCCGCTCGCGGCTCGGCGGCGGCTATGCGCAGGCGCTGCGGGCGGCGCATCCGCAGGTCAACGAGAGCGCCGATTACGTGATGTACTGGTGGGACCGGGCGGCGGAGATCGCCACTGCGCCGGGCAGCCGGCTGCGGCGCTTCGGGCTGGTCACGACAAATTCGATCGCCCAGACCTTCCAGCGCCGCGTGGTCGAACGCCATCTTGCCGGCAAGCGGCCGCTCTCGTTGCTGCTGGCGATTCCCGATCATCCCTGGACTAAGATCGGGCGCGACGCAGCCGCCGTGCGCATCGCCATGACGGTGGCGGCGGCCGGGCGCCATGACGGGCGGCTGCGCCAGGTCGTGCGCGAAAGCCGGCTCGACACGGACCAGCCGGAGATCGTGCTCGGCAAGCGGCGCGGCCGGATCAATGCCGACCTGACCATCGGCACCGATGCGACCGCCGCGAGGCCGCTGCGGGCCAATGCCGGCCTGTGCTCGCCCGGCGTCAAGCTGCACGGCGCCGGCTTTCTGGTGACGGCGGCGGAAGCCCAGGCGCTCGGGCTCGGGCGGCGGCCGGGGCTTGGTGCCCATATCCGCCCCTACAGCAATGGACGCGACCTGACGGCGCGTCCGCGCGGGCTGCTGGCGATCGACCTGTTCGGGCTGAGCGCCTGCGAGGTGCGCGAGCGCTTCCCGGAGATCTACCAGCATGTGAAGCTGAGGGTGAAGGAGGAGAAGGACGGTCTCGGCCGGCCGGTCGGGCGCGACGCCAACAACCGGCAGGCCTATCGCGAGCTGTGGTGGCTGTTCGGCGAGCCGCGCAAGGATCTGCGGCCGGCGCTGAGCGGCCTGCAACGCTATATCGCCACGGTGGAGACGGCCAAGCACCGCATCTTCCAATTCCTCGACAGCGCCGTCCTGCCCGACAATATGCTGGTCGCGGTGGCGCTCTCCGACGCTTTCCATCTCGGCGTGCTGTCCTCGCGGCTGCATGAGGTCTGGGCGCTGCAGCAGGGCGGCACGCTTGAGGACCGGCCGCGCTACTCGAAATCGCGCTGCTTCGACCCGTTCCCCTTTCCCGAGGCGAGCGAGGCGCAGAAGGAGGCGATCCGGGCGCCGGCGGAGGCGCTCGACGCGCTGCGCAAGCAGGTCCTGGCCGAGCATCCGCAACTGAGCCTGACCCAGCTCTACAATGTCCGGCGGCAGGTGCTGGCCGGCGCCGATCTCACCGCCGAGGCCGCCGAGGTCCGCGATCGCGGCCTGGTCCTGATCCTCAACGAACATCATCAGGCGCTCGACCAGGCGGTCTGCGCCGCCTATGGCCTGCCGGCCGCAGCGGAGGACGAGGCAATCCTCGCGAGGCTGGTGACGCTGAACCGCGAGCGGATGCGCGAGGAAGAGCGCGGGCTGACGCGCTGGCTGCGCCCGGACTATCAGCGCCCGCGCTTCGGGCGCGAAGCCGCCGGCGAGCAGGTCGCGGCCGCCGAGCTGCTGGTCATGCCGCCGGCCGAGAGCAAGCCGAGCTTTCCGACGCAGCCGGTCGAGCGGGTGGCGGCGGTGCTGGCGATGCTGGCCGCCTCGACCCAGCCCCTCGATGCCGGGCTGATCGCCCAGCGCTTCCGGCAGGGGCTGAAGATCCGCCCCGCCGTTCACGGCATCCTGGTCTCGCTGGCACGGGTCGGCGAGGTCTCGCCGATGGACGGCGGCGCCAGCTTCGCGCGCCGGCTTCGCGCGGCGGGGTGACGTCCCCGCCTACTCGATCACATAGCAGTCGCAGCTTGCCGCCAGCGCGCGCGCCTCGTCGAGATCGCTGGCGGCGCTGGCATGGATGGCGAACAGCGGATCGCCGGCTTCCACCACATCGCCGACATGGCGGCGCAGATCGATGCCGGCCGCCTTGTCGAAGGGCGCGCCGGCGCGGCGGGCAACGCCGGCGACGGCCCAGCCGTCGATTTCGAGGACGGTTCCGGGCCGGGCGGCACGGACGGTGTGGACGAGCAGGCCGGGCTGGACCGGCGGGACACGCCGTCCCTGCGCATCGATGATCCGCTCGAAGGCGGCACGCGCGGCGCCCGAGCGCAGCAGCTCCTGCGCCCTCGCCCGGCCGGCGGCGATCGAGCCCAGGGCCGGATCCCAGGCCAGGATGCGGCTGGCGAAGAACAGCGCCTTCTCGATCAGGTCGGGCGGCGCTTGCTTATCGCCATCGAGCACCCAGCCGACATCGCGCGCCTCCAGCGCCGGGCCGATGCCGCGCCCGATCGGGCGGCTGCCATCGGTGGGGAAGGCCTCGACGGTGAGGCCGAGCCCGCGCCCGACCGTCTCGAACAGATCGGCCAGCTCAAAGGCCTCGGCCTCGCTCTTCAGCTTGGCGCGCGGGCCATAGGGCAGGTCGACGATGACATGGGTCGAGCCGGCGGTGAGCTTCTTCGACAGGATCGAGGCGACCGACCAGCGGTTGGAATCGATGCCGAGCGGGCGGGTGATGGCGTTCATCACGTCGTCGACGGCGGAATGGTTGAGCCGGCCGTTCCAGGCGATGCAGCCCCTCGCCTGCGCGACGCAGGCGCGCAGCTCCTCCGGCCCGAGCTCGACCCTGGCCAGCGCCTCCATCGCATCGGCGGTGCCCGCCGCCGAGGTGATGGCGCGCGAGGAGGTCTTGGGCATCAGGAAGGCGCCATGGGCCGCGACGATCGGCACCACGATCAGGGTGATGCGGCTGCCGGGGATGCCGCCCATCGAATGCTTGTCGACGACGATCCTGTCAGGCCAGCGGATCGTGCTGGAAAAGCGGCTGCGCACGCGGGCGAGCGCCACGACCTCGGCATCGGAGAGCTTCTGCGTCGCCGCCACCAGGAAGGCGGCAACCTCGCCTTCCGGATAGCGAGCCTCGACGATGTCGCGGATCAGCGTGTGATATTGCTCCTCGCTCAGCTCGCCACCCTGGATCTTGCAGGTGAGCGCGGCGCGGCTTTCCGGCGAAGGCGTGCGCCGGATCGTGACCTCGCTGCCCTCGGGCAGGCCGAGCTCGTCGAAGGCCTCCGCCGAGAGGCCGATCTCGTCGCCGGCGAGCATGGCCGGCAGGTCGAGCACCTGGACATTGGAGCGGATGCTGGCGCCGCTGCCGCAGATCTCGATGCGGCCGGGCCCGAGATAGTCGAAGCCGTTCAGCAGCTCGCCCGCCGCCGGCAGATAGGCGCAATGGGCGCGGCCGGCGAAGAGCGGCAGGCGGCGCAGCCGCAAGCTGCTCGCCGCCGCCTCGAGCGCGGCGATGAAGCGCTCGACACCGATCTCGAGGGTCTGGTCGTTGCTGATCGTCACCATGCGAAGGCCGGCCGGAGGCGGCTCGACCTTGCGGGCCAGCCGTTTTGCTATCGCCTCGCCGCTCTCGCGGCCGCGCCCGGCGATGCGCGCGGCGAGCACCTCGGGCGGGGCGGTGACCTCGACCACGACGAGGCGCGGCACAAGCTGCGCCAGCGCGGCGATGACGCCGCGCGATCCGTTGGCGATGACGTTGCAGCCGGCCTCGACGATGCCGAGCAGGCTGGACGGCAAGCCGTAGCGCAGCTCGTGGGCTCCCCAGGTGATCAGGAAATCGCCCTTGGCCTCGCGCTCGGCGAATTCGGCTTCGGTCGCCGGCTCATGATCCTCGCCGGGGGAGCCGGCCGGGCGCGTCACCACGCGCCGGGCGAAGACATAGCGCCCGGTCGCCTCCAGCGCCTGCCGGGCGCCGTCGATCAGCGAATCCTTGCCGGCCCCGCTCGGGCCGACGACGAAGAAGAAGGTGCCGGGCCGCATCGCCCGCTCAGGCTTCGTCGAGGCCGATATCCACCGCCGGAGCCGACTGGGTGATCTTGCTGGTCGAGATGTAGTCGACGCCGGTCTCGGCGATCGGCCGGATGGTCTCGATGCGGATGCCGCCGGAAGCCTCGATCTTGGCGCGGCCGGCGATCAGCGCCACCGCCTTGGTCATGTCGGCGACCGACATGTTGTCGAGCATGATCACATCGGCGCCGGCCTTGGCGGCCTCCTCGACCTGGTCGAGACCGTCGCATTCGACCTCGAGCTTGGTCAGCACCGGCAGGGTCCTGCGGGCCCGCTCGACCGCGGCGGTGATGCTGCCGCAGACGGCGATGTGGTTGTCCTTGATCATCACGCCGTTGTCGAGGCCGAGGCGGTGGTTGAGGCCGCCGCCGCAGGTGACGGCGTGCTTCTCCATCATTCGCAGGCCCGGCGTGGTCTTGCGGGTGTCGATCAGGCGCGCCTTGGTGCCGGCGATGGCGGCAACATAGCGGGCGGTCTCGTTGGCGATGCCGGAGAGGCGCTGGGCGATGTTGAGCGCGGTGCGCTCGGCGGTCAGCACGCTGCGGGCCGAGCCCTCGACCTCGATCAGGATCGCGCCCTTCTCGACCTTGTCGCCGTCCTTGACCAGGAGCTTCACCGAGAGTTCCGGATCGTAGCGCTTGAAGACGCGGGCGGCGACCTCGATGCCGGCGACGATCATCGGCTCGCGGGCGTTCATGTGGAACTTGCCGGTCTCCTGCGGCTCGATCATCACCTGCACGGTGAGGTCGCAGGCGCCGATGTCCTCGGTCAGCCAGAGGTCGATCAGGCGATCCGTGGCGAAGCTGTCATACATGGAAGGCCCCTCTCCTGCGGCACCGCGTGCCATCGCTCCCGCCTGCGCCCCACGGACCGTGCATGCAAGCGAAAATCCATTTGTGTACGAACAATAGCGACAGGATTTTTCGACTGTCAATCCGGCTTGCATGCAAGAGTGGCGGCCCCGACTTGACGCGTCCGGCCCCGCGCGGCATCATCATTTGCATACAAACGACTTTTGCCGTTTCTGCGACGGCGAGGAACCTCGCGCGATGGCTTTGGACGAGCTCAGCCCGGTGGCGGACGACAAGATCCGCTGCGACGCCTGCCCGGTGATGTGCTTCATCAAGCCGGGCGCGGTCGGCGCCTGCGACCGCTATGGCAATGTCGCGGGCGAGCTGGTGCGGATGGAGCCGCATGTCGTGCTGGAGCGCACGCTGGAGCATGGCGGCGAGATCGTGCCCTTCGCCGGCAGCCGCGAATGGGACGGCGAGATCGTCCACCAGCAGGGCACCTTCATCACCGCGATCGGCGCCGGCACCACCTATCCCGACTACAAGCCGGCGCCGTTCATCGTCTCCTCGCAAATCGACGGCGTCGACATGGTCACCGTCGTGACCGAGGGCATCTTCAGCTATTGCGGCGTCAAGGTGAAGATCGACACCGACCGCTTCCTCGGCCCCGAGCAGGCGACGGTGCGGGTCGAGGGCGAGGCGATCGGCCATGTCACCACCGGCGAATACGGCTCGCAGATGCTGTCGCTGGGCGGCGTGCACCATCTCACCGGCGGCTCCAAGAAGGAGGGCCGCGTCACCTGCGACGCGCTGCTGCAGCTGAGCAACGGCAAGCCGGTCGAGCTGACCATCGACGGCGGCGAGACGGTGATTGTCGAGGCCGGCAAGGCGCCGATCGTCAACGGCGTGCCGGAAAGCCGGATGCGCGTCGGCTGCGGCTCGGCGACGATCGGCATCTTCGCCAAGCAATGGCACGGCAAGGTCGACGAGGTGGTGGTGGTCGACGATCACATCACCGGCGTCCTCTCCGAGCACCAGGCCGGCAAGCTGCTCGGCATGCCGGCGACCGGGATCAAGCTGAAGGGCCGGCGCTCGACGCCCGGCCGTTATTTCCAGGTGGCGCAGCCCGGCACCGGCTGGGGCGGGACCAATATCAGCGACCCGCTGACCATCCTCGGCCCGTTCGACCCGAAAGTCGCCTATCCGGGCCTGCGCCTGCTGATGGTCTCGACCACCGGCGAGCATGCCGGCTATTACGAGCTCGACGAGAATCTGCTGCCGGTCGAGAAGGAGATGCCGCCGCCGCTGGTCGAGCCGGTTGAGCGCATCGCCGAGAATTGCGAGCCGGCCTTGTCGACCGTGCTGTTCATCGGCGGCGCCGGCGGCTCGCTGCGCGCCGGGGTCACCGAGAACCCGGTGCGGCTGACGCGCTCGGTCAAGGACGCGCTGACTTACGTCACCTGCGGCGGAGCCCCTGTGTATATCTGGCCGGGCGGCGGCATCACCTTCATGGTCGATGTCACCCGCCTGCCCGAGAACGCCTTCGGCTATGTGCCGACGCCGGCGCTGGTGGCGCCGCTGGAGTTCACCATGACGCTGAGCGATTACGAGGCGCTCGGCGGGCATATGGACGCGATCCAGCCGCTCGCCACGCTGACCGGCGGCAGCCGGCTGCGCCTGCCGCAGCGCCCGGACAATCCCTGGCCCTTGGCGCCCGCGCAGCCGCGCCGCTCGCTCGGCTAGCGCCGATGCGCTTCGAAGCGCCCGCCGCGCGCCTGCTGCCGGATGGACGCCGGCTGCTGCTGCAGCAGGGGCCGATCGACCTCGTCATCGAGGCGAACGGCGCGCCGGAGGCGGCGGCGGCGGCGCAGGAGGCGGCGATCCGCCGCTTCGACGGCCTGCTCGCCGAACTTTGCGACGAGCTGCCCCTGCTGCGAAGCGCGGTCACCGGGACTAGCCCGGTGCCGGGCGGCCCGGTGGCGCGGCGCATGCACGCGGCGGTGACGCCCTTCGCCGGGCGGATCTTCATCACGCCGATGGCGGCGGTGGCCGGGGCGGTGGCGCAGGAGATCCTGGCGGCGATGGTGGCGGCGGCGCCGCTCGAGCGGGCCTATGTCAACAATGGCGGCGACATCGCCCTGCACCTCGAAAGCGGCGAGAGCTTCCGGATCGGGCTGGTCGAGCGCCCCGACCGCCCCAACCTGTTCGCGACGGCGACGGTGACGGCGCAAGACGGGGTCGGCGGCATCGCCACCAGCGGCTATCCCGGCCGCAGCTTCTCGCTCGGCATCGCCGAGGCGGTGACGGTGCTGGCGGCGAGCGCCGCCATGGCCGACGCCGCCGCGACGGTGATCGCCAATGCGATCGACCTGCCCGGCCATCCGGCGGTCGAGCGCCAGCCCGCCGAGGCGATCCAGAGCGACAGCGATCTCGGCGCCCGGCTGGTGACGCGCCGGGTCGGCCCGCTGGCGCAGGACGAGATCGAGGCGGCCCTGGCCGGCGGCCTCGCCGAGGCGGAGCGCCTGCGGCAGGCCGGCCTGATCAAGGCAGCCGCCATGCATTGCCAGGGCGTGAGCCGGACGCTCGCAACGCCTATGATCGCCGATAACGAACCGGAGAGGAGACGCGCCCGTGCCTGAGATCGCCGTGCGGAAATATGCCGTGACCGTCGAGGAGATCTTCCATGAGGGCGGCCCGCCCGCTGCGGTGCCGCTGAAGCGGGGCGCCGCCATCGCGGTGATCGCCAACCCCTATGCCGGCCGCTATGTCGAGGACATCCAGGGCTTCATGGAGGATCTGAAGCCGTTCGGCCTGCAGATGGCGCAGCGCCTGCTCGCCGCGATGGGCGGCGATGCCGGAGCGATCCAGGGCTATGGCAAGGGCGCGATCGTCGGCGCCGGCGGCGAGATCGAGCATGGCGCGCTCTGGCATGTGCCCGGCGGCTATGCGATGCGCGAGCTGCTCGGCGACGCCAAGGCGATCGTGCCTTCGACCAAGAAGGTCGGCGGGCCGGGAACGCGGCTCGACATTCCCGTCACCCATATCAACGCCTCCTATGTGCGCAGCCATTTCGACGCCTTCGAGATCGGCGTCACCGACGCGCCACGGGCCGACGAGATGCTGCTGGCGCTGGTGATGACCACCGGAGCGCGCATCCATGCCCGCGTCGGCGGGCTGAAGGCCAGCGAGATCAAGGGCGAGGACGGGCTGCGATGAGCGCGCGCATCCGCAAGATCGTCACCGTCCTCGACGAGACGCATAGCGAACTCGGCCGGCCGGTGTCGCCGCCGATCCGACGGGCGGCGGCGGTGGCGGTGATCGCCAACCCCTTCGCCGGCCGCTACCAGGAGGACCTCTCCGAGCTGATCGCGATCGGCGAGGAGCTCGGCGACAGGCTTGGGCGGTATGCGCTGGCGGCGCTCGGCATCGCCGGCGAGGCGGTCGAGGGCTATGGCAAGGCGGCGGCGGTCGGCGAGGACGGCGAATTGGAGCATGCCGCCGCGATCCTCCACCCCAAGCTCGGGGCGCCGCTGCGCAAGCTGCTCGGCACTGCGCCGGCGCTGATCCCCTCCTCGAAGAAGCGCGGCGCGCTCGGCGTGGTGCTGGACATCCCGCTCGGGCACAAGGCGGCCGCCTATGTGCGCAGCCATTTCGACGGGATGGAGGTGCGCATCCCCGATGCGCCGCGAGCCGGCGAGATCATGGTCGCGGTGGCGCTGACCAGCGGCGGGCGGCCGCTGCCGCGCGTCGGCGGGCTGACCCATGCCGAAGCGAAGGGCGAGGATGGGCTGAGGTGAGGACGGCGCGGCGCTTCCCGCTCCGCGTCAACGGCGCGAGCCATGTCGTCGAGGGCGAGCCGCAGACGCCGCTGCTCGCCTTCCTGCGCAACGACCTTGCGTTGAACAGCCCGAAATTCGGCTGCGGCCTCGGCGAATGCGGGGCCTGCACGGTGCTGGTCGACGGGCAGGCGGCGCGCAGCTGCGCCCTGCCGGTCAGGCTGGCGCAGGGCCGCGAGATCGTCACGCTGGAGGGGCTCGGCAGCATGGCGGCGCCGCATCCGGTGCAGCAGGCCTTCATCGATGCGCAGGCGGCCCAGTGCGGCTACTGCATCTCCGGCATGGTGATGACCGCCAAGGCGTTCCTCGATGCCGTGCCCGATCCCAGCGAGGCAGAGATCAGCGAGGCGCTGCGCTACAATCTCTGCCGCTGCGGGACCCATGTCGAGATCGTCGCGGCGGTGAAGCTCGCCGCCGCCAGGCTGCGCGAGGCCCCCCGATGAGCCTGAGGCAGGCGCTGCTGAAGCGCGGCGGCGTCGTCGCGGTGGTGGCGCCGCGCAAGGGCGCGCCGCAGGATGCGCCGCCCGAGGACGGGCTCGACATCCATGTCGCGCTGACCGCCGAGGGGCGGGTCCTCGCCTTCACCGGCCATGTCGACCTCGGCACCGGCATCCGCACCGCCCTCGCCCAGATGGTGGCCGAGGAGCTGGAGTTCCCGTTCGAGCGCGTCGAGATGGTGCTCGGCGACACCGCCGATACGCCCGACCAGGGCGCCACCATCGCCAGCGAGACGATCCAGGTGACCGCCACCGCGATGCGGATCGCGGCGGTGCAGATCCGCACGCGGCTGGTTGCGCTCGCCGCCGCCGCGCTGCAATGCCCGCAGGGCGAGATCGCGATCGCCGGCGGCGAGGTGATCCGCAGCGGTCGGGCGGCGCCGGCGATCGAACTCGCCAACCTGCTGGCCAATGAGCGCATCCTGCTGCCGCTGGCCGAGAGCGCCCAATTCAAGCCGGTGGAGCAGCACGGGCTGATCGGGCGAAGCGTCGCCCGGGTCGACATCCCGGCCAAGGTCACCGGCGCCTTCGCTTATGTCCACGATGTGCGCGTGCCCGGCATGCTGCATGGCCGCGTGGTGCGCCCGCCCTATGCCGGCATGGATGCCGGCGATTTCGTCGGGACCAGCCTGATCGCCGTCGACCGCGATTCGATCGCCGGCGTTCCCGGCATCGTCGCGGTGGTGGTCGAGGGCGATTTCATCGGCATCGTCGCCGAACGCGAGGAGCAGGCGGAGGAGGCGGCGCTCAAGCTGAAGACGCAGTGGCGCCCCTTCGCGGCGCCCGATCTGTCCGATCTCGGCCAGGCGCTGCGTGCCCATCCCTCGACGCCGCGGCTGCTGCTGGAGGAGGGCGATGTCGAGGCGGCGCTGGAGCAGGTGGAGACGCGGCTCGACCGCACCTATGTCTGGCCCTACCACATGCACGGCTCGATCGGGCCGTCCTGCGCCGTCGCCGATGCAGGCGAGGATGCGGTGACGGTCTGGACCGGCAGCCAGAACCCCTACCCGCTGCAGAACGACCTCGCGCTGCTGACCGGGCTGCCGAAGGAGCGGATCGCGGTGATCCGGCTCGAGGCCGCCGGCTGCTATGGCCGCAATTGCGCCGATGACGTGGTCGCCGATGCCGTGCTGCTGTCGCGCGCCGTCAAGGCGCCGGTGCGCGTGCAGCTGACCCGCGAGCAGGAGCATCTCTGGGAGCCGAAAGGCGCGGCGCAGCTGGTCGAGATCAAGGGCGGGCTGGGGCCGGGCGGCGCGCTCGCGGCCTATGATCTCCATACCTGGTATCCGTCGAACGCGGCGCCGACGCTGGCGCTGCTGCTGACCGGACGGGTGCCGAACCGGCCGGCGACCCTCAAGATGGGCGACCGCACCGCAGTGCCGTCCTACAAATACGAGGCGATGCGGCTGACCGCCTACGACATGCCGCCGATCGTGCGGGCGTCCTGGCTGCGCGGCGTCTCGGCAATGCCGAACGTCTTCGCGCATGAGAGCTATATCGACGAGCTGGCCCATGCGGCCGGCGAGGACCCCGTCGCATTCCGCCTGCGCCACATCACCGACGAACGCGCCGCGGAGCTGGTGCGGGCGACCGCCGCGCGCGCCGGCTGGGAGCCGCATGCCGGCCCGCGCATGCAGGAGGACGGCGAGATCCTGCGCGGGCGCGGCTTCGCGCAGGCGCGCTATGTGCACGGCAACTGGCCGGGCATCGGCGCCGCCTGGGCGGCCTGGGTCGCCGATGTCGCGGTGAACCGGCGGACCGGCGAGGTCACGGTCAGCCGCGTCACCGTCGGCCAGGACACCGGCATGATGGTCAACCCCGCCGGGGTGAAGCACCAGCTCCACGGCAATGTACTGCAATCGACAAGCAGGGTACTGCGCGAGGAGGTCAGCTTCTCGCAGACCACCGCCGTCGCCAGCCGCGAGTGGGGCTCCTATCCGATCCTGACCTTCCCGGAACTGCCCGCCATCGACGTGCTGCTGCTCGACAAGCAGCACGAGCCGCCGATGGGCGCCGGCGAATCCGCCTCGGTGCCGAGCGCCGCGGCGATCGTCAACGCGGTGTTCGACGCCACCGGCGTGCGCTTTCGCGAGGTGCCGCTGACGCCGGAGCGGGTGCTCGCCGGGCTGGAGGGCAGGCCGAAGCCGCCGGCGCTGGCGGCGCCGCCACAATCGGAGCCGCGGCGGCTGCCACTGTGGAGCAGGCTCGGCGCGGCCTTTGCGGGAGCGGCGGGGTTCGCCGCCGTCTCGCTCGCGGTGGCACCGGCGATCGCCCCGGTGGCGCGGCCCGATCCCGCGACCTGGTCGGCGGCGACGGTCGAGCGCGGCCGGCAGCTGGCGGCGCTCGGCGCCTGCGCCACCTGCCATACCACCGCGGACGGGGCGCCCTTCGCCGGCGGCCTGCCGCTGCCGACACCGTTCGGCACGGTGATGAGCACCAACATCACCCCCGATCCGGAGACGGGGATCGGCGCCTGGTCCTATGCCGCCTTCGAGCGGGCGATACGGGCCGGCATCCACCGGGACGGGCGCCATCTCTACCCGGCCTTCCCCTATCCGAGCTTCGCCAAGGCAACGGAAGCCGACCTGCAGGCGCTCTACGCCTTCCTGATGACGCAGCCGGCGGTGCGGCAGGCGAACCAGGATAGCCGGCTCAGTTTCCCGTTCAACCTGCGCCCGCTGATGGCCGGCTGGAACCTGCTGTTCAACCGCGGCGGGACGCCGGCCGCCGATCCGGCGCGCTCGGCGCAGTGGAATCGCGGGCGCTATCTGGTCGACGGGCTCGGGCATTGCGGCGCCTGCCATACGCCGCGCAATGCGCTCGGCGCCGAGCGCGGCGGCGAGGCCTATCTCGCCGGCGGCGAGGCCGAGGGCTGGGAGGCGCCGGCGCTGACCCGGCGCTCCGCCGCGCCGATCGCCTGGAGCGAGGCCGAGCTCTACGCCTATCTGCGCCGCGGCAGCTCGGCGCTGCACGGAGCCGCCTCGGGACCGATGGCGCCGGTGATCGCCGAACTCGGGGCGCTGCCGGACGAGGACATCCGGGCCATGGCGGTCTATCTCGCGTCGCTGAACACGCCGGCTCCGGACGGCCAGGCGCAGGCGACGGCAGCACGGATCGCCGCCGCGACCAGCCGCGCGCACCATCCGCCGACGACGCCGGCGGCGCGGCTGTTCGAAGGGGCCTGCGCCGCCTGCCATGAGCCGGGGCGGGCGGCGGCGCTGCTCAATGCCGGGCCGGAACTCGGCCTGTCGTCGAAGCTGCACGCGGCGAGCCCGACCAACCTCTTGAACATGCTGCTCGCAGGCGGCCAGCACGGGATCGGCTCGATGCCGGCCTTCGACAGGGCGCTCGACAACAACCAGCTCGCCGCGCTCGCCGCCCATCTGCGTGCCCGCTTCGCGCCGGAAAAGCCGAGCTGGGAGGGGCTGGACGAAGCCGCCACGGCGGCAAGAGCGCGGCTCACGCCTCGTTGACGACGAAGCCGCGGATCTTGGCGGCGTGGGGGCCGAGCGTCGCGGTTGCCTGATCGAGATCGCCGCGAGCGACCTCGCCCTCGCGCAGCACCAGCACGATGTCGTCGACCACTTCCGCGAAGCGCCGCGTCAGCCCGTCCGTGCCCATGGCGGCGCCGTCGATGATGATCGGATCGAAGCGCCGGGCCGAGCCGAAGAACTCGCGCCCGAGCTGCGCCGCCGAGACCCCGTCAGTCGGCCCGATGCGCGGCAGGAAGAACAGGCCCGTGCCTTCGTCCTGCAGGGCGACGCGCACCAGTCCCGACTGGCCGGAGACGATGTCGGCGAGCCCGGCCTGCGCATCGGGGGCGAAGGTGCCGCTGAGCCCGCCATCGCCGGTGCCGGCATCGACCAGCAGAGCCGCCTTGCCGGCCAGCACCGCGTCGAGCGCCAGATTGAGCGCGACGGTGGAGGTGCCGGCACCGGGCTTCAGCCCGGTGACGAGAATGCGGCGGCGCTCCTGCCCCGCGGCGGCGGCCGCCAGAGCCTCGCGCAGCTTGGCGATGGCACGGGCGAAGCCCGCCTGCGGCTTGTCGAGCACGTCGACGAGGTAGCCCTTGGCCTGGAAGACCGAGCGGGTCTCGTCCTGCTCGCGCCGCCAGCGGCGATAGCGCACGGCAGGAATCGAGGCGAGGAGGGGCGCCGCCGTCGCCGAAAGGGCGTCCGGCAGGCGCTTGCCGCCGGGAATGGCGGTGAAGCGGCGCCAGCCGGGCCGGCGCAAGCGCGGCGGCGGCGGCACAGGCTCCGGCGCCTGCGGCGCCAATGCCGGCACCGCGCCGCGCACCGGCGCGGCGTCCTGCACGGGAGGCGTGACGGCGGCCGGCTCGCCCGCTTCGCGTTGCGGCCGCTCGCGGAGGCGCGGCGCGCCGAACAGCGCGAGGGCCAGCGCCAGCATGCCGCCCGCGCCCAACCCGCCGATGCCGCCCAGCATGGCGAAGGTCCGGCGCGACAGGCCGGCCTTCTGCAGCGGCGGCAGCGCCTGCGAGATGACGCGGGCATTGGTGGTGTCGATGCCGGCGAGCTCGCCGGTCTCGCGGGCGCGCCTCAGGAAGCCCTCATAGACGATCCGCGAGGATTCGACCTCGCGCTCCAGCTCGCGCAGCTCGACGGAGGCGCGGCCGGCGGCGAACTGGCCGTTCTTCAGCTCCTCGACGCGGCGCGACAGCTGGCGCTCGGCGGCGACAGCCCGGTCATAGTCGCTGCGGGCGGCGCGCGCGATACGGTCGAGCTCGCCCGCGATCTGGCGGCGGGCATCGCGCACCTGCGCCTGCGCCGCGTTCAGCGCGGGATGACGGGCGCCGAGCGAGGCGGTGAGATCGGCCTCGCGTCCGAGCGCGGCGCCGAGCTGGGCCCGCAGCGCGGTCATGGTGTTCGAGGCGACCGCCTCCGGGATCGCCCCGGCCTCGATCGCGCTCGCCCGGGTCGCGGCGATCTGGTCATATTTGGCCTTGGCCTCCGCGACCCTGGTCCGGGCCGCGACGAGCTGGGCGCTGCTGAGGGCAAGCTCCTCCTCGCCCACCGATTTGCCGCTGGCGACGGAGAGATTATTGGCCTCCTTGAAGCGCTCGGCCTTCTCCTCGGCCGCTCGCAGGCGGCTGCGCAATTCCTCGAGTCGGCTGGTCAGCGAGTCGGTGGCGCGCCGCGCCGCGGCGTCGCGGACCGCCGCCTGGTCCTCCAGATAGGCCTCTGCCAGGGCATTGGCGATGCGGGCCGCCTTGTCCGGGTCGCGCGAGGTGACGGCGATGTCGATGACGAAGGTGCGATCGCCGCGGCGCACGCTCACCCGCTTGTCGAGCTCCGCCAGTGCATAGGCGACCCCGTCGCGGGCGTCGCCGGAGCCACCGAGGCCGAACAGGCTCGCAAGCAGGCCGGGAGCAGCTTCGCCACCGAATTCCGGGTCCTTGTCGAGCTTCTCGCTGGTGACGACACGCGCCTTGATGCTGTCCGAGGCGATGATCCGCGCCTGGCTTTCGAGGTAAGCGGTGATCGAGGTGGGATCGCCGCCCACGACATTGGGCGAGACCTCGTTCTGGAGCACGCGCAGATCGCGCGGATCGATGAAGAGCTGCGCGGTCGAGACATATTTCGGCGCGACCATCAGGCTCGCCAGCGCCCCCAGCACCAGGCCGAGCACGGCGCAGAGCAGGATCAGGCGCTTGCGGCGCCAGAGCGCCGAGAACAGCCAGAGCGGATCGGTCAGGGACGAGAGCGGCGGACGGCCGCCGGCCGCCGGCGCAGCCGCTGCCGGCGCAGCAGGCCTGGCGGCGCGATCGATCCTGTCCGGGGCGTTCTCGGTGGTGAACATACGCTACGCTTCACTCTCTCATCGTTCTGGCAGCAGTCAGCCAGTTCCGCGCCGATACCGGTCGAGCACCTGCATCATCGGCTTGGGTCGATAATCCTCGTCCAGCGGCAACGGACGCGATTTGGCGCCGTCCTTGCGCGGGAAGGTCTCGTGGATCCAGCTGTAGCGGTCGGTCAGCCCCCAGGTCACGATCGCCTTGGGCGGGCGCACGGCGATCAGGGCGTCGAGATAGGTCTGGACGAGCTCGGCGGCGTGCCGGTCGCGTGCCGCCGGATCGGCCGGCATCTTCCAGTCGATCACGTCGAGCTCGGTGACCTCGATCTCGATCCCGAGCTTGACGAGCTCGGCGATGAAGGCCTGCAGCCCGGGCACGTCGATCGGGTTCTCGGCGTAAAGATGCGCCTGCATGCCGAACCCATGCACCGGCACGCCCTTGTCCTTGAGCCTGCGGATCAGGGCGAGCATCGCCTCGCGACGCGCCTTCGTGACCGGGCCGGCCTCCTCGAAATTGAAGTCGTTGATGACGAGGCGGGCCTTGGGATCGACGCGCGCGGCGGCGCGGAAGGCGATCTCGACATGGTCCGGCCCGAGCAGGCGCTGCCAGATCGTGTCCCGCATCGGCTCGGGGCGCGGATCGAAGGCGATGACCTCGTTGACCACGTCCCAGGTCGCGATCTTGCCCTTGTAGCGGTCGACGACCACCTCGATATGCCTGACCAGCTCGCGCTCGGCCTCGGCCCGGGTCTTCATCTCCTTGGCCCAGGGCGGCAGGGCCATGCCCCAGAGCAGCGCATGGCCGCGCAGCGCCTTGCGCGTTCTGACCGCGAACTCCACCAGCTCGTCCGCGCCGGAGAAATCGAAGCGCTGCCGGTCATGGCGCAGCGCCTCCCATTTCAGATCGTTCATCGGCACGATGACGTCGCAAAGCCGCATCAGCGCCTGGTGGTAGCGCTCGTCATGGCGAAAGACCGAGATCTCCGCCGCCGAGCCGAAGGGAATCGGGGCGCGCTTGCCGGCAGCCTCGGGCGCACGACCGGGCGTCGCGGCGGCCGCGAGCGCAGCCGTGCCGGCCAGGACGTGCCTGCGCGAGACATCGGTCATGTCGCATTCCGGTGCAGACGGCTGGCCGTCCGGGGCACAGCCCTGTTTCGTTTAGGGTCGCTCAACGCGTTTCGCCTATGCATGAGCCGACCTCGACCCTGCGCGACGCAGGCAACGGGCCAGCCAGCCGCCGAAACGGACCCCGTCTTGCCCGATCGCGCCACGATCACCGCCTATCTCACCATCCTGAGCGGCTCCGCGGGCCGGCTCGTCATATCCCTTGTCTACTTCCTCATCGTTGCGAATACGTTGACCCTCGGCGAATTCGGCATCTTCGCCACCGCCTCGGCCAGCGGCACGATTCTCTCCCGGCTCCTCGCCTTCGGCTTCATCTCCCCGGTCTATCGCACCGCCACGGTCAGGCCCCGGCTTCTCGGCAGCTATCTCGCCGGTTTCGCGGCGCTCTGCGTCGGCTCGCTACCGCTGATCGGGCTGGCCGCCGCGGCGGTCTACCTCGCCCTGTTCGACGGCAAGGTGGCGGTGCTGCCCTTCGCGCTGATCATCCTGGCGGAGGTGCTGGGCTGGCGCCTCGTCGAGCTGATCGCCATCGTCAACAACGGGATGCGCCGCTTCCGGCAGGCGGCGCTGCTGGTCATCCTCGGCTCCGGCCTGCGCACGCTAGCCGCGCTCGGCTTCTGGCTCGACGGCCATGCGACGCTGCTGCCCTGGACCTTCGCCTATCTCGCCGCGACCGTGCTCTCGGCCCTGCTCGGCTTCGCATTCTTCATGCCGCGGGTGCGCTGGCGGTTCGAGCCGGCGCTCTATGGCCGGCGCATGGCCGATGCGCTCAGCGCCGGATCGGCCGACGTGCTGTTCTATGTGCAGGCCGAGCTCGACAAGCTGCTGATGCTGGGCCTCGCCGGCGAGCGCACCGCCGGGCTCTACGCCATCGCCATGCGCGTGATCGACCTCACCGCCATGCCGGTGCGCAGCTTCAACCAGATGCTGGTGCAGAAGATCATGCAGGAGCGCGGCTTCGGCGGCTCGGCGATGCGCCGGGCGCTGGTCGAGCTCGGCATCGCGCTGGTCTCGATCGGCGGCCTCGTCGCGATCATGCTGCTGCTGGTGCCGTTCCCGCGTGCGCTCGGCGGCAATGTCGCGCAGGCGGCCTATCTGTTCCTGCCGATGCTGCTGGTGCCGGCCTTCCGCAATCTCGTCGAATATCATGCCGAGCTGCTCTATGCGCGCGAGCATACCGGCACGCGCATGCTGCTGCTGTGCCTGGTGGGCGCGCTGAAGGCCGGGCTGCTCGCCTGGGTGATGACGCATCACGGCCAGGACAAGGCCTGGGCGCTGTGGATGAACGGTGTCTTCGGCGCGGTCTATCTGGTCTCCGCCACCGCCACCTATGCGCTGCTGGGGCAGCGGCGGCGCTGATCAGGCCGGCTGCGCCTCGAACAGCCCCCAGAGCCGCTCGATCGGCACCCCGGTGAAGGACTGGACGCCGACCGCGACCTGGCCGGGCGCGAGCTCCTGGTCGAAGGATTCCAGCGCGGCAAGCCCGCCGACATCCTCGTTGACCCAATAGACCTTGCAGAGCTCGAGCGGGTCGCTCCAATGCCCGGCCTGATCGAGCCCGAGCGCGCGTTCGACGAAATAGCCGTAGATCATGTATTCCGAGAACTGGCGCCCGCCGGCCACCGCGCTGACCCAGTCGCGCCCGCTGATCGCTTCGATCCGCGCCAGCATCGCCGCGACCCGGTCGCGCCGCCAGCTCACCAGATTGTTGATGTAATCGGCGCTGGGGAATTCCGGCGCCGGCAGCCCGAGCAGGCGCGAGGCGCCTTCGCACCAGGCGGCATGCCGCGGCATCCGGCGGGCGATGCCGTCCGGCTTGCGATAGAGACGCACGGCCCCGCCGCGGGAAAGGCTCGCCAGATCGAAGGGCCGCAGGAAGATCATGTCCGAATCGGCGAAGAGGACGACGTCCTCCGCCATCGAGAGCGGCAGCGCCAGCTTGCGCAATTGCTGCGCGTGCCAGCCGCGCAAAGGCGGCACGCCGCGCATCAGCGCCCCCACGCCCGTCCAGACGCGGCGTCGGCCCAGGCTGAGCGGATCGGGCCGCGAGACCAGCCAGGACGGCAGCAGCGCCGATTCCGGCAGCACCTTGCGGCGCGGCCCTTCCAGCGGCTTGAACAGCGGCAGGTCCCTGTCCTCGACCAGCAGGTAATGAACCTCATGGCCGGTGACGAACCGGTCCATGCTGGCGCAGAGCAGCCGGCAGCGCTCCAGATCGCCGGCATAGCTCGGCGTGGCGATGGCGAAGCGGATCGTCACCCGGCGTGCCGACCGAGCAGCTTCAGGCGCAGCACGCGCCACAGGAAAGCGGGATTGCCGAGAACATAGCGCCGCCAGAGCCTGCCGGGCTCGAGCCAGAGCCGGTAAAGCCATTCCAGGCGCCAGCGGCGAAGCGCGGCCGGCGCGCGCGCCACCTCTCCGGCCAGGAAATCGAACAGCGCGCCGACACCGGCGGCGACCGTGCAATGGCGCGCATCGAGCCGGCTCGCGATCCAGCGCTCCTGATGCGGGTTGCCGAGGGCGACGAGCAGGAGATCGGGCCGCTCCTGCTCGAGCCGGCGCAGCAGGGCCGGCTCGTCCTGCGGCGTGAAGAAGCCGTGCGAGAGCACGGCGAAGCGATGCCGCGGATAATCGCCGCTCAGCCGCGCCGCCGCGCGTTCGGCGACCCCGGGCCTGGCGCCGAGCAGCATCACGGAAAGCGGCTTGTCCTGCGCCGCGAGCAGCGCCGGGGTGAAATCGGTGCCGTTGAGATTGGCCGGGAAGGCAGCGCCATGCAGCAGGCGCGCGGCGATGTCGACGCCCAGCCCGTCGGGCAGGATGAGGAAGCCGGCGAGCACGGCGCGCAGCGCCGGGTCAGCCGCCGCGAGATTGACCAGATGGGCGTTGCAGAAGGCCAGGTGCAGATGCTGCCGCTCGGCGAAGGCACGGCCGATCCGGTCCAGGGCGGCCTGGCGCGACAGGCCGGCGACTGCGATGCCGGCGATATCGCGCGGCGGCATGTCGCCCGCCGGCGCGAGGCCGGCCGGCTGCTGTCGCTCGTCGAGAGATAGAAGCGTCATGTCCCGACCAGCCGCTGACGGCACCGCAGATATCTGCATGCGGGGATGTGTTGGTGGAATCGACAGACCGGTCAAGCGGATACCCCCAGCAGAGTTAAAGCGGCGATCGACGCGAATCTGTCCCTGCCTGCTGTTCCGAAACGGGACGGTGGCGGGCCGCCATCGCCGCTTCGGAGCCGGAACAGCCTCGAATCGACCGGGTTCCAGCAAGATTTCGGCCCAGGCCGTCCGGCACCCGGTTTGCGACCACGGCGCAGAACGCGGCCGAGGAGCGGGCATCTGTCCCGATCCGAGCCGCTTCGCCGGAGAAGCGCCGAGATGATGACCGTCAACGATGTGAGCTACGAGGGCGCGACCATCGCCGATCGCCGCGCAAATGCGCTGCGGCACTGGATCGGCCTGATCACCGCGCTGGTCGATGCCATCGCCGTGCTGGCCATCGTGAGCGGCACCTCCCTGGCCTATCACGCGCTGGTCTACGACCATCTCGGCAACGACAAGATCACGGTCGAGCTCGCCTCGATGATCAGCGCGATCTTCGTCTTCACCAATCTGATGCGCGGCCGCTACCGGCTGGAGAACTATCTGTCGATCAAGGGGCAGATCGCCTCGGCCTTCACGGTCTGGAACCTGACCATGATCGCCTTCGTGGCGGTCGTCTTCATGGCGAAGATCAACGAGCACTATTCGCGCGTCGTCGTCGCCGTGACCTATCTCGCGGGGGCGCCGCTGATCGCGCTGGCGCGCTCGGTGGTGGTGCGCACCATCTCGATGGCCTCCAAGACCGGCCGGATCACCTCCGAGCGCGTCTTCCTGATCGGCGGGGAGAGCGAGGTGATGTCCTTCGTCGCGCGGCACCAGCCCTGGAATCTCGGCTTCGTCATCGCCGATGTCGCCTTTCTGCGCAGCAATGACGCGCGCCGCATCAACGACCCGCAGGCGGCGCTCGCGGCCGATCTCGCCACCGCCTCCGCGCGGGCCCGCGACCTCAAGCCCGACGCGGTATTCATCGCACTGCCCTGGTCCGACCAGGAGACCATCGACGCCTGCGTCGATGCCTTCATGAACCTGCCGGTGGCGATCCATCTGACGCCCGAGCGGATCATGGACCGCTTCGACAATCCCCATATCGTGCAGATCGGCTCGCTGACCTCGCTGCGCCTGACGCGGCCGGCGCTCTCCTTCGCGCAGATCCTGCTGAAGCGCGTCTTCGACGTGGTCGCCGCGACCGCGATCCTGGTGGTGAGCCTGCCGTTGCTCGCGCTGATCGCGGCGGCGATCAAGCTCGACTCGGAAGGGCCGGTGCTGTTCCTGCAGCGACGCTACGGCTTCAACCAGCAGCCGTTCCGGATCGTGAAGTTCCGCACGATGACCACCCGCGACGATGGCGATATCGTGCGCCAGGCGACCCGGAACGATCCGCGCATCACCCGGATCGGGCGGATGCTGCGCCGCTACAATCTCGACGAGCTGCCGCAGCTGCTCAACGTCATCGCCGGGCAGATGTCGCTGGTCGGGCCGCGCCCGCATGCGCTCGCCCATGACCACGAGTTCCAGCGCAAGATCGCGCGCTATGCCAGGCGCCACAACGTCAAGCCGGGGATCACCGGCTGGGCGCAGGTCAACGGCCTGCGCGGCGAGACCGACACCGACGAGAAGATGGCCCGCCGCATCGCCTTCGACCACTGGTATATCGACAACTGGTCCTTCTTGCTCGACCTCGCGATCCTGCTGCGGACCGTGTTCAGCCCCAAAGCCTTCCGCAACGCCGGCTGACGCGCACGCAACCCTCCCCGGCCGCGATGACGCCTTCGCGCGGAGCAGCTTTGCGCTAAGCTCCGCGCCGACTTCCAGGGAGGGGCATCGTCTTGATGAATCAAATCGATCTGAACGGCCGCGTCGCCATCGTGACCGGCGGGGCGCAGGGCATCGGCCGGGCCGTGGCGGAGCGGATGGCGGCCAGCGGCGCCAAGGTCGCGATCTGGGATCTCGACGGCAAGCTCGCCAATGAAGCGGCTGCCGCGATCGGCGGGGCGGCGAGCGGCCATGCGATCGACGCGACCGATCCCAAGGCGGTGAACGCGGCCGCGGCGGAGCTCGAGCAGCGCCATGGCAGGGTCGACATCCTGGTGACCAGCGCCGGCATCGCCGGCCCCAATCTCAAGACCTGGGAGTACCCGCTCGAGGAATGGGCCAAGATCATGCGGCTCAATGTCGACGGGACGCTGCATTGCTGCCAGGCCGTCATACCCGGCATGATCAAGCGCAATTACGGTCGCCTCGTCCTGGTCGCCTCGATCGCCGGCAAGGAGGGCAATCCGAACGCCTCGGCCTATTCGGCCTCGAAAGCTGCGGTGATCGCGCTGACCAAATCGCTCGGCAAGGAGCTGGCGGACAAGGATATCGCGGTCAACTGCATCACGCCGGCGGCCGCCCGCACCCGGATCTTCGACCAGATGAGCGAGGAGCATATCGGCTATATGCTGGCGAAGATTCCGCGCGGCCGTTTCCTGCTGCCGGAGGAGGTCGCCGCCATGGTCGCCTTCCTCGCCTCGTTCGAGAACAGCTTTACCACCGGAGCCGTGTTCGACCTGTCGGGCGGGCGCGCGACCTATTGAGGTCCGCCGGCCGGGCGGGCGCCACGCCGGCTTCCCCCCGCACCGCGATCGGCTATAACCGGCTCGCCGTCGCCGCGCGTGGCGGCGAGCGCGCCGAGGCCTCGCCATGACCCCTGCTTTGCCTTCTCCCGCCGTGCTCGGCGCCCGCGCCTTCGCGGCGCTCGCCGGCCTCAACCGCTTCAGCGACGAGGCGGGCAAGCTGACCCGGCTCTATCTGTCGCCGGCGCATCGGCAGGCGGCGGAATACACCCGCAGCGCGATGGAAGTCGCCGGGCTGAGCGCCTTCATCGATGCAGCCGGCTCCGTCCAGGGCCGGCGCGAGGGCGCCAGGCCGGGATTGCCGGCGGTGATGATCGGCTCGCATATCGACACCGTCAGGGATGGCGGACGCTTTGACGGCAATCTCGGGGTCGTCGCCGGCATCCTGGCCGTGCAGGCGATCCGCGATGCCGGCATCGTGCTGCCCTTCGCGCTGGAAGTCGTCGCCTTCGGCGACGAGGAGACTGTGCGCTTCCCGACCTCGCTGTCGACCTCGTCGGCATTGGTCGGCCATTACGATCAGGCCTGGCTCGACGGGCGCGATGCCGACGGCATCATGCTGCGCGACGCGCTGCTCGCCTTCGGCGGCGACCCCGCCGGCATTCCGGCGCTCGCCCGCAGGCCCGGCTCGGTCAAGGCCTATCTCGAGGTGCATATCGAGCAGGGGCCGGTGCTCGAGGCCGAGAACGAGGCGGTCGGCATCGTCACCACCATCAATGCGCAGAGCCGGGCGCGCGTGCGCGTCAGCGGCGAGGCGGGGCATGCCGGCACGGTGCCGATGCGCCTGCGCAAGGACGCGCTCGCCGCCGCCGCCGAGATGGCGCTGGCGCTGGAGGAGATCGCCGGCGGCCACGACCAGGCGGTCGGCACGGTCGGCGTGTTCCGGCCGGACCCGGGCGCCGCTAATGTCGTGCCCGGCGCTGTCGATTTCACCATCGATTTCCGCGCCCCGCTGGCCCAGACCGTGGCCGAGATGGACCGCGCCATCCAGGAGCGCTTCGGCGCAATCGCCGCCCGGCGCGGGGTCGGCCTGTCGATCGTGCCCTACTCGCGCGAGGACGCGGCGCCGATGGCCGCCGAGCTGCAGGAGGCGCTGGCTGCCGGCATCGCCCGCACCGGCTCGAACCTGTCGGCGCGGCGCCTGCCCTCCGGCGCCGGGCATGATGCGATGGTGATGGCTCGGCTCTGCCCCTCGGCGATGCTGTTCGTGCGCTGCGAGAAGGGCATCAGCCATTCGCCGCTGGAAAACATGACCGAGCTCGACGCCGGAATCGCCATTCGCGTGCTGATCGAGACTGTGCTGGAGCTGGCCCGGCGCGAGGGCTGACAGGGTGTCACGCGCGGGCAGGGCGGCGCATTCCGTCCTGCCGCGGCGCCGGCTTGCGGACGAGATGCGCAGCCGCGAGCGCCAGCCCCAGAAGCGCGACCCAATGGCCCGGGCGCATCGCCGTCCAGTCCTGATAGACGAGAATGTCGGCATTGGCCTGGAAGATCAGCCAGGCCGAGGCGCCCGTGGTGAGCGCATACCAGGCCGTCTCGCCCAGGGCGGTGGCGAGCCCGGTGCCGAGCGCCGTCAGCGCCAGCGAGCCGGGGCTGAACGGAATGCGCAAGCGCAGCAGGCCGCGATAGGCCATCAGCAATGCGAAGATGCCGCCGAGCAGCACCGGTTGGGTGACGTCGATCTTCGCCTGCAGGGCGAAATGGAACAGGCCGAGCATCGCGATCAGGTAGACGAGCTTGTGCAGGCGCTGCCAGTTCGAGCCGAGCCGTCGGATCATGCGATCGATCGAGGTCACGCCGAGCACGACGAGGCCGATCAGCGCGGTGATGCCGACGACGAGATAGAAGCGCTTGACGATCTCGGAGAGGATCAGCCCCCAGTCGAAGGCGAGGTCGATGCAATAGAGCGCGAGATGGCCGAGCGCATAGGCGAGCGCGCCGAGCCCCAGCATGCGCCGGATGCCGATCAGCCTGTTCCAGTCGAGGATGCGGCGCAGCGGCGTCACCGCCAGCGTCGCCACCAGGATGCGCAGCGACCAGGTGCCGGTGTCGTGCACCGCCTGCGTCCAGGGCTTGGAGCCGAGCTCGTGCATGAAGGCCTGCCAGGCGAGATAGAGCGCCGGCAGGCAGAGCAGCGCGAAGCAGAGCGCGCGCAGGCCGGAAAACCGGCCCTGCCGGTCGTTCCAGGGATAGATGGTGCCGATTGCGTGCGCTGCCATCGATCCTCTCTTGCTGGCCTGTCCCGCTATCGAATACGCAAAAGCGCTCGCGGAGGTTACCTATGCCGACGCACAAGCGCGTGAACGATCGGGGGAACAAGGTGGCGTCGTCATATCGCACGGTGGTCTTCGATGTCGGCAATGTGCTGCTGCGCTGGGACCCTTTCCATCTTTATCGCTCCCTCATTCCGGACGATCAGAAGCGCGGCTGGTTCCTGCAGAATGTCTGCACGGCAGCCTGGAACCTGGAGCAGGATCGTGGCCGGCCCTGGGCCGATGCGGTGGCGCTGCTGGTCAAGGCTCATCCGGAATGGGAGGCCGAAATCAGGGCTTTCGACGAGCGCTGGCACGAGACCGTGCCGGGCGTGATCGAGGACAGCGTCGCTGTGCTGGAGGAGCTCAAGCGCAAGGGCGAGAGGGTCTACGCGATCACCAATTTCTCGCGCGAGAAATGGGCCGAGTGCCTGATCCGCTTCCCCTTCCTGCAGAGCTTCGACGGCGTCATCGTCTCGGCGCATGAGCAGCTGCTGAAACCGGATCCGGGGATCTACCGGATCCTGTTCGAGCGCTATGGGCTGGCTCCGCAGGACTGCATCTTCGTCGACGACAGCGAGAAGAACATCATCGCCGCCCGCGCCGCCGGGATGCAGGGGCTGCATTTCGCGGAGCCGGTCGATCTGCGGGCCGAATTGCGCAGCCTCGGGGCCAATCTCTGAGGGTTCACCGCCCGGCCGTCACCGTAGTCACGGCCGGGACGGGATCACCAGTAGTAGCGCGGACCCCAGTAATAGGGCCGGTAATACGGCCAGGGCCGGCGATAATAGCGCGGCCGGTAGTAATAGCGGGGCCGGTAGTAATAACGCGGACCCCAATAGCGCCTGCGCCAATAGCGCCGGCGGGGTCCGTAATAATAATACTGGGCGTATTCCGCCTGGGTCTCGTCGAGCTTGTCCGGATCGATGGCCGCGGCGGCGTCGCTGGGGCGCCGGTCGGCCGGCGGAGCGGTTTGCGGCTTGGCGAAGGCTCCCGCCGCTCCGAAGCTCGCCAAGGTCAGGCCGCCGATCAGGCTCGTGAGAAATGAGCGTCTGTCCACGATGCTGTCCTCCCTGCTAAGGGCCGGATATCAACGCGGACGGCGCACCCCGGGTTCCCTGGAGCATAAACGTCATTGCGAGCGCAGCGAAGCAATCCAGGGGAAGGTAGAGCTCTGCCGCCTCTGGATTGCTTCGCTTTCGCTCGCAATGACGATAGGTCAGCTATCCATCTTGAGCGCGGCGATGAAGGCTTCCTGCGGGATCTCGACCTTGCCGAACTGCCGCATCTTCTTCTTGCCTTCCTTCTGCTTCTCCAGAAGCTTGCGCTTGCGGGTGGCGTCGCCGCCATAGCATTTGGCGGTGACGTCCTTGCGAAGCGCCCGGATCGTCTCGCGGGCGATGATCTTGCCGCCGATCGCCGCCTGCACCGGGATCTGGAACATGTGCGGCGGGATCAGGTCCTTGAGCTTCTCGCACATCGCCCGGCCGCGCGAATCGGCGCGCGAGCGGTGGACCAGCATGGAGAGCGCGTCGACGGGCTCGGCATTGACCAAGATCGACATCCGCACCAGGTCGCCCTCGCGGTAGTCGGTGATCTGGTAGTCGAAGGAGGCGTAGCCCTTCGAGATCGACTTCAGCCGGTCGTAGAAGTCGAACACCACCTCGTTGAGCGGCAGGTCGTAGACCACCTTGGCGCGGGAGCCGACATAGCCGAGATCGATCTGCAGGCCGCGCCGGTCCTGGCAGAGCTTCAGCACCGAGCCGAGATACTCGTCCGGGGTGAAGATGGTGGCGCGGATCCAGGGCTCCTCGATCAGCTCGATCTTCATCACATCCGGCATGTCGGCCGGGTTGTGCAGTTCGAGCGTCGAGCCGTCGCGCAGCTTGAGATGGTAGACGACCGAGGGCGCGGTCGAGATCAGGTTGAGGTTGAACTCGCGCTCGAGCCGCTCCTGGATGATCTCCAGATGCAGCAGGCCGAGGAAGCCGCAGCGGAAGCCGAAGCCGAGCGCCGCCGAGGTCTCCATCTCGTAGCTGAAGCTGGCATCGTTGAGGCGCAGCTTGGCCATGGCGCCGCGCAGCAACTCGAAATCGGCGGCGTCGACCGGGAAGATGCCGCAGAACACCACCGGCTGCACCGGCTTGAAGCCCGGCAGCGGCTCGGCGATCGGCTTGCGGTCGTCGGTGATGGTATCGCCGACCGCGGTGTCGGCGACCTCCTTGATCGAGGCGGTGAAGAAGCCGACCTCGCCGGGGCCGAGCTGCTTGACCTCCAGCATCTTCGGCTTGAACACGCCGACGCGGTCGACGCCATAGGAGGCGTTGGCCCGCATCATCTTGATGGTCATGCCCTTCTTGAGCACGCCGTCGATGATGCGCACCAGCACGACGACGCCGAGATAGGCGTCATACCAGGAATCGACCAGCATCGCCTTCAGCGAGGCGTCCGGATCGCCCTTCGGGGCGGGCAGCTTCTCGACGATCGCCTCGAGCACGCCCTCGATGTTGAGGCCGGTCTTGGCCGAGATCGGCACCGCCTCGGAGGCGTCAAGGCCGATCACATCCTCGATCTGCTGCTTGATCCGCTCGGGATCGGCGGCCGGCAGGTCGATCTTGTTGAGGACGGTGACGATCTCGTGGTTGGCGTCGAGCGCCTGGTAGACATTGGCGAGCGTCTGCGCCTCGACGCCCTGCGAGGCGTCGACCACCAGCAGCGAGCCCTCGCAGGCCGCCAGCGAGCGCGAGACCTCATAGGCGAAGTCGACATGGCCGGGCGTGTCCATCAGGTTCAGGATGTAGTCCCGGCCGTTCTTCGCCTTGTAGTCGAGCCGGACGGTCTGCGCCTTGATGGTGATGCCGCGCTCCTTCTCGATGTCCATCGAGTCGAGGATCTGCTCGCTCATGTCGCGCGCGGCGACGGTGCCGGTCTGCTGGATCAGCCGGTCGGCGAGGGTCGACTTGCCGTGGTCGATATGGGCCACGATCGAGAAGTTGCGGATATTGTCGAAATCACGGGTGCTCATGCGCGCGCCATAGCAGCGCACGCGGATAACGCCAAGGGTTGCAACGTCTCCACTATAGTGGAATCGATCTTGCATAGTGGAAGCGCAGGCATTTTCTCAGCGTGGAGCAGCGGCATGGCGAGCATCGAGCAGGTCGACGGGGCGGGGGCGGAGGCGGCGATTCCGGCGCTGACCGCGATCCTCGCCGATGCGGTGGCGAACGGCGCCTCGGTCGGGTTCATGGCCTGGAACGGCCCCGCCGATTACGAGCGCTTCTGGCAGGGCGTCGCGGCGGATGTCGCGGCCGGGCGCGTGCTGCTGTTCGTGGCGCGCGAGGCAGACGGCATCGTCGGCACGGCGCAGCTGCAGCTCGTCGCCAAGCCGAACCAGCCCCACCGGGCCGAGATCGCCAAGGTGCTGGTGCATTCGCAGGCGCGCCGACGCGGCCTCGGCGAGGCGCTGATGCGCGCCGCCGAGGCGGCGGCACGCGCGCACGGACGGGACCTCCTGGTGCTCGACACCGACGAGGCGAGTCCGGCGCGGCGGCTCTACAACCGGCTGGGCTGGACCGAGATCGGCACCATCCCGCGCTATGCGCTGATGCCGGACGGCGCCGATTGCGGCGCGACCTTCTTCTACAAGTCGCTGCGCTAATCGAGCTCCGCATCGGGCGACAACGCCCCGATGATCCGTCGCAGCGCCGCGATCAGCGCCTCGCTCTCCTCGTCGACGAAGCCGGCGAGCGCGCGCGCGTTGACGCTCCTGGCCGCGGCCAAAGCAGGCTGTTCCAGCTGGCGTGCGGCGGCGGTGAGATGAATGCGGCGCGCCCGGCCGTCAACGGGGTCGGGCCGGCGCTCGATCAGCCCATCGCGCTCCATCCGGGCGAGCGTCGCGGCCAGCGTTGCCTGCTCGACATCAAGGCGGCCGACGAGGTCCTTCTGCGCCAGCCCTTCCTCGCGCCAGAGCTCGAGCAGCACCATGAACTGCCCCGGAGCGATGCCCAATGGTCGAACCGCTTCGGCCAGCTCGCGCGCGAAGAGGCGTGCGACATGGTTCACCAGATAGCCTGCGGAGCCGGATTTGAAGCTGGACATGCTCGGATCGCTCGATCGGGCTTGCGAATAGATAGCATGCTATGCAATATTACATAGCATGCTATTCATGAGGGGGCGGTCATGACAGTTGACACGGGAAAGGTGGCGCCGCCACGGTACGGAACCATCAGCCTGGGGATGGCGGCGGTGCTTCCCGCGACGCTTTTCGCCGGTGCTGCCATCTACATCCTCGCGGCCGAGCAGCCGCCCGCCTGGCGCTCGCCGATGGCGCCATGCTGCAGCATTGGCAGGAAAGCTTTCCGCGGGCGGCGAGGATGCAGGCCGGTCTCGCGGTCCTGGGCAGTGTCATCGGGGCTGTCGCCTTCTGGCGAACGCGACAGCCGCTGTTCCTGATCGGCGCAGCCTTGATGCTCGCCAACCTGCCGTTCACCTTCGTCGCGATCGGCCCGATCAACACGGAGCTGCTCGGGCTGACCGGCGAGCAGGCTGGGGCCGCCAGCCGCGCCTTGATCGAGCGCTGGGGCGGGCTGCATGCGGTCCGGGCCGGGCTCGCGCTGCTGGCGACGGCGGCGCTGTGGGCGGGACTCGTGCGCGCGGGGGATCGGCCGCCTCACTCCGCCTTGCGGAAATAGGGCTCGACCTCGCCCTTCAGCTTGACCGTCATCGGGTTGCCGTGGCGGTCCTTGGCGTTGCCGGCGGTGAGGCGGACCCAGCCCTCGCTGACGCAATATTCCTCGACATTGTTCTTCTCGACGCCCTTGAAGCGGACGCCGATATCCTTGGCCAGCAGCTCCTCATTGTAGAAGGGGCTGTTCGGATTGACCGAGAGCCGGTCGGGAAGGGTGTCGCTCATGCTGATGCTCGTCGCTGTTCGTCTCGTTCGCGACGACAGGTAGCAGCACCGGGCGGCCGCCTCAACGCTCGGCGAAGGCCTTCTCGATGACGTAGTCGCCGGGCTCGCCGTGATTGCCCTCCTCGAGGCCGCGCTCGTCGAAGATCCGCTTGAGGTCGACCAGCATCTGCGGGCTGCCGCAGAGCATGAAACGGTCGCCCTGCGGATCGAAGGGGCCCATGTCGAGATCGCTGAACAGCTGGCCGGAGACCAGCAGGTCGGTGATGCGGCCACGGTTGCGGAAGGGTTCGCGGGTCACGGTCGGGTAATAGATCAGCTGCTCGCGGATCATCTCGCCCAGAAACTCGTCCTGCGGCAGCTCGCTCTGGATGCGCTCGCCATAGGCCAGCTCGGCCACCTGGCGGCAGCCATGCACGAGGATCACCTTCTCGTAGCGCTCATAGGTCTCCGGATCGCGGATCAGCGACAGGAAGGGCGCGAGCCCGGTGCCGGTGCCGAGCAGGAAGAGACGCTTGCCGCCTTTCAGATTGTCGATGACCAGCGTGCCGGTCGCCTTCTTGCCGATGATGATCGGGTCGCCGACCTGGAGATTCTGCAGGCGCGAGGTCAGCGGGCCGTCCGGCACCTTGATCGAGAAGAACTCGAGGTTCTCGTCATAGTTGGTGCTGACCACGCTGTAGGCGCGCAGCAGCGGCTTCTCGCCGACCTTGATCCCGATCATCGTGAACTGGCCGTTCTTGAAGCGGAAGCTCTGGTCGCGCGTCGTGGTGAAGCTGAACAGCGTGTCGGTCCAGTGATGCACCGACAGCACGCGCTCCTCGTAGAAGTTGCTCATCTCGGCGGTCCTTGAAGAAAGCTCGGCGAAGGAGGGATGAACGGGCCCGGCGTGCGCTTATCAGATCGCAGGCCGTTCGGAAAGGAGGTCCAGCTTGTCCGGTATTCCCTTCCAATCATCGGCATCGGCCGGCGGCTCGCCCTTCTGCGTGATATTCGGCCAGAGCGGCGCCAGCCGCGCATTCAGCGCCAGCCAGGGCTCGGCGCCGTCGGCGCCATCGGCGACGATCGCCTCGGCGGGGCATTCCGGCTCGCAGACGCCGCAATCGATGCATTCGTCGGGATGGATGACGAGCATGTTCTCGCCCTCGTAGAAGCAGTCGACCGGGCAGACCTCGACGCAATCCATGTATTTGCAGCGGATGCAGGCGCTGGTGACGGCGTAAGGCATGCGGGATCCTCGGCGCTCGAGCATCGGACCCGATGCTCAGACACAAAGTGAGATCACCGTTATCGCGCCCGTTCGGGCGCGCGGCGATCTTGACAGCCAGGAAGGCGCGGGGCAGAAATTCATTCGTATACAAACGATATGCCGCCGGTGCCCGTGCTTGTCAACCGGGCTGTTTGCGGCAAGATCGGCAGTATCGAAAGGGCGGATGATGGCTGAGCAGCAGAGCGCGGGCGTGAGCGCCACCCACAAGCTGGTGGTGAAGAATATCGGGCTGATGCTCAGCGGCGACATCGAGCGGCCGATTCTGGAAGCCGATACGCTGGTGGCGATCGGCGGCCGGATCGCGGCGGTCGGCCGCTTCAAGGACCTCGACACCGACCAGGCCGACACGGTGATCGACGCGCAGGGCACGGTGCTGGCGCCGGGGCTGATCGACAGCCATGTCCATCCGGTCGCCGGCGACTGGACGCCGCGCCAGAACCAGCTCGGCTGGATCGATTCGACCATGCATGGCGGCGTCACCACGATGATCTCGGCCGGCGAGGTGCATACGCCCGGCCGGCCGAAGGACGTGGTCGGGCTGAAGGCGATGGCGATCTATGCGCAGCGCGCCTTCACGGCCTTCCGCCCCGGCGGGGTCAAGGTCCATGCCGGCGCGCCGGTGATCGAGCCCGGCATGGTCGAGCAGGATTTCAAGGACCTGGCCGATGCCGGGGTGAAGCTGCTCGGCGAGGTCGGGCTCGGCGGCGTCAAGGACGGGGCGCGGGCCAAGCAGATGGTGGCCTGGGCGCGCAAATACGGCATCCAGTCGACGATCCACACCGGCGGTCCCTCGATCCCGGGCTCGGGGCTGATCGGCGCCGATGTCGTGCTCGAGGCCGACACCGACGTGGTCGGCCATATCAATGGCGGGCACACCGCCCTGCCCGACGCGGAGATCCGCTGCATCTGCGAGGGCTGCAAGCGCGGGCTCGAGCTGGTCCACAACGGCAACGAGCGGGCGGCGCTCTACACGCTGCGGGTAGCGCGCGAGATGGGCGAGCTCAACCGCGTCATCCTCGGCACGGACGGTCCGGCCGGCTCCGGCGTGCAGCCGCTCGGCATCGTGCGGATGGTCTCGATGCTGTCCGCGCTCGGCGACGTGCCGGCCGAAATCGCCTTCTGCTTCGCCACCGGCAACACCGCCCGGATGCGCAGCCTGGATTGCGGGCTGATCGAGGTCGGGCGCGCCGCCGATTTCGTGTTCATGGACAAGGCCCAGCACTCGGCGGGCACGACGTTCCTGAACTCGATCCAGCTCGGCGACCTGCCGGGCATCGGCATGGTGGTGATCGACGGCATCGTGCGCAGCGGCATCAGCCGCAACACGCCGCCGGCCGAGAAGATTCCCTCAGTGCAGCACTGAAGGCGACCGGCTCAGTTCTTCTCCGGCTCGCGATACTGCTCGTCCTGCCGGCCGAACTCGCTGGCGAGGCGGCCGAGCGCGACCTCGGCATGGTAGAGCCCGATGGTCCAGGAGCGCGTCTCCAGGCCGAGCTTGACCCCGCGCAGCGGCGCTGCCGCCAGCAGAGCGAGGCTCTTGGCCAGCACGGCGAGGCGCCCGCCCCGGCCCGGCTTCAGGCGGCGCTCGATGCGGGCCGAGATCGCGCCGTTGCGGTGGCCGCGGGCGCGGATCCAGCTGCGCTCGGTGCGCCGGGCCGGCATGGTCTCGCGCTGCGCCGCCTCCTGCACCCACCAGAAGCGGAAGCCGGCTGCTTGCGCGCGGCGGAAGAAATCGCTGTCGCCGCCGCCGGTGAAGTCGAAGCTCTCGTCCAGGAAGGGATAGCCGAGCCGCTCCAGCACCTCGCGGCGGATCAGGTAGTTGGCGCTCGAATACAGCATCGGGATCGGCCCGGAGCGATGGTAATGCGAGCGGAAGATCGGATGGGCGCCGAGCCAGGCCCGCCGCGGATCCTCGAAGCGCGGCGTCACCGAGCCGCCGAACAGCTCGGCCGGCGCCGTCTCGGCGGCGCGCAGCAAGGCGGCGAGCCAGCCCGGCTCGGCCTCCTCGTCATCGTCGATGCCGGCGATCTGCCGCAGCGCCGGCAAGCGGGTCAGCGCGCAGCGCCAGGCGGCGTTGTAGGCCTTGCAGTTGCCCTGGCGCGGCTCGACGATCACCAGCCCTTCGAACAACCCCTGCGCGAACAGCTCGCAGGCGCGCGCCGCGCCCTCGCGCTGCGCGCCCTCGTTCTCGACGACGATCACCGCGAAGGGGCCGGCGCCCTGCTGGCTCGCCAGCGAGCGCAGGGTCCGCTCCAGCATCTCCGGCCGGCGGAAGGTCGGCACGCAGACCACGGTCTCGAAAGCCGCTAGCAGCTCCGGCGCGGTCTGCGCCAGGATTTCGAAGCTCTCCGGGCCGTCGAAGCCCGGAATCGCGGGGCGATCCACCATCAACTCATCCTGCGGCGCCGGAACGGCCCCGATCGCTAGAGCCCGTTCCGATCAGCTTGCAACGCAAGCTGATCGGACAAAACGGTCTCTATCTAAAAGTGAGAGACGGATCACCGATCAGATTGATTCAATCTGATCGGATCCGGCTCTAGAGCTGAAGCCATCGGCGATTCGCTTTAAAGTTCCGTATGCGACTATCGCGATAGAGATGTCGCATCGCCGCCCGCCAGCCCAGGACCTCGCCCGTGCGCCTCGCCTTCCTCACCGCGCTGGTTCCCGTCGCCAGGCCCGATACCGGCTTCGAGATCGCCAATGCCGCGATCCTTTCGGCGCTCCGCGAGGCCGGCCACGAGGTCACCGCCTTCGGCTTCGTCAGGCTGGGCGAGGTGCCGGCGGAGCCGGGCCGGGCCGTGGTCATCGACGAGATCGAGATCGAGAACGCCGCCGCGCCGAAGAGCCTGCAGCTGCGCTGGCTGGCGGCGGCGCTGCGCGCGGGGCTGCCGGTCGCCTGCGCCAAGCTGAAGCTGGCCGGCGGCGAGCGTCTGGTCCAGGCAGTGCGGGCGCATGGGCCGTTCGACGCGCTGGTGCTGAACTCGGTGATGCTGCCGGGCGCCTTTCCCGAGCTGGCGCGGCTCGGCCCCTGCGTGCTGGTCGAGCACAATATCGAGCATGTCTCGGCCCGGCAGAACGCCGCCAATGCCGGCAACCCGCTGCTGCGGGCGCTCTATGCGCGCGAGGCCCGGCTGCTCGAAGGCATCGAGCGGCGGCTCTGGCGCGAGGCCGGATTCATCTGGACGCTGGCGCAGGAGGATCGCGCCGCGCTCGGCGAGGCATATGCGGAAAAATCGGCGGTGCTGCCGCTGATCTCCGGGGAGGATCCGCCGCCGGCCGAGGCATCCCCCGTCACGCCGGCCTATGATGTCGGGATGATCGGCACCTGGACCTGGCTGCCGAACTATGCCGGGCTGGCCTGGTTCCTGGAGGAGGTGGCGCCGCTGCTGCCGCCGGAGCTGAGCGTCGCGGTCGCCGGTCGCCTGCCGTCCGGAATGCCGAAGCCGCCGGCCAGCGTCAGCCTGGTCGGGCGGGTGCCTGATGCGCGCGCCTTCCTGCTCTCCTGCCGGGTGCTGGCGCTGTCGAGCCGGGCCGGCACCGGTGTGCAGCTGAAGACGATCGAGGCGATGCAGCTCGGCGCGCCGGCCGTGGCGACGCCGCTGTCGCTGCGCGGCTTCAGCGAGGTGCCGGCGAATTTCCGCCTGGCCAGCGAGCCCGCCGCCTTCGCCAAGGCGCTGACCGAGATGGTCGAGGCCTCGCGCGCCGGCGCCGACCTGCGCCTCGACGGCGCCGCCTTTATGGCTCGCCAGCGCGCCGCGCTGGCGCGGGTGCTGGAGGAGGGGCTGGCGGCGGCTATCCGCCGGGCTTCCTAGGCACCCCGCCGACCAGGCCGAAGAGCGGGCCGGCGCCGATCATCACCAGGAAGACGCGGATGATGTGGTGGCCGGCGACGAAGGCGACCTCGGTGTGCAGCGCCAGCGCGATCAGGCTCATCTCGGCGAGGCCGCCGGGCGAATAGGCGAGGATCAGCGGCACCGGGCTGTAGGCCGAGACATGGGCGACGGCGAAGGCGAAGACCAGGGTCAGCGCCACCAGGATCAGCGTCGAGCCGACCGAGATCAGCAGGATGCGCAGGATCGCCCGCGGCGGGGTGCCGACGAAGCGGCAGCCGATGGTGACGCCGAGGATCAGCTGCGCCAGGTTGACGATCTCATAGGGCGGCACGGAATCGCTCAGGCCCGCGAGATGGATCGCCGCCGAGACCAGCATCGGCCCGAGCAGCTGCTTGGCCGGCAGGCGCAGCGCATGGGCCAGCATCACCCCGGCGACGGCGCTCGCCACCAGCCAGAACCAGCCCAGCGCCGAGGTCTCGACCATCGAGGGGCCCTGGTTGCGGTTGATGCCGAGCGAGACCCCTTCCAGCCATTGCACGATGAAGGGCAGCGTCATCACCACCAGCAGGATGCGGGCGGAGTGGATCAGCGCGATGGTGCGGGCATCGCCGCCCTTCTCCTCGCCGGTGATCACCATCTCGACCAGCCCGCCCGGCATGCCGGAGAAGAAGGCGGTGACCGGGTCATAACCGGCGACGCGGCGGAAATAGGTGACGCAGCACAGGCCGCAGGCGACCATGAACAGCACCAGCCCGGCGAGCGTCGGCAGCCAGCCCGGCAATTGCGCGACGATCTCCGGCTTGAAGCCGGAGCCGAGCATGACGCCGATCACCGCCGACATCGGCGGGCGGATCACCGGCGGCGCGGCGACCGGCGTGCGCGCGATCGCCGCGGCGGTGCAGAACACCATCGAGCCGAGCATCCAGGGCAGCGGCAGCCGGGCATAGGCGAAGAGCCAGCCGCCGCAGATGCCGAGCGCCAGGGCGAGTGCGAAACGCCGCCAGGGGAAGCGCCGCGGCGACAGATCGCGCACGCCGTTGACAGCATCCCTCAGCAGATCCCGCATCGTCCCGTCATTCCCATGCGAGCGCATGCGATCAGGCCGCGCCCCGGGTCGCTATACGCCATCCGCATGGCGGTGGCTGGGCTTTGTGCGAATGACGCCCCTGCCCCTGCGGCGGGTCGGTGGCGGAGCTGGCGGCAACCCTGCCATGTCCGCGAGCCCCTGCCGCGCGGCGGTCGAATCGGCGACAGTCGCGGTGCAGGGGTCTGGTCGCCGGGGCAGCGATGAGCGAAGAGCGCCTTTCGGAAGCGATCAGCCGTGGCGGCGACGATGCCGCGCTCGCCGAGCCCGCCCCGGCCGACGAGGACCCCAGCCCTCCCGAACAGCCGCCCGAGGCGCCCTCCCCGCAAGCGCCGCAGCCGCGCCGCGGCTGGCTCGCCGCGCGCCGCTCGCGCAGCGCGCTGTGGTGGCGCGGCGCCAGCCCCAATCTGCGCGGCACCGTCTACATGGTCGCGGCGCTGCTGGTCTATGCGGTGATGGTCGGGGCCTTCAAGCATCTCGGCACGGCGATCCCGCTGGTCGAGACGCTGATGATCCGCCAGATCATCATGAGCACGGTGATCATGGCCGCCTGCGGAAGCGCCCTGCCGCTGGCCCTGCGGACCGACCGCCCCGGCCTGCAGGTCTTTCGCGGGCTGATCACATTGGCCTCGATGCTGTGCGGCTTCAGCGCGCTGATCCATATCCCGCTGGCGCAGGCGACGGCGATCAGCTTCAGCCAGGTGCTGTTCGTCACCATCGCGGCCGTGCTGATCCTGAAGGAGCGCGTCGACCGGGCGCGCTGGATCGCGACCGGGTTCGGCTTCGTCGGGGTGCTGATCATGCTGAACCCGAGCGCGGACGGCACCAATCTGTGGGCGCTGATCGCGGTGGGCGGCGCGCTGTTCGGGGCCGGCATCACCATCAGCGTGCGCATGCTCGGCACCAGCGAGCGCACCGAGACGATCCTGATCTATCAGGGGCTGGTGCTGATGGTGGTGCTGGCCTGGCCGGCCTATGCGCTCTGGGTCTGGCCGACGGCGGAGCAATGGTTCTGGCTGGTGCTGCTCAGCCTGTTCGGCACCGCCGGGCAATGGCTGATCACCAAGGCCTATCAGGTCGGCGAGGCGGCGGCGCTGGCGCCGCTCGATTTCAGCCGCCTGCTGCTCGCCGCCTTCACCGGCTATGTCTTCTTCGCCGAGGTGCCGCGCCTGGCGACGCTGTTCGGCGCCGCCATCGTCATCGGCGCGACGCTCTACACCATGCGCCGCAATGCCCGCGGCCGGCCCGGCGCCGATCTCTCCTCGCCACCCTAGACGCCCCGAGAATCTTATGACGCATCACCAGCTCGACGCCTCGCTCGCCACCTGCCATTGGGGCTATTTCGACGCGGGCCTGAAGCCCGTCCTGGAGATCGAGAGCGGCGATCGGGTGACCATCCGCACCGTCACCGGCGGACCCAACCACCTGCCGGAGGGCAATGCGACGATCCCGCCGGAGATCCACGCGATCCATGAGCGGGCCGAGCGGATGGTGCCCGGCCATATCCTGACCGGGCCGATCGCGGTGAAGGGCGCCAGGCCCGGCCAGGTGCTGGAGGTGCGGATCGAGGCCGTCACGCCGCGCACCGATTTCGGCTACACGATGATCCGCCCGCTCGGCGGCACCCTGCCGGAGGAGTTCGACGAAATCACCTTCCGCTACATCCATCTCGACCGGGAGCGGAATATCGCCGTGCTGCCCTGGGGGATGGAGCTGCCGCTGGCGCCCTTTTTCGGGGTGATGGGCACGGCGCCGCCGCCGCATTGGGGCAGGCTGACCTCGCTGATCCCGCGCGCCTTCGGCGGCAATCTCGACAACAAGGAGCTGCGCCCCGGCGCGACGCTCTACCTGCCGGTCTTCGTCGAGGGGGCGCTGTTCTCCTGCGGCGACGGCCACGGGGCGCAGGGCGACGGCGAGGTCTGCATCACCGCGATCGAGACGGCGCTGGAGGGAACCTTCAGCTTCCATCTGCGCGAGGACCTGTCCTTCGCGATGCCGCGCGCCGAGACGCCGACGCACCACATCACCATGGGCATCGACGCCGATCTCGACATCTGCGCCAAGGACGCGCTGCGCGAGATGATCGCCCTGATCACCCAGCGCACGCCGCTGTCGCGAGAGGAAGCCTATATGCTGTGCAGCCTCGCCGCCGATCTGCGCGTCACCCAGACCGTCAACGGCAACAAGGGCATCCATTGCATGCTGCCGAAGAGCCTGGTCCCCTAGCCTCACCAGGACAGGCGCAGACCGGCCTTGCCGGCGAGGCGATAGGCGCGGCCGGGCTGCACCAGCGCCGCTGCGGCCTCGATCTCGCCATAGAGCGACAGCCCTTCCGCGGCGAGATCATAGGTGCCGCCGAGGCCGAACCCGCCCCAGAGCCTCGGCTCGCGGTTGCGCAGGCGCGCGCCGGCGACATCGACCGCGGTCTCGGCGAGAAAGGCGTAGTGAAGATTGGCGATGGCGTAGAAGGCGGCGCGCCTTGCGAGGCCGGAGGCGGTGGTCCAGCGCAGATCGCGCTGCAGCGCCAGACCGAGCCGGCCCTGCAGGCTGCGGTCGCTTCCGGCCGTGACCGGGGCGCCGTAGGGATCGACGAAGCGCCGCTGCCGCACGCCGGTCCAGGCGAGCTGCGCCTGCGGCACCAGCAGGAAATCCCCCAAAGCGACGCGCCGGCCGAGCTCGAGGCTGAGCGCCTGACCGTAGCCCGCGACGTCGCGGGCGAGGCGGCGGCCGAGCGTCTGCGAGCCGAGATCGGTCCTCAGCAGGCCGAGCCGCGCCTGGGCATCGGCATAGATGCCGCTCGCGCCGTACCAGGTCGCGGTCGCGCCGATGCCGTAGCCGGCCATGCGATTGCTGCCGCGCCCCCAAGGCGAGGCGATCTCCGCCAGGCTCTGCCCATAGAAGGCGCTGATGCCGGCCGTGAGCATGCCCGCCGGGCCGCTCCAGCCGGGCAGATCGGCGCCGATCTCGGCGCGCCAGTGCCGCTGCGAGGCATGGGCGCCGGTGGTGGAGCGGCCGCCGGCGGCGCGGCTGAAGGCAGCGTCGATGCGGCCCCAGGCGCCGCCCGGCTGCCAGACGCGGTTGCCGACGCGCTGCTGCAAGGTCGGCAGGCCCATGAAGCCGAGCGCCAGGCGCGGCATGGTCTCGTAGAGCGGCGCGCCTGGCTGCCAGATCGGCTGCGGGACGCGCCGGATGGCTCGGGGCGGAGCGGGCAGCCGGGGCGTCACCGGCGCGTTTGTCGGCCGGGATACAGGCTCCTGCGGCTCGGGTTCGGGCTCTGTCGGCTGCTCCGACACCGGCTCTGGCGGCCGCTCAGGCTCGGGCTGGGGCTGAGCCGTAACCGGCGGCAGTGGGAGGGGCGGGATCCGAACCGTGATCGGCGGCGGCGGAGGCGGGAAGGGCGCGGGCTCGGGCGGATCCGGAGCAAGCTCGGGGGGCTGCATCAAACTGGAGCGCAGATACCAGTCGCCATCCGCCGGGTTCGCGACGCCGTTCTTCTGCAGCGTATAGGAGTAGGCGCCGGCGATCAGCACCGGGGTGCCGTTGAGGCTGTAATCGGCGCGCAGCGTGAAGCGCGCATCCGAGGCGCCGTCGATGTCGACCACCTTGATGCCCTCGATGGTCGGCGCGCCCTGTCCGCCGGCGGGCAGGATATGCAGCGTGCCGGTGCCGCTCGCATTGCCGGTGATGCGGAGCCGGTCGGTGGGCGAGCTGTCGTCGCCGAGATGGGTGTCGAGCGAGACGGTGCCGCCGGCCCCAACATAGTCGCCGGCGATGATCATCCGGTCGCCGGCGGTGCCGTTCTGCAACTGCACCAGCCCCGCATTGAGGAAAGTGCCGGCGCCGTCGAAGCGCGTCGTCACCGGGCCGATGGCGCCGTCGGCCGCCGCGATGATCGTCGCGCCTTCGCGATTCTCGATCAGGTTGCCCAGGGTGTTGGCGCCGAGATCGTTGATGCCGCCGGCGGTGTTCCAGACTGCGCCGGAATGGTTGACCAGGGTTGTCGCCGCCCCGCCCAGCGTCACGGTGCCGAGCAGCAAGCCGCGCTGCTCGATCCTGACCTGCCCGCTCCCGCTCGTCGTGGCCTTCAGGGCGAGCGCATCGGAGGCTTGCGCGCTGTTGCGCAGCGTGCCGAGGATCGCGATGTCAATGTCCTGGGTGCTCGCGCCCGCGAGAACAGCGGCGGTGCCGCCCTCGACCAGGCCTGTGGCTGTGATCCGGGTTTCGCCGGTGCCGGCATTGGTGGACTGGATGCCGTAGGATGTGCCGCGCACATCCGCCGCCTCGATGACCAGAGCGCCCGCCGCCGCCTTGTTGTCGGCGAAGATGCCGCTGCCCTTGCTGGCGGTGACCTGGCCGCGCGTGGTGATCAGCGTCGCGCCGGTGCCGTGATTGTAGACGGATAGTCCCGCTTCCGCCCCGGTGATGTCCGTGGCTTCGACCGCGATGCTCGTCCCGGTCGTGGCGTTGCGCACAGCCATGCCGGTGCCGGTGGTGGCGGTGACGCCGCCGGTCGCCGTCACCTTGGTCGCGCCGGTGCCGAAATTGAGGGCGGTGATGCCGGTCCGCGTGCCCGTCACCTCGGCGGCGGCGACGGTGAGATCGCTGCCGAGCTTGTCGTTGTGGACGTAGAGCCCATGGCCGTTCGCGGCCCTTACCTGGCCGCTCGTCGTGACCGCGACGGCGCCGCGTCCGTAATTATAGGCGAAGAGGCCGGTGGTCGCCGCATCGATATCGGCAGCCGTGATCGACAAGCCGGTCGTGGATGCGCCGGCATAGCCGTAAATGCCGACATGGGTGGTGGCGGTGACGAGACCGCTCGCAGTGATCCTGGTGTCGCCCGAGCCATAATTGGCGGCGTAGAGGCCGAAATTGGCGCCGGTGGCGCTGTTGGCGGAGAGGGTCAGATCGGTACCGTTGTTGACGACATAGACCGCCTCGCGGCTCTGGCTGCCGACATGGCCGGTGGTGGTGACGCTGGTTGCGCCGGAGCCGTAATTCATGGCGTAGAGGCCCCAATAGGCCCCCGACAACGCGCCATTGCTGCGAATGGTCACCGAGCCGGGCGAGCCCGAGGCGTTGCCGGTGGCCATGACGCTGAGCGCGCTGCTATCGGCGCTGTCGAGCCCCGAGGCATTGGCGTCCTCATAGCCGATCGCGCCCTTGCCGCTGATCGCCAGCGCCTCGCCGGCCGGGGAGGCGACGCCGAAGCCCGGCTGCGTGGTCACCTGCGCCTTGTCGGCCGCGATCGCCAGCGGGGCGGTGTTGCTGCCCGAGCAGATGAAATTCGGCGCGGTGCCGGTGCAGGAGGCGAAGACCGGCGCCGGCGTCAGGCAAAATCCGGCGAGGAGGAAGACGGGGGCGCGGCAAGCGGTCGACATGCAACCCTAGGTGGTATCCATGGACAAGGGAGCGCGACGCCGGGCGGGAATTCGCCCGACGTGTCGGCGCTGGCTAGACGCACCGCGACATCACGATAGATCGTGAATCGCGAATAGCACGTATAGGTTGTATTTGTCGAGACGGCTCGACGCCGGCTATCCGCCGTTACGCCGGCGGGGTGCCGTTGGCGGAGAGGACCTCGCCGGCGAGATAGAGCGAGCCGCAGATCAGGATGCGCGGCGGCGCCGGCCAGGAGCGCGCGGCGATCTCGCGCAGCGCCTGCTCGACGGAGCCGGCGGTCTCGGCCCTGAGCCCCGCCTCCTGCGCCAGGGCGGCGACCTCCTCGGCCGGCCGGGCGGCCAGCTGGTTCTGCATCGGCACGGCGAACAGGCCCTGCGCCAGCCCCTTGAAATGGCCGAGCGTGGCGCGGGCGTCCTTGGTCGAGAGCAGCCCGGCGATCATGACGAGCGGCGCCGGGTTCTTCTCCTCGAGATCGGCCATGGCCTGGGCGAGGACGCGCCCGCCATCGGGGTTGTGGCCGCCGTCGAGCCAGAGCTCGGCGCCCGGCGGGGCAAGCTCGGCCAGGCGGCCGCGCGCGAGGCGCTGCAGCCGTGCCGGCCATTCGGCCTCGACCATGCCGCGCTCGAAGGCGGCGGCCGGCAAGCCGCCATAGCCGGCGGCCCGCAGCGCGGCGATCGCGGTGCCGGCATTGACGTGCTGGTGGCGCCCGGCGAGGCGCGGCAAGGGCAGGTCGAGCAGCCCATCGCCATCCTCATAGACCAGGCGCCCGCCATCCTCGTGGACGTTGAAGTCCTGCAGGCCGACCATGATCTTCGCGGCCCCCACCCGCTCGGCGGCGGCCTCCAGCACCGCCGTCGGCTCCGGCTCCTGCGGCGCGATCACCGCCGGGGCGCCGCGCTTGAAGATGCCGGCCTTCTCGCCGGCGATCTTGGTGACGGTGTCGCCGAGATATTCGGCATGGTCGAGCGAAACCGGCGTCACCACCGCGCAGGCGGGATGGTCGATGACATTGGTCGCGTCGAAGCGCCCGCCGAGCCCGACCTCGAGCAGCACGACATCGGCCTTGTGCTCGGAGAAGAGCAGGAAGGTGGCGGCGTTGGTGATCTCGAAGAAGGTGATCGGCTCGCCGGCATTGGCCCGCTCGCAGCGCTCCAGCGCATCGACCAGCAGCGCCTCGTCGACGAAGCGCCCGCCGCTGGGCCGCCCGAGCCTGATGCGCTCATGGAAGCGCACCAGATGCGGCGAGGTCGAAACATGCACCGACAGGCCCGCCGCCTCGAGGATCGCCCGCATGAAGGCGATGGTCGAGCCCTTGCCGTTGGTGCCGGCGACATGGATCACCGGCGGCAGCCTCTTCTGCGGATCGCCGAGCCGCTCGAGCAGGCGCAGGATGCGCCCGAGCGACAGGTCGATCAGCTTGGGGTGCAGCGCGAGGAAGCGCGCGAGCAGCAGATCGGATGTGCTCATGCGAACCGGCTCCTGCCGGCAAAGGTGGCTCAGACGGCGTCGGCCGACAGCAACTCGGGCTCGGGCAGATCGGCGGCGGGCAGCGGCTGCCTGGTCAGCAGCCGGCCGAGCCGTGCCAGGGTAGCGGGGATCTCATGGCGATGCACGACCATGTCGACCATGCCGTGCTCCTTGAGATACTCGGCGCGCTGGAAACCGTCCGGCAGCTTCTCGCGGATGGTCTGCTCGATGACGCGCGGGCCGGCGAAGCCGATCAGCGCGCCGGGCTCGGCGATGTGGACGTCGCCCAGCATCGCATAGGAGGCGGTGACGCCGCCGGTGGTGGGGTTGGTCAGCACCACGAAATAGGGCAGCCCGGCATTGCGCAGCATGCGCACCGCGACGGTGGTGCGCGGCAGCTGCATCAGCGAGAGGATGCCCTCCTGCATGCGCGCCCCGCCGGAGGCGGCGAAGACCACATAGGGCGTCCTCTTCTCGAGCGCCGTCTCGGCGCCCTTGATGAAGGCTTCGCCGGCGGCCATGCCGAGCGAGCCGCCCATGAAGTGGAAATCCTGGACCGCGACCGTCATCGGCAGGCCCTTGACCCGGCCATAGCCGACCTTGAAGGCGTCGCTGGCCCCGGTCTTGGCGCGGGCATCCTTGATGCGGTCGGAATAGCGCTTCTCGTCGCGGAACTTCAGCGGATCGGCCACCGCCTCGGGCAGCGGCACGTCGAGCCATTTGCCCTCGTCGAAGGTCAGCCGCAGCCGGTCCTGCGCGGTGACGCGCAGATGGTGGTCGGAGCCGGGGATGACGAAGCCATTGGCCTCGACATCCTTGTGGAAGACCATCTGCCCGGAATCGGGGCATTTGATCCAGAGATTCTCCGGGCTCTCGCGCTTGAACAGGGTCTTGATGCGCGGCCGGACGACGTCGGAAATCCAGTTCATCGGATCATCCTCAAAAAGGGGGTCAGGCCGCGGCCTTGGCGACCGAGCGGACGCCGGCGGCGAGCTCGGCGACCAGCGAGGTGACAGCCGAAACCGTCTTTTCCGTGGCCTTGCCCTCAACATCGAGCGAGAGCCTGACTCGGTCGACCAGGGCCGAGCCGACGACGACGCCGTCCGCCGTCCTGGCGATGGTGGCGGCATCCTGCGCCGTCTTGACGCCGAAGCCGACCGCGACGGGCAGGCCGGTGTGCTGCTTGATGCGGGCGACCGCCGCGCCGACCGCATCGTAATTGGCGATGGTGCCGCCGGTCACGCCGGTCATCGAGACATAGTAGACGAAGCCCGAGGTGTTCTGCAGCACGCGCGGCAGGCGCTTGTCGTCGGTGGTCGGCGTCGCCAGCCGGATGAAGCTGAGCCCGGCCGCCATCGCCGGCAGGCAGAGCTCGCCATCCTCCTCCGGCGGCAGGTCGACGACGATCAGCCCGTCGATGCCCTTGGCGCGCGCATCCTTGAGGAAGGCCTCGACGCCATAGGCCCAGATCGGGTTGTAATAGCCCATCAGCACGACCGGCGTGTCGTTGCCGGCCTGGCGGAAGGCCTCAACCATGGCAAGCGTCTTGCGCAGCGTCTGGCCGCCCTTCAGCGCCCGCTGGCCGGCGAGCTGGACCGGCACGCCATCGGCCATCGGATCGGTGAAGGGCACGCCGAGCTCGATGATATCGGCGCCGGCGCCGGGCAGGGCGTTCAGGATCGCGCTGGAGGTGTCGAAGTCCGGATCGCCGGCCGTGACGAAAGTCACCAGCGCGGCGCGGCCTTCGGCGGCGCAGGCCTTGAAGCGGGCTTCGATGCGGGTTTGTCCGGTCTCGCTCATGCGGCAGCGGTTAGCATGGCAGCGCCCGGCTGGCGAGAGGGCGCGCGTGCCTCAGCGTCAGGCGAGCTCCGCGCCGCGCTCGGCGAGCAGGGCGCGCAGCACCGAGCGATGGCAGCGGGCCTCCTCCTCGCAATAGCAGCCGATCGAGAGCGCGCTGCGCCTGGACAGCGCGGCAAGCAGGTCGAGCGCCTGGCGCGGGGCGGGCTCGGCCATCTCCGCCTTGAAGGCGCGGGTGAAGCCGGCCCAGTCCTTTTCGCTCTCGGCCGCCTTGGCCTGCGCCATCAGGTCGGGGCTCGGCGAGAGCACCGGGAACCAGACATCGAACCAGTCCTCGCTGGCATGGCGCTCCTTCGGCACGCCGCGCGGCACCCGCCTGACCGTGCCGATGCGCGTGCCCTCTTCGGGGTGGCGCGGGCTGCCGAGCCGAACGATGCGGATGGGCATGGCGACTGCTCCCCTCGCCCGCGACATTGCCAGGTCGCGGAGGTTGAAGTAGTTATATCACTACACCCGGAGGCGACCATGGTGAAGACGGTTTCGGCCGCCGAGGCCAATCGCGAATTCTCGAAGCTGATGAAGCTCGCCGAAAGCGGCGAGCGCGTGATCGTGACCTCGCGCGGCGAGCCGAAGGTGCAGATCACCCGCGTCGACGACGCCGATGCAGAGAAGGCGCGGCGGCAAGAGGCGTTCGACCGGTTGACGGAATGGCTGCATAGCCGGCCGGCGCAGAACTATCCCAAGCTGACCCGCGACGATTTCTACGACTGATGCTGGTCGCCTTCGACACCAATGTCCTGATCTATGCGGGACATTTCAACGATCCCGAGCGAGCACGGCAGGCCAATGCGATCCGCAGCGCGCTACCGCCCGAGCGCTCCGTGATCCCGGCGCAGGTGCTCGGCGAATTCTTCCATGCGCTGGTCGGCAAGTTCAGGATCGGGCGGCGCGAGGCCGAGCGCGCCTGCGACTGGCTGCGGCTCAGCGCTCAGATCCGCGCCGCCAGCGAGGCGGATTTCGCCAGTGCCCTCGCGCTCGCCGCGACCAACGGGCTGCAGATCTGGGATGCGCTTATCCTGGTCACGGCTGCCGAGGCGGGCTGCGCCCTTCTGCTGTCTGAGGACATGCAGGACGGCTTCGTCCACCGCGGCGTCACCGTGGCCAACCCGTTCGCCGCGAGGCTGCATCCGCTGCTGGCGGATGCGCTCCGGCATGGTTAGGGCGCGATCCGCCAGACGGTGCGCAGCGCGGCGCTGACCGTGATCTCGCCAGGCTCGACCTGCATCGGGGCGCCGGCCGCCGCCATGCGATAGAGGCGGCCATCGTTCATCGGCCGCGCCGGCGGCTCGGCCTCCGCCTCGACGATCGAGACCAGCTCGCCCAGCTTCACGCCGAGCCGCTCGGCATAGAGCGAGGCGCGGCCGCGCGCGGCTTCCGCCGCCTTGGCCCGGGCCGCGTGTTTGGCCTTCTCCGGCTCGGCCAGGCCGAAGCTGATGCCGGACATGTCGTTGGCGCCGGCGGCGGCGAGCGCGTCGATCAGCGGACCGGCCTTGCCGATGTCGCGGACGATCACGGTGATGCCGGTGCGCGCCTCATAGCCGTCGATCCGGGGGGCGCGCGGCTGCGGCGAGGAGGACGAGCCTGGCTGCGTCATCCGCGGCGTCAGCGACACCTGGGAGGTCGAGAGATCGCGCTCGGCGACGCCCGCCGCCTTGACCGCCTCGATCAGCTTGGCGAGCGCCGGGGTGTTCTTCGCCAGGGCTTCCGCGGCGGTCTTGCCTTCGCTGACGATCCCAGCCTGGACCGTGGCGAGGTCGGGCTTCACGCGGACCTCGCCGGTGGTCTGGATGACGATGCCCTCGGCGGGGGCCAGCGGGCCGGGGGCCTGGGCATAGGCAGGGGCGGAGAGCGCCGCGAACGCGGCGAGCAGCAGGGCCTTCTTGGTCTTCGACATGATCGTCCTTCGCTTGCGCGGGACGCCGGTCACCCCCGCCCCGCCAGGATCTCGGCGACCTGCGGGATGTCCTTGTCGCCGCGGCCGGAGAGGTTGACCACCATCAGATGGTCCTTCGGCTTTTTCGGGGCGAGCTCGGCGACCTTCGCCAAAGCATGCGCCGATTCCAGCGCCGGGATGATGCCTTCCAGCTTGGAGATCAGCTGGAAGGCCTCGAGCGCCTCCTCGTCCGTCGCCGAGAGATAGGTGGCGCGGCCGGTCTCGTGCAGCCAGGAATGCTCCGGGCCGATGCCGGGATAGTCGAGCCCGGCCGAGATCGAATGGGCGTCGTTGATCTGCCCGTCCTCGTTCATCAAAAGATAGGTGCGGTTGCCGTGCAGGACGCCGGGGCGCCCGCCGGTCAGCGAGGCGGCGTGCAGGCCCGAGGCGACGCCGTGGCCTGCCGCCTCGACCCCATAGATCTCGACGCTCTTGTCGTCGAGGAAGGGATGGAACAGCCCCATCGCATTGGAGCCGCCGCCGATGCAGGCGACCAGCGAATCCGGCAGGCGGCCCTGCGCCTCCAGCATCTGCTGGCGCGTCTCGTTGCCGATGATGCTCTGGAAATCGCGCACCATCGCCGGATAGGGATGGGGGCCGGCGACGGTGCCGATGCAGTAGAAGGTGTTGGCGACATTGGTGACCCAGTCGCGCAGCGCCTCGTTCATCGCATCCTTGAGCGTCTTGGTGCCGGATTCGACCGGAACCACCGTCGCGCCGAGCATCTGCATGCGGAAGACGTTGGGCGCCTGCCGGGCGACGTCGACCGCGCCCATATAGACGATGCATTCCAGCCCATAGCGGGCGCAGAGCGTGGCGGTGGCGACGCCGTGCTGGCCGGCGCCGGTCTCGGCGATGATCCGCTTCTTGCCCATGCGGCGGGCGAGCAGGATCTGGCCGAGCACATTGTTCACCTTGTGCGAGCCGGTGTGATTGAGCTCCTCACGCTTCAGGTAGACGCGGGCGCCGCCAAAATGCTCGGTCAGGCGCTCGGCGAGATAGAGCGGCGAGGGGCGGCCGACATAATGCTTCAGCCCGTCGGCGGTCTCGGCGTGATAGGCGGGGTCCGCCTTGGCCTCGTTATAGGCCTGCTCCAGCTCGAGGATCAGCGGCATCAGCGTCTCGGCGACGAAGCGGCCGCCGAACTGCCCGAAGCGGCCGTTCTCGTCCGGCCCGTTCCGGAAGCTGTTGGGTGCGTGCGGCGCGTTCATGCCCTGCCTGCCTTCTTCAACTCTGCTGCCGCCTCGCGGGCCGCCTTCACGAACTCGGCGATCCGGTCGACATCCTTGACGCCCGGCGCGCTCTCGACCCCGGAGGAGACGTCGACGCCGGCCGGGCGCGTGCGCCCGATCGCCTGCGCGACATTGGCCGGATCGAGCCCGCCCGATAGCATGAAGCGGAAAGCCGGGTCGAGATCGGCGAGCAGCCGCCAGTCGAAGACGCGGCCATGGCCTCCCGGGTAGGCGGCATCGCGCGGCGGCTTGGCATCGAGCAGGATGCGGTCGGCGACGTCGCGGTAGAGGCCGAACCGGTCGAGATCGGCCGCTTGTCCGACGCCGAGCACCTTGATCGCCGGCAAGCCGGTGGCGCGCTTCAGCGCCGCGACCTGCTCGGGCGTCTCGCTGCCATGCAGCTGGATCCAGTCGGGCCGGACCTCATCGGCGAGCGCGCGCGCCTGCTCGGGCGTCGCGTCGACGACGAGCGCGACGATCTCGGTGCGGCCGCGCGCCAGCTCTGCCAGCTCGGCCGCCCGGGCCGGGGTGACATAGCGTGGGCTGCGCGGATGGAAGTTCAGCCCGATCATGCCGGCGCCGGCGGCGATCGCCGCCTGAACCGTCTCGGGCGTGGAGAGCCCGCAGATCTTGATGGGGAAGGCGTCGTCCTGTGTCATGGCGCCGGTGTAGCACAATCGCCAGCGCCGCCGCACTTGTGACATGATGCCGGCGGAGAGGACCCGGCATCGGCGGCCGGGGCGAAAGCGGGCGAGAGATGGGGCGGCGTTTCTTTGCGGTTCTGGCCGGGCTGCTGCTGATGGCCGGGCTGATCGCGCTCGGCGTCTATCTGTGGAGCCAGCCGAAGACGCTGCGGCTGGCTGTCGGGCCGCTCGGCTCCGAGGATGCGCGGATGGCGGCCGCCTTCGTGCAGGGGCTGAACCGGGAGAAGAAGCCGATCCGGCTGCGGCTGGTGCTGACCGAGGGCTCGGCCGACAGCGCCGCCAAGATCGACGAGGGCGAGGTCGACCTCGCCATCGTGCGCCCGGACATCGCCCTGCCCGGCAAGGCCGACACCGCGCTGATCACCCGCCGCTCCTTCCCCTTCTTCATCGGCGCCAAGGAGCTGGCGATCGACCGCGTCTCGGGCCTGCGCGGCAAGCGGATCGGCGTCTCGCGCGCCGCCGGCAATCTCGAGCTCCTGAAGCTGGTGCTGGCGCAGTACGAGGTCTCGCCGGAGGAGGTGACGATCGTGCCGCTGCCGCCCGACGCGGTGCTGCCGGCGGTGCGGGCCAAGGAGATCGACGCGCTGTTCGCGGTCGACGCGATCGGCGCGCGCGTCGCCAGCGACAGCGCGGCCCGGCTGCGCATGGCCTTCGGCGGCGATCCGACCATCGTGCCGATCCGCGAGGCGGCGGCGCTCGCCGCGCGCAACCGGGCGGTCGAGACCGGCGAGATCGTCCGCGGCGCCCTCGGCGGCGATCCGCCGCGCCCGGCCGAGAACCTGCCGACCATCTCGATCACCTCGCGGCTGATGGCGTCGCAATCGCTCGACGACACCAAGGTCGGCGAGCTGGTCGACGCGATCCTGTCGCTGCGCGTGACGCTGGCGAGCGAATTGCCGGCGATCCAGGGGCTGGAGACGCCGGCGACCGACAAGGACGCGCCGCTCGCCGTGCATCCGGGGGCGGCGGCCTTCATCGACGGCGAGCAGGAGACCTTCTTCGACCGCTATGGCGACTGGTTCTATCTCGGGGTGATGGCGCTGTCGCTGCTCGGCTCCGGCGCCGCCGGGCTGCTCGGCTATGAGAGCTCGGCGCGGCGCAAGCTGGCGATGGAGGGCTTGAGCCGCCTCGTCGCGCTGCTCGGCGCGATGCGCGCGGCGCCGGACGAGGCGACGCTGGCGGCGCTGGAGCGGCAGGCGGACGAGTTGCTCGCCGAGGTGCTGCGCAGCTATGCGCGCGGCGACATCGATTCCGGCGGGGTCAGCGCCTATCGCCTGGCCATGGACCAGCTCGGCCGCGCCGCCTCCGAACGGCGCATCCTGCTGGCCGAGGAGGACGCGTGATGACGCTGAGGATCGCGGCGGCGCTGCTGGCGCTCGCCCTCGCCGCGCCCGCTGCGGCGCAGGGCCAGAGCGACTGGCCGCGCGAGAAATGCGAGCGCTGGCGCAAGGCCAATGACGAGGCGCTTCGCCGCTTCGGCAGCAAGGGGCTGAGTTCCGATTTCCTGTCCCGGCACGAGGCCTTCATTGCCGCCGGCTGCCAGGGCCCTCAGGATGTCTGCCCGCGCAGCGCCGAGGAGCTGAATTTCGCCAATGTCATGGTGATGGCGGGGATGAATGCCGGCCTGCCGAGCACCTTCATGCCCTTCGCCTGCCGGAAATAGCGATCACAGCAGCGACTGATGCAGGCCGACCGCCGCCGTCGCGCCATCGGCGACGGCCGAGGCGATGCTGTGGCGTGCAACCGCCAGATCCCCGGCGGCGAACACCCCGGGCACGCTGGTGCGTTTCCAGTCATCGGCGCGTACGACCACGCCGAACGGCATCTCCTCGAACTCGCAGCCCAGCGCCGCCGCGAGCGGGCTGGCCGGACAGGTCCGCCCGGTGGCGAACAGCGCCTTGAGCGGCACCAGACGCCCGTCGACGAGCCGCGCGCCGTCCATGCCCTCGCCCTCGCCTTCGATCGCGCTCACCTTCGCGCGCTCGACGGTGACGCCCCGCCGCGCGAGCAAAGCGAGCGCCTCGCCGTCCGGCTCCGGCTCGCCGTTCAGAAACAGCGTCACCTCGCCCCAATCGGCGACCAAGGCCGCCTTCTGCGCGGAGTGGCTGCCGCTCGCGAGCACGCCCAGCCTGCCGCCGCCGAGCTCGTAGCCATGGCAATAGGGGCAATGCAGCACGGTCTTGCCCCACCGTTCCGGCAGGCCGGGGATCTCGGGCAGCTCGTCCTTCACCCCCGTCGCAAGCAGCAGGCGGCGGGCGCGATGGCGCTCGCCTTCCGCTTCGGTCAGCGAGAAGGCCTCGCCCTCGGCGACCGCTTGCGCCACGGTGGCATCACGCCAGACCACGCTGGGATAGGCGAGCAATTGAGCCCTGGCCTCGGCAAGGATCGCCTCGGGCTCACGCCCGTCCTGGCCGAGGAAGCCGTGGGCATGGCTGGCGAAGCGATTGCGGCGGCTGCCGCCGTCGACCACCAGGATCGAGCGGCGAGCCCGGGCGAGCTGCAGCGCGGCGGAAAGGCCGGCGAAGCTGCCGCCGATGATGGCGGCGTCAAAGGTCTTGGTCGCGCTTGGCATGCATCTGCCTCCGTTCGTCGAAGCGGCGGCTGAAATCCGCCGCGAGATCGGACAGCCGAACCCGATCGAAATGGCCGATCAGACGTGCCTCGGCCTCCTCGAAAGCCTGGCCGAGCGCGGCATTGACCGCCTGCTCGACCAGGCACCCCGGATTGTCGTCGCGATGGCCGAGCCCGAGCAGCGCCGGCTCGCCGAGCGCCCGGTGAACATCGCCGAGCGTGATCGCCTCGAGCTCCCGCGCGATCGTCCAGCCCCCGCCATGCCCTTTCTCGGAACGCACCAGACCGGCTTCCCGCAAACCCGCCATGGTGCGGCGGATGACCACGGGGTTGGTGCGCAGGCAGGATGAAAGCTCCTCGGAGGTCATCGGGGCGCCACGCTCGGCCATGTGCAGCAGCACGTGGAGGGTGGCGGAAAAGCGGCTGTCCTGTTTCATGTAACTTGATATGTTACATGACGGGATCGCTGTCAATCGTCCTTTCTGGACGCAGCCGACGCCGCCGCGGTTGCCCAAAAGCCCTCAAGGGTTTATGTGCAGCGCAACGAATTCCAGATTCACGCGACAAAGGCTGAGCCGGCCGGGATTTCCCTGCCGGCTTCCGGTCATGAGATAAGGCCGCTACCCGCATGTCCATGCGCAACATCGCCATCATCGCCCATGTCGACCACGGCAAGACCACGCTGGTCGACAAGCTGCTGCAGCAGTCAGGCGCCTTCCGCGAGAACCAGCGCGTGGCCGAGCGCGTGATGGACTCCAACGACCTCGAGAAGGAGCGCGGCATCACCATCCTGGCCAAGGCGACCTCGGTCGTCTGGAAGGACACGCGCATCAACATCGTCGACACGCCCGGCCACGCCGATTTCGGCGGCGAGGTCGAGCGCATCCTCAACATGGTCGATTCCGCCATCGTCCTGGTCGACGCGGCCGAGGGGCCGATGCCGCAGACCAAGTTCGTGGTCTCCAAGGCGCTCAAGCTCGGCCTTCGGCCGATCGTCGCGATCAACAAGGTCGACAAGCCCGACGCCCGCGTCCAGGAGGTGATCAACGAGGTCTTCGACCTGTTCGCCGCGCTCGACGCCAGCGACGAGCAGCTCGATTTCCCGATCCTTTACGGCTCGGGCAAGCAGGGCTGGATGGCCCCCTCGCCGGAAGGTCCGCAGGACCAGGGCCTTGCGCCGATGTACGACCTGATCCTGAAGCATGTGCCGGCGCCGACCGTCGAGGATGGGCCGTTCCGGATGATCGGCACCCTGCTCGAGGCCAATCCCTATCTCGGCCGCATCATCACCGGCCGCGTCACCTCGGGCACGGCCAAGCCCAACCAGACGGTCAAGGTGCTGTCCGGCGACGGCTCGACCGTCGAGACCGGCCGCATCACCAAGATCCTCGCGTTCCGCGGCCTCGAGCGGCAGCCGATCGAGGAGGCCGTCGCCGGCGACATCGTCTCGATCGCCGGTCTGGTGAAGGGCACGGTCGCCGACACCTTCTGCGACCCGTCCGTGACCGAGCCGATCAAGGCGCAGCCGATCGACCCGCCGACCGTCTCGATGACCTTCATGGTCAACGATTCCCCGCTCGCCGGCACCGAGGGCGACAAGGTCACCACCCGCGTGATCCGCGACCGGCTGTTCAAGGAGGCCGAGGGCAATGTCGCGCTGAAGATCGAGGAGGCTGCCGACAAGGACAGCTACATCGTCTCCGGGCGCGGCGAATTGCAGCTCGCGATCCTGATCGAGACCATGCGCCGCGAGGGCTTCGAACTCGGCGTCTCGCGTCCGCGCGTCGTGCTGAAGCGCGACGAGGGCGGCCAGCTGCTCGAGCCGATCGAGGAGGTCGTGATCGACGTCGACGAGGAGCATTCCGGCGTCGTCGTTCAGAAGATGAGCGAGCGCAAGGCCGATATGCTGGAGATGCGCCCGTCCGGCGGCAACCGGCTGCGGCTGGTCTTCCACGCCCCGACCCGCGGCCTGATCGGCTATCAGGGCGAGCTGCTCACCGACACCCGCGGCACCGCGATCATGAACCGGCTGTTCCATGCCTATCTGCCCTATAAGGGCGAGATCGCCGGACGCCGCAACGGCGTGCTGATCGCGATGGAGACCGGCGAGGCGGTGGCCTATGCGCTGTGGAATCTCGAGGATCGCGGCCCGATGATGATCGAGCCGGGCTGGAAGGTCTATCAAGGCATGATCGTCGGCGAGCATACCCGCGAGAACGATCTCGAGGTGAATGTGCTGAAGGGCAAGAAGCTCACCAATATCCGCACCACCTCGAAGGACGAGGCGGTCCGCCTGACCCCGCCGATCCGGATGACGCTGGAGCGCTCGCTGGCCTGGATCGACGATGACGAGCTGGTCGAAGTGACGCCGAAGTCGATCCGCCTGCGCAAGGCGATCCTCGACCCGAACGAGCGCAAGCGCTCGCAGAAGCAGAAGGCCGAGGTGGCCTGAGATTGCATCCGACGGGCAGCCGTCGCCATCGGGAGAAGACCGCCATGCAGTTCCGCAATCTCGGCAGCTCGGGGCTGCGGGTCTCCCTGGTCGGCCTCGGCTGCAATAATTTCGGCGGACGGATCGATCTGGAGGCGGCGCGCAAGGTCGTCGACGCCGCGATCGAGCACGGCATCACCCTGTTCGACACCGCCGATATCTACGGCAATCGCGGCGGCTCGGAGAGCGCGCTCGGCGAGCTGCTGGGCGCGCGGCGGAAGCAGATCGTCCTCGCCAGCAAGTTCGGCATGAACATGGATGAGGAGGGCATCAAGAAGGGCGGCTCGCGGCGCTATATCATCGAGGCGGTCGAGGCCTCGCTGAAGCGGCTGAAGACCGACTGGCTCGATCTCTACCAGATTCATCGGCCCGACCCGCTGACCCCGATCGCCGAGACGCTGCGGGCGCTCGAGGACCTGATCCGTCAGGGCAAGGTCCGCTATATCGGCTGCTCCAACCTGCCGAGCTGGCAGGTGATCGACGCGCATTGGACGGCCAAGACGCTGGGTATCGAGGGCTTCGCCTCGGCGCAGGACGAGTACAGCCTGCTGGTGCGCGGCGCCGAGAAGGAGCTGATCCCGGCGCTGACGCATGTCGGCATGGGGCTGCTGCCGTATTTCCCGCTCGCCAACGGCCTGCTCACCGGCAAGTATAAGCGCAACGCGCCGATGCCGGAGGGCGCCCGCATGACCCGCGAGGCGCAGCGCGCCGGCGAGGTGCTGACCGATGCCAACTGGGACAAGACGGAGGCCCTCGCCGCGTTCTGCGAGGCGCGCGGCAAGACGCTTCTGGAACTCGCCTTCTCCTGGCTCGTCGCCCGGCCGGTGGTCTCTAGCGTCATCGCCGGCGCCACCCGTCCCGAGCAGATCGCCGCCAATGTCAAGGCGGCCGAGTGGGTGCTGACCGCCGAGGAGCTGGCCGAGATCGACCGCATCACCGGCTGAGAAAGACTGTCGCGAGAGCGCCTCAAAGACGCCCAACCGCCGATCGCTGTTGTCAATCGCCCGCGTCTTTGTTTCCCTTGGGCCATTCCGTCGGAGCTCGCCGGCCTCGTGACACGTCTCGCATCGCTCATTCTCGCGCTCGTCCTGGCCGTGCCCGCCCGGGCGCAGCAGGAGGCCAAGCCGGCGGCGACCCCGGCGCCGGAGCCGATGCGCATCGTGCTGACGCGCAGCGCCGAGCCGGGCTGCGAGCCGAACTGCCCGGAATGGCTGGCGGCGCAGGGGGCGATCACCAACGACACGCTGGACGAGCTGCGCCGGGCTCTCGCCGCGCTCCAGGGCCGCAAGCTGCCGATGCTGGTCTATTCGACCGGCGGCACCGTCGAGGTCGCGATCGCCATGGGCGAGCTGCTGCGCCAGCACGGCATCGAGATCGCGGTGGCGCGCACCGCCTTCACACAGCGCGAGCCGGTCGCACAGGGCACGGTCGACGAGCGCAGCCCGCTCTGCGTCTCGGCCTGCACGCTGTTCATCGCCGGGGGCACGCGCCGGATCATCCCGCCGCAATCGCGCATCGGCGTGCATCAGCAGACCGTGGTCGAGACCGAGACGACGACGGTGCGCGACTACCAGATCGTGCGCCGCCGCGAGGGCGACCGCATCGTCGAGCGGCGCGAGCTGGTCAACGAGAGCAAGCAGACCCGCACGGTCAAGCAGGAGAAGGCGACCGGCGAGATCGACGCCAAGATGGCCCGCTATCTCAACGCGATGGGGCTCGACCGTTCCTTCCTCGAGATGACGGTGTCGACCCCGGCCGACACGATGCGCTATCTGAAGCCGGACGAGATGCTCTCGACCACGATCGCGACGCAGCTCGGCTCGGCCGCGCTGATCCTCAGCGGCCTGCGCGCCGGGCAGGCGCCGGGCCAGCCTTCCGGCCTCAACGCGGCGCCGGTGCTGCCGGCGACATTGATCGCCCCGGCGACGCCGATCGGCTCGGTGGAACTCGGCCCGCATCGCGGCGGGGCGCTGCGCCTGGCGCTCGCGGTCGGCGAAGGGCGCTATCAGCAGACCGCCTCGCTGCAGATGCGGCTGCTGTTCGGCAATGCCCCGGTCACCACGCGGCTGCGGACCGTCACGCTGACCCTGCCTTCCAGCCCGCCGATCGCCTTGCGGAACGAGGACGGCGCCGATCCGGACGGGCCGATGAGCGCCGATATCCTGCGCGATACGCTGTGCGGCCTGACCGACCGCAGCGCCGTCTCGCTGCGGATCGAGCCGCGCGAGGAGGACAGCCGCGCCGAGATCTGGGCGAAATCCGGCACCGCCTCCGAGCTGCTGCGCCTGCCGCAGCTGCGCGCCGCCGCCTGTCGCTAAGGCGGCCAGGGTCTCGCCGCAGGACGCCCGCGCGGAGCCGATCTCTGCACGCTGGAATTGCGACTTCCATTCGACTCAAGTGTGCTTGACAGCCCCCCGGACGGTAAGCTCCCCTTCGCGGCACTGACGCGCAGACAGAACGCGCAGACCCCGCGAACCAGGGAGAAACGCCGTGTTGAGACGCAGTCTTCTTGCTGCCGGCCTCGTGCTCGCCATTGCCGGCCCGGCCTGTACCGCCCTCGCCCAGAGCAAGGGCCCCGTGATCGGCGTCAGCTGGTCGAATTTCCAGGAGGAGCGCTGGAAGACCGACGAAGCCGCGATCAAGGCGGCCATCGAGAAGGTCGGCGGCACCTATCTCTCCGCCGACGCGCAGTCCTCGCCGGCCAAGCAGCTCACCGATGTCGAGAGCCTGATTTCGCGCGGCGCCAAGGCGCTGATCGTGCTGGCGCAGGATGCGCAGGCGATCCGCCCGGCGGTGCAGAAGGCCGTCGACGAGGGCATCGCCGTGGTCGGCTACGACCGGCTGATCGAGATCCCGCAGGCCTTCTACCTGACCTTCGACAATGTCGAGGTCGGCCGGATGATGGCGCGTGAGATCCAGAAGGCGAAGCCGGAGGGCAATTACGTCTTCATCAAGGGCTCGAGCTCCGATCCGAACGCCAATTTCCTCTATCAGGGCTCGGTCGAGGTGCTGAAGGCGGCGATCGACGGCGGCAAGATCAAGAATGTCGGCGAGGCCTATACCGATGGCTGGCTGCCGGCCAATGCCCAGCGCAATATGGAGCAGTTCCTGACGCGCAACGCCAACAAGGTCGATGCGGTGATCGCCGCCAATGACGGCACGGCCGGCGGCGCCATCGCGGCGATGGCGGGCCAGGGGCTCGCCGGCACGGTGCCGGTCTCCGGCCAGGACGCCGACCGGGCGGCGCTGAACCGGATCGCGCTCGGCACGCAGACGGTGACGATCTGGAAGGATGCCCGCGAGCTCGGGCGCAACGCCGCCGAGATCGCGATCAAGCTCGCCGGCGGCGCCAAGCTGACCGAGATCGCCGGGTCCACCGCCTGGGACCAGGGCCCGAGCAAGGCCAAGATGACGGCGCTGTTCCTGAAGCCGGTGCCGATCACCAAGGACAATCTCAATCTGGTGGTCGAGGCCGGCTGGGCGCCGAAGGCGGCGGTCTGCCAGGGCGTCGCCGCCGGCAAGGTCAAGGCCTGTGACTGAGGCCGCTCCGGCGCCGGCCCAGCCGGCGCCGCGGGCCGGCGGCCTCGCCGAGCAGCTGCGGGCGGTCGAGTTCGACGCGCGGATGGCCGGCATGATCGCCGCGCTGGCGGCGATCTGGGTCGGCTTCGACTGGCTCTCCGGCGGGGCGTTCCTGACGCCCCGCAATCTCTGGAACCTCTCGGTCCAGACCGCCTCGATCGCGGTGATGGCCTGCGGCATGGTGCTGGTGATCGTCACCCGCAATATCGACCTCTCGGTCGGTTCGATGCTCGGCTTCGTCGGCATGGTGACCGGGCTTGTCCAGGCGCGGCTGCTGCCGGAGCTGATCGGCTTCGAGCACCCGGCGACCTGGCTGCTGGCGGTTGCCGCGGCGGTGGCGCTCGGCGGGCTGGTCGGCCTGTTCCAGGGGGCGCTGATCGCCTATCTCGCCATCCCCTCCTTCATCGTCACGCTCGGCGGGCTGCTGGTCTGGCGCGGCAGCGCCTGGTGGGTGACGCAGGGCCAGACCATCGCGCCGATGGATTCGCGCTTCAAGCCGCTCGGCGGCGGCATCGCCGGGGCGATCGGCACCAGCGCCTCATGGGCGATCGGCCTTTGCATCTGCGCGCTGATCGGCGCGGCGATGAGCCTCGCCAGGCGCCGGCGCAAGCGCTACGGCTTCGCGCTGCGGCCGCTGCCGGCCGAGACCGGGCTCGGCGCGCTGGCCTGCGGCGCCGTGCTGGCGGCGGTGATGGTCGCCAATGCCTATCCGCTGCCTGCCGGGGTCGCCCGCCGGCTGGTCGAGGCCAGGGGCGGCAGCTGGCCGGAGGGCGGGCTGACGATCGGCCATGGGCTGGCGGTTCCGGTGCTGCTGGCGCTGGCGGTCGGAGTGGCGATGAGCTTCCTCGCCCGGCGCCTGCGCTTCGGGCGCTATGTCTTCTCGATCGGCGGCAATCCGGAGGCGGCGCAGCTCTCCGGCGTCAACACCCGCAAGGTGCTGATGCTGGTCTATGGGCTGATGGGCGCGCTGGTCGGCATCTCGGCCTGCATCTCGACCGCCCGGCTCGATGCCGCCACCAACTCCGCCGGCCAGCTCGACGAGCTCTATGTGATCGCCGCGGCGGTGATCGGCGGCACCTCGCTGGCCGGCGGCGTCGGCACGATCTCGGGGGCGATGCTGGGCGCGCTGGTGATGCAGTCGCTGCAATCGGGCATGGTGCTGATCGGCGTCGACACGCCGCTCCAGAACATCGTGGTCGGCATCGTGCTGGTGCTCGCCGTCTGGCTCGACGGGCTCTACCGCAAGCGGCTGGGGTGAGGAGGACGGCATGGACAATCCCTCCCCGCTCGTCGAGATGCGCGAGATCTCCATCGCCTTCGGCGGCATCAAGGCGGTCGACCAGGCGAGCGTCGACCTTCATGCCGGCGAGGTGGTCGGGCTGCTCGGCCATAACGGCGCCGGCAAGTCGACGCTGATCAAGATCCTGTCCGGCGCCTACCGGGCCGATGCCGGCGAGATCCGGATCAGCGGCGAGCCGGTGGCCATCGCCAGCCCGCGCGACGCCAAGCGCCACGGCATCGAGACGATCTACCAGACGCTGGCGCTGGCCGACAATGTCGACGCCGCCGCCAATATCTTCCTCGGGCGCGAGCTGCTGACCCCCTGGGGCACGCTCGACGACAGCGCCATGGAGGCCAGGACCCGCGAGGTAATGGGCCGGCTCAACCCGCATTTCCGCCGCTTCAAGGAGCCGGTGAAGGCGCTTTCCGGCGGGCAGCGGCAGTCGGTGGCGATCGCCCGCGCCATCCATTTCGACGCGCGCATCCTGATCATGGACGAGCCGACGGCGGCGCTCGGCCCGGCCGAGACCCAGCAGGTCGCCGAGCTGATCCGCGCGCTGAAGCGGCAGGGCATCGGCATCTTCCTGATCAGCCACGATCTGCACGACGTCTTCGACCTCGCCGATCGGGTCAGCGTGATGAAGAACGGGCGCGTGGTGGGCACGGCGCGCGTCGCCGACGTCACCCAGGACGAGGTGCTGGGCATGATCATCTCGGGCAAATGCCCGGCCGCCGCAATTCCGGGGCCGGGCGCGCTGCGCAGCTAGGTATGTTGGCGCGAATTCTTTTCGTTCAGCCGATTCCGGCTGAACGGAAAGCGCGCTAGGCATCACTTGGCGGCGAGCAGCTCCTTGACCTCGAGCAGCACCAGCTCGTTGTCGTCGGCCTTCTTCGGGTCGCGCGAGGAGGAGAAGGGCAGGTTGTTGTCGTTGCCGACGACGATGATGCCGCTCGCGGCGTCGACCACGTCGACATTCTCGATGGTGAAGAAGGGGAAGGGCAGGACGCCGTCGATCGCGCCCTGCTTCGCCTTGCGGTCGGGATCGGCGATCTTGAGCAGGTCGACATAGCCGATCTTGCGCACCGGCTTGCCGACATTGGCGTCGCTCATCTCGATCTTCACGATGCGCTTGAAGCGGGCGAGATCGTGGAAACAGTCGGGGCCCTTCTGGCCGGCCTGGCAGGCGCGATCGGCGGTGCCTTCGCCATTGTCGCGCTCGATGACCAGGGCGGTGGTGGCGTCGATCATGTTGAAGTCGCCGATGGCGAGCCCCTTCTGCTCGAGCGGGAAGAACCAGGAGCGGCCGGTCCAGGCCTCCTTGGCGACGTCGAATTCCAGGATGTGCAGCACCTCCTTGCCGTCGACCTCCTCATTGCCCTTGCTTTCGGCCAGCCACAGCGGGCCTTCCAGCAGCGGGTAGAGGAAGCGGCCGTCGGGCGAGCGGGCCATGCCCTCATAGCCCTTGGAGCGGCGCACGTTGAAGGCGACCGGCAGATCGGGCGCGGCCGGCGTCGTCACCGCATAATGGTCGGGCGAGCGAGCCGGCTTGCCGTCGACCATGGTCTCGAACACCGCCTCGACCTTGCCGCTGCGGTCGAGCCTGATCAGATAGGGGCCGAACTCCTCGCCGATCCAGATCTTGTCGCCGACCGGCTGGATCGATTCCGGATCGAAGTCGGCGCCGGTGAGGTAGCGCGCCGGCGTGCCCTCATTGGCGATGCGGAACGGCACCTTGCGGTCGGGATCGCGCAGGAACACCGTCTCCGCGCGGGCGATGGTGCCGGACGCGAAATCGGCCTTGAGCCGGTGGAAGAACAGCATCGCGTCGGGCGAGTTGGCCTTGGCGCCGAAGCCGTTGTCGGTCAGCACCAGGAACTCGCCATTGCCGAGCGAGCGGATGCCGGAGAAGCCCTGGACCGGCTGGCCCTCGAACGGGGTCGAGAGACCGGTCGGGCGCCCGCCCGACAGGCCGGGTACCGTGCCGATCTCGGTGGCGCGCTTGCCGGGCGTGACGAACTTGCCGGAGACCTTGAGATCGTCCGGGGCATCGCTTGGCGCCGGCACGAAGCTCTTCGCCGGCAGCAGCGCATGGCCGGTGAGCCGGGCGGGGAATTCGCGCGGGGCCTCCTGCGCGGCGGCGAGCATGGTCGAGGAGAGGAGGAGGGCGGCGGCGAGGCGCAGGGACATGGCTGGCTCCGGACGGGTGGGAGCGCTCCGCATCGCGTCCGCAGTTTGCGAGGGCGCGACAATGCCGTGACGGCGCGATGACGGCCTGCGAACCAAAGCCGGGCGCCGGCGTTCTCCGATGACCGGACAGGAGCGACGCCATGACGGCAGCACTGCGCAAAGGCACGGCGGTGAGCTGGAAATGGGGGGCGAACACGGCCCATGGCAGGGTGGAGGAGAGCTTCACCCGGGCCGTCAGCCGCACCATCAAGGGCAAGCGCGTGCGCCGCAAAGGCAGCCGCGAGGAGCCGACCTATCTGGTGAGCCAGGAGGATGGCGGCCGCGCCCTCAAATCCCACAGCGAACTCACGGAAGAGAGATGACAGTCTTCCATGTCGACCTGACACCGCCCCACCGCGTCGCCGAGAACGCCGAGAAGGGGCTGCGCCTGCGCCAGCAGTTCAACCGCGGCGGCACCGTGATCGGCGTCGCCCGGGCGCGCGACCTGCGCAACCGGCGCCCGCTCAGCGCCGAGACGAGCGCCCGCATGGTCAGCTATTTCGCCCGCCATGCGGTCGACAAGCAGGCCAAGAATTTCGGCGACGCCAAGGCGCCATCGGCCGGCTACATCGCCTGGCTGCTCTGGGGCGGCGACGAGGGCTGCGAATGGGCGCGGCGCAAGAAGGCCGAGCTCGAGCGGGCCGGCGAACGCAAGCGCGCCTGAGGCCGCTTTTGCGACGCTAGCGCAGCTGCTTCAGCAGGCCGATCAGCGTGGCGCGCTGGTTGGTGGCGAGCGGCGCCAGCGTCACCTTGGTGACCGTCTCGGCCAGCGGCAGCCGCTCGCGGGTGAACTGCGTCCCCGCCTGCGTCAGCTCGACGATCACCCGCCTGCCATCCTCGGGATCGGGCTTGGTCTGAAGCAGACCGCGCTTGATCAGCCGGTCGACCACGCCCTTGATGGTCGCCGCGTCCATGGCGGTCTGACGGCCGAGCAGGTTCTGCGAGGAGCCGCCATCCTGGTGGAGCCGCGCCAGCACCGCCCATTGGGTCGGGGTCAGATCGGTGCCCATGATCTCGTTGAAGATCGAGACGTGGCGCTGCACGGCCTGGCGCATGATGAAGCCGACCTGCTCGGCGAGATCATAGCTCTCCTGCGACATCCGGGATCCTCGTTCGTGTACGAACGACATCCCTAAAGCATCGGCCGCCGATTCAGAAGCGCGCGGATGCGACGCTCAGCCGATGGCGGCGACGCATTCGATCTCGATGTCGAAGGGCAGCGGCCAGGGCCGGATGGCGGCGCTGGTGCGGGCCGGGAAGCCGTTCGCGAAGCGGGTGCGGTAGACCGCGTTGACGCCGCCCATCACGGCCGGATCGGTGACGAAGATCACCGCCTTGACGACCTGGTCAAAGGAGGAGCCGCCATGGCGCAGCACGATGTCGAGCGCGTCCAGCGAGGCCTTGGTCTGCGTCTCGATATCGCCGGTGACGATCTCGCCGGTGACGATGTCGATCGGCGGCATGCCACAGGTGAAGAGCAGATCGCCCGCGCGGGCAAGCGCCGAGGTCGGCGCGCCCAAGCGGCGGATCGCCTCGGAGATGACGGGAACCTCGATGATCTCTCTGCGCATGGGGCGATTGGTCCTGACGAGTCACTCTGTCGCTTGGTTACGACGTCGCGGAGCCAATGCACAGTCGCGGTTGGCTCCTGCGCCGGGGGCGTTCTCGAAGATGCAGGCGGCGCCCGGCGGGGTCCCGCATTTCTTATCGAGGTCCCGAAAGCCGACACATCGACCCGAGGCGACATGCCGGTAGCCGGGGCCGCCCTTGCAGCCAAAACCCTTGCACGGCGCGCTGTCGATGACGCAGCCGGCCGCCAATGCCGAGGAGGAGAACAGGACCAGCCCAAAGGCGGCGAAGCCTCGGCGAATGGCCGAGCGCAACGGCGCCTCAGTCGGCCAAAGCAGCAGATTATGGAAGGAGATTGGTGGAGCCAGGCGGAATCGAACCGCCGACCTCTTGAATGCCATTCAAGCGCTCTCCCAACTGAGCTATGGCCCCACTGAACCGGCCGCCTTGGGGAGAGGCCGGGAAGCGCCGCGCAGCGGCGAAGCGCTCTATAGGCAAGCTTGCGGCAAGACACAAGCGCGATGTCGCCCGACCGTCATGGAAATTCACATGCGGCCGGCGACGAAGCGGCTCAGGCGTCCTCGTCGCCCTCGATGTCGCCGTCGATCAGGTCGGAGACGTCGTCGTCGCCTTCCTCATCCTCCTCGAGGAAGGTGTCGTCATCGTCGCCGGCGACGCCGTCATCCTCGATCTCGATGTCGTCATCGCTGGTGACGACGGGCTCCTTCTCGGCCGCCTCGGCATCGGCATCGTCGAGCGAGACCAGCTCCACGGCGCCCTCGGCGGCCTCCGTCTCCTCCTCCTCGTCGGGCTTGGCGGCCGGCGCCGCCTTGGCCTGCGGCTCGAACAGCGAGCGCGGATAGGACTGGCCCGTATAGGGCGAGACGATCGGATCCTTGTTCAGGTCGTAGAATTTGCGGCCCGTGACCGGGCAGACGCGCTTGGTGCCAAGTTCCGGTTTCGCCACGGCGTTGCGACCTTCGTTCGTGCAAGAGGGTTCTGAAAGCAGGGGCGTCCGTTAGTCGGGCAACGCTTCCCTGTCAAATGCTGTTTCAAGCTATTCCGGCGCAAGCATGGCAGAGCACGACATCGGCCGCAGACGCAAACCTTGTCGGCGGTCGCCAACGGGCTCTAGAAGTCGATCGCTCCAGCCTGCATCCAGCCGAAAGACCACGCCAGTGCCAGCCTCGCACCCGACAGCTCCCGCGACCGGCACGACCGGGCGCCTGGTCATCGCCGTCGACGGCCCGGCCGCCTCCGGCAAGGGGACCCTCGCGCGCCGGCTCGCGTCCCATTACGCCCTGCCCTATCTCGATACCGGCCTGCTTTATCGGATGGTGGCACGCACGCTGATCGATACCGGCCAGCCGCTGGACGACCCGGCGCTCGCCGCCGCCGCGGCGGCGGGCTTCGACGAGGGCGCCATCGACGAATCGCGGCTGCGCGGGCGCGAGATCGGCGAGGCGGCGTCGGTGGTGGCGGCGATCCCCGTTGTCCGGCGCGCGCTGATCGACCGCCAGCGCCGCTTCGCCGCGGGCGAGCGCGGCGCGGTGCTGGATGGGCGCGATATCGGCACCGTGATCTGCCCGGAGGCGACGGCCAAGCTCTTCGTCACCGCCACGCCCGAGGTCAGGGCGGCGCGGCGGCACAAGGAGCTGGTCGGCCGGGGCGAAAGCGTCAGCCTCGACGGAATTCTCGCCGATATCCGCCGGCGCGACGCCCGCGACAGCGGCCGTGGCGACGCGCCCCTGAAGGCGGCCGAGGATGCCGTGCTGCTCGACACCTCGGCGCTCGGCGTCGAGGAGGCGTTCGAGGCGGCGCTCGCCATCGTGGAAAACCGTCGGCGCGGCTGAGCTGCACAGCTTTCGCGCTTGCCTAATTTAAAAGTGAGCGCAGACTTCCGCGTCAGTCGTGCGAAACCGACGACGGAGGTGACGATGCGGCCTTGGCTGTTCGGTCTCTTTTGTCTGGCAGCAGCTGGGGCCTGGCCCGCGCCGGCGCCGCGGGCGCAGCAGCCCGCCGCCGCCGAGGAGGTCGATGTCGCGCTGGTGCTGGCGGTCGACGTCTCCTATTCGATGGATCTCGACGAGCTGGCGCTGCAGCGCAACGGCTATATCGAGGCCTTCCGCTCGCAGCAGCTGCACGAGGCGATCGCCAAGGGCGCGATCGGCAGGATCGCCGTGACCTATTTCGAATGGGCGGGCGGCGATTTCCAGCACATCGTCAAACCGTGGACCGTCATCGAGAGCCCGCAATCGGCGATCGCCTTCGCCGAGGAGCTCGGCGAGGCGCCGACGCGCCGCGGGCGACGCACCTCCATCTCCGGCGCGATCGAGCTCGGCGTCTCCCTGCTCGAGAAGAGCAATGTCACGGCGATGCGGCAGGTGATCGATATCTCCGGCGACGGCGCCAATAATGATGGGCGCCCGGTGACGCTCGCCCGCGACATGGCCCGCGACAAGGGCATCGCCATCAACGGGCTGCCGGTGATGCTGAAGGCGGCGAGCTATTTCGACATCGAGAATCTCGACGTCTACTATGAGGAATGCGTGATCACCGGGCCCGGCGCCTTCGTGATCCCGATCCGCGACCGCAGCCAGTTCGCCGACGCCACCCGCACCAAGCTGGTGCGCGAGATCGCCGCAGTGCCGGCCGGAGCCGAGGATGTGGTCCGGAAGGCCCAGAGCAGCCAGCCGCGCATCTCCTGCCTGCAGGGCGAGCGGCAATGGCGCGACCGGATGGGAAACTGACGCTCAGACCCTGGCGGCACGCACCGCCGCGCTGCCATGGAAGAGCAGCAGCGCCGCGACGCCGATCAGCGACATGATCGCCGGCAGCGGCAAGGCGCTGCCCTCGAGCAGATGGCCGACCAGCAGGCCGACGCAGGCCGACAGCAGCATCTGGCAGAGCCCGGTGAAGGAGGAGGCGGCGCCGGCCCGCTCCGGAAACGGCATCATCGCCGAGGCCTGCGCCTGCGGCATGGTCAGGCCGACGCCGCAGGCATAGAGCGCCATCGGCAGGATGACGCCGAGCGGGCCGCCGAAGCCGGTGGCGACGCAGGCGAGCATGGCGAGCCCGCCGCCCGCGAGACAGGCGACGCCGAGCGCGATCACGCCGTCGAGCCCGCGGCGGCCGACCAGGCGTTGGGCGAGGATGGTGCCGAGGATATAGCCGAGCACGCAGAAGCCGAAGGAGAGGCCATAGGCCTGCGGCGAGAGGCCATAGAGCCCGATCAGCACGAAGGAGGAGCCGGAGATGAAGGCGAACAGCCCGGCATAGGCGAGCGAGGTGAGGCCGACATAGACGCGGTAGGCGCGGTTGCGCAGCAGCACGCCATAGCCGCGGATGATCGCCAGCAGCGAGAGCCGGTCGGGCGAGCGCTGGCGCAGGGTTTCCGGCATCACGGTCAGGACGATCGCCAGGATGACCAGCGCGAAGACCAGCGAGGCGATGAAGGTGGAGCGCCAGCCGAAGGCGTCCTGGAGCACCCCGCCGACCACCGGCGCGACGGCCGGCACCAGCCCCATGATCATGCCCATGCGGGCGAGCTCGCGGCCGGCGCGCGGCCCCTCATAGAGATCGCGCACCATGGCGCGGCCGAGCACGATCGGGCCGGAGGCGCCGAGCGCCTGGGCGAAGCGGGCGCCGATCAGCGCCTCGATCGAGGGGGCGAAGGCGCAGGCCAGCGTGGTGGCGAGGAACAGCCCCAGCCCCGCCAGCAGCACCGGACGGCGCCCGATCCGGTCGGAGAGCGGCCCCCACACGATCTGGCCGGCGGCGAAGCCGAACAGATAGACCGAGAGCGTCGCCTGCGCGCCGGCGACATCGGTGCCCATGACGCGCACGATATCGGGCAGCGAGGGCAGGTAGAAATCGGTCGAGAGCGGGCCGAGCGCCGTCAGCATGGCGAGGACCGCGGTCATCGCCAGCGTGTCGGGGCGCAGGGTCATGGCTAGCGGCTCTTAGCGGAAGAACAGCAAGGTTTGCAGCAAGAAGAGCGGGATCAGGATCGCGCCCGACCAGAGCATGTAGCCGAAAAAGCTCGGCATCGCGACCTTCCGATCCTTGGCGATGGCATAGACCATGAAGTTCGGGGCGTTGCCGATATAGGTGTTGGCGCCCATGAAGACGGCGCCGGCCGAGATCGCCGCCAGGGTCAGCGCGCCGCTCGTCATCAAGGTCTGGGCGTTGCCGCCGGCGAGCTCGAAGAAGACGAGATAGGTCGGGGCGTTGTCGAGGAAGGAGGACAGCCCGCCGGTCAGCCAGAAATAGGCGACGTTGTCGGGGCTGCCATCGGCATTGCTGACCAGGGCGACCAAGGGCGCGAAGGCGCCGTTGCGGCCGGCCTGCAGCATCGCCAGGACCGGGATGATGCAGGCGAAGATGCCGGCGAAGAGCTTGGCGACCTCCAGAATCGGCCCCCAGCTGAACTCGTTGCCGGCGCGCACCGGCTTCGGCGTCAGAATGAGCGAGAGCCCCGCGAGCCCGAGCAGGACGAGATCGCGCACCAGGTTCTGCAGCTCGACATGGACGCCATGGATGGTGAAGACGATGCCGGGCTTCCAGCTGGCGGACATCAGGATCGCGGCGATCACTCCGGCGAGCAGGAGGAAATTGAGCTTGCCATAGAGCTTGATCGCCCGGTCCGGCGTCGGATCCTCGATCGGCGGTTGGCCCGCCTCCTTGCGGAAGAGCCAGCTGTCGAGCGCATAGAACAGCACCAGCAGGATCGCGACCGCCGTCAGCGTCTCCGGCAGGAGATGCGTCGTGGTCCAGAAGAAGGAGACCCCGCGCAGGAAGCCGAGGAAGAGCGGCGGGTCGCCGAGGGGGGTCAGCGAGCCGCCGATATTCGAGACCAGGAAGATGAAGAAGACGACGACATGGACATTGTGCCGCCGGTTGTCGTTCGCGCGCAGGACCGGGCGGATCATGATGATCGAGGCGCCGGTGGTGCCGACCAGGCTGGCCATCAGCGTGCCGATGGCGAGCAGAGCCGTGTTGGTGCCCGGCGTGCCGTGCAGATTGCCCATGATCAGGATGCCGCCGGCGATGGTGAACAGAGCGAAGAGCAGGATGATGAAGGGGATATATTCCAGCAGCGCCGTGTGCAGCAGCGCGCCGAGCGCCGGCTCGAAGCCGCGCAGCACGGCCAGCGGAACGATCAGCAGCAGCGCCCAGAAGGCGGCGAACTTGCCGTAATGGTGCTCCCAGAGATGCGGAAACAGGATGGGGCCGAGCGCGATCGAGAGCAGCATGCCGGCGAAGGGCAGCGCCCAGGCGACGCCCATAGTGGCGCCGCCGATATCGCCGGCGGCATGGGCGGACTGCGGCAGCAGCCAGAGCGCGAGCACCGCGCCGGCAAGCTTGATCAGCATGGATATCGGACCTCTCCCCTGCCCGCTTGGCGCGGGACGTCCCCCGTTCGGGGCTCGTTACAACATGGGTCCGGGAGCGGCAACCGCAGCGCCATTTTGCCGGCGTTCAGGCTCGTGGAATAATCCTTATCTCCCGTGGCGTTCCGCCCACAGCTGATTCGGGGCCATCATGTGCCGTTTCCTCGCCTATTCGGGCGTCCCGGTCTTTCTCGAGGAGCTCATCGCCGCGCCCTGCCATTCGCTGATCCACCAGTCGCTTCACGCCGCCGAGGCCAAGACCGGCACCAATGGCGACGGCTTCGGCGTCGGCTGGTATGGCGAGCGGCTCGAGCCCGGCCAGTATCGCGAGATCAGGCCGGCCTGGTCGGACGAGAACCTGCTCTCGATCGCGCGGCTGGTGCGCTCGCCCCTGTTCTTCGCCCATGTCCGCGCCGCGACCGGCACGGCGACGACGCGCGCCAATTGCCACCCCTTCGTCTATGGCCGCTATCTCTTCATGCATAACGGCCAGGTCGGCGGCTATGCGCGAATCAAGCGCCGGCTGGAGAGCCTGATCCCCGACGCCTTCTACGAGGCCAGGGTCGGCACCACCGATTCGGAGGCCTTGTTCCTGCTGGCGCTGGCGCGCATCGCCGAGGGAGAGGCACCCGGCGAGGCGCTCGCCGGCGCGCTCGGCGATGCGCTGGCGCTGATGCAGGAGGCGGGCGTCAAGGAGCCGCTGCGCTGCGCCGCCGCGCTCGCCGATGGCGAGACGCTGCATGCGGTGCGCTGGGCGTCGGATGCCAAGCCGCCGACGCTCTATCTCTGCGAGCGGGGCGATTCGGTGGTGATCGCGTCCGAGCCGGTCGATGCGGCGCGCGAATGCTGGCAGCCCCTGCCCTGCAGCACGCTGGTCTCGGTCACCGGCGGGAGCGTCAGCCTGTCGCCCTTCGAGATCGGCTTGCGCCAGGCCGCCGCCTGAGCCACATCGCGGGCGCCATGCGCGCCTTCGATACGCCCCTTCCGATCGATGCGGTCCTTGCTCCGCTCGCCGCCGCGCTGCGCGAGCGGACGAGCGCCGTGCTGGTCGCCCCGCCCGGCGCGGGCAAGACGACGCGGGTGCCGCTCGCGCTGCTCGACGAGCCCTGGGCGAAGGACGGCAAGCTGATCATGCTGGAGCCGCGGCGGCTGGCGGCGCGCGGCGCGGCGAGCCGGATGGCGCAGACGCTCGGCGAGCGGGTCGGCGAGACAATCGGCCTGCGGGTGCGGCTCGGCTCGAAGATCGGGCCGCGGACGCGAATCGAAGTCGTCACCGAAGGCGTCTTCGCGCGGATGATTCTCGACGATCCGGCGCTGGAGGGCGTTGCCGGCGTGCTGTTCGACGAGTTCCACGAGCGCTCGCTCGATGCCGATTTCGGGCTGGCGCTGGCGCTCGATGTGCAGGCCGGCCTGCGCGAGGACCTTCGCATCCTGGTGATGTCGGCGACGCTCGACGGGGCGCGGGTGGCGCGGCTGCTCGGCGAGGCGCCGGTGATCGAGAGCGCCGGCCGCGCCTTCCCGGTCGAGACGCGCTATCTCGGGCGCGACCCGCTGAAGCGGATCGAAGACCAGGTCAGCGAGGCGGTGCTCCTCGCCCTGAACGAGCAGAGCGGCTCGCTGCTGGTCTTCCTCCCTGGCCAAGGCGAGATCCGGCGGGTCGAGGAGCGGCTGCGCGAGCGGATCCGCGACGCTTCCGTCGAGATCGCGCCGCTCTATGGGGCGCTCGATCAGGCGGAGCAGGACCGGGCGGTGCTGCCGGCGCCCGCCGGCCAGCGCAAGGTCGTCCTGGCGACCGCCATCGCCGAGACCTCGCTGACGATCGAGGGCGTGCGGGTGGTGATCGATGCCGGCCTCGCCCGCCTGCCGCTCTACGAGCCCGATATCGGGGTGACCCGCCTGGTCACGCAGCGCGCCAGCCGCGCCGCCACCGATCAGCGCCGCGGCCGCGCGGGGCGCACCGAGCCGGGCGTCTGCTACCGGCTGTGGGAGGAGGCTGGCAACGGCGCGCTCGAAGCCTTCGCCCGGCCGGAAATCCTGTCGGCCGATCTCGCCCCCTTGCTGCTCGATTGCGCCGCATGGGGCGTGGCCGACCCCGGCAGCCTGGCCTTTCTCGATCCTCCGCCGCCGCCCGCGCTCAAGGAAGCCCGCGCGCTGCTGGAGAGCCTCGGCGCGCTCGATGCCGACGGGCGCATCACGGCGGAGGGCAAGGCGCTGCAGGCGCTGCCGCTGCCGCCACGGCTGGCCCATATGGTGGTCGGCGCGGCCCAGCATGGCCAGGAGGAGGCCGCGGCGCTGCTGGCCGCGCTGCTGGTCGAGCGCGGGCTGGGCGGCGAGGCGATCGATCTCGGCGAGCGGCTGGAGCGTTTCGGGCGCGAGCGCGGCGGCCGGGCCGGCGATATGCGCCGCCTCGCGCAGGGCTGGGCCGCGCAGGCCGCCAAGGCCGCGCCGCGCCGGGCCGCCAACCCGCTTTCGACCGGCTTCCTGCTCGCGCTCGCCTTCCCCGACCGCGTCGCCAAGGCGCGCCAGCCGGGTTCGGGACAGTATCTGCTGGCCAATGGCCGGGGCGCCGCGCTGGAGCCGGGCCAGCGGCTGGCGCGCGAACCCTATCTCGTGATCGGCGAGATGACCGGCAGCGCCCAGCAGGCCCGCATCCTCAGCGCGCTGGCGATCACGGAAACGGAGATCGAGGCCTTGGCCGCTTCCGGGCTGGTGCGGATGCCCCTGGTCGAGCGCGCGGAGACGGTGTTCGACAAGCAGGCGCGCGCGCTGCGGGCGCGGGCGGTGCGCCGCTATGGCGCGCTCGTGCTGGCCGAGCGGCCGCTGCCGGTCGAGCCCACGCCGGAGAATGCCGAGGTGCTGTCCAAGGGCATCGCGGCGCTCGGCATCGCGCTGCTGCCCTGGAGCAAGGCGCAGGCGCAGCTGCGCGAACGCGCCGGCTTCCTGCGGGCGGCCGAAGGCGAGGCGGGCGGCTGGCCCGATCTCTCCGATGCCGGCCTGGAGGCCCGCGCCGCGGCGTGGCTGGCGCCGCATATCCTGGGCCGCAGCTCGCTCGCGGCGATCGCGCCGGGCGATCTCGATGCGGCACTGGCGGCGCTGCTGCCCTGGGACCTGAAGCGGCGCCTGGAGGCGGAGGCGCCGACCCATTTCACCGCGCCGACCGGCTCGCAACTGCCGGTCGATTACGGAGCCGAGGCGGGACCGACCATTTCGGTGCGGGTGCAGGAGCTGTTCGGGCTGGCGCGCCATCCCGCCCTGGCCGGGGGCAGGGTGCCGCTGGTGCTGGAGCTGCTCTCGCCGGCGCACAGGCCGATCCAGGTGACGCGCGACCTGCCCGGCTTCTGGCGCGGCTCCTGGGCGGCGGTGAAGGCGGAGATGAAAGGCCGCTACCCGCGCCATCCCTGGCCGGACGATCCGGCGGCGGCGGCGCCCACGACCCGCGCCAAGCCGCGCGGCAGCTGAGCGCCTGCAACCGCCAGCGCACGCACCGTCATTGCGAGGAGCGGAGCGACGAAGCAATCCAGCGCACCCGCGCCCCGTGCCCCCTAGATTGCTTCGCTGCGCTCGCAATGACGGGGGAGAGGCTCAGCCTCCGAACAGCCGCTCGAAGAAGTTCTTCTCCTGCGGCCGCGGCGGCGTCCAGGCGCGATCGGATTCGGCGACACGCTGGTTCGCCGAGGGCGGCGCGATGCCGGCGACCGGCTCGCCATTGTCGAAGATCGATTTCGGGCTGGAATGCCAGAGCCCGCCCGGCAGCGGCGCCGGCTGCTGCCCGGCATGGGCGACCTTCATGAACTTCGACCAGATCTCGGCCGGCAGGCCGCTGCCATAGACCCGCTTCATCGGGCTGTTGTCGTCATTGCCGATCCAGACCGAGGTCACCAGCCGCGCCGAGAAGCCGACGAACCAGGCATCGCGGAAATCCTGCGTGGTGCCGGACTTGCCGCCCATCTCCCAGTCCGGAAGATTGGCCTTGCTGCCGGTGCCGTTGCGCATGGTCTCGTTGAACATGGCGTTGATCATCGAGAGGATCTGCGGCTGCACCACCTCGCCGAAGCCGGCGCCCTTGCGGGCATAGAGCACCTTGCCGCCGGTGGTCTTCACCTCGCGGATGACATAGGGCAGCACCGATTTGCCGCCATTGGCGAAGGTGGCATAGGCGCTGGTCAGCTCGACGGCGGTGACCTCGGAGGTGCCCAGCGCGAGCGAGGGATTGGCCTGCAGCGCCGAATTGATGCCGAGCCGCTGGGCGGTGCGCACGACCTCCCTGGGCCCGACCTCCTGGTTGAGCTTGACCGCGATCGTATTCAGCGAATTCGCCATGGCGGTCTTCAGCGTCACCGGGCCGCGATAGGTGCGGCTGTTGTTCTCGGGCGTCCAGCCCTTGATCGAGACCGGCGAGTCGTCGCGGATCGTATCGGGGCTGAGGCCCTGCTCGAGCGCCGTCAGATAGACGAAGGGCTTGAAGGCCGAGCCCGGCTGGCGCCTGGCGGCCGCCGCGCGGTTGAACTGGCTCTTGGTGTAGTCGCGCCCGCCGATCAGGGCGCGCAGCGCGCCGTCGGGGGCCATCGAGACGACCGCGCCCTGGCTGGCATGCAGCTTGGCGCCCTGGGCGTTCAGCGCCTCGACCAGCACCGTCTCGGCGGTGGCCTGGAGCTTGGTGTCGATCGTGGTGAGGACGGTGACGTCGCCCTCGATCGCGCCGATGAAGTCGTCGAGCACGTCCATGACGTAGTCGGCCGCGTAGTTGACCGAGCCGGCACCGACCCGCTCCGCGGCCTCGGCCGGCGCGACCAGCGCGGTCTTCGCCGAGGCCTGCGAGATCAGGCCCTGATCGGCCATGGCCGAGATCACCAGCTGGGCGCGCTTCTCGGCCGCCTCCGGATTGCGGTTCGGCGCCAGGCGCGACGGCGCCTGGACCAGGCCGGCCAGCATCGCCGCCTCGGCGATGGTCACCGAGCGCGCGGACTTGTTGAAATAGCGCTGCGCCGCCGCCTCGACGCCATAGGCGCCCGATCCGAAATAAACGCGGTTGAGGTAGAGCTCGAGGATCTGGTTCTTGCTGTAGGTCCGCTCCAGCCAGAGCGCCAGGATCGCCTCCTGGATCTTGCGGGCGGCGGTGCGCTCCTGGGTCAGGAACAGGTTCTTGGCGAGCTGCTGCGTCAGCGTCGAGCCGCCCTGCATCCCGCCGCGGCGGGAGAGATTGTTGACGACGGCGCGGCTGAGCCCGATCGGGTCGATGCCGAAATGATCGTAGAAGCGCTTGTCCTCGATCGCGACGAAAGCCTTCGGTAGATAGGGCGGCACCTCGCCGATGGTCACCGTGCGTCCGCCGGTCTCGCCGCGATTGGCGAGCAGCGAGCCGTCCGCGGCGAGGATGGCGATGTTCGGCGGCCGCTTGGGGACGGTGAGCTGGTCGATCGGCGGCAATTGCGCGGCGTGATAGGCGATCACGCCGCCGAGGCCGAGCACCGCCCAGAGCCCCATGACGAGGCTCCAGTAGAACAGGCGTCCGACGATCGAGCCGCGGCGGCGCTTGCGCCCGCCGCCACGCCGATCCCGCTTCGGCGCGGCCTTTTGCTGACGCCGCTCCTCGGCTGAATCCTGGCGCGACGTCCGGCGCGATGCCACTGCGTTTCCTCCGCGATATGGGCGATCCTCGGCCGAGAGGCGCAGATCGACCTCGCCGCGCGCATAATCGTCGCGCGCCGGCTCGAAGGAGGGTTCGCGCCGCTCCGTGCCTCGTTTCGTCCGGTCGTTCATCCCGCCCCGTTCAGGCCTTTTCGGGCCAACTGGCCCGGTCATGCGATCGAGATCCACTCAGGATTCAAACATGGCGCTTTTAAGGGGCGGTTAAGGGCGATTCCCGCCAAGTTCGCCGGATGGCGAAGGCAGGTCCCGGCTGTTGCCGATTTGCCGCTGATAAGCTTTGCTGTGGCGCCTACGAAAACGTGACTTGCTCGCCGCGAGCGGCCGGGACAAGCGCGAGCGGCAGCTTAGAGGAAGCTCTTCGCCAGCAAACACAGTCTCTTAAATCGTTTTCTACCAGATCGAAACCCGACAGAAGGTGACCTCGCCATGCAGGCTTTCAATTCCCTCAGCCGCTACGCGCCCCAGGCGCTCGCCCTGCTGCGCATCGCGACGGCGCTGATCTTCATCCTCCATGGCACGCAAAAGCTGTTCGGCTTCCCCGCCGCGCCGGCGAGCGGCCTGCCGCCGATGTTCTCGCTGTTCTGGTTCGGGGCGATCCTCGAGGCGTTCGGCGGCCTGCTGATCCTGATCGGCCTGTGGACGCGGCCCGTCGCCTTCATCCTCTCCGGCGAGATGGCGGTCGCCTACTGGATGTTCCACGCGCCGCGCAATTTCTACCCGACGCTGAACAATGGCGACGCCGCCATCCTCTACTGCTTCATCTTCTTCTACCTGGTCTTCGCCGGCGCCGGCGCCTGGGCGCTCGACAACCGCACGCGCAGCTGACGAAAAAGGCCGCCCCGCATAAGGCGGGGCGGCCTCGACATCACGCCGCAGGGACGGTCACACCGCCGAGGTGATCCAGCGCGAAAGATCGCTCTTGGGGGCGGCGCCAACCTTCTGCGAGGCGAGCTTGCCGTCCTTGAACAGCATCAGCGTCGGGATCGAGCGGATGCCGAACTGGGCCGGGATCTGCTGGTTCTCATCGACATTCATCTTGACGATCTTGACCTTGCCGCCGAGCTCGCCCGCGATCTCCTCGAGGGCCGGGCCGATCATGCGGCAGGGGCCGCACCACTCCGCCCAGAAATCAACGACCACCGGCTCGGCCGACTTCAGGACGTCGGCCTCGAAGCTCGCATCGGTTACTTTCGTCGTCGCCATGGCTGGCCACCTTTCGATTGTCGCGGACGGCAAGACGCCGCCATTCGTCCCCGAAGCTATGAATGCCGGGCCACAGGGTCAAGGCTGGCTCACCCATCGGAAAGGCGGGGCGGCTCCGCCATTTTCGCCAGGGCGGCGTCGAGCGCAGCGGCACCGGGCTCCAGCGCGGTCAGCGTCGCGGTGTAGACGGCGAGCGCCCTGACCCGGCGGCCGGGATAGATCTCCCCGACCAGGCGGCGATAGACGGCGAGCTGCGCCAGCGTCGAGTCCGGCAGCAGCGCGGCATTGTCAGGCGGGCGCCTGGTGGTCTTGAAATCGGCGATCAGGACCTCTTGATCGGAGACCGAGAGCCGGTCGATCCGGCCGAAGACCGGGCGGCGCGTGCCATCGGCGAGCGCGACCTCGCCCGCGACCGGCACCTCCGCCAGGCTGCCGCGCTTGAACAGCCCGTCGAATTGCGGCGCCGCGATCAGCGAGAGCGCATCCTCGACGATCTGCGCGCGCCGTTCGGGCGGCACCGCGCCGGCTCGCGCCTGCGCCAGGGCATGGGCCGTCGCGGCCCGCCGCTCGGCCGGCACCTCGGGCAGGACCTGCAGCAGCAGATGGGCGAAGCGCCCCGCCGCAGCCGCCGCAGCCTGGAAGGGGCCGTCATTGGGCCGCTCCTCGCGATCGGCCGCGGACAGCGCGCTCGACGGCTTCAGCGGCGGCAGCGCCTCCCGTTCCGGTGGCGCGGGCCGCTCCAGCCAGGCCGGCGGCACGCCCTCCGGGCCCGGCGCGGGCGTCTGCGCCTGCTCCGCCCCGCCCGGCCGCGAGACCATGAAACGACGGATCTCGCCCTGGCCGTCGGGCGCCGGCACGCTTGCCAGGCCAGGCCCTGACCGGCTCAGCCCGAGCTCCACCATGGCGTACCAGGATCCCTCCGGCGCCTCGCCCTTGCCTTGCGTGCCGCAGACGATCAGCCGCTCCTCGGCGCGGGTCATCGCGACATAGAGCAGGCGATGATGCTCCTCGACCATCTGGGCGACGATGGCATCCTTGGCCCGGCGCATCGGCGCGGGGTCCTCGGCGCGACGGGTCGGCCAGACCGGCGCCGGCGCGGCGCCCGCCGCCTGCACGGCGAGCAGCTTCGGCAAGCGGCGCTCGCCGGGCGCCGGGCCGAGATCGGCGAGGATCACGACGGGCGCCTCCAGCCCCTTCGACCCATGGACGGTCATCACGCGCACCTCGCCGGCGCTGGCCGAGAGGTCGCGCTTCACCTGCGTCGCCACCGCGCCGACATGGTGGAGGAAGCCGGCCAGCGAAGGCCCGTAGCGGCGCTCATGGTCGAGCGCGGCGCTCAGGAAGGCGTCGAGCGCATCGCCCGCCTCCGGGCCGAGCCTGGCGAGGGCGCGGCTGCGGCCGCCGCCCGGGCCGAGCAGCGCCGCATAGAAGCGGAACGGGCCGCAGCGACCGGCCTCCGCCGCCAGCTCCGTCAGCCGCCGCTCGATGCCGGCATAGCGCTCCTCCTGCTGCCCCGCCGCCCGCAACGCCTCGCGGAGCGAACCGGGGCGCTGCGGCGCCAGGCGCATCAGGTCCTCGTCGTCGAGACCGAAGAGCGGCGTCTTCAGGGTGATCGCCAGCGAGAGATCGTCCTGCGGCAGCAGGATGGCGCGGCCGAGCGCGACCAGGTCCTCGACGGCCGGGTGATCGGAGAGGGTGAGCCGGTCGCGGCCGGCAACCGGGACGTCGCGGTCCTTCAGCGCCTTGACGATCGCCTCGAACAGAGCCCCGCGCTGGCGCAGCAGGATCATCACGTCGCCCGGCTTGAACGGCCGGCCGAGATCGTCATGGCCGGCATCGCGCCAGCGCTTCAGCACATCGGCGATGCGGGCGGCGAGCTTGACCAGGCCGGAGCGCCGCTCGGGCGCATCGACGGGGGCTGTCCAGGCGTCCTGGGTCTCGCCGGCATCGTCGGCCGAGACCGGCCAGAGATCGACCGCGCCGATCGCGGCGCGCTTGACGGTGTCGTGGCGCTCCGGGCCGGCGGCGCCGTCGAAGACGAGGCCGCGCCAATGCGCCTGCGGCGCGAAGACGGCGTCGACCGCCTGCATGATGTCGGGCGCCGAGCGGAAGGAGGTGTTGAGGCTGATCGGCTCGAAGCGCTGGCCCGCCTGCGCCAGGCGGCGGCCGAGACGGCGCCTTTCCTCGCTGAAATGGGCGGGGGCGGCGCCCTGGAAGCCGTAGATCGACTGCTTCTCGTCGCCGACCACGAAGACGGTGCGCGGACGCGGGGTCTCGCGGGCGCCCTCTCCGGCCGAGAATTCCTCGGCGAGGCGGCGCAGGATCGCCCATTGCGCGGCGCTGGTGTCCTGCGCCTCGTCGAGCAGGATGTGCTCGATGCCGGCATCGAGCTTGTAGAGCGCCCAGGCGGGATTCACCCGGTCGAGCAGCGAGCGGGTGCGGGCGATCAGGTCGTCATAATCGAGCAGCGAGCGCTGCGCCTTCAGCCGGCGATAGGCGGAGAGGATATGTGTCACCAGCACGGCGAGGGCGGCGCTGCGCTCGCGCACGGCGATGGCGTTGAGCTGCTCGATCGAGCGCGTCAGGCAATCGGCGACGGCATCGAGCGCGGCGTCGAGATGGGCCGGCAGCAGGCTCTTGCCCTTGCCGCGCACATGCTGGCTGACGGTGCCCTCCAGCGTCAGCAGCCCGGCGCGGCAGCCGGCGACCAGATCGCGCCCGGGCGGCTGCGCCAGCGCCTCGCGCAGCGCCGCGGCCGCGCGCCGGCGCGTCTCGCTCGCCGCGTCGAAGGCGTCGATCAGCCCGGCGAGATCGGGCAGCGCCGAAAGCTCGGCGCAGAAGCGGGCCTTGACGGTGTCCGCCGTCAGCTCCGCAGCGATGCCGAGGAAGCCCGAGAGCTCGGCGACGATCTCCTGAGGCGGCCTCGCCCGGCCCTCGGCGTCGCTGAATAGCGCCCGCTGATGCAGCGCCTCGCGCATGATCTGGTCGAAGCTGTCCTGCGTAGCATGCTCGGCCATGAAGCGCAGCGCCCTGGCCTGCGGCCCTTCCGGATCGGCGTCGGCGACGCCGAGCAGGTCGCGCCTTGCATCGCGCATCAGCTCCGCCTGGGCCAGATCGTCCGCCACCTCGAAGCGCGGCGGCACATTCGCCTCGAAGGGGGCGCTCTGCAGCACGCGGGTGCAGAAGGCGTGGATGGTCTCGATCTTGAGCCCGCCCGGCGTTTCCAGCGCCTGCGCGAAGAGGCGGCGGGCGCGGGCGAGATCGGCGGCGACCGGCACCGCGCCGGTCAGCGCCGCCAGCGCCGCCCGCAACGTCTCGTCCGAGGCGACGGCCCAGACCGAGAGCGCCCGGAAGACCCGGTTCGACATGTTGGCGGCCGCAGCCTTGGTATAGGTGATGCAGAGCATCCGCCCCGGAGCGACGCCGTCCAGCAGCAGCCGCAGCACGCGATTGACCAGGACATGAGTCTTGCCCGAGCCGGCATTGGCCGCGACCCAGGCGCTCAGGTCCGGCTCGGCGGCGAGCGATTGCGCCCGGCGCGTCTGCTCGGGGATGATCCAGCCCGCGGGCGTCATGGCTCGTCCCCCGCCTCGGCGCCGAGATCGGGAGCCGCCGACCATTCCTTGACACGGGCGAGCTGATCATAGGGGCTGGCATAGCGGATATAGGCCGGCGCCCGGCGCGACAGATAAGGCTCGCGTCCCGCCCGCAGCGCCTCGACATGACCGAGCAGGCGCGCGAGATGGCGGGCGGTGACATCGGCCTGGGTCTCGTCCTTGAAGGCGAGCTTCCTGTCCTTCTCCCAGTTCTTCGCCTCGTGGTTGAGGCGCAGATAGATCAGCGCCTCGACCGGGCCGGGCAGGATATCGGGCGCGAAGCCGCTGCGCTGCGCCAGCTCGGCCTCCAGCGTCAATTGCGGGGCGAAGCCGAGACGGACCTGCTCCTCGCTCGGCGGCGCGCCGGTCTTGAAATCGATGATGCGCAGCGCGCCCTCGCGGGTGCGTTCCACGCGGTCGGCCCGGCCGGTCAGCAGCAGCGTGCTTCCGTCCGCCAGCGCGAACTCGCCTTGCGTATCGCGCTCGACCGCCACCCTGGCGAGGCCCGGCCGGCGGCGCTCCTCCCAGCCGATGAAATTGCCCGCGATCAGCAGGAAGCGCGGCCACCAGAAGGCCCGGACCTCGGGCGTGTCCTCGAAGGCGCGGAACAGGCGCGCGCCGATCTCGACCAGGCTGCCGAGCGCGCCCGCCGGCAGCTGCTCGGGATAGGTCTGCGCGAAGCCGGCGACGATATCGTGCAGCAGCGAGCCGCGATCGGCGGCGCTCGGATCCTCGATCAGCTCGGGCAGCGCGTCGAGCTTCAGGATCTTGCGGGCATAGAGCGCGTAGGGATCGCGATAGAGCGTCTCGACCTCGGTGACGCTGAGCCGCCTCGGCTGCAGGGCGGCCGGCGGACAGGGCCGAGGCCGTGTCACCGGCCGCAGATCGGCGGGCCTGGCCAGCAGCGCCGCCCAGCCGAGCAGCTCGGCGCCGCGCGCCTGCGCCGCCGCCCAGGCCTCGGCCGGCGCCACCGCCTTGAGGCGCTGCCAGAAGCGCGAGGGAATGGTTTCGGCCTCGCCCGCCTTGCGGGCGCGGGTCAGCGTGACCCGTCCGGCGAGCGCGGCATGGACGAAATCATGCGCGGTCTGGCCGATGCGGCGCTCCGGCGGGCTGAGGCCGAGCTCGGCCCGCATCGGCCGGTTGAGAAAGGCGTCGGTCTGCGTCGCCGGCGGCCAGACGCTCTCGATCAGCCCGCCGAGCACGACATGCTCGACATCGAGCAGCCGCGCCTCCAGCAGGCCCCAGATGCGCAGGCGCGGATGGCCGGGATCGCGGCGATGCACCGGCTTCTCGTCGAGCAGGCTCGTCAGCACCGCGGTCCAGTCGCGCGCCCGGCCCGCCTCCGGCGCATCGGGCAGCGCCGCCTCGAGATCGTCGAACAGCTCCGCGAGCGCCTCGCCGTCGGGACCGCGCCAGCACAGCACGGCGCCGGTATCGTCGCGGCCGAGCGCCTCGAGCGCGCGGCGGGCCTCCCCAACGATCTCGCGCAGCCGCGGCGTCGCGGCCGACAGCGCGGCGGCAAGCGGCGCCAGCGCATCCTCCAGCGCGGCGAGCACCTGTTCGGCGAGGCCGATGTCCTCATCGGTCAGCCGGCGGCGCGGGCGCGGCGAATAGGTCGCCTCGCGCAGGTCCGGAAGCGCCTCGAAGGCGCGGCGCAGGCCGGGGAAGCCGGGGCCGACACTCTCGCCGCGCCAGCAGCCGATCTCCAGCGCCGAGGCGCCCTGGCGCAGCGCGGCCTCCGACAGGCCGAGCCGGCAGGAGGGATGGGCGAGCAGCGCCACCAGGCTCGCCGCCGTCAACCCGGCCTCGATCGCCGCCAGCGCCAGAGCGAGCAGGGCGCCGGCCGGCCAGCGGCTCAGCGGCAGGCCGGCGGAATCATCGGCGGTGATGCCCCAGCGCCGGAGCTCGACCGCGACGCGCTCGGCGAGGCCGCGATCGGGCGTGATCAGCGCGGCCCGCGCGCCGGGCTCCTCGAGGGCCTCCCGCAGGGCCAGGGCCGCCGCCAGAGCCTCCTCGCGCTCGTCGGCAGCCTCGACGATGCGCAAGCCGGCGAGCGCGGCGCCGTCGATCGGGCGGGCATCCGACCAGTCGTCGGTGACCGAAGCGGGCAGCAAGGCGCGGCGCAGCAGGTCGCGGCGCGCGGCGAGGGCCGGCTGCGGCTGCGCGAGCGCGACCACCTCGTCGCGGCCGGCGCCGATCTCGTCGAGCAGCCGGTGCAGCGCCGCCTGCGGATGGGAGGGGGCCGGCTCGTCGGCAATCGCGCGCCAGGCCCGTTCCGACAGGGCCTCGTCGAGATCGGGCAGGACGACGGCGCCGTTCGGCGCCCGCGCCAGCGCCGCGAGCAGCCTTGCGGTGGCGGGGACGGTGCCGGTCGAGCCGGCGGCGATCACCGGGCCGTGGAAAGCGCCGGCCAGCAGCCGCTCGCGCTCGGCGGCGAGCATGCGGTTGCGGAAGGCGGCCGGGTCGCATTCGCCGCGCTGATCGAGGATCGCCGGCCAGGCCTGCGCGATGATGTCGAGGAAGCGGGCGTTGAACTGCCAGATCTCGTCGAACCGAGCGGCGTCGAGGCCCTTCAGCCGGGCCGGCGAGACGCCTTCGGTCTGCAGCTGGTCGAGCAGCGCGGCGAGATCGCCGGCGAGCCCCCAGGCCTCGGCCAGCGTCGCCGGCATCAGCGCCGGCTCGGCCGGGTCGAGCTTGAGATGCTGGCGGTTGGCCGTCCGGCCCCAGGCCGAGATCAGCGTGGTCAGGATCAGGCGGCGGCGCAGCGGCTCGATCGGCGCCACCCGCTCCAGCGCCAGCGCGTCGACGGCGCCGGCGATCAGCGCCGTCTCGGCCTCGTCGACATCGCCGAGCGGCACGATGCGCGGCAGCAGCAGCGGCCGGCCGCCGAGCTTGTCCGCCAGCACGGCGGAGAAGGTCCGCGCGGCGCGGCGGGTCGGCAGATAGAGCGTGGTGCGCGAGAGCGCGGCAGGATCGGCAGGGTCATGGGCCTGGCCGAAGCGGCCATCGATCAGCGCCTGCGCCAGCACCGCCAGGAACGGCGCGCCCGCCGGGATGCTGAACAGGTTGAGCCCGGCCATCGCGCCTCAGCCGGCCTGCTGATGGGCGGCATAGGCCGCTTCGGCCAGCGGGATCGCCTCCGGCGTGCCGACATGCAGCCAGCGCCCGTCGAGCCGGTGGCCGAACAGCCGCCCGGCCGCGATGGCGCGGTCGAAGAGCAGGTTCAGCGAGAAGGAGCCCTCCGGCGTGTCGGCGAACAGCTCCGGCTTCAGGATGGCGACGCCGGCATAGACGAAGGGGGCGCTCGGCGCCTGGCCGCGCCGGGCCAGCCGTCCGGCGCCGTCCTGGTGGAAATCGCCGGCGCCGTCGAAGCCGACGCTGCTCTCGCGCGCGGCGAGCAGCAGCAGCATGTCCATGCGAGCCGGGTCCCAGGCGGATGCCATCGCCGCCAGGTTCGAGGCGCCCGTCTCGCTCCACAGCGAATCCGAGTTGATGTGGAAGAAGGGCTCGCTGCCGAGCAGCGGCAGCGCCTTCTTGACGCCGCCTCCGGTCTCGAGGAGCTGCGCGCGCTCGTCGGAGATGGCGATGCGCGGCCGCGCCCGCCCGGCAAGATGCGCCTCGATCTGCCCGGCGAGATAGTGGACATTGACCACCGCCTCGGCGACGCCCGCCTCGGCCAGCCGGTCGAGCGCATGGTCGAGCATGGTCTTGCCGCCGATCGCCACCAGCGGCTTGGGCATGGTGTCGGTGATCGGGCGCATGCGCTTGCCGAGCCCGGCGGCCAGCACCATGGCGCGGCGGATCGGCGGCGAATCGGATGAGGTCACGGGCGGCGAATCTCCTGCCGGTCGAGCGGCCTATCAGCCATGGCCGGCGCGTTTGCTCAAGGGCGGCAGGAGCGCGTCAGAGGAAGCTGGCGATCTCGTCGAGCGGCTTCTTGCCGATCGCCGGGACGGTGCAGCCCTCGGCGGGATAGCCGACGACGAGCAGGATCAGCGCCTTCTCATTGTCCGGCCGGCCGCACAGCGCGTTGAGGAAGTTCATCGGCGCCGGGGTGTGGGTCAGCGTCGCCAGCCCGGCCTGGTGCAGCGAGGCGATCAGGAAGCCGGCGGCGATGCCGACCGATTCCGGCACATAGTAATGCTTCACCTTGCGCCCCTCGCCGTCATGGCCCCAGCGCTGGGCGAAGATCGCGATCAGCCAGGGCGCCGTCTCGAGGAAGGGCTTGTGCTCATCGGTGCCGAGATGGGCGAGCGCGCCGAGCCATTCCTCGCCGGCGCGGCCGGCATAGAAGGCGCGCTCCTCCTCCTCGGCGCCCTCGCGGATCTGCCGCTTCAGCGCGGGGTCGGAGATGCAGACGAAGGTCCAGGGCTGCTGGTTGGCGCCGGAGGGGGCGGTGCCGGCGGTGGCGACAGCGGTCTCGATGATCTCGCGCGGCACCGGCCGGTCGGAATAGTCGCGCACGGTGCGGCGCCGGCGCATCACAGCGAGGAACTCCTGTGCCTTCGCCCGCATCTGCGCCTCGTCGAGGCCCTGGAAAGCCAGCGGCATGGTGGCGTGGACGGTCATCCGATTCCTCCTGACAGCTTCTTGCGAGCCCGGCTGCTTGCAGAATAGACCATACCGGCCTCTCCCCCTATGGTCCGCACATGACGAACCCGGCCCCCCAGCTCAAGCCCGGCGACCATCTCTTCCTGGTCGACGGCTCGAACTTCATCTTCCGCGCCTATTTCCAGTCGATCAACCAGGACCGGAAGTACAATGCGCGCTCCGACGGGCTGCCCTCGGGCGCGGTCAGGCTGTTCGCGACCAAGCTGTTCCAGTTCGTGCGCGAGGGCGTGCTCGGGGTGAGGCCGACGCATCTCGCCATCGTCTTCGACAAGAGCGAGAACTCGTTCCGCAAGGAGATCTACCCGGCCTATAAGGGCAACCGCTCCGAGCCGCCGCCGGACCTGATCCCGCAATTCCCGCTGATGCGCGAGGCGGTGCGCGCCTTCGGGCTGATCCCGGTCGAGCAGGACATCTACGAGGCCGACGACCTGATCGCGACCTATGCGCGCCAGGCGCGCGAGGCCGGCGCCGACGTGCTGATCGTCTCGGCCGACAAGGACCTGATGCAGCTGGTGCGCCCGGGCGTCGCCATGTACGACCCCGCCTCCGGAGACGCCAAGAAGGGCGCCGGCTTCCGGCCCGAGCGGCGCATCGGTGAGCCGGAGGTGGTCGAATATTTCGGCGTCACGCCGGACAAGGTCACCGATGTCCAGGCGCTGGCCGGCGATTCCACCGACAATGTCCCGGGCGCGCCCGGCATCGGCATCAAGACGGCGGCGCAGCTGATCGGCGAATATGGCGACCTCGAAACGCTGCTGAAGCGGGCGGGCGAGATCAAGCAGCCCAAGCGCCGGGAGACGCTGACCAATCCCGAGGTGGTCGAGAAGATCCGCATCTCGCACCGGCTGGTCAGCCTGGTCGAGGACGTGCCGGTCGAGACGCCGCTCGAGGACCTGACTTTGTCGCAGCCCGATCCGGCGCGGCTGATCGCCTTCCTCAAGGCGATGGAGTTCACCACCATCACCAAGCGGGCGGCGGAGGCCTATGAGGCGGATGTCTCGGCGATCGACGCCGATCCGGACCTCGCGCCGGGCGGGGCCCGCGCCGCCGAGCTGAAGGCGCTCTATGCGCAGACCGACCTGCCGGAGCCCGGCGCCGAGCCGGCCGCGACCGGCGCCGCCCCGGCCGCTCCTGCCGCCGCCGATGGCTGGCTGCGGCCCGCCGATCTCGCCGCGGCGCGCAAGGACGAGGCGCTGGCGGTCAAGTTCGACCATAGCGGCTATGAATGCGTGCGCAGCCTCGCCGATCTGGCACCCTGGATCGCCGCGGCCTTCGAGGCCGGCCATGTCGCGCTCGATACCGAGACCAATTCGCTCGACCCGATGCAGGCCGATCTGATCGGCTTCTCGCTCGCGGTCGCGCCGGGCAAGGCCTGCTATGTGCCGCTGCAGCATCGCAGCGGCGACGGGCTGTTCGATTCCGGGCTGGTCGAGGGGCAGATCCCGCTCGACGAGGCGCTGGCGGCGCTGAAGCCGCTGCTCGCCGATCCCGGCGTGCTGAAGATCGGCCAGAACCTGAAATACGACCTTGCGGTGCTGCAGCGCCACGGGCTCGACGTGTTCCCGTTCGAGGACACGATGCTGATCTCCTATGCGCTCGATGCCGGCCAGGGCGGGCATGGCATGGACCGGCTTTGCGAGGTGCATCTCGGCCATAAGCCGATCGCCTATGCCGAGGTCGCCGGCACCGGCAAGGGCCAGGTGACCTTCGAGAAGGTGCCGCTCGACAAGGCGACCGCCTATGCCGCCGAGGACGCCGACGTGACCTTGCGGCTGTGGCGCGTGCTGAAGCCGCGCCTGGCGGCCGAGCGCAAGACCACCGTCTACGAGGCGCTGGAGCGGCCGCTGGTGCCGGTGCTGGCGCGGATGGAGGCGCGCGGCATCGCCATCGACCGGCAGATCCTGTCGCGGCTCTCAGGCGATTTCGCCCAGTCGCTGGCGCGGCTGGAGGACGAGATCTACGAGCTCGCCGGGGAGCGCTTCACCATCGGCAGCCCCAAGCAGCTCGGCGACATCCTGTTCGGCAAGATGGGCCTGCCCGGCGCCAAGAAGACCGCGACCGGCCAATGGGCGACCGGCGCCGGCGTTCTGGAGGACCTCGCCGAGCAGGGCCAGGAGCTGCCGGCGCGCATTCTCGACTGGCGCCAGCTCGCCAAGCTGAAATCGACCTATACCGACTCGCTGCCGGCCTATGTGAACCCGCGGACAAACCGGGTCCACACCTCCTTTGCCCTTGCCGCGACGACCACCGGCCGGCTCTCCTCCTCCGAGCCGAACCTGCAGAACATCCCGATCCGCACCGAAGCCGGCCGCAAGATCCGCACCGCCTTCGTCGCCGAGAAGGGCAACAAGCTGGTCTCGGCCGACTACAGCCAGATCGAGCTGCGCATCCTCGCGCATATCGCCGAGATCCCGCAGCTTAGGCAGGCCTTCGCGGACGGCATCGACATCCATGCGATGACGGCGTCGGAGATGTTCGGCGTGCCGGTCGAGGGCATGCCGAGCGAGGTGCGCCGGCGGGCCAAGGCGATCAATTTCGGCATCATCTACGGGATCTCGGCCTTCGGCCTCGCCAACCAGCTCGGCATCTCGCGCGAGGAGGCCGGCGCCTATATCCGCAAATATTTCGAGCGCTTCCCCGGCATCCGCGACTATATGGACCAGGCGCGGGCGACGGTGCGGGCCAAGGGCGCGGTCGAGACGATCTTCGGGCGGGTCTGCCATTTCCCGGCGGCGAACTCGAAGAACCCGTCCGAGCGCGCCTTCGTCGAGCGCCAGGCGATCAACGCGCCGATCCAGGGCTCGGCCTCGGACATCATCCGCCGCGCCATGATCCGGATGGAGGACGCGTTGGCGGCCGCCAGGCTCGATGCGCGCATGCTGCTGCAGGTGCATGACGAGCTGGTCTTCGAGGTGCCGGAGAGCCAGGTCGAGGCGACGCTGCCGGTGATCCGCCAGGTGATGATCGAGGCGCCGCACCCGGCCGTGCAGCTCAAGGTGCCGCTGCAGGTCGACGCGCGGGCGGCGGACAACTGGGACGAGGCGCACTAGAGCCCGTTCCGATCAGCTTGCGTTGCAAGCTGATCGGACAAAACGGTCTCTGTCTGAAGTAAGAGACGGATTCACCGATCAGATTGATTCAATCTGATCGGATCCGGCTCTAGAGCCCGTTCCGCTCGCTGGAACCAGCGCCGCGAGCCCCGCGTTGATGGCGCGAAGTGCGCCGGGGGGCGCAAGACGCGCGCTGGATCGGTCATCATGCTCAACGCTTCGGCCTGGCGGCCTTTTCCTCGCTATATGGCGGAACCGGAACCCGAGGAGGTCGCCGCCGCCGGCGAGATCACGCCCCAGGACCACGACCTGATCCTGCGTTATGCGATCGTCGGCATCTTCATCATTCTGGCGACTGCGGCCCTGCATCTCACGCGCGTGATCTCGCTGCCGGTGACGGCCGGCGTGATCTTCGGGCTGGTGCTCGGCCCGCCGGTCGATGCCATGGTCCGCCGCGGCGTGCCGCAGCATCTCGCCGCCGGGCTCGTGGTCCTGCTCGGCGTCATCCTGCTGCTGATGCTGATCGGCACGCTGACCGTGCCGATTGCCGCCTGGAGCGACCAGGTGCCGCGCATGGTCTACGCGCTGAAGCTGAAGCTGGTCGGCGTGCTCGCCTATATGGAGGAGTTCAAGCAGTTCGCCGAGAACATCTCGGGCGCCGAAGGGGCCAAGGTCAACGTCTCCGACGGCAACCCGCTGGTCTCGATCGCGATCTCCTCGACGGCAGCCGCCGGCGGCCTGCTGATCTTCGTCGCCACCGTCTATTTCTGGCTGGCGACGCGGCGCCATCTCAAGGCCCGGGTGCTGCGCCTCTGCCTCGGCCGCGACGCACGCAAATCGGCCGGCGTCTTCTTCGAGGAAATCGAGAGCCGCACCGCCCGCTATTTCGGGCTGGTCACGGTGATCAATCTCGGCATGGGCGTGATCAGCCTGCTGATCGCCTGGGCGGCCGGACTGCCCTATCCGCTGTTCTGGGGGGCGCTGGCCTTCTTCCTCAACTATCTCGCCTTCATCGGGCCGATCATCGTCGCGGTCGCCTTCTTCGCGGCAGGCCTGCTCTCCTCGCCGAACGTGCTGGTTGCAGTGTGGCCGGCCGCCGCCTACTATACCGTGCATCTGATCGAGGGGAACCTGGTGACGCCGCTGGTGATCGGGCGCAGGCTGACGATCTCGCCCTTTCTGGTCTTCATCTCTTTCGTCTTCTGGCTCTGGCTCTGGGGACCGATCGGGGCGGTGCTGTCGACGCCGATCCTGCTGGTCGGGCTGGTCGCTCGCGAGGAGTTCCTGAACTACCGCCGCGCCCTGCTTGAAGCCGAAAAAGCGGAGGCCGAAGCGACCGCGCCCGCGGTCGCGCCGGCAGGAACCGAGCCGGCCCTGGTGCGTTGAGGCTTCCGAGCCGCGCCACGCGCGGCAAACCCATCATTCCAGCACTGAAGGAGCCGCTTTATGGCCGCCCCCACCACCACCGCGAAACCTCAGGCCGCGACTTCGGACAAGCGCGGCAAGGCCGAGAGCGCTGCGAGCCCGGCAGCGATGGCTGCCCGCGCGCGCGCGGCGGGCCGCAGCCTCGGCGAGCAGGCCGAGGAGATCGAGGAGAACCTCACGCGCGGCGCCGAGGATCTGGCGGCGAATGTCAGCAACAAGCTGAAATCGGTGGGCGTCGACACCGACCGCATGGTCGAGGTGGCGCGCGAGCAGGCCGGCGACCTCGAAGAGCTGATCATGCGCGAAATTCGCGAGCGCCCGCTGCGCGCCCTCGGAGTCGCCGCGGCGGTCGGCCTCTTCGTCGGTTTCCTCTCGGCGCGCTGACGTCATGCTCGGGGGGCTGACGGCTCTGATCGCGAGCGAGGTCGGCGGCGCGATACGCCGCAATGTCACGGTGATCGCGCTCTATCTGGTTGCGGGGCTGCTGACGATCTGTGCCGCCGGCTATGCGCTGAACGCGCTGCATACCGTGCTGTTCATCCGTTACGGCGGCGTCGTCGCCAGCCTGTCGATCGCCGGCGGCCTGCTGGCGCTGGCGCTGATCACGATCGCGGTCGCGCTCTACATCAAGAGCAGGCCGCGGCCTACCAGGCGCCTGGCCGCGGCTGCGGCTGCGGCGCCGATCGCAGCCAAGCTGGTGGGCGGCCGCAAGATCGGCTGGAAGACCGGGCTGGTCGGAGGCGTCGTCGTGCTCGGGCTGCTGCTCGGGCGCCATCTCTCGCAAGGCGGCGATGGCGAAGCCTAGTCCGAGCGTGCGGTTGAAATGACGTTTCGGCACCGCGACATGCGGCGGCAGGGGCCACGCCCAGCCGTGTCTTTTTACCTTGGGCCGCTCGCCGCTTGCGTCTATTCAAGGTGGCGATGAACGCTCAGGTCAACCACCGTACACGCTGGCTCATGCCGAGCCTGCCCGCGCTCGGCGCGCGCCTTTACGGTGCCTATTCGGCCGCGATCGCGATCGGCATCGTCGCTCTGGCAGTGATCATCACCGCCTGGATCAATCTGCAGGCGGTCGAGGCTTCGCGCCTGGTCTCCCTCTCCATCGATGTGCGCGAACGCAGCGAGCGTTTCCTCGGCAGCCTGGTCGATGCGGAAACCGGGCAGCGCGGCTTCCTGCTCACCGGCGACGAGCATTTCCTGGCGCCCTATGCCGAGGGCAGCACCTATCTGATGTCCGATCTCGACAGCATCGAGCGGCTGGTCGGCGACAATCCCGCCCAGGTCGAGCGGGTGCGGCGGGCGCGCGACCTCACCGAGCGCAAGCTGGAAGAGCTCGCCGCGACCATCCGACTGAGGCGGGAGGGCAGGCAGGAAGAGGCGCTGAGGCTGGTCACGCAAGGCGGCGGCAACCAGCTGACGCAGCAATTGCGCGAGACCATGCGCGCCGTCCAGCTCGAAGAAAACCGGCTTCTGCGCGAGCGCAGCCGGCGCGAGGCGCGCCGCCGCCTGCTCGCCAGCGCCGGAATCCTGGTGGCGCTGGCCGGGCTGTGCTTCGCGGCCTGGCTGCAGTTTCGCCTGCGCCATCGGCGCACGATCGTTCTCTCCAGCTCGAATCTCCAACTCGAGCAGAAGGTGGCGGAGCGGACGCGGGAGCTCGAGAACGAGCGCCTGCGGATCGAGGCGCTGCTGCGCGACGTCAACCACCGCGTCGGCAACAATCTCGCCATGGTCTCGGCGCTGCTCAGCGTCCAGGCGCGCCAGACCGTCGAGCCGGCGGTCAAGCAGGCTTTGGCCCAGGCCCAGTCGCGCATCCAGGCGATCGCTGCCGGCCAGCGGCGGCTGAGGCTCGACATCGAGGCCGACGAGATCGAGGCGCGCCCCTATCTCGAAGACCTGCTCACCGAGATCGGCAAGGCGGCCGAGGGTCGCCCGATCAAGATCGAGCTGGCGATGGATTCGATCCGGCTGCCGGGCCGGGATGCCGTCTCCTTCGTCGTCGTGATCAACGAGCTCGTCACGAACGCGATCAAGCACGCCTTTCCGAACGGCGCTGCCGGCACCATCACCATCAGCCTGGCGCGCACCCCGGACGAGGACCTCGTCCTCACAGTAGACGATGACGGCGTCGGCATTCCGCCGGGCCAGCAATCGGGCGGGCTCGGCAAATCGGTGGTCACCAGCCTGCTGCGCAGCATGCGGGCGAGCATGGAGACGGCCCCGCTCAAGCCGGAGGCAGAGCGCCCCGGCACCCGTGTCACCGTCACATTCCCGAAACGGGAGATGGTGGAGGAGGCCGGCGGCTGATCTCGTCAGTCGCGGCCGACGGCGCGCGAGACGAAATCGACCAGCTCGCCGGCGGAGAAGGGCTTGCGCACGAAGGTCACGTCGCGAAGCTCGGGCGGCACCTCGGTCGGCGCGGAGCCGGAGACGAAAACCAGCGGCGTGCCCCTGGCAACCAGGCTGGCGGCGACCTCGAAGGTCTTGCCGCCGACCACGTCGATGTCGAGCAGGGCGCAGGAAATCGGCATGTTCGCGGCGCGTCGTGCCTGCGACACGGACTCGACCACGATCAGCTCGGCACCCTCGCCGAGTTCCTCGCTGACCGCGCTCTCGATATCCATCGCTATGAAGGGGTCGTCCTCGACGATGAGGATCCGTATGCCGGACATGAGCCCCAGATCGCTTTCCAACTTCACGACAGCACTCCAAGCCGTTTCGTGCTTGTGAGCCGATGAACGCCCGCCTTACCGGGCTTGTTCCGCTCTGGAGCGGATTCGACGCCCGGAAAGCCGCGAATTCAATTCAAATTGGATGGATATGGTTGGCAAAGCGTAAACGGCTCAGCGCCGGCGCTGCGGCCGCTGCAGGGTGAGCTCGAAGCCGGTGACGCCCAGAGCGACATTGGCGCCGCGGCGCAGCGGCAGCGCACGCGGCTCGAGCCTGACATCGTTGTCGATGCCGCCGGTGAGCGCGACCGCCCCGGGCGGACGGGTGTAGCGGCCGTTGAGCGCCCCGAGCGGCGCGCGGGGATAGGGACCGTAAACCCGCCAGGTGATCAGACTGCGGCCGATCGCCTTGGCATCGAGGGCAAAGCCGCGGATCACGCCGGCATAGATCTGCACGGGGCCGCGCCTCGGGCGGAACCGGCATTCGAGCGGCCGCTGCGCCCCGACGGCCTGCGCCAGCCCGGTGCCGATGGCGCAGGTCAGCCGGCCGGCCGGCGCCTCGCTCTGAGCCAAAGCCGCGCTGCTGCCAAGGCCGGCGGCCGCCAGGATGATCGCGCCGATCAGTCGTTTCATTGCCGTTCTCCTCGCGGGCGCCATAACGCTTACGTCGCCTGCCCCCGGACCGCCGCGAAACCGTACCAAAGCGCCCCAATCGCTCCATAGTTCCCAAATAATCCGGAACCACAATCCGGTGCTTGCGTTGACGGAAACAGAACAGTGGAAGCGCAGATGCCGAATCAATACCCGATGGCCTTCAGATCGATCTGCCCCGTCGCCTGGGGCGCACAGGATCTGCCGCCGTTCTGGGACCTCGAGCAGCTCGTACTGGACGGTTTCGACCGCGACGAGGCTCTGGAGGAGCTTGCCCGCCGCCGCGCTTGCTGGCCCGACCACAGCGCGACCCGTAGCGGGCCGCAGCGCGCTACCGTCATCAAGTTCACGATCGCGTCATAGGCGCCGCTCCCGATCACTGACAGAACCGGCTCGAGGCCGCCCGGCGTTGCTGGATGTCGACATGCAGATGGTTGGCATGGGCGGCGTCTGAACCGGGGCCGAGCACAGTCATGAAGGCTCCGCAGGCCGATTGACGCACCGCATCCAGAAAGCGCGACTGCGCCAGGCCCTGCGGCTTCTCGACCGAGATCTCCAGCCCTCCCTTCTTCTCATCGCCGAAGCGGAACGCGAAAATGTCGAGCGCGCGGCCGGTGGCGTGCTCGCTCATCACCCCCTGTGAGCGGCGATTGCGCCGGCGGCATTCATGTCCGCCGCCAACCCGCAGCGCCGTCAGATTCCGCTCGAAGCTGCCGCGCGCCAAAGGCTGCAGGCTGGTATCGACCCATGCGGCGAAGACGCGCGCCAGCTCGCAGCTGACGGTCGGCGGCGGGAGTAACCTGATCTGGCCGGGGCCATCGTCATTGCGGACAGCCAGCGCCTCGATCTCGACGGGCTCCGTGACCGCACAATCGGCGGCCTCCGGCTTCAGCTCGACGGCGCGAACGACATTGCCGGGAACGGCCGTGAGCGCCCGCAGGCAGCCCGGCGGCTCTGCCGCGGCCGCGGCTGCAGGCGCCTCCGACTTCGGCGGGGCGACCGGAGCCTCGGTTTTCGGCGTGATCTCGGGCGGGCGCGGCGGCGGCAACGGCGCGCCGAGGCGCTGCGGCGGCCGCGCAGGCTCGCGGGCCGCCACCGGGGCGACCGCGCAGAGGCACAGGGCGAGCCAGGCGGCGAGCCCTGCTGCAGCGCTCATGCCAGGACCGCGATCCAGAGGGCCGCGACCGAGGCCAGCACGATCAGCGTCGCCAGCAGCGCCGTCGAGACGGCCGATCGCTCTCGCAGCATGCGGGCCGGCGCATTGCGGGGGACCACCGAAGCGCAACGGGGCGCGTCAGGCCGCCTTGCGGCCGGCGCGACGATCGAAGAACAGCGCCTGGCTGATCGCCGCCTTCACCGCTTCCGGCTGGAAGGGCTTGGTGATCAGGAAGGCGGGCTCGGGTCGATCGCCGGTCAGGAGCCGCTCCGGATAGGCGGTGATGAAGATCACCGGCACCTCGATGGCGCCGAGGATCTCGTTGACCGCCTCCAGGCCCGAGCTGCCATCGGCGAGCTGGATATCGGCGAGCACCAGGCCGGGCCGCTTCTTCGCGACGAGCGCGATCGCCTCGCGATGGGTCCGGGCGACGCCGGTGACCCGGTGGCCGAGCTCCTCGACCATGGTCTCGATGTCGAGCGCGATGATCGGCTCGTCCTCGATGATCAGCACATCGGTGGCGACCTGCTCGGCGATCTCCTGCCCGGCCGACTGCACGAGCGAGGCGGCCTCCTCGGGCGTGACCGCCATGATCTCGGCGACATCCTCGATCGAGAAGCCCTCGACCGTGCGCAGCAGGAAGGCCTGGCGCGGCCGCGGCGTCAGCGCATCGAGATTGCGCTCGGCGGCCGAGCGGTCGCCATCGGGCGGCGAGACCTGCGTGTTGAGCCCGACCGAGGTCCACATCGTCAGGAAGAGCCTGTACAGGCCGATCCGGGCGGGAACGTCACGCGGGAAGGAGGCGGGGTCGGCGACCAGCGCCTCGAGCGTAGCGACGACATAGGCATCGCCACTCACTTGAGTCCCGCTGAGCGCGCGCGCGAAGCGGCGCAGATAGGGCAAATGCGGTGCGATTTCCGTGGCAATGGACATGAGCTATCCCCAGGACAGAGTTGCCGAAGAAGAGCATTCAAGCTACTGTTATGACAAGGAAATTATTTTCACTCCGCGGTGGAACAATTTCACTCCGGCCTCGTTATTGAGCCGGATGAGTGTCAGTTTGGGGCGGTCGTGCGCATGCGTTCTCGTGGTCGCGCCGATCGGTGTATGGCGCGACCGGCAGAACGCCGGCGCGCCGATGGAGCGAGGGATCATGAATTTGATGAATGCCGATCCGCCCGAAATGGCCAAGGTCGAGTACGAAGACGAGCTGGTGCTCGACCCCAAGGTCCAGGAATCGATCGGCCGGTCCCTCAAGGCGCATTACGACGACCTCGTGAATGCGCCGATTCCGGACAAGTTCCTGGTGCTGCTGGCCCAGCTCGAGGCGACCGAGCGTCGCCTGAGCGGCGAGGACGGCTCACATGAGCGGAGCTGACTTCAAGGACGGGCTCATCGCTGAAATCCCGAATCTGCGAGCCTTCGCGGCCTCGCTGTCGGGATCGATGCAGCTCGCCGATGATCTCGTGCAGGACACCCTGCTGAAGGCCTGGGGCAATGCGGACAAGTTCCAGCCCGGGACCAGCCTGCGTGCCTGGCTCTTCACCATCCTGCGCAACACCTATTACTCGCTCTACCGCAAGCGCGGCCGAGAGGTGCAGGACAGCGAAGGCACCTATGCCGACCGGCTCGCCACCCATGGCAATCAGGAGAGCCATCTCGACCTGGCGGATTTCCGCAAGGCGCTCGCCAAGCTCCCGGAGGAGCAGCGCGAGGTGCTGATCATGGTCGGCGCCACGGGCCTTTCCTACGAAGAGACCGCGGAAATCTGCGGCGTGGCGATCGGCACGATCAAGAGCCGCGTCAATCGGGCCCGGTCGCGGCTGGCGGAGCTGCTCTCGATCGGAGGGATCGACGATCTCGGCCCGGACCGGCGGATCACCGCCGCAGTGCAACGGGCCGGCCCTGAAACCGTCGGCGGCTGATGGCCCTCTCGCTCTTCAGGACGGTGAGGGGCCGCCTGCTGGCGCTGATGGTCGCAATCGTCCTGCCGATCGCCTGTCTCACGGCAGCGGCCGCCGTTTCGACCTATCGCACGGTGTTCGAGGCCATCCAGGCCTCGCAGCAGCGCGCGGCCGACGATTTCGCGGTGCGCAGCCGGGTCTGGTACCGGGGCGCGCTGCGCTCGCTGGTCGCGTCATCGGTCGGGATCAGGGCGGCGCCGGCAGCGGCGGAGGATTGCGCGCGCGTCGCCGATGAGATGGTGAGAACCGTCATGGGCTACGAGGCCCTGCTGCTGCGGCTGAACGGCCGGCCGGACTGCATCGGCGTCAGCGACGCCAGCGTACCGCGCCAGGAGCTCGCCGCCGCCGCCGACCAGCTCAAGGCCCGGCCCGCCGTGCGCCAATGGGCCGGCTCCGAATTCGGCGATGCCCGCTATGATCATGTGACGCTGGCCGGCCGCTCCTATCTCGCCGTCTACAGCAAGCTGGCGGATGGCGACGCGCTGCTGCTGACCAGGCCCACCCTTCTCGACAATGTCTTCGATCTCGGCGCCAGCGATGCCGGCGTGACGGCGGCTCTTGTGAAGCGGGGCGGCGAGGTGCTGGTGGCGCGCGGGGCCCATCGCGACGACCGCTCCTGGCTGCCGAAGACCGAGACCGTGCCCGCCCAGGACGACCGCTGGGACGGGCCGAGCCAGGGCGGACCGTCGCGTTCCTATGCCGCGCGCATGGTGGCGGAGCCGGACCTCTACGTGATCATCAGCTTCGACGGCGCGGCGGAGCGGGCCGCGAAGGCACAGTTCTACGCGCTCCTGCTGGCGCCGCTGCTGACGCTCGCCCTGCTCGGGCTCGTCTATATGAAGGCGATCGACCAACACTGCGTGCGCTGGCTGCGCGGGATCGAGGCGGCGGCGCGCGCCCGCTCCAGCGCGGCTAGCGCCCGCGCGCCCGTCTCCGAGGAGATGCCGCAGGATATCCGCAGCGTCGCGGAAGCCTTCAACACAATGGTCGACGAGCAGGAGGTCCGGCAGAGCCGGCTGCGGCTCGCGATCGAGGACAACCGCTTCCTGGTGCGCGAGCTGCACCACCGGGTCAAGAACAGCCTGCAGGTGGTGCAGAGCTATATCGGCCTCGCCAAGCGCGACCATCAGGGCGAGGCGCGGATCGCCTTGTCCGATGCCGAATGCCGCGTGCACGTGCTCTCGGCCGCCTATCGCTTCACCCTCGCCGATGGCGAGATGCAGCCGGTCAGGATCGACCTTTTTCTCGACGATGTCGTCGAGATGATCTCGAGCCTGGTCCTCGGCAAGTCGCAGCGGCTCTCCAGCCGGCTCGAGACCGAAGCCGCCCTGCCGATCGACCGCATCATCCCGCTCGGCTTCCTGATCGTCGACGTGGTGACGCGGGCGCTCAGGGCCGCGCCGGGGATCGGCGTCGAGCTCGCGGTCACCGATTACGGCGAGGACATGATCGAGATCGCGATCACCACGGATCGCGACAGCGTGCAGGTGAAGCCGCCGCGTCTCTTCGCAGGGCTGCTCGTGCAAGTGGAGGCGACGGAGATCAGCCCGCCGGAGGGCCGCAGCCTCGGCGTCTGGCGGCTGCGCCATAGCGGCGCGTTCGAGGCGTAGGACCAGCGGCTGCCTAGAGCCTCTCGGCAGGCGCTTCCGAGGGCGCGATCTCGACCCCCACGGCAAGGCCGAGGAACACGCCGGGCGGGCCGATATAGCTGCCCGAGACCGGCGAAGCGTCCTCCGGCACCCGCGCCACCGCCACCCGCAAGAGCTCGTGGCCGGCGACGAGATCATTGGTCGGATCGAATTCGACCCAGCCGTCATTGGGGATGAAGACCTCGGCCCAGGCATGGGTCAGCCCGATCACCGAGGTCATCTCCTGCCCCTCCGCCGAACGGTCATGAATATAGCCGGTGACGAAGCGCGCGGCGAAGCCGAGGCGCCGGGCCAGCTCGATGAACAGCCAGGCATAGTCGCGGCAGGAGCCCGAGCCGCTGTCCAGCGTGTCGAGCGGATGCTGGGTGCCTTCGTCATGGCGCACCGAATAGGTGAGCATCCGGTTGATCTCGTGCGAGAGAGCCCGGAGCAGATGGCCGCGCGTGAGGCGCTCCCTGAAGCCGGCGAGCCAGATGTCGAGCCGGCCCTCGGGATCGGCGGCCGCCAAATCGAGATAGGGCTGCAGCACGGCGCGCTCGGCCGGGGTGTAGCTGATCCGGGCGCTGTCGATATCCGGATCGAGCCGGGTCTGCGGCACCGCCGAGCCGAAACGCTGCACCAGCAATTCGCTGACGATGTCGAGCGTGTCGGAGGGTTCGGCGAAGGTGGCGGTGGCGACCGAGTTGCCATAGGCGTCGTGCATCCAGCGCAGATTCGCCGGCGGCGTGATGACGATGGCGGTGTCGATCACCCGCAGATCGAAGGAATCGCGCGGCCGCAGCATCAGGCGGTGCGGGCCGAAGGCGACCGGCTGCGCATAGCGATAGGTCGTGGCATGGCGAATGCGCAGATACATGGGGCATCCCGGCACGTGAAAAAGCCGCCTCGCGGCGGCTTGCTCGTCAGAGTCGCACGATGGCTGCGCGCGATAAAGGCGCCCTCAGCGCAGGATCGTGGAGCTCCGCAGGCTGGCCTCGCGCTGCGAAGTCGGCACCACGCGATGGGCGAGGTCGCGGCGCAGCTCGGCCGGGTTGACGGCGGCGAGCTGGACATCCGTCGGGAGGCCGCGCTCGATCTTGGCCTGCGCGACCGCCTCCGAGCTGCCTTCCGGCGCGCCCTGCTGCGATGCGCCCATGGTGAGTGCGGTCACGACGAGCGCCATGGCGCCGAAGAAGGTGGCGGCGCGCGTGAAGGGGGCAAGGCCGGCAGTGGTCATTTCGCTCTCCCGGTTGGCGTGACCGCTCAGGGCGGGGACGGCTTGTCAACCCGTCCGAACCGGACTTGTTCCGATTTGCGCGGATTTCGCAGCGAGCGTCGAAAATGCACTCAGGCGGCCGGCTGGTCGTTGGCGGCCTGGCGGCCGCGGAAGAGACGCCAGAAGGATTTGCCCAGCCGCCGCGAGCTCAGATGAGCGCCCGCCTGGCGCTTCTCGAGTGTGATCTTGCGCTCGTGGAAATCCTCGAGACCGGGGCGATGGCCGACGCTGATCACCGTGGCTTCGGCAAAATCCTCGTCGATCAGGGCGAGCAGCGCGGTCTGGCTGTCCTCGTCGAGCGCCGAGGTCGCCTCGTCCATGATGATGATGTCCGGCTTCTGGATCAGCAGGCGGGCGAAGGCGACGCGCTGGCGCTCGCCGCCGGAGAGAATCTGGTCCCAGCGCTCCTCATCGTCGAGCCGGCGCCCGAGATAGCCGAGGCCGCAGCGCTTCAGCGCGTCGAGCACCGCCGCTTCATCGACGCGGCTGTGAGCCTCCGGATAGAGCAGCGCGTTGCGCAGGCTGCCGATCGGCAGATAGGGCTTCTGCGGGACGAAGGCGAGGCGCTTGCCGGCCGGCAGGCTTATCTTGCCGGAACCCCAGGGCCAGAGCCCCGCCAGAGCCCGGATCAAGGTGCTCTTGCCGCTGCCGCTCTCGCCGGCGATCAGCACCTTCTCGCCGGCCTCGATCTCCACCGAAGCGTCGGCGACGACCAGGCGGCCATTGCTGTGGGCGATCGAGAGATTGACGATATGGATCGCGCCATCGGAGCTCTCGCCGAGCTCGATCTGCGTCTCGCCCTCCATAATGGTGCCGATGTCGAGCGATTCCAGCGCCTCGGCCAGCTCGTCGACGCGCATCACCGAGGCGAACCATTCGGCAAGGCGCACGAAATTGTCGACGAACCAGATCAGAGCCGCCTGCACGGCGCTGAAGGCGGCGACCACCTGCATGACGGCGCCGAGGGAGATCTCGCCGGTGAGATATTTGGGCGCTATCAGCAGCAGCGGCACGATCGGGAACAGCGCGCCATTGGTGTTGAGGACCAGGGCGATCACGCCCTGCTGGCGGATGACCTTCAGCCAGGCGAGGACGACCCGCCCGTAATTGACGCCGACCGAGGAGCGCTCGTCGGCATCGCCCTTGATCAGGGCGATGCTCTCGGCGTTCTCGCGCAGCCGCGTCATCTCGGCCCGGAACTGCGCCTCCGCCTCGTTCTTGGCGGCGATGCGCGACACCAGCGGGCGGCCGGCAAAATAGGCGGCGAAGGAGGCGAGCACCGCATAGCCGATCGCCGCGAGCGCCATATAGCTCGGGATCACGATCTCGTTGCCGGCAAGCGTGAAGCGCGCCGATCCGGCCACCTGCCAAAGGATCGCGGCGAATGTCACCGCCGTGACGAAGGCGCTGAGCAGCCCGATCGCGAACTCGACCAGCGGCTCGATGGCGAGGCGGACATCCTCGGCGATGCGGTATTCCGGCGCGCTCTGCTCGGGCGCGACGAATTGCATCCGGTAATAGCGCTGATCGGCGATCCACCAGCCGGCGATGCGATGCGTCAGCCATTCGCGCCAGCGCATCTGCAGCAGCAGGCGGCTGATCACCAGCGAGGACATCGACAGCGCGGCGGCCGAAACGATCAGAGGCAGCCAGGCGATGGCCGCCCAGACGCGGCCGGTGTCGCGCTGCTCGAGCGCGTCGAAGAACAGCCGGTTCCAGCTGTTGATGCCGACGGCGGCTCCGAGCTGCGCGGCCACGAAAAACAGCACCGCGGCGGTGAGGCCCCAGGCACGAAGCCGGCTCTCCCCCCGCCAGAAGCGCAGCGCGACCCTGAAGAACTGACGCAATCGCGAACGTCGCGGGATGCCGGCAGATGGTTTCATGACGGCCGCCCCGTTGCCGCAGCGGCAGATTGCCAGGCTGCGCATTTCGCGTCAGACAGAAAACGCGAGCGTCTCCGGGGGGTTCCGGCAAGCGGTCGAGCACTGCGTGTGGCGTGAAGGGAGGCATTCGCAAGCGCATGGTGATCGTCGCCACGCACAACCAGCGCAGTTTGCGCGCGCCCCCCTGCATGGCCTGCCCTTTGCGGCTGAGGCCCGCGTTCAAGGACAAGTCCGACGAGGAAATCCGCTTCATCCAGTCGCTGAAGCAGGACCATCGGGTGCTGCCCGCCGGGGCCGACATCATCCATCCCGGACAGGAGGACGCCGAGCTCTATACGCTCTTCTCTGGCTGGGCCTTTCGCTACAAATCGCTGCCGGACGGCCGCCGGCAGATCCTGAACTTCCTGCTGCCGGGCGATCTCGTCGGGTTGCAGGCCTCGCTGCTGAGCGCCGCGCAGCATGGGATCGAGGCGCTGACCGAGGTCGAGCTCTGCGTCTTCCCGCGCCGGCGGACCTTCGAGCTGTTCGCGAGAATGCCGGCGCTCGCCTATGAGATCGCCTGGCTGGGCTCGCGCGAGGAGAGCCTGATCGACGAGAACCTCACCTCCGTCGGCCAGCGCAGCGCGCAGGAGCGCATCGCGGCGCTGATCATCTCGCTCTATCGCCGGGCCGACGCGCTCGGGCTGGTCACCGACGACAGCTTCGCCTTTCCGCCCACGCAGCAGCAGCTCGCCGATGCGCTGGGATTGTCGCTGGTGCACACCAGCAAGACCTGGGCGCGGCTGCGCCGGGCCGGGCTGTTCACGCTCGAACGTGGCCGCCTGACCATCCGCAATCCGAGGCTGACGGCGCGCATGGCGCAGCTGTTCGACAGCGAGCTCCAGCCGCGTCCACTGATTTGACGCAACGGCAGCGGCGCCGGCGCAGAAAGCGCTGGATTTGCGAGGCCCTTGACCCCATATGACAGCGGCGTAACGTCACAGCTCCGTCATCTCCCCCGGTCGCGGGCCTCCCGCCCCGCCGCCCAGAGGTTCTGAATGGCTCATCCCGCTTCCAGTCAGCGCCTGCGCGGACCCCTGCTCGCCGCCCGCTTCGGACAATTATCCGTCGCGTCACGGCTGGAGGACGAGGTCAGGCTGACGGCGGCCGATCTGGCCGACAGCGTGGCGGAGGCCAAGCTCAAGGTGGCGGCGGCGCGCTACAAGGTCGAGGACGAGGTCCGCAGCACCGCCGGCAAGCTGAAATCGCGGGTGCGCAAGGCGGCCGGCGAGGCGAAGGCCCGCTTCGAGGACGATGCCCGTTTCCTGAAATCCTGGATCGACTCGCCCGGCCGCACCGGCGCGGTGGCGCCGTCGAGCCCGCATCTGGCGCGGCGCATGGCCTCCTATGTGGACCCCCGGGAGGATGGGCCGATCGTCGAGATCGGCCCCGGCACCGGCCCGGTCACCGAGGCGCTGATCCAGCGCGGCATCGACGAAGCGCGGCTGGTGCTGGTCGAATACTGCCCCGAATTCTGCGAGCTGCTGCGCCAGCGCTTCCCGCGGGCGACCATCGTCGAGGGAGACGCCTATGCGCTCTCGACGACGCTGCAGGGCCATCTCGGCGAGAAGGCCGCCGCCGTCGTCTCCTCGCTGCCGCTGTTCAACCGCCCGCCGTCCGAGCGCACCGCGCTGGTCGAGGACGCGTTCCGCACTGTGCTGAAGCCCGGCGCGCCCTTCATTCAGTTCACCTATGCGGTGATCTCGCCGGTGCCGCGCAAGGGCGCCGGCTTGAAGTCGCAGGTCTCCGACTGGGTGCTGCGCAACATCCCGCCGGCGCGCGTCTGGGTCTATCGCCGCGCGCGCGGCTAGAACCGGAGCGACAATGCCGAAAATCCTCGTATTCGCCGGCTCCTGGCGGCCGGGCTCGATGAACACGCGGCTGGCGACGCTGATCGCCGGCAATCTGCGCGATGCGGGCGCCGAGGTGACGCAGATCTCGCTCGGCGACTATCCGCTGCCGCTAATCGATGCGCGCGCCTACGATGTCGCGCCGCCGCCGGAGGCCAAGGCGCTGGCGCAGCTGGTCGAGGAGCATGACGGGCTGTTCATCGCCAGCCCCGAATACAATGCCGGCTATCCGCCGGCGCTGAAGAACGCGATCGACTGGGTCAGCATCGTGCGCAAGGCGGGCCTGCGCGGCAAGGTCGTCGGGCTGGGCGGCGCCTCGGCCGGGCAGCTCGGCACCTATCGCTGCCTGACCCAGCTGCGGACCATGCTCGAGCTCGGCCTCGGCGCCCTGCTGATCCCGGAGATGCTCGCCGTCAACGGCGCCGACAAGGCCTATGGCGAGGATGGCGACCTCAGCGACAAGCGGCTGAAGAGCATGCGCGACAAGCTCGTCGCGCGCTTGGTGAAAGTGGCCGCCCTGAAGCCCTGATCACCGTACCTGCTCACTCGGCCCTCGTCCTGAGGAGGTCCGAAGGACCGTCTCGAAGGATGAGGGCTGTGGGTGGGGAAGGGCGGTCGGCTCGGGAATTCGCCTCGCCGCTGGCCTTGACGCGGCGAATCCTGCACACCCGGCGTCATGCTCTCCGCTCGCGAATCACAGGCCCGCGCGATCCTGAAGTCGGTGTTCGGCTATGAGGATTTCCGCCCCGGGCAATGGGAGGTGATCGAGGCCGCCCTCGCCGGCCGCGACGTCTTCGCGGTGATGCCGACCGGCTCGGGCAAATCGATGTGCTACCAGCTGCCGGCCCTGGTGACCGGAGGGCTGACGCTGGTCGTCTCGCCGCTGATCGCGCTGATGCGCGACCAGGTGGGCCAGCTGGTCCGCGCCGGCGTGCCGGCCGCCTCGCTGAACTCGATGAACAGCGAGGAGGAGGCAGCGTCCGCCTGGGACCGGCTGAATTCCGGCGAGCTGCGCCTGCTCTTCGTCTCTCCGGAGCGCCTGGCCGGCGAGGGGCTGGTGGCGCGGCTGCGGCGGCTCGGCGTGACCCGGCTCGCCATCGACGAGGCCCACTGCGTCTCGCAATGGGGCCATGATTTCCGCCCGGAATACCGGCTGCTCTCGAAGGTCCGCGACGGGCTCGGCGACGTGCCGGTGACGGCGCTGACCGCCACCGCCGACCGCCAGACCCAGGCCGACATCGCCCAGCAGCTGTTTCCGCAGCCGCCCAAGCTGGTGCTCCACTCCTTCGACCGGCCGAACCTCAAGCTCGCCTTCGCGCCCAAGGACCAGCCGCGCCGGCAGATCGACGATTTCCTCAAGCTGCATCGCGGCGGTTCGGGTATCGTCTACTGCTCCTCGCGCAGCCGCACCGAGCGCCTGGCCGAGGGGCTGCGCGAAAAGGGCTGGAAGGCCTATGCCTATCATGCCGGGCTGGAGCAGGCGGAGCGCAACCGCAACCAGGACATCTTCCTGCAGGAGGACGGGGTGGTGGTCTGCGCGACCATCGCCTTCGGCATGGGCATCAACAAGCCCGATGTCCGCTTCGTCGTGCATGCCGACATGCCGGGCTCGATCGAAGGCTACTACCAGGAGATCGGCCGGGCGGGGCGCGACGGCCTGCCGGCCGACACGCTGACGCTCTATGGCGTCGACGACATGGCGCTGCGCCGGCGCCAGATCGACGAGAAGCCGCTCGACGAGGCGCGCCGGCGCATCGAGCACAAGCGCCTCAACGCGATGATCGATCTGTGCGAGGGGGCGCTGTGCCGGCGCTCGGCGCTGCTGGCCTATTTCGGCGAGGAGGTCGCGCCCTGCCGCCATGGCCAGGCGCCGTTCCGCTGCGACCTGTGCGGGCCGACCGCGCCGGAGCTGGCCGATGCGACGCTCGATGCGCGCAAGCTGCTCTCGGCGGTGGCGCGCTCCGGGCAGCGCTTCGGCGCGGCGCATCTCGCCGATATCCTGACCGGCACCACCAGCGAAGCGATCCGCCGGCAGAACCATGACGGGCTCAAGACCTTCGGCGTCGGCTCGGACAAGCCGAAGGGCGCCTGGATCGCGCTGACCCGCAAGCTGTTCGCGGCCGGGGCGCTGGCCGAGGCCAGCCTCGAGCATGGCGGCTTTCGCCTGACGGAGAAGGGCGAGGACATCCTGTTCGGCCGCGAGCCGATCGCGCTGCGGGTCGATCCGCTGGCCGAGCGCCGCGCGCGCCGGGGCCAGCGCGAGGCGGCGCGCGCCGACGGGCTCGACGGGGAGACCGCGGCGCTGTTCGAGCATCTGCGGCAGCTGCGGCTCAGCATCGCCCGCGAGGAAGGCGTCGCCGCCTATATCATCTTCACCGACCGCACCCTGATCGCGATGGCGCGCGAGCGCCCGGCCGGGCTCGAGCAGATGCGCGCCATCGAGGGCGTCGGCGAACGCAAGCTCGCGCAATATGGCGAGGTCTTCGTCGACGCGATCGCAAGCTTCGCGGGGTAGCGATCCCCTGCGCCCTCACGCACGCGTGCGTGCGCACGTGAAAAAGCCATATCCGGCGGCTATATTTCGCTGACGAATCAAGATCATCGCCGGCGACCTGCTCGCCCGCCGAAGGACCGTTCCATGACCGATGTCGCCGCCAATCTGCAGCCCGAAGACTACGGCGCGGATTCCATCAAGGTTCTCAAGGGCTTGGATGCCGTCCGCAAGCGGCCCGGCATGTATATCGGCGACACCGACGACGGCTCCGGCCTGCATCACATGGTCTACGAGGTGGTCGACAACGCCATCGACGAGGCGCTCGCCGGCCATGCCGACCTGGTCACGGTGACGCTGAATGCCGAAGGTTCGGTCACCGTCAGCGACAATGGCCGTGGCATCCCGACGGATATCCACAGCGAGGAAGGCATCTCGGCGGCCGAGGTCATCATGACCCAGCTCCATGCCGGCGGTAAGTTCGACCAGAACTCCTACAAGGTTTCCGGCGGCCTGCACGGCGTCGGCGTCTCCGTCGTCAACGCGCTCTCGGTTTCGCTGAAGCTGCGGATCTGGCGCGGCGGCAAGGAGCACTTCATCGAGTTCCGCCATGGCGACGCGGTGGCGCCCCTCGCCGTGGTCGGCCCGGCCGGCGACAGGCGCGGCACCGAGGTGACCTTCACCCCGTCGCAAGAAACCTTCACCAATGTCGATTTCGACTACAAGACGCTGGAGCACCGGCTGCGCGAGCTCGCCTTCCTGAACTCGGGCGTGCGCATCGTCCTCACCGATGCCCGCCATGCCGAGGTGGTGCGCGAGGAGCTGATGTACGAAGGCGGCGTCGAGGCCTTCGTGCGTTATCTCGACCGCGCCAAGACGCCGATCATCTCGAAGCCGGTGATGCTGTCCAACGAGAAGGACGGCATCACCGTCGACGTCGCGCTGTGGTGGAACGACAGCTACCACGAGAACGTGCTCTGCTTCACCAACAACATCCCGCAGCGGGACGGCGGCACGCATCTGGCCGGCTTCCGCGCGGCGCTGACCCGCCAGGTCACCGGCTATGCCGAGAGCTCCGGCATCGCCAAGAAGGAGAAGGTCACGCTCACCGGCGACGACTGCCGCGAGGGGCTGACCGCGATCGTCTCGGTCAAGGTGCCGGATCCGAAATTCTCCTCGCAGACCAAGGACAAGCTGGTCTCCTCCGAGGTGCGGCCGGTGGTCGAGAACGTCGTCAACCAGGCGCTCTCGACCTGGCTGGAGGAGCATCCGAACGAGGCCAAGACGATCGTCGGCAAGGTCGCCGAGGCGGCCGCCGCCCGCGAGGCCGCCCGCAAGGCGCGCGACCTGACCCGGCGCAAGGGCGCGCTCGACATCGCCTCCCTGCCCGGCAAGCTCGCCGATTGCCAGGAGCGCGATCCGGCGAAGTCGGAGCTGTTCATCGTCGAGGGCGACTCGGCCGGCGGCTCGGCCAAGCAGGGCCGGGCCCGCGAATACCAGGCCGTCTTGCCGCTGCGCGGCAAGATCCTCAATGTCGAGCGGGCGCGCTTCGACAAGATGCTGTCCTCGGACCAGGTCGGCACGCTGATCACGGCGCTCGGCACCGGGATCGGGCGCGACGAGAAGGATCCGGGCGCCTTCAACATCGAGAAGCTGCGCTACCACAAGATCGTCATCATGACCGACGCCGATGTCGACGGCGCCCATATCCGCACGCTGCTGCTGACCTTCTTCTACCGGCAGATGCCGGAGCTGATCGATCGCGGCCATCTCTTCATCGCCCAGCCGCCGCTCTACAAGGCGGCGCGCGGCAAGTCCCAGACCTATCTCAAGGACGAGCGGGCGCTGGAGGATTACCTCGTCGACAGCGCGCTCGACGGCGCCGTGTTCCGGACGGGGGACGGCAGCGAGCGCGGCGGCTCCGATCTCAGGGCACTGATCGAGGAGGCGCGCGGCATTCGCCATACGCTGCTGCAGCTGCATTCGCGCTATGACCGGCGCGTCGTCGAGCAGGCGGCGATCGCCGGCGCGCTGCGTCCGCAAGGGGAGCAGAGCGCGGCCGAGCTCGACGAGGCGGCGGCTTATGTCGCGCGCCGGCTCGATGCGATCTCGGACGAGATCGAGCGCGGCTGGGAGGGCAAGGCCGCCGATGGCGGCTTCGTGTTCGCGCGGCTGGTGCGCGGCGTCAAGCAGGTGGTCACGCTCGATGCCGGGCTGCTGGCCAGCGCCGAGGCGCGCAAGCTGGACGCCGCCGGCGCCTCGCTCCAGGAGGCCTATGCCAAGCCCGGCCTGCTCAGCCGCAAGGGCGACGAGCACATCGTCAACGGGCCGATGGACCTGTTCGATGCGGTCAACGCGATCGGCAAGAAGGGCGTGGCCCTGCAGCGCTACAAAGGCCTCGGCGAGATGAACCCCGATCAGCTTTGGGAGACGACGCTCGATCGCGACGCACGTTCGCTGCTGCGGGTGCGCAACGAGCAGAACGACGAGGCCGACGATCTCTTCGTCAAGCTGATGGGCGACGTGGTCGAGCCGCGGCGCGAGTTCATCCAGACCAATGCGCTGAACGCGACGGTCGATACCTGAGCGGGCGGGTCGTCGATGGATTGACGCGATGAACGCGCGCGCCGACTGGAATGCGAACCTCTATCTCCGCTTCGAGGACGAGCGGACCAGGCCGTCCGTCGACCTGATCCAGCGGGTCAGGCTCGACAGGCCGTCGCGCTGCATCGATCTCGGCTGCGGGCCGGGCAACAGCACGGAGCTCGTGGCCGCCCGCTTTCCCGAAGCCGTCGTCGAGGGGCTCGATTCCTCGCCCGACATGATCGAGAAGGCGCGAAAGCGCCTGCCTGAACTCAGCTTCGAGCTGGCCGATCTCGCGACCTGGTCGGCCGGCGAGCCCTACGACCTGATCTTCGCCAACGCCGTCCTGCAATGGATTCCCGACCACGCCGGGCTGTTCGCGAGGCTGGCTCAGAGCCTGGCGCCAGGCGGCGTTCTCGCAGTCCAGATGCCGAACAATCTCTCGGAGCCTTCGCATCTCGCGATGGCCGAGGTCGCAGCTGACGGCCCTTGGGCAGAGCGGCTCGCAGAGGCGGGCAAAGCCAAGGCGCCGATCGGATCGTTCTCCGATTATCGCCGCTGGCTCGCCTCGGCCGGCTGTGGGACCGATCTTTGGCAGACGACCTATGTTCACGCTCTGACGGACCATCAGGCGATCGTCGATTGGTTCCTGAGCACCGGCCTCAAGCCCTATGTGGATCCGCTGCCCCCGGCGGAGCGCCAGCTGTTCCTCGAACGCTATCGCGACAAGATCGCCGGAGCTTACCCCGCGGAGCCCGACGGGCGCGTGCTGCTGCGCTTCCCGCGGCTGTTCATCGTCGCGACGCGCCGGGCGGAGTGAATCCAGCTACTCGGTGAACGCCCCCAAGGGCCGCCTTCTCGACAAAGCGCGGCTTGTCTCGCAAGAGCGTATCTGTTAAACGTTTTTCTGTAAAACGTTTAACAGGCCATCCGATGGACAATGGACGCGTTACAATTCGGGAGGTCGCAGCCCGCGCGGGCGTCTCGATCGCCACGGTTTCGAACGTGTTCAGCGGCAACAAGCCGGTCAACGCGGATCTTCGGGAGCGCGTCCTGAAGGCCGCCGAGGAGCTCGCCTATCAAGTCGACCGCGCCGCATCGCAATTGCGCTCCGGCCAAGCCCGGGTGGTCGGCGTGCTCGTTCCCGATCTCGACGACGTCTTCTTCACCTCGCTGGTCTCGCAGCTCGAGGTGCTCGCCCAGAAGGACGGCTACGACATCCTGGTCGCCAGCTCTCGCGACGATCTCGGCTTGGAGCAATCACGGTTACGCACCCTGCTCGCATGGCGGCCATCCGGCCTCATCGCCGTACCCTGTTCCGATGCCGTTCCGGACGCCTTGCGCAATGAGATTGGACGACTGCCTATGGTGTTCGCCGACCGCGTGCCGCCCGAGGGCTCGCTCGTCGATACCGTCGCAATCGACAACCGCGAGGCCGGCGAGATCGCCGCTCGGCATCTCCTCGCCAAGGGCCATCGCGACATCCTCGTCGCGGCTTCCAGCCTCGCGATCTCGCCGATCCGCGAGCGTGTCCGCGGCGCCTGCGACCTGATCCGGAGCCTGCTCGGCTGCGAGCCGACGGTGATCGAACTCGGCTCGAATGCCGATCGCGGCGCCGCGACTTTCGTGCACTGGCTCGAGCGGCACCCTCAGCCGAGCGCGGTGATCGCGCTCACCAACGTCACGACGCTGAGCACGCTTTCGGCGCTGGCCCGGTTGCGGATCGACATTCCCGACCCCGTCTCGGTCGTCGGCTTCGACGATTACCCCTGGATGAGCGCCCGCAAGACCGGCCTCACCGCGATCCGCCAGCCGATCACGGCGATCGCAGAAACCGCCTGGAATCGCCTGCGCGCCCGCATGGCCGGTGACCGGGCGCCGACGACGCATGTCGTGCTGCAGGTCAGCCTTCAGGCCCGCGATTCCGTGCGCGATCTCGCCACCGTCGCGGCGGATGGCGGCAACGCCCGCGAGCCCGATCCGCTTCCCAGTCCGGACAGGCCGGCGGGTTCGCCCAAGGCGGTGCACTGAGGAGACCGCCTACGGACACCACCAGGCCAACGGAGCCTGGAGCGAAAAAGAAGTCCCGGAGGAAAAGAGTGCAGCTTCAACGAACGGCACGACTCTTGCCGCTGCTTGCGCCGGTGCATCTGCTCATCCTGAGCGTGATCGTGCTGCCGTCGCTTTATGTCATCTGGCTGAGCCTCAACATGTCGAGCTTCGGCCAGGCGCCGCGGTTCGTCGGCCTGCAGAACTATTGGCGCGTGCTTGCCGATCCCGCCTTCCACAGCGCGCTCTGGAATACGGTGGTCCTCGTCGTCCTCGCGGTGCACCTCGAACTCGCCATCGGCCTCGGCATGGCCCTGCTCTTCGCCAGCGGACTGCCATTTCGCCGTTTCCTGCTGGTCGCAGTGCTCGCGCCCTATGCCGTCAGCGAGGTCACGGCTGTGGTGATGTGGCGCTTCCTGTTCGATCCCGATGCCGGGCCGATCACGCTGGCCTTGCGGATGCTGGGCCTGCCGACGCTCGACTGGTCCTTCGAGCCGTCTCACGCGATGGTCCTGATCGGCCTGCTGACCATCTGGCTGCACCTGCCCTTCACCTTCGTCATCGTCTACGCGGCGCGTCTCGCGATACCCGCCGAGCTCTACGAAGCCGCGAGAATCGACGGCGCCACGCGCTGGCAGGCCTTCCTGCGCGTGACTTTGCCGCTGCTCGGGCCGGCGATGCTGATCGCCTTGCTGTTCCGCTACATCTTCGCCTTCCGCCTGTTCTCGGAAGCCTGGCTGCTGACCAAGGGCGGGCCGGCGCGCTCGACCGAGGTCGTGGCGATCTACCTCTATCAGGAGGCCTTCAGCTTCAACGCCTTCGGACCGGCCGCGGCCACCGCCTGGATCATGGTCCTGGCCTCGCTGCTGCTCGCCGGCGCCTATGTCTACCTGCTCAGGCGCGGAGGGCTCGCTCATGCGCACTGAGCGGCTGCTGGTGGGACTGGGCAAGGCGCTCGCCGTCGCGGCGATCCTGTTCTGGTCGCTGTTCCCGATCCTTTTCATCGCGCTGTCTTCGCTGAAGCCGGGGCAGGACATCTTCGCGGTGCCGCCGAAATGGCTGTTCACCCCGACCTTCAAGCACTATGCCGAGCTCTGGCGCTCCTGGGGCGTGTTCTTCGAGGGGCTCGCCAACAGCCTGCTGATCACGGCGGGCGCGACGCTGCTCGCCATCGTCGCCAGCGCCTGCGCCGGCTATGTCTATTCACGCCATTCCGGACGCTGGCTCGGCGCGAGCCTGCTCGGGCTCATCATCGTCAGGCTGATCCCGCCGATCGTGGTGACGCTGCCGCTCTTCCCGATCGTGAATGCGCTCGGCCTCAGCGACACGCATCTCGTCCTGATCCTGCTCTACGCGACCTTCTTCGTCTCGCTGGGCACGGTGCTGATGCGCACCTTCATGGACCAGATCCCGCGCGAGCTCGACGAGGCCGCCGCGATGGACGGCGCCAGCCGCCTGACGATCCTGCGCAAGGTCATTGCGCCGCTGGCGATGCCCGGCGTGCTCGCGGTCGCCGTCTTCGTGATCGTCTTCTCGTGGAACGAGTTCCTCTTCGCCTTCATCTTCACGGCGACGAAGGCCAAGACCGCGCCGCTCGTGATCTCCGAGATGATCGGCTCCATCGACGGCGTCGACTGGGGGATCCTGTTCGCCGCCGCGACGGTGCAGCTCGTGCCCGTCCTCATCTTCGTCGTCTTCATGAACCGCTACCTCGTGGCCGGCCTCACCGCCGGTTCGACGAAGGGGTAGCCAACCACAAACAAGAGGGAGGAAGCCATGCCGAACAAGCCAGAAGCCAAGCTTACCCGCCGCGCCTTCGTCGCCGGCTCCGCGGGAGTGGCCGTCACAGTCGCAGCCGGCCCCGCGCTTGCCGCCGGCAAGACGCTGAACGTGCTCAGCCACAAGGTTCACCAGACCGTGCTCGGCAGCGGTGACGGCGACCTGATGGCTGGCTGGCGCCAGGCCAACGACGCCGAGATCGCCTTCACCACCTTCGACTCCAATCCGCTGCAGGATCGCCTGTTCCGCGAAGCGAGCCTGAACGAGACCGAGTATGGCGTCGGCTATCTGATCGACAACCGGCCGACCTCGCAGATCGCCGCGCTGTTCGAGCCGCTCGGCCCCTATCAGGACAAGGATGCGATCGAGGATTTCGCCGATATCGCGCCCGGCCTCGTGCAGGGCATGACCGTCGACGGCAAGCTGATCGGCATCCCGGTCCGCCATGCCACGCAGGGCTTGTTCTACAACGAGGCGCTGCTCGAGGAGGCCGGCATCTCCGCCCCGCCGACGACGCTGGAAGAGCTGGTCGAGCAGGCGAAGAAGACGACCTTCACCTCCAAGGCCGGCACGCCTGTGACCGGCATGGTGCTGGCGAGCGACCTCGCCGTCTTCCCGGTCATGTTCGCCCGTGCCTATGGCGGCGATTTCATCAGCCCCGACCTCAAGCTGGTGCCGAACCGCGAGGCGCTGGAGCAGGGACTGGCGGCGCTGCGCGGCATGTTCGAGGCCGGCAGCCTGCCACGCAGCTATGCCACGACCAAGAACGACGATCAGGTCACCTGGCTGCAGCAGGGCCGCGCCGCCTTCACGGTGCTGCCTTTCGCCCGTGGCGCGCAGCTCAACAATGCCGAGCAGAGCAAGTTTCCCGGCAAGATCAAGGCCGTGCCCTTCCCCGGCTCCAAGACGATCCAGGGCAAGATGCCGATGGCCGCCGTCGTCGAAGCCTGGGCGATGTCGATCCCGAAAAACGCCAAAGACAAGGCTCTGGCCTGGAGCTTCATCAAGGAGGTCTCCAGCAAACGCGTGACGCTCGGCATGGCCCTCAACGGCAACGGCCCGGTGCGCGTCTCGACCTATGCCAGCGAGAAGCTGAAAGCCGGCAACGCGCTCGCCGCCGTTGAGGCCAAGGTGCTGGCGACGGCGCGCGGCGCTTTCCCGCCCTTCCCGGAGGCGGCCCGAGCCCAGGCGACCTTCCTCGAGGAGGTCCAGCTCGCCGTGCTCGGCCGCAAGCCGGTCAAGGACGCCGTCTCCGCCATCATCGAACGCGTCAAGCCGATGATGCCGGCCTGATCGCCCTTTCGGCCTGCGGGGCTTTCAGCCCCGCAGGCGCTCGCTCCATTCGCTACCCCCTTGAGGACCTTCGCCATGTCGACCACCGCGACCCGCTTCATCGAGGAGCCCGCCCGCTCCATCCCCGTCTCCGCCGAATATGACGTGCTCGTCGTGGGCGGCGGCCCCTCGGGCCTGACCGCCGCGTTGGCGGCCGCCGAGGACGGCCTGCGCGTCGGGCTGATCGAGAGCCGCAGCTTCGTGGGCGGCAACATGACGATCGGCCTGCCGGTGCTCGGCTTCCTCGGCCAGAAGGGCAACCAGATCATCGACGGGTTGCCGCAGAAATTCATCGAGCGGCTGCGCAGGGAACGTGACGGCGCGAGCGAACACCGCCCCTGCCCACTGCATATGGGCATCACCCTGGTCGAGCCCGAAGCGGTGAAGACGGTGGCGCTGGAGATGCTGACCGAAGCCGGCGTCGACGTGCTCTTCTACACCTTCTTCGCCGGCGCGCTGGTCGAGAACGACACGATCCGCGGCGTCATCACCGAGAGCAAGAGCGGCCGCACCGCCCTGCTCGCCAAGGTCGTGATCGACTGCAGCGGCGATGCCGACGTCGCCTACAGCGCCGGCGTGCCGACCGAGAAGGGCAATGCCGATGGCGGCATGCAGCCGCCGACGCTGATGTTCTGCCTCGCCGGCGTCGATACCGATGCTCTGCGGCTCTCGATCGCCAATGCTCCGCCGGCCGCGCGGACCTATCTCACCGACTTCATCCCGGCCGAGTATTTCGGCCAGAACCACCAGTTCATCGTCGTCGGCCTGCGCGAGCTGATGGCCAAGGCCAAGGCCGAGCGCGGGCTGCAGATCCCCAATGAGCGCACGATCATCATCACCGGCCTGAAGAAGGGCGAAGTCTGGATCAATATGACCCGCGTCAAGGGCACCGACGGCACCGACGCGCGCAGCCTGACCAAAGGCGAGATCGAGGGCCGCGCCCAGATCGACGACATCGTCACCTATCTCGTCAATTACGTGCCGGGTTTCGAGAAGGCCTATTTCACCAAGACGGCACCCTTCCTCGGCATCCGCGAGACGCGGCGCATTCTCGGCCAGTACGTGATGACGCAGGAGGACGTGCTGGCCTGCAAGCATTTCGACGACGCCATCGCGGTCGCAAGCTATCCGATCGACATCCACCGTCCGGCCGACGATGGCTGCACGCTGATCTGGTGCGGCGACTGCTACGACATCCCCTATCGCTCGCTGGTGCCACAGAAGATCGGCAACCTGCTGGTGGCGGGGCGCAGCATCTCCGCGACACATGAGGCGATGGGCGCGATCCGCGTCATGGCGACCTGCATGGCGATGGGCGAGGCCGCCGGCCGCGCCGCCAAGATCTCGGTGCGCGGCAACCGCCCTCCGGCCGATATCGACATCGAGGAGCTCCGCCGCCAGCAGCTCGAGCACGGCGTCTATCTGCGCAATCCCGACGGCACCCGCGCCGGGCCGCCGCACCGCGCCGCCGCCTGACATGGCCGGACATTTCATCGGCGTCGATGTCGGCACCGGCAGCGCCCGGGCCGGCATCTTCGACAGAACCGGACAGATGCTCGCGATCGCCAAGCGCGACATCGCGCTCTACCGCGACGGCCCCGACATTGCCGAGCAGTCGAGCGAAGATATCTGGCTGGCCGTATGCGCCAGCGTTCGCGAGGCGGTGGCCGAGGCCGGTCTCGCACCGGACGATATCGCGGGCATCGGCTTCGACGCGACCTGCTCGCTGGTCGTGCTTGGGGCCGGCGGAATGCCGCTGGCCGTCGGTCCGCATGGCGACGCCGATCGCAACATCATCGTCTGGATGGATCACCGCGCCATCGACCAGGCCGAGCGCATCAACGCCACCGGACACCCGGTGCTGGCCTATGTCGGCGGCAGGATCTCGCCGGAGATGGAGACACCGAAGCTGCTCTGGTTACGGGAGAATCTGCCAGCGACCTACGACGCCGCATGGCAATTCCTCGACCTGGCGGATTTCCTCACCTGGCGCGCATCCGGTTCGCTGGCGCGCTCGACCTGCACGGTCACCTGCAAATGGACCTATCTGGCCCATGAAGGGCGCTGGGACCCGAGCTACTTTCGGCAGATCGGGCTCGCGGACCTCGCCGATGGCGGCTTCGACCGCATCGGCACCGAGATCGTCCCGGCCGGTACCGCCCTCGCGCGGGGGCTGACCGAACAGGCCGCGGCAGAGCTTGGCCTGAACGCAGGGACCGCGGTGGCCGCAGGGCTGATCGACGCCCATGCCGGCGGGCTCGGCTCGGTCGGCGTGCGTTCGCCGAATGGCACGGCGCTGACCCGGATGGCCTATGTCTTCGGCACCTCGGCCTGCACCATGGCGAGCAGTCGCGAGCCGATCTTCACCCCGGGGATCTGGGGCCCCTACTTCTCCGCCATGGCTCCCGGCCTCTGGCTCAACGAGGGCGGACAATCCGGCGCTGGCGCCGCCATCGAACAGCTGATCGGCTTCCATCCTGCTGCACCCGAGGCGCAGCGCCAGGCCGAGATGGAAGGGCTTTCGCTGCCCGACTGGCTCGCCGCGCAGGCTGCACGGCATGTCGCCGACCCTTCGCAAGCGGCTCATCTCGCCGGCGAGCTGATCGTCATCCCGGACTTCCTGGGCAATCGCTCGCCCCATGCCGACCCGCATGCGCGGGCTCTCCTGGCTGGCCTCGGCATGGAACGGGGCCTCGACCATCTCGTCGCCCTCTACGTCGCCGGGCTGACGGGGATCGGTTACGGGCTGCGCCAGATCGTCGAAGCGAGCCGAGCCCAGGGCGCCACGCTGGACGCGATCGTGCTCAGCGGCGGCGCCGGCCGGCAGCCCCTGATCCGGCAATTGCTGGCCGACTGCGCTGGGCTGCCCCTGCTGGCGCCGGATGATGTCGACCTCGTCCTGCTCGGCTCGGCCATGCTCGCCGCCACGGCTGCGAAGGGCTTTGCGGATCTCGATGAGGCGATGAGCGGCATGGCGCCCGGCGCGGCTGTCTTCACACCGGCTCGCGGGGAGATTGCCGACCTGCACGCGCGCCGCTTCGCCGCTTTCGAGATCTTGCAGGGCGCCGCCCGCCAGGCACGGGAGCTGATGCGGCCCGCGCGGACCCAAGCTGTATCGGAGACCCCGACGTGACACAGGACCTGACTGGAAAAACCGCCGCGATCACCGGCGCGGCCTCGGGGATCGGCCTTGCCTGCGCGAAGCGCCTGCTCGCCGCCGGCGCGCGCGTCTTCCTCGTCGACCGTGACGGCGAGGCGCTCGCGCGCGTCTGCGAGGCGCTCGGCCCCGGCGCCATCCCGCTCGTCGTCGACCTGACCAGCCCCGCTTCGGTCGCCGGCATGCTGCCGCAGATCCTCAGCAAGGCCGGACCGCTCGACATCTTTCACGCCAATGCCGGCTCCTATGTCGGCGGGCCGGTGAGCGAGGGCGATCCCGATGCCTGGGACCGCATGCTGAACCTCAACGTCAACGCCGTCTTCCGCAGCATCCATGCCGTGCTGCCGCACATGATCGCCCGCAAGACCGGCGACATCCTGGTGACCAGCTCGGTGGCCGGCGTCGTTCCAGTCGTTTGGGAGCCGGTCTACACGGCCTCGAAACATGCGGTGCAGGCTTTCGTCCACACGCTGCGCCGGCAGGTGATCCCGCACGGCCTGCGCGTCGGGGCCGTGCTCCCCGGCCCCGTCGTGACGGCCCTGATCGCGGACTGGCCGCAGGAGAAGCTCGATGCGGAAAAGGCGCGCGGCGGCCTGATCGAGGCCGAGGAGGTGGCGGAAGCGGTGCATTTCATGCTGACCCGTCCGCGCAATGTCACGATCCGCGACATGGTGATCCTGCCGCAAAGCACGGATCTTTGAGCGATGGCGAGGCGCCGATGGCTGATGTGGCATGTCCGCCGGACAGCGGACATGCGGTGCCGAGTGGCTCGCCGTCAGGCCTTCAGAAGCCCTGGGGCAGCACGCCGTTGCCGAAGGCATCGGTCTGGCGGGTGCTGCTGTTGATGCCGGAGCGCACATAGGCCGGCCCGCCTTCGCGCGCGGCGGGCATGCCGAGTTCGAGATCGCCATTGGCCGGCGGCGCCGTGCGCACGGCTCTCGTCTGCATCGGCGCCGGGCTCGTGCCGGCGATCGGCTCATCGCGCGAAACACAGCCGCCCAGCAGGCCGACGAGAGCGACGCTCAGGCCGAAACGATAAAAGCTCATGGTCATGTCAATCTCGCCAATGGGCCGCAGCCGAAATCAATGAGACGCACCCTTCCATGATGAGGACGGGCTGCGCAAGTCGGAGCCCGGCTTCGCCACCCCTCCATGGCAGCATGCGCTAGCGATGCGTCAGGCGCCGGTCGAACAGCATCATCAGCGCATTGCAGCTCACCGCGAAGACGGTCAGCAGCAACGCGATCGCCATGATGGTGTCGATCTGGCCGAGATTGATCGCGCTGGTCAGCATGAAGCCGAGCCCGCGCTGCGAGGCGAACATCTCGCCGATCAGCACGCCGAGCAGCGTCAGCGAGAAGCCGAGCCTGACGCCCGAGATCACCTCCGGCAGGATCGCCGGCATGATCACCGTCGCGGCCGCCTGACCGGCCGAGAGCCGCAGGACCTGCGAGGTCCGGCGATAGACGGGCTTCATCTGGCGGATCGCGTTCATCGAGAACAGGGTGATCGGGATCAGCCCATGCATGACGCCGAAGGCGATCTTCGCGGAGATGCCGAGCCCGAAGACCAGCAGCACCAGCGGGTAGAGCACGACTTTCGGGATCGAGTAGAGCGTCGTCAGGATCGGCTCGGCGACATTGCCGGCGACCTTCCTCACGCCGAGCAGGATGCCCAGCGCGATGCCGCCGGCCAGCGAAAGCACGAAGGCCCAGGCGAAGGCCTGCATGGTCTCGCCTATATGCAGCCAGAACTCGCCCTCGCCGAGCAGCGCGGCGAGCTTGACCAGCGTGCGCAGGGGCGAGGCGAGCGAGGATTCGCCGACCAGCAGATGCAGCCCCTGCCAGATCAGCACGCAGGTGAGCAGGAGGATGAGGGTGCCGGCGAGCTTGTGCATCGGCGTCACCGCTGCCTGCGCGCCTGGAGGCGCCGGTCGATATGGTTCAGCACCGTGTTCACGGCCGTGACCGTGACGAGGATCAGCAGCATCAGGGCATACATGTGCCGGTTCTCGAAATTGTTGTAGGCATAGGCGATCGCGTAGCCGACCCCCGAGCCCGACAGGATGAATTCCGAGGCGATCACGCCGATGAAGGAATAGGCGACGCAGAGCTTGACGCCGGTGAAAAGATAGGGCGTCGCCGCCGGCAGCTCGATCAGCAGCGCGGTCTTGATGCGCGACATCCGGTAGATCTGTCCAGTCTTGCGCAGCACGCGTGGAATCCTGTCGAGCCCGTTCAGCGTCGCGGTGATCATCGAGACGATGGCGAGCAGCACCGCGATCGCGATGATCGAGGCCGAGCCGACGCCGAACAGCGTGATGAACACCGGATAGAAGACGAAGGTCGGCACCGCGTAATAGCTCGCCAGCAGCGGCTCCAGCGCGGCACGCAGGCTCGGCAGCGAATAGATGAGGAGCCCGGCCGCGAAGCCGAGCAGCACCGAGAGCAGCGTCGAGATCGCGACATTGGCGAAGCTCGTCGCGATATCGGCCGAGAACTGGCCCGAAGCCAGGATCAGCGCCAGCTCCTGCGCCATCTGCGAGGGCGCGATCATCACCTGGAACGGGATCACGCCGATCCGGCAGAGCAGCTCGACGAGCGCGATCAGCGCCAGGACGACCAGTGCGCGCAGCCGGTTCTCGGACATGGCTAGCTCGTCCCGGACGACATGATCTTCAGCGCCTCGACCCGGAGCTTCTCCCAGAGGCGGGCGGTGATGTCGCCGAAATGCGGCGTCGAAACCACGCGGCTGTCGCGGTCTCGGCCCCAGCCGGTCTCGACGATGTCGATGAAGGTGCCGGGCCGCGTCGACATCACGCCGACCCGGTCGGAGAGCATCGCCGCCTCGTCGAGCGCATGGGTGATCAGCAGGATGGTCGCCGAGGTCTCGCGCCAGAGCCGCAGCAGCTCGTCGCCCATCAGCAGGCGCGTCTGCTGGTCGAGCGCGCCGAAGGGCTCGTCGAGCAGGATCAGCCGCGGCTGCAGCACCAGGGTGCGGGCGATGCAGACCCGCTGGCGCATGCCCCCCGAAAGCTGCGCCGGATAGGAGCCGGCGAAATCCTTCAGCCCCATGAAGCCGACCGCATAGTCGACCCGCCGGGCGATCTCGGCCGGATCGACGCCGGCGCGGCGCAGGCCGAAGGCGACATTTTCGCGCACGGTGAGCCAGGGGAAGGAGGCATCCTCCTGGAAGACCACGCCGATCCCGTCGGGGACGCCGGCGATCGGCGCCCCCTCGAAGCTGGCCGTGCCCGCCTGCGGCGCGCTCAGCCCGGCGAGGATGTCGAGCAAGGTCGACTTGCCGCAGCCCGACGGCCCGACGACCGAGAAGAACTCGCCGCGCATCAGATCGAGATCGACCGGGCCGAGGGCGTGGAGCTTGCCCTTCGGCAGGTCGAAGACCCGGGTGACGCCGCGCAGGCTGGCATGCGTCTCGGCGGCAGGCTGAGCCGCGAGCGGCACGATCGCGGCTCCCTCGCTGCGGGCCCCCGCGGCCGGGCTCACGGTTTGCCCTGCAGATCGGCGGGGAGGAAGGACTTGTCGAGCACGCTCGACCAGTCGACATCGCTCTTGATCTCGCCGATCAGCTTGAGCCCGTCGACCATGCGCTCGAGCTCCTCGATATTGAACTCGCCCTCGCTCCACATCTTCGGCGGGATCATGTTGTCGACCGCCTCCTTGGCGATCTCAGGCTCGAGCTTGTAGAGCTTCTCGATGATCTTGGCGGCCTCGGCCGGATCCTTGTAGAGCGCCTGCACGCCGGCGCGGCGGCCGGCGATGATCGCCTTCAACTTCTCGGGATGCTCCTGCGCGAATTTGCGGGTGGTGATGCCGACCGAGGTGGTCATCGGCTTCAGCACCTCGCCGGCCTTGTAGAGCGTGCGGTACTTGGCCTTGCGGATGATCGAGAGCGGCTCGATCAGCACCGAGCCGACCACGGCGTTCTGCTCGAGCATGGTCAGGGCCGGGACATAGCCGCCGGCGGCGACGCGCTGGACCTTGCTCTGGTCGACGCCCTTCTCGCGCAGCACCATCAGGAACAGCATCTCGGAGACCGATTTCGGCGAGGTGATCGCTACCTTCTTGCCGGCCAGGTCCTCGACGCTCTTGATCGGCGAATCCGGCATCACAACCATCGACGCCTCGGCGACGCTGCGCGTCCCGGTGTTGACGATGATCAGGTCGAGACCCTGGTTCTTGGCGGCGAGGGCGGCCGAGACCGCGACCTCGCCATAGGGGGTCGGGCTTGCCAGGATGTTGCGCACCGTGGTGCCGCCGCCGCCCGAGCCGATGATGCCGGTGATGTCGATGCCCGCCTGCTTGAACAGGCCCTTCTCCATCGCCACCGCATAGGGCGCGCCATACATGCTGGCGCCCCATTGCGTGACGGAGATCTCCTCGGCCCCTGCCGGCGCCTGCAGCGACAGCAGCGCTGCGGCAGCCAGAGCCGCCGCGGATTTCAACGATGTCAGGCCGAGCCGAACGGTCATCTTCTCTCTCCCGTTGAGGCACGCCGCCGATCGTTATCGTTGCAGCGCGCCGGATATACACCTGCAAATATCGTTTGTATGCAAACAACGATTTCAGTGGACCCGAGCCTTGTCAAGCGAATTGAGCCGGAGGAATTCCAATCTGGCCGCGGCCGCTATCGGGGAGAGTAGCGCCGGGGAAGCCCTTCGCAAATGCGAAATCCGCCAAGTCCGTAGCAGGCCTGAAACAGCCGGCTCAACCCGCTTCACGCGCAGCACGGGACTGCCGGAGCGAGGTGGATCCAGCGGCACGATCCCGCAGGTCAGCGTCTGCTGAGGCCTCGCGACTCGGCCTTGCGCAAATTGCGCCCGAGGTCATTCGCCACATCCGTCGCGACGGATTGAGGTTGTTCATTTGCATACAAATGAACCGTCGTGGGCGCGGTCTGGGGGAGACAAGACTTCCTGCCGTAAGGTTATATTCGGACTCGACTCGCGGCGAAAGTTCATCAACCTTTGGTTGTGCGGGCCGGTGAACGGCCCGGAGGCGGAACGGCGCTGGGGGCGAGGGTGCAGGCTCGAGAGTTGGAGGCGGCGGCCGGCGACGGCCTGCCGATCGAGGTCGCTTTCCTGGCCGACCACGGTGTTGCGCCAGCCGAGCTGCGCCAGGCCGGGCGGATTGCGCGGCGGATCGGCGCCGCACCCAGCCGCCACGTCCTCGCTTCGGGCTTGGTGACCGAAGAGGCGTTCTACCGGGCGCTGGCGGCGGAGCTTCGGCTGCGTTTTCTGAGCGAGCCGCCGCCTCTGGAGCCCGGAGGCGAGGTCGCGGCGATCCTGCGCCAGGGCATGGCGCGCGTTCGCGCACGCGAGGCCAGCCCGGTCAGATTCGTCCTGGCGCCCCCCGCCGGCCCCGCCCTGCGCCATGTTCTCGCGGCCCGCATCCGCGGCCGCGACGAGATCGTCATGGTGCCGCCTTCGGCCCTCGCCGCCGAATTGCGGCGCGTCAATGCCGCCGCGCTGACGCGCGCCGCAGCCTGGCAGGACGAAGCGGGGTTGCAGCGCTTCAGTGCCCGGACCGGCTCCAACCGGCTGCAGAGGCGGGCTCTCCTCGCGCTGGTCGGGACCGTGCTCGCCGGCGGGCTGCAGGCGCCGCTCTCGACCATGGCCGCGCTGGCGCTCGGCCTCGCGCCGCTCTTCCTGGGCGCCGTGCTGCTGCGGCTCGCGGCGGCGATGGAGCCGGCCGCCTGCGATCTCTGGCAGCTGGGCTGGCAGATCGATGACAGCCGCCTGCCGGTCTACACCGTCGCGGTGCCGCTCTTTCGCGAATCCGCCACGCTCGACCAGCTGATCGGCGCGCTCGCGGCGCTGGACTACCCAGCCGCCAAGCTCGAGATCCTGATCCTGGTCGAGGAAATCGACTGGTCGACCCGCCGCGCCTTGGCCGCGCGCGATCTGCCGCCCTTCATGCAGGTGATCGTGGTGCCGCGCGGGCTGCCGCAGACCAAGCCGCGCGCCCTCAACATCGCGCTGGCCGAAGCGCGCGGGGCGTTGTTCGCGATCTTCGACGCCGAGGATATCCCGGACCCGCGCCAGCTGCGCATGGCTGCGGCACGCTTCCTGCGGTCGCCGCCCGAACTGGTCTGCCTGCAGGCGCATCTCGTCATCGACAACACCGAGGACGGCTGGCTGCCCGGCTGCTTCGCGCTGGAATATGCCGGGCTGTTCGATGTGCTCAATCCCGGCCTGCTGCATAGCGGGCTGCCGATCATGCTCGGCGGAACCTCCAACCATTTCCGCACCGAAGCGCTGCGGCAGGTTGGCGGCTGGGATGCCTGGAACGTGACCGAGGATGCCGATATCGGCTTCAGGTTGATCCGCGCCGGCGGCCATATCGCCGATCTGCCCAGCCGAACGCTGGAGGAGGCGCCGGCCGATCCCGGCGTCTGGCTGAACCAGCGCAGGCGCTGGCTGAAGGGCTATCTGCAGACGGCGATCAGCCATTTGCAGCAGCCGGACCGGCTGCTCCGCGAGGCCGGCGCCGGCAATGCGCTCACCTTCCTGGTGCTGACGCTCGGCACCCTCGTCGCCACGCTCGGCTATCCGTTCTTCATCGCGGCGATGCTGGCGCGGTGGCACGCGCTGCTGACGCCGGAGAGCGCCGCGGACGTGATCTTCAGCGGCTTTTCGCTCGGGCTGGCCGCCAGCGGGCTTATCGTGATGCTGTTGCTGCCGGCGATCGGCGCCTGGCGGCGCGGCGCCATCGGGCTATGGCGCTGGCTGCCCTGGCTGCCGGTCTATTACCTGTTCACCAGCCTGGCCGCCTGGCTGGCGCTGCATGAATATGTGCATCGGCGCTTCGCCTGGAACAAGACCCCGCACGGGCTGGCGCGCTCCTCGCGTTATCGCAGCCGCGCACGGGGCGCCAAGTGACCGCGGATGGCAGGGCTCAGAGATGCCTGAGCCATTCCTGCGCCGCCTCGGCCGGCGGGCGCTCGATATTGAAGGCGCCGACGAAACCGCCATTGCGGTCCATCAGATAAACCAGGGCGGTATGGTCCATGGTGTAGTCGCCCTCCTTCAGCGGCACCTTGCGCGCATAGGCGCGATAGGCCTTGACGGTCACATCGATGGCGGCCCGGTCGCCGGTGAGGCCGACGATGCGCGGATCGAAGGAGCCGAGATAGCTCTTCATCACCTCGGCGGTGTCGCGCTCGGGATCGACGGTGATGAACAGCGCCTTGAGCTTCTCGCCCTTCGGCCCGGCGGCGCGCAGCACCTCGGAAATCTCGAAAAGCTTGGTCGGGCAGACATCCGGGCAATGGGTGAAGCCGAAGAAGACGAGGAAGGGCGCGCCGCGCAGATCCTTGTCGGTGACGGTGCGCCCATCGGCGGCGGTCAGCGAGAACGGTCCGCCCACGCTCGAGGCCGCGCTCTGCCCGCTTTGGCGGCTGGGCGCGAAGGTGATGAAGGCGGCGCCGGCGAGCGCGACCGCGCCGAGCAGGAAGACGAGCAGAGGCAGGAGAAGGCGGCGGTTCACGGGAATGGTCGTCCTGGCATGGCAAGCGGGGTCAGAAGCAGGCGAGCAGCGCGGCGATCAACCCGTCGGTGAAGAGCCGGTCTCCCTCGCGCCACCAGAGCAGGAGCCCGGCCGCCAGCAGCAGGCCAAAGCCGCCGCCGAGCAGCCAGAGCGCGAGCCGCGACGCGGACCCGCTGCCTTGCGTCTCGATCTGGTGTGGAGCGCTCATGCCGACAATCTAGCGCCGCGAAGGCCCGGCCGGAAGCGGCGCGAGTGCCGCAGGGATATGCAGGATGTGGGGATTGGAGCGGGCGATCGGGATCGAACCGACGACATTCAGCTTGGGAAGCTGACGTTCTACCACTGAACTACGCCCGCATGCATGTCCCTATAGCCTTCCCGGCCCGGCGGCCGCAAGCGGGGGCGCGGGAGAATTCGAAAAGCTTCGTGGGTCGACCGATCGGCTCCAGGCCGCGAGCAGGAGCCGATCGGTCGCGGTCTCGCTTACCAGCAGCCGTAATAGCCGCAGCCGTAATAGCCGTAATAGCGCGGACGGGCCGAGGCGGCGATCACGGCGCCGCCGACGGCACCGGCAACCACGCCGGCCGCGACCGCGTTGCTGGCGGCGGCGTTGGAGCGGCGGAAGCTCTGGAAGACCTCGCTGCGGCAACGCTCGAAGGCGCGGGTGCCGGGCTTGTGGCCGGCATCGATGCAGACGGTGTCGGCTTCGGCGGCCGATTGCTCCACCGTCTGGCAGCCGCCGAGAACTGCGGCGACGACGCCGGCGATGATGAGGGCGCGCATGGATGATCCTTTCCCTGAGAGACTGTCGGCACGGGGCCGTTTTTCGAGCGAAGGGCCGTGCATTGCGGCCCGCCGGTGACACAAGCATGAACACGTCGCCCAACCGCCGGCCGGGCGCCGTGTTCCGTGCCTTGGCGCCGTTTGACACGAAATCGCCATTTTGTCGCCAGGGCTTCCGGCGTAGGCGGAGCCGGACGCGGCTGAAAGCGGAGTTTCGCCTAACGAAGCCTTGCCCGCCCAAGCGAAAGCGGGCCCGGGGCTCAGGCGAGCCGGGCCGGAGAGGCTCGCAGCCCCTGCGGTTCGCTCATTCCAGCGGCAGGGCGCCGCGAAGGCTGTTGGAACCCGGCATCAGCGCCGCCACGCGAGCGCCGCCCCGCGGCGCGGCAAAGGCACGCGCGCGCCTGGGCAGGTCGAGATCGAAGGGCCGGCTCGGCGGCAGCGGCGCATTGTCGACAAGGTTCGCCACCGCCGTCGCAGGCGCGGCGGCGGCAGCCGGTGCGGGCGCCACCGGAGCCGGGGCCGCGGCAACCTGGTAGCTCGGCTCCTCGGCCGGGCGGCGCTCCGGCCGCTCGCCCTTCACATAGAAGGCGTTCCCGCCCGCCACCGTCACATAATGCATATTGGGATAGGAGAAGCGCAGCCCCGCCATGTGGAAATGCTTGGCGTTCCCGACGGCCTCGTTGCGTCGGCCATCGAGGATCGCCTGCGCCATGGCCTCGACCTTCGGCAGGTCGCGCGCCGCCATCGGGCGGGTCAGCACGCCGGAGGCGAACTGGCGGGGTGCGCCGACGACGCCGCAGATCGTGTCGGGATAGCGTGGCGATTCCACCCGGTTCAGCACGACCGTGCCGACGCCCAGCAGCCCCGTCTCGCTCGACCGGTTCGATTCGAAATACATCGCGCGCACGAGGCATTCCTTTTCGCGCGGATCGGCCTTCGCCAGAGCGATCGCGCGCTTGCGCACCTCGCTGGGCTGCTTCGACACCGGAGCGGCGGCCGAACCGGTCTCTGCAGGCGACATGCTGCAGGCACCCAGCGCGGGCGCCGCCAGCAAGACCAGAAGCGGGAGCGCCTTGCGGCGGTGGCGGCTCATGCCGATGGAGCGGACAGCGTTTGCAGCGATCACGGCCCGCTTCATGCGGCGACCTCCTGATTACGGGACTGGGGCTGCCGCAAGCGGCCGGCCAATCGTCTCCGGCAAGGAATGCCGAAAGTCTTACCAGAAGGTTAATCCTGGAAGAAAGAGCAAAAGCTTCGCGGGAACCAGCCCGCCCTTCCGGCGTAGGATTGCTGTTCAGGTTCGCCCCGCGATGGCCTCGCGCACGCGGCTGGAGTTCACGACAGTGGGTCGATTGCGGCCGGATCGCACTGCGTTGGCAAACTTCGGCCTGCTCTACCTCTTGATGTATGCAGCCTTCGGGGTGGCCTCGCCGTTCTGGCCGCGCTTCTTCGAGGAGCGCGGGGTCGCCCCCGAGCAGCTCGGCCTGATGCTCGCGCTGGGCACCGGCATACGCCTGCTCTCCGGCCCTCTGGCGAGCGGCATCGCCGATCGGCTGGCCGCGCGGCGGGCGGTGCTCGCCATCTGCATCGGCATGTCGGCGCTGGTGGCGCTCGCCCTGCTGCCGGCATCGGGCTTTCCCGCGCTGCTGCTCGTTAGCCTCTGTCACGCGGCGGCGCTGGCGCCGGTCACGACGCTGGCGGATGCGCTGGCGACGCGCCAGGCCCCCGCGAGCGGCACCGGCGGGCGTTTCGAATATGGCTGGGTCCGCGGCGCCGGCTCGGCCGCGTTCATCGTCGGGGCGCTCGTCGCCGGGCAGGTCGTCGGCGCGGCCGGGCTGAGCTCGATCGTGCTGCTGCACGCCGCCCTGCTGATCGGCGCGGCTGCGGTGGCAGCGCTGCTCGTCGCCGCGGCCCCGGGCTCCGAGGCGGCGGCCGAGCCGGCAGCCTCGCCCTTCAAGGGCTTCGCGACGCTGCTCCGGATCGCGCCTTTTCGACGCCTGCTGCTGGTCGCGGCACTGATCCTCGGCAGCCATGCGATGCATGACGCCTTCGCGGTCATCCGCTGGAACGCGGCCGGGATCGGCCCCGGCCTCGCCAGCGTCTTCTGGTCGCTTTCGGTCGCGGCGGAGGTGATCGTCTTCCTGCTGGTCGGGCCTGCGCTGATCGCGCGGATCGGCCCGGCGGGCGCAGCGGCGATCGCCGCCGTCGCGGGCGTGGTCCGCTGGGTCGTCATGGGCCTGACCAGCGCGCCGCTGGCGCTGGTGCTCGTGCAGCCCTTGCACGGGTTCACCTTCGCGCTGCTGCATCTCGCCTGCATGCGGCTGTTGACCGGGATCGTGCCGGCGCAGCTGGCCGCGACGGGACAGGCGATCTATGCGCTGGCCGCCGCCATGACCACCGCGCTGCTGACGCTGGCGGCCGGCGCGCTCTATGCCCGGTTCGGCGCGGCGGCGTTCTTCGCCATGGCAGGGTTATGCGCGCTGGCCCTGCCGCTGACCGCCGGGTTGCGAGCGGCGGCTCGCTAGAGCCGGATCAGACAACCTCGGAAACCAGCTTGGCGATCAGGCTGTTCGAGAGGATGACCGGCAGCCCCGCCGCTTGCGCGACCTGCCGGCGGTGGCTCTCGACGAAGCCCATGCAGTCGAGCAGCAGGATCTGCGCGCCGCGGCGGGCGAGGTCGCGCCCCGCCTCTGCCGGAGTGGAGCCCGGCCCGCCATAGGGCGAGGCGGCCGCGTAGACAGGCGGGCGTTCGAGCGGCGCCCATTTGCCGGACTCGCTCTCGATCTGCTCGGCCAGCGGGACGATGATGCCGAGCTGCGCATCCCGCGCCAGGGCGGCGACCGTGGCCGGCAGGATGCGGTCCGGTTCGATCAGCCGCGCCGTCCTGCAGGCCAGAGTCCCGAAATGCCCGGTGCAGAGCATCAGGATCGTGCTGCAGCCCTCGGCCTCGAGCAGTGCGAGCTTGTCGCGCGCCGCCGCTTCCGTGCGCTCGCGGTCGATGACCACCGAGCTGCCGTCGAGCAGCTTGGTGATGAGCACCGGCCGGCCCGGCCGCGCGGCGAAGCCCCGGGCGATCTCGTCCGCCGTCAGCCCGTCGAGAACGCCGGCATGCCGGCGCGGCAGCGCCGCGCCGATCGCCGCGTCGAGGATCGGGGTGATGTCGGCGCGCGGCGCCTGGCCGATGGTCAGCGTCCCGAGCTTGGCCATGACGGTCTCCGGTCGATCGGGGTTGCGACGATCAGCGCCTGAAGCCCTTGATCACCGAATCGAAGAAGCTGAAGATCGCGTCGCCCGCGATGGCGCCGGCGGCGAAGACCTCCATGTCGCCCTCGCCATCGGCGCCGCGCAGCCGCTCCCAGACCAGCCGGCAGGCGATGCCGGCCAAGACGGCCCAGCCCGCCATCGGGAAGTTGATCAGCAGGCCCGTGGCGAAGAGCACGCCGATCTGGCGCTTCGGCCCACCGATGAACTGCAGGATCGCGCCGGGGATAGCCCAGAGGAACAGCGACCAGGCGACGCCGGGCGCGACGCCGGCGCGGATCGTCGCGGCATAGACCCTGTCGACCGGCGCCACCAGATTCTGCGCGAAATAGCTCTGATAGGAGACCAGAACCACAAGGCCGGCGATCACGAAGGCGAACATCGCGGCGTAGAGCTGCTGCTTGCGCCCCTCGCGCTCGAAGGCGGGATCGATGCCGTTGCCGCGCAGGATGTAGCCGGCCTTCAGGTCATAGCCCATATCCGCGAAAGCCGGCCCGGTCGCCGCCGAGAAGCCGACGAGCAGCGCCAGAGCCGGCATCGGGAAGCCGATCAGCATGCCGATGATCAGCGTGATCAGCGCCACCGCGAAGGCCGGGAACCAGCCCGAATGCATCGCTGCGAGGCCGACGATCAGCTCGTGAACATAGGCCGCGAAAGCGGCGTAGAGCACGAACAGGATCAGCATGCCGATCGACATGTCGGTCATCAGCCCACCGGCGAGCGCGATGAACACCGCGATGGCGAGATAGCAGAGCGTGCCGAGCCCGAGCGCGCGCTTCACGGCCGCGTCGGGCGTGCCGGCGTTCCGCTCCGCCTCCTGGGCGGCCGCATTGCGCTGCGTCAGCAGCTGCGCCACCTGGAAGAGCGCCACCAGCCCGGCGCCGATCATGAAGCCGTGCGGGATATAGGCGGCCATCAGGTCGCCCTTGGGGATGATGGCGGCGAAGGCGGCATTGTCGAAGATCGGGCCGGAATAGCCGCGCAGCAGCAGGCCGATGCCGAACATCGACAGCGCCCAGATATTGCCGATGAAGGCGACGCCGAAGGCGGACATCGGGATCTTGAAGAAGGCGCCGACGATGCCGGCGGCGAAGCCGATGCCCATCAGCACGGCCTTGCGGCCGCCTTCATCGCCGGCCTTGATCGCTTCGGCCGCCGCGATGCCCGGAGGCCAGGCGCCGGTCGCCGGGAAAACGCGCGAATCGAACATCCGGTAGAGCAGATAGCCGTCGAGCAGCATCGCCATGAAGGCGCCCGCGAACATCGGCAGCACCAGATCGGGCCGCCCCAGCAGGAACGGAATGCCGATCGGCAGGAGCAGGCTGTTGGCGGCGCCGAAGGTCGCGGATGAAATCGCGCTCTGGGCGAGGTTCTGCACATGGATCGAGCGGTAGCGCAGGAAGATGCCGAGCGGCACGCGGGCCAGCGCCATGGCCGCCATCGCGCCGATCAGCGAGGTGTTCGCGGTCACCCCGAGCGAGACGAGCAATTGCATGCCGATGATCGAGCCGAGGACGCATAGCAGCGCGATCAGCGCCAAGGTCGCCGGCTCGAACAGGCTCGGGTGCCGCTGCGGCCCCGTCTGCGATGGTTGGCTCATGTCGTCTCCCCCTCTTGTTGCCCCTTGCGGGTGATGCGTTTTTTCGCGGGCCGGCCTCAGGCGACGAGGATGCCGGCCCTGCCCTCGCCGACATCGTGCTTGGCCTGGCTGCCCTGCATGCCGTAGTCGCGCTTGGCGGCCTCGGGCGAAACCAGCTCGAGCGCGACGTCGCGGGCCACCGCCTCGCGCGAGCGCTCGGTCGCCGGCCCGTAGCCGGCGCCGCCCGCCAGCACGAGCTCGACGATCTCATGCGGATGCGTGACCTGGACGAGGTCGCCCGTGCCGACATCCTTGATGACATGGCCCTGATCATCGAGGACGCGGCCCGCGGCGCCGGCGCCGGCCTGGCCGCCGAACAGGCCCGGGATCGGGTTGGCGACACCCTCCGGATAGAGCGAGACCAGCGTCGGCAGCCCGTCATCGGCGAGCTTGCGCAGCCTCACCCGCTGGCCGAGGCCGCCGCGATGCTTGCCGGCGCCGCCGGAGTCCTTGACATAGCTCTTCTCGACGACGAGCATCGGCACGCGCGCCTCGAAGGTCTCGATCGAGGTGTTGGCGGCCGAGGTTGGATAGAGCAGCCCCGACTTGCCGTCGGCCTGGGCCGAGCCGCCCTGGCCGCCGCCGGTGAAGAGCATGTCGGAATAGGTGTCGCCGGCCCGGTCGCGTCCGTAGACGCTCGCCGCCACGGGCAGGCCGGTGAAGGCCTGGACCTGGCTCGGCGCGGCCTGCGACAGGGCACGGAAGATGTTCGGCGCGATATACCAGCCGGTGCGCGTGCGCAGATTGACGGCGAGCGGCTTGTCGCAGTTCAGGATCGAGCCCTTGGGCGCGTCGATCGTGAAGGCGCGGTAGCAGCCGGCATTGCCGCGGACATTCGGCGTCAGCATGCATTTCAACGGATAGGTCGCATGCGCCGTCGTGTAGTTCAGGGTGCAGTTCAGCCCGCCCTGCGGCAGCTGCGGCGGCGCGCCGGCGAAGTCGAGATGGATCGTGTCGCCCTTGACCGTCAGCGCCAGCGGATAGCTCATCGGCGTGCCGAGCGGATTGTTCGAGACGGTGCCGTGATAGGTGCCGTCGGGCAAAGCGCGAATGGCCTCGCGCATCGCCTTTTCCGAGCGGTTCTGGACGACGAACGCCAGCGCGCGCAGATCCTGCATGCCGTAATCGGCCATGAAGGACTGCAGGCGCTCGGCGCCGATCGCGTTCGCCGCCACGAAGGAGTGCAGATCGCCGAGCACCTGTTCGGAATTGCGCACATTCTCGCCCAGCAGCCTGACCAGAGTCTCGTTGATGCGGCCGGCCTCGTAGAGCTTCATCGGCGGGATCTGGAATCCCTCCTCGTAGATCTCGCGGGCGCGCAGGCTGTCCTTGGTGCCGCCGATGTCGGAGACATGGCCGACCGTGCCCATCAGGCCGACGACGCGCTCGCCGAGGAAGACCGGCGTGACGATGGCGATGTCGAAGAGATGGCCGGCGCAGAGCCAGGGATCATTGGTGATCAGCACGTCGCCGGGCTTCAGCGTCTGCGCGGGATAGCGCTCGAGCAGCGCCTTCACGGCGCGCGGCAGCGTCAGGTTGAACACCGGCATGGCGCGCGGCGAATGGGCCAGCGTCTCGCCCTCGGGATCGAGCAGCTCGCAGGCGAAGTCCTGCGCCTCCGAGATCACCAGCGAGAAGGCGGTGCGGCAGACGGTGAGCCACATCTCCTCGACGACATTGACGAGCCGGCTCCACATGATCTCCAGCGAGATCGGATCGGCCTCGATGCGCCGGGCGGCCTCCGCCACCGGCATATCGGCGCTGATCGTGGTCTCGGCCGCGCTGGTCTGCGCGACGCTGATCACCAGGTTGAGCACCGCGTCGATCGCGACGCTGTCCCCGGGCGGGACGATGGTGGTCGCCTCGCGCTCCTCGATGATCGCCGGGCCCTCGATGCGGTCGCCGGGGCGCAGCGCATAGCGGTCATAGACGCTCGCCTCGCTCCAGCCGCCCTCGAACCAGGCGCGGCGCTTGCCCTTGACCTTCGCGCTGGCCTCGCCGCCGCCGGCGGCGCCGGAGAGCGACAGGCTCGGCGCCGGGCCGGCGCAGCGGACCCGGAAATTGATCGCCTCGAGCCGGGCGCCCTCATAGACCGAGGTGTAGCGGGCCGAATAGGCGGCCGTGAAGGCGGCGCGGATCGCCGCGAGGCTGGAGGCGTCGATCCTGCCGGCCGGCAAGGTCACCGCGATGTCGTGCATCTGGCCGACGAGACGCATATCGGCCGAACGCTCGACCGTGATCGCGTCCGGGGCGACCCCGGCCTCGGTGAGGTGCTTGCGGCCTTCCGCCTCCAGCTCCGCGAGCACGGCGTTGACGCCCGCCGCGTCGAAACCTTCCGAGAACTCGACCGGCAGCGAGCGCACCATGTCGAAGGAGAGCGGCGCCGCCAGGAAGCCGAGCGCCGAGGCCGCGCCGGAGGCCGGCGGGATGATCACCTGGCCGACGCCGAGCACGCGCGCGACATCGACCGCATGGGCCGGGCCGGCGCCGCCGAAGCCGACCATGGCATAGCGGCGCGGATCCTTGCCCTTCTCGACCAGATGGACCCGGGCGGCGGCGCCCATGCTCTCGACCACGACCTTGTGCACGCCCCAGGCCGCCTCCTCGACCGAGAGGCCGAGCGGCTCGGCGATGCTCGCCAGCGCCTTGCGGGCCGCCTCGGCATCGAGCGCCATGCGCCCGCCGAGGAAGAAGCCCGGATCGTAATAGCCGAGCACGAGATTGGCGTCGGTCACCGTCGGCCTGGTGCCGCCCATCGCGTAGCAGGCCGGGCCGGGATCGGAGCCCGCCGAATGCGGGCCGACCTTGAGCAGGCCGACCTCGTCGATCGCGGCGATCGAGCCGCCGCCGGCGCCGATCTCGATCATGTCGATGACCGGGGCCTTGATGGGCAGGCCGGAGCCCTTCGAGAAGCGGTTGACGCGCCCGGCCTCCAGCATCGGCGCGATCTCGGCGCGGCCATCCTCGATCATGCAGGCCTTGGCGGTGGTGCCGCCCATATCGAAGGAGATCACGTCCTTGTGGCCGGCGAGCTCGCCGAAGAGCGCCGTCGCCAGACCGCCGCCGGCCGGCCCGCTTTCGAGCAGGCGGATCGGGAAAGTGCGGGCCGTCTCGGGCGAGACCAGCCCGCCGGCCGAGTGCATCAGCCGCAGCGCGCCGCGAAAGCCGCGTGTCGAAAGCTCGCGCTCCAGCCGCTCGAGATAGCGCCGCATCAGCGGCTGGACATAGGCGTTCGCGGCGGTGGTGACGAAGCGCTGATACTCCCAGATCTCGGCGACGACCTCGCTCGACAGGGAGACGGTGATCTCGGGGAAGGCTTCGCGCAGGATCCGGCCCGCCTCGCGCTCATGCGCCGGGTTGCGATAGCTGTTGAGGAAGCAGATCGCCACCGCCTCGCAGCCCGCCGCGACGAGCTCGCCGGCGGCGGCGCGCACGCCCGCCGCATCGAGCGGCTGCACCACCTCGCCGTCCCGGTCGATGCGCTCGCCGACCTCCAGCCGCAGCTCGCGCGAGACCAGCGGCTCGGGGAAGGTCAGGAACAGGTCGTAAATGTCGTAGCGCTGCTCGGTCCCCATCTCGAGAATGTCGCGGAAGCCGCGCGTGGTGATCAGGCCGAGCTTGGCACCCTTGCGCTCGATCACGGCATTGGTGACCAGCGTGGTGCCGTGGACGATGTCGCCGATATCGGCGAGCGTGATCCCGGCCATGGCGACGAGCTCGCCGAGGCCGATCAGCGCCGCCTCGGACGGGTCGTGCGGCGTCGTCAGGCGCTTGTGCAGCCTGACCGAGCGCTGCTCTTCGTCATAGAGGATGAAATCGGTGAAGGTGCCGCCGATATCGAAGCCGATGCGCCAACGATTGCTCATGGAGCAGTCTCCGCGATTGCGTGTGGGATGGGGATGAAGAGCGGGTCGCGCGTCAGGGCCGCGATCTCGGCGGCGCCTTTCCCGAGCAAGCCGATGATGGTCAGGCGCTCCTCCGGCGTGACCGTCGCCGCCGGGAAGGAGATGCACAAGGCGGCCTCGTCGCCAGTGGCCGGATCGCCCACGGCGACCGAGATCGCCCTGACGCCACGCACCGCCTCATCATGGGACTCGGCGTAGCCCTCGCGGCGGGTGAAGGCGAGGCGCGCCAGCAACGCGTCGAGATCCTGCGGGGCGGTGGCCGAGGGCGGCGCGAAGCCGCCCGCATAGAGCCGGCGCACCTCCTCGTCGGGCAGCCGCGCCAGCAGGGCGCGCCCGGTGCTGGACGCGAAGGCGGGCAGGCGGTCGCCGATCGCGGTGACGACCCGCAGCGCGTGCCGGCCCGGATGGGCGGTGACGCCGACGATGTCGGTGCCCCGCCTGACGCTGATATAGCCGGTATGGCCGACCTCTTCCGAGATGCGGGTCACGACCGCGTCGGCGCGGTCGATCAGCGAGGCGGCGAAGCGATGCACATGGCCGACCTGATGCAGCAGCACGCCCGGCCGGTAGCGCTTGCTGTCGCCGACCGTCTCGAGCAGCCCGGCATCGCGCATCGCCCGCAGCAGGCGCGAAGCATTGCTCTTGGGCATGCCGAGCAGGGTCACGAGATCGGTCACCGTCACGTCGTGACGGGTGCTGGAGAAGCAGCGAAGCACATCGGCCACGGCCAGCAGGATCGACATCCGGACGCCCGCTTAAAAGTTCCATAAAATGGAACTTGAGTTGCGATAATAGAAACATTATGCCGTTCAGCGCGAGAGTCAACGACCATGAACGCGTATGGCGCCAGGCGGTGCGGTGCGGGCGCCGCACTTGCCAGCCGGCCCCGGCGCCGGCAATCTTAGAGGGGCCAATCGTCCGGCAGCAGGACATGGAAAGTCCAGGATCATGATCATCGACGGTGGGAATGCCGGTGCCGGCAGGTTGGATGGGCGTGAGGCGATCGCGCGCCGGGCGGGTCTGCTCGACCGGCGATCGTTCCTGGTCGGCTCGGCCGTCGGGCTGAGCGGGCTGGGCCTGGCCGGATGCGCGACTTCCGACGGCATGAGCCTCGCCGAGGCCGCCAAGGTCTATGGGCCGGTGCCGGAGGAGAAATTCCCGATTCCGGCGGTCGATGTCAGCAAGGTCGATCCGAAATATTTCCGCCGAACTGTCCAATACGACAGCAAGGAAGCGCCCGGCACGATCATCGTCGATCCCGGCAACTATTATGTCTACCGCATCGAGGGCGACGGGGCCGCGACCCGCTACGGCGCCAATGTCGGCCGTGACGGCTTCCGCTGGAGCGGCGACGCCTATATCGGGCGCAAGGCCGAATGGGCGACCTGGACGCCGCCCAAGGAGATGATCAAGCGCCAGCCCGAAGCGGCCAAATATGCGCGCGGCATGCCCGGCGGCCTCGACAACCCGCTCGGCGCCCGCACGCTTTATCTCTATCAGAACGGCGCCTACACGCTGTACACGATCTATGCCAGCAGCGACCCGGAATCGATCGGCCAGGGTGTCACCAGCGGCTGCGTCGGCCTGCTCACGCAGGACATGATGCATCTCTACGCGCGCACCCCGGTGAAGACGAAGGTGGTCGTGCTGCCGGCCTAGGTTAGGCTGCGGACAGCGCCGCCGCGCGACGGCGATCTCAAAGCAAAATTAAACAATTCTCCGGCTTTTTAGATCGAGCCGGAGCGCGCCATGTCGTCGATGCAAAGACAATTCCTGATCTTCGCGCTCTCCATCATCGGCGTGCTGGCGGCCTGCGCGATGGTGAGCTTCGATCAGCTCAGGTGCGCGGCGCATTCCGAAGACTCGCTCAAGCATGCGAACGACGCCATGCAGGGTCATCTGCTGGCCACCTTCTACAACGAGGAATTCCGTGTCCTCGTCCACTCGGCCTCGGCGCTCTACGAGTTCAGTGCGGATGAGCGGCGCAGCTTCGAAGGCAGCATCAAGACCTATACGGAGAAGGTCGATGAGGTCGCCCTCTCCTATGCGGCGAGGGCGCGGGGCGAAGTCCAGCGCAACAGCGAGCGCCCGCTGCCGGCCGCGATTCACGAACTGCTCGCCAAGCAGCTGAAGCTGTTCAGCGCCTATCACGCGGCAGGCGAGCAGGCGCTCCGGCGCCCGCCCGCCGATAAGGCGGAGATGGTCGCGCTGTTCGGGCAATTGAACGCGCTGCGCTCGCCGATCGGGACTCTGCGCCGGCAATTGTCCGACGAGCTTGCCGCCTATGCCGGCCGGGTTTCGGACCAGCGGGACGCGGCTCTGAGCGCCTTCCAGACGGGGATGGCGGCGGCGTTCGCGGTTGTCGTGCTGATCATCTGCGCCTTCCTGTTCAGCATCTGGTTTCAGTTCCGGCGGTTCCGGAACTGGGTCGAAACCGCGATGCGCGATTTCACCGCCGGCCGCACCGTCACCAACCTCACCGGGCTGAGGGAACTGCAGGTGGTGAGCGGCTTCCTCGACGAGTTGAGCAGCCAGCGGGCCAGGATCGCCGATGCCGAGGCGCGGGCGACGGCGGCCACCAGCGACCGCGAGCGGCGGATTCTCACGCGCGAGGCGGCGATCGCCGATTTCCAGAGGGACATTGCGGCGATCGCCGAGGCGCTGGCCGATGGCGCGAGCGGCATGCGCATGGCCGCCCATCAGCTGGAGAACGTCACGGCGCAGGGCACCGGGCAGATCGAGCTGCTGTCGAGCAGCATGGGCAATGCCGATCGCTCGACGCTGGCCGTCGCCGGCGCCTGCAGCGAACTCGCCTCGTCGATCAGCACCTTGACCGATCGCCTGCAGAGCAGCTTCGCGCTCGTCAGCGAGGCGGACACGATCTCCCGCTCGACGAATGCGCAGGTCGGCGAGCTCGAGGCGAGCGCCAACCATATCGGGCAGGTCGTCTCGATCATCCAGGACGTGGCCGAGCAGACCAATCTGCTCGCGCTCAACGCCACCATCGAGGCGGCCCGCGCCGGCGAGGCCGGCCGCGGCTTCGCGGTCGTCGCCAGCGAGGTCAAGGAGCTCGCCACCCGCAGCGCCGCCGCGACCTCCGAGATCGCGGCGCTCATCCGGCAAATGCAGGTCACCGCTCAGCAATCGGCGACCAATATCCGCGAGATCTCCGAGCGGGTCAGTTCGGCCGGGAGCGAGTCGCGTGATATGTCGGCGGCGCTCAATCAGCAGAGCGCCGCAGTGGCCAATGTCGCGCAGATCGCCGAGGAATCCTATCGCCAGACCAGCGAGGTGCGCGAAGGCGCCAAGCATATCGAGGCGCAGATCGGCACGACGGCGCAGGTCGGCCGGCTGATGGAATCGACCTCGCAGCAGATCGTCGATGCCGGCGAGGAAATCGGCAAGGCGCTGCAGCGGCTGGTCGCGCGGCTCGCCGCCTGAGGCGCAGGCGCGGCGCTCAGGGCTGAGCCCGCGCGCCGGTTCCCGTCGCGAGCACCCCTTCGATGCCGAAGGAGCAGAACCGCGTCAGGCGCCGCAGCAGCAGTTCCGCATTCTCCGCCGCCGGGACGGCCTCGCGTCCCTGATCGAGGCGCATCGAGCGGTCGCCTGCGGCCATGGTCATGACGAGCGCGCCGACCATGAACAGATAGGCGTCGACCAGGGCGCCGGCCGGGGCCTGCGGGTAGAGCTTGCCGAGCGCGGCGAGAAACTGCCGCGCGGTCGGGTCGAAATGCTCCGCCAGGACGCCACGCGCCGCCTCGCGCGGGTCGACCGCCTCGCGGGCCGTCATCAGCGCGAAGGCCGCGCCTTGCACCCCCTCGCTGAAACGCTGGCGAACCGAAGGGCCGATGAAGGCGGCGACGATCTCGTCGATGTCGAGCGCCGGCCGAGCCAGCGCCTCGCCGAGCGCCTGTGCCCGCGCCAAGGCCAAGGCATGCGCCCGGCGGGCGAAGACCGCGCGATAGAGCGCCTCCTTGGAGCCGAAGTGATAGCTCAGCTGCGAGAGCCGCACGCCGGCAGCGGCGGCGAGATCGCGCATCGAGGCGCCGTCGGCGCCACCGCGTTCGGCGAAGAGCCGCTCGGCGGCGTCGAGAATGCGGTCGCGCGTCGGCATCGCGGACATCAAGCCCTCCGGAGTCCTCAGCATCGGACCGGACACTGGAAATCCGATGCGCGATTCCGCTCTTACCAGAAAGCGGCGGGCCTGCTATAGGTCGGACGTTCGTCCAAATCAGTGCCGAAGAGAGCACGCGCCGAGGGAGGAAGATCCGGCATGCTGCCAGGGCGTCTCGTCGACCTGTCGATCCCGCTCGAGAACGACGTTCCCGCCGATCCGCCTTTCCAGAAGGTCAGGATCGACTATCGCGAGCATGCGCAGACAGCGAATGACATCGCGGCCGCGTTCCCGGGCCTGAAGCCCGAGCAGCTCCCGGACGGCATGGGCTGGGCGGTCGAGCTCGCGACCATCTCGACGCATAACGGCACCCATGTCGATGCGCCCTGGCATTATCACCCGACGCAGGACGGGGGCGCGCCAGCGCTCAGGATCGACGAGTGCCCGCTCGACTGGTTCCTGCGGCCCGGCGTGAAGCTCGATTTCCGGCATCTGCCCGACGGCCATGTCGTTTCGCCGGCCGAGATCGATGCCGAGCTCGCGCGGATCGGCCACAGGCTCAGCCCGCTGGAGATCGTCGTCGCCAATACCAGGGCCGGTGCCCGCTATGGCGAAGCCGATTACGTCGATTCCGGCTGCGGCTTCGGCCGCGAGGCGACGCTGCATCTGGTCCGGCAGGGGATCAAGGTGGTCGGCACCGATGGCTGGAGCTGGGATGCACCGTTCAGCCACACCGCACGCCGCTTTGCCGAGACCGGCGATGCGGCGCTGATCTGGGAAGGTCACAAGGCGGGGCGCGAGGCCGGCTACTGCCAGATCGAGAAGCTGCACAATCTCGAAGCGCTGCCCGCAACGGGGTTCACGATCAGCTGCCTGCCGGTGAAGGTCCGCAACGGCTCGGCCGGCTGGACCCGGGCGGTCGCGATCCTCACGGGCTGAAGCCAGGAACCGGGGAGAGCTCGATGAGCAAGGTCATCATCACCTGCGCCGTCACCGGCGGCATCCATACGCCCACGATGTCCGACCATCTGCCGGTCACGCCGGACGAGATCGCGAGCCAGGCGATCGCGGCGGCCGAGGCCGGTGCGGCGATCCTGCACCTGCACGCGCGCGACCCCAGGGACGGCCGCCCGACACCGGATCCGGCCGTGTTCATGGAGTTCCTGCCGCGCATCAAGCAGGCGACCGACGCGGTGGTGAACATCACCACCGGCGGCGGGCTGACCATGACGGTCGACGAGCGCCTCGCCGCGCCGCTGCAGGCCGCGCCGGAGATGTGCTCGCTCAACATGGGCTCGATGAACTTCGCGCTGCACCCGCTGGCCGAGAAGTACAGCAGCTGGAAGCATAGCTGGGAGCAGCCTTATCTGGCGAACACCAAGGATTTCATCTTCCGCAACACCTTCGGCGACATCGAACGCATCTACAAGCTGCTCGGCGAAGGGCACGGCACCAAGTTCGAGCACGAATGCTACGATGTCGGGCATCTCTACAATCTCGCGCATTGCCTCGATCGCGGCTGGTTCCGGCCACCGGTCTTCCTGCAGCTGATCTTCGGCATTCTCGGCGGCATCGGCGCCGATCCCGACAATCTGATGTTCATGAAGCGCACCGCCGACAAGCTCTTCGGCCGGGACTATCACTGGTCGGTGCTCGCCGCCGGCCGCCATCAGATGGCCTTCTGCACGCAGGCGGCGATGCTCGGCGGCAATGTCCGCGTCGGGCTCGAGGACAGCCTGTTCATCGGCAAGGGCAAGCTCGCGACCTCCAATGCCGAGCAGGTCGCCAAGATCCGCCGCATCATCGAGGAGCTCGGCTATGAGATCGCCACCCCCGAGGAGGCCCGGGCGACGCTCGGCCTCAAGGGCGGCGACCGCGTGAACTTCTAGGGCTGCCATGCCGACCCGCGAGAACCCGCTCGACGGTTTCACCATCGACCCCGCCGCGATCGGCTATGTCGGTGCGGGCCTGCAGCGGCCAGAATGCATATTGGCCGAGCGCGACGGCTCGCTCTGGAGCGCCGATGCGCGCGGCGGCGTCGTCCATATCGCGCCCGGCGGCAGGCAGAGCCTGATCGCGCAGACGGCGAGCCACGGCTTCGCCGAGGCGACGGACGAGGAGGCGCGCTTCGTCTCGGGCACCTTGCCGAACGGGCTCGCCTTCGCCCGCAACGGCGACATCCTGATCTCGAATTTCGGCACCGACCGGCTGGAAGTGATGAGCCGCTCGGGCGAGACGCGCGTGCTCGCCGACAGCATCGACGGGCAGGCGATCGGCAAGGTCAATTTCGTGCTGCGCGACAGCAAGGACCGGATCTGGCTGACGATCTCGACGCGGACGAAGAACTGGATGCGGGCGATGAGCCCGGCCGTCCGCGACGGCTATGTCGCGCTCTATGACGGCGGGCGGCTGCGCATCGTCGCGGACGGCTTCGCCTTCACCAACGAGATCCGCCTCGATGCGCGGGAGGAATGGCTCTATGTCGCCGAGACCTGCGCCTGCCGGGTGACGCGGCTGCGCGTGCAGCCCGATGGCAGCCTGACCGACCGCGAGACCTTCGGCCCGAGCGACCACGGAGCCTTCATCGACGGCATCGCCTTCGACGCCCATGGCAATCTCTGGGGCACGCATGTGATGCTCGACCGGATCTTCGCGATCACGCCCGAGGGCGAGCTGCGCATCCTGCTTGACGATGATCGCGGCAGCGCGGCCGGCAAGGCGCTGATGTCCGCCTTCGCCCGCGACGAGGCGACCCCGGAGCTGATGCTCGCCTGCGGCGGCGCGATCGCTCCATGGTTCGCGAGCATCACCTTCGGCGGTGCCGATCTGCGCACCGTCCATATAGGCAGCCTGCGGGGCAGCCGGATACCTTTCTTCAGATCGCCGGTCGCCGGCCTGCCGATGGCGCACTGGCACGATCGCTAGAAACGAACCGGACCACGGGAGGAACCAGATGAAACGCTATGTCTCGGCGCTCGCCATCGCCACAGCCTTGCTCGGCGGCCTACCTGCCGCGGCCGAAATCTCGGACGGCGCCGTCAAGATCGGCGTGCTGACCGACATGTCCGGCGTCTATTCCGACATCACCGGCAAGGGCTCGATCGCCGCGACGCGCATGGCCGTCGAGGATTGCCTGAAGGCGGAATGCGCGGGGATGACGATCGAGGTCGTCTCCGCCGATCACCAGAACAAGGCGGATATCGGCTCCGCCATCGCGCGCGAATGGATCGACCGGCAGGGCGTCGACGTGCTCGCCGACATGTCGAACGCCTCGCTGCAGCTCGCCATCCCGCCGCTTCTGAAGGACAAAAATCGCGTCGGCCTGTTCCCCGGCGGCACGGCGCGGCTGACGGGCGACGCCTGCCAGCCGGGGCATATCGTGCAATGGATGTGGGACACCTATGTCCAGGTCGCCGGCCTCGCCAACCACCTGACCAAGCCGGGCACCAAATGGTTCCTGGTCACCGCCGATTACGCGCTCGGCCATCAGCTCGAGGCCGACGCCAAGAGCCTGGTCACCGCCAAGGGCGGCACCTATGCCGGCTCGGTCCGGCACGCCTTCCCGGCCGTCGAGCTGTCCTCGCAGCTCCTGACGGCGCAGGGCTCCGGCGCCGATCTGATCGCGCTGGCCAATGCCGGCGGCGACACCGTGGCAGGGATCAAGACGGCGCGCGATTTCGGCATCGGGCAGGACAAGCAGAAGCTGGTCGCCTTCTTCCTGACCGCGATGGACGTCAAGAGCGTCGGCCTCGCGGCCGCCCAGGGCACGATCCTGACCGAGGGCTTCTACTGGGATATCGACGCGCGCACCCGCGCCTTCTCCGAGCGCTTCAAAACGGTCCACGGCGCGGTGCCCTCGGCGATCCAGGCCGGCGTCTACTCCTCCGTCCGCCATTATCTCAAGGCGGTGGCCGCGGCGAAATCGGACGCGGCCGGCACGGTGATCGCCAAGATGCGCGAGCTGCCGATCGAGGACGATGTCGTGCGCAACGCCAAGCTGCGCGAGGACGGGCGCATGGTCCACGACTTCTACGTCTTCCAGGTCAAGAAGCCCGCCGAATCGAAGGGCGACTGGGATCTCTACGAGCTTGTCGCCACCATCCCCGGCGACCAGGCCTTCCGGCCGCTCGCGCAGAGTGCCTGCCCGGCGATCAAGCGTTAGGCGCTCCGCTCAGCCGGTCATCAGTTTCGGCAGGGCAGTGACGATCTGCGGGAACAGGGTGATCAGGACCAGCAGCAGCATCAGGACGCAAAAATACGGGATCGCCGCGCGGGTGACCGTCAGGATGTCCTTGCCGGTGATGCTCTGCAGCACGAACAGGTTGAAGCCGACCGGCGGCGTGATCTGCGCGGCTTCGATCAGGACCACCACGAAGATGCCGAACCAGAGCAGGTCGATCCCGGCCGCCTGCACCATCGGCAGCATCACCGAGGAGGTCAGCACGATGATCGAGATCCCCTCGAGGAAGCAGCCGAGGATCAGCATGAACACGGCCAGCACCGTCAGCAGCGCATAGGGCGAGAGCTGCAACGCGCCCACCCAGGCAGCCAGCGCGCGCGGGATGTCGACGAAGGCGACGGCGATGGTCAGGCAGGCGGCGCAGGCGATGATGAAGGAGATCATGCAGGAGGTCCGCATGGCGGCCATCAGCCCGTCCATGAAGCTCGTCCGCGTCAGCCCGCCGCCGAGCATCGCCAGGATCAGCGCCCCGATCACGCCGATGGTCGCGGCTTCCGTCGGGGTGGCGATGCCGCCATAGATCGAGCCGACCACCGCGGCGATCAGCAGCGCGACGGGGATCAGGCGGCGCGAGCGATAGAGCTTCTCGAAGAACGGCACCGGCGGGTCGGCCGGAGGCATCTTCTCCCGGTTGAGCAGGCTCCAGATCGCGGTGTAGCCCATGAACAGCACCATCAGCAGCAGCCCGGGCAGCACTCCCGCGATGAACAGCCGTGCGATCGAGACCTCGGCGGTGACGCCGTAGACGATCATGATGATCGAAGGCGGGATCAGCAGGCCGAGCGTACCGGAGCCGGCCAGCGTGCCGATGGTCAGATTGAGCGGATAACGCCGCTTCTCCAGCTCCGGCACGCTGATCCGCCCGATCGTGGCGCAAGTCACCGCCGAGGAGCCGGCAACCGCAGCCATGATGCCGCAGCCGAGCACGTTGACATGGAGCAGCCGGCCCGGCAGCCGCGAGACCCAGGGCGCCAGACCCTGGAACATGTCGCCCGAGAGGCGCGAGCGGAACAGGATCTCGCCCATCCAGATGAACAGCGGCAGCGAGGTCAGGGCCCAGCCCCAGCTCGAATCCCACAGCGTCGAGGCGATCAGCGATCCCATCGGGGCGGTGGTGAACAGCCCCATCATCACCATGCCGACGGTCAGCAGCGCGAGCGCGACCCAGACCCCGCTCGCCAGCAGCAGGAGCAGCGAGGCGGCGAGAACCAGGGAGGCCAGAACGGTCGTGTCCATCATCGCCCCTATGCCACCGGCCTGTCGAGCTCGACCTCGGGCGGCGCCTCGTAGCGGGGCCTGCCGCCGCCCAGCAGCCAGATCAGCTCGTCGACGAAGGCGATCGCCAGGGCGGTCACGCCGATGGTCACGCCGGTCTGCGGGATCCAGAACGGCATCGCCAGCAGGCCCGGGCTGACATCGTTGAACGCGCGCGATTGCAGCGCCAGCGACCCGATGTGCCAGGCGAGGAACGAGACCACCACGGTTCCGAGCAGGCAGTTGGCGATCTCGACGGGCCGCCGCCAGCGCTCCGGCAGCCGGTCGACCAGTAGGTTGATGCGGACATGGCCGCCGCGCCGGAAGGTGTGGGCGAGGCCGAAGAAGGTCGAGGCCGCCAGGCACAGCCCCGCCGCCTCGCTGCCGTCGAGCGTGACGCCGCGCATCCGCGCCAGGATCTGCGCGACGATCGCCAGCCCGATGCCGACCATGAAGGCGGCCGCCAGATAGCCGCAAACCTCGTAGAACCCCTCGAGAGCCTTACGTATCACCGCTCACCCCGCTGCCGCGATCCATTCCAAGCGCATGGCGCGCCGGCGGGCCAGCTTACTTGAGGCTCTTCTGATAGGTCTCGTACACGGCTTTCTCCTCGGCGCTCGCGGAGGCCAGCCAGTCGCCCACCATCGTCTTCCCAGCGGCCTCGATGGCGTCGAGGATGTCCTTGGGCGACTGGGCGATCGTCATGCCATGGCTCTTGAGGACGGCTTCGCGCTCCTCGCTCGCCTTCTTGGACAGCTCCCAGCCGCGCTTGGTCGCCGCCTCGCCGGCCTCGAGCACGACCTTCTGCGTCGCCTCGTCGAGCTGCCGGAAGGCGCGCTCATTGACCAGGATGGCATTCTTGTTGTGCATCGTGCCGGTGTAGGTGAAGTGCTTCACATAGTCCCAGATCTGCACGTCGGTGCCGGTCTGCGCGCTGGTCCAGAGCGACTGGATCATGCCGGTCGAGAAGGCCTGCGGCACCTCGGCGAAGGGCAGGATCAGCGCCTCCATGCCGAGCTTCTCGCCCATGATCTGTGTCTGCTTCGAATAGATGCGCAGCTTCTGGCCCTTGAGATCGGCCAGGCTCTGCAGCGGCGCCTTGGTGTAGAAGCCCTGTCCCGGCCAGGCGACATAGGTGACCGCCCGCAAGCCGCTCTTCTTGAACATCGCCTCGAAGAAGGGGCGCTGGGCCTCCATCAGCTTGGTGGCCTGCTCATAGGTGGTGGCGACGCCGGGGATGTTGTCGAGATTGTACATCGCCGCCTCGTTGCCGTAGACGCCGAGGCGGATCTCGCCGATCTGGATCTGGCCGGACTGCACGGCGCGCTTGACCGCGTCGAGCTTGATCAGGCTGTCATTGGAGCGCAGGTCGATCTTCAGCTTGCCGCCGCTCTTCTCCTCGATCTCCTTGATCATCTGCCGGATGTTCTGGGTGAAGAAGCTGCTCTCCGGGTAGCCGGAGGCCATGGTCCAGCTGGTCTGGGCTGCGGCGGGCGCGGCAAGCCCGAAGCTCATGGCAAGGGCGGCGGACGCAATCAGAGCTCTGCGGTTCATCGTTCCCCTCATTATTGTCTGGTCGTTGGCTGGCGGGTACTCCACCGCGTTCCCGCGATAGCAGCCAATTGAATTTTTCTGTTATCGCGATGCATTTTCTTTATCGTGGCTTGGCGGCGAGGTCTTGCCGGCGGCTGGAGCAGACATGCCGAACTGGACGCTGAAGCAGCTGGAGAGTTTCGTCTGGGTCGCCAAGCTGGGCAGCTTCAGGGCGACCGCCGACCGCCTGAACACGACCCAGCCCAATATCTCCGTGCGCATTTCGCAGCTCGAATCCGTGCTCGGGGTCAGGCTGTTCCATCGCGACTCCGGCTCCGTGGCGCTGACGCCGATCGGCCATTCGCTGCTCGGACAGGCCGAGCGGGTCCTGCAGGCCTCGGAGGAGTTCTCGCAGCAGTCGATCCGCTCCGACCAGCAGATTGGCATCCTGCGGCTGGGGGTCGCCGAACTGATCGCCCAGACCTGGCTGCGCGACTATCTGCTCGACCTGCGGCAGGTGTTTCCCAATGTCGATGTCGAGCTGCGGGTCGATCTCACGCTGAACCTGCGCGAGGAGCTGGTCTCGCGCGCCCTGGACCTGTGCCTGCTCAACGGCCCGATCTCGAATTTCAACATCACCAATCTCGATCTCGGCCAGGTTCCCTATGTCTGGACCGCCTCGCCGAAGCTGGCCATCGCCGGCGCGGATATCGCCAGCCTGACCGCGCATTCGATTCTGACCCATGCGCGCAGCACCCGCCATTTCGTCGAGCTCTCCGCCCATTTTCGCGATCTCTGGGAAAAGCCGGTCAGGATCGTGCCGTCGAGCAGCCTGGCTGCCTGTTTCCAGATGACGCTCGACGGGCTGGGGATCGCGCCCTTGCCGCGCACGCTGGTCGAGAAGCCGCTGGCCGCCGGCACGCTGGTCGAAATCCCCTATGAGTGGAAGCCGAGCGCGCTGGCCTTCACCGCGTCCTTCGCCCATACGCCGGCGAGCTTCCTGCTGAAGCGCTCGGCCGAACTCGCGCTGGAGCGGGCGGCGCAATATCACTGACAGGGCAGACGCCGATAAAGAATGCCTATCGAATAACATAGATAATAATAATTCGACGGCATCGAGCCCGGTTTCTTATCCTCCGCCGTTCAGAGCCACGGAGGCGATGCAGCCATGTCCATTCTCGGGGCCCGCCTGGGTGTCGATATCGGGGGAACCTTCACGGATGTCGTGCTCGAGGAAGGGGGGCGGCGCTTCTCCACCAAGGTCCTGACGACCTATGCCGCGCCCGAGGATGCGATCGTCGAGGGCATGCACCGCGTCTGCTCGAAGGCGGGCATCGCGGTCTCCGCGATCGGCCAGATCATCCACGGCACCACGCTGGCGACCAATGCCCTGATCGAGCGGCGCGGCGCCAAGACCGCGCTGATCACCACCGAGGGCTTTCGCGACGTCATCGAGATGCGGACGGAGAGCCGCTTCGAGCAATACGACCTCAACCTGACGCTGCCGGAGCCGCTTCTGCCGCGCAACCGCCGCTATACGCTGAGGGAGCGGATGGATGCGCGCGGCCGAGCGCTGATCCCGCTGGAGCGGGCGCAGGTCGAGGCGCTGGCCGATCAGCTGCGCGAAGCCGGCTATGAGAGCGTCGCGGTCGGCCTGCTGCACTCCTATGTCAACGATGCGCATGAGCGGCTCGTGCGGGAGGTGCTGAGCGAGCGCCTGCCGGGGGCGATGGTCTCGCTCTCCTGCGAGGTCTCGCCGCAGATGCGCGAATATGAGCGCTTCAACACGACGATCGCCAACGCCTATATCAAGCCGCTGATGAAGAGCTATCTCGTCAGGCTGGAAGGGCGGCTCGCCGCCGAGGGCGCCTCCTGCCCGATCTTCCTGATGCATTCCGGCGGCGGCATCATCTCGCTCGAGAGCGCTTCCGAATTCCCGGTCCGCCTGGTCGAATCCGGCCCGGCGGGCGGCGCCGTCTTCGCCGCCGACATCGCCGCGCGGCACGGGCTGAAGAAGGTGCTCTCCTTCGACATGGGCGGCACCACGGCCAAGATCTGCCTGATCAAGAACTACACGCCGAAGACGGCGCGGGTCTTCGAGGTCGCCCGGACCTATCGCTTCAAGAAGGGCTCCGGCATGCCGATCTCGATCCCGGTGATCGACATGGTCGAGATCGGCGCCGGCGGCGGCAGCCTGGCCCATGTCGACTCGATGAACCAGATCCGCGTCGGCCCGGAAAGCGCCGGCTCCGAGCCGGGTCCCGCCTGCTATGGCCGCGGCGGCACCCGCCCGGCCGTGACCGATGCCGACGTCATCCTCGGCAAGATCGACCCGCAGAATTTCGCCGCCGGCACCATCCCGCTCTTCGCGGAGCAATCGGCCGCCGCGCTGGAAGGAGAGATCGGTAGCCGGCTCAGCATGGATGCTCAGGAGAGCGCCTGGGGCGTCGCCGAGGTGGTCGACGAGAACATGGCCAATGCCGCCCGCGTCCATGCGGTCGAGAATGGCGAGGACCTGTCGGAGTACACGATGATCGCCTTCGGGGGCGCCGCGCCCCTGCATGCCGGGCGGCTTTGCGAGAAGCTCGGCATCGCCCGCTGCCTGGTGCCGCCCGGCGCCGGCGTCGGCTCGGCGATCGGCTTCCTGCGGGCGCCGTTCAGCTTCGAGGCCAATCGGACGCTGTTCATGCGCATGGCCGCCTTCGACGGCGCGCGCGTCTCCCGCCTCTTCGACGAGATGGAGGAGGAGGCGACACGGGTGGTGCGCTCCTGCGGCTGGGATGGCGAGATCCTCGCCGAATACAAGGTCTATATGCGCTATGCCGGCCAGGGCTGGGAGATCCCGGTGGTGCTGAGCCCGCAGGAGGCGAGAGCCGCCGAGCCCGCCGTGATCCTGCAGCGGTTCGAGCAGGAATACGCCAATCTCTTCGGCCGCACCGTCAAGGGGCTGCAGGCCGAGATCACCGTCTGGTCGGTCAATGCCCATACGCCGCAGGCGGCGATCGCCCCTGTCGAGCCGCTCTCGGGCACGTGCGATGCCGCGGCGGCGGCCGTCCGCTCGGTCTTCGATGCCGGGCTCGGCCGGCGCGTCGAGGCCGGCGCGCATGAGCGCAGCGCCCTGGCGGCCGGCAGCCGGGTCGGCGGTCCCGGCGTCATCACCGAGGACGAGACCACGATCGTGCTGCCGTCGAGCCGCTTCGGCGTGACGCTGAACGATGGCTGCATCGATATCCGCCTGAACGAGGCCGCGCCGGCCGCGAGCCAGGCCGATCGCAAGGAGCCCGCTTATGTCTGAGACCAGAGAGATATCGCGGGTCGCCTATCAGGTGATGTGGAACCGCCTGATCTCGGTCGTCGAGGAACAGGCCCAGGCGCTGATCCGCACCTCGTTCTCGACCTCGGTGCGCGAGGCGGGCGACCTGTCCGCCGGCGTCTACAACGCGCAGGGCGAGATGCTGGCGCAGGCGGTGACCGGCACGCCCGGCCATGTCAACGCCATGGCCGATGCCGTCGGCCATTTCATCCGCAGGATCGGGCGCGAGAACATCGCGCAGGGCGATGTCTACATCACCAACAATCCCTGGGAGGGCACCGGCCATCTGCACGACATCACCGTCGTCAGCCCGTCCTTCCACCAGGATCGCCTGGTCGGCTTCTTCGCCTGCACCGCCCATATCGTCGATATCGGCGGGCGCGGCTTCGGGGCGGACGCCAACTCGGTCTACGAGGAGGGGCTGCATATCCCGATCATGAAGTTCGTCGATCGGGGCACGGTCAACGAGACGCTGGTCACCATCATCCGCGGCAATGTCCGCGAGCCCGACCAGCTGGTCGGCGACATCTACGCGCTGGCGACCTGCAACGAGATCGGCCATCGCCGCCTGATCGACATGATGGTGGAGTTCAGGCTCGCCGATCTCGCCGGCATCTCGGACTTCATCCTGACCAATTCGCGGCAGGCGACGCTGGACAAGATCGCGGCCCTGCCGCGCGGCCAGGCCGAGGGGCATATGCGGATCGACGGCTATAGCCGGCCAATCGATCTGCGCGTCAAGATCTCGATCGAGCCGGACGGCGTGCTCTGCGACTGGGCCGGAACCTCCGGCGTCGACAAGAACGGCATCAATGTGCCGCTCGTCTACACCAAGGCCTATACCTGCTACGCGCTGAAATGCGCGATCGCGCCCGAGATCCCCAACAACGCGGCCTCGCTGGAGCCTTTCCGCATCACCGCGCCCGAGAATACCATCGTCAGCGCGGTCTGGCCGGCGCCGGTGGCGCTGCGCCACATCATCGGCCATATGGTGCCGGACACGATCTATGACGCGCTCGACAAGCTCCTGCCCGGTCTCGTTCCGGCCGAAGGCGCCGGCAGCCTCTGCAATTTCCAGGTCTCGCTGAGGCCGCGCAGCGATGGCCCGCCGCCGGCCGAGCCGCTGCGCGCCGAGGTGCTGACCTTCAACTCCGGCGGCTCCGGCGCCCGCCCGGGCCTCGACGGCATGAATGCGACCGCCTTTCCCTCCGGCGTGATGACGATGCCGGTGGAGGCGACCGAGCAGGTCGGCCCCGTGATCGTCTGGCGCAAGGAGCTGCGGCCCGATTCAGGCGGCGCCGGCCGCCATCGCGGCGGGCTCGGCCAGCATATGGAGGTCGGCGCCTGGGAGGGCTTCGAGTTCGACATCCAGGCGATGTTCGACCGCGTCCACCATCCGGCCCGCGGCCGGCGCGGCGGCGGCGGCGGCGCTCCGACGCGGATCGCGCTCGACGACGGCACGGCCATGAAGGGCAAGGGCAAGCAGTTCGTGCCGCATGGCCGCAAGGTGGTGATGGCCTTTCCGGGCGGCGCCGGCTACGGCGCCGCGGCGGAACGCGAGCGGCGCAGCGTCGAGCGCGATCTGGCGCTCGGATACATCTCGCCACAGGCCGCCCATGCGGAGTACGGGCTCGACGAGAGCCGGATCGCGGATATCCTCTCGGCTGCCGGACGTGGGGACCTGCCGCGATGAAGCTACGCTCCAACAGCTTCCTGGCCGCGATCCGCGGCGGGCAGCCGCAGATCGGGCTCTGGCTCAGCCTGGCCAGCGCCTATGCCACCGAAGCCGCTGCCGGCGCCGGCTTCGATTGGCTGCTGATCGACACCGAGCACTCGCCCAACGATCTGACCTCGGTGATGACCCAACTCCAGGTGCTCGCCGCCTATCCGGGGACGCCGATCGTGCGGCCGGACTGGAACGATCCCGTCCTGGTCAAGCGCCTGCTCGACATCGGCGCGCCGGGCCTGCTCTTCCCGATGGTGCAGAGCCCCGGCGAGGCGGCGCAGGCCGTCGCCTCCACCCGCTACCCGCCCCGCGGCATCCGCGGCGTCAGCGGATCGACCCGCGCGAACAATTTCGGGCGGGTGACGGATTATTTCAGCCGGATCGAGCAGGAGACCGCGGTGATCGTCCAGGCCGAGACGCGCGCCGCCGTCGAGCAGGCGCTGCAGATCGGGCAGGTCGAGGGTGTCGACGGCGTGTTCTTCGGCCCCGCCGATATCGCGGCCGATATCGGGCTGCTGGGACGGCCCACCGATCCGGAGGTCTGGGATGTCATCCGCCCGGCGGCGCGCCGGCTGATCGAGGCGGGAATTCCCGTCGGAACCCTGGTCTTCGATCCGGCCTTCGCGCGCAGCCTGCTGGCCGAGGGCTTCTCCTTCGTCGCCTGCGGGTCCGACGCCGTGCTCCTGGCCCGCGGGGCCGACCGCCTCCTCGACAGCATGAAGGGCTGAGCCGCCGAGGCGACGAGCCGCGCCAGGGCTCAGAAGAACTGCTTCGCCAGCTTCAGCCCCTGGCCCTGATAGTTCGACTTGATGCCTTGGCCGTAGAGCTTGTCCGGCTGCTCCAGCATGTCCTCGAAGATCAGGGTGCCGACCCGCTGGCCGTGATCGAGCATGAACGGCACGTCGTGGCTCCTGATCTCCAGGACGACCTTGCTGCGATTGCTCGTCTTGTCCTGCGACTTGCCGAAGAACGGATCGAGGAAGCCGGCGTAATGCACCCTCACTTCGCCGACGGCGGTGTCATAGGCCACCATCTCGGCCGCCTCGTTCTCGCCGATCTCGATGTCCTCGAGCGAGGCCATGATGTAGAATTCGTCCGGCACCAGGACCAGCTCCGGCCTGCCCGGACGGCAGCGGATCGGCTCCCAGTAGTCGTTGCGGTCATAGTGGCCGATCTTCTGCAGATCGATCAGGCCGGTGGTCTTGCGCGCGCGATAGGCGATGACGCCGTCCGCCGCGAGGCCTTCCAGATCGATCGACACCGGAAAGGTCCGGTTGGGCCGGTGGCTCGCAGCCCCGTCGGACTGGCGGAAGCGGAGCTGGTTGAGCGTGTCGCCGGCGCGCGCGATCACCGGAAAGGAGCGCGGCACGACCTCGGCGAAGAGAGGGCCGTCATAGCCGTCGGGGACCTCGTCGAAGGAGGTGCCATTATCGGCGATCAGGCGCACGAAGATGTCGAGGCGGCCCGACGAGCTCTTGGGGTTCGCCCTGGCGCTCGTGCCCGGCGGGAGTCGCAGGCGCTCCTGCAGCGGGACGATGTGCACGCAATTACGCTCCAGCACCTGCGGCCTGCTGAGATCGACCTCATGCGTGGCGAGGTCCGCGAGCCGCCGGGCGACGCTGTTCGCCGTCCCCGGCAGGAAGCTGCTGGGCACGCGATAGGCGCGCTCGCCGAGGCGCAGGTCCAGGCTCGCGGGCTGGATCAGCTCCTCGCGGATCGGCGTATCGGCCGCGATGATGCCGGTGGCGATCGCCTGGCGAATGCGCTGCGACGGCCAGATTCCATGATTCATCGGTCTTCTCGGTCGGAAAAGTCAGGCGCGCAGATTACATTGAAAGACCGCGCCGGGTCCTCGTCCGCAGCGCTCGTCCACAGCCTCATGCGCGCGGCCTTCCGCAACGGCCATGCCGCCACGGCCGCCCGCCCGCTCATGCGGCGGCATTGACGCTCCTGGGCGGGCGGCCATAACAAGTCCGCTATCGGGTCCCGTCGGGCCGCGGGCCATGGAGCCGCGATCATGTATCAGGCCGAAACGCATGGTGTGCGCGTCACCGTCTTGCCGCGCTTCATGGACGAGGAGTCCGATCCCCGGCAGGGGCGCTATTTCTGGGCCTATACGATCGAGATCGAGAATCTCTCGCCGCGTAAGGTGCAGCTGATGACCCGGCATTGGGTGATCACCGACGGACGCGGCGAGGTGCACGAGGTGCGCGGCGAGGGCGTGGTCGGCGAGCAGCCGATCCTCGCCCCCGGCGAGCGCTTCAGCTATACCTCCGGCTGCCCGCTGACGACGCCGGACGGCAGCATGCGCGGCTTCTACGCCATGCTGGGCGAGGATGGCGTGATCTTCGATGTCGAGGTGCCGCTGTTCCCGCTCGATTCCCCTTATGTGAAGAAGGTCCTGCATTGAACGCCACCGTCTCGCCGGTCGGGCAGCGCCATACGCCGCTCGACATGCTCGCCCGCCTCGTCGCCTTCGACACGGTGAGCCATAAATCCAATCTCGACCTGATCGCCTTCGTCGAGGACTATCTCGCCGGCTGGGGCGTGCCGTCCGTGCGCTTCCCCAATGCGGCCGGCGACAAGGCGGCGCTGTTCGCCACCATCGGCCCGCAGGACAAAGGCGGCATCGTGCTCTCCGGCCATACCGATGTGGTGCCGGTCGAAGGGCAGGCCTGGTCGCGCGATCCGTTCACGCTGCATGTCGAGGACGGGCGCGCCTATGGCCGCGGCTCCGTCGACATGAAGGGCTTCGTCGCGCTGGCGCTGGCGCTGGTGCCGGATTTCCTCGCCGCCGAGCTGCAGACGCCGATCCATCTGTTCTTCTCCTATGACGAGGAGGTGACCTGCCTCGGCGTCGTCGACGGCATCGCCGCGATGGGCCGGAGCCTCCCGAAGCCGCGCGCGGTGATCGTCGGCGAGCCGACCTCGCTGGAGCTCGCCGACGCGCATAAGGGCATCCGCACCTTCTTCACCACGATCACCGGCGCCGCCGCCCATTCCTCCAAGCCGCATCTCGGCGCCAGCGCCGTGCATGCCGGAACCAGGCTGGCGGCCGGGCTCGTCGCCATGGCCGACGAACGCGAGGCGCGGATCGACGAGAGCGGCCGCTTCGACCCGCCCTATGACACCGTGCATATCGGCAAATTCCATGGCGGCATCGCCCGCAACATCCTCGCCGATCGTTGCGACCTCTCCTGGGAGGTGCGTACCCTGCCGGGCTCCGATCCGCAGGAGGTGCCGGCGCGCTTCAAGGCGCTGTCGCGGGAGGTGCTGGAGCGGATGCGCCGCAGCGCGCCCTCGGCCGCGATCGAGACGGTGATGAGTTCGGACGTGCCGGGCCTGGCGCCCGATCCGGGGTCCGAGGCCGAGCGGCTGGTGATGCGGCTGGCCGGGCGCAATCGCACCATTGCCGTGGCCTATGCGACCGAGGCCGGGCATTTCCAGCGCGCGGGGCTGCCGACCATCGTCTGCGGCCCCGGCTCGATCGACCAGGCGCATCAGCCGGACGAGTACATCACGCTGGAGCAGTTCTCCGCCGGCGAGGCCTTCATGCGCCGGCTGATGGCGGAATGCCGGAGCGGCTGAGGGGCGCTACTGCCCCGCCTCGATCTCCGCCTCGACCTCGGCCGGGGTGAAGTCGTAGCGGCGCGAGCAGAACTCGCAGGTGACGCCGAGCTTGCCGTCATCGGCGATCATCGCCTTGCGGTCATCGGCCGAGAAGCCCCGCAGCATGCCGAGGACGCGCTCGCGCGAGCAGCGGCAGAGCTCATGCACCGCCACCGGCTCGAAGACATGGGCGCCGCGCTCATGGAAGAGCCGGTACAGCAGGCGCTCGCTCTCCAGCATCGGATCGAGCAGCTCGTGATGCTCGATCGTCTCGACCAGCGAGCGCGCCTCCATCCAGGCATCGTCGCTGATGCCGTCGTCATCGGCGGCGGCCAGGATCTCGTGGCCCTCCGGCGCATCGCCGGGATGGAGATCGGCGGCGCGCAGGCGCTCCGGCGAATTCGGCATGAACTGCACGATCAGCCCGCCGGCCCGCCAGGCCGGGCCTTCTCCGGTCACCACGGTGCCGACGCCGAGGCTGATCCGGGTCGGGATCTGCTCCGACTGGCGGAAATACTGGTGCCCAGCCTCTTCCAGGCTCTGGCCGTCGAGCGCGACGATGCCCTGATAGCGCGTCGCTTCCGAGCCCTGGTCGACCGTCATGCCGAGATGGCCGGCGCCGAGCAGCTCGCCGGTCGTCAGCGCATTCGCCTGCGTCGCGGCGGCGAGCCGGTCGGCATCGTAGCGCGCCATCGCCCGGTAATTGTCGGGGGCATGGAAATCGACGACCAGCATCGAGATCGGGCCGTCGGTCTTGGTCTGGAGCTGGAAACGCCCTTCTGTCTTCAGCGTCGTGCCGAGCATCACGGTGAGCGCCGCCGCCTCCGCGAGCACGCGCGAGACGGGCTCGGGATAATGATGGCGCGCGAGGATCTGGTCGAGCGAGGCGCCGAGCCTGACGACACGGCCGCGGATATCGAGCGCCGGCACCGCGAAGGGCAGGACGCGATCATCCGGCACGCTCGTCGCGCTGCCCTCGCCCATCACGCCGCCACCGCGCCGAAGCACCAGGCCAGGATGCCCTTCTGGGCATGGAGGCGGTTCTCGGCCTCGTCGAACACCGCCGATTGCGGCCCGTCCATGACCTCGTCCGTCACCTCCTCGCCGCGCGTCGCCGGCAGGCAGTGCATGAAGATCGCGTCCTTTTCGGCGCGGGCCAGCAGCCGGTCGTCGACCTGGTAGGGCCGCAGCAGGTTGTGGCGGGTGCCCTCCTCGTCGCCCATCGAGACCCAGCAATCGGTGATGACGCAATCGGCGCCCTCGACCGCGGCCTCGGGACGGCTGGTGACCTGGAGCCTGGCGCCCTGCTTGCGGGCCCAGTCGATCAGCGCCGGCGGCGGCCCGAGCTCCTCGGGCGTCGCGATGGCGAGCTCGAAATCCAGCCGGCCGGCGGCATGGACCCAGGAGGTCAGGACATTGTTGGTGTCGCCGGTCCAGGCGATGCGCTTGCCGGCGATCGGCCCCTTGCGCTCCTCGAAGGTCATCACGTCGGCCATCACCTGGCAGGGATGCTGGCGCTTGGTCAGCCCGTTGATCACCGGCACGGTGGCGTGCTTGGCCATCTCGACCACGGCGTCATGGTCGAGCATGCGGATCATGATCGCATCGACATAGCGCGACAGCACCCGCGCGGTGTCGGCGATGGTCTCGCGCTCGCCGAGCTCGATCTCGCGCCCGGTCACCATCATCGGCGAGCCGCCGAGCTCGCGGATACCGACATCGAAGGAGACCCGCGTGCGCAGCGAAGGCTGCTCGAAGATCATGGCGATGACCTTGCCTTCGAGGAAACGGTCCGCCGCGGCGGCGGGGGTGCGGCGGCGGGACTTGATCTCGCCGCCGATGCGCAGGATCGACTGGATCTGCTCTGCCGAGAAATCGGAGAGATCGAGGAAATGGCGCGTCGTCGACATGATGCTCACTCCGCGGCCGGCCGCGCCAGCTCGGCTTCGACCGCGCCGGCGGCGGCGTCGAGCCGCGCCACGGCTTCCGCGACCTCGCTCTCGCCGATGATCAGCGGCGGCAGCAGGCGCACGACATTGTCGCCGGCGGCGACGACGAGCAGGCCGGCCGCGCGGGCATGGGCGACGAAATCGGTGTTGGGGGTCTTCAGCTTGAGGCCGAGCATCAGCCCTTCGCCACGGATCTCCTCGATCACCTGCGGGTGCTGGTCCTTGAGCTGGGCCAGCGACTGGCGCAGCCGCAGCGCCGTCTGCCGGACGCGATCGAGGAAGCCCGGCGCCAGCACGACATCGAGCACGGCATTGCCGACCGCCATGGCGAGCGGGTTGCCGCCGAAGGTGGTGCCATGGGTGCCGAGCGTCATGCCGGCGGCGGCCGCCTCGGTGGCGAGGCAGGCGCCCATCGGGAAACCGCCGCCGATGCCCTTGGCGATCGACATGATGTCGGGAGCCACGCCGGAATGCTCGTAGGAGAAGAACTTGCCGGTGCGCCCGACGCCGGTCTGGATCTCGTCGAAGACCAGCAGCAGGCCGTGCTGGTCGCAGAGCTCGCGCAGGCGCTTGAGGACGCGGGTCGGCACCGCGCGCAGCCCGCCCTCGCCCTGAATCGGCTCGATCATCAGGGCGGCGGTCTCCGGGCCGATCGCGGCGACCAGCGCCGCATCGTCGTCGAAGGGCACCTGGTCGAAACCGTCGACCTTGGGGCCGAATCCGTCGATATATTTCTGCTGGCCGCCGGCGGCGATGGTCGCCAGCGTCCGGCCATGGAAGGCGCCCTCGAAAGTCACGATCCGGAAGCGCTCGGGATGGCCGTTCGCGGCGTGGTATTTGCGCGCCATCTTGATGGCGCACTCGTTCGCCTCGGCGCCGGAATTGGTGAAGAAGACGCGCTCCGCGAAGGTCGCCTCGCAGAGGCGCCGCGCCAGCTTCTCGCCGTCCGGCATCGCATAGAGGTTCGAGGTGTGCCAGATGCGCTGCGCCTGTCCGGTCAGCGCCTCGACCAGATGCGGATGGGCATGGCCGAGTGCGTTGACGGCGATGCCGGCGCCGAAATCGAGGAAGCGCTGGCCATCGGTGGTGATCGCCCAGGCACCCTCGCCCCGCTCGAAGGCGACGGGCGCGCGGGCATAGGTCGGCAGCAGCACGGAATTGGCGGCGGAAACGGAAGCGGTGCTCATCGAGCGAAATCCTTGCGGCGAGACAGGAGACAAAGGGGCGCGGGACGCTGAACCGGGAACGGAATGCGGAGCGCGAGCCGGCACAATGCCGGCAGCATGCGACCCGCCGGCGACATTATCGTCGCTGGCCGTTCCCGCTGTCTCGTCGCGCCGTCAGCCGCATCGAAGGAAATCCCGATCGCTCAAAACATAAGCGCCGCCCTTGGGGGCGGCTGCAGTGGGAAGACTATGCAAAACCGGTCCGGCGCTGTCAATCGCGGCGGGCTTTCGGGGAGCTGGCCGACAGGCGTTGCCAAATAGACTCACTGCTTGACAGGCTGCGCCGATTGGCTGGGGAAAAGCCGAAATCCGATTCGCCGACTCTTGTGGCCGAGTCAGGCCATCTTGTATGGTCCTTCTCGTCAGATACGACATTTCGTGCGGCGTCTCCTGTATCGTCAGTCCCGGGCGTAACGGCTTCCGTTTTCGACGGACGCTGCCGGTATCGGATTCCGCCAAGATCTTTCCCTATGCCCCGCCGCGGCGGCGGGGCATGACGAGACGGGTGACACCGATGACCGAAGCCGGAGCCTGGACGGACGAACGCGTCGAGCTGCTGAAGAAGCTCTGGAACGACGGGCTGAGCGCGAGCCAGATCGCGGCCGAGCTCGGCAATGTCACGCGCAACGCCGTGATCGGCAAAGTCCATCGCCTCGGCCTGTCGGGCCGCGCCAAGAATCCGGGCTCGGCCGCGCCGCGTCCGCGCAAGCCGGCTGCCCGCGCGCCGAGTCATCCGGGCACCAGCCAGCCGAGCGCCGGGATGACGCGCGGCAACACCGCTCTCGCCCCGCAATTCGCGGCCGAGATCGAAGCGGAGCCGGAGGCCGAGCGCGAGCCGGCGCCGTCCGAGGAGGTGGTGGTGCCGTTCTCCGAGCGCGTCACCATCATGGATCTGCGCGAGTATATGTGCCGCTGGCCGATGGGCGACCCGACCACCGCCGAGTTCCGCTTCTGCGGCGGGCGCAGCCAGACCGGCCTGCCCTATTGCTCCTACCACGCCCGCATCGCCTACCAGCCCGCCGCCGATCGCCGCCGCGACCGCAAGCGCGCCTGAGGGCACCGCAGAACGAAAAAAGCCGGCCCTTCGGGGCCGGCTTTTTCATGAGCGGAAGCGGCGCGAGCGTCGCCCCGCCCTCACCCCCGCGCGAAGGTCTCGTCGAAGGCGTAGCCGGCGCCGCGGACGGTGCGCAGCGGGTCCTTGGAGTTGGCCGGGGTGATCGCCTTGCGCAGGCGCCCGACATGGACGTCGACGGTGCGCTCGTCGATATAGACGTCGCGGCCCCAGACCGCGTCGAGCAGCTGCGCCCGCGAATAGACCCGGCCCGGCGCCTGCATCAGGAACTCGAGCAGGCGGAACTCGGTCGGGCCGAGATGCAGCTCGGCGCCGGCGCGGCGCACCCGGCGCGTGGTGCGGTCGAGCTCGAGATCGCCGGCCGAAAGCAGGCCCGCGACATGGCCGGGCTTGGCCCGGCGCAGCAGCGCCTGGATGCGGGCGATCAGCTCGGGCAGCGAGAACGGCTTGACGACATAGTCGTCAGCGCCGGTGGCGAGGCCGCGCACGCGCTCGGTCTCCTCGCCGCGCGCGGTCAGCATGATGATCGGCACGCGCTCGGTATCGCGCCGCGCCCGCAGGCGCCGGCAGAGCTCGATGCCGGACAGGCCGGGCAGCATCCAGTCGAGCAGGACCAGATCCGGCGTGTGGTCGCGCAGATGAAGCTCGGCGTCGTCGCCCCGCGCCACGCTGTCGACCTCGAAGCCCTCGGCTTCGAGATTGTAGCGCAGCAGCAGGGTCAGCGGCTCTTCGTCCTCGACGATCAGAATGCGTGCGGGCATGGTCGCCTCAGCCGGTCGCCGCCGGCAGGTCGACGAGGATGTTGGTGGTGTCGAGCTTCGGCCGGCTCTCCTCCATCGTCTGGCCGGTGACCAGGTAATGGATGGTCTCGGCGATGTTGGTGGTGTGGTCGCCGATGCGCTCGACATTCTTGGCGCAGAACAGGAGATGCGTGCAGAAGGTGATGTTGCGCGGATCTTCCATCATATAGGTCAGCAGCTCGCGGAACAGCGAGGTGTAGAGCGCGTCGATCTCGTCGTCGCGACGCCAGACATCCATCGCCTTCTGCTCGTTGCTGGCGCCATAGGCGTCGAGCACGTCCTTGAGCTGGGCCTGGACCAGGCGGCTCATATGCTCCAGCCCGACGACCGCCCGGTGCGGCGGCGAGAACTGGCCGGAGATCGCCACGGCGCGCTTGGCGATGTTCTTGGCGAGGTCGCCGACGCGCTCGATATCGGCGGCGATGCGGATCGCCGAGATCAACTCGCGCAGATCGTTGGCGAGCGGCTGGCGCCGGGCGATGGTCAGCACCGCCTTCTCCTCGACCTCGCGCTGGAGATTGTCGAGGCGCTGGTCGGCGCTGATGATCTTCTGGGCGAGCGCGGTGTCGCGGCGCACCAGGGCGACGGTCGAGTCGCCGAGCATGCGCTCGGACATGCCGCCCATTTCCGCCAGGCTGCGGCGCAGGCCCTCGAGATCGGCATCATAGGAGCGGACGATATGGTCGGACATCGGGCGAATCCTCCTGGCAGCCGCGATCAGCCGAAACGGCCGGTGACGTAATCCTGCGTCTGCTTCTTGTTGGGGTTCATGAAGATGGTGTTGGTCGCGTCGAATTCGACGACCTCGCCCAGATACATGAAGGCGGTGTACTGCGAGATGCGCGCCGCCTGCTGCATGTTGTGGGTGACGATGACGATGGTGAAGTCGCTCTTCAGCTGCTCCAGCAGATCCTCGATCTTGCCGGTCGAGATCGGGTCGAGCGCCGAGGTCGGCTCGTCGAACAGGATGACCTCGGGCTTCTGGGCGATGGTGCGGGCGATGCACAGGCGCTGCTGCTGGCCGCCCGACAGGCCCATGCCCGAGCTCCTGAGCTTGTCCTTGACCTCGTCCCAGAGCGCGGCCCGGCGCAGCGCGCCCTCGACGCGGTCGTCGAGCTCGGATTTCGGCGGCTTCTCGTAGAGGCGGATGCCGAAGGCGACATTGTCGTAGATCGACATCGGGAACGGCGTCGGCTTCTGGAAGACCATGCCGATGCGCGAGCGCAGCTCGTTCACGTCGACATCGTTGGAGATGATGTTGCGCCCGTCGAGCATGATCTCGCCGGTGGCGCGCTGCTCCGGATAGAGCGAGTAGATCCGGTTGAAGATGCGCAGCAGGGTCGACTTGCCGCAGCCCGAGGGGCCGATCAGCGCCGTGACATGCTTGTCGCGGAAGTCGAGATTGATGTTCTTCAGCGCCTTGTGCTCGCCGTAGTAGAAATCGAGGTTCTTCACGGCGATCCGCACGGGCGCGTCGGCGTCCAGTTTCTGCGGGGAGAGTTCGAGGGTCGAGAGCATCGACATGGCTTCCTTCCGAACGGATGCGGCTGTCACTTGCGCAATCGCTACTTGGCGCCGCGCACGATGCGCCGGGCGACGAGCGAGAGCACAAGGATGGAGACGGTGATGATCAGCGAGCCGGCCCAGGCCAGCTCCTGCCAGTTCTCGTAAGGCGCCGAGGCGAACTGGTAGATCGTCACGGGCAGGTTGGAGACGCCGCCGACCAGGCTCGGCGAGAACCAGAAATTGTTGTTCAGCGCGGTGAACAGCAGCGGCGCCGTCTCGCCGGCGATGCGCGCCAGCGCCAGCAGGATGCCGGTGACCATGCCCGATTTGGCCGCCCGCCAGGTGACCGAGGTGATCACCACCGAAGGCGGCGCGCCGAGGGCGGCGCCGGCCTCGCGCAGCGCGCTGGGCACGAGGCGCAGCATGTCCTCGGTGGTGCGCACGATCACCGGCACCGCGATGATGCCGAGGGCGACGCCGCCGGCCCAGCCGGAATAGCCGCGGAAGGGCTCGACCAGGATCACATAGACGAAGAGGCCGATCAGGATCGAAGGCGCCGAGAGCAGGATGTCGTTGATGAAGCGGATCAGGTCGGCGAGCTTCGAGGCCTTGCCGTATTCGGCGAGATAGGTGCCGGCGAGCACGCCGATCGGCGTCGCGATGACGATGCCGAGGAAGGTCAGGACGAAGGAGCCGACAATGGCGTTGGCGAGGCCGCCGCCGCTGGAGCCCGGCCCGGGCGTCACCGCGGTGAAGGTGGTGAGCGAAAGCCCGCCGATGCCCTTCACGATCAGCATGCCGAGGATCCAGAACAGCACGGTGACGGCGATCAGAGTGAAGGCCGTCGCGACGATCTTCATCAGCCGGTCGGCGCTGCGGCGCGAGGCGCGCACGCGGCCCCAGGCGATGTGCGGGGTGTTGGCGGGCTTGCCGGGGGTGGCGGCTGGCGTGGCCATGGTCATCGGTGCGGCCCTCAGTAGCGCTTCACGCGCGAGACGAGCAGTCGCGCGATCACCAGGACGACGAAGGTGACGAAGAACAGGATGCAGCCCAGCGCGATCAGCGAGTTCATCTGCAGGCCGAGCGCCTCGTTGAACTCGTTGGCGATGCGCGAGGCGATGGTCGAGCCCGGGTCCATCACCGAGGGCGAGAGCCGGTTGGCGTTGCCGACCACGAAGGTCACCGCCATGGTCTCGCCGAGCGCCCGGCCGAGGCCGAGCATGATCGCGCCGATGATCGAGACGCCGGCCTGCGGCACCAGGACATGGCGCACGACCTCCCAGGTCGTCGCGCCGATGCCATAGGCGCTCTCGCGCAGCACCGAGGGGATCTGCTCGAGCATGTCGCGGGTGATCGAGGCGATGAAGGGGATGATCATGAACGCCAGGATGATGCCGGCGGTCAGGATGCCGAGGCCCGAGGGCGAGCGCGAATACAGGATGGTGCCGACGATCGGCATGCCCTCGACGATGTTGGAGAGCGGGATCTGCACATAGGTGGCGAACAGCGGCACGAAGACGAACAGGCCCCACATGCCGTAGATGATCGAGGGCACGGCGGCGAGCAGCTCGATCGCGGTCGAGACCGGGCGCTTGAACCAGGGCGGGGCGAGCTGCGTCAGGAAGACGGCGATGCCGAGCGACAGCGGCACGCCGACGATCAGCGCGATCAGCGCCGTCGACAGCGTGCCGACGATCGCCGGCCAGGCGCCGTACTGGTCGTTCGAGGTGTCCCAGACGCTGGAGGTCAGGAAGCCGAGGCCGAACTCCCGGAAGGCGGGCCAGCCGCCGATGACCATCGAGACCATGATGCCGGCGAGCAGCACCAGCACGAACAGCGCCGCGATGAAGCTGGCATTGCGGAAGACCAGGTCGAAGGTCCCCATCGGGGTCTTGCGCTGGACCGGGCGCGCCCCGGGGATGCTCGTCATGTCAGTCGCTGCGGTCACCGCAATCGCTCCAGCGGATGGGCTGCACTAAACCGAAGGGCGGAGCGGGTGGTCCCGCTCCGCCTGATCGAGGGTCGGGCGATCAGAAGACCGGCTTGCCCGACGGATCGGTCACGCCCTTCCAGGCGTTGCGGACCTGATCCTTCACATTGGCCGGCAGCGGCACATAGTCCAGCTCGAGAGCGAGCTGATCGCCGTTCTTGTAGGCCCAGTCGACGAATTTCAGCGCGGCCTGAGTCTCTTCCGGCTTCTCCGGCTTGGCATGGACTAGCAGGAAGGTGGCGGCGGTGATCGGCCAGGCCTGGGCGCCCTTCTGGTTGTTCAGCGAGATGCCGAAGCCGGGAGCGGCGCTCCAGTCGGCATTGGCGGCCGCGGCCTGGAAGGACTTGTCGTCCGGAGCCGGGTAGTTGCCCTCGGCGTTCTGCAGCAGGGCGTAAGAGAGCTTGTTCTGCTTGGCATAGGCGTATTCGACATAGCCGATCGAGTTGGCGACCTGCTTGACCGAGGCGGAGACGCCCTCATTGCCCTTGCCGCCGATGCCGACCGGCCACTGCACGGCGGTGTTGGTGCCGAGCTTGCCCTTGAAATCGGCCGACACCTTGGAGAGGTAGTCGGTGAAGACGAAGGTGGTGCCGGAGCCGTCCGAACGGTAGACCGGGCTGATATTGGCGTCGGGCAGGGTGACACCGGCGTTCAGAGCGGTGATCTTGGGATCGTTCCACTTCTTGATGGTGCCGAGATAGATCTCGGCCAGGACCGGGCCGGTCAGCTTGAGCTTGCCGGCGTCGATGCCGGGAATGTTGATGGCGGGCACGACGCCGCCCATCACGGTCGGGAACTGGACGAGGCCTTCCTTGGTCAGGTCCTCGCCCTTCAGCGGAGCGTCGGTCGCGCCGAAGGCGACGGTCTTCGCCTTGATCTGGCGGATGCCGCCGCCCGAGCCGATCGACTGGTAGTTGAGCCCGATATTGGTCTCCTTCTTATAGGCCTCGGCCCATTTGGAGTAGATCGGGAAGGGGAAGGTCGCGCCGGCGCCGGTGATGTCGGCGGCCTGGGCAGCGCCCGCAAGTCCGACGGCGGCGGCCGCGAGAATGACGAGTTTGCGCATGGGATGTCCTCTTTAGGTCGCAGTGCAGCGCCGCGCAAAGACACCCCTCTTATGACAAGCAGATGACAAACCGTCACGGAAGCGGGGTTGAGATTGTCACAAATCGTTAACGGACAGGCGCGGCAGGATCGCCTTGAAGGTGGCGCCCTGGCCGACCACGCTCTCGATCGTCAGCCGGCCGCGATGGCGCAGCACGATATGCTTGACGATGGCGAGGCCGAGCCCGGTGCCGCCCGCCTCGCGGCTGGCGGCGGTGTCGACCCGGTAGAAGCGCTCCGTCAGGCGCGGCAGATGCTCGGGGCCGATGCCCGGCCCGTCGTCGCGCACCGCCAGGCTCGCCTCCTCGCCGCAGGCGGCGACGATGATGTCGACGGCGCCGCCGCGCTGGCCGTATTTGATGGCGTTCTCGACCAGATTCTCCATCAGGCGCAATAATTCGTCGCGGTCGCCGGCCACGGTGACGGGCTGCGGCGGGATATCGAGGCGCAGGCTGACCTCGCGCTCGCGCGCCATCAGCACCAGGGAATCGAGGATCTCGCGGGCGATGCCGGCGAGATCGACCGGCGTCTCGGGCGCCAGATGCGCGCGCAGCTCGATCCGCGAGAGCGAGAGCAGATCGTCGACCAGCCGCGCCATGCGCAGCCCCTGCTCGCGCATGATCGAAAGAAAGCGGTCGCGCGCCGCGGCATCGTTGCGGGCCGGGCCCTGCAAGGTCTCGATGAAGCCCAGCACCGAGGCCAGCGGCGTGCGCAGCTCATGGCTGGCATTGGCGACGAAGTCGACGCGCATGCGCTCGGTCATGCGCTGCTCGCTGAGATCCTCGAAGGTCAAAAGCACCGGCCGGCGCCAGCCGCCCGCCAGCGCCGCGATATGGATGCGGAAGGTGCGCTCGACCGGCACCCGTTCGATCAGCTCGATGGCGCGGCGGCCACCCTCGCGCGACACCGCGGCGATGGCGTCCAGAAGATCGGGATCGCGCATCACCAGCGCCAGCGACTTGCCCTGATCGAGCGCGGCGATCAGCAGCCGCGCCGATGGGCTCAGGGCCTGGATGATGCCGCGCTCGTCGAGCAGGACGACGGGGACGCCGACGCCTTCGATCAGCGCGGCGGTGGCGGGCGCCTTCGGGTCGACCGGAGCGAGCATGAAGGCCTCTGCGGCAAGCGAGGGCGCGGGAGCCGTCTCTTAAGCCGCCATGGCGGCGCCGCGCAATTCCCTTCCGGAGAAAGCCGATCTAGCTTTCGAAGGTCGGGGGGAGCGGAGCAGAGACATGGCCAGGAAGAGCGCGAGCACCAAGACGGCTGCAAAGCCGGGCAAATCCGGGCGGAAAATCCTCTCGGAGGCCTTCGACATCGAGGCGCCGGCGCTGCCGAAGGAGATCGACGACAGCGCCTTCGCGAGCGGCGGCTATCCCTATCACCGCAAATACAAGCGCAAGGCCTATGAGAAGGAGCTGGAGCCGCTGCAGATCGAGCTGCTGAAGCTGCTGAGCTGGGCGCGGGACGAGCGCGAGCGGATCGTGATCGTGTTCGAGGGGCGTGACGCGGCGGGCAAGGGCGGGACGATCAAGCGTTTCACCCAGCATCTCAACCCGCGCGAGGCCCGCGTGGTCGCGCTGCCCAAGCCTTCCGACACCGAGCAGGGGCAATGGTATTTCCAGCGCTATGCGGCGCAGCTGCCCAGCGCCGGCGAGCTCGTGTTCTTCGACCGCTCCTGGTACAACCGCGCCGGCGTCGAGCGGGTCATGGGCTTTTCCAGCCCGGAGCAGACCGCGCATTTCCTCAGCGAGGCACCGCATTTCGAGGGCATGCTGACCCGCGACGGCATCCGCCTGATCAAGATCTTCCTGACGATCGGCCGCGAGATGCAGATGAGCCGGCTGCATGCGCGCTGGCACGATCCGCTCAAGCGCTGGAAGCTGTCGCCGATCGATTTCGCGGCGATCGAGCGCTTCGACGCCTATTCGCAGGCCTTCGCCGAGCTGCTCTCCCGGACCTCGACGGATTGGGCGCCCTGGACCGTGGTGCGCGCCAACGACAAGTTCCGGGCGCGGCTGAACACCATCCGCCATGTGCTGCAGGCCGTGCCCTACAAGGGCAAGGACGAGGTTGCGATCGGCGAGCTCGACGCTAAGATCGTGCTGACGGCGGAGGAGTATCTGGCGAATGGCGGCAAGGTGTGAAGGCGACCGCGCGCCTCAGATCTCGTGCCGGCGGATGCGGCGGATCATCTCGTTCAGCGCCAGCAGCACCAGCGCCAGGATGAAGGGCAGGACGTAATATATGATCCGGAAGAGCAGGAGCGCGCCCAGCACATGCTCGAAGGGCAGGCGGCTGAGCGCGACCAGCATCGTCGCCTCGAAGACGCCCAGCCCGCCCGGCGCATGGCTGGCGATGCCGATCAGGCAGGCGACGATATAGACCGCCAGGAAGCTCTCGAATTGCAGGTTGTGCCCGCCGGGCAGCAGCACGAAGAGCACCGCCGCGGCGGCGCAGACCTCGCAGGCGCCGAGCATCATCTGCGCCAGCGTCACGCCGAGGCCGGGCAGCGGCAGGTTCCAGCCGCGCAGGCGCAAGGTGCGCTCGCCGGTGGCGATCCAGACCAGATAGCCGATGGTGACGAGGGCGACCGCGACGCCCGCCGCCATGATCACCAGAGGGGTGGTGCGGGCGAGCTGCGCCACCGAATCCGTCGCGTAGAACAGGCTGGCGCAGAGGATCGCGCCGAGACCCAGCCAGAAGGTCAGACCGGCGATCACCGTGAGGCGCGCGACCTCGGAGGCGCGTACGCCCTTGGCCGAATAGACCCAATAGCGCACGGTTCCGCCGGTCACGATCGGAAAGCCCAGCGTGAAAGCGACCGAATAGCTGGTGAAGGAGCCGAGCGCCGTGGTCCGATAGGGGATGGAGAGGCCGAGCCGCTTCAGCGCCAGCGCATCATAGCCGGTGAGCAGCAGATAGCTCAGCGCGGTGAAGCCGAGCGCCAGCGAGAGCTGGCGCAGGCTGGCATTGGCGAAGGCCTTGGTCAGCTCGTCCGGCTCGATCTCCTTGACGATGTGGTAGAGCACCACGAGCGAGGCGACGAAGATCAGCGAGCTGGCGAGCGGGCCGAGCCACCACCAGCGGCTGCGACGGCGCAAGGGCATTCCTGGCTCATGCGGGCCGAAGGACATCAGCGCTCTTGTCGGTTGCGCTCCGGCAACGGCGCAGAGCGGGCGAATGGCAGCGGGCGCGAGGCCCCGGACCCGACAGATAGCGCCTATCCCGCGATGCACAAGCCGCGAGGCGGCAGCGAATGCACGCCATGAGCGCGGCGCAAGGCCGCGCCGCCAGCCTGAAATTCCTTTGAGCCCTCATCCTGAGGAGGGCGCGCAGCGCCCGTCTCGAAGGATGTTTCAGGAGGCTCCAGAACCTCCTGGAGCCTCCTTCGAGACGCAGCCTGACGGCTGCTCCTCAGGATGAGGGCTGAGGGGATTACGGCCGGCCTGCCTCAGCCGGTCTTGCGGAAGATCCTCAGCGTCTTGAAGCCCTCGATCTCCTCGACCGGATTGGCCTTCGCCCAATCGGCGATCACCGGCTCGGCCGTGGCATAGGCGAAGGAGCCGGTATAGAAGAGGAGATAGCCGCCCCGGTCGGTCTGATCGGTGAAGAGCTGCATCACCTCGCGATCGGTCAGCGCGCCATAGGCGTCGTTCTTCTCGCTGCGGAACTCGCAGGCGTGGAACAGAGTGACGATGTCGAAGCGCGGCAGCAGCCTGGCATTGCTGGTGTAGATGTCGCCGAAATAGGCGCTGTAGCTGCGGGTGAGCGCCGGATTGTCGATCGCCAGCTTGACGAAGGCCTCGTATTCCTTGGGCGAGGCGGTGATGCCGAGAACGGTGCTGTTCAGCTCGGGCTCGGCGCAGCGGATGCCGACATAATGATGGCCGCCGGTGCCGAAATGATAGATGCGCTGGCCGGTGAGGCCCCGCTCCTCCAGCCATTCGACGAAATGCACGTCGCAGGGGCACTGCTCGACGCGAAGCCCCCAATAGACATCCCAGATATTCAGCATCGTGGTTCTCCTTGAAAACTAGCCGCCGCCGGCATCGACCAGCGCGGCCAGGCGCGCCGTGTCGAGCGCGGCGATCCGGGCGACGCCGCCCGCGCGGCGCATGGTGAGATGATGGTCGGCCGCCTCGGCGAAGCCCGGGCCCTGGCCGATCAGCAGCATGATGGCATCGGGGCGCGCTGCACGCAGCTTCGCCAGCAGCTCGCCCGCCGCCTCGGTTTCCAGCCCGCTGGTGGCCTCGTCGAGCAGCAGGATATCGGGCGCGAGCAATTCGGCCCGGGCGAGCGCCAGGCGCTGGCGATCGCCGATCGTCAGCGCCTTGTCCCAATCGCGCGGCAGGTCGAGCTGCGGCACGAGGCCCGAAAGGCCGTAGCGCCGCAGCACAGCCTCGGCCGCGCACGCCTCATGGCTGCCGGTGGGATCGAGCGCGGCGCGCAAGGGGCCGTCGGAAAGATGCAGCTTTTGCGGCAGCACCGCGATGCGCGCCTGCGCCGGCAGCAGGATCCTGCCGCCTCCGAAGGGCCAGAGCCCCGCCACGGCCTGGATCAGCGCCGATTTGGCGTGCCCCATCTCGCCGGCGAGATGGAGCGTGGCGCCGGGCGGCAGCGCCGCCTCGAAATCGGCGAGCAGGGTGCGCCCGTCGCGGTCGGCGAGGGTCAGCTCCTCGAGGCGCAGCCAGCCGTCCTCGCTCGCCCGCAAGGCGAGCTCGGGCTCGGGCTCGCTCATGCCCTGCTCGACCGCGCCGAGCGCCTGCGCCAGCTCGTTGACGCGCCGGGCCGAGGCCAGCCATTCGGCGATGCGCATGAAATTGTCGAGCACCCAGTTGAAGGCGTTCTGCACCGCGACGAAGGCGGCGGCGACCTGGACGACATCGCCGAGCGACATCTCGCCCGAGAGATATTTCGGCGCCGCCAGCAGCAGCGGCACCACCGGCACCAGCGCCCCGCTGCCATTGGTGATCCAGGTCAGGCGGGCGCGCTGGCGGATCATCGCCAGCCAACGACCGATCAGCGTGTCATAGGTGGCGGCGACCGCGCGGCGCTCGCCCGTCTCGGCGCGCGAGAGGGCGATCGCCTCGCCATGGTCGCGGATGCGCATCAGCGCGAAGCGCAGTCGCGCCTCGCCCTCGTTGCGGGCGGCGATCAGGCGCGGCAAAGGCCGGCCGACCCAGGTGATCAGGCCTGAGACGAGCACTGCGTAGACGATCGCCGCCAGCACCATATAGGCCGGAATCTGGAAGGCGACGCCGTGCACCTCGACGCCGAGCGCGCCGCCGATCGACCAGAGGATGCCGATGAAGGTGATCGCGGTGATCACCGCCGAGAGCAGCCCGATCGCGAAATCGACGACCGGCTCGGTCGCCCAGCGGACATCGTCGGCGATGCGGTATTCCGGATTGGCCGGCTCATGGCCGGAGAGGCCGAGATGATAGAAGCGGCGCTCGCCGATCCAGCCATCGGCGAGCTTGCCGGTGACATAGGCGCGCCAATGCACCTGGAAGGTCTCGCGCGCCGTCAGGATGACGACGCCGAGGCCGGCCGCGATCAGCACCAGCACGGGGAAGACCGCCATCGCGATCAGGGCGCTCTCGCCATCCTTCTTCTCGAGCGCGTCGAAGAACCAGCCGTTCCAGCGGTTGACGGTGACATTGGCGAAGACGGACAGAATGATCGCGCTCGCCAGCGACAGCGACCAGAACCAGGCCCGGCCGGCGGTGGCGCCGCGCCAGAAGCCGCCGGTGAACTGCGCGAAACGGGTCGCGACCTGCCAGTCGGACGGCGAGCCGGCCGCATCGCTGTGCTGGTCGACGGCTTTGAGCACGCGCGATCACCCCCTGCAGCCCGCGCCCGCCGGGTTATTCCCGGTTCAGGGCGTCATCCCCTCAGGATCGCGCTTAGGAGAGCCGCGATGAACTGCCGGTGAATGGCGGCCGGGAACACCGGCGGCGCCGATGCATTGCCTCGGGCAGGGCCGAGCGGCTATCAATCCGGGCACGTTCCGTGACGGCCGCGTGCGCCCACCCGCCGGAGCCTTCGCCATGCGCATCGAGAACGATCCCAAGCTCGACTTCCGCGACGTGCTGATCCGCCCGAAGCGCTCGACCCTGGGCAGCCGCTCGGAGGTCGACGTCACCCGCAGCTTCCGCTTCGCCCATACCGGGCGCGAATGGACCGGCTTTCCGCTGATCGCCGCCAATATGGACGTGGTCGGGACGATGCAGATGGCGCGCGCCCTGCACAAGCATGGCGCCATGGTGGCGCTGCACAAGCATTACGAGGCGCAGGAGCTGATCGCCTTCTTCCGCAGCCCGGATTCGGCGAACAGCTTCTATTCGCTCGGAACCACGCAGGCGGACCACGACAAGCTCAAGGCGGTGCATGCGCAGGCGCCGATCGACAAGATCTGCCTCGACGTCGCCAATGGCTATACCGAGAAATTCGTCGACACGGTCAAGGCGACCCGCGAGGCCTTCCCGGACGCGGCGATCATGGCCGGCAATGTCGTCACCGGCGACATGACCGAGGCGCTGCTGCTCGCCGGCGCCGATATCGTCAAGGTCGGGATCGGGCCGGGCTCGGTCTGCACCACCCGCAAGATGACCGGCGTCGGCTATCCGCAGCTCTCGGCGATCATCGAATGCGCCGATGCCGCCCATGGGCTGAAGGGTCTGGTCTGCGGCGATGGCGGGCTGACGGTGCCGGGCGACGTCGCCAAGGCCTATGGCGGCGGCGCCGATTTCGTGATGATGGGCGGCATGCTCGCCGGCCATGACGAGTGCGAGGGCGAGATCCGCTATGAGGAGCGCGGCGGCGAGAGGGTGCCGGTGGCGATGACCTTCTACGGCATGTCCTCCGACACGGCGATGAAGCGCTATGCCGGCGGCGTCGCGAAATACCGCGCCTCCGAGGGCAAGACCGTCGAGGTGCCCTATCGCGGGCCCGTCGAGGCGACGATGCAGGACATCATGGGCGGAGTCCGCTCGGCGATGACCTATATCGGCGCGGTGCGGCTGAAGGAGATGTCGAAGCGGACCACCTTCATCATGGTCGGGGCGCAGCTGAACACCGTGTTCGGCAATTGAGCGATCCCGATGTCGCCATCATCGGCGCCGGCCCGTCGGGGCTGATCGCCGCCGAGCGGCTGGCCGAGGCCGGCCATGCGGTGACGCTCTATGAGCGGATGCCGTCGCCGGCCCGCAAATTCCTGCTGGCCGGGCGTGGCGGGCTCAACCTGACGCATTCCGAGCCGCTCGAAAGCTTCCTCGAACGCTATGGCCCGGGACGGGCGCTGCTCGAACCGGCGATCCGCGCGTTTCCGCCGCAGGCGCTTCGCGACTGGGCCGACGGGCTGGGCGCAGCAAGCTTCGTGGGGAGCAGCGGACGGGTTTTTCCCCAGGCGATGAAGGCCTCGCCGCTGCTGCGCGCCTGGCTTGGCCGGCTCGACCGGCTCGGCGTGCGGCTCGCCACCGGCCGGCTCTGGACGGGCTGGGACGAGGACGGCGCGCTGCGCCTGACGCTGCGCGAGGGCGGCAGCGAGCGGGTCCGGCCGCGCGCCACACTGCTGGCACTCGGCGGCGCCAGCTGGCCGCGGCTCGGCTCGGATGGCGGCTGGCAGGCGATCCTGGCTGCGAAAGCTGTCGCGGTCGCGCCCTTGCGGCCGGCGAATGCCGGCTTCACGGCCGACTGGTCGCCGATCATGCGCGAGCGTTTCGCCGGGCAGCCGCTCAAGCGCATCGCACTGAGCTTCGCCGGCCGCCAGGTGATGGGCGAGGCGATGATCGATGCCGGCGGGATCGAGGGTGGGGCTGTCTATGCCCTATCGGGCGCGCTGCGCGAGGCGATCGCGCGCGAAGGTGCCGCGGAGCTCGTCATCGATCTGCGTCCCGATCTCGGCGAGGCGGAGCTGGCCACCCGCCTGACGAAGCGCCGATCGGGCGAGACGCTGAGCAATCATCTGCGCAAGGCGGCGGGATTGGCGCCGGTCGCGGTCGCGGTGCTGCGCGAGGCGGTGGGCGGGGCCCTGCCGAACGAGCCGGACGCATTGGCCGGCCTGATCAAGGCTGCCCCCCTGCGCCTGACCGGCACGGCGCCGCTCGCCCGCGCGATCTCGACGGCGGGCGGGGTGATGGCCGGCGAGATCGACGAGGATTTCATGCTGAAGCGCCTGCCCGGCGTGTTCGCGGCCGGGGAGATGCTGGATTGGGAGGCGCCGACCGGCGGCTATCTGCTGCAGGGCTGTTTTGCGACCGGCGTCGCGGCGGCGCGGGGAATCGCGCGGTTTCTCGGATGACCACGTCATGCTCGGGCTTGACCCGAGCATCTCAGGCCGGAAGGGAAGTTGATAGCGCCCTCTCGTCATGAGGTTCTCGGGTCAAGCCCGAGAATGACGCCCTTGCCGCTGCCCCTGCGTTCAGCCCAGCCGCTTAAGCTTGTAGAGCGCCTCCAGCGCCTCGCGCGGGGTCATTTCGTTGGGATCGAGCCCGGTCAGCGCCTCGCGCAGCGGGTCGGGCCCGGCGGCCGCTTCCGGCGGCGGGCGGCGGGCCTGGACGGCGAAGAGCGGCAGATCGTCGACCAGCGCCGCGACCGGCTTCTCGCGCTCGCTCTTCTCCAGCTCGCCGAGAATGGCGCGGGCGCGCTCGACCACCGCGGGCGGCAGGCCGGCGAGCTTGGCGACCTGGATGCCGTAGGAGCGGTCGGCCGCGCCGGGCACGACCTCGTGCAGGAAGACGACCTCGCCCTTCCATTCAGTGACGCGCACGGTGGCGTTGACGACCCGGTCGAGCCGCTCGGCCAGCGCGGTCAGCTCGTGATAATGCGTGGCGAAGAGCGCGCGGCAGCGATTGGCCTCGTGCAGGTGCTCGATCGCCGCCCAGGCGATCGAGAGCCCGTCGAAGGTCGCGGTGCCGCGGCCGATCTCGTCGAGAATCACCAAGGCGCGCGGCCCGGCCTGGTTGAGGATGGCGGCGGTCTCGACCATCTCGACCATGAAGGTCGAGCGGCCGCGGGCGAGGTCGTCAGCGGCTCCGACGCGCGAGAACAGCCGGTCGACCACGCCGAGATGGGCGCTCTGCGCCGGCACGAAGGAGCCCATCTGGGCGAGCACGGCGATCAGCGCGTTCTGGCGCAGGAAGGTCGACTTGCCGGCCATGTTGGGGCCGGTGATCAGGCAGATGCGGCTGCCCGAGAGCGCGCTGTCATTGGCGACGAAGGGCTGGCCCTGGCGCTTCAGGGCCGCCTCGACCACCGGATGGCGCCCGGCGCCGATCGCGAAGGCGGTGCCGGCATCGACCAGCGGGCGCGTCCAGCCGCAATCGACCGCCAGATCGGCGAGCGCCGCGGCGACATCGATGACCGCCAGCGCCTGCGCCGCCGCCTTGATCGGCTCGGCCTCGTCCAGCACCGCCCGGCACAGATCGGCGAAGATCGAGAGCTCCAGCTTCAGCGCCCGGTCGGCCGCCGAGGCGATCTTGGCCTCGAGCTCGCCGAGCTCGACCGAGGAGAAGCGCATCGCGTCCGACATGGTCTGGCGATGGACGAAGATCTCGCGCCAGGGCTCCCTGAGGAAGCCTTCCCCGACCGCCTGCGGCACCTCGACGAAGTAGCCGAGCATGGAGTTGTGCTTGATGCGCAGGGTCCGGCAATCGGTCTGCGCCGCATAGCGCGCCTGCAGCTGCGCGATCACCTTGCGGGAATCGACCTGCAGCAGCCGCAATTCGTCGAGCGCCGGTTCGCAGCCCTCGCGCACGAAGCGGCCGTCGCGCTTCATGAGCGGCAGCTCGTCGGCGAGCGTGGCGGCCAGGCGCGGGGCGAGATCGGGATCGGTGCGGCCGAGCGCCAGCGCTGCCTCGCGCAGCTCTTCGGGCAGCTCGCCATGGCGCAGCAGCGAGGCGGCGACGCCGCGCGCCGCCTCCAGCCCGGCCGCGAGGGCGGCGAGGTCGCGCGGGCCGCCGCGCTCCAGCGAGAGCCGCGCCAGCGCGCGGGCGATATCGGGCACCCGCGCCAGATCGGCGCGCAGCGCCTCGCGCAGGGCCGGCGCCTCGACCAGCAGCGCGACGGCGTCGAGCCGGCGCGCGATTCCTGCAGGGTCGGTCAGCGGCCCGGCGAGCCGCTCGGCCAGCAGGCGGCTGCCGCCGGGCGTCGCGGTGCGGTCGATGGTGGCGAGCAGGCTGCCGGCGCGCTCGCCGGAGAGGGTGCGGGTCAGCTCCAGATTGGCGCGGGTCGCCGCGTCGATCAGCATGGTGGCGCTGTCGCCCTCGCGCACCGGCGGCGACAGCGGCGGGCGGGCTCCGAGCTGGGTGCGCTCGACATAAGCGAGCGCGGCGGCGGCGGCGGCGATCTCGGCGCGGCTGAAGCGGCCGAACGCGTCGAGCGTGGCGACGCCGAAGAACTCCTTCAGCCGGCGCTCGCCGGAGGCGGGGTCGAGCCCCTCGCGGGCCAGCGGCGTCACCGGGGTGGCGACGTCGCGCCAGAACTCGCGCAGCTCCGGATCGTCATGGATCGCGTCCGGGCAGACGATCTCGCGCGGCTCCAGCCGGGCAAGCTCGACCGAGAGGCCACGCTGGTCGGTCTCCAGCACGGCGAAGCGCCCGGTCGAGATGTCGAGCGCGGCGATGCCATAGGCGAAGGCGTCGTCGCTGATCCGGCGGCGCGCCACGGCGACCAGCAGGCTGGCGCGGCCGGGCTCGAGCAGGCGCTCCTCGGTGATGGTGCCGGGGGTGACGAGGCGCACCACGTCGCGGCGGACGACGGATTTGGCACCGCGCTTCCTGGCCTCGGCCGGATCCTCGGTCTGCTCGCAGACCGCGACGCGATGGCCGGCGGCGATCAGCTTCTGCAGGTAGTCGTCGGCCCGCTCGACCGGCACGCCGCACATGGCGATGTCCTCGCCGAGATGCTTGCCGCGCTTGGTCAGCACGATCCCGAGGGTGCGTGAGGCGATCTCGGCGTCCTGCAAGAACAGCTCGTAGAAATCGCCCATCCGGTAGAACAGCAGGCAGTCCGGATTGTTGGCCTTGATCTCGATGTACTGCGCCATCATCGGCGTGACGCGCGCCTGCGCCGCCACGGAATCGGGCAGGCTGGTCGACGGCTGGGACGAGGCGGATGGCGACATGAAGAACGGGCTGCGGATCGTTGCCGACCATGGATCAGGAAAGCCGCGCGAGATCAACCGCGCGCAGGAGCCGCACCGGGCCATTCCCCAGAATCACAGCGGCACGGATTCCGGGGTTGAGAGCTCCGGCCGGTCGCGTTCAGCGAAATAATGCACCGCTACAACCTTACGTTAGGTAATCTTTCAGAGCTTATGCGCGATTCAGAATGCGGCAAACGCTAAGGCTCGCAATGTCGCTCCTGGTCAATCTCACCCACAACCTGTTCTTCCTTTTGCTGGCCGCCGTCATCCTGGCGGTCATCGAGCCTTTGACCGCAGCCCGATCCCTGCTGAGGCAGGTGCTCGTCGGCGCGCTGTTCTCGGTCGGAGCCGCGACCATCATGTTCAGCCCCTATGAGTTCCAGCCGGGCGTCTTCGTCGATTCGCGCAACAGCTTCGTGATCCTGGCCGGGCCGATCGGCGGCCCGGTCGCCGCGCTGGTGGCCGTGACCGGACCGATGGTCATGAGGGTGCTCAGCGGCGGCGTCGGCATGGGGCCGGCGCTCGCCAGCATCGCGCTGCATGCTTGTGTCGGGGCCGCCTACGGACTCTGGCTGTCGCGCCGGAGCAGGCCGCTATGCCTGGCGGACCTGGCGGCGCTGAGCGCCGCCGATGCGGCCCTGCTGCTCACCACATCCGCCTTCGTGCCGGGGGCGGGCGGCAGCTATTTCCTGCGCGAGGCGGCGCCGATGATGATCCTGCTCGGCACCCTCGGCAATCTGATGGCAGGCTTCCTGATCATCAACGAGCGCGAGCGCCGCGAGACCGCCTATCGCCTGAACATGCTGATCGAGCGCGCCCCCGGCACGCTCTTCCAGCGGATGGTGGCGCCTGACGGCTCGCTGCGCTACCGCTTCGCCTCCTTCGCGCTCGACAGGCTGCTCGGCCTCTCCAAGGAGGAGATCGAGCGCAACCCGGAGGCCTGGCTGGGCCGGATGCTGCCGGAGGACCGCGCGCGCTTCGACGCGATGCGCAGCAGCGGCGGCGATGTCTGGCGCTTCGAGGCGCGCTATCACGGCGCCGATGGCGGCATCGTCTGGCTGCGCAGCGAGGCGGCGATGCGCACGCTCGCCGATGGCAGCCAGATCGGAGACGGCATCCTGATCGACATTACGCCCGAGAAGGCGCTGGAGGCCCGGCGCGGCGAGAGCGAGGCGATGCGCAAGGCGGCGCTGGAGGAGCTGGCCGCCGATCTCGAGGTCATGATGGGAAAGGCGCTGCGCCGGGTCGGCGATTCCGCGCGCGACATGCTCGAGGCGGCGCGCGGCATGGCGGCGAATGCCAACCGCACGACCACGCGCGCCGGCGAGGCGACGCAGCAGGCCGAGCTGGTCTCGCAGCGGATCGGCAGCGTCGCGCTGGCGGCGGAGCAGATCGACGCCTCGATCCGGGAGCTGACGCGCCAGACCGGGCTGGCGGCGCAGACCGCGCAGGAGGCGGCGGGCCATGTCCGCTCCACCCGGCGCGATGTCCAGGGCCTCTCGGCCGCCGCCGACAAGGTCGGGGCCGTGCTCGCCTTGATCGAGGAGATCGCGGCGCGCACCAATCTGCTCGCCCTCAATGCGACGATCGAGGCGGCGCGGGCCGGCGCGGCCGGCCGGGGCTTCGCGGTGGTGGCCGGCGAGGTCAAGACCCTGGCCGAGCAGACCCAGCGGGCGACCAGCGATATCGGCGCGACGCTGCAGGAGATCCGCGCCGCCTCGGCGGCGGCCGCCGATGCCGTCGGGCTGATCGAGACGCGGATGGGCACGATCGAGACGACCTCGGAAGCGATCGCGCAGGTGGTCAACGGTCAGGGCCTGATCGCCTCCGGCATCGCCGCCGATGCCCAGGCCGTCACCGGCTCGGCGGCGACCGTGTCGAACGATGTCGCGGCGGCCGGGCGCGAGGCGCGCTCGACCGGCGACACCGCCGCGCGCGTCGTCGAGGCGGCCCGCATCGTCAGCGAGCAGGCGGTCGAGCTCGACCGCTATGTCGGCGATTTCGTCGGCCGGGTGCGCGGGCGCCTCTAGAGGCTTGTGGAGCGCGGCGCGGCTGCCCTATGGTCCGCAGCCCCGAGGAAACGCCCAGAAGAACACTCGCATGACCGACCGCCCGAAGACCAAGCGCGCCCGCCCGACCTTCACCGATCAGGAGGCGCTCCTGTTCCACTCGCAGGGACGGCCGGGCAAGCTCGAAATCGTGCCGACCAAGCCGATGGCGACCCAGCGCGACCTGTCGCTGGCCTATTCGCCCGGCGTCGCCGTGCCGGTGCTCGCCATCGCCGAGGACCCCTCGCGCGCCTATGACTACACGACCCGCTCCAACCTGGTGGCGGTGATCTCGAACGGCACCGCCATCCTCGGCCTCGGCAATCTCGGGGCGCTGGCCTCGAAGCCGGTGATGGAGGGCAAGTCGGTCCTGTTCAAGCGCTTCGCCGATGTCGACTCGATCGATCTCGAGGTCGACACCGAGGATGCCGACACCTTCATCAACGCGGTGCGCTATCTCGGCCCGTCCTTCGGCGGCATCAATCTGGAGGACATCAAGGCCCCCGAATGCTTCATCATCGAGCAGCGCCTGCGCGAGCTGATGGACATCCCGGTCTTCCATGACGACCAGCACGGCACCGCGATCATCGCCGCCGCCGGGCTGATCAACGCGCTCGACCTGACCGGCCGCGACATCCAGACCACCAAGCTGGTCATCAACGGCGCCGGCGCGGCGGCCATCGCCTGCATCGAGCTGCTCAAGGCGATGGGCTTCAAGCCCGACAACGTCATCCTCTGCGACACCAAGGGCGTGATCTACCAGGGCCGCACCGAGGGCATGAACCAGTGGAAATCGGCGCATGCGGCGGTGACCGACCGGCGCACGCTCGCCGAGGCGATGAAGGGGGCCGACGCCTTCTTCGGCCTCTCGCAGAAGGGGGCGGTGACGCCCGAGATGGTCGCCTCGATGGCCGAGAACCCGATCATCTTCGCAATGGCCAATCCCGATCCGGAGATCACCCCGGAGGAGGTCCACGCCATCCGCGACGACGCGATCATGGCGACCGGCCGCTCCGACTATCCCAACCAGGTCAACAACGTCCTCGGCTTCCCCTATATCTTCCGCGGGGCGCTCGACGTGCGCGCCACCACCATCAACATGGAGATGAAGATCGCGGCGGCCGAATCGCTCGCCGGGCTCGCCCGCGAAGACGTGCCGGACGAGGTCGCCGCCGCCTATCAGGGCTCGCGGCCGCGCTATGGGCGGGACTACATCATCCCGGTGCCGTTCGATCCGCGGCTGATCCATGTGGTGCCGGCGGCGGTGGCCAAGGCGGCGATGGAGACCGGCGTCGCCGGCAAGCCGATCGTCGACATGGACGCCTACAAGGCGCAGCTCTCGGCGCGGCGCGATCCGGTCGCCGGCACGCTCAACCGGATCTTCGAGCGGGTGAAGCGCTATCCCAAGCGCGTCGTCTTCGCCGAGGGCGAGGAGGAGCAGGTGATCCGCGCCGCGGTCTCCTTCGTCAACCAGGGGCTCGGCAAGGCGATTCTGGTCGGGCGCGAGGAGCGCGTCGCCGAGACCGCCGGCCAGCTCGGCGTCGACCTCGCCGCCAAGGGCATCGCGGTGCAGAACGCCCGCCTCTCCCAGCGCAACACCGCCTATGCCCAGCATCTCTACGAGCGGCTGCAGCGGCAGGGCTATCTGTTCCGCGATTGCCAGCGCCTGATCAACCAGGACCGCAACCATTTCGCCGCCTCGATGGTCGAGCTCGGCGATGCCGACGCGATGGTGACCGGCGTCACCCGCAACTACTCGATCGCGCTGGAGGAGGTCCGCCGCGTCATCGACGACCGGCCGGGGCACCGGCTGATCGGCATCTCGATCGCCATCACCCGCGGGCGCACCGTGCTCGTCGCCGACACCGCGATCTCGGAGATGCCGACCGCGCAGGAGCTGGCCGAGATCGCGATCGAGGCCGCCGGCGTGGCGCGCCGGCTCGGCTACGAGCCGAAGGTGGCGATGCTGGCCTTCTCGACCTTCGGGCATCCGGAGGGCGAGCGCTCGGAGAAGGTGCGCGAGGCGGTGAAGCTGCTCGACAGCCAGCGCGTCGACTTCGAGTATGACGGCGAGATGGCCGCCGATGTCGCGCTCAATCGCGATCTGATGGCGCAATATCCGTTCTGCCGGCTGAGCGGGCCGGCGAATGTGCTGGTGATGCCAGCGTTCCACTCGGCCTCGATCTCGACCAAGATGCTGCAGGAGCTCGGCGGCGCCACGGTGATCGGGCCGCTGCTGGTCGGCCTCGACAAGCCGGTTCAGATCGTGCCGCTCGGCGCCAAGGATTCCGACATCGTCAACATGGCGGCGCTGGCGGCCTTCAACATCGGCGGGTGACGCCCGCCGCGGTCAGTTGGTGCGCGGGCCGAGATCGCGCGGGGCGGCGTTGACGGTGACGATCTGGCCGTTGCGCAGCTCCAGCACTGCCAAGCCGCGCTCGTTCTGGCCGTCGGCGCGGAAGCGGAAGACGCCGTCGGCGCCGGCGAAGCCCGACGGGTTGGTCAGCACCCCTTCCGAAAAGCGCTGGCTGCCTTGGGTGCGGGCGAGCGCCGCCGCCAGCGAGACCGCATCGTAAGCCAGGGTCGCGGTGCGGGTCGGGGCGCTGTTGTAGCGCTTCTGATAGCGGCCCGAGAAGGCGTTGAAGCCGGCGGTGTCCGGCGAGGCGAACCAGCCGCCCTGAATCGCCGGGATGCGCGCGACATTGGCGTCGTTCCAGACGCCGGTGCCAAGCGGCTTCACCTTCGCCGGATCATAACCCGCCTGCTGCAGGATCAGCCCGAGCGCCGGCATGGCGCTGGCGTCGGCCGGCACGAACAGCGCATCGGCCTGCTGAAGGGCCGGCACCAGCCGGGTGGCGGCGGCACGCATGGCGTTCTGGTCGGCGCCGAAGCGCTCGATCACGACGACGCGCGCGCCGCGATCCGCCACCGCCTGCTGGAAGGCGCCCTCGACCACCTTGCCATAGGCGGTGTCCGGCACCAGCGCGGCGAAGGATTTGCGCCCCTGGGCCGCGGCATAGGCGATGACGCGGTTGACGTCGTTCTCCGGCGGGAAGGAGAGAAGATAGACCCCGCGCGCGGCGACATTGCTGTCGCTGGAGAAGGCGATGACCGGGCGGCCGGCGCTGCGGGCCACCTGTCCCGCCGCCTGCACGGAAGGCGCAAAGAGCGGGCCGATGATCAGCTCGGCGCCCTCGCTCAGCGCCTGCTGCACGGCGGCCCGGGCTCCCTCGGGCGTGCCGCGATCGTCCTTGACCAGCAGCGTGAGGTCGGCGCCCGGAAATTCGGCGAGCGCCATCTCGGCGGCGTTCTTGAGCGAATTGCCGACCGCGGCGCCGGCTCCCTCGGCGGTCAGCGGCAGGACGAGGCCGACCTTGACCTGGCCGGTGCCGATGGTCTGGCCGCTCGGCGGCGCATCGCCGGTCGGGGCGGTGGCGCCGTCGAGACCGGGCAGGCCGCCGGTGCCGCCGCTGCAGGCGGCGAGCGCGAGGCCGACGCCCGACAACAGCACGAGCCGGCGATGCGGGGCGGCGGAAAAGAGCTTGATCTGGCGCGACACGGTTCTCGTCTCCATTGCCTCGAGAGGCACCAGGCAAAACCCCGTGCCGGCTATGGTCCTGTCAGCTTCGCGCGACGCGCTGTCTCGACGCGAATCCGGGCCCGCTTCGCTCGAAAACGCTTCATCCGGACAAAGGACAGTCCTGCCAGCCGCAGATGCTATTTTCAAGCTGTTAACTCTAAGTTGCTGCCGCGTCGGCGGTGCCGCGGTGGTGTTGAGCCCGGCGCTGTGGCAGATATGCCATCATGGCCGATCCGTTCTCCGCACCGCCCGCCTCCGGCCGCAGCCAGAGCTACACCGCCTTCGGTCTGCGGGCCGAGGCCGAGCCGCTGGCGCCGGGGCTGCACATCGTGGCGACGCCGATCGGCAACCTCAAGGACATCTCCTTCAGGGCGCTGGCAACGCTGGCGGCGGCCGATGCCATCCTGGCCGAGGACACCAGGACCTCGAAGACGCTGCTGGCGCATTACGGCATCGCGACGCCGCTGCTGCCCTATCACGAGCATAATGCGGCGCAGATGCGCCCGAAGATTCTCGAGCGGCTGCGCCAGGGCGGCAGGCTGGCGCTGATCTCGGATGCCGGCACGCCGCTGGTCTCCGATCCTGGCTACAAGCTGGTGGCCGAGCTGGTCGCGCAGGGGCTGCCGGTCACCGGCATCCCCGGCCCCTCGGCGGTGCTCGCCGCGCTGGTGCTGGCCGGGCTGCCGACCGACCGCTTCTTCTTCGAAGGCTTCCTGCCGCCCAAGAGCGCGGCGCGCAAGGCGCGGCTAACCGAGCTTTCCGCCATCCCCGGCACGCTCGTCTTCTTCGAATCCCCGCGGCGGCTGGCCGAGATGCTGACCGATGCCGCGGCGATGCTGGGCGCCCGGCCGGGCGCCGTGGCGCGCGAGCTGACGAAATATTACGAGACCGTGCGGCGGGGGCCGCTGCCGGAGCTGGCGGCACACTACACGCAGGACGAGGAGGCGCGCGGCGAGATCGTCGTGATGATCGGCCCGCCGGAGGCGGCGAGCCTGGCCGCCGGCGCCGATGCGCTCGAAGCCGCGCTGCGCGCGGCGCTGGAGACGCTTTCGCTGAAGGAGGCGGTGGCGCAGGTCGCCGCGGCGAGCGGCCAGCCGCGCCGGGTCGTCTATGCCCGCGCGCTTGAGCTGACGCGCGGGCGATGAGCGAGGCTGCCCGCAGCCGCCGCGCCCGGCGCTCGGGCCTATCCGGCCGGAGGGGCGAATGGCTGGCGCTGGCCTATCTCAGCGCCAAGGGCTACCGGCTGCTGCAGCGCCGCTTCGGCGGCAAGGGCGGCGAGATCGACCTGATCATGGCGCGCGGCAGGGATGTCGTCTTCGTCGAGGTCAAGGCGCGGGCCTCGATCGAGGATGCGGCCGGCGCGATCACCGCCGAGAAGCAAAGGCTTGTCGCCTTGCGCATCCGGCAGTGGCTGGCGCGCAATCCCTGGGCGATGCAGCGCAATCTGCGGGCCGATGCGGTCTTCCTGGCGCCCTGGCGGCTGCCGCGCCATGTGCCGGGCGTGTTCGAGCTGCCGCTCTGACGCGGAACGCCGCCTCTTGCGAAAGCGAGCCCCGGCAGCCGATATAACGCGCCGCAACCGGAGCGCCGCCTCATGCCGCTGAACATCGCCATCCAGATGGATCCGATCGAGAGGATCCGTATCGCCGGCGATACCGGCTTCTCGCTGATGCTGGAGGCGCAACGACGCGGTCACAGGCTGTTCACCTATACGCCCGACAGGCTGACGCTGCGCGACGGCAAGGTCACCGCCGCGATCCATCCGGTCGAGGTTCGCGATGTCGAGGGCGATCATTTCACCCTCGGCGCGGCCGAGCGCACCGATCTGTCGACGCTGGACGTGGTGCTGCTGCGCCAGGACCCGCCCTTCGACATGGCCTATGTCTCCTCGACGCATATGCTGGAGCGCATCCATCCGAAGACGCTGGTGGTCAACGATCCGACAGAGGTCCGCAACGCGCCGGAGAAGCTGTTCGTCACGCATTTCCCGGATCTGATGCCGCCCACGCTGATCACGCGCGACCGTGCCGAGATCGAGGCGTTCCGCGAGGAGTTCGGCGAGATCGTCATGAAGCCGCTCTACGGCCATGGCGGCGCGACCGTGTTCAAGACCGGCAAGGACGACCCGAATTTCGGCTCGCTCTACGACCTCTTCGCCAGTCTCTTCCGCGAGCCCTGGGTGGTCCAGCGCTTCATGAAGGAGGTCTCGGAGGGCGACAAGCGCATCATCCTGATCGACGGCAAGGCGGCCGGCGCGGTCAACCGCGTGCCGGCGACCGGCGATCTGCGCGCCAATATGGTGCGCGGCGGAGCGGCCAGGCCGACCGACCTCTCGAAGCACGAGCTCGAGATCTGCGAGCGCATCGGCCCGGCGCTGAAGGAGCGCGGCCTGCTGCTGGTCGGCATCGACGTGATCGGCGGCAACCTCACCGAGATCAATGTCACCGCTCCGACCGGCGTGCGCGCCATCAAGAAGCTCGGCGGCCCGGACCTGGCGGCGCAGCTTTTCGACGTGATCGAGGAGAAGCGCGCCGCTCAGGCTTGAGCGGCGGCGGTTCCATTCAAAGGGTTCTCCGGGTCCCAGCCATAGCGCATCGTCTCGAAGCGCATCGTCATGGCGTCGACCAGCAGCAGCTTGCCGACCAGGGGCTCGCCGAAACCGGCGATGGCACGGATCACCTCCAGCGCCATCAGCGAGCCCATCACGCCCGCGAGCGCGCCGAGCACCCCGGCCTCGGCGCAGGGCGCGACGGTCCCAGGCGGGGGCTCCTGCGGGAAGAGACAGCGATAGGTCGGGTTCGGGCTGCCGTCCGTGCCGCGCTCATGCGCGCGGATCGTGGTCAGCGAGCCGTCGAAGCGGCCGAGCGCCGCGGTGATCAGCGGCTTGGCCTCGTGAAAACAGGCGTCGGAAACGGCATAGCGCGTCGCGAAATTGTCCGAGCCCTCGGCGACGACGTCGTAGAAGGCGACCAGAGCGCGCGCATTGTGCGGGTCGATCCTGGTGACGTATTCCTCGATCTCGACATGCGGGTTGAGCCGCTTGACGAAGCTCGCCGCCGCGACCGCCTTGCGCGCGCCGATATCCTCGGTCCCGAAGACGATCTGCCGCTGCAGGTTCGACAGCGAGACATGATCGTCGTCGAGGATGCCGATGGTGCCGACGCCGGCCGCGGCGAGATAGGGGATCAGCGGCGCGCCCAGCCCGCCTGCGCCGATCACCAGCACCCGCGCGCGCTTGAGCCGCGCCTGCCCCGGCCCGCCGATTTCCGGCAGCACCAGATGGCGGGCATAGCGCTCGATCTCGGCCTCGCTCAGCATCATGGCGACAGGCTTAAGCCGATCCGCGCCCGCCAGCAATCGGGTGCCATACCGTGACAGGAAGCGGGTGTGCGCACCGGCCGCCCGCCTGCGATCAGGCTCGCCTCAACCCCGAAGAGGCATGACATGACGATACTCAAGGACAAGGTCGCGATCATCACCGGCGCGAGCTCGGGCATCGGGCGGGCGGCGGCGCTGCTGTTCGCCGCCGAGGGCGCCCGGCTGGTGCTCAGCGCGCGCCGCCAGGCGCAGCTCGAGGCGCTCGCCGCCGAGATCGCGGCCGCAGGCGGCGAAGCTGCGGTGGTCGCCGGCGACATTCGCGACGAGGCGCTGGCGCAGCGGCTGGTCGAGACAGCCGAGCAGCGCTTCGGCGGGCTCGATATCGGCTTCAACAATGCCGGGATGGTCGGCGCCGGCGGCCCGGTCTCGGCGCTGTCGGGCGCCGATTGGCGCGAGCTGATCGACACCAACCTGACCAGCGCCTTTCTCGGCGCCAAGTACCAGGGGCCGGCTTTGCAGCGGCGCGGCGGCGGCTCGCTGATCTTCACCGCGAGCTTCGTCGGCCATAGCGCGGGGCTCGCCGGAATGGCGGCCTATGCGGCGAGCAAGGCCGGGCAGATCGGACTGGCCAAGGCGCTGGCGGCAGAGCTGGGCGCCAGCGGGATCCGGGTCAACGCGCTGCTGCCGGGCGGCACCGACACGCCGGCGAGCGTGACCAATACGCCGGGAGCGGGCCCGGAGATCCTCGCCTTCGTCGAGGGCATCCACGCGCTGAAGCGGATGGCGCAGCCGGTCGAGATCGCCCGCGCTGCGCTCTTCCTGGCATCGGACGCGTCGAGCTTCGTGACCGGCACCGCTTTCCTGGCCGATGGCGGCGTCTCGATCCAGCGCGGCTGAGCTCGATAGTTCATAAGTGAACAGAGATCGCCAAGCCGGCTGCGCAGCCGGCTTGGCCCGGCCGAGAACCCGTGTCATCGTGGCCGCCAGCGACAGGGGCAGGAAACGCCCGCGCGTGACAGGGGAATGGTCGATGCAGCTCGGATCCCTCTTCAGATCTTTCGCGCCGGCACTGGCCGGCGTCGCGCTCTCGGCGCTCGCCGCTTCGGCGCAGACGGCGATCAAGCCGGCGATCGTCTATGACAAGGGCGGGAAATTCGACAAATCCTTCAATGAAGGCGTCTTCGCCGGGGCCGAGAAATTCAAGGCCGAGACCGGCGTCGAATTCCGCGATTTCGAGCCGACCAACGACGCCCAGATCGAGCAGGCGCTGCGCCGCTTCGCCCGCGACGGGCATTCGCCGATCATCGCCGTCGGCTTCTCGCAGGCGACCGCGCTGCAGAAGGTCGCCTCCGAGTTCCCCAATCTGAAGTTCACGATCATCGACATGGTGGTCGAGCTGCCGAACGTGCAGTCGGTCGTGTTCAAGGAACATGAGGGCTCCTATCTCGTCGGGCTGCTGGCCGGCCTCGCCTCGAAATCCGGCAAGGTCGGTTTCGTCGGCGGCATGGATATTCCGCTCATCCGGAAATTCGCCTGCGGCTATCTCCAGGGCGTCAAGGCCGCCAAGGCCGATGCCGAGATCTTCCAGAACATGACGGGCTCGACGCCCGCCGCCTGGAACGACCCGGTCAAGGGCACCGAGCTCGCCAAATCGCAGATCGACCGCGGCGCCGATGTGATCTATCACGCCGCCGGCGGCACCGGGATCGGCGTGCTGCGCGCCGCGGCCGACGCCGGCAAGCTCGGCATCGGCGTCGATTCGAACCAGAACATGCTGCATCCGGGCAAGGTGCTGACCTCGATGCTGAAGCGCGTCGACGTCGCCGCCTATGCCTCCTTCAAGGCGGCCCGGGACGGGGCCTGGAAGCCGGGCGTCTCGGTGCTCGGGCTGAAGGAGGACGGTGTCGGCTGGGCTCTCGACGACAACAACAAGGGGCTGATCACGCCCGAGATGAAGGCGGCGGCCGACAAGGCCAAAGCCGACATCATCGCCGGCACGATCAAGGTGCACGACTACATGTCGGATTCGAAATGCACGATGTGAGGCCGAGCAGCGCGGCGGCCTGATGAAGATCACCGTCATCGGCTCGGGCGACGCTTTCGGCTCCGGCGGGCGCTTCAACAGCTGCTTGCATGTCGAGGCCGGGGCGGAGCGCCTGCTGCTCGATTGCGGCGCCACCAGCCTGGTCGCGCTCAACCAGGCCGGCATCGACCGCAACAGCCTCTCGACCCTGCTGTTCACGCATTTCCACGGCGATCATTTCGGCGGCCTGCCGGCCTTCCTGCTCGAGGCGCAGTTCGTCCTGCGCCGCAGCGCGCCGCTGACCATCGCCGGGCCGAAGGGCATCGAGGAGCGGGCGCGCCAGGCGATCGAGCTCGATTTCCCGGGCGCGACCGGCAATGCCTGGCGCTTCGCGATCCGCTATGTCGAGATCACGCCGGAGGCGCCGGCGGCACTGGCCGGCATCGCGATCGAGACCTTTCCGATGGTGCACGACCAGCGGGCCGGCCCCTGCCAGGGCTACCGGCTGAGCCATGGCGGCAAGGTCTTCGCCTTCTCGGGCGACAGCGCCTGGACGCCGGCGCTGGTCCCGCTCGCCGCCGGGGCCGATGCGCTGCTGATCGAATGCTATACCTGGGACAAGGTGCTGGCGAACCATCTCGATTACGGCACGCTGGCCGCCCATCGCGCCGAGCTCGGCGCCAGGCGCATCATCCTGACGCATATGGGCCCGAGCATGCTCGCCCACCGCGAGCCCCTGCCGGAGGAGCGCGCCCATGACGGGCTGGTGATCGCGCTATGAGCGGGCCGGCGATCGAGCTGATCGGCATCAGCAAGGCCTTCGGCGCGGTCAAGGCCAACGAGAACGTCTCGCTCTCGGTCGGAGCCGGCTCGGTCCATGGCATCGTCGGCGAAAACGGCGCCGGCAAATCGACGCTGATGTCGATCCTCTACGGCTTCTACGAGGCGGATGCCGGCGAGATCCGGGTGCGCGGCGAGCCGCGCGCGATCCGCTCCCCGGCGGATGCGATCGCGGCCGGGATCGGCATGGTCCATCAGCATTTCATGCTGGTGGAGACGCTCTCGGTGGTCGAAAATATCGTGCTCGGAGCCGAGGGCGGGCCCTTCCTGAAGCGCGGCCTCGCCAAGGCGCGGGCCGAGCTGTCCCGCCTCGCGCAGGATTACGGGCTGGCGATCGACCCGGACGCGGTGGTCGGCGGGCTCTCCGTCGGCCTGCAGCAGCGTGTCGAAATCCTGAAGGCGCTCTATCGCGGCGCGCAGGTCCTGATCCTCGACGAGCCGACGGCGGTGCTGACCCCGGCGGAGGCCGACCAGCTCTTCGTGCTGCTGAAGGCGCTGAAGAGCCAGGGCAAGACGGTGATCCTGATCACCCACAAGCTGCGCGAGATCATGGCGGCGACCGATCGTGTCAGCGTGATGCGGCGCGGCCAGATCGTCGCCGAGGTCGAGACCGCGCGCACCTCGCCGGCGGAGCTCGCCGAGGCGATGGTCGGGCGGCGCGTGCTGCTGCGCATCGACAAGGCGCCGCGCCGGCGCGGGGCGCCGGTGCTGGAGGCGGCGGGGCTCAGCGTGACCGATGCGCGCGGCCACGAGACGCTCAGCGAGGCGAGCCTGACGCTGCATGCCGGCGAGATCGTCGGTATCGCCGGGGTCGCCGGCAACGGGCAAAGCGAGTTGCTGGAGGTGCTCGCCGGCCTGGTCCAGCCGGCGCGCGGGGTCATCCGGCTCGGCGGCAGGATCCTCACCGCGGCGGAGCGCAACCCGGCCCATCTGCGCCGGCTCGGGCTGATGCATATCCCCGAGGACCGGCAGCGGACCGGGCTCGTCACCGCCTTCTCCGCCTCGGAAAACGCGATCCTCGGCTATCAGGACGATCCGGCCTTCGGCCCGGGCCCGTTCTTGTCCCCCGCCGAGGTCGCGCGCCATGCGCGGGGCGCGATGCAGGATTACGATGTCCGCCCGGTCGATCCGGGGCTGAAGACCGCCAAATTCTCCGGCGGCAACCAGCAGAAGATCGTGCTGGCGCGCGAGATCGAGCGCGCCCCCAAGGTGCTGCTGGTCGGGCAGCCGACGCGAGGGGTCGATATCGGCGCGATCGAGTTCATCCATCGCCGCCTGCTCGCCTTGCGCGATGCGGGCGTGGCGATCCTGCTGGTCTCGGTCGAGCTCGAGGAGGTGATGGCGCTGTCCGACCGGATCCTGGCGCTCTGCGGCGGCCGGATCACCGGCGAGCGCGAGGCGAGCGCCACCGATGAGCGCGATCTCGGCCTGCTGATGGCCGGCGTCCGCGAGAGGGCGGCGTGAGCGCCGCCCCGATCGAGCTGCCGCGCTGGGCCGATGCGGCGCTGGTGCCGCTGGTCTCGGTCGCGGCGGCCCTGCTGGTCGCCGGGCTGGTCGTGCTCTCGATCGGCGAAAGCCCGCTCGAGGCGACCGCGCTCCTGCTCAAAGGTTCGCTCGGCAGCGTCGAGGGGCTCGGCTTCACGCTCTACTACACCACCAATTTCATCTTCACGGGGCTTGCGGTCGCGGTCGCCTTCCATGCCGGCCTGTTCAATATCGGCGGCGAGGGCCAGGCGACGATCGCCGGCATCTTCGCCGCGCTGGCCTGCCTCTGGCTGGCGCCGCTGCCGGGGCTGCTGCTGGTGCCGCTCGCCATCCTCGCGGCGGCCGCGGGCGGCGCGCTCTTCGCCTTCATCCCGGGCTGGCTCCAGGCCAGGCGCGGCAGCCATGTCGTGATCACCACGATCATGTTCAACTTCATCGCCGCGACGCTGATCGTCTATCTTCTCGTCGACGTGATCGGCAAACCCGGCTCGATGCAGCCGGAAACGCCCGATTTTCCGAAGCAGGCCCTGTTGACGCCGCTCCATGCGCTGGCTGCCGGCTTCGGCCTTGTTCTGCCGACGACGCCGCTCAACACCGCCTTCCTGCTGGCGCTCGCCGCGCTCGTCGCCGTCTGGGCGCTGATCTACCGTTCGCGGCTGGGCTATGCGATCCGCACGGTCGGCGCCAATCCGCGCGCCGCCGCCTATGCCGGCATCTCGCCGGCGCGGATCACCATGATCGCCATGGCGATCTCGGGCGCGCTCGCCGCCGGGCTCGCCATCAACGAGACGATGGGCGTGCAGCACCGGCTGGTGCTCGATTTCACCGCCGGCTACGGTTTCGTCGGCATCGCGGTCGCCCTGATGGGGCGCGGCCACCCGGTCGGCATCGCGCTGGCGGCGCTGCTCTTCGGGGTGCTCTATCAGGGCGGGGCCGAATTGTCCTTCGACAAGCCGACGATCACGCGCGACATGGTGGTGGTAATCGGCGGCATCGTGATCCTCTTCGCCGGCGCGCTCGACGGGATGTTCAGGCGCCTGGTGGCGAAGGCGCTGTCGTTCGGGCGGGACCACCGCCCGAACCCGCTGGGGAGCGGATGACGATGGAGATCGTCCAGACGCTCGCCGTCATCCTCGATTCGACCATCAGGCTGAGCGTGCCGCTGCTCTGCGCGGCCCTCGCGGGGCTGTGGTCGGAGCGCTCGGGCGTCGTCGATATCGGGCTCGAGGGCAAGATGCTGATCGCCGCCTTCGCCTCGGCGGTGATCGCCCATCACAGCGGCTCGGCCTGGGCAGGGCTCGGCGCCGGCATTGTCGCCGCGGCGGCGCTCTCGCTCGTCCATGGCTTCTCCGCCATCACCTGGCGCGGCAACCAGATCGTCTCGGGCGTCGCCCTCAACATGCTGGCGGCCGGGCTGACGGTGATCCTCGGCAATGCCTGGTATGGCCAGGGCGGGCGCACCCCGCCGCTGGAAGGCGCCGGCCGCTTCGCCGAGATCGAGCTGCCGCTGGCCGGCACGCTGAAGGACGTGCCCGTCGCCGGGCCGCTCTACGAGATCGCCATCTCCGGCCATGCCGCGCCGGTCTATCTCGCAGTGCTGGCGCTGGTCGCGACGGCGCTGGTGCTCAGGCATACGCGCTTCGGCCTGCGGCTGCGGGCGGTCGGCGAGAACCCGGCCGCGGTCGACACGGCCGGGGTCTCGGTGGCCGGGCTGCGCTATGCCGCGGTGATCATCTGCGGCGTGCTCTGCGGGCTGGGCGGAAGCTATCTGGCGGTTTCGCAATCGGCCGGCTTCCTGCCGCAGATGACCGCCGGCAAGGGCTTCATCGCGCTCGCCGCCGTGATCTTCGCCAATTGGCGGCCCTGGCCGGCGCTGTTCGCCTGCCTGCTCTTCGGCCTGCTCGACGCGATCGCCATCCGGCTGCAGGGCGTCGCTCTGCCCGGCATAGGGCTCGTCCCCGTCCAGGCGATCCAGGCCCTGCCCTATGTGATGACGGTGGTGCTGCTCGCCGGCTTCATCGGCAGGGCGACGCCGCCCAAGGCCTCGGGCCTGCCCTATGTCAAGGAACGCTGAGCCCGCCATGGAGCCTTCCGCCACTGCGCTCGACGCCTTGTTCGCCGCCGCGCGGGCGGCGCAGGAGCGCGCCTATGCCCCCTATTCGCGCTTCAAGGTCGGCGCCGCCATCCTGGACGAGGACGGAGGCATCCATGCCGGCTGCAATGTCGAGAACGCGGCCTATCCGGTCGGCGCCTGCGCGGAAGCGGGAGCGATCTCGGCGATGGTCGCGGGCGGCGCCCGCGCGATCCGCGCCATCCTGGTGCTCGGCGAGGGCGACGAGCTGGTCACGCCCTGCGGCGCCTGCCGTCAGCGCATCCGCGAGTTTGCGGCGCCGCAGACACCGGTGATCATCGCCGGGCCGCAGGGCGTGCGCGCGCGCTTTTCCTTGGCGGAGCTGTTGCCAGCCTCGTTCGGACCAGCCAATTTGCCGCGGTGATTTGGGACGCCGACACCGGCGTCCGGGGGGAGCGGACAATGGCGGCGGATGCGCTTTTCGACGAGGCGGCGTCGGTCCTGATCGAGCGCGGCATCGCTGGCGCCATCGACTGCGCGATCGTGCTGGGGACCGGGCTCGGCCGGATCGTCGAGGATATGGTCGATCTGGTCTCGATTCCCTTCGAGGAGATCCCCGGCTTCCCGAAGGGCTCCGTCTCCGGCCATGCCAAGCAGGTCAGCTATGGCACGCTGCATGGCAAGAAGGTGCTGATCTTCGAGGGCCGCGCGCACTTCTACGAGACCGGCGACCCGGCTGTGATGCGCGTGCCGCTCGGCATGCTCACAGCCTTCGGATCGCCGCCGCTGGTGCTGACCAATGCCGCGGGCTCGCTGCGGCCCGATCTGCGCCCCGGCAGTCTCGCGCTGATCACCGACCATATCAATTTCAACGGGCCGAGCCCGCTGGTCGGCGATACCGGCGACGGCCGCTTCGTGCCAATGATCGAGGCCTATGACCCGCATCTGCGCGGCAGGCTGAAAAAGGCCGCGGCGGCTTGCGGCGCCAATATGGGCGAGGGCGTCTATATGTGGTTCTCCGGTCCGAGCTTCGAGACGCCGGCGGAGATCAAGATGGCGAAGCTGCTCGGCGCCGATCTCGTCGGCATGTCGACGGTGCCGGAGGTGATCCTGGCGCGCCGCTTCGGCCTGCGCGTCGCCGGCATCTCGGTGGTCACCAATATGGCGGCCGGCATTCTCGGCGGCGCGCCCAGCCATGGCGAGACGCGTGACGTCGCCGCCACGGCGACGACAGCGCTGCGCCGTGTCCTGCGCTCCTTCCTGGCAGAGCTGTGAGACGATGACGCAGGCCGATCTCGCCCGCCGCGCCCTGTCGCTGCTGGACCTGACCGATCTCTCGGACCAGGCGTCGGAAACAGGCACGCTGCAGCTCTGCGAGCGGGCCAAGGCCCCGCCGGGCCCGGTCGCGGCGGTCTGCATCTGGCCGCAATTCGTCAAGCTGGCGCGCCGGACCCTGCAGGCGTCGCCGGTGCGCATCGCGACGGTGATCAACTTCCCGGCCGGAGACATCAGCTCCAGCGTGGTCGAGAACGATATCGGCGAAGCGCTGAGGGACGGCGCGGACGAGATCGATCTCGTCCTGCCCTGGCGGGCCCTGCTCGCCGGCGACGAGGCGCCGGCGCGCGGCATGCTGGCCGAGGCCCGCGCCCGCTGCGGGGAGAAGACGCTGAAGGTCATCCTGGAAACCGGCGAGTACCCCGACCAGCAGGCGGTGCGGCGCGCCGCCGATCTGGCGATCGCTGCGGGAGCGGATTTCATCAAGACCTCGACCGGCAAGACCCGGACCTCGGCGACGCCGGCGGCCGCGCGCACCATGCTGGAGGCGATCAAGGCTTCCGGCCGCCCCGTCGGGCTGAAGCCCTCCGGCGGCCTGCGCAGGCTGGAGGATGCCGGAACCTATCTCGATCTCGCCGACGGGATCATGGGCCCGGGCTGGGTCCGGCCGGAAACCTTCCGCTTCGGCGCGAGCGGGCTTCACGGCGTGCTGGTCGACATCATCGCGGGAACCGCGCCGGGCGAGCGCGCCGACGGAGCCTATTGATGCGGCTGCCCCAGGAAATCATCGCGGCCAAGCGCGACGGCGAGAAGCTCGGCGCCGGCGATATCGGCCAGATGATCCGCGGCCTCACCGAGGGCTCGGTCAGCGAGGGCCAGGTTGCCGCCTTCGCCATGGCGATCTTCTTCCGCGACATGGATGCGGAAGAGCGCGTGGCGCTGACGCTGGCGATGCGCGATTCCGGCACGGTGCTGGACTGGGGCGACCTGCCGGGGCCGGCGCTCGACAAGCATTCGACGGGCGGCGTGGGCGACACCGTCTCGCTGCCGCTGGCGGCGGCGGTGGCGGCCTGCGGCGGCTATGTGCCGATGATCTCGGGGCGCGGGCTCGGCCATACCGGCGGCACGCTCGACAAGCTCGACGCGGTGCCCGGCTACGTCACCCAGCCCGGGCTCGACCTGTTCCGGCGGGTGGTGCGCGAGGCCGGCTGCGCCATTATCGGGCAGACGCAGGATCTCGCCCCGGCCGACAAGCGGCTCTATGCGATCCGCGACGTCACCGCCACGGTCGAGTCGATCCCGCTGATCACCGCCTCGATCCTGTCGAAGAAGCTGGCGGCAGGGCTGACCGGCCTCGCAATGGATGTGAAATTCGGCTCCGGCGCCTTCATGCGCGCGTTCGACAAGGCGCGGGAGCTGGCGCAGAGCCTCTCGGATGTCGGCAACGGCGCCGGCCTGCCGACCCGCGCGCTGCTGACGGATATGAGCGAGCCGCTCGCCTCGGCCGCCGGCAACGCGGTCGAGGTCGCCTATGCGCTGGATCATCTGACCGGGCGCCGGCGCGAGCCGCGTTTCCACGCGGTGACGGTCGCGCTCGCCGCCCAGATGCTGCTGCTCGGGCGGTTGGCGACGACCTGGGACGAGGCTGTCGCGAGGATCGAGGACGCCTTCGCCAGCGGCGCCGCGGCCGAGCGCTTCGCGCGGATGGTGGCGGCGCTGGGCGGGCCCGCCGATCTGCTGGACCAGCCGGATCGGCATCTCGCCAGGGCGCCGATCGTGCGCCCGGTCTTCTCCGACCGGCCGGGCCTGGTCGAGGCGATCGATACGCGCGGGGTCGGTCTGGCCGTGGTCGCGCTCGGCGGCGGGCGGACGCGGCCGCAGGACGCGATCGACCATGCGGTCGGCATCACCGAGCTCGCCGGGCTCGGCGAGCGGGTCGGCCCCGACCGGCCGCTCGGCGTCATTCACGCCCGCAGCGAGGCCGGCTTCGACGCCGCCCGCATCCGCCTGAAAAGCGCCTATCGCCGGGGCGACACTGCGACCGAGCGCGGGCCCCTGATCATTTCTCCGTCCGAAGGCATTCACGCATGAGCCTGCTACTCGCCATCTCCGGCTGGCATGTCGAGGACTGGCGCGCCCGCTTCGCGGCGCTGCTGCCGGATCTGCCGATCGTCGCGCTGGGAGAGCCGTTCGACCGGCGCGCGGTGCATTACGTCGCGAGCTGGAAGCATCCGGAGGGGTCTCTCTCCGGCCTGCCCAATCTGGCGGCGATCTTCTCGCTCGGAGCCGGTGTCGACCATCTCTTCGCCGATAGCCGCCTGCCGCAGGTGCCGATCGCCCGCGTCGTCGATCCCGACCTGACCGCGCGCATGAGCGAATACATCGTGATGCATTGCCTGATGCAGCTGCGCCAGCAGCGCCGCTACGAGCGGCAGCAGCGCGAGAAGCGCTGGGACGACGATCGGCACCAGCCGGCTGCGCGCGAGATCCGGGTCGGCATCATGGGGCTGGGCGAGCTCGGGCTCGACGCCGCCCGCAAGCTCAGCCTGCTCGGCTTCGACGTTGCCGGCTGGAGCCGCTCGGCCAAGACAGTCGAGGAGCTGGAGACCTTCGCCGGCGAGGACGGGTTGCCGGCATTCCTGGCGCGTACCGACATCCTGGTGGTGCTGCTGCCGCTGACCCCCGACACGCGCGGCATCGTCAATCGCAGCCTGCTCGCCGGTCTGGCGCGCGACGGCCGTCTCGGCGGGCCGGCGCTGATCAATGCGGGCCGTGGCGGGCTCCAGGTCGAGGCCGATATCCTAGCCAGCCTCGAGGCGGGGGAGCTGCGGGAGGCGGTGCTCGACGTGTTCGAGACCGAGCCGCTGCCGGCCGATTCTCCGCTATGGACGCATCCGGCGGTGACGGTGACGCCGCACAATGCCGCGATGTCCGCCCCCGAGACGGTGGCCGACCAGATCGCGGCGCAGATCCGGCGGCTGGAAGCCGGTGAGCCCCTGCAGAATCTGGTCGACCCGACGCGGGGCTATTAGCCCAGCCGCCGGATCGCAGTGATCGGCCCGCCATTGCGGGCGAGGATGCGGTCGCGCGCGCCGAGCAGCGGCTCGGACATCACGGTCATGGTGAAGGCCGTGGCATGCAGCATCATCCTGGCGTCGAGCATGATGCCGACATGGCCCTTCCAGAAGACGAGGTCGCCGCGCTGCAGGCCCGCGAGGCGCTCGTCGAACGCCACGGCCTCGCCGAGCCCCTTCTCCTGCAGGTCCGAGTCGCGCGGCGCGGCGATGCCGGCGGAGGCCAGCGAGAGCTGGACAAGGGCCGAGCAGTCGAGCCCGAGGCTGGTCTTGCCGCCCCAGAGATAGGGCACGTTGAGGAAACGCTCGGCCACGGTGACGAAATCGGGCTCCGGCCGATCGCGCGGGGCGAGATGCGCTTTGAACAGATGACCGCCATGCTCGGTGGTGTAGAACTCGCCGCTCTCGCCGGTGACCGCCAGCGTCGCGCCGAAGGAGAGCGCCTCCAGCGGCGGCAGTTTGATCGAGGGACCGGGGTAGACGAAGCTGCGCAGCGCGCTCACGCGATGGGTCGGCGGCAGAGCGTCGCCGGCCAGGCACTCCTCGGGGAGATAGCCGACATAATCGTCGCCGGCGAGCTGGCCCCAGGCCCAGCCCTCATGTCGTTCATAGACCCTGACCAGCTCGCCATGCAGCGCCTCGGTATCGAGCGGAGCATCCGGGCGAGGCTCGCGACGCAGCGGCGCCGAGGGGGCGGCAACCCGCATCGGCATGGCGTCCGTGAAGGCGAGCGCCTCGACCATCCCGTCGAGATGCCGGGCGGCGAGATCGGGACGGGCGGGCGTCAGGCGGCGGTCGAATGTCTTCATTGTTTCAATGTTCCAGTTCGGACAGCTCGAGCTGAGCCGGAATGCTTAAGATCATCGTCACGCCGCGCCGAGCTCGCGGGCGCGGGCGGTCACCAGATCGGCGAGATGCTCGACCGCCAGCGCCCCGGCGACCGTCCGCTGGATCACGACATTGCGCTTGTCGAACTCGTCGCGCTTGCGGGTGACGAGGCCCAGCTTGCCCATCGAATCGAGGGCGCGGGTGATCACCGGCTTGGTGACGCCGAGCCGCGCCGCCAGCCCGCGCACCGTATGCGGCGGCAGCTCGAGATAGATGGTCAGCAGGATCGCGGTCTGGCGCACTGAAAGATCCGCCTGGGTGTCGCGGACCAGATCGAGATGAACCTCGCGCCAAAGCTTGAGCGCCTGCGTCGGCTTGATCTCCAGCGCCATCCCTCGCCCCGATCGTTACGGGGCCGTATCATTATCGCAGCCCCGACATCGCGCAAGCACAGCCGGATGGCAGGCTTAACGGGTGCCGTAGAGCTGCTTGGCCAGCGCATAAGTGAGCCGCGCGCCCTGGCATTCGCCGCCTTCGGGGCGGCCGGGCTTTGTCGAAGGGTTCCAGGCATAGATGTCGAGATGCGCATAGGAGCGGCTCTTCTCGACGAAACGGTTGAGGAAGAGCGCCGCCGTCGCCGAGCCGGCGAAGGCGCCGCCGGAGACATGGTTCACATCGGCGATCTTGGAATCGAGCATGGCGTCGTAAGGCTGCCAGAGCGGCATGCGCCAGACCGGATCGTTGACCGCCATGCCGATGCGCGCGATCTCGGCCGCCAGGCCGTCGTCATGGGTGTAGAAGGGCGGCAGCTCCGGGCCGAGCGCGACGCGGGCGGCGCCGGTCAGCGTCGCATAGTCGATCAGCAGCTCGGGCGCCTCCTCATCGGCCAGCGCCAGCGCATCGGCGAGGATCAGGCGCCCCTCGGCATCGGTGTTGCCGATCTCGACGGTGAGGCCCTTGCGGCTGGTCAGCACGTCGCCGGGGCGGAAGGAGGCGCCGGATACCGCATTCTCGACCGCCGGAACCAGCAGTCGCAGCCGCACAGGCAGCCTGGCCTGCATGATCATCCGCGCGGCGGCGATCGCCGCGGCCGCGCCGCCCATATCCTTCTTCATCAGAAGCATGCCGGCATCGGTCTTGAGATTGAGACCGCCGGTGTCGAAGGCGACACCCTTGCCGACCAGGGTCAGCATCGGGTCGCCCTCGCGGCCCCAGCGCAGGTCGATCAGGCGCGGCGCCCGGGGGGACGCGCGGCCGACCGCGTGGATCATCGGGAAATTGGCGGCGAGCAGGTCATCGCCGACGATGCTGTCGACCGCGGCCCCGTGAGCCTCCCCGAGGACGCGTATCTGCGCCTCGATCTCGGCGGGGCCGAGATCGCTTGCCGGCGTGTTGACGAGGTCGCGCGCCAGCGCCGTCGCTTCGGCGAGATTGCTCAGCTCCCGCGCGTCGACGCCGTCCGGCAGCACGAGCCGCGCTGCGGGCGGCTTCGGCTTGCGATAGCGGTCGAAGCGATAGGCGGAGAGCAGCCAGCCGAGCGCGGCAAGGCCGGCATCGACGAGATCGCCGGCCAGCCGATAATCGCCGGCCGGCAGCAGAGCGGCGAGCCGGCCCGGCGCGAAGGGATCGCGCCGACGCGGGCCGGCCGGCTCGACGCCGAGCAAAACCGCCTGCAGGGCCCCGGCCCCGTCCGGCAGCAGGACATGCTGGCCCGGCCGCGCCTCGAAGCCCTGCGCCGTCGCGAAGCTGGCCGCCAGCGGCGCGAGCCGCTCGCGCAGCGCCGGCCAGTCGGCTCGGGCGACGCAATGGACCGGGATGGCGGAGGACTGGGCGGTGGAGAGCACAGGATGCAAGTTCGGCGAGCCTCGGTTGACGGCGCCTTTCTCGGGCGCGGCCGGTTAACAGTCCGTTAGGGTTAACGTTTTATCACCGCAGCCAACAGCTTTCCGCGCAAAGGGTGAGGCGTGCGGCCCATGATTCCTGCTCTTGCGGCGTCTCGTCTTCGCCGCCTCGCCACGATCTCGCTGATCGGCCTGTCCCTCGGCGCCTGCCAGATGCGCGGCGGCCCCGGCGAGGTGACCGGCTCGATCGGCACCCGGCCGAGCCAGCCGCGCACCGAGGCGGGCTGGCGCAGCGAGGAGGCCGCCTGGGGCAAGCGCTACGAGGCCAACCCCAAGGACCGCGACGCCGCCTATCATTACGCGCGGGCCTTGCGGGCCCTCGACAAGCACCCGCAGGCGCTCGCCATCCTGCAGAACGCCGTGCTGGTCCATAGCGACGACCGCGAGCTGCTCGGCGCCTTCGGCCGGGCGCTCGCCGACAATGGCCGGTTGAAGCAGGCCGACGAGGTGCTGAGCCGCGCCCATCTGCCGGAAAAGCCGGATTGGCGAATCCTGTCGGCGCAGGGCACGGTCGCCGACCAGCTCGGCCAGCACGACCGAGCGCAGCAGATCTATGCCACCGCCCTCAAGCTCGCGCCGAACGAGCCGACCGTGATGTCCAATCTCGGCCTGTCGCTGGCGCTGTCGAAGCAGCTGCCGGAGGCCGAGCGGGTGCTGCGCGAGGCCGCAGCCGCGCCCGGCGCCGATGCGCGCGTGCGCCAGAACCTCGTGCTGGTTCTCGGGCTGCAGGGGCGTTTCCAGGAGGCGGAGCAGATCGCCCGCCAGGATATGAGCGCCGCCGAGGCGAGCGCGACCGTGGCCTATCTGCGCCGCTCGGTCAGCCAGCCGAACAGCTGGGAGATGCTGCGCGGCTCCAAGGCGAAGCCGGCCCGCACCGCCAAGCCGGCCTCGGCCGAGCTCCGGCCGACAGGCTGAGCGTTCCGGTCGCCAGCATCCCGGGCTCAGAGCGTCGCGAAGACCTTCAGGATCGCCGGGGTCAGGATCACCACGAACAGGACCGGCAGGAAGAAGAGGATCATCGGCACGGTCAGCTTCGGCGGCAGCGCCGCGGCCTTCTTCTCGGCCTCGTTCATGCGCTGGTCGCGGCTCTCCTGCGCCAGCACGCGCAGCGCCGTGCCGAGGGGCGTGCCGTAGCGCTCGGCCTGGATCAGCGCCGTCGAGACGGATCTCACGGACTCCAGGTCGGTGCGCGCGGCCAGATTCTCATAGGCCTGCCGGCGCTCGGACAGATAGGACAGCTCCGCCGTGCACAGCGCCAGCTCCTCGGCCATCGGCACCGACTGGACGCCGATTTCGGTCGAGACCTTGCGGAAGGCGAGTTCGATCGACATGCCCGATTCGACGCAGATCAGCAGCAGGTCGAGCGCGTCCGGGAAGGCGCGCCGCATCGAGAGCTGGCGCTTCTTGATCGTGTTGGAGAGATAGAGCTCCGGCGCCTTGATGCCGAGATAGACAGCCGCCAGCACGATGCCGAGCTTGATGAAGAAGGGCTGTCCGAAATCGTTGATGACGGTGAGATAGAACGCCGCGAACAGGAACATGCCGATCGGCGTCACCAGCCTGAAGAACAGGAAGCCGATCTCGGCCTGCGGACCGCGCAGGCCGGCCATCGTCAGCTGCTTCTTGGCCGTCTCGGTGCCGAGCCAGTCGCCCAGCTTGAAGCGCTCGACGATGTCGCGCATGAACGCCTTCGGCTCATGGCGCAGACCCCGCCTGTCCGTCTGCTGGGAGAGCCGGTCACGCTCGCGCGCCCGGATCTTGCTGCGCTCGGTCGCGACGCTCTTCATGCGCTTGTTCAGCGCGCTGCCCTCGAGCAAGGGCATTGCGAGCGCCATGACCGTCCCGGTGATGGCGATCCCCGCCGCCATGGCGATGAGGAAGGCCGGATCGGAGAGCTTCTGGGCCAGGAGCGAGAGCATGGGTCGGCTCCTCAGATATCGAAATTGATCATCTTGCGCATGACCAGCACGCCCGTGGCCATCCAGATGGCGCAGCCGGCCAGGGCGGCCTTGCCGGCATCCGTGGTCCAGAGCGCGTTCATGTAGCCAGGGCTGGTCAACGAGACGAGGACGGCGACGACGACCGGCAGGGAGGCGATGATCGCGGCCGAAGCCTTGGCCTCCATCGAGACCGCCGCCACCTTGTCGCGCATCTTGCGGCGCTCGCGGATCACCCGCGAGAGATTGGCGAGGGTCTCGGCGAGATTGCCGCCGGTCTTCTGCTGGATGGCCAGCACGATGCCGAAGAAATTGGCCTCGGCGCAAGGCATGCGCTCGTGCAGCTTGACGGAGGCGTCCGCCAGCGTGAGGCCCATGGTCTGCGCCTCGACGATGGTGCGGAACTCGCCCTTGACCGGCTCCTGCGCCTCATTGGCGATGATGCGCAGACAGTCGTTCACCGGCAGGCCGGAGCGGATGCCGCGGACGATGATGTCGAGCGCATTGGGGAATTCGAGGACGAAGCGCCGCAAGCGCCGCTTCTTGAGATGGGTGAGATACCAGCGCGGCAGGCCGAGGCCGCCGATGAGCAGGCCGGCGGCGACCAGCATCAGATTGCCCGAGGTGATCAGCAGGATGAGCGCGAGCGCGAGCCCGGCGCCCACGCTCACCAGCGCGAACTGCTTGCGCGACCAGCTCAGCCCCGCCTGCTCGATCCGCGTCTCGAGCGTCAGCTTGTGGCGGGCCTTCTCGCGGTTCTCGATATCCTTGAGACTCTGGGCGACCTGGCCGCGGCGCGCCTGCACCTGCGCATCGCGCTCGACGGCGGCGCGGGTCGCGACGGGGCTGGCGAACTCCCGGCGCCGCTGCTGGACCCGGTCCTGCCCGGTCACTGCCGGATAGAGCAGCGCATAGGCGACGCCGCCGGCGCTGAGCGCGGCGAGGAGGGCGGCGGCGAGTTGGCTGTACTCCATCGCGTATCCCGTTCGGCCGCTGAAGCGCGCCCCTGCCCGAGCCGGTTCCGGCTCGGGCAGGGGCTACGCGGCGGTCGCCTCCGTTTCTGCCTCGAGCGCGTCGAGCGCCTCGGCCAGGCGCTGCTCCTCGCCGAAATAGCGGGCCCGCTCCCACATGCGCGGCCGGCCGATGCCGGTGGAGCGATGGCGGCCGATGAGGCGCCCGCTCGGGTCCTCGCCGAGCACGTCGTAGAGCATCAGGTCCTGGGTGATGATCACGTCGCCTTCCATGCCCATCACCTCGGTGATGTGGGTGATGCGGCGGGAGCCGTCGCGCAGGCGCTGAGCCTGGATGATGATGTCGATCGACGAGCAGATCATCTCGCGCAGCGTCTTAGAGGGCAGCGAGAAGCCGCCCATGGTGATCATCGATTCGATACGGCTGAGGCATTCGCGCGGGGTGTTGGCGTGCAGCGTGCCCATCGAGCCGTCATGGCCGGTGTTCATCGCCTGCAGCAGGTCGAAGGCCTCGGGTCCGCGCACCTCGCCGACGATGATGCGCTCGGGCCGCATGCGCAGGCAGTTCTTGACGAGATCGCGCATGGTGATCGCGCCGGAGCCCTCGAGATTGGGCGGGCGCGTCTCGAGCCGCACGACATGCGGCTGCTGCAATTGCAGCTCGGCCGCGTCCTCGCAGGTGATCACGCGCTCGTCATGCTCGATATAGTTGGTCAGGCAGTTCAGCAGGGTGGTCTTGCCCGAGCCGGTACCGCCGGAGATCACCACATTGCAGCGGACGCGGCCGATGATCTTGAGGATCTCGGCGCCGGGCGGCGAGATCGCGCCGAAGCGGACGATCTGGTCGAGCGTCAGCTTGTCCTTCTTGAACTTGCGGATGGTCAGCGCCGGGCCGTCGATGGCCAGCGGCGGGGCGATGACGTTGACACGCGAGCCGTCGGCCAGGCGCGCATCGCAGATCGGCGAGCTCTCGTCGACGCGCCGGCCGACCTGGCTGACGATGCGCTGGCAGATATTCATCAGCTGCGCATTGTCGCGGAAGCGGACATTGGTGAGCTGGATCTTGCCGCCGGTCTCGATATAGGTCCGGCCTGAGCCGTTCACCATGATGTCGGCGATGTCGTCGCGGGCCAGCAGCGGCTCGAGCGGACCGTAGCCGAGCACGTCGTTGCAGATGTCGTCGAGCAGCTCCTCCTGCTCGGCGATCGAGAGCACGACATTCTTCAGCGAGATGATCTCGTTGATGATGTCGCGGATTTCCTCGCGGGCCGATTCGCCGTCGAGCTTCGCCAGCTGCGCCAGATCGATCGCTTCGATGAGAGCACCGAAAATCATGCTCTTCATCTGGTAGTATTCGTCGGATTTCGGCGTCTCGACCGGAACCGCAGGCACAGGCGGCGGCGCGCGGCGCGCCTCGGGCGCGCACTGGCGAATTTCCGCCGGGCGCTGCGAGGCCGGCCGCGCCGCGGGGGCCGGCTGGGACACCGCCGGAACCGTTCCGGTTGCTTGTCTCTTCCCGAACATGTCAGGCCTTCCGGCGCATCAGCCTGGCGAGCGGCTCGAGCAAAGTGCGCTTGCTGCGCTTCGCCTCGCCGCGACCGGTCAAGGCCATGGCGATCTGGACGAAGGCTTCCGCGACCTTGCCGCTCGCCTGGACCTCGGCGATCATCTGCCCGTTATTGGCGGCGGTGCCGAAGAGCTGCGCATCGAACGGGATCGTCTGAAGCACCTCGACGCCGAGCGCCTTGGCGAATTCGCCGGGCTCGATCTCCGGGCGCTTGGGGAGGCCGACCTGGTTCAGGATCAGGCGCGGCTCCGAATCGTTCGGCCGCGCGGCCCGCAGCAGATCCATCAGATTCTTGGCGTTGCGCAGCGAGGCGAGCTCGGGCGCGGCCACGACCGCGACCTCGTCCGCGCCGATCAGCGCCCGCCTGGACCAGCCCGTCCACAGATGCGGAACGTCCAGCACGATCGAGGGCACGCTCGCCCGCAGCAGATCGAACAGCAGCTCGAAGGCGTCGTCGCCGAGGTCGATCGTCCGGTCCAGCATGGCCGGCGCGGCGAGCAGCGTCAGGTTGTCGCTGCAGCGCGACAGCAGCCGGTCGAGCATATTGGCGTCGAGCCGCTCCGGCGCGAAGACCGCCTCGGCGATGCCCTGCGGCGGATCCTGGTTGAAATCGAGCCCGGCTGTCCCGAAGGGAATATCGAGATCGGCGATGACGGTCGAGGAATCGAGATTGCGGGCGATCGCCCAGGCGATGTTGTGCGCCACGGTCGAGGCGCCGACGCCGCCCTTGGCGCCGACGATCGCGATGCTGCGGCCCAGCGCGCTGGAGCCGGGCGAGGCATAGAGCTCCGACAGCGTGCGCAGGACGTCGAGCACGGTGAGCGGCGCGATCAGATAGTCGCTGACGCCGCGGCGGATCAGGTCGCGATAGAGCTGGACATCGTTGACATGGCCGATGACCACGACCTTGGTGCCGGAATCGCAGCTTTCGGCGAGCGAATCGAGATCGGCGATCAGGGCCGCCGGCTCGCTGACCGTCTCGAGCAGGATCATGTTCGGGGTCGGAGCGCCGCGAAAGGCCTCGACGGCGGCAGCCGGCCCGCCCATCTGGACGCGGGACTGGACCTTGTCCATGCGCCGGTCGCTGGTGACAGCGCGAATGGCGGCGGCGACCTCCTGCGTCTCGCAGAAGGCCTGGAGGGTCACGCGCGGCAGCGGCGCGATGATCTCGTCGCCGCCGGCCTCCGGTTCGATATCCGGCATGCTCGCCATCACTTGCCTCCGACGGCGTCGCTGATCTTGGTCTGCTCGTCGCGATAGCGCGTCGAGGGATCGTTGCCTTCGCGGATCTTCTTGATCGCCCCCATGCGTTTTTGCGTATCGAGCCGGCCCTCGGCGCGGGCCCGCACGAGATCGACCGGATCGGCGATCTGGGCGGCGAGATTGGCCTGGGTGGCGCAGCCGAAATTCCAGAGCGACCTGTTGGCGGAGCTCTGGCGCCAGTCCGAGACGCCGGCGTCGTCCGGCCATTGGCCGCAGCTATGCGGCAGTCCGGCCTGGAGCGAGGCATAGGTCAGGCGGATCGGCGAGGCCATCAGCGGATCGACGGCGCGATAGGTCCTGACCGAGAGAGAGCCGGGCGAGACGCCGGCGCGGGCGAGCGAGCGGCGGATGCCGTCGAGCGTGTCGTGGGCAGCAAGCTCGCGCCCGGTGCCGGTCGGAACCTCGGCCACCAGCCCGCCGCGGCCGTTGCGGCGGTAATCGGAGCCGAAGCGGGCGACATCGTCGGCCTGGCGCGGGTCGAGGCCGCCGCCGGCGCGGCCGACGAAGACATCGAGAGAGCGCGGGGCATCGCGCAGCACGATCGGGTGGCGCTCGCGGATATCGTCAGGCGCGAGCGAGGCGGTCATGTCGCCCTTCCCCGCGCAGGCGCTGAGGGCGAGCGCGCAGCCGAGCGCAGCGAGCATGCGCCCGCGCAGCAGCCGCGCTCCGGTTCGATGCATTGTGGTCACCATCGCCGTCCCTCGCCGCCATCAATCCGCGATGAAGCCGACCCGGCCCTTATAGGCCTGGGGGATCGGCCCTGCGCTCGTCGTTCCATAGATCTTGTTCAGCCGGCCCATCAGGATCGCCTGGGCGTCATGCGCTTCGACGAAGCCGTCATCCGGGCGCTGCAGCTGGCCGGCATCGACCGGCTTCACGATGAAGGGCGTGACCGCGATCATCAGCTCCGTCTCCTCGCGCTGGTAGTCGCGCGAGCGGAAGAGCGAGCCGATGATCGGCAGGTTCATCAGGCCGGGCAGGCCGTTGATCGACTGACGCGAGACGCGCTGGATCAGGCCCGCGGTCGCCAGCGTGCCGCCGGAGGGCAGCTCCACGGTGGTGTCGGAGCGGCGGGTGCGGAAGGCCGGCGCGTTGACGCTGGCGGCGCTCTGCTCGGACGGGTTCAGGCGCAGCTGGTTCTCGAAATCGAGCTCGGTGACCTCGGTGGCGATGCGCATCGAGATCTTGCCCTCGGACATCACGATCGGCGTGAAGTTCAAGGTCACACCGACCGGCTTGTAGACGATGCCGAGCACGCAGCGGCCGGCGAGGTCGCAGGTATAGCCGTTCGGCACCGGCACCTCGCCGCCGGCGGTGAACTTGGCGCTCTCGCCGGAGATCGCCGTCACCGTCGGCTCGGCCAGCACGCGTGCCAGGCCGGCGCGCTCGAGGGCGCGCAAGGTGAAATTGGTGGAGTTGCCGATGCCGCCGGCGATCGCCGTGGCGGCGAGCTGCTGCGGCTGGATCGAGAAGGGCGTGTCGATGGTGGGCGTGATGCTGAACTTGCCCAGGCGCCATTCGCCGGTCGAATTGATGCCGAGCTGCTTGATCGCCTTGCGGGAGACCTCCGAGACCGTAACCTTGACCATGACCTGGTCGCGGCCCCGGATCGTCAGCGAATTGATCACCGCGCCCTTGGACGCGTTCGCGCCCTCGCCGGAGACGCCGACAAAGGCGTTGGCGATGTCCATGGCCTGGGTCGCTTCCGAGGCGCTGGCGACATTGCCGACCAGCAGGATCGAGTTCCCGGCCGGCTTGACCTGGATGTCGGCGCCCGGCATCGCCGTGCGCAGCGTCTGGCGCAGCACGTTGAGATCGCGGCCGACCTCGATCTCCAGCGCCGTGATCTGGCGCCCTTCGGCATCGAGCACGAACATCGAGGTCGCGCCGTCGGCCATGCCGATGATGAAGAGCTTGCGCGCCGAGCGCACCACGGCATTCGCCACCTTCGGATTGGCGACGAAGACCTCCTTGGCGTCGCGCGGCAGCTCGACGATCATCGAACGGCCGATCGAGAGATCGATCCGGCGCGAGATCGCGTGCTCGCTGGCCCCGACATTGACCACCGGAGCGGCGCCTTTGCCCTGCGCCAGCGTGGGCGTCGCGGCCAGGGGCGCCAGCAGCGGGGCGATGGCGAGCGCGGCGCGCAGGCCCTGCGGGAAGCGGCCCTGATGGCGGGCGGAGTGCAGCGACAGAATCATGGTTTCACCGCCTTGGTCGCCACGCCGTAGCGGACGACGGTGAGCTCGCCGTCATTCACGGCCGGCCTGTTGTCGCCGGCATCCTGGAGGCTGCGCAGCGCCAGGGAGAGCGAGCCGGTCTTCTGGGCCAGCGTCACCGCCTCGGCCTCCTTCGGGTCGAGCTCGAGCGTCGCGGTCTCGCCGACCACGACCTTGTTGCCGTCCTTCTCCTGAATGTTCTGGCCGATCGCGAGAACGCGGACATTCGAGACCAGGATCTCGCTTGAGGCGGCGGAACCCTGCCCGCCCTCGTCGCGGGTCGTGCGGATCACGTCGACGCGGTCGTTGGGCAGGATGAAGCCGCCGGCCGTGTTGGCCCCGCGGCTGTCGGTGGTGATCGCGACTGCACGCTTGCCTTGCGGCAGCACCGCCGACAGATAGCCGGAATCGGCCTTCAGCAGCTTCTCGCGGCGGATCGGCTCGGAGGCGAAGAGCCGGGCCCGGGCGATCTGGCCGACGAATTCCGCCTCGCCATTCGCGGCGTCCTGGCGGCGGATGACGCCGTCCGGAAGGCTGCCGAGCGGCCAGGCGAGCCATTTGAGATCGCCCGCGGCGAGCTTGTTGCCGAGCGGAACATCGGCCGCGGCGACCAGCACCTCCACGGTCGGGGCCGGTTCCATCTTGGTCACCGAGGGACCCTTGACCTCCGGCGGCCTGGCGATCAGCAGCGCCGCGCCGAGGCCGGCGACGACCGCTACGGCAAGAACGATGATTCGGGCGACATTCATGCAAACGATCCTTGCCCGGCATCAGCCGGTGCTCAGCCGGATCGTTGGCGCGCAATCGTCAACTTATGGTTAACCGGACGTATCTTTTTGGCGCGATCGCCCGTTCAGATGCCGATCGCGGCCCGCCAGATCGGCGTCTGCGGGAGGATGGCGAGCGCCGCGAAGGCGAGCGCCACGCCATAGGGGATGCCCTCGTCCTTATCGTGCAGCCGCCGGGCCCAGCTCCAGCCGAGCGCCGGGCTGGGCAGCGGCAGCGTGCGCAGCTTGAGCAGCGCGAGGGTCAGGATCCCGCCGGCGAAGGAGGCGATCAGGATATAGGCGAGCAAGGGCTCGAAGCCGAACCAGAGCGCCGTCGCCGCGGCGAGCTTGGCGTCGCCGCCGCCGATCCAGCCGCGGGCGAAGAGGCCGAAGGACACGGCCAGCACCAGCATGCCGGCAGCCAGATGCCAGGCCAGCGCCGTCCAGCTCAGCCCGACCGCAGCCGCGCAGAGCGCGAAGCCGGCGACCAGGAAAAGACAGAGCTTATTGGAAATCGTCATCGAGACGATGTCGCTCGCCGCCGCATAGGCCATGACGGCGGGAAAGACGACGAGGACGGCGATCACGGACATCGACATGGCAGCACTCACGAACGGATTGACCTATCGTAGCCCGAGAGCCTGACCAAAGGCTTACCCGAAAACCGAAACGCCCCGGAGGTTGGCCGGGGCGCTTGGTCAGCATTCACGAGAGGTGATGGCGCCGGCTTACTTGGCGAGCTCGGTGTTGATCTTACCGAACTTGGTATCCAAGTTGGTGCCGATCGTGCCCCAGACGCCGAGGCAGACCACCGAGATCAGGGCGGCGATCAGGCCGTACTCGATGGCGGTCGCGCCGGACTCGTCCTTGGCGAAGCGAGCAAACAGGGTCTTCATGGGTAGTCTCCTTGTGCACCACGGTTTGACGGCTGCCTCGCTCTCGAATGGCGCGGTCAGCGACAGACACGGGTCTACGGCACCCATCTTGCCGATGAGTTAAGGAGACCAAATAATTCGCAGAATTTTAGAGGTCTTTACTTGATGGTTAAAGCATCTTTGCCGAGATTCTATAGTTAATTGTCAGTTTAATTTTATCTTCAATTGTCGATTACGATGCCCGCGGCGCGGCTAATGCCGCGAGCGCCCGGGGAAGCGGGCGCTCGCGATGTCGCGCCACGGCGCGACAGGCTTAATTGGCAGGCGCGGAAGCGAGCTTCTCGCTTACGACGCCGAACCGGCCGGACAGGTTCGTACCGAGCGTCCCCCAAACGGTAATGCAAGCCACAGAGATCATGGCGGCGATCAGGCCGTATTCGATGGCGGTCGCGCCGGACTCGTTCTCGATGAAGCGGTTCAACAGGGCCTTCATGGTAATCTCCTCGTACACCACGGTTTACTGCTGCCTTTGCTCTGAAACGGCTTCGGTCAGCGACACGCATGACTTAGCGTCATTTCTCTTGCATACTCGTTAAACCGAATCTAGAAACTTCATTCCCCTGCGGTATTTCGATCAATTGAGGCCCCTTCCCTCTGCGATGGTTTATTGATCGTTATTGAGGATACCATCCTTTACAAGGCGCAGCGCCGATCATCACGGGCAGCCGATGACACATTGCAGACAATGCGCAGCGCTCCGGACATGCGCGGATCACCCAAGGAATGCCGATCTTAGGGAAGCATTCATCATTTTCGGGTCTTGTTGCGGCAGTCGAATTGTCGAGGCGTAAACCATGCCGCTTGCGATGCCCGCATCGCGCTCCCTGGACGAAAGATCCGCCCCCGCCGGCGGATGGTCCCGACGCGGCCTCGCCGTCGTGCTGGCGCTGGGGCTTCAGGCAGGGCTCGCGCAGGCGCAGACGAGGCCCGCTTCGGCGGTGCCGCCGGCCGGCGAGAGCCGGCCTGAGACCGTCACCGTCACGGTCGATCACGCCAAGGTCATGCGGCTGCCGGAGAAGGCGCAGACGGTGATCATCGGCAATCCCGCGATCGCGGACGTGACCGTGCAGCGCAATGGCGTGATGATCGTCACCGGCAAGAGCTTCGGCGTGACCAATCTGATCGCGCTCGACGCCGGCGGCACGCTTCTCGCGGAGTCGCTGGTGCGCGTCGGCGCCGCACGGGACTCGATCCTGACCGTCCAGCGCGGGCTCGAGCGCGAGAGCTATTCCTGCACGCCGATCTGCCAGCCGAGCGCGCAGCTCGGCGATTCCAAGCAGCATTTCGACGAGGTCGGCGGCCAGGCCAATGCGCGCAACGCCGCGGCGCTCGGCGGCGGCGGCGCGGAGCGGAAATAGGCCCTGCGAGGCCGTCAGATCGTCTGGTTATAGGCCCCGACTTCGGGATTCTCCCGCAGCAGGGCGTCGATCGCCGCGAACATCTCGCGCATGCGCGCCTCCGAGACCGGGCTTTCGCAGACCACGACCAGCTCCGGCTTGTTGGAGGAGGCGCGGACCAGGCCCCAGGTCCCGTCCGCATTGGTGACGCGCACGCCGTTGACGGTGACGATGTCGCGGATGGGCTGCCCGGCGATCGCCTCGCCGGCCGCCCGCATCGCCTCGATCCGCCTGGTGACGGTGTCGGCGACGCCGTATTTGACCTCGTCGCCGCATTTGGCCGCCATGGTCGGGGTGCCCCAGGTCTTCGGCACGGCCGCATAGAGCTCGGCCATCGACTTGCCCGGGTTGCGATCGAGCATGTCGATCACCGCGATGGCGGTGACGAGCCCGTCGTCATAGCCGCGGCCGACCGGGGCGTTGAAGAAGAAATGGCCCGACTTCTCGAAGCCCGCCAGCGCCTGAAGATCGCGCACGCGGCGCTTGATATGGGAATGGCCGGTCTTCCAGTAATCGGTGCTGACGCCGAGACGCTGCAGCTCCGGATCGGTGTGGAAGAGCCCGGTCGACTTCACATCGACGACGAATTGCGCGCCCGGATGCAGGGCGCCGAGATCGCGCGCCAGCATCACGCCGATCTTGTCGGCGAAGATCTCCTCGCCGTGATTGTCGACGACGCCGCAGCGATCGCCGTCACCGTCGAAGCCGAGCGCGACATCGGCGCCGTGCTCCCGCACCGCCTCGGCCATCGCATGCAGCATCTTCATGTCTTCGGGGTTGGGGTTGTAGCGCGGGAAGCTGTGGTCGAGCTCGGCATCCATCGGGACGACCTCGCAGCCGATCGCCTCCAGGATGCGCGGAGCGAAGGCGCCGGCGGTGCCGTTGCCGCAGGCGGCGATGACCTTGAGCTTGCGGGTGATCTTCGGCCCGTCGGTCAGGTCCTTGATATAGACCTCCGGGAAGTCCGGCACGAAGGCGTAGGAGCCACCGCCGGACAGGTCGAAATCGGCGGCGAGCACGATGTCGCGCAGCTGCCCCATTTCCTCGGGCCCGAAGGTGACCGGGCGCTGGGCCCCCATCTTCACGCCGGTCCAGCCATTGTCGTTATGCGAGGCGGTGACCATGGCGACGCAGGGCACGTCGAGCGCGAACTGGGCGAAATAGGCCATCGGCGACATGGCCAGACCGATATCATGAACCTTGCAGCCGGCCGCCATCAGCCCGGTGACCAGCGCCATCTTGATCGAGGCGGAGTAGCCGCGGAAATCATGGCCGGTGACGATCTGCGGCTCGACGCCGAGGCGCTTGATCAGGGTGCCGAGGCCCATGCCGACGGCCTGGACGCCCATGAGGTTGAGCTCGGTGCCGAAGAGCCAGCGCGCGTCGTATTCACGAAAGCCCGTCGGCTTCACCATCGGCAGGGATTCGTAGTCGAAGGTATTGGCGATGAGGGCGGGCAGCGGCTTGGGAAACATCGGATCATCCAGTCGCGGGAACGGCGGGCCGGACGACCGGTCAGCGTCACGCGATATGGCATAATGGCCGGCCGGCGTCAGCCCCGCAGGATCATGCGGCCGCCCCGGACCTCATAGCCCGAGAGCCGGCGCAGGAAGGAGGTGCCGAGCAGGCTGACCGAGAGCGCTCCGGCCGGCAGCACCACGGCCTCGACGTCGCGCACCAGGATATCGGCGAGGCGCACATCGCGCAGCGTGACCCTGGCGGCGCGCACGACGCCATTGGCGGTGCCGAGCTCCAGAGAATAGGCGGAGCTCGGCGGCCGCACGCCAAGCCTGCGGGCATCCTCGTCGGTCAGGGCGACAAAGCTCGCGCCGGTGTCGACCATCATGGTGATGCGCGCGCCGTCGATCTGCGGGTGCACGGTGTAGTGGCCGCGGCGATCGGGATCGAGCGCCAGCACGCCGGACGGCGCAGCCGCGCCGCCGCTCTGGGTGGGCCGCAACGCCATCGCCGTCCCGCCCTCGCCGCTTCGGCGGGTGAGCCGGTCGAGGCTCTCGGCATAATTCAGGGCGAGCAGGCCGGTCACGCCGGCGATGCTCAGGGACCAGGTGATCGGGCTGCCGGCCATTGCTCCTCATCCTTGCGCGTCCGGCGGTTCTGCCGCGCGGATGCTGACGAAGCATGAAAGCAATGGCGGAGCCCAAGCATCCGACGAGAACAGGGTGAACCGCCGGTTGACGCGAAGAATCAGAGAACGTTCTCGCCGACCAGCGCCTCGATCGCCTCGCGGCGGGGTACGCTCGGCTGGGCGCCGGCCATGGTGCAGGCGAGCGAGCCGGCCGCGAGGCCGCGCTGGAGCGCGCCGGAAAAGCCGAAGCCGGCCGACAGAGCCGCCGCGAAGGCCCCGACAAAGCTGTCGCCGGCCGCGACCGTGTCGACCACGGCGACGACGGGCGCGGCGAGCCGCCTGCGCACACCGCCATGCCAGCCGACGGCGCCGGCCGCGCCGAGCGTGACGATGCAGGCGATGCCGCGCTCCGCGTCGATCCGGCGGGCGATCGCGTCCGGATCGGTATCGTCCCAGCCGAGCGCGCGCGCCACGACCAGGGCTTCATGCTCGTTGGCGACCAGGATGTCGGTCAGGGCGAGCAGCTCCGCCGCCGGCACGCCGGCGGGCGCGATATTCAGGATCGTGCGCCCGCCTGCCGCGCGCATCGCCTGCGCCGCGCGGATGCACTCGGCTTCCGGAACCTCGCGCTGGAGCAGCAGGAGATCGCCCTCCCTGGGTTCCAGCGCGGCCACGGCATCGGCCCGCGCCAGCGCATTGGCGCCGGCGGCGACCACGATCTGGTTGGCGCCCTCGGCATCGACCGCGATGAAGGCGGCGCCGGTCGGCGCCTCGACCCGCGCGACATGGCGCAGATCGACGCCGTCCTGCACCAGGAGGCCAAGCGCGATCTCGGCGAAGGCGTCACGGCCGACGGCGCCGACCAGGGCCACCTGCGCCCCGGCGCGCCGCGCGGCGAGCGCCTGATTGGCGCCCTTGCCGCCGGGATGAAGCGCATAGCTGGGCCCGAGCACGGTCTCGCCGGGGCCGGGCAGGCGTTCGACCTCGGTGACCAGATCGACATTGAGCGAGCCGAAGACGGTGATCACGCGGCGGCACCCTGCGCGAGGTGGCCGACGCCGGCGATGAAGGCCTCCTCCGGCGTCACCAGCGCGTGATCGAGCCCGGCGGCGGCCAGCGCGCGGCCATAGCTCTGCGCCAGCACGCCATCGGCGACGAGATGGAGATTGTCGAGCCCGCCGAAAAGGGCGCGGGCGCCGGCGATCTCCTGCGCGACCAGCAGCGCCGAGAGATAGGGGCCGACGGCGCCGCCGCTCATCCGCCCTCCCAGCACCTCGCTGCGAGCATGAAAGGCGGCGTTCAGCAGGCCGGCCGGCTTTGCGGCGGCGGCGATGCCGAGTCTTGCGCCCTCGGCCGCCTCCTCGCGGGAGGGCTCGGCGGCCAGGCGCGACAGGATCGAGTGCTCGCGCAGCAGGCCGTAGATCTCGCCGGTCATGAAGCTGGCGAAGCGGGTGATGCGGCCGCCCTCGACCTGCGCCCATTTCGAATGGGTGCCGGGCAGGCAGGCGATGCCGTCGGAAAGGCCGAGGCCGACGACCAGCGTCTCCTCGCCGCGCATCACATCGAAGCCGCCATCGTCGCAGGACAGGCCGGGCAGGATGCGCGCCTGCGTGCCGTCGTCGAGCGTCACCGCCATGGCGGCGGCGGCGATCTCCTCCGGCCGCGCTGGACAGGGGACGTAAGGCGCCTCGGCCCAGCCATTGCGGCTGCCGACCATGCCGGCGAGCAGCACCGCGGCATCGGGACTTTGCCGGCGCAGGTCACCGGCGATCTCTGCGAAAGCCGCCGGAAAACCGCCCGCCGGCACCGACTGGATGCCGCGATCGGCGCTGTGCCGGGCGAGGACCTCGCCGTTCTCACCGATCAGGAAGGCGCGGGCGCGGGTGGTGCCCCAGTCGAGAGCGATCACGGGTGTGGGCATGGCAAGCTCGGGTTCAGACGGCGAAGAACACCGTTTCGTCCTCGCCTTGAAGCCGGATGTCAAACCGGAAGACGCCATCCGCGCCGCGCTTGGCGATCAGCGTGCCGCGGCGCGCGGCCGGGACCAGCGCCAGCACCGGGTCCTGCGCATTGGCGGGCTCGTCCTCGAAATAGATCCGCGTCGCCAGCCGCACGAGCAGGCCGCGGGCGAAGACCGAAACGCTGAGATGCGGCGCCTGCGGCGCGCCATCCGCACCGGGAACCGGGCCGGGGCGGATGGTCTCGATGAAGAAACCGCCCGCCGCGGTGGTTTCCATCCGGCCGAAGCCGGTGAAACCGGCATTGCCGGCGGGGTGGAAGCACCCCTGCGCATCGGCCTGCCAGGTCTCGATCATTGCGTCGCCCACCGGCAGCCCGTCGCCGTCATAGACCACGCCCTCGATGCGGATCCGCTCGCCGGCGACGCCCTCGCCGGCGACGGTCTCGGTCGCGATCTCCGGCCCGCCATAGGCGCGCGGCGTCAGCGCATAGGCGAAGAAGGGGCCGATGGTCTGGGAGGGGGTGATGCCGTCCGGCCGGTCAGTGCTCATGCGGCTCCTCGGTGGGCGTCGCCTCGCGCCCGCGCAGGACGATGTCGAACCGGTAGCCGAGCGCCCATTCCGGCTCGGTTGTGTCGAGATCGAAGCGGGAGATCAGCCGTTCGCGCGCCCGCTCGTCGGTGACCGACTGGAAGATCGGGTCGAAGCGGAACAGCGGATCGCCCGGGAAATACATCTGCGTGATCACCCGCGAGGCGAAGCTCGGCCCGAACAGCGAGAAATGGATATGGGCGGGGCGCCAGGCATTGTGATGATTGCGCCAGGGATAGGCGCCGGGCTTGATGGTGACGAAGCGATAGCGACCCTCACCATCGGTCAGCGCCCGGCCGGCGCCGGTGAAGTTCGGGTCGAGCGGGGCCGGGTGCTGGTCGCGGACATGGACATAGCGGCCGGCCGCATTGGCCTGCCAGATCTCGACCAGCGTATGCGGCACCGGCCGGCCGTCCTCGTCGAGCACGCGGCCGCTGACGATGATGCGCTCGCCGAGCGGCTCGCCGGCATGCTGGCGGGTGAGATCGCTGTCGCCGGCGGCGACGCTGGCATGGCCGAAGACCGGTCCCGTCGTCTCGGAGAGGGTGTGCGGCAGCAGGATCAGCGGCTGCGAGGGCGCGCGTCTCAGCGTGCTGCGATAATCCGGCGAGGCGTTCGGCGGATGAGCGGTGAGGCTGTTGCGCGGATAGATCAGGCTCATGCGGCAACCCCATGGGCCTTGCGGGTGCGGGCATGCAGATCACGCAGCACGCCGAGCTCCCCCTCCGTCGGCGCCGGCGTGTCGGTCACGGCCGGCGCGAAGCGCAGGGGCCAGCCGCAGCCGGCCGCGACCTGCTCGCGCGTCACGCCGGGATGGAGCGAGACGACGGTCAGCTCCGCCGTCTCCGGGTCCGGCTCCATGACGCAGAGATCGGTGATCACCTTTGTCGGCCCCCTCGTCGAGAGGCCGAGCTTGTGCCGATCGCCCTTGCCGGTGCCGTGGCCGAAGGAGGTGATGAAAGGCAGGGCGTCGACGAAGGCGCGGGTGCCCATCGCCATGGTGATGAAGATCTGGCCGCAGCTCGAGGCGATCTCCGGCGCGCCGCCGCCGCCCGGCAGGCGGACCTTCGGCTGCTCATAGGGGCCGACGACAGTGGTGTTGAGATTGGCGAAACGGTCGATCTGAGCGCCGCCGAGGAAGCCGATGGTGATCCGCCCGCCCTGCAGCCAGTAGCGGAACATCTCCGGCACCGAGACGGTGGTCAGCGCGGTGTCGCACAGCTCGCCGTCGCCGATCGAGAGCGGCAGCACATTCGGCCGCGTCGAGAGCGTGCCGGACTCGTAGATCAGCGTGATCCGCGGCGCATGGGTCAGCCGGGCGAGATTGCAGGCCGCCGAGGGCGCGCCGATGCCGACGAAGCAGACATCGTCATTCGAGAGCAGCCGCGCGGCGGCGATGGTCATCATCTCGGAGGGGGTGTGGTTCATCGCGCTCACTCCGCGGCCTGGGCCCGCGGCCGGACATGGCCGGCGAAGGCCTCCGGCCCGCTTTCGAGGACATTCGTCTTCATCCAGGCGAGGAAGGCGTCGCGATCGCGCGAGATCTTGTCCCAGCCGATATAGAAATCATTGGCGCGCTTGTAATAGCCATGGGCATAGGACGGGTAGGCGCCGCCGGGCACATGGGCGATGGCGGTCACGGTCCAGGCCGGCAGGATCACCGCATTGGCGTTGCGCGGGCCGAAATCCTCGACGACCTCCTCGACCGTGACGAGCGAGCGCCTGGCCGCCAGCACCGCCTCCTTCTGCACGCCGACAATGCCCTCGAGCAGGACATTGCCCTCGCGATCGGCCTTCAGCGCATGAATGACAGCCGCGTCGGGGCGCAGCGCCGGCACCGTCGCCAGCACCTCGCCGGTATAGGGGCAGGTTACCGAGCGGATCTGCGGGTTGACCTTGGGCAGGTCGACGCCCTTGTAGCCGCGGAAGGCGGCGAAGGGCAGGTTGGCGGCGCCGGCCTCATAGGCATTGGCCATCGCCGCGTGGCTGTGCTCCTCCAGCTCCAGCCGGTTCGGCCAGCCGTTCTCGACCGCGTCGCGCAGGCGGTGCAGCGAGCCGACGCCGGGATTGCCGCCCCAGGAGAAGACGAGCTTCTCGGCGCAGCCCATGCCGATCATCTGGTCGTAGACGATGTCGGGCGTCATCCGGATCAGGGTCAGGCGCCTGCGGCCCTGCCGGATCGCCTCATGGCCGGCCGCATGCGGGATCAGATGCGTGAAGCCTTCCATGGCGACGCTGTCGCCGTCGCGAAGCACCTCTTCGATCCCCTGCTGAAGGGACACGACCATCGCCACCTTGACACCTCCCTGATGTGTGCGATTATCGCACACTATGTTGATTTTCGAACTTTAGAGGCCCGCCTTGGCAGGGTCAAGCCGCACTGGCGACGCCTCCGATCATATGGCCGCCCTGGAAAAGGGGCTCGCGGTCATCGAATGCTTCGATGCGGCGCATGGCAAGCTGACCATCGCCGATGTCGCGCGCGCCACCGATCTTTCGCGGGCGGCCGCCCGGCGCTGCCTGCTGACGCTGGTGCGCACCGGCTATGCGGCCTTCGACGGCAAGTTCTTCACCCTGACGCCGCGCGTGCTGCGGCTGGGCTATGCCTGGCTGTCCTCGACCGCGCTGCCGCAGCTGATCCAGCCCTTTCTGGAGCGGCTCTCCGAAGAGACGCATGAATCCTCCTCGGCCTCGCTGCTCGACGGGCATGAGATCGTCTATATCGCCCGCTCGGCGCAAAGGCGGATCATGTCGGTCGGGCTCTCGGTCGGCTCCCGGCTGCCGGCCTTCTGCACCTCGATGGGGCGCGTCCTGCTCGCGGCGCGCGATTCCGCCGATGCGCGTGAGCGCATCCTCGCCGGCAAGCCCCGCGCGCTGACGCCGCGGACCGTCACGGAGATCGGGCCGCTGATGGAGATTCTCGCGCAGGTGCGCGAGCAGGGCCATGCGATCGTCGACCAGGAGCTGGAGCTCGGGCTGATCTCGGTGGCGATGCCGCTGCTCAGCGGGCGCGGCGAGGTCGTCGCCGCCTTCAACCTCTCGCTCCAGGTCCAGCGCGGCGGGCCCGACGAGATCGCCAGGACCGTGCTGCCGAGGATGCGCGCGATGCAGAACCAGCTACAATCCCTGATCGCCTGACCGGAGCCTTCGATGATCAGCCTCGCCCATGGCCGCTACATGGCCGCTATCGCGCCCGACGCCGGCGGCATCATCGCGGCGCTCGACCGGCGGGGCGCCGATGGCAGGCCCCGGCCCCTGCTGCATGCGCCGGCCGGGCTGGAGCCGCAGGCGCGCTTCACCAACAAGTTCGGCGCCTGGACGATGGTGCCCTTCGCCAACCGCGCCTTCGACAGCCGCGTCGAGGACGGCGAGGAGAGCTTCACGGTTCCGGCCAATGATCCCGCGGGCACGATCCATGGGTTCGGCTGGCAGGCGCACTGGCAGGTCGAGCAGCATGGCGAGGATCATGTCGCCCTGGTGCATCGGCGCGAGGCGGGGCCTGACCCTTATCGCTACCGGGCCGTGCAGGAGGTCCGGCTCGACGAGGCCGGCATGATCGTGACGCTCGCCGTGACCAACGAGGCCGACCGTGCGTTGCCCTTCGGCCTGGGGCTGCATCCCTGGTTTCCCTGCGCACCCGATACAAGGCTGCGCATGGCGGCGACGAGCGCGCTGGTGTTCGGCGAGAAATTCCGGGCCACCGGCTGGCAGGAGCTGGCGGATGGCGGCCCCTATGCCGGCAACCCGCTGTTTCGCCAGGACGCCGAGACCGCCTGGAGCTTCATCGGCTGGGACGGAACGGCGCGGATCGAGACACCGTCGACGGGGCTGGCGATCACGCTCAGCGCCAGCGAGAGCTTGCGGGCGCCGGTGGTCTGGGCACCGAAGGGGGTCGATTTCCTCTGCATCGAGCCGCAGAGCCACGCCGCCGGCGCGCCGAGCGAGCCGATCGTGCGCGCGCGTTCGCCGCTGACGCGGCTGGCTCCCGGCGAGACGCTGTCGGGCTGGGTGCGGATCGCGGCGGAGGAGCTCTGACGTCGGCGTCCTCTAGCGCCAGCCTGGGCCATAGAGCGGCTGGTAGCCATAGGCGCCCGCCGGAAGAGCCGGCCTCAGCAACAGATTCTCGCGGGCGAGGCCCCAGCCCGGCTGGTGGCGCTGCTTGGCGCTCGCCACCGCCTTCTGCGTCCGCAGCTTCGTCTTGGCGAGCTTCTGATCGCCGGATCTCGCCTTGGCCAGCTTGTGCTTGCTACCGCCCGACGCCTTGGCGAAGCGCGAGAGATTGTCGGGCGCGGCGCCGTTCAGGGCGATGCGTGTGCTGCCGGCGCCGTGCTTCTTGACCAGCGCGAACAGCTTGGCGGCATTGGCCGGATGCAGGCGGATGCAGCCATGCGAGGCCGGGCGGCCGAGCGCACCCACGGCCGTGGTCCCGTGGATGGCATAGCCGCCGCGGAAGAACACCGCATGCGGCATCGCCCCGCCATATTTGCGCGAGTACCAGCTGCGCTCCAGCCGGGTCGGGCGGTAGACGCCGTTCGGCGAGCGGAAGCCCTTGCGGCCCGAGGAGATCGCCCAGTTGTAGACCTCGCCGTCGCTGGTCGCGACGGTCATGCGCTGGGCGGCGATGTCGACGCGGATATCGAGCCTGGCCTCGGCGCTCGCAAGACCCGCGAGGGAGGCGACAACGAAAGCGAGAATGCCGAGAAGGCGACGCATCACGCTACTCCTGAACGACGCAACCTGAGGAGACGGCCCTTTGATCGGCCGCCGGAGAGGACGCGTGCGTCCTGCGGAGGCGGCCCGGCCTTACCGCAAAGGAATCCCCGGCAGCCGGCGCTTGTAAAGCCGGAATCGTCGAAATGGTTTCCCGCTCGCCGATCGCCGGCGGGCGCCTAGTCCAGGAACAGCGCGACCGCCAGCAGGATGGCGATCAGCCAGAGCGCCAGATTGCCCCAGCGGTTGCGCGCCGCCTCGGCCCGGCCGATCGCCTGGATCGAGGCCTCGTCCAGCGAGAAGCCGTGGCGGGAGGCATCCTCGAGCTGGCCCAGCACGCGCTCGGCACGGCCGACCGTCTCGGGCAGGTTGGCGAGGCTCGTCGCCAGCGAGCGCACGCCGCGGCCGGCATCCTCGATGCGGCCGATCGGCCCGAGATTGCGCGAGAGCCAGTCGCGCACCACGGGCTCGGCGGTGGTCCACATGTCGAGATGCGGATCGAGCGTGCGGGCGACGCCCTCGACCACCACCATGGTCTTCTGCAGCATGACGAGCTCGGTGCGGGTCGCCATGTCGAACAGGCCGGTGATTTCGAACAGGAGCGTCAGCACCTTCGCCATCGAGAATTCGTCGGCGCGCTTGTCGTGGATCGGCTCGCCGACCGCGCGGATCGCCTGGGCGAAATCGTCGACGGAATGGTGGCCGGGGACATAGCCCGCCTCGAAATGCACCTCGGCGACGCGGCGATAGTCGCGGGTGATGAAGCCGAACAGGATCTCGGCGAGGAAGCGGCGCTCCTTGTGGCCGAGCCGGCCCATGATGCCGCCGTCGACCGCGACCAGCCGCCCCTGCGCATCGACGAAGAGGTTCCCCGGATGCATGTCGGCATGGAAGAAGCCGTCGCGGATCGCATGCTTCAGGAAGGACTGGATGACCTTGCGGCCGAGCCCTTCGAGATCGTGGCCGGCGGCGCGTAGCGCCTCGACATCGGAAAGGCGGATGCCATCGATCCATTCGTCGACCAGGATTTCGCGGGCGGTCAGCTGCCAATCCGGCACCGGCACGCGGAAATCGGGATCCTCGCGGGTGTTCTCGGCGAATTCGGAGAGGGCGGCCGCCTCCAGCCGCAGATCCATCTCCATGGTGACCGAGCGCGCCAGCGTCTCGACCACCGCCGTCATGCGCAGGCGCCGCGCATCCGGCGAGCGCCGCTCGGCGAACTGCGCGCCGAAGCGCATCGCCGCGAGATCGCGATGGAAGCGGTCGCGGATGCCGGGCCGCAGGATCTTGACCGCGACCTCGCTGCCGTCCTTCAGGCGGGCGCGGTGGACCTGGGCGATCGAGGCGGCGGCGACCGGAGCGCCGAATTCGGTGAAGATCGCCTCGACCGGGCGGCCATGCGCCGCCTCGACGGCGGCGAGGGCCTGCGCCATCGGGAAGGGCGGCATCCGGTCCTGCAGCGCCGAGAGATCGGCGGCGATGCGCATGCCGACCACGTCCGGCCGCGTCGCCAGGAACTGGCCGAACTTGACGTAGGAGGGGCCGAGCCGGGTCAGGGCGGCGGCGAGCCGCGTCGCCGAGGAGCCGGCCTCCTTGCGCTCGATCAGCCGGCCGAGCGCGATCAGCGCCCGCGCCGCCGGCGGCAGCACCGAGGGATCGACCAGGGCGAGCGCGCCCTCGCGCGCCAGCACGAAGCCGACCCGGGCCGAGCGGGCGAGATGGGCGAAGGCGGAGATCATCCCGTCGCGGCCGTCACAGCTTCCAGCCGGAATGCAGCGCCACGACGCCGCCGGTCATCGGCGTGAAGCTCGCGCGGCGGAAGCCGGCGGCGGCGATCATGTCGGCGAAGACCTGCGGGCGCGGGAACTTGCGGATCGACTCGACGAGGTAGCGATAGGGCTCGGCATCGCCGGTGACGAGCCGGCCCATGGGCGGGATCAGGTTGAAGGAATAGGCCTCGTAGACCTTGTCGAGCAGCGGCACGTCGACAGCCGAGAATTCGAGGCAGAGAAAGCGGCCGCCGCGCTTCAGCACGCGATACGCCTCGGCCAGCGCCTTGTCGATGCGCGGCACGTTGCGGATGCCGAAGGCGATCGTATAGGCGTCGAAACTTGCGTCCGGCAGCGGCAGCGCCTCGGCATTGCCCTGGGTGAAGCGGATGCGCCCGTCCTCCGGGAAGCGCTTGCGCGCCCGCTCGCGGCCGACGCCGAGCATCTCGCCATTGATGTCGAGCACCGTGACCTCGGTCAGCGGCCCGCCCGCCTCCAGAACCTTGAAGGCGACGTCGCCGGTGCCGCCGGCCACGTCGAGATGGCGGAAGGCCCGGTCGCGCGGCGGCTTCAGCGCGGTCAGCAGCGCCTCCTTCCAGAGGCGGTGCAGCCCGGCCGACATCAGGTCGTTCGTCAGGTCGTAGCGGCCGGCGACCTTGTGGAAGACATCGTCGACCTTGGCCTGCTTCTCGGCCAGCGGGACGGTCTCGAAGCCGAAATGGGTGCTGTCTGAGGCTGCTGTCACGGTCCGGCTGCTCTTGTGCTTCGCTGGCGCGATGAATAGCGAAAGCGGCGAGCCTTGTCGCGGCTCCTCTCGACGCATGCTGAAGAGCCCGGACGATGCCTGAACTTCCCGAGGTCGAAACCGTCAGGCGCGGGCTCGAGCCGGCCATGCTCGGCGAGCGCTTCGCCACGGTCGTGCTGCAGCGGCCCGATCTGCGCTTCCCGCTGCCGGAGCGCTTCGCAGAGCGCCTGACCGGGCGGCGGGTCGAGGCGCTGTCGCGGCGGGCGAAATACCTGGTCGCCGATCTCGACGACGGCATGGCGCTGGTGATGCATCTGGGCATGAGCGGGCGCTTCATCGTCGAGGCGCCGGGGACGCCGCCCACCGAGCCCGGCGCCTATTACAACGAGATCGGCCGCCATCTGAAGCACGACCATGTCGTGTTCACGATGAGCTCGGGCGCGCGCATCACCTATAATGACGTGCGCCGCTTCGGCTTCATGGATTTGCTGCCGCGCGCCGGGCTGGAGGGCAGCAGCCATTTCGCGGGCATGGGCATCGAGCCGCTCGGCAATGAATTGTCGGGCGCGCTGCTCGCCAGCCTGTTCGCCGGCCGCAAGGCGCCGCTGAAGGCGGCGCTGCTCGACCAGCGGCTGATCGCCGGGCTCGGCAACATCTATGTCTGCGAGGCGCTGTTCCGGGCCGGGCTCGACCCGCAGGCGCCGGCCGGCTCGCTGGCGACGGCGTCCGGCAAGCCGCGCGACAAGGCGCACCAGCTGGCGCAGATCATCCGCGAGGTGCTGGAGGAGGCGGTCGCGTCCGGCGGCTCGACCCTGCGCGACTTCGCCCATGCCGACGGCTCCCTCGGCTATTTCCAGCACCGCTTCAGGGTCTATGACCGCGAGGGCGAGCCCTGCGTCACGCCCGGCTGCGGGCACCTGGTCAAGCGGCTGGTGCAGGCGGGCCGCTCGACCTTCTATTGCGAGCGCTGCCAGCCGCGCTGAGGCGCGCATCGGAGCGACCCCGGCTTGCGCCGGTGCGCATGGACTTGGCGCGGCTTGCGCTTAATGCTGGCGCCCGACATTGAGGATCCCGCGGAGGCCGCCATGGCTTATGAGACCATTCTCGTCGAGGTGAAGGGCAGGGTCGGCGTGATCACGCTGAACCGGCCGCAGGCGCTGAACGCGCTGAACGGGCAGCTGATCGGCGAGATCAACGGCGCGCTCGACGGGTTCGAGCGCGACGAGGCGATCGGCTGCACCATCATCACCGGCTCGGAGAAGGCCTTCGCCGCCGGCGCCGACATCAAGGAGATGCAGGAGCGGACCTATCCCGGCACCTATCTCGACGACAAATTCGCCGATTGGGACCGGATCGGCCAGCGTCGCAAGCCGATCATCGCGGCGGTGGCGGGCTTCGCGCTCGGCGGCGGCTGCGAGCTGGCGATGATGGCCGACTTCATCATCTGCGCGGACAACGCCAAGTTTGGTCAGCCGGAGATCAATCTCGGCGTCATCCCCGGCGCCGGCGGCACCCAGCGCCTGACCCATGCGATCGGCAAGGCCAAGGCGATGGATCTCGTCCTCACCGGGCGGATGATGGGCGCCGAGGAGGCCGAGCGCGCCGGGCTGGTCGCCCGGGTGGTGCCGCTGGCCGAGCTGATGGACGAGGCGCTGAAGGCGGCCGAGCAGATCGCCGCCAAGTCGCTGCCCTCGCTGCTGACCGCCAAGGAGGCGGTCAACCGGGCCTTCGAGGTGACGCTGGCCGAGGGTTTGCGCTTCGAGCGGCGCGTGTTCTCGGCGCTGTTCGCCACCCAGGACCAGAAGGAGGGCATGGCCGCCTTCGCCGCCAAGCGCAAGCCCGACTTCAAGAACCGCTGACGCGAACGCCCGAAGGACGATCCCCGATGAGCCTGACCCTGCCGACCTATGCCGATGTCGAGGCCGCCGCGCGGCGGATCGAGGGCGTCGCCCACCGCACCCCGGCGCTGACCTCGCGCACCGCCAACCAGCGCTGCGACGCCAATCTGGTGTTCAAGCCCGAGAACCTGCAGCGCATGGGCGCCTTCAAGTTCCGCGGCGGCTACAATGCCATCGCGGCGCTGACGCCGGAGCAGCGCAAGGCCGGGGTGCTGACCTATTCCTCCGGCAACCACGCCCAGGCGATCGCCTATGCCGGCAAGCTGCTCGGCGCGCCGGCGACGATCATCATGCCGGAGGATGCGCCGGCGGCGAAGGTCGCGGCGACGAAAGGGTACGGCGCGCAGATCGTCTCCTATGACCGCTACACGCAGGACCGGCTGGAGCTCGCCGACCGGCTCGCCGCCGAGCGCGGCCTGACCCTGATCCCGCCCTTCGACCATCCCGACGTGATCGCCGGCCAGGGCACCGCGACCAAGGAGCTGATCGAGGATGCCGGCGCCTTCGACATCCTGATCGCCTGCCTCGGCGGCGGCGGGCTGCTGGCCGGCACGCTGCTGGCCGCCAAGGCGCTCAATCCGGGCTGCAAGGTCTACGGCGTCGAGCCGGAAGCCGGCAATGACGGCCAGCAATCGCTGCGCAAGGGCGAAATCGTGCGGATCCCGGTGCCCAAGACCATCGCCGACGGGGCGCAGACCGCCTTTCTCGGCGACTACACCTTCCCGATCATCCGCGAGCTGGTCGAGGACATCGTCACCGTGCCGGATGCGGCACTGGTCGCGGCGATGCGCTTCTTCGCCGAGCGGATGAAGCTGGTGGTCGAGCCGACCGGCTGCCTGGCGGCGGCGGCGGCGCTGTCCGGCACCATCCCGGTCGCCGGCAAGAAGGTCGGCGTGATCATCAGCGGCGGCAATGTCGACCTGGCGAGCCTGGCGCGCTTCCTCGGCGAGGGCCTCTGAGCGCGCCGTGACGCGCGTGGCGATTGGCCGTTGACGGCGGGGGCGGCAGCGACTATAGCCTCGGGCCTCGCGACGGCCTGCTCCGGCAGGACCGTCGCTCGCGTTTTCATTGCAAAGGTCGCGGACGAGCCCGCCGGCAACCCTGCCAGGCGCCGAACGCGATGAGACGAAGGACGGACCATGGCCAATACCAAGTCGGCCAAGAAGGCCACGCGCAAGATCGAGCGTCGCACCGAGGTCAACAAGGCGCGCCGCAGCCGCATGCGCACCTTCCTGCGCAAGGTCGAGGAGGCGATCGCCTCCGGCGACAAGGGCGCGGCGGCCGAGGCGCTGAAGGCCGCCCAGCCGGAGATCATGCGGGCCGCGCAGAAGGGCGTAGTTCACAAGAACACCGCCTCGCGCAAGGTCTCGCGCCTGGCCCACCGGATCGGCGCGATCGCCTCCTGAGGGGCACGCAGCTGTGTCATCTAGAACCCGGCCTCGCGGCCGGGTTTTTTATTTCTAGGAAACCGGTCTCTGCTATCTTGACAATTCAGGAACTCGTGTCCCGCAGAGTGCCGATTCGACCTGATCGAGCTGCCGATTCAGCAAGCTTTGCGCCGCTTTAAAGCTTGACTCTCATAGGCTTTTCAGGTCCGCCGATCCGCCTCCCCCGCGCTTTCGACCGCACAAAAATCTCCCATATTTTTCAGGAGGTTAGCGGGCAAAGGATTTCTCCTTCGGGAATCGCCGAGGTCAAAAAGCGGGCGGCCCGAGGGGGCGAAAAAAAAGATTCGGGCGTGGCCGCGCCGCCCAGCCGTAAAGAAAAACTTAACTTCCCCAACCTATTGGCCGGCAGATGCCCTTGCGTCAACTTGTCGCTCTGGGAAGCGGATTCGACGGGGTGCGCGGAGAGGGATATTGCCCCCGTTCGAGCCCGCCCTGTAAGGTCATTTCATCGCCGGACGGACAGCGATGTCGGGACGGCTCTCCACAGCATCGGTAACTGATTGGCTTGCAACCGGAAGGGGTTGGGGGATGCGGCTCTTTATCTTGAGATCGTGACATTTCGTGAGATGAGGAGCGGCCCTGCCCTCGGGCGAGCCCGCTGAGACCAGCGCGACAATTGGGTGGAACCCGGCTTCACCGGCGGCTGCGCCGGCGAAGATGCGGATTCTTTTCCTTCAACGACGAACAGCACAGCCAGCCGGCCCGCGGGCCGGAACGGTGAAGTGCGCCAATATAGATGGGGCAAGAGAGATGTTGGAACGGATGCAGACCGTCGACCTGGCGGATGCGGCGAACTCCACGACCATGAGCGGACTGGCCCGGGCCACCTCGGCCGGGGCGGCCGCGGTCAAGGACAGCTGGGACCGGGTGCGGCGCCGCCTGCGCGCGGAGCTCGGCGAGGATGTCTTCTCGAGCTGGTTCGCTCGCGTCGAGATCGCCTCGGTGGTCGAGGGGGTCGCCCATCTCACCGTTCCCACGCGGTTCCTGAAGAGCTGGCTCGAGGCCCATTACGCCGAGCGCCTGCGGGCTCATTGCATTGCCGAGCTCGACGCGCCGAACGGCGTCTCGCTCTCGGTGCGGCAAGTGGCCCGCGAGAGCGCCGAGCCCAGCCGGGAGGCCGCCCAGCGCCTCCCCGCGGCCAGCGCCCGGCCGACGAGCCATGTCGTCGAGATCGCCAGCGCCGCGCCGGCCCCGCAGCCCTGCGAGCGCGACACGATGGACGCCTGCGGCACGCTGCTCGACCGGCGCATGACCTTCCAGAGCTTCATCGTCGGCAAGTCGAACGCGCTCGCCTTCGCCGCGGCGGAGCGGATCTCGGCGGCGCCGGCCGGCGCGACGCCGTATAATCCGCTCTATCTTCATGCCGGGGTCGGCCTCGGCAAGACGCATCTGATCCAGGCGATCGCCCAGGATGCGCGCCAGCATGGCAAGCGCGTCGCCTATTTCACCGCCGACCGCTTCATGTACGGCTTCGTCGCGGCGCTGAAGTCGCAGACCGCGCTCGCCTTCAAGGAGAAGCTGCGCGGCATCGACCTCCTGATCGTCGACGATGTCCAATTCATCCAGGGCCGCTCGATCCAGCAGGAATTCGGCCACACGATCAACGCGCTGATCGATGCCGGCAAGCAGATCGTCGTCGCGGCCGACCGGCTGCCGGGCGATCTGGAGGCCCTCGACGAGCGCATCCGCTCGCGCCTGGCCGGCGGACTCGTCGTGGAGATCGGCGAGCTCGACGAGGTGCTGAGGACGAAAATCCTGACCAGCCGGCTGGACGCGCTCAAGGGCGCCCATCCGAATTTCCACGTCAATCCGGACGTGATCGCCTATGTCGCCAAGGTCGTCGCCACCAATGGCCGCGATCTCGACGGCGCCGCCAACCGCATCCTCGCCCATGCCACGCTGACCGGGGCGACGGTGACGATGGAGACGGCGGAGGCGGCGATCCGCGATCTCGTGCGCACCCGCGAGCCGCGGCGCGTCAAGATCGAGGACATCCAGAAGCTGGTGGCGACCCGCTACAATGTCAGCCGGGCCGACATCCTCTCGGAGCGGCGCACGGCCGCGGTGGTCAAGCCGCGCCAGATCGCGATGTATCTCGCCAAGGCGCTGACGCCGCGCTCGCTGCCCGAGATCGGCCGGCGCTTCGGCGGCCGCGATCACACCACCGTGCTGCACGCGGTGCGCAAGATCGAGAAGGCGATCGGCGAGGACCGGCTGCTGCATGACGAGGTCGACCTGCTGAAGCGCATGCTGCAGGAGTGAGCCGCTTGGCTGTGATTGCCGGCACCGGCGCCCTTGCGCGGGCGCCGGGCCTCCGGCAATGTCGCGGGCCATTCTTTCGCGCCCGCCGCCTCGCCGCGGGCGCCAGCACGCCAGAAGAGCCATGAAGGTTACGGTCGAACGCTCAACGCTCCTGAAGTCGCTCGGGCATGTCCATCGTGTGGTCGAGCGGCGCAACACCATCCCGATCCTGTCGAACCTGCTGCTGCGCGGCAGCGAGGACGGGCTGAAGCTGAAGGCGACCGATCTCGATATCGAGGTGGTCGAGACCGTGCCGGCCGATATCGTCGAGCCGGGCGCCACCACCGTGCCGGCGCACACGCTCTACGATATCGTGCGCAAGCTGCCGGACGGCTCGCAGGTGTCGCTGGAGACGACGGGGGAGAGCGGCCAGATGGTGCTGCGCTCCGGGCGCTCCCGCTTCACCCTGCAGACCCTGCCGGAGAGCGATTTCCCCGACATCACCGCCGGGGAGATGGCGCATCGCTTCGTGCTGCCGGCCGGCGAGCTGAAGCGGCTGATCGACAAGACGCAATTCGCGATCTCGACCGAGGAGACGCGCTATTATCTCAACGGCATCTACCTGCACGCGATCGATGTCGACGGGCGCCCGGTGCTGCGGGCGGTGGCGACGGACGGGCATCGGCTGGCGCGGGTCGATACCGCCGCCCCCCAGGGCTCGCTCGGCATGCCCGGCGTGATCGTGCCGCGCAAGGCCGTGGCCGAGATCCAGAAGCTGCTCGAGGACGGCGAGAGCGAGGTGCAGATCGAGCTTTCGGCCACCAAGATCCGGGTGGCGACGGCCGCCGTGGTGCTGACCTCGAAGCTGATCGACGGCACCTTCCCCGATTACCAGCGCGTCATCCCTGCCGGAAACGACAAGCTGCTGACCGTCGACAAGGGCGATTTCGCCGCCAGCGTCGACCGCGTCTCGACGATCTCCTCCGAGCGCGGCCGCGCGGTGAAGCTGTCGATGGCGGATGGACGGCTGACGCTTTCGGTGACCAATCCCGATTCCGGCTCGGCGACCGAGGAGGTCGAGGTCGATTACGACGCCAGCCCGCTCGATATCGGCTTCAATGCCCGCTATCTGATGGATATCGCCGCCCAGCTCGATGGCGACACCGCCCTGCTCAAGCTGTCCGACCCCGGCTCGCCCACGGTGATCCAGGATCGCGAGGGCGCCTCGGCGCTCTATGTGCTGATGCCGATGCGGGTCTGACGCGTGCCTTGACCGCGGTCGCGCGCCTCACGCTCCAGAATTTCCGCTCCTATCCGGCCCTCGATCTGGCGATCGAGGGCCGGCTCGTTGCGCTGTGCGGCGAGAACGGCGCCGGCAAGACCAATCTCCTGGAAGCGCTGTCGCTGTTCTCGCCAGGCCGCGGCCTGCGCCGGGCCGACCTCTCGGAGATGGCGCGCGGCGATGGCGATGGTGGCTTTGCGGTGTCGGTCGCGCTGGTCGATGACGGGCCGCGCCTCGGCATCGGGCTGAGCGCCCCCGACGAGGAGGGCAAGCGCGCGCGGCTGGCCCGGATCGACGGCGCCAATGTCGGATCGGCCCTCGCCTTCAGCGACTATCTGCGCCTGGTCTGGCTGACGCCCGATCTCGACGGGCTGTTCAGGGGCGCCGCCGGCGAGCGCCGCCGGTTTCTCGACAGGCTGGTGCTGGCGGTCGATCCCGCCCATGGCAGCCGGGCCAATGCGCTGGAGAAGGCGCTGCGCAACCGCAACCGCATCCTCGACGAGAGCCCGCACCAGGGCCGCTGGCTCGACGCGGTGGAACGCGAGATCGCCGAGCTCGGCATCGCCGTCGCGGCGGCGCGGGCGGAGACGGTGGCGCGGCTCTCGGCGATCATCGCGCAGACGCGGGACGAGGCTTCGCCCTTTCCGCATGCGCGGATCGGCCTCGAAGGCGAGATCGACGCGCTGGTCGCCAGCCTGCCGGCGCTGGACGCGGAGGATCGCTATCGCGAGCTGCTGGCTCAGATGCGCCCGCGCGACAAGGCGGCCGGGCGCACGCTGGCGGGACCGCAAGCCTCGGATCTCAGCGTACGCCATGGCGCCAAGGACATTCCGGCCGGGCAAGGCTCGACCGGCGAGCAGAAGGCGCTGCTGATCGGGCTGGTGCTCGCCCATGCGAGGCTGGTCGCGACGATGAGCGAGCTGCCGCCGCTGGTGCTGCTCGACGAGATCGCCGCCCATCTCGATCCGCGCCGCCGCGCCGCGCTCTACGAGACGCTGTCGGCGCTCGGCTGCCAGGTCTGGATGACCGGCGCGGACCCCGCCTTGTTCGGCGAGCTGCCGGCCGGATCGCAGCGCCTGCTGGTGACCCCCGGCGCGGTCACCGCGGTCGACTAGCAGACGCGCGGGCGCAGATTTGCTAGAAGCGGGGCTGAGCCCTCGGGAGTGCGCAGCATGGACGTCACCGGTCTCCTGGTTTTCGCCGGCGTCTACTTCCTGGCGGTCGCCTCGCCCGGGCCCGGCATCGCCGCGATCGTGGCGCGCTCGCTCTCGACCGGCTTTCGGCGGGCCGTGCCCTTCGTGCTCGGCATCGCGATCGCCGATCTGGTCTGGCTGGCCTTCTCGGCGCTCGGGCTGTCGCTGCTGATGCAGAGCTTCCACGGCGTCTTCCTGGCGATCAAATATGCCGGCTGCCTCTATCTGATCTATCTCGCCTGGAAGCTCTGGACCGCGCCGGTGGGTACGCTGGCGGACCAGCCGGCGGAGCGCGGCGAGGGCGTGCGCCTGTTCTTCAGCGGCGTCGCGCTGACGCTCGGCAATCCCAAGGTGATGGTGTTCTTCGTGTCGATCCTGCCGCTGGTCGTCGACCTCCAGGCGATCACGCCGCTGGTCTTCGTGGAGATCGCCGTGCTGACCATGATCATCATCAACACCACCCTGCTCGGCTATGCCTATGGCGCCGACCGGGCGCGGCGGCTGGTGAGGAGCCCGCGCGCCCTGCGCATCGTCAACCGGCTGACCGGCGGCGTCATGGCCGGCGCGGCGGCCGCAATCGCGGCGCGCGGCTGATGGCGGAGCCGATCGCGCGCGAGGAGTGGACGCGCACGCCGGGCGCCTGGCACGGCGAGCTGCAGGGTTTCGGCGGTGCCGTCTCGCTGATCTTCGTGCGGGCGGCGCCCGGCGAGGGACCGCGGCTGCACAGCCATCCCTATCCGGAGACCTTCATCATCCAGGCCGGCCGGGCGCTCTACACGATCGGCGACAGCGAGATCGAGGCCGGCGCCGGGCAGATCCTGGTTGTGCCGGCCGGCGTGCCGCACAAATTCCGCAGCCTCGGCCCGGAGACGCTGGAATCGCTCGACATCCACCCGAGCGAGCGCTTCGCCACCGACTGGCTTGAATAGCCTCAGCGGCCGCCGGCGGCCGCGATCAGGCGCGCCACCTCATCCTGGCCGCGCCGGCGGGCATGGGCGAGCGGGGTGATGCCGTCCTTGTCGGCGAGGTTCGGATCGGCGCCGGCCGCCAGCACCAGCTGCGCCACCCTCTGGTGACGCGGGCCGCCATCGCCGAGGATCACGATCTCCAGGAGGCAGGTCCAGCCGAGATCGTTGACATGGTCGACGTCGATGCCGCTGCCCAGCAGCAGCTCGACCGTCTCGACATGGGCGCGCTCGCAGGCCGGGATCAGGGCGTTGCCGCCATAGCGGTTGCGCAGCGACAGATCGGGCTTGCGCGGCAGCATCGCGGCGAGAATGTCGGTGCGCCCGCTGGCGCCGGCGAGCAGCCAGGGCGTATCGCGATTGGCGGCCTGGCTGTTCGGGCTGGCGCCGGCGTCGAGCAGCACCTGCGCGACCGCGACATGATTTCCGGCGACCGCCAGCAGCAGCGGCGTGCGGCCCTGGCCGTCGCGCTGCTCCAGCGCGGCGCCGGCGGCGATCAGGCGGCGGACCTCCTCGGTCCGGCCGGCGGCGGCGGCAGCGAGGAGGGCGTCCTGGGCCATTGCGGGAGCTCCGAGCAGGGCGGCGAGGGCGAGCGTAGCGGCGAGGCGTCGCACGACCTCAGCGCCCGCCATCAAGCAGGCGCCCCATCACCTTGGCGGTGTAGTCGACCATCGGGACGATGCGGGCATAGTTCAGCCGGGTCGGCCCGATGATGCCGACCACGCCGACGATGCGCTGGCCGCCGTCGCGGAACGGGGCGGCGATGATCGAGGAGCCCGACATCGAGAACAGCTTGTTCTCGGAGCCGATGAAGATGCGTACGCCGTCCGCCGCCTCGGCCAGCGAGAGCAGGTCGATCAGCTCGGTCTGGGTCTCGAGATCGGCGAAGAGCAGCCGGATGCGCTCGAGATCCTCCTGCGCCTTGAGGTCCTCGAGCAGATTGGCCTGGCCGCGCACGATCAGATGACGGTCGCCGGAGGGGCCGGAGGTGGTGGCGATGCCGCTCTCGACCAGCCGGGCGGTGAGCTCGTCGAGCTCGCGCTCCATCAGCGAGCGGCTGTCGGCGATCTCGCGGCGCAGTTCGTCCAGCGTCTTGCCGGCGATGCGGGCATTGAGGAAGTTGCCCGCCTCGACCAGTGCCGAGGCCGGAAGCCCGGGCGGCAGCGCCAGCAGCCGGTTCTCGACGGTGCCGTCATCGGCGACCAGCACGGCCAGAGCGCGATTGGCGTCCAGCCGAACGAACTCGATATGGCGGAGCCGGGCATTGGCCTTGGTGGTGACGACGACGCCGGCGCCGCGCGACAGCCCGGACAGCAGGGCGGACGCCTCCGTCAGCGTCTGGTCGAGCGAGCGGCTGCTGGCGGCAGCCTTGATCTGCGCCTCGATGCGGCCGCGCTCCTCGGTGGTGAGGTTGCCGACCTCCATCATCGCGTCGACGAAGAAGCGCAGGCCCCGCTCGGTCGGCAACCGGCCGGCCGAGGTGTGCGGGGCGTAGATCAGCCCGGCCATCTCGAGATCGGTCATGACATTGCGTACCGTCGCCGGCGACAGCGTCATCGGCAGCAGGCGGGCGATGTTGCGCGAGCCGACCGGCTCGCCGGTGGTCAGATAGCCGTCGACGATCTGGCGGAAGATCTCGCGCGAGCGCTGGTCGATCTCGACCAGCCCGGCTTGCGGCTGCGGGCGGGTATGGGCGCTCATCCTGGGATTAAGAGCCTGATGATCATGGCTTATTCTCCTCGCTGCGGGGCTTGCGATCAAGCCTTTTCGCGGCTTGCCTTGCCGCCCGGACCTTAAGCGCCTACAAGCCGCCCATTCACAGCACAGGATGGCAGGATGAGACCCTCGAAGCGCGCGGCCGACGAGATGCGCAAGGTCACGCTGGAGCGCGGCGTGGTCCGCTACGCGGAGGGCTCCTGCCTCGTCACCTTCGGCGAGACGAAGGTGCTCTGCGCCGCGACCGTCGAGGAGAAGGGACCGCCCTGGCTGCGCGGCACCGGCAAGGGCTGGGTCACCGCCGAATACGCGATGCTGCCGCGCGCCACCCATGAGCGCACGCGCCGCGAGGTCACCTCGGGCAAGCCCTCGGGGCGCACACAGGAGATCCAGCGGCTGGTCGGCCGCAGCTTGCGCGCCGTGGTCGACCTGACGGCGATCGGCGAGCGCCAGATCGTCGTCGACTGCGACGTGATCCAGGCCGATGGCGGCACCCGCACCGCCTCGATCACCGGGGCCTGGGTCGCGCTGCACGATGCGCTGAAATGGATGGAGGGGCGCGGCATGCTGAAGGGCTCGAACCCGCTCAAGGACCATGTCGCCGCCGTCTCCTGCGGCATCGTCGCCGGCAATCCGGTGATTGATCTCGACTATGTCGAGGATTCAGGCGCGCAGACCGACGCCAATTTCGTGATCACCGGCTCGGGCGGCCTGGTCGAGGTGCAGGGAACCGCCGAGGGCGCGCCGTTCAGCGAGGACGAGCTGATGGCCCTGTTGAAGCTGGCCAAGGACGGGGTCGGCAGGCTGGTCGCGCTGCAGAAGGCGGCGGTGGCCTGACGCGCGATGAGCCAGCCCCGCCTCCTCACCGGCAAGGTCGTGATCGCGACCCACAACCAGGGCAAGCTGCGCGAGATGCGCGAGCTCATGGCGCCCTATGGCGTGGCGCTGGTCTCGGCCGGCGAGCTCGGCCTGCCGGAGCCGGTCGAGAACGGGCACATGTTCGCGGAGAACGCCGCCATCAAGGCGCATGCGGCGGCGAAGGTCTCCGGGCTGCCGGCGCTGGCCGATGATTCCGGGGTCTGCATCGATGCGCTCGACGGCGCGCCCGGGCTGTTCTCGGCCGACTGGGCCGGGCCGGGCAAGGATTTCGCGCATGCCATGGCGCGCGTGCAGGCCGAGCTCGCCAAGCGCGGCGCGACCACGCCGGAGCAGCGCAAGGCGCATTTCGTCTCGGCGCTGGTGATCGCCTGGCCGGATGGCGAGGAGGCGCTGTTCGAGGGCCGCGTCTTCGGCACGATCACGCCGGCCCCGCGCGGCAGCGCCGGCTTCGGCTACGATCCGATCTTCCAGCCGGCCGGCTACGCCAAGACCTTCGGCGAGATGAGCGCCGCCGAGAAGCACGGCATCCCGGAAGACGGCTCGCCCGGGCTGTCGCACCGGGCGCGCGCCTTCCATGTCCTGGCCGCGAGCTGCCTGAGGGCGGCCGATTGAGCGCGCCGCCGGACCATCCGACGGCGGATGCGGGCTTTGCGGTCTATGTGCATTGGCCCTTCTGCCTGGCCAAATGCCCGTATTGCGACTTCAACAGCCATGTCCGGCACAGCCCGCCGGACCAGGCGCGCTATGTCGCGGCCTTCCGCCGCGAGATCGCCCAGCGCGCGGCGCTGGCGCCGGGCCGCACAGTCACCTCGATCTTCTTCGGCGGCGGCACGCCCTCGCTGATGGAGGGCGCGACGGTGGGCGCGATCCTCGACGCGATCGCCGGGCACTGGGCCGTGGCGCCCGATTGCGAGGTCTCGCTCGAGGCCAACCCGACCAGCGTCGAGGCCGGGCGCTTCCGCGATTTCAGGGCCGCCGGGGTCACCCGGGTCTCGCTCGGGGTGCAGGCGCTGAACGATGCCGATCTCAAGGGGCTCGGGCGGATGCATTCGGCGCAGGAAGCGCTGGAGGCGGTCGCAATCGCGCGCCGCTATTTCGAGCGCTACTCCTTCGACCTGATCTATGCCCGCTCCCCTCTCCAGACGCCTGAGCTCTGGCGGCAGGAGCTGGAGCTGGCGATCAGCCATGCCGCCGAGCATCTCTCGCTCTACCAGCTGACGATCGAGCCGGGCACCGCCTTCGAGCAGCTCTACAAGGCCGGCAAGCTCGCCATTCCCGATCCCGATGCGGGCGCCGCCCTCTATGAAGTGACGCAGGAGATCACGGCACGGCACGGGCTGCCGGTCTACGAGATCTCGAACCATGCCCGGCCGGGCGCCGAATGCCGGCACAACCTGGTCTATTGGCGCTATGGCGAATATGCCGGCATCGGGCCCGGCGCCCATGGCCGGCTGGTCACGGCGGAGGGGCGCTATGCCCAATCGACCGAGAAGCGGCCGGAAACCTGGCTCGACCGGATCGAGGCCGGCGAGGACGCGCTGATCGAGCATGAGAAGCTCAGCGCCGAGGCGCAGGGCGACGAATACCTCCTGATGGGGCTGCGGCTGGTCGACGGCATCGACCCGGCGGTGTTCGCGGCGCTGTCGGGCCGCCCGCTCAACGGCAACCGGATCGGCAGCCTGATCGGCGAAGGTTTTTTGACCCGCAAGCCCGGCGGAAGGCTGGCGGCGACGCCCGAAGGCGCGCTGCTGCTCGACGCGCTGGTCGCCGATCTGGCGGCCTGAGCCGCGCCGGGCGCAGATCGGATTCTCGGAATCGGCGGCTTGCCCCGCAAGCGCCGCAATCTACGATCCTGATCGCCACCGCATGGACAACCACAAGTCCAGCTCAGGGAGGTCACGATGCAGCAGACCAGAACGGACGTTTCGCGTCCGGCGCTGTCGCGCCGGCGCTTGTTGCAGGTCGCGGGAGCCGGCGCGCTCGCGGCGGGATCGGGCGCCGCGCTCGCCCAGCAGCCGGCCTCGGGGCCGGCGGCGCCGCCAACCACGATCACCAATCCGCCGCGCGATTTCGGCCCGAACGGCGCCCCCACCACCTATTTCTGGGATCCGGACGTCATCACCATCGACCCGGCCTTCCAGGGCCTCGCCCAGCCCAATGCGCCGATCCAGCGCCTGTGGACCGGGGCTCTGTGGGCGGAAGGGCCGGCCTGGAACGCGCAGGGGCGCTATCTGGTGTGGAGCGACATCCCCAACAACCGCCAGATGCGCTGGCTGGAGGATGACGGCCATGTCAGCGTCTTCCGCACGCCCTCGGGCAACAGCAACGGCAACAGCTTCGACTTCCAGGGGCGGCAGCTCTCCTGCGAGCATCTCAACCGCCGCGTCGTTCGCTACGAGCTCGACGGCTCGGTGACGATCCTGGCCGACCGCTTCGAGGGCAAGCGGCTGAACTCGCCGAACGACATCGTCGCCCATCCGGACGGCAGCTACTGGTTCACCGATCCGCCCTATGGCGGGCAGCTCTATGAGGGCGCGCCCGACGCGGCCGGCGGGCCGAGCAACACCAGCGGCAAGATCAACCCCCGCCTCGGCCAGCCGCCGGAGATCGGGGCCTACAAGCGCGAGCTGCCGACCAATTGCTACCGGATCGATCCGTCGGGCCGGGTCGACCTCGTCGTCACCGAAAGCCAAGTTCCCGATCCGAACGGGCTGTGCTTCTCGCCGGATTTCAAGAAGCTCTACATCGCCTCGACCGGCAAGGGCCCGGGCGATACCGGGCCGGGCGGCAAGGGCGACATCCATGTCTTCGATGTCGGGGCCGACAACAAGCTCAGCAACGGCAAGCTGTTCTCGGACTGCATGGTCGACGGGGTGAAATGCGGGCCGGACGGGCTGCGCTGCGATGTCGAGGGCAATCTCTGGGCCTCGTCCAATGCCGGCCGCTCGGTCGGCTATAGCGGCGTGCTCTGCTTCAACCCGTCGGGCAAGCTGATCGGACGCATCCGGCTGCCGGAGATCTGCGGCAATGTCTGCTTCGGCGGGCCGAAGCGCAACCGCCTGTTCATGGCGGCGAGCCAGTCGATCTACGCGGTCTATCTGGCGACGCAGGGCGCCGGACCCGGCTAGGCCTCCGCCGGCTCCTCCTCCCGCGTCTCGTAGAGGCGCGGGAGATGCGTCTGGTACCAGGCCTTCAGCTCTTCCAGGGCCGGATGGTCGAGATTGCGGCGCAGATAGGCCTCGATGCGGGGAAGATGCCTGAGATAGCCGGGCTTGCCGTCGCGCCGGTCGAGCCGGGCGAAGATGCCGGCGATCTTGGTGTTGCGCTGCGCACCGAGGATCGCATAAGCGCGGGCGAGGCCGGGCAGATCGAAGCTCGGATCGGTGCCGCGCCGCGCGCCGCCATAGGCGGCGAGCAGCCGCAGCTCCAGCGCCGCCGGCACGTCGACCCGGGCATCCTGGCCGAGCGAGACCAGGTCATAGGCCGGATGGCCCAGCACGGCATCCTGGAAGTCGATCAGGCCGAGCCGGGCATGGCCGACGCGATCGGGCAGCCAGAGCAGGTTCGGCGAATGATAGTCGCGCAGGGTCCAGGTCGAGGGCCCCTCGAGGATCTCGTCGAAGAGCCGGTCCCAGATGCGGCTGAACTCCGCCCGCGTCACCGCCGGCAGGGTGACCCCGGCGATATGCGGCGCATACCAGTCGAGCACCAGCTCGGTCTCGATCGCCAGCGCCTCACGATCGTATTCCGGCAGGACATGGTCGCGCCCCTCGGCCACCGGCAGGATGGTGGGCAGCGCGTGGCGATGCAGCTCGGCCAGGAGCCGGGCCGCCGCCTCGTAGCGCTCCGGGACGGGGCCGGTCTCGTCGATCACCGGCTGCGCGCCGAGATCCTCGATCAGCAAGAGCCCGACGGCCAGGTCCTGCGCCAGGATCTGCGGCGCAGAGAGGCCGAGCGAGCGCAGCCCCTTGTCCATGGCGACGAAGGCATCGACGGATTCGGCGAGATGCGCGATGGCCGAGTAGGGCTTGCCCTGCCGGATCGCGGGGCCGTCAGGGCGCGGGGGCGAGATCATCAGAATGGCGGTCTCGCCCGAGGCGCGCGTCAGCCGCTCATAGGCGCGGCTGGAGGCGTCGCCGAGCATGAAGTCGCGGCGGGCCTCCTGCCAGCCGGCTGCGTCGATCAGCCGGCGAGCGCCGATGGCGATGGCCAGCCGCGAGCGCCAGAGCACCCCACCGGAGAGCGTCGCGATGCGCCGGTGCTCGGCGTCCTCAGCATCGACCTCCAGCATGATGTCGAGCCGGCGGCCTGCCGGCAGGCGGGTGCCGGCCCGGTCGGGCCATTCGACGATGGTGATGGCGCGCTCCAGATCCTCGACCAGGCCGAGATCGTCGAGCTCGTCAGGGCTGCGGACCCGGTAGAGATCGGCATGCAGGAGCGGGCCACGGGCGCTCTCATAGCTCTGCACCAGGGTGAAGGTCGGGCTCGGTGCCTCCAGGGCGGGATCATCGGCCAGGCGCCGCAGCAAAGCGCGGGCGAAGAGCGATTTGCCGGCCCCGAGATGGCCCGACAGGGCGACGACGTCACCGGGCTTGAGAATGTCCGCGATGTCCTGCGCCAGCCGCTCGGTCGTGGCTTCGTCGGGCAGGATCAGGACATGGGCGCCGGCCTTGGTGGCTTCCTCGCTCATTCGGCGGCGTCCGAGATGCGCATGCCCTCGGGCGGGAAGACGGCGGTGACGCGGGTGCCCTGACCCGGCGCCGAATCGAGCTCGACGCGCCCGCCATGCAGCTCGACGATCGAGCGCACCACCGAGAGGCCGAGGCCGACGCCGCGATGGCGCGAGCCGAGCGAATGACTCTCGAAGCGGTCGAACACCTTCTCCCTCACCTCCGCGGGGATGCCGCGGCCTTCATCGGCCACGGTGATCCTGATCTCGCCGCCGATCCGGCCGGCGCTGACCCGGATGGTCTGGCCGGGCTGCGAGAAGCCGATCGCGTTGGACAGCAGGTTGAACAGGATCTGGCGCAGGCGCTTGGCGTCGGCGCGCAGGGGGCCGGTCTGCGGGGCGATGTCGATCTGAAGCGTCAGCTCGCTATCGGTCAGGCGATCCTGCAGGCCGGTCGTCGCCTGGGCGATGGCGGCGGCGACATCGACCTCCTCCAGGTCGAGCGAGAGCGCGCCATTGTCGATCGAGGCCAGGTCGAGAATGTCGTTGATGATCGCCAGCAGCGCGCCGGAGGAGCGCACGATATGGCCGGCATAGTCGCGCTGCTTCTCGTTGAGGGCGCCGACCGTCTCCTCGCCGAGCAACTGGGCGAAACCGATGATGTTGGTGAGCGGCGAGCGCAGCTCGTAGGAGACGTGGTGGACAAACTCCTCGCGCAGCCGGGAGGCGCGCTCCAGCGCGTCGTTGCGCTCGGTCAGGGCGCGCTCGACATTCACGCCGGCGGTGACGTCGGCGAAGGTGATCAGGGTGGCGCCGTCGGGCAGCGGCGCGGCGGTGCAATCGAGCACCGTGCCGTCGCGGCGCTCCATATGGCAGCGATAATCCTCGCGGGCGTCGCGCACGCCGGCGACGGCGCTGCGGATCTCGGTCCAGACGCCGTCCTCGGGGAAGAGCGGCCGGCAGAAGGCGACGACCTCGTCGATATGGGGGGCGGCCGCGGTCCGCTCGGGCGTCAGCCGCCAGAGCTGGGCGAAGGCCGGGTTGGAGAGCTTCAGGCGCCCGTCGGAGCCGAACACGGCGACGCCTTCGCGCAGCGAGTCCAGCGTTTCGCGCTGGGTGCGCGACAGGGCGTTGAAGCGCGATTCCAAGGTGAAGCGCTCGGTCTCGTCGTCGAACAGATAGGTCACGCCGCCCTGGGGATGCGGGGTCGCGACGACATGGACGGTGCGGCCGTCCGGCAGATACCACCAGTCCTCGCTGGCCCGCGTCGCCGTATAGGCGGCGTGCACGCCGGCCTTCCAGGTGCGGTAGTCGCCGAGCTCCGGCAGACGCCGCTCGGTGCGCAGCCGGTCGAGGATCTCGCCATCGGTCGGGCTGCTCTCGAGGAAGCCGGGATCGAGCGACCAGAGCGCCTCATAGCCGCTGTTGTGATAGACCAGGCGCTTCGAGGCATCGAAGACGGCGACCGCGGTCTTCAGCCGGTCGAGCGTGCGCACATGCGCGTCCATCTGGCGCTGCAGATCGGCGCGGACGGCCTCGAGCTCGCTCATATCGGTGGCGATGCCGGCATAGCCGGAGGGGGTCGGCGTCTCCAGCACGTCGACGATGCGGCGCTGGCCGGCCATCACCACCGGGACGCGCGTCTGGAAGAGGCGGCCTTCCTTGCGGGCGCTGGCCGCCGCCTCGCGCTCGGCGCGGTCGAACAGCTCGAGCCCGGCGCTGACGACCTGCTGCGCGTCGGCAGCCTCGACGGCGCGCGCATAGGCGGCGTTGGCCCAGGTCAGGCGCCCGTCGATGGCGCGCGTCCAGACCGGTTGCGGCAGACCCGCGAGCAAGGTGGTGAGCGCGGCATGGTCACTGGCGAGCTTGGCCAGCTCGGTCTCCAGGGCCAGAGCGCGGGCGCGCTCGCCGGCGACCTCGCGCAGCCGGATCACGGCCCGCCCGGCGACGGGGCGGCCATCGGCATCGACATATTGCCCGCCCCTGGCGCGGAAGGTGAAGGCGAAAGCCTCGCCGCGCTCCTTCAGCGCATCCGTGGCGAGCTCGAGCCGCTTGGCCTCGGCGGGCGGCGCCCAGGAGCCATAGGCCAGCGCGAGCATCGAGCCGTTGAGGCCGAGAAAACCGCTGTCGCCCTCGACGATGGGGCTGGCCTTGGGCCCGTCCCAGCTCAGCACGACCTGGCGATCAGCCGCCAGCAACGCCGAGACGCGCTCCTGCTGGCCGCGCGCGGCTTCGAGGCTGGCCGCAAGCTCGCCCTCGCGCCTGAGCCAGCGCGCCCGCTCGCGGACATAGAGGATGGAGGTGGTGGTCGCGAAGACGACGAGCCCCATGATGATCATGGACAGGCCGCCCGCGCTGAGCAGATCGCCGTTCGCGGCAAAGATGGAATCGGCCCGGGCGGCGCTCGGAGCGAGGGCGACGCCGGCCAGTCCGGGCTGGAGAATGCGGGCCGCCCGCCCGTTCACTCCCCGTCCGTCCTGTCTTGCGCGTCTCATTCTCTCGTCCGTCATGTCGCCAGGCACAGCCTGCGGCCGCATTCGGCAGGCGCCGCAAGCGCGGCAGCAGCCGGAGCCCCATCGGAGAACCCACGCCCGCAACTCTGCAAAGCCACTGCTGCACTCAACCGGGTCCCGCGCATGCCGACTGGTGGCGGCCCGAATCACCGCCACTTAATCACCGCACGACTCCGTCAGGAAGTGCTTAATCGGCCGTAAAGATGGGCCGTTCAGGCACGGTTGTGCCCAAACCGCCGAGCTTTCTCTACAGTTTGTTGCACAGCCGCAGAGCTGCCCCATTAGTAGTGGCAAGCCGATGTTCTGCCCTGTCCACAGGCCAAGAAAAAGCCCGGCGCGAGGCCGGGCTCTTGCAACTCTTGGATGCGTTTTGTCTCGAATTTCGATGAATCTCGACTGCGCGGCAGCCCTGCTCAGTAGCGGTAGTGCTCAGGCTTGAACGGGCCGGCCTGGGCCACGCCGATATACTTCGCCTGGGCATCGTTGAGCTTGGTCAGCTTGGCGCCGACCTTGGCCAGATGCAGCGCGGCGACCTTCTCGTCGAGGTGCTTGGGCAGGGTGTAGACCTTGTTCTCGTATTTCTGGTGATGGTTCCAGAGCTCGATCTGGGCGAGCGTCTGGTTCGAGAACGAGCAGGACATCACGAAGGAGGGGTGGCCGGTGGCGTTGCCGAGATTCACCAGGCGCCCTTCCGAGAGCAGGATGATGCGCTTGCCGTCCGGGAACTCGACCTCGTCGACCTGCGGCTTGACGTTATCCCACTTGAAGTTCTTCAGGCCGGCGACCTGAATCTCCGAGTCGAAATGGCCGATATTGCAGACGATGGCGCGGTGCTTCATCTGGCGCATATGGTCGACGGTGATCACGTCGAGATTGCCGGTGGCGGTGACGAAGATGTCGGCGCGCGGGGCGGCATCCTCCATGGTGACGACCTCATAGCCCTCCATCGCCGCCTGCAGGGCGCAGATCGGATCGATCTCGGTGACGAGGACGCGGCAGCCGGCCTGGCGCAGCGAGGCGGCCGAGCCCTTGCCGACATCGCCATAGCCGGCGACGACCGCGACCTTGCCCGACATCATCACATCGGTGCCGCGGCGGATGGCGTCGACCAGCGACTCGCGGCAGCCATAGAGGTTGTCGAATTTCGACTTGGTGACCGAGTCGTTGACGTTGATCGCCGGGAAGGGCAGCCGGCTCGCCTTGGCGAGCTCGTAAAGGCGGTGCACGCCGGTGGTGGTCTCCTCGGAGACGCCCTTGATCGCGTCGCGGGTCTTGGCGAACCAGCCCGGATTGTCCTTGAGCTGGCGCTTGATCAGCTTGAAGAAGATCGTCTCCTCCTCATTGCCCGGCTTGTCGAGGAAGCCGGCATTGCCGGCCTCGGCCTCGGCGCCGAGGATGATCAGCATGGTGAGGTCGCCGCCATCGTCGAGGATCATGTTCGGGGTGCCGCCATCGCCCCAGGTGGCGGTGCGCAGCACGTATTCCCAATACTCCTCGAGGCTCTCGCCCTTCACGGCGAAGACCGGCGTGCCGGTCGCGGCGATCGCGGCGGCGGCGTGGTCCTGGGTCGAGAAGATGTTGCAGGACGACCAGCGCACATCGGCGCCGAGCTCCTTCAGCGTCTCGATCAGCACCGCGGTCTGGATGGTCATGTGCAGGCAGCCGGCGACGCGGGCGCCCTTGAGCGGCGCCTTGCCCTTGTATTCCTCGCGGATCGCCATCAGGCCCGGCATCTCGTCCTGGGCCATGTTGATTTCCTTGCGGCCGTAATCGGCCAGGGCGATGTCCTTGACGACGTAATCCTGCTGCGACACGGGCGCGCTCCATCGAACCTTGCGAATGATGGCGGGCTCTCTAGCAGGGGCGCCGACGGAAGGCAATCAAAGATATAAAGATGTCTTTATGTGTCGGGTGGCTAGGCGGCCGCGAGCTTGGCGAGATCGGCTCCGCTCGCCAGATGCTCGCTCGCATCGAGGATCTCGACGGCGACGATCCGGCCCTCTGCATCGAAGTCGAGGATGACGCCGGGGCGCACCTCCTCGCTGTCGCTGACCGGGCCGTCGGCGAAGCGGAGGTAGAGCGCATCGGATTGCGCGTCATAAAGAGTCTTCATCACCGCCGGCTCCGATCGAGGAAGAGCGTCACCACGCGCAGGCTGTGGCCGAGATCGACATATACCACGCGAAGCACGCGTCCGTCGCGCTCCGGCAGAGCCTTGAAGGCGCGGATTCGCTCGGGATGCCGGGGATCGGGCTCCGTCATATCGGGCGCATGGACGGCACGCTCCACCCATTCGCGCTCGATCGACCGCTCGGTGAGCATAGCGAGCGCGTGGTCCGAAAACTCGACCGCAGCATGCATGCCGCGCGCTCCGCGCCTGCGCTATTCGCCCTCGCCGAAGCGATCGGCGACCAGGGCGCGCAGCGCGTCCAGCGCCGGCTGCGCCTCGGCACCGCGGGCGACGACGGTGATCGTCGAGCCTATGCCGGCCCCGAGCGTCAGAATGCCCATGATCGAGGTCGCGCCGACCGTCTCGCCGCAGCGGCTGACGGTGATGTCGGCGTCGAACTGACTGGCGCATTGAACGAATTTCGCCGTGGCGCGGGCGTGCAGCCCCTTCTTGTTGATGATCTCGAAGGCGCCATGGACGGCATCGGCCGGGATCTCGACCTCAGGACAATCGCAATCGTCTTGGGCGTTCTCGTCCACGATGGTCCTCATTTGCCGGCGAGCACGCGGCTGGCGACGGTGATGTATTTGCGCCCGGCATCCTGGGCGCTGCTCACCGCCTCGTCGAGGGTCTTCTCCTCGCGCACGCTGGCGAGCTTGATCAGCATCGGCAGGTTGATGCCCGCGACGACGTCGATGCGGCCGGGCTCCATCACGGAAATCGCCAGATTGGACGGGGTGCCGCCGAACATGTCGGTCAGGACGATCACGCCCTTGCCGGCCTCGACCTGCTCGACCGCGGCGATGATGTCACGGCGGCGGCCCTCCATATCGTCATCGGGAGCGATGGCGATGGTGGCGAGGTTGGCTTGCGGGCCGACGACATGTTCGAGCGCGGCGCGGAATTCCGTCGCCAGGTGCCCATGCGTGACAAGCACGAGTCCGATCATTCAACACCACCGGAGAGCGCCCATCGGCGCCCGGACAAGGTCGCGGTTTATGCGGCAGGTGCGAAGGATAGGCAAGCCTTGTCTCGAACTTGTCGAATCCGGCTCAGGCCGAATCGGCGAAGAGCGCCAGTGCCGCCAGAATGAGCCTTTCTTCGCCCGGATGCGGCCGTAACGTCAACCGTGGCAGGCTGATCCCGCAAATCGCCTCAACCAGCGCCTCCGGCTCCGGCATGCGCTGCGGCTCTGCGCCGCAGTCGACGATGAGACGAAGCACCGCCGCGGACAGATGCGGCTCGGGCGTCAGGCCGAGCCCGCGCCGCTCGACCAGCCCGGCGAGCGGCGGCACCGGGCAGGCCAGCAGCCGGCCTCCGCGCAGGGCGATCTCAGTCCGATCATCGGCGACCAGCCTGGCGAAGCGCCCCTGCGCCCGCGCCTGCGCGATGAGGGCGAGGGCGAGGCTCGACTTGCCGGAGCCGGAGGGGCCGCGAATCAGGATGCCGGCCTCGCCGATCGCCACGGCGCTGGCATGCAGGCGCAACGGGGGCTCGCTCATGCCGGCTGCAGCCTGGCGGCGGGCAGGCGCACGACGAAGCGGGCCCCGAGGCGCCTGTCCTCCCCCTCGGTCTGATCGGCCGCGTAGCGGTTCTCGGCGCGGATCGTGCCGCGATGGGCCTCGACGATCTGGCGCGAGATCGACAGGCCGAGGCCGGAATTCTGGCCGAAGCCGTGATCGGGACGGTCGGTATAGAAGCGCTCGAACACCCGTTCCAGCGCGTGGGGCGGGATGCCCGGCCCGTCATCCTCAACGGTGATCAGCACGTCGCCGGCGACCCGCGAGAGCTTGATCCGCACCGGCTTGTCGGGAGGCGAGAAGGAGCGCGCGTTCTCGATCAGGTTGACCAGCACCTGGCCGAGACGCGAATCATGGCCGTAGACCCGGAAACGGTCCTCCCCGGCCCGCTGGCCGCGCCGGTCGATCTCGAGCTCGACCACGGGCTGGCCCTCGCGGCGGATCTGGTTCTGCACGGAGACCACGGCCTCGGCGAGCTGGGCGACATCCAGCGGCATGGCATCGTCGCGGGCGAGCTCGGCATCGAGGCGCGAGGCGTCGGAAATGTCGGAGATCAGCCGGTCGAGCCGCTTCACATCGTGGCGGATCACCGCGAGCAGTCGCCCGCGCGACTCCTCGGTCTTGGCCAGCGGCAAGGTCTCGACGGCGCTGCGCAGCGAGGTCAGCGGGTTCTTCAGCTCATGGGCGACATCGGCTGCGAAGCTCTCGATCGCCTCGATGCGGTCGTAGAGCGCCTGGGTCATCTCGCGGAAGGAGCCGGAGAGATGGCCGATCTCGTCATGGCGGCTGGAGAAATCCGGGACTTCCTCGCGCGATTTCACGCCGCGACGCACGCGCTGGGCCGCATCGGCCAGCTTGCGAATCGGTTCGGCGATGGTGCCGGCGAGCAGGACCGAGAGCACGATCATGACACCGGCCGCGACAGCGAAGACCTTGAAGATGGCGAAACGCTCGGAGGCGATGACGCTGTCGATGTCGCCGCCTTGCGTCGAGAGCAGCAGCGCGCCGCGCACCGAGCGGAAGCGCTGCACCGGCACGGCGACCGAAACGATGGTCTCGCCGCGGGTGTTGACGCGCACGACGCTGGCCGGCGAGCCGTTCAGGGCGCGCGCCACCTCGGTGTAGGACTTGCCGTTGGCATTGGCGAAATCGTCATAGGTCGGCAGGTCGGCGCGGCCGAGCCGGTTGCGGAACATGTTCCAGGTCCGCTCCAGCAGCGGCGGCTCGTCGCTCTCGCCGATGCGGGGCAGATCGAGCCGCAGGATGTCGCCGCGCGAATAGAGATTGCGCGAATCCAGCGTCAGCATCCCGTCCTTGTCGTAGATGCGGGCGCGGGTCTTGGTCGGCGTGACCAGACGGCGCAGCAGCGGGGCGACCTTTTCCGGGTTGATCGAGAAATCGAGCGGGTCCTCGGCGATGGCGCCGCTCTCGCCGGCCTGAAGCTGCAGCAGCTTGTCGGGGTCGATCGCGATCGTATCGGTCTCGACCGTCGCCGAGGCGGCGATCGCGCCGGCGATGATCTCGCCCTGGGTCAGCAGGCTCTGAACGCGCGACTCGATCAGCCCCTCGCGGAACTGGTTGAGATAGAGAAAGCCGACCAGCAGCGCGACCAGCCCGGCCAGGTTCAGCACGACGATGCGGCGAGTCAGGCTGGAGGCGGCGCGCGAGGAGACGGCGCGCAAAGCGCGTCGCCCGGCCAGGGCCAGCCGGCGGCGGAGCGTCGGGCTGGTGCGCAGGGTGCGCGCGCCCTCCTGTTCGATCGTCGCCATAGGCCGCTCCTGCCCCCGCAACCGGGGCTCAGGTCTCCTTGAAGCGATAGCCGACGCCGTAGAGCGTCTCGATCATGTCGAAATCGGCATCGACCTGGTTGAACTTCTTGCGCAGCCGCTTGATGTGGCTGTCGATGGTGCGATCGTCGACATAGACCTCGTCGTCATAGGCGGCGTCCATCAGGGCGTTGCGGCTCTTCACCACGCCGGGACGCTGGGCCAGCGACTGCAGGATCAGGAACTCGGTGACGGTCAGCGTCACCGGCTCGCCCTTCCAGGTGCAGGTGTGGCGCTCGGGATCCATGCGCAGCAGGCCGCGCTCCAGCGCCTTGGCGTCCTCGGAGCGGACGGAGGGGCCGGCGTCGCGGGCGCCGGCGCGGCGCAGGATCGCCTTGACGCGCTCGACCAGCAGGCGCTGCGAAAACGGTTTGCGGATGAAATCATCGGCGCCCATCTTGAGGCCGAAGAGCTCGTCGATCTCCTCGTCCTTCGAGGTCAGGAAGATCACCGGCAGATCCGATTTCTGACGCAGGCGGCGCAGCAGCTCCATGCCGTCCATGCGCGGCATCTTGATGTCGAAAATGGCGAGATCGGGCGGATTCTGCTTCAGACCGTCGAGGGCGGAGGCGCCGTCGGTATAGGTCTGGATGCGATAGCCTTCGGCCTCGAGCGCAATCGAAACCGAGGTCAGGATGTTGCGGTCGTCATCGACCAGCGCAATGGTTGGCATAATCGGATCCGGCTCTTTGTGGCTTAGCGTTGCAATCAAAGGGGTCCACTCTCGCGCGAGAACGGCCAAAGCATGGCTGCAATCTAGCCAAGCCAAGGCGGTTTCGCTACGTCTTGCCCGCGAAAACCCGCAAACGCGCTTTCCGTTCAGTCAAAATCGGCGGCGGATGGCCCCGCCCCAACCTCTCGAGCCGGACGATATCATGGCGAGCGACCCGATCAGGCCGACCGATGCGAGTGCGCGGGGGCTGGCGCGCGCCCTGCTGCGCAGCGCCCGTTCGGGCTCATTGGCGACCCTGACCGCCGAGGGCCATCCCTTCGCCAGCCTGACCAGCCTCGCCACCGATGTCGACGGCACGCCGCTGATCCTGGTGTCGTCGCTCTCCGGCCATACCGGCAATCTGACCGGAGATCCGCGCGCCTCGCTGCTGATCGCACCCGGCGGCAAGGGCGATCCGCTGGCCCATCCGCGCATCACCCTGCTGGCGCGGGCAGAGCCGATCGCGCGCGAGAGCGATCTCGGCCGGCGCGCGCGCCGGCGCTTCCTGGCGCGCCAACCCAAGGCCTCGCTCTATGTCGACTTCCCCGATTTCTCGTTCTTCGCGCTGAGGCTGGAGCGCGCCAGCCTCAATGGCGGCTTCGGCCGCGCCTATGAGCTCGAGGCGAGCGATGTGCTGAGCGATTGCGCGCAGGCGCAGGCGCTGATCGAGGCGGAGGAGGATGCGCTCGGCCATATGAACGAGGAGCATGCCGACGCCGTCGCCCTCTATGCGACCGCATTGCTCAAGGCCGAACCGGGCAGCTGGCGGGTCAGCGGAATCGACCCCGACGGGCTCGACCTGATGCTCGGCGACCTCGCCCTGCGCCTGCCCTTCGACACACCGGTGACAAGCCCGGAGGCGCTGCGCCGCACGCTGGTCGAGCTCGCCGCCAAGGCGCGGGCGAGCTGACCTTGGGTCGGTTGACAGCGCCCCGATTTTTCAACCGATTTAGCCGGCTGGTCGCCGCAGCAGGAACAGCCAAGCGACTTGAGCCGGCGCCGGCATACGCCTAAAGAGCCGTCCACCTCACCGGCCCGATCGGGCCACAGCGCGGGTCTGGCCAGGGCTTTTCCCGCATCGGATATGACGCTGCACCGCGCGCGGGCGGCTTCTCGGCAGGAGGATTTGCCAGTGGAGAGCATCGGTCACGTCAACCCGGCCTGCGGCGCCGACAGCTTCGGATTCCGCGGCCTCAAGACGGTCTACTGGAATCTGGGGGCGGCGCGGCTCTATGAGGAATCGCTCGGCCGCGGCGAGTCCCAGCTCGCCAGGGGTGGGGCGCTCTGCGCCGATACCGGCAGCCATACCGGCCGCTCGCCCAAGGACAAGTTCGTCGTCAAGGACGCGCTGACCGAGAACACCGTCTGGTGGGAGAACAATGGCGCGATCTCGTCGGAGCAGTTCGAGACGCTGCTCGGCGATTTCCTGAAGCATGCCGAGGGCAAGGAGCTGTTCGCGCAGGACCTCTATGGCGGCGCCGATCCGGCGCACCGGGTCAAGGCGCGGGTGTTCACCGAGTTCGCCTGGCATTCGCTGTTCATCCGCAACCTGCTGATCCGCCCGGAGGCCGGCGAGATTCCGGGCTACGTCCCGGAGCTGACGATCGTCGACCTGCCGAGCTTCAAGGCCGATCCGAAGCGGCATGGCTGCCGCAGCGAGACGGTGATCGCCATCGACTTCAGCCGCAAGATCGTGCTGATCGGCGGCACCGCCTATGCCGGCGAGATGAAGAAGTCGGTGTTCACCTATCTGAACTACACCCTGCCGACCAAGGGCGTGGTGCCGATGCACTGCTCGGCCAATGTCGGGCGCGACGACGATCCGGCGATCTTCTTCGGCCTCTCCGGCACCGGCAAGACCACCCTCTCGGCCGATCCCGACCGCACGCTGATCGGCGATGACGAGCATGGCTGGTCGCGCGAGGGCATCTTCAATTTCGAGGGCGGCTGCTACGCCAAGACGATCAAGCTCTCGGCCGAGGCCGAGCCGCAGATCTACGCCGCCTCGCAGCGCTTCGGCACGGTGCTCGAGAACATCGTGATGGACGAGGTGACGCGCGAGGTCGATTTCGACGACCAGAGCAAGACCGAGAACACCCGCTCCGCCTACCCGCTCGACTTCATCCCCAACGCCTCGCGCAGCGGCCGGGCCGGCACGCCCAAGAACATCGTGATGCTGACCGCCGACGCCTTCGGCGTGATGCCGCCGATCGCCAAGCTGACGCCGGCCGAGGCGATGTACCATTTCCTCTCCGGCTACACCGCCAAGGTCGCCGGCACCGAGCGCGGGCTGACCGGGGTCGAGCCCGAGTTCTCGACCTGCTTCGGCTCGCCCTTCCTGCCGCGCCACCCCTCGGAATACGCCAATCTGCTGCGCGATTTCATCGCCAAGCACCATGTCGATTGCTGGCTGGTGAACACCGGCTGGACCGGCGGCAAATACGGCACCGGGCGGCGCATGCCGATCCGCGTCACCCGCCGGCTGCTGACCGCGGCGCTGGACGGCTCGCTCAACCGCGCCGATTTCCGCCGGGATCCCTATTTCGGCTTCGCCGTGCCCACCTCGGTGCCCGGCGTCGAGCCGCATATCCTCTACCCGGTCAAGACCTGGCAGGACAAAGCCGCCTTCGCCGAGACCGCCAAGAACCTCGTCGCGATGTTCGCCAAGAACTTCGAGAAGTTCGAGGACCATGTCGACGATGCGGTGAAGGCCGCCGCTCCGACCAGCTCGCTGGCGGCGTGAGCCGCCTGCTGCTCGGGGCGCTGCAGGCCGTCCTCAGCCTCGCTCTGCTCGGCTGCACGGCGTGGGGCGCGGGGCTGCTGGTCTTCCGCCTGCCGGGCGCGCTCGGCATCGCCGGGGCGGCCGGCTTCGCGCTGGCCGGCATCGCCGGGGTCGTCGGGCTGTGGACCGGCGCGCCGCGGCTGCCGCTCTCCTTCGCGGTGCTGTTCGTCGGGCTGCTCGGCTGGTGGAGCGGCTTCCAGCCCTCGCATCAGCGCGACTGGATCCCCGAGCTCGCCAGGCTGCCGCGCATGGAGCAGCAGGGCGAGCGCCTGACGGTCAGCAATCTGCGCCATTTCGCCTGGCGCAGCGAGAGCGACTACGACCAGCGCTGGGAGACGCGCAGCTACGATCTCTCGCGCATCCGGGGCGCCGATCTCTTCCTGTCCTATTGGGCGGGGGAGGCGATCGCCCATCTGCTTATCAGCTTCACCTTCGCCGATGCCGACCCGCTGACGCTGTCGATCGAGGTGCGGCGCGAGAGCCGCGAGGAGTGGTCGGCGCTGGCCGGCTTCTTCCGCAGCTACGAGATGGCCTATGTCGCGGCCGACGAGCGCGACCTGGTCGGGTTGCGCACGCATGCGCGCGGCGAGGATACGCGGCTGTTCCGTCTCGCCGCCTCGCCGCAGCAGGCGCGCGACCTGCTGCTGGCCTATGCCGCCGATGTGAACCGGCTGGCCGAGCAGCCGCGCTGGTACAACACCTTGACCACCAACTGCACCACGGTGGTCTACCGGCTGGTCGGCGAGGTCGCGCCGGGCTGGCGGTTCTCGCTGCCGCTCGATCCGCGCGTGCTGCTCTCGGGCCGGCTGCCCGGCTATCTGCAGGCGATCGGGGCGGTGCGGCAGGACATGCCGCTCGACCAACTGGTCCAGCGCGGCAGGATCAGCGAACGGGCGCGGAGCGTGCCGCTCGACAGCCCGGACTTCTCGCGGCTCATCCGCGAGGGCGTGCCGACCGCCCGCGACGCTCAGCCATAGAGGTGGAGGCTGGCGCCGTGGCGCTTCAGCCAGGACTCCGCCGCCTCGGTGCCGGGGCAGAGCCTGTGGGTGAGCGCCCAGAAGCGGTGCGAATGGTTCATCTCCTTGAGATGGGCGACCTCATGGGCGGCGAGATAGTCGAGCACCGAAGCCGGCGCCATGATCAGGCGCCAGGAGAAGCTGAGATGCCCTTTCGAGGAGCATGAGCCCCAGCGGCTGGTGGTGTCGCGCAAGGTGATCTTGCGGGCCGGAATGCCGAGCACGGCGGTGTGGCGGGCGACGGCGCGCTCGAGATCGACCAGCGCCTCGCGCCGCAGGAAATCGCCGATCCGCCGGGCGACATGGGCGGCCTCGCCGCAGACGGCGATGATCGGCTCGCCCTCGGCCGACAGCATCGCCCGCGTCAAGCCTCGCACCTTCGTCCAGTGCACGATCCGGTGCGGCACGCCGCGCAGCGGCACCAGCGCGCCCGGCTCGAACGGCACGCCCTGCGGCCGCTTGGCCAGCCGCGCCGCGATCCAGCCGCCATGGCGCTCGGCGAAGCTGCGCCCGGCGGCGAAATCGAGCCGCGCCGGCAGGGTCAGGGTGATCTCGCCGGTCGCCTGCGAGACGCGCAAGGTGAGCCGGCGCGCGCTGGCACGCCGTCGGACCATGACGGGATAGCGCACACCGTCATGGACGACCTCGATCCGGTCCGGATCGGGCCTGCGCCTGAACAGGGAGAACCGCATTGCCGCGATTGTGCGAGATTCGCGCAGCGGGCGGAAGAGGCTTGGCCGTTCGGGCAGAAAGCAGGCAGTGGATAGGCATCTCACAACCGCTGGTAGACACCGCCGTGCATTTGCAGCTTGCGAACGGGTCAGTGTAATGACGAGCTGTCGTTTGAGAGGCTGCGCAGCGCATGGCGGAAGATCGGCTGGATCCGGTTCGCTTGGAGGAAGATGGCGAGACAGGCGACCTGTTCCTCGTCTACGCGGCCGAGACCGGCCCGCGGATCTCGTTGCGCTATCAGGGCGAGACGCTCTGGATGACGCAGGCGCAGATCGGCGCGTTGTTCGGGCGGGACGTTTCGACCATCTCCCGGCACATCGCCAATATTCTGGCGGACGGCGAACTCGAAGAAACGAGTTGTTTGCAGAATCTGCAAACAACTCCCGGGCGACCCGCCACTCTCTACAACCTCGATATGGTGATCTCGGTCGGTTACCGGGTGTCATCCGCGCAGGCGACTCTCTTCCGGCGTTGGGCCACTGGCGTGCTGGTGCAGTTCGCCAAGAAGGGTTTCGTCGTCGACACGCGCCGGCTGAAGGACCCCGGCAACGCCGACCGAATCGCCGAGCTGCGCGAGATCATCCGCGATCTCCGCTCCGAAGAGGCCAATCTCTACCAGGAGCTGCGCGAGATCTGCGCCATGTGCCAGGATTATGACGGCTCCTCGGCGTCGGCTCGCGAATTCTATCAACGCACGCAGGCCAAGCTGATCTATGCGGTGACGTCTCAGACCCCCGCCGAAATCGTCAGCGGCCGCTCGGATTGCCGAGCCCCGGATATGGGGCTGCGATCCTGGGCAGGCGACAGCATCCGCAAGCACGATGTCACGGTCTCAAAAAACTATCTGAGCGATTTCGAGATCAAGGAGCTGAACCGCCTCACCTCGATCCTGCTCGACATCTTCGAGGACCAGCTCAATATCGGCAGGCTGGTCACGATGGAGGATGCGCGCCAGCTTCTCGACCGGCAATTGCAGCAACTCGGCCGAGCCGTCCTGCGTGGCGGCGGATCGATCAGCGCCGATCGCGCAAAGGCACGCGCCGAAGCCGAGTACCTCGAATTCGACCGCCACAGAAAACTGGAGCGCCGGCGGGAGGCCGACGCTCGGATCGCGGATCTCGCTGCCGAGGCGAAAAGCCTGCCGAAGCGGCCGCGTTAGCTCGCCACCTTCAGCGCCTTGCGGGCCGTCGTCGCGGTCTCGTCGCGGCGGCCCTTGGCCGCCTGCATGTCGAGGGTGAGCATGAAATCGGCGATGCGCGGGGCGATCTCGGAGCGGAAGCGCGAGCCGTTGAAGACGCCGTAATGGCCGACGCCCCTCTGCAGGTACTCGACCCGCATCTCCTTCGGGATGTTGACGCACAGAGCATGCGCCGCCTTGGTCTGGCCGACGCCGGAGATGTCGTCCTTCTCGCCCTCGACCGTCATCAGCGCGACGCCGCGGATCGCGGTCAGGTCGACCGGCTTGCCGCGATGGGTCATCTCGCCCTTCGGCATTGCGTGCTTGACGAAGACGGTGTCGACCGTCTGCAGATAGAACTCGGCGGTCAGGTCCATCACCGCCAGATACTCGTCATAGAAGTCGCGGTGCTTCTCGGCCGAATCGCCGTCGCCGGCGACCAGGTGCTGATACATCTCGTAATGCGCGGTCAGGTGGCGGTCGAAATTCATCGCCATGAAGCCCGAAAGCTGCATGAAACCGGGATAGACTTCGCGGAAGGCGCCCAGATGCGGGAAGGGCACGCGGGTGATGCAGTTGCGCCGGAACCACTCGGTGCCGCGCTCCATCGCCAGCTGGTTCACGGCGGTCGGCGAGCGGCGGGTGTCGATCGGGCCGCCCATCAGCGTCATCGAGCGCGGCGAGCTCGGATCGCCCTCGGCCTCCATCCGCGCGACCGCGGCAAGGACCGGCACGGAAGGCTGGCAGACCGCCATGACATGGGTGTCGGGGCCGAGCTTCTGCAGCATGGCGATGACGTAGTCGACATAATCGTCGAGATCGAAGCTGCCGGAGGCCAGCGGCACCAGCCGCGCATCCACCCAGTCGGTGATGTAGACCTCGTGATTCGGCAGGAAGGCCTCGACGGTTCCGCGCAGCAGCGTCGCGTAATGGCCGGACATCGGCGCGACCAGCAGCACCTTGGGCTGCGGCTTGCGGCGCCCGTCGAGCTTGCGATCGAAATAGATCAGGTTGCAGAAGGGACGCTGCCAGACGATACGCTCCTGGACCGCGACCTTGACGCCGTCGACCGTGGTCTCGTCGAGACCGAAGGCGGGCTTGCCGTAGCGGCGCGTGGTGCGCTCGAAGAGTTCGCAAGAGGCCGCGACCGAACGGCCGAACGTGGTATAGGTCAGCGGGTTGGCCGGATTCTTGAAGGCAAGATGCATGGCGTCGGAGAAAGCCCGGGCCGGGCTGACCATCATATGAACCGCCTCATAGGCGTGATAGGCAAACGACATGGTCGCCCTTTCGTACTTTCCGCAACGCGCAAACGCACTGTGCGCCGCAACATCGAAACGCAGCCTAAGTCGAAATTGTTCGCATTCAAGGACTAAGATTCCCTTGCGATGAGCTTTAGCCACAAGTTCCTGCTCCCCGGGCGGCGCGCCGCCTGCCGCAGTGCAGCGCGATGACGATGTCCGATCTGCTGCCGATCGCGCCCGGCCGTGTCGAACGGCATCTGCGCCTCGACACGCTGGTGCGCCTGCGCTGGCTGGCCATCGCCGGCCAGAGCCTGGCGGTGGCCGGCGTGCATTTCGGGCTCGGCTTTCCGCTGCCCTTCGGCTGGTGCTTCCTGGCGATCGCCGTCTCGGCCTGGCTGAACATCGCGCTGCGGATCCGCTTCCCGCTCAGCCACCGCCTCAGGGAGGGGCCGGCGACGGCGCTGCTCGGCTTCGACATCCTGCAGCTCGCCGCCCTGCTCTACCTGACCGGAGGGCTGCAGAATCCGTTCGCCATCCTGTTCCTGGCGCCGGTGATGATCTCGGCGACGGCGCTGCCGCCGCGCCATACGCTGGCGCTCGGGCTGCTCGCCGCCGTGCTGGCGACGCTGCTCGCCGTGCTTCATTGGCCCCTGCCCTGGGACGGCTCGGGACGGCCGGTGCTGCCGCCGGCCTATCAGCTGGGCAACTGGATCGCCCTGCTGCTCGGGATCGGCTTCACCGGCATCTATGCCTGGCGCGTCGCCAAGGAGGCGCGCGACCTGTCCGAGGCGCTGGCGGCGACCGAGCTGGTGCTGGCGCGCGAGCAGCATCTGTCGCAGCTCGACGGGCTGGCCGCCGCCGCCGCCCATGAGCTCGGCACGCCGCTGGCGACGATCGCGCTGGTGGCGCGCGAATTGTCGCGCCTGGCGCCGGCCGAGGGCGAGATGGCCGAGGACATCGTCCTGCTGCGCGAGCAGGTCGAGCGCTGCCGCGGCATCCTGGGCAAGCTGGCCTCGCTGCAGGACGACGATGCCGGCCCGCTCGACCAGCTCTCGCTCAGCCTGCTGATCGAGGAGGCGGCGGGGCCGCAGCGCCCCTTCGGCGTGCCCTTCGAGATCGCCCTGATCGGCGAGAAGCCGGAACCGGTCTGCCGGCGCAATCCCGGGATGATCTACGGGCTCGGCAACATTGTCGACAACGCCGTCGATTTCGCGCGCTCCAAGGTGACGATCACCGCGCAGTGGACGCATGAATCCGTCACGCTGACCATTGCCGATGACGGGCCGGGCTTCCCGCAGGAGGTGCTGATGCGGGCCGGCGATCCCTATCTCTCCCGCTCGCATGCCAAGGAATCGCGGGCCGGCGGCGGTCTCGGCCTCGGCCTGTTCATCGCCAAGACCCTGCTCGAGCGCGGCGGAGCGGCGCTGGAATTCTCGAATCTGCCGCTGCCGGCGACCGGCGCCTGCGTGCGGATGAGCTGGCCGCGCGCCGTGTTCGAACGGGACGAGCGTGCATCCAGCTCTTCAAAGCTGGCGTTTTCAGCCCCATATGAGGCAGAATGAGGCGGTGCCGCGCGAGGATGCGCCGCGCCGATCGATGAAGAAAAAGCCGGGTCGACGACACCCGCAGGAGAAGAATGGCGATGGAACCGGCTTTGACTGCTGGCCAGCTGAATGAAAGCCAGGCGCGTGACATGTCGTTGCTGCTGGTCGACGACGACAAGCCGTTCCTCACCCGTCTCGCCAGGGCCATGGAAGGCCGCGGCTACTCGGTCAGGACCGCGGACTCCGTGCAGGCCGGGCTCGCAGCCGTCGAGGAGGCGGCGCCGGCCTTCGCGGTGATCGACCTGCGCCTCGGCGACGGCAATGGGCTCGACGTGATCGCCCGGCTGAAGGAGAAGCGGCCGGATGCCCGGGGCGTCGTCCTCACCGGCTACGGCAATATCGCGACCGCGGTCAGCGCGGTGAAGCTCGGCGCCTATGATTTCCTGGCCAAGCCCGCCGATGCCGACGAAATCCATTCGGCGCTGGCGGCGGGCCCCGATGCCCGGCCGGTGCCGCCGGAGAACCCGATGTCGGCCGACCGGGTGCGCTGGGAGCATATCCAGCGCGTCTACGAACTCTGCGGCCGCAATGTCTCCGAGACCGCGCGCCGGCTCGGCATGCATCGTCGCACCCTGCAGCGGATCCTGGCCAAGCGCGCCCCGCGATGAGCGGCGAACCGCTCGCGGAGCGGATTTCCGAGGAGCTGATCGCGCAGCTCGTGGCCAGCTTCTACGGCCGCGTCCGGAACGATCCGCTGATCGGGCCGATCTTCATGCGGCGGCTCGGCGAGGACTGGGAGCCGCATCTCGCCAAACTGCGCGATTTCTGGTCCTCGGTGACGCTGATGAGCGGGCGCTATCGCGGCAAGCCCCAGCAAGCGCATGACCCGCTCGGCCTCGAGCCGGCGCATTTCGAGCGCTGGCTGGCGCTGTTCGAGGAAACGGTGGACGAGCTCTGCACCGGGCCGGCCGCCTATCTGTTCCGCGACCGGGCCCGCCGCATCGCCGAGAGCCTGCAGATCGGGCTGAATATCGGCCCCAAGGCGCTGGTGCTGCCGGGCTAGAGCGCCGCCGGATCCTCCAGCGCCGCCAGGCGGCCGGCCGCCAGCTTGGCGAAGGCGATGGTCAGCATCTTGCGGCGGGCGGGAGCGAGCGGATGGCGGGGCGGCTCGCGCAGCAGCTCGCCACCCCAGGAATCGGCGACGATCAGGCCGACATCCTCCGGCAGGATCTCGCGCGGAAACTCCGGCGCGACGGCGAATAGAAAGCCGTCGCAGTAATCGCGGTAATCCGGCCATTTGCCGTCGACGCGATAGTCCTCGATGCTCGACTTCACCTCGATCACCAGCAGCTCGCCGCTGGAGGACAGGGCGACGATGTCGCCGCGCCGGCCATTGGCGAAGGTCATCTCCTTGACGATTGCATAGCCGCGCTCGCGCAGATGGCGCGCCGCGCCACGGCAGACGGTGCGGGTGATCTCCGGCCGGGCCGGAGGCGGGTTGAGGGTGGAGGCGGCTTGGCTCATGCGGCCATGTTCTTCTTTTGTGCTCGTCGATGCAAGTGCTGCTCTCCCCCAAGCAACGATCGCTTGCCGCCGGCCACGGCTTGCGCGCTTTCCGTTCGACGAGCGACCGGAATTCGCGCAGGGATCGGCTGAGCATGTTCTGATCGCGAAAGTGGTTCCCACTTTCGCGGAACAGGCTCTATGGTCCGCGCGCCTTGGATCCCATGATGACGCCCCTGCTGATCGCGATCGCCGCCGCCGGCCTGTCCTGGCGGTTCTGCGTGCTGCTGCGCCCGCTGATGCAGCGCTATGCGCTGGCGCGGCCGAATGCGCGCTCCAGCCATCGCAAGCCGACGCCGCAGGGCGGCGGCATCGCAGTGCTCGCCGGGGCCTTCCTGGCGCTCGCCTTGGCGCTGCTGTTCATGCCCTCGCTGGCGCCGGCCCGGCAGGCGCTGCTGACGGTGATGGCCGCGACCGTGCTGCTCGCGGTCATCGGCGCCTGGGACGATATCCAGCCGCTTTCGCCGGCGCTGAGGCTGCCGCTGCAGGTGCTCTGCGTCGGGCTGGTGCTGTTCCAGGCCGTGCCGGAGCTGCGCCTGCTGCCCGAGGCGCTGCCGCTCTGGGCCGAGCGCGCGCTGGCGCTGCTGGCCGGGGTCTGGTTCGTCAATCTCGTCAACTTCATGGACGGGATCGACTGGATCACGCTGGCCGGGCTGGTGCCGCTGACCGGGGCGCTGGCGCTCGCCGGAGCGCATGGCGTGATCGATCCCGCGACCGGGTTGCTGGCGGCGGCGCTGCTCGGCGGGCTGCTCGGTTTTGCGCCCTTCAACAAACCGGTGGCGCAGATCTTCCTTGGCGATGTCGGGGCGCTGCCGCTCGGCCTGCTCGGCGCCTATCTGCTGTACCGGCTGGCCGGCACCGGGGCGCTGGCGGCGGCGCTGATCCTGCCGCTCTACCATGTGATGGACGCGACCATCACCTTGCTGCGCCGGCTGGCGCGCGGCGAGAAGGTCTGGCAGGCGCATCGCAGCCATTTCTATCAGCGGGCGACCGATAACGGGCTCTCCGTCAGCCAGATCGTCGCGCAGGTGGCGCTGCTCAATCTCGGCCTGGTCGTGCTGGCGGCGGCGAGCATCGCCTATCCCGCCTTCTGGGTGCAGGTCGCCTGCCTGATCGCAGCGCTGGCGCTGACCGGCGCCCTGTTGCGGCGCTTTTCGCGAAGGCAGCGCCCGTGACGGGCGAGCGCGTCCTCGTCACCGGCGCAAGCGGCTTCGTCGGCCGGCATCTGGTCCGCGACCTGGCGCGGCGCGGCTATCGGGTGCGCATCGCGAGCCGCCGTCTCGTCGAGACGGCGCCGGATGTCGAGCAGGTGGCGATCGGCGATCTCGCCGGAGTAGTCGACTGGCGGCCGGCGCTCGACGGCGTCGCCCATGTCGTGCATGGCGCCGGCCTCGCCCATGCCGATGGCGAGATCCCGGAAGAGCGCTACGCCCGGGTCAATACCGAGGCGACGCTCGCTTTGGCGCGCGCGGCGCAAGGCGCAGGGGCGCGGCGGTTCGTCTTCCTCTCCTCGATCAGGGCGCAGAGCGGGCCGGTCAGCGCGCGGCCGCTGACGGAGCAGGACGAGCCGGCGCCCAGCGACGCCTATGGCCGTTCCAAGCTCGCAGCCGAGCAGGGGCTGGCGGCGCTCGATCTCGACTGGATCGCCCTGCGGCCGGTGCTGGTCTATGGGCCCGGGGTCAAGGCCAATATGGCGGCGCTGCTCGCGCTGGCGCGCCTGCCCCTGCCGCTGCCGCTCGGCGCGCTCGACGCGGAACGCTCTCTGCTGGCGATCGAGAATCTCGGCGAGGCCGTCGCCTTCGCGCTGACGCGGGATTGCCCGGCGCGGCGCAGCTATATCGTGGCCGACCCGGAGCCGCTCTGCGTCGCGCAGATGCTGGCGGCGATGCGCGCCGGGCTCGGCCGCCGGCCGGGGCTGGTCGCCGTGCCGCCTTGGCTGCTGCGGCTCGCCGCCGGCCTCGCCGGCCGCTCGGCGGCCTATGAGCGGCTGGCGAACGGGCTCGTTGCCCGCCCCGAGGCGCTGATCAAGGCTGGCTGGCGGCCGCCTGTGGAGACGCGAGCGGGATTGATGCGGCTGGCTCATCAGCCAGCCGACGCTGCTTGAAGTCGGGAATCGCCGCTTCCAGCACCGCTTCGGCCGCCTGCCGGTCCTGATGCGAGACCGCCCGGGCCAGCTGGTCCAGCCAGGCCTGCATGCGCTCGCGCCCGGCGAAGATCGGCTTGGCCGCCATGACGCCGTCGAGCCCGGTCTGCGCCATCGGCTCGTCCTTGGCGAAGAGGATCTCGTTCAGCCGCTCGCCCGGCCGCACACCGGTGATCGCGATGTCGATATCGAGGCCGGGCTCGTAGCCGGCGAGACGGATCATGCGTTCGGCGAGATCGATGATCTTCACCGGCTGGCCCATCTTGAGAACATAGACCGCCGCCCGCTCCTCGCCCTGCTCCTGATGGGCGGGCGCATGCGAGGCGGCGCTGAGCACAAGATCGCAGGCCTCGCGGATGGTCATGAAATAGCGAATCATCTGCGGGCTGGTGACGGTCACCGGCCCGCCGCGCTCGATCTGCGCCTTGAATTTCGGCACGACCGAACCGGCCGAGCCCAGCACATTGCCGAAGCGCACCGAGACCAGGCGCATGCCGCTATCGCCGGCGGCCAGCTCGGCATCGCGCGCCTGGGCATACATCTCGGCGAAGCGCTTGGTGGCGCCGAGCATCGAGACGGGCTCGATCGCCTTGTCGGTCGAGATCATCACGAAGATGCCGGCGCGGGCGGCGATCGCCGCCTCGATGGCGACCACCGAGCCGAAGATGTTGGTCTTGATGCCCTCGCCCCAATCCGTCTCCAGATAAGGCACATGCTTCAGCGCCGCGGCATGGATCACGATATCCGGGGCGAATGACTGAAAGAGCGGGCCGATCCGCGCCGCGTCGCGGACATCGGCGAGCGCCCCGGTGACGCGGACCGGCAGGTTCTGCACCTCCAGCGCCTCGGTGATGTGGAACAGGGCCGGCTCGGAGCTTTCCACCACCAGCAGTTCGGCGGCGCCGAAGGCGGCGCAGCGCAGGCAGATCTCGGAGCCGATCGAGCCGCCGCCGCCGGTGACGATGACGCGCTTGCCGTTGAGAAAATGCTCCAGCCGCTGGCGGTCGATCGCGACCGTGGGCCGCACCAGAAGATCCTCGATCTCCAGCGGCGCCAGCTCGCCGGCGCGCGCACCTTCGCCGAGCGCATCGAGCCGCGAGATCGGAATGGCGAGCTTGCGGGTGAGGGAGAGCCATCGGTCGGGCTCGGCCTCCGGCGCCAGCGCGCTCGCCGTGGCGACGATGCGGCGGAAGGGCTCGCCGCGCTCGCTGGCCTCGGCGGCGACCGTCTCGATCTCCGAGAGCAGGCCGAGCACCGGCACGCCGCGGATCGACTGGCGCAGATCGTCGCTGCGCGGCGACAGGATGCCGGCCGGGCGCATGCGGCCGATCGCGCCCGATTCCATCGCCCGGATCACCACCTCGACATCGTTGCCGCGGCCGAGGATCAGCGCCGGCAGGCTCGCCTCGCGGGCGGCGCTGTGCTTGGAGCGCGAGTATTTGAAATAGCGATAGGCCAGGCGCGGGCCGCCCAGCAGGGCGATCTGCACCAGCCAGTAAAGCACCAGGCTGATCTTGCCGAAGAAGAAATTGCCGTAGAGATTCGGCGCGACCAGGACATAGTCGACGACGAGCAGCGTCAGCGCCAGGATGGTGACGGCCCGGACAATGTTCGACAGGTCCGGCAGCGAGGCGAAGCGCCATTTCGAGCGGTAGAGCTGGAAGAACCAGTAGACCACCCCGGCATAGGCCACGAAGAAGGGCAGGACCGAGGGCAGAAGCCGCATCCGTTCGGTGAACAGCCAATCGTCGAAGCGCACGGCGAAGACGAACACGACCGCGAGCGCGGTCATCGCCAGGTCGTGGACGACGATGGCGAACTTCTTGGTGCTCTGCTTGGAGAGATTCAGCATGGAGCGCGGGATATCCCGCCCCCGCGCGGGCTTGTCAACGCGAGAGGCGCCGGTTTCGGGCGTCCTTGCCGCAGCCGCAGAGGCCGGCGAGGACGAAATCGATCATCTCCTCGACATTCGGGCCCGGCAAGCCCGAGCATTGGCTGAGCAGCAGCGGGTGGCAGAAGCGCATCATCGCGGCGCGCACGCAATAGGTCGCGGTGCGCGGGTCCCGCTGGGCGAACTCGCCCTTGGCGATGCCGTCGGCGACGACGCCGCGGAGGATAGCGTCATAGCGCTCGATATGGCCGCGCACGACATCCCAGCTCTCCTCCATCGCGCAGGCGACCATCTCGTGCAGGCGGTGATTGTCGAGATAGCGGGCCGAGTTGATGCGGCAGGTCGCGGCGAGGATGTCGCGCAGGCGCTCGGCCGCGGAGCGCGGCTCGGCGGCGATGGCGGCGGCGGTGGCCTCCAGCTCGGCCATCGAACGCTCGGCGACCGCCTCGTTGATCGCCTTCTTGGACTCGAAGAAGCGGTAGACATTCGCCGGGCTCATGCGCAGCGACTTGGCGATGTCTGCGACAGTCGTCTTCTGGTAGCCGATCTGGCGGAAGAACCGCTCGGCGACGTCGATGATCTCGTGTCGCGTGTCCCGCTCGGAGGTTGTCATGCCAAGGCAGCTTCCCTATGGTGAATGAAGGCCGTCTTTGGAGGTCATCTGTCAGTATGACGCTTTTCGTCAATCGTCAACAAATTGATCTCCAAAGCTTTATTTGGGAACTCCTGACAGATTTTTGAAGGATGGCGGCTGGATCGGTCGGTTTCGAACCCTCGCCAGGGCGAGAAGGGCGGCAATGTCGAGATGCTGCTCCAGATGCGCGGCGAGGCGATCGAGCGTGGTTTCGACGATCGCGTCATAGCCCGGCCCGCCGGCGAGCGCGCGGCCCGCAAGCGCTGCAAGCCAGGCGCGGCGCAGTGGATCCGAGGTCAGAAGCCCGTGCAGATAGGTGCCGGTGACGCGGCCGTCGGCGCTGCGTGCGCCCTCGGGCGCTCCGCCTGAACGGAAGGGCGCCCGGGCGCGGTCCGGCCCCTCGCTGGCGCCGAGATGGATCTCGTAGGCCGTGCCGGTCGCGCCGCTTTCGGGATGTGCGACGTCAACCTCGCGCACCGTCTTGCCGGCGATCAGCACGGTTTCGACGTCGAGCAGGCCGAGGCCGGCCGCTTCGCCCGGGGGACCCTCCAGCCCGAGCGGATCGCGCACCACGCGGCCGAGCATCTGGTAGCCGCCGCACAAGCCCAGCACATGGCCGCCACGGCGATGATGGGCGAGAATGTCGATGTCCCAGCCTTCCGCCCGCAAGGCGGCGAGGTCGCGCAGCGTGGTCTTCGAGCCCGGCAGGATGACGAGGCTGGCATCGCCGGGCAGAGGCTGGCCCGGCCGCACCAGGACCAGATCGAGCTCCGGTTCGAGCTTGAGCGGATCGAGATCGTCGAAATTGGCGATGCCCGGGAGGAGCGGCACGGCGACCTTCAGCGCGGCGCCGCGGCCGGCCGGGGCCTCTCGCAGCAGATCGAGCCCGTCCTCGGCCGGGAGCCGCGACGCCTCCGCGAACCAGGGCACGACGCCGAGGCTCGGCCAGCCGGTCGCCTGCGCGATCGTCGCCAGCGCCGGCGTGAACAGCCCGGCATGACCCCGGAAACGATTGATCGCGAAGCCGCGGATCATCGCGCGGTCCTGGTCGTCCAGCACGGCATGGGTGCCGACCAGGCTGGCGATGACGCCGCCGCGATCGATATCGCCGACCAGCACGGCCGGCACATCGGCAGCGCGCGCGAAGCCGAGATTGGCGATGTCGCGGGCGCGCAGATTGGTCTCGGCGGGCGAGCCGGCGCCCTCGACCAGCACCAGATCGGCGCCCTCGCTCAGGCGGGCGAAGCTCTCCAGCACCTTGGGCAGGAAATCGCCGCGCCGGTGGAAATCGCCGGACGGCATATGCCCGGCGACGCGGCCCTGCAGCACGATCTGGCTGCCCTGCTCGCCCTCCGGCTTGAGCAGAACGGGATTCATGTCGACATGCGGTGCGATCCGGGCGGCGCGCGCCTGCAGCGCCTGAGCCCGGCCGATCTCGCCGAGCGCCGTGGCGGCGGCGTTGTTCGACATGTTCTGCGGCTTGAACGGGCGCACCACCAGGCCGCGATCGGCGAAGAGGCGGCAAAGACCGGCGACGAGCAGCGACTTGCCGACATTGGAGCCGGTGCCGAGGAGCATCAGAGCGGGGGTGGAGGGGCGCATCCGAAATGCTTAGAGCAGCGGCCGCCGCCGCCGCAAACAATTCACCGGCTCACGCCAGCGCGCAATGGCTCCAAAGGGGCGAAGAAGCCATCGCAAGCTGTCGTGAACCGGCTGAGATCAGAAGACAATGACTCCTGATGAATGTCAATATTCATCAGTCCGCATTTTCTGCCGCTTTTGCGGTCTGCCGCGCTCGGCTCTTGCGCGGGCGGCTGCGGCGGCGGGGCTGCGTCAGGTGCAGCATGTTCTTGTCCGAAAAATGGTGTCCCGGGCGGCGAGACATGCGCTATGCCGGCATCTGCACCGTGCCGAGCCCCAGCGATGAACCCGATCTTCTCCACGCTTCCCACGACGATCTTCGAGACCATGTCGCGCCTGGCGCGCGAGCATCAGGCGGTCAATCTCGGCCAGGGCTTTCCGGACGATCCGGGGCCGGAGGATGTGCGCCGCAAGGCGGCGCAAGCGGTGCTCGAGGGCTGGAACCAGTATCCCCCGATGATGGGCCTGCCCGAGCTGCGCCAGGCGACCGCGCGGCATTTCCAGCATTGGCAGGGGCTGGCGCTCGACCCGGAGAGCGAGGTGATGGTGACCTCGGGCGCCACCGAGGCGATCGCCGGGGCGCTGATGGCGATCCTGACGCCGGGCGACGAGGTCGTGCTGTTCGAGCCGATGTATGACGCTTATCTGCCGCTGGTGCAGCGCGCCGGCGGCGTCCCGAAATTCGTGACGCTGACGCCGCCTGCCTTCGGCCTGAGCGAGGAGGCGCTGGCGAAGGCCTTCTCGCCGAAGACCCGGGCGGTGCTGTTCAACAACCCGCTCAACCCGACCGCGACGATCTTCAGCGAGGCCGATCTCGATCTGCTGGCGCAGTTCTGCGTCCGGCATGATGCGATCGCGATCTGCGACGATGTCTGGGAGCATGTCGTCTTCGACGGGCACCGCCACCGGCCGCTGATGAGCCGCCCCGGCATGCGCGAGCGCACCGTCAAGATCTCCTCGGCCGGCAAGATCTTCTCCGTCACCGGCTGGAAGGTCGGCATGGTGATGGCGGCGCCCGAGCTGATGCGGGGGCTGGCCAAGGCGCACCAATACATCACCTTCACCACGCCGCCGAACCTTCAGGCCGCCGTGGCCTACGGCTTGAGCAAGGACGACGCCTATTTCGAGGGGATGCGGGCGGATTTCCAGCGCTCGCGCGACCGCTTTGCCGGCGGGCTGCGCGATCTCGGCTTCAGCGTGCTGCCGAGCGCCGGAACCTATTTCCTCAATGTCGATATCGGCCCGCTCGGCGAAAGCGACGACAGCGCCTTCTGCCAGCGGCTGGTCGCGGAGCATGGGGTCGCGGCGATCCCGGTGAGCGCCTTCTATGCGCAGGGCGCGGTGCGCAATGTCGTGCGCTTCTGCTTCGCCAAGCATGATGCGACGCTCGATGCGGCGCTGGAGCGGCTGGAGGGCCTCGCCCGGCGTTAGAGCCGAACCGTCATTGCGAGGAGCGCAGCGACGAAGCAATCCAGCGGGACGTAGCGCTCTGCCGCCTCTGGATTGCTTCGCTTACGCTCGCAATGACGGCGAGGCTAGAGCCGGATCAGCTTCTGGACGAGACTGCCCGCCCGAATCAGCTTCGGCTCGTGATGCTTGGCCCGATCGTCGAGCCCGAGCCCGCGCAGCGTCTCGATCGCGGCGGAGAGTTCGGTGGCCGCGGCCTTCGCCTCGGCAACCTCGCCTGTGCGCTCGGACAGCGCGAGCAGAGCCTCTGCGCGGTTGGCAGCCGTCTCGGCCCAGAGCGCCGGCACGGTGTCGCGCCGCCTGACCTTCAAGGCGTCGTCGAAGGCGGCGATCGCCTCCTCCAGCACCACCGGCTCGCGGTAATACTCCGCCAGGGCGCAAAGGGCGGCGCCGCTGCGCTCCTGAACCTCGGCCCAGTCGAGCGGGACGGTTTCACGGGTCCAGACATCGAGCACGAGCTTGAAGCAGTTGATCGCCGCTTCCAGCGCCGCCGCGCCGCTGGCGCGCTGGCCGAGCGCGACATAGGTCTTGCCCAGCTCGCATTGCAGCCGTGCCCAGTCGCGCGGCATCTCCGCCCGCTTCATCACCGAAAGCCCGGCGCGAAAGGCCGCGACGCTCTCTTCCAGCAGGGATGCGTCGTCCCTGGCCTCGCCCATCCGGGCCAGAGCCTCGCCGAGCCTGGTCTGGATCGTCGCCCACAGATGCGGCGCCTGCTTCTGATCGAGATGGTCGAGCGTGTCGCGGTAGATCGCGATGGCCTCGCGCAGGCGCGCGCCGCCGCCCTCGCGATGCGACAGGCCGGTGAGGGAGCGCGCCAGGCGCAACTGCGTCTGCGCCCAGTCGACGCTTTCGCGGAGATTGTCGATCGTGCGGAGCATGCCGCGCAGATGGCTGACCGCGCCGGCGAAACCCTGCTCGTCGGCGAAATCGGCGCCGCGCCTGGCGAGCGCATCGGCATGCATCCAGTCATAGACGCGCCCGCGCCCGGGCTCCGCCGAATTGGCGATCAGCGCCGCCTCCGCGAAACGCGCGCCGGCATTGTCATAAGCCTGCGGATTCAGCTGCAGCATCGCGGTGGTGCCGCGCTCGGCGCGGCCGGCCGCAGCGGCGAGCAGGCGTTCCTTGGACATCGAATCGGCGGCGAGCGAGCCGAGATTGCGCTGCTCGGCCTGAGCGAGCAGCCGGTCGGCCTCGGCAAGGCGCCCTTCGGCGAGGGCGCCGGCGGCCTGTGCCCGCAAGCGGTCGAAATCCGCATCCTGCCCGGTGGGCTTCTGCAGCCGGACGGTCAGCGCGCGGTAATCGCTCGCCTTGCGGAGCAGATCATGCTCGATCCGGCTGAAATCCGGTTTGCCCGAGGCTCCCATCGAGGCAATGATGCCGAGAAGCAGCGCGGGGGGAACGCCCTCGCGCTGCGTGACCCGCGCCAGAATGGCCGCGAGCTCGGGATGCATCGGTGCGGGAGCCGCTCTGCGGGGCTTCGCCTCAGACCGCCGCGATGACCGCGATCTCGACGGTGTATTGCGGGCCGGCCAGCTTGGCCTCGACGGTGGCGCGGCCGGGCGTGTTGCCCTGCGCGACCCAGCCGTCCCAGACGCCGTTCATCTCGGCGAAGGTCGACATGTCGGAGAGCCAGATGTTGACCATCAGCAGCTTGCTCTTGTCGGTGCCGGCTTCGGCCAGCAGCCCGTCGATGATCGAGAGGATTTCCTTGGTCTGCTCGGCGACGCTCTTGCCCGCCGCCTTATCCGCGACCTGGCCGGCGAGATAGACCGTGTTGCCATGCACGACGGCCTTGGACATGCGGGGGCCGGGGGCGATGCGCTTGATGCTCATGATCTGTCCTCTCCAGAAAGGTTACGTGACGCTGGTAGCCCGAGTGCCGCCGCCAGGCAAATGCTCATGACGCAGCCGCCCAGCCGGCCCAGAGCAAGGCATAGCGCGCGGCCTTGCCGGCGAGCACCAGCAGAAAGAAGCGGCCGAGCGGATAATTCAGGGAGCCGGCGACGAAGGTCAGCGCATCGCCGCCGATCGGCAGCCAGGCGAAGAGGAGCGACGGCCAGCCGAAGCGCGCGAACCAGCCCTGCGCCACCGCGAAGCGCCGCGGCTGCGGCCGCAGCCGCGGCGGCAGGCGCTCCATGCCGCCGCGGGCGATCAGCCGGCCGAGCCACCAATTCACGACCGAACCGGCGGTGTTGGCGAGCGAGGCCACCGCGAAGAGCAGCGGCGGCGCAACCTTGCCCGCCATCAGCAGCCCGACGAACACCGCCTCGGACTGCGCCGGCAGCAGCGTCGCGGCGACGAAGGCCGCCGTCGCCATGGTGGCGAGGGAGGAAAGGCTGTCCATCCGCGGCTCGGAACCGCGCCGGTCACAGCCGGCGCAGCGCGACCTGCTGGATGCGATGGCTCGCGCCCTTGGTCAGGATCAGGCTGGCGCGCTGGCGGGTCGGCACGATGTTCTCGCGCAGATTGGGCAGGTTGATGCCGGTCCAGAGCGTTTCGGCGATCGAGAGCGCCTCTTCCTCGCCGATCTCCGCATATTTGCGGAAGAAGGAGCGCGGGTCGCGGAAGGCGGTCTGGCGCAGGGTCATGAAACGGTTGACATACCAGCGATGCAGATCGTTCTCGTCGGCATCGAGATAGACCGAGAAGTCGAAGAAATCCGAGACGAAGGGGATGACGGTGCCGTCCTTGGGCAGCCGGCTCGGCTGCAGCACGTTCAGCCCCTCGAGGATCAGGATGTCCGGGCGCTCGACGGTGACCTGCTCGCCCGGCACGACGTCATAGACCAGATGCGAATAGACGGGCGCGCTGACCGCGCGCTTGCCGGCCTTCACCTCCGACAGGAAGCGCAGGATGGCGCTGCCGTCATAGCTTTCCGGGAAGCCCTTGCGCTGCATCAGCCCGCGCCGCTCGAGCTCGGCATTGGGCAGCAGGAAGCCGTCGGTGGTGACCAGCTCGACCTTGGGCGTGTTCGGCCAGCGCGAGAGCAGCGCCTTCAGCACGCGCGCCGTGGTGGATTTGCCGACCGCGACCGAGCCGGCGACGCCGATGATATAGGGAACCTTGACCTCGGCCTCGGCCAACAGGAAGCGCTGCGTCGCCTTGAACAGCCCCTGCGTCGCCGCGACATAGAGCGAGAGCAGGCGCGAGAGCGGCAGATAGATCGCGACGATCTCGTCGAGCGAGATCGGATCATTGATCGATTGCAGCTTGGTCAGGTCCTCGACCGACAGGGTCAGCGGCGTATCGGCGCGCAGATGCGCCCACTCGTCACGGCTGAAGGTGCGGTAGGGCGAGACCAGATCGGAGGCGGAGGACGCGGGAAGCGGGCGCTGGTCCATCAGGCCTCCCGTATTCCAGGCTTCGAGGTTCAACGGGACATTCGCCTCGGCATCAGCTTGAGCGCGCCGCCTTCTCGGCAAGGCCGGAGCGCGCGGTACGGGCCTCAAGCTGGCTCAAGACGTCCCGCAATGCAACATCGCGGCTCCGGAGCACGACCAAAAGATGATAGATGAGGTCGGCGCTCTCGGCGATCAGCTCGTCCCGGTCGCCCCTGACCGCGGCGATCACCGCCTCGACGGCCTCCTCGCCGAGCTTCTTGGCGCAGCGCTCCGGACCGGCGGCCAGAAGCTTCGCCGTCCAGGATTCATCAGGCGAGGCGGCGGCGCGCTCGCCGATGCGCGCCTCGAGATCGGCGAGGGAAAACCCGCTCATCACGTCAATCCTGGCGCATCGCCAGCCCGGCGGCCGCCATATGCGCCTTGGCCTGCGGGATGCTGTAGGTGCCGAAATGGAAGATCGAGGCGGCGAGCACCGCCGAGGCATGGCCGTCGCGCACGCCGGCGACCAGATCGTCGAGATCCCCGACGCCGCCCGAGGCGATCACCGGGATCGAGACCGCATCGGCGATCCGGCGGGTGAGCTCGATATCGTAGCCGGTCTTGGCGCCGTCGCGGTCCATCGAGGTGAGCAGGATCTCGCCGGCGCCGAGCGAGGCGACCTCGCGCGCATAGGCGATGGCGTCGAGGCCGGTGGCATTGCGGCCGCCATGGGTAAAGACCTCCCAGCGCCCCGGCGCGACCTGCTTGGCGTCGACGGCGACGACGATGCACTGGGCGCCGAACTTCTCGGCCGCCTCGCGCACGAAGTCGCGGCGCTTGACCGCCTCGGTCATGATCGAGGCCTTGTCGGCCCCCGCCAGCAGCAGCGCCCGGATGTCGTCGAGCGTGCGCACGCCGCCGCCCACGGTCAGCGGCATGAAGCAGGCCTCGGCGGTGCGCGTCACCACATCGAGCAGGATGCCGCGATCCTCATGGCTGGCGGTGATGTCGAGGAAGCAGAGCTCATCGGCCCCCGCCGCGTCATAAGCCTTGGCGGCCTCGACCGGATCGCCGGCATCGACGAGATCGAGAAACTGCACGCCCTTGACGACACGGCCGTCCTTGACGTCCAGACAGGGGATGATGCGGGTCTTCAGGGTCATGGCCAGGGCGCTGCATTCATGGGGCGTCGAGATCGAACGGCCGTTCGCGCAAGGCCACGGCGTCGTAAGCGCATAGCAGCGGGAAGGTCTCAAGGTCGAGTTCCGTCTCCTTGGCCGCGATCAGCCGCGCTTCGCGATAGCCGCGGGCGACGGCCTCCGCGATCCGGGGAACGAGGCCGGGACTGTCGCCGAGGATGTCGTCGATGCGCTGCCGCTGCAAGGCGATCTCGGCCTGCCAAGCGGCGCAGCGATGCTCCGGCCGGTAATCCCATCTGAGCATGTTGAGCAGGAGCAGGCGATAAGCGTCGGCGAACCCCCTGAACTCCCAGCGCGCCAGATCGCGGATCTCCTCGGCCAGATGCGCGAAGTCGAGCCCGTCGGCCCGGCCTTGTGCCAGCAGCTCGGCCTGCTCCAGCGCCCAGCTGTAGAAATCCTGCTCGTAGCGCGACGAGGCGGCTGGCTGGCCGGGAAAACGTATAACCGTCATGCCGGAATCTTAATCCAACATGGGTTGGGAGGGAATTAGCAGGATTCCGACAAGCCGATCAAAGCCCTCAAGCTGTCGTCAAGCAGCCGGTTCAGCCCCGCGCGGCCAGCCGTGCCAGCGCCTCGCCTGCATCGATGCGCCCGTCATAGAGCGCGCGTCCGGTGATCGCGCCCTCCAGGATCGCCGCGTCCGGCGCGCAGAGCCGGTCGATATCGGCCATCGAGGCGAGCCCGCCCGACGCGATCACGGGGACCGTCAGCGCCCGGGCCAGGGCGATGGTGCCGTCCCAGTTGATGCCCTGCAGCATGCCGTCGCGGGCGATGTCGGTATAGACAATGGCGCAGACGCCGGCATCCTCGAAGCGGCGGCCGAGATCGTCCGCCGCCAGCGCCGAGGTTTCGGCCCAGCCCTCGACGGCGACGAAGCCGTCGCGCGCATCGATGCCGACGGCGACCTTGCCCGGGAAGGCCCTGGCGGCCTCGCGCACGAAGCCGGGGTCACGCACCGCCGCCGTGCCGATGATGACGCGGGCGATGCCCTTGGCGAGCCAGCCCTCGACCGTCTTCATGTCGCGAATGCCGCCGCCGAGCTGCACCGGGAAACCGACGCGGGCGAGGATCGCCTCGACGGCGGCCGCATTCATCGGCTTGCCGGCGAAGGCGCCGTCGAGATCGACGACATGCAGCCATTCGAAGCCCTTCGCCTCGAAGGCGGCGGCCTGGGCGGCGGGATCCTCGTTGAAGACGGTGGCCTGCGCCATGTCGCCCTGCTTCAGGCGAACGCAGAACCCATCCTTGAGATCGATGGCGGGAAACAGGATCACGGCGTCCAACCCAGGAAATTGGCGATCAGCTTGAGGCCGAGCTTCTGGCTCTTCTCGGGGTGGAACTGGGTGCCCGCGAGATTGCCGCGCGTGACGACCGCCGTGACCGGGCCGCCATATTCGGTCAGCGCCAGCACATCCTGCGGCCGCTCGGCCATCAGGGCATAGGAGTGCACGAAATAGGCATGCCAGCCGGAGGGGCCGGTCTCGATGCCGGCGAGCAGCGGGTGCTCGTCCTGCGGATGCAGCGTATTCCAGCCCATATGGGGGATCTTCAGGCTGGCATCCTCGGGGCGGATCAGCGCGACATCGCCGGGGATCCAGCCCAGGCCGCGCGTGGTCACGTATTCCAGCCCGCGATCGGCCATCAGCTGCATGCCGACGCAGATGCCGAGGAAGGGCCGCCCCTTGGCGCGGACGCTCTCCTCCAGCGCCTCGACCATGCCGGAGACCGCATCGAGCCCGCGCCGACAATCGGCGAAGGCGCCGACGCCCGGCAGGACGATGCGATCGGCGCGCGCGACCGCAGCCGGGTCGCTGGTCACGCTGATGCGGGCATCGAGGCCGGCTTCCGCAGCGGCGCGCTCGAAGGCCTTGGCCGCCGAGTGCAGATTGCCGGAGCCGTAATCGACGATGGCGACGGTCTGGCTCATCGGCCGCTCGCCTCGGGGAATAGGCCGATTACCGGCGGCGGCGCGGCGGCGAAGCGCGGGGCCGCCGGCGCGGGCTCAGCCTGCCGGGTGCCGGCGCCGGGCGCCAGCGCGCGCTCGAAATAGCGGCGTTCGGCGCTGGAGAGATCGGGCGCCTCGACGATATCGACCAGGCGCCAACCCTTGCGCAGCAGCTTGCGGGCGATCAGGTTCTGGCCCTCCAGCCCGAGGAACAGCGCCAGCGCCATATGCGCCAGCACCACGGCATTGAAGGAAAAGCCGATCCGGCGCTGCAGATAGATCAGCCCGCCCCAGATCAGCGCATAGAGGATGAAGGCGAGCCAGAGCCGCTTGAACAGCAGCCAGAGCGCGCCGAAGACCAGCGCCGGCCAGGTGAAGCTCTCCGGCAGCAGGCGCGCCTGCTCGATTTCCTCGCGCAGGCCCCCGGCGCCCGGCGGGGGGATCATGACCTGATAGAACGCCATCACGCTTTCCTTCAGAACTCTTCAGCCCCACATCCCGCGGAGCGGGATCAGCCCCGGCTCACAACGCGCCCTTGGTGGACGGAACGCGCCCGCCCTCGCGCGGATCGACCTCCAGCGCCTGGCGCAGCGCCCGCGCCAGGCCCTTGAAGCAGCTCTCGGCGATGTGGTGGGCATTGTCGCCATAGAGCGTCTCGACATGCAGGGTCAGCCCGGCATTGATGGCGAAGGCCTGGAAGAACTCGCGCACCAGCTCGGTGTCGAAGCTGCCGATCTTCTGCGCCTCGAAGCGGGTGCGGAAGACCAGGAAAGGCCGGCCGGAGACGTCGACGGCGACGCGGGTCAGCGTCTCGTCCATCGGCAGGTGGACGTCGGCATAGCGGCGGATGCCCTTCTTGTCGCCGAGCGCCTGCTTGAGCGCTTCGCCGAGCGCGATACCGGCATCCTCGACCGAGTGATGATCGTCGATATGGGTATCGCCCTTCACCGTGACCGTGAGGTCGATCAGCGCATGGCGGGCGAAGAGATCGAGCATATGGTCGAAGAAGCCGACGCCGGTGGCGATCTCAGCCTTGCCCGTGCCGTCGAGCACGAGCTTGACCGCGATATCGGTCTCGTTGGTGCGGCGCTTCACTTCGCCCGAACGCATCGTCTCACATCCCCGATCCAGAGGCGGGTGCTTTAGAGCATGCCGCGAAAAGTGGGAACCGGTTTTCGCATTAAGCATGCTCTAAACTATTAGAATCGATCACGTTGTCCGCTTTTCGACGAAATCGTCGAAAAGCGGCGTGATCTCGCAGCGGGAGGCGGGCCACGCCACCTCGCGATTGTGCCGGGGCGGAAATGCCCTACATCTGCCGGGTGACCGTAGCGATGGAAGGCGCGATTATGGAGCAAGGCGGGACGGCCCCGAGCATGCATGCGACCACGATCCTGATGGTGCGCAAGGGCGGGCGCGTGGTGATCGGCGGCGACGGGCAGGTCTCGCTCGGCCCGACGATCATGAAGGGCAATGCCCGCAAGGTGCGCCGCCTCGCCAAGGGCGCGGTGATCGCGGGCTTCGCCGGCGCGACCGCCGACGCCTTCACTTTGTTCGAGCGGCTCGAGGCCAAGCTGGAGCAGTATCCGACGCAGCTGCTGCGCGCCTGCGTCGAGCTCGCCAAGGATTGGCGGACCGACCGCTATCTGCGCCGGCTGGAGGCGATGCTGCTGGTCGCCGACAAGGATGTCTCGCTGCTGATCTCCGGCACCGGCGACGTGCTGGAGCCGGAAGCCTCCGAGCATGGCGCGGTGATGGCGATCGGCTCCGGCGGCAATTTCGCGCTGGCGGCGGCGCGCGCCTTGGTCGATGTCGAGGCCGATGCCGAGACGATCGTGCGCAAGGCGATGAAGATCGCCGGCGATATCTGCGTCTACACCAATCATTCGCTCGTGATCGAGACGCTGGAGACGGCATGATCGGCGAGGAGGACCTGCAGGCGGCCGTCAACGAAGGCATCATCGATCAGGCGCAGGCGGTTCGCCTCGCCCATCTCGCACGGCTGCGGCGCCGGGAGCAGCCGCTTCAGGGCCATGAAGGCCCGCGGCCGATCGATCCGGACGATGAGCGCCTGCGGCTGATCGGCGGCTTCAACGACATCTTCGTAACCATCGGCGTCGGGCTGCTGGCGGCGGCGCTGTTCGGGCTGGCGCATGTGCTCGGCCTCGGCGAGGCCTTCGCGGCGAGCGGTCTCGTCATCTCCTGGGCACTGGCGGAGTGGTTCTCGCGGCGGATGCGGCTCGCTCTGCCCTCGATCGCGCTGGCGGCGATGTTCGTGGCCAGCGCAGCGGCTCTGGCGGGAATGCCGATCGGCAAGCCAACCGCCGGGCTGCGCGGCGACGGGCTCGCCATGATCGCCGGTGGCGGCGCCGCGGCGCTGGCGGCGCTGCTCCATCACTGGCGCTTCCGAGTGCCGGTCGATGGCGCCCTCGCGGCGATCGGGGCCATCGCCGTCATGGCCGGCGGGCTGATGCTGATCGATCCGCGGCTGCTGCAGGATCATCTGACGCCGCTGAGCCTTGTGGTCGGCCTTTGCGTCTTCCTCGCGGCAATGCGCATCGACATGAGCGATCCGCAGCGGCTGACCCGCCGCTCCGACATGGCGTTCTGGCTGCATCTGCTGGCGGCGCCGCTGATCGTGCATCCGAGTGTGCAATTCGTCACCGGCGGCGTCGCCGGGATCGGCGCCGGCAAGGCGGTGGCGATGCTCGCCGTCTTCGCGGCGCTGGCGCTGATCGCGCTGGTGATCGACCGCCGGGCGCTGATCGTCTCCGGGCTGAGCTATGCCGGGATCGCCATCGCCTATCTGCTGGCCGGGCGCATCTCCGGCGGGCTCGGCCTGCCCCTCACCCTGCTCGGGCTCGCGGTCGTCGTGCTCGGGCTCTCGGCCGGCTGGGGGGCGCTGCGCGGCGCGCTGCTGCCCCGCCTGCCCCTCGGCGCCTGGCGCGAGCGGCTGCCGCCGATCAGTTCTCAGGAAAATCTGCAATGACGTCCTTTTCCCCCCGCGAGATCGTTTCCGAGCTCGACCGCTTCATCGTCGGCCAGACGGATGCCAAGCGCGCTGTGGCGATCGCCCTGCGCAACCGCTGGCGCCGGCAGCAGCTCGAAGGGCCGCTGCGCGAGGAGGTGGCGCCGAAGAACATCCTGATGATCGGGCCGACCGGCTGCGGCAAGACCGAGATCGCGCGGCGCCTCGCCAAGCTCGCCAACGCGCCTTTCCTCAAGGTCGAGGCGACCAAGTTCACCGAGGTCGGCTATGTCGGGCGCGATGTCGAATCGATCGTGCGCGACTTGGTCGAGGTGGCGATCGGGCTGGTCCGCGAGAGCCGGCGCAAGGATGTCGAGGCGAAGGCGCATATCGCCGCCGAGGAGCGGGTGCTCGATGCGCTGGTCGGCGCCACCGCGAGCCAGACGACGCGCGATTCCTTCCGCCGCAAGCTGCGCAACAACGAGCTCGACGACAAGGAGATCGAGATCGAGGTCGCCTCGGCGGCCTCCGCCACGCCGATGTTCGAGCTGCCGGGCATGCCGGGCGCCTCGATCGGTGCGATCAATCTCTCGGACATGCTCGGCAAGGCCTTCGGGCAGCGCGGCAAGCCCAAGCGCGTGCAGGTCAAGGACGCCTACAAGCCGCTGCTGGCCGAGGAGAGCGACAAGCTGATCGACCAGGACGCGATCGTCCAGCAGGCGATCCGCGAGGTCGAGAACAACGGCATCGTCTTCCTCGACGAGATTGACAAGATCTGCGCCCGCGAGGGCCGCTCCGGCGCCGATGTCTCGCGCGAGGGCGTGCAGCGCGACCTGCTGCCGCTGATCGAGGGCACCACCGTCGCCACCAAGCACGGGCCGGTGAAGAGCGACCATATCCTGTTCATCGCCTCGGGCGCCTTCCATGTCTCGAAACCCTCCGACCTGCTGCCGGAGCTGCAGGGGCGGCTGCCGATCCGCGTCGAGCTGTCGCCGCTCGACGTCGAGGATTTCAAGCGCATCCTGACCGAGACCGAGGCCAGCCTGATCAAGCAATCGGTGGCGCTGCTGGCGACCGAAACAGTGGCGATCGACTTCACGCCGGATGCGATCGACGCGATCGCCCGCATCGCGGTGGAGGTGAACTCGACGGTCGAGAATATCGGCGCGCGCCGGCTCCAGACCGTGATCGAGCGCATCCTCGACGAGATCTCCTTCACCGCCACGGACCGCTCGGGCGACAGCGTGACGATCGACAAGGCCTATGTCGACGCGCGCATCGGCGATCTGGCGAAGAATGCCGATCTCAGCCGGTTCATTCTGTGAGCTTTCGATCGCCGGGAATCGCGCTTATCATTGGTGTCGCCAAGCAGGGGGTGCTTCGATGCCGCAGCGAACGACGGTGACCGTGCGTGTCAGTGGCGCGCTGAGCGAATTCGTCGCGGAGGCCGTCGGCGAGAACGGCGCGTATGAGAGTGTCGGCGAATATCTTCGCGACCTCATCCGCCGCGATAAGGAACGCACGGAACACGACAAGTTCAACCGGCTGAAAGCCGAGCTTCAGCAGGCATTCGACGCTCCGGACTCGGCCTATCGTCCCTTGACAGCCGCTGAGGTCATTGCTCGCAACGAGCCTTAGCCCGCCATGGCTAAGATCCGAATTCAGCCTGCTGCTTCGCATCGCCTCGACGACATTTACCGATACACGCGCAAAATCTGGGGCGAAGCTCAAGCCCGGCGTTATATCGAAGGCTTATTCGACGCCTTTGAACGCATCGAGGGCGATCCGAGGCTGTCGCGACCGATCCCTGCCGAATTCGGCGTCGAAGGCCACTCGATCCGCTATGAGCGACATGTCATCTATTGGCGGCGACTGGCGGATGGCGATATCGGCATCGTCACGATTCTTCATGAACGCATGCATCAAATCGATCGGTTCCGAGACGATTTCGGACTGACGCCGAAAACCTTCCCGAAGGAATGACCCTCCCGGCGCCCCGCCTCGCGCGCGATTCGGCCATCGTCGCAGCCGCGACGATCGCTTCGCGGCTGCTCGGCTTCGCGCGCGACGTGCTGATCGCGCGGCTGCTCGGGGCGGGGCCGGTCGCAGATGCCTTCCTGGCGGCGCTGCGGCTGCCCAATCTGGTGCGGCGCGTGCTCGGCGAAGGCGGGCTCAACGCGCCCTTCGTGCCGCTCTATCTGGCGATCAAGGGCGAGCATGGCGAGTCCGCCGCCCGGCGCTTCGCCGGCGAGGCGGCCGGCCATCTCGGGCTCGTGCTGATCGGCTTCGTGGTGCTGGCCGAGATCGCCGCGCCCTGGGTCGTGCTCGGGCTGGCGAGCGGCTTTGCCGAGAAGCCGCAGACGCTCGCGCTCGCCGCCACCTATACAAGGCTGATGCTCCCCTTCCTGGCGCTGACGACGCTGGCCGCGCTGCTGGCCGCCCTGCTCAACGCCGAAGGCCGCTTCAGCGTCGCGGCGCTGGCGCCGGCGCTGATGAATGCGATCCTGCTGGCGGCGCTGCTGGTGCAGCTCGTCCTCGGCGGCGAGGCGGAGCACCATGCCGGCGTGCTCGCCGCCTGCCTCAGCCTCACGGGGCTCGCCCATCTGGTGCTGATCCTGTGGCGGCTGCGGGCGATCGGGGTGCCGCGCCCCAGCCTGCGCTGGTCGCCCGAGATGACGAGGCTGCTGAAAACCGGCGGCGCGACGCTGCTCGCCGCCTCGGCGGCCCAGCTCGTGCTGCTGGTCGCGACGCAGATCGCCTCGGGCCAGCCGGGCGCCGTCTCCGCGCTCTATTATGCCGACCGGGTGTTCCAGCTGCCGCTGTCCTTCTTCGGCGTGGCGATGGGCACGGTCGTGCTCTCGGCCATGGCGGGGGCCCATGCCGATCATGACGCGACGCTCGGCCGCGCCCTGGCGGTCGGGCTCGCGCTGGCGGTCCCGGCCGCGGCCGCGCTCATCGTGCTGGCCGAGCCGATCGTCTCGGTGCTGTTCGAGAGCGGCCGCTTCGGCCCCGACGAGCGGGCGCGGACCGCCGCGGCGCTGTCGGCCTTCGCGGTCGGCCTGCCTTTCGCGCTCGCCGCCAAGGCCTTCGCGCAGGTCCATTTCGTGCGCCGGCAACCGCGCAGGCCGCTTCTCGCCGGCTTCAGCGCCGTGGTTGCCGCGGCGCTCGGCGGCGTCTGCCTGAACGGGCAGGCCGATGCGGCATTGATCGGCGCGCTCGCGGCCAGCCTCGCCTTCATCGTGCAGGCCGGGCTGCTCGGCGCCGATCTCCATCGCAGCCGGCTCTGGCGCCCGACGGCGGCGAGCCTGCGGCCGCTGCTGGCCGTGGCGGTCGCGGCGGCGCTGATGGCGCTCGCCTTGGCCCTGCTGCTGCCCGCGCTCTCACCCTGGCTCATGCCCGGGCGGCCGGCCATGCTCCGCGCCGCCGCGCTGGCCGGGCTATGCCTCGCAGGAGCCGGCATCTATGCCGTCGCCGGCTTCGTTCTGGGCGCCTTCGACCCGGTCCTGCCGCCCAAGCTCTTGCGCCTTCGCGGCGCATCCGCCAGAACGCCGCGTTCCTGAGCATCACGGAGCGCCCGATGGCCGCTTTCACACCCCGCGTCTTCTCCGGCATGCAGCCGACCTCGACGCTGCATCTCGGCAATTATCTCGGCGCGCTGGTGAACTGGGTCGAGATGCAGAAGACGCATGACTGCATCTTCTGCGTCGTCGACATGCACGCGATCACGCAAGGGATGGATGTCTGGGGCGGGCCGGCCGAGCTGACGCGCGCCACGCGCGAGGTGGCGGCCGCCTATATCGCCGCCGGCGTCGATCCCAAGCGCAGCATCATCTTCAACCAGAGCCAGGTCGCCGGCCATGCCGAGCTCGCCTGGGTGTTCAACACCATCGCCCGGCTCGGCTGGCTCAACCGCATGACCCAGTTCAAGGAGAAGGCCGGCAAGGACCGCGAGAACGCCTCGGTCGGCCTCTACGACTATCCGGTGCTGATGGCGGCCGACATCCTGCTCTACAAGGCGACGCATGTGCCGGTCGGCGAGGACCAGAAGCAGCATCTCGAGCTGACCCGCGACATCGCCCAGAAGTTCAACAACGACTTCGCCGAGCGCATCGCCGAGCTGCGGCTCGGCACCGGAGAGCTCGGCTATTTCCCGCTGCCCGAGCCGATGATCCAGGGGCCGGCGCCGCGCGTCATGAGCCTGCGGGACGGCACCAAGAAAATGTCGAAATCGGACCCGTCCGACTATTCGCGCATCAATCTCACCGACGATGCCGAGATGATCGCCCAGAAGGTGCGCAAGGCGAAGACCGATCCGGAGGCGCTGCCCTCCGAGGAGAAGGGGCTGGAAGGCCGGCCGGAGGCGGAAAACCTGGTCGGCATCTATGCCGGACTGGCGCAGGAGACCAAGGCGCAGGTGCTCTCGCGCTTCGGCGGCAGCCAGTTCTCGGGCTTCAAGGCGTCGCTGGTCGACCTGGCGGTCGCCAAGCTCGGGCCGATCGCCCGGGAGATGCGCAGGCTGCTGGATGAGCCCAGCCATATCGACGCCATCCTCAGCGAAGGCGCCGACCGGGCCGCCGGCATCGCCGCGCCGATCATGAACGAGGTCAAGGACATCACCGGCTTCGTGCGCAGACGCTGAATCGGGGTGCGTTCGGGCAGGCTTGCGCCGACCGCGCGCGGCCTGCCACCATGGAAAGTCCTGGAATCGAAGACAGGCGGCGGCAATGGTGAAGAGACGGCGGTCCTACGAGTCGGGCCATCGCCCGAAATTCCTCGCTGTCGTCGACGACAGCCCCGAATGCGCCAAGGCGGTGCGCTTCGCGGCGCGGCGCTGCGCGCGCATCGGCGCCTCGATCGTGCTGCTGGGCGTGGTGACGCCGCCGGCCGACGAGACGTGGCTCGGCGTCGGCGAGATGGTGCAGGCCGAGGCCGAGGCGGAGGCCGAGGCGCTGATCGACGAGGCGGCCGCGGCCGTGCGCTCGCTCGCCGGGCTCGAGCCGGAGAAGGTGGTGCGCATCGGCAGCAAATCCGACGAGATGGTCAAGCTGATCGAGGCCGACGAGGACATCTCGCTGCTCGTCCTCGCCGCCGGCACCGGCAGCAGCGGGCCGGGCCCGCTCGTCACCGCGCTGGCCGGCAAGGGCGCGGGCTCCTTCCCGATCCCGGTCGCGATCGTGCCCGGCCATCTCGCCGATGAGGAAATCGACGCGCTGGCCTGATCCGGCGGCCGGGCCGCTTCTGGCGGAACGGCTGGAATGATTCCAGTGCTCGGCCTATATCGAAGGCAGGAACGGCGGCCTTGACCCGCCGGCGCCGGAGAAAGATCCCATGTTCATCCAGACCGAAGCCACGCCGAACCCCGCCACCTTGAAATTCCTGCCCGGCCGCAGCGTCTCGCCGGACGGGCCCGTCGAGCTGCGCGATCCGGCGCTGGCCGAGCGCTCGCCGCTGGCGAGCCGGCTCTTTGCCGTGAAGGGCGTGTCCGGCGTGTTCTTCGGCTCGGATTTCATCACCGTCACCAAATCGGACGGCGAATGGCCGCATCTGAAACCGGCGATCCTCGGCGCGATCATGGAGCATTACATGTCCGGCGCGCCGCTGATGGCGGATGGCGGGCTGGACGCCGAAGCTGCCGAGAGCGAGGACGAGTTCTTCGCGGATGAGGACGCGGCGACGGTCGACACGATCAAGGAGCTGCTCGAGACCCGGATTCGCCCGGCGGTCGCGAGCGATGGCGGCGACATCACCTTCCGCGGCTACAAGGACGGCACCGTCTATCTCGCGATGAAGGGCTCTTGCGCGGGCTGCCCCTCCTCGACCGCGACGCTGAAGCACGGCATCCAGAACCTGCTGCGCCATTTCCTGCCGCAGGTCCGCGAGGTCGAGGCGGTTTGAGCGAACAGCAGGGCTGATGCGCATTCTCGCAATCGATACCGCGCTCGGCGCCTGCTCGGCCTGCGTGCTCGACGCCGGCGACATCGCGCCGGCGGCAATCGAGCAGACCGCGATGGATCGCGGCCATGCCGAGGCGCTGATGCCGATGATCGAGAGGGTGATGGCCAAGGCCGATGGCGGTTTCGCCTCGCTCGACCGGGTCGCGGTGACGATCGGCCCCGGCAGCTATACCGGGTTGCGCGTCGGCATCAGCGCGGCGCGGGCGATCGCTTTTGCCGCCGGCATCCCGGCCGTCGGCGTCTCGACGCTGGCGGCGAGCGCGGCCCCGCTGATCGGCCGCGAAGGCGGGCGGGTCGTCGCGGCGGCGCTCGATGCCAGGCACGGCCAGGTCTGGTTCCAGGCGCTGAATGCGCAAGGCAAGCAGCTCGTCTCCATCCGCCAGGTCAATCATCGCGATGCCGCGCGGGCGATCGGGGCGGGCCCGGTCTCGCTGGTCGGTTCGGCGGCGCAGGCCGTCGCGAACGAGGCCTGGGCGATCGGGCTGGACGCGATCGTCATCGACGACGGCAAGGCGCCGGACGTGATGTGGGTGGCCCGGCTCGGGCTGATCGCCGATCCGCAGAACGCGCCGCCGCGGCCGCTTTATCTGAAAGCGCCCGAGACGACGCCGCAGGACCGCGCGCGCCTGCCGCGGCGATGAGCTGGCTGCGCCGGCTGCTCGGACGCGACGGCCCGGCCCGCACCGGGCGGCTCGACGTGGCGCAGGCGCGGCAGATGGCCGCCCTGCACCACCAGGGCGGGTTCGCGCGCCAATGGGATCCCGGCGAATGCGCGGCGCTGCTTGCCGATCGCTCGGTGCTGGCTGAGGGCGTCTTCCTCGGCCGCAGCGCCGAGCCCTGCGGCTTCGTGATGTCGCGGATCGCGGCGGACGAGGCGGAGATCCTCAGCATCGTCGTCGCCGGTACCAGGCGTCGCTCCGGGCTGGGACAGGCGCTGCTCTGCGCCCATTTCGCCCAGCTCGGCGCGCGCGGCGTCACCCGGCTCTTCCTCGAGGTCGAGGAGGGCAACCGGCCGGCGCTGGCGCTCTATCGCCGCCTCGGCTTCGAGACCGTCGGCCGGCGCGAGGGCTATTACCCCCAGGCTGACGGCAGCCGCGCCGCGGCGCTGGTGATGCGGCGCGACCTGCGCTGACGGAAGCGGCGCCATGGACGGCGCGCGGCGCCGCAACTATAGCCGAAAGCCGCAACCGCAGAACGCCACGCCGCGAATGAACGACCCCGCATGAACGGCCTTCCCCTCGGCGCCAAGGCGCGTCTCGCGCTGATCGTCCTCGGCACGCTCCTGCTGATCCCGCCGCAGCTCGTGGCGCAGCGGCTCGGGCGGCCCTTCTATTTCACAAGGCTGTTCCACCGGCTGGTCTGCCGGGCGATGGGGGTGCGCATCGCCATGATCGGATCGCCGCCACCCAAGGGCCAGGGCGGGCTAATCGTCGCCAACCATATGTCCTGGCTGGATATTCCGGTGATCGGCACGACCGGCCCGCTCTCCTTCGTCGCCAAGGCCGAGGTCGGGACCTGGCCGGTGATCGGCTGGCTGTCGAAGCTGCAGCGCACGGTGTTCATCGACCGGATGCGGCGCGGCGCCACCGCCGGCGTCGCCAGCGAAATGGGCCAGCGGCTGCAGGACGGGCAATCGGTCGTGCTCTTCGCCGAGGGCACCACCGGCGACGGCACGCGCGTCCTGCCGCTGCGCTCCTCGCTGCTCGGCGCCGCGCATGAGGCGCTGCGCGGGGCGGACGATGCCGAGGTGACGGTCTATCCGCTCTGCATCACCTATGTCGGCTTCCACGGGCTGCGCGGCGGCCGGGCGGAGCGCGCCTCGACGGGCTGGTATGGCGACACCGAACTGGCGCCGCATTTGGCGGCGATGCTGAAAGCTGGCGCGATCGATGTCGAACTCGCCTGGGGCGCGCCGATCCGGATGGGGCGCAAGCTCTCGCGCAAGGAGGCGACCCGCCTCGCCGAGATCGAGATCCGCAGGGCCCGCCAGGCAGCCGTCACCGGGCGGTCATCCGGCTGATTCAGGTTCGTCCGGGACAGTCGCGGCGCAGTTATTGCGTGTGACCCCGCGGAAACGATATGATTCCCTTCCGGTGAGCGACTGGGATAAGGAGAGGCGGTTGAGGTCGGATCGGCATTGATGAAGAAAGTCCACATCAAGTCCTATGGCTGCCAGATGAACGTCTATGACGGGCAGCGCATGGCGGATGTTCTCGGTCAGGAAGGCTATGTCGAGACCGCGACGCCGGAGGACGCCGATCTCATCCTGCTCAACACCTGCCATATCCGCGAGCGGGCGGCGCACAAGGTCTATACCGAACTCGGGAAGCTGCGCGACCTGAAGCGCGAGCGCAAGGCGCAAGGGCAGGAGACCACGCTGGTCGTCGCCGGCTGCGTCGCGCAGGCTGAAGGAGCGGAGATCCAGCGCCGCCAGCCGGCCGTCGATCTCGTCGTCGGACCGCAGACCTATCACCGGCTGCCGGCCCTGCTGGCGCAGGCGAAGGCGGCACGCGTCGTCGATACAGAGCTGCCGCCCGAGGACAAGTTCGACCATTTGCCGGCGCCGAAGCCGGCCGCCATCCTGGCGCGCGGCGTCACCGCCTTCGTCACCGTCCAGGAAGGCTGCGACAAGTTCTGCGCCTTCTGCGTGGTGCCCTATACCCGCGGCGCCGAATTCTCGCGGCCGGTCGCGCAGATCCTCGCCGAGACTGAGCGCCTCGCCGCGGCAGGCGTGCAGGACGTCACTTTGCTCGGCCAGAACGTCAACGCCTATCATGGCGAGGGGACGGACGGCCGCAGCTGGAGCCTGGGGCGGCTGATGCGGCGCATCGCCGAGATCCCCGGCATCGCGCGCATCCGCTACACCACCAGCCATCCGCGCGACATGGACGAGGAGCTGATCGGCGCCCATCGCGAGCTGCCGCAGCTGATGCCCTTCCTGCATCTGCCGGTGCAGGCGGGCTCGGACCGGATCCTCGAGGCGATGAACCGCAAGCATACCGCGGACGCGTATCGCCGCCTGATCGACAAGATCCGCGCCGCGCGGCCCGATATCGCGCTGTCCTCGGATTTCATCGTCGGCTTCCCCGGCGAGAGCGACGCCGATTTCGAGGAGACGCTGCGGCTGATCGGCGATGTGCGCTTCGCCTCGGCCTATTCCTTCAAATATTCGCCGCGCCCGGGGACGCCCGCCGCGGAGCTGACGCAGCAGGTTCCGGCGCAGGTCATGGACGAGCGGCTGCAGCGGCTGCAGGCGCTGGTCGAGGCGCATCGCCAGGATTTCAACCGCGCGATGGTCGGGCGCAGGGTCGAGGTGCTGCTGGAGCGCGCGGGGCGCCATCCCGGCCAGCTCGCCGGCAAGACGCCTTATATGCAGGCGGTCCAGATCGAGAGCACGGCGCAGCGCATCGGCGATCGCGTCATGGTCGAGATCGAGCGGGCCGGCTCCAACTCGCTGTTCGGGCGCGCGCTCGAGCGGCCGGAGCTGGCGGCCTGACGATGCCGCCGCAGGCGCCGACGATGCGTTCGAGCGTTGGCGCAGCCGCCGCAGCGATCCTATCTGAGACATGCCGCAGGAGACGATGGCATTGGCCGAGGCCACCCCGATGAACCCGAGAGGCGAGCGCGGCTCGCGCGTCGACGAGATGTCCGCGCGCGGGGCCCCCGAGGATCTGCCCGGCGCCGAGGTCGAGCTGACCTTCGAGAACAACCAGATCGCCAGCCTGGTTTTCGGTCATTACGACCAGAACCTCGCGCATCTGGAGCGGCGCCTCGGCGTCGTCGTCAGCCCCAACGGCAACCATGTCACCATCAAGGGGCCGCGCGAGACCGCCGACCAGGCGAGCCGCGTGCTGCGCACCCTCTATGCCCGCGCCAAGACCGGGGCGGCCGTCAATCTCGGCGAGGTCGACGGCGCGATCGAGGAGAGCAATGTGCAGCGCTCGCTGTTTCCCTCAGACAATGCCGGCAAGACCGCCTTCGACGCGGTGGTGACGCGCAAGCGCGGCCCGGTCAGGGCGCGCAATGCCGCGCAGGACGCCTATCTGCGCCAGCTCAAGCGCCATGAGCTGGTGCTGGCCGAGGGTCCGGCCGGCACCGGCAAGACCTGGCTCGCGGTCGGCCATGCGGTCTCGCTGATCGAGCAGGGCGTGGTGGAGCGGATGGTGCTGTCGCGCCCGGCGGTCGAGGCCGGCGAGCGGCTCGGCTTCCTGCCCGGCGACATGCGCGAGAAGGTCGATCCCTATCTGCGGCCGATCTACGACGCGCTCAACGACTTCATGGAGCCGCGCCATGTCGAGCGCGGCCTGCAGACCGGCATGATCGAGATCGCCCCCCTCGCCTTCATGCGCGGGCGCACGCTGAGCAATGCCGTGGTGCTGCTCGACGAGGCGCAGAACGCGACCTCGGTGCAGATGAAGATGTTCCTCACCCGGCTGGGCGAGGGCTCGCGGATGATCATCACCGGCGATCCCTCGCAGATCGACCTGCCGCCCGGCCAGCGCTCCGGCCTGGTCGAGGCCGTCAGGCTGCTCTCCGGGGTCGAGGGCGTCGGCCATGCCCGCTTCGAGGAAGGGGATGTGGTGCGCCATGAGCTGGTGCGGCGCATCGTCATCGCCTATGAGGAGGCCGCCCGCAGGGAACGCGAGGAGCGGGAGGCGCGCCTCGCCGGGCTGCCGGCGCCCGACGCGCCCGCAGCGACCCTGCCGGCCGAAGGCGATGCCGACGGGCTGAAGCGCATGCTGGCGCGGGAGCGGCCGCGATGACCGATCGACCTCGATCGCGGCGCGCCGCGCCGCGATCCTCGAATGCCGAGCCGGTGGCGGGCGGGCTGACCCTGGATATCCGCATGCAGGCGCGCCGCTGGCGCGAGGTCGAGGCCCTGCGCCCCCGGATCGAGGCCGCGATCGCGGCCGGGCTCGCGCAGGCGCCGCTGCGCCCGATGCCGGGAGCCGAGCTCAGCCTTCTGCTGACCGACGACAAGCGCATCCGCACCGTCAACCGCGACTGGCGCGGCTTCGACAAGCCGACCAATGTGCTCTCCTTCCCCGCCGTACCGCCCGGTAAGATCGCGGCGAGCCCGGTGCTCGGCGATATCGTGCTGGCCTATGAGACGCTGCTGCGCGAGGCTCAGGCCGAGGAGAAGAGCTTCGCCGACCATCTCAGCCATCTCGTCATCCACGGCCTGCTGCATCTGCTCGGCGAGGATCACGAGACGCCGGAGCAGGCACAGCGCATGGAAGCGCGCGAGACGGCGGCGCTCGCCAGCCTCGGCATCGCCGATCCCTATGCCGGCTCGGAGCCGGAGCCCATGAAGCACGATCACCCCCTATTATGAGCGACGAGCGATCCATCTCCACCGAACCGGCCAGAAGCGGCGTGGTCCACTGGCTCGGCCAGTTTCTCGACCGGCTCGGCCTGCGCCATGGCGGCTCGATCCGCGAGGACATCACCGAGGCGCTGGCGCAGGACAGCGGCCAGATCACCGACATCTCCCCGCAGGAGCGGGCGATGCTCTCCAATGTGCTCAGCCTGCGCGAGCGGCGCGTCGCCGATGTGATGGTGCCGCGGGCCGACATCATCGCCGTCTCTTCCGAGGCGACGCTCGGCGACCTGCTGGCCCTGTTCCGCACCGCCGGCCATTCGCGGCTGCCGGTCTATGGCGAGACGCTCGACGATCCGCGCGGGATGATCCATATCCGCGACTTTCTCGACTTCATCGCCGCCCGGGCCAAGCCCGGCCGCGCCAAGCGCGGCGAGGCCGCAGCTGCCGGCGGATCGGGTGCGGGGCCGAGCCTGGGCGCGATCGATCTCTCCATGACGCTCGCCCAGGCCAAGATCCTGCGGCCAGTGCTCTATGTGCCGCCCTCGATGCCCGCCATCGACCTGCTGGTCAGGATGCAGGCGACGCGCACCCATATCGCCCTGGTGATCGACGAATATGGCGGCACCGACGGGCTGATCTCGATCGAGGACCTGGTCGAGATCGTGGTCGGCGACATCGAGGACGAGCACGATCTCGACGAGGCGCCGACCATCGCGCCCTCCGGCGACGGCCGCTTCATCGCCGATGCCCGCGCCACGCTGGAGGAGCTGCGGCAAGCGACCGGCATCGACCTCTCCACCGCCGAGGTGGCCGAGGAGGTCGATACGCTGGGCGGGCTGATCGTGACCCTGGCCGGACGCGTCCCGGTGCGGGGCGAGCTGGTCAAGGGTCCCGAGCATCTGGAATTCGAGGTGCTCGACGCCGATCCGCGCCGCGTGAAGCGGCTGCGCATCCATCGCCGCGACCCGGTGGTGGCCGAGACCGCCGAGACCAGCCCGGACGCCGCCTGATGAGGATCTCAGCGCTGGCCGACCGGGTCATCCTCGCCTGGGGCTGGCCGAGGCTATTGATCGCGCTGCTCGGCGGCGCCAGCGGCGCCCTGGCTTTGGCGCCGTTCGATCTGTGGCCGCTCGTCGTCGTGCCGATGACGCTGGCGGTCTGGCTGATCGACGGCTCGGTCGCCGAGAGCCGCGGCGGGCGCCTGCGCGCTGCGGCAGTGGTCGGCTGGTGGTGGGGCTTCGGCTATCATCTGGCCGGGCTGTGGTGGCTCGGCGCCGCATTCCTGGTCGAGGCCGACAAATTCGCCTGGGCGATGCCGCTCGGCGTCGTCGCGCTGCCGGGCTTTCTCGCGCTGTTTCCGGCGCTGGGCTTTGCCGCCGCGCGGCTGATCTGGCCGGCCGGCGCCGGCCGCATCCTCGTGCTGGCCGCCATGCTGGCGCTGAGCGAATGGCTGCGGGGCCATGTCCTCACCGGCTTTCCGTGGAATGTCTATGGGATGATGCTGGCCGGCCCGGGCTGGCTGGCGCAGAGCGCCTCGGTGATCGGCCTCTACGGGATGACGGTGCTGGCGGTCGCGATCGGCGCGGCACCGGCCGTGCTCGGCACCGGCGAGCATGGCTGGCGGCGCTGGCGCCTGCCCGCTGCCGCGCTCGGCGTGCTCGCGATCATGGCCGGCCATGGCGCCTGGCGGCTGCCCGCGGAACCCGTGCCGGCCGTCAGCGGCGTGCGCTTGCGGCTGATGCAGCCGAACCTGCCGCAGGACGCCAAGTTCAGCCCGCGCAACAGCGAGGCCATCCTCTCGCATTACCTGGCGCTCAGCGACCGCGCCACCAGCCCCACCACGACGGGCGTGGCCGACATCACCCATCTGATCTGGCCGGAATCGGCCTTTCCTTTCCTGCTCGGGCGCACGCCGCAGGCGCTGGCGCGGATCGGCGCCCTGCTGCCGCCCGGCGCGACGCTGATCACCGGCGCCGCCCGCGCCGGCGAGGTTCTGCCGGGCGAGAGCCGCCCGCCGATCTACAACGCCATCCAGGTCGTCAATGACGAAGGGGTGATCACCGGCAGCTACGACAAGGTCCATCTGGTGCCGTTCGGCGAATATCTGCCGCCCTTCCTCGACCGGCTGATCCGGCAGGTCGGCCTGTCCGAATTCGTCTCGGTGCCCGGCGGCTTCGCCTCCGGCACGCGGCGCCTGCCGCTGCAGATCGGCGGGCTGCCGCCGGCCTCGGCGCTGATCTGCTACGAGGTGATCTTCCCGGGCGAGGCGATGCCGAGCGGGCCGCGGCCGGGATTCATGCTCAACCTGACCAATGACGGCTGGTTCGGGCAGACCACCGGCCCCTACCAGCATTTCGCCCAGGCGCGGCTGCGCGCGATCGAGGAAGGCCTGCCGCTGGTCCGCGTCGCCAATACCGGGATTTCCGCAGTGACCGATGGATATGGTAGGGTGCGCGCGGCGCTGGCGCTCGGCGAAACCGGCGTGCTCGACGCATCCTTGCCCCGGGCGGAAGCCCGGACATTCTATTCACGCTTTGGCGACGCTTTTTTTGTCGTTCTGGTTGCAACCATGTTGCTCGCTGGAGTAACAAGGCGAACGCGGTAATTCCATTTGGAACCTCTTCGTCGGTGACGTAGAGCCCGACGCCAAATGCTCAAGACAGGGGCCCTCGGGCGAGGCAATGTTGAAGAAAGTACCGAATCCGATCGATCGTCATGTCGGCAGCCGTGTCCGGATGCGCCGCATGCTCGCCGGCGTCAGCCAGGAGAAGCTCGGAGAGGCGCTCGGACTGACCTTCCAACAGGTGCAGAAATACGAGAAGGGCACCAACCGCATCAGCGCGAGCCGCCTGCAGCAGATCGCCAAGATGCTCGGCGTGCCCGTCGCCTTCTTCTTCGACGGCGCCCCCAATGACGAGACCGCCGAGGGCGGCTTCGCCGATGCCGCCAACACCAGCTATGTCGCCGATTTCCTCGCCACCAGCGAGGGCGTGCAGCTGACCAAGGCCTTCGTCCGGATCAAGAGCCCGCGGGTGCGCCGCCGGCTGGTCGATCTGGTCGAATCGCTCGCCGACGACGCCGGCGAGACCATTCAGCAGTAACCCTGCGTCTTGCGGCGCTTCAATGAAGCGCAGGCGTGGTTTCCTGTGTGAGGACGAGCGTGCTCCGGCCGAAGCGCTGGAAGTGCGGGTGGGGATTGACCAGCAGGAAGTCCCTGAGCTTGGCCCGGTCGACCTCCGACATCGTCAGGATCTGAACGGCCAGCCAGAGCTCGTCCGGCAGATCCTCCATGCGCTGGGCGATGTCCAGCAGCTCCTGATGGATCGGATGCGCACGCAGCTGCGCCGCCAGCACGCCGAGCGCCTGCTCGATCTCGGCGCGGCGCCCCGCGGGATCGTTCCGCTCAGCCATGCGGGAGCCTCCACGCGGCGCTGCCGCGGTCGCGCTGCCGGGGCCGGGCGATCACCGGCGCCTCGAGCTGGCGGAAGGCGAGCGTGCGCCGATAGGCATCGGGCGTGACCGCGATCGCCGCGCCGATGCAGTTCATGCCGTCGATCACCGCCGGCAAGCCCAGCGGGCGGACATCCCAGCCGAGCGCGAGAAAGCGGGGCATCCACCAGGTCTCCATCACCACGGTGATCTCGCTGATCTCGCTGGCGAGGCAGTATTCGAGCATGCCGGCCAGCACGGTGTGCAGGACCTTGCTGTCGCGTCCGCGGCGCCCGGGCACCACGAAGATGCGCATCCATTCGACGATGTCGACGCCGCGCCGAATGCCCTCGACATTGGCGAGAAAGGGGAACACGTCGGCCATCAGATGCGGCCGCAGCGTCGGAACCAGCCGGGTGCCGCCGATGACCGCCCCGTCCTCGATCGCCAGAAGATAGATGGCGTGCTCGTCATCGAACTGATCGACCTCGCGGCCGTCCGGCCGCTGCAGCGCCATCCATTTGCGCTCGTCGACATAGATCTCGTGCCGGATCCGAAAATGCTGCTCGAGCTCGCGCTTGTAGAGATGCCGATTGGCCGCATCGATGACCTGAAGCATGACCCACCCATTCCGTTAGGAGAGGGTGAGGCTCGCCGCTTTCGCGCGGCTTGTGCATCCCGGAATTCCGGAGGTCGGCCGCTCGATCAGATCGCGATCTCGCCCCGGCGATAGGCTTCGATGATCGTGCGGGTGCGGCCCCTCACGCCGAGCTTGCGGGCGGCGTTCTCGAAATGCGCCTCGGCCGTGCCGGCGGAGACGCCGAGACGCTCGGCGACGCCTTCCGTCGTCTTGCCGACCGCCATCCAGGTCAGGACCTCGCGCTCGCGCACCGTGAGCAAGCGGCGCAGAGCCACCGGCCGCAGGCAGGCGCAGGCCTTGCTGTGGGCATAGATCGACATCAGATGCATGCCCGAACGCGCCTGCCGCGACAGATCCGGCCGGCGCCCGGCCATGGTGACGACGGCCGTGAAGCCCTCCTCGCCATGAATCGGCACGCAGAAGCCTTCGATCATGTCGAAGTCGCGGGCGCGGCGCATGACCTCGCGCTGCCGCGGCGAGGCGCTCTCCTCATGATAGATGTCGCGCCAGGCGAAAGGGTCGACGGTCTGCCTGCAATGGGCGACGATCGGATCCCAGTCGCAATAGGACCGCTCCCGGTAGAGGTCGAACCATCCCGGCGGCCAGCCATTGAGCAGGACGAGCGGATCGATCCTGTCTCCGAACTCGGGCAGGCCGGTGATCAGAAAGGCATGGAAGCCGTAGGTCACGAGCTTGTCGCGCAGCGCGGCCACCACCAATGCCGGATCGGTCAGCCCGCTCAGCCTGTCGATGAAATCAAGCGTATCGCGACCGAGGTTGTAATCTCGCCCCGACATGCTCCTCGTTCTCCGATACTCACGCGATCCGGCGAGACCGGAATCGCCTTACGCTAGGGTAATCCCGATTGATATGGAGCTTCGACGGCCCAATCAAGATGGAATGGTCTTATTCGAATAGGGAATAGTGTTGCCGCGTCAGCAAAAGCGATGCCGGCCCCCCTGTCGAGGCAACTCGGCGAAACCGAATGAATCGGCTCGCTTACGTTCGGAAAGACGAACGAACCATCGCTGAAACGAATTTACCGGCTTGACGGCGAACGGTTCCGCTGCAAAAGACGCTGCGCGTTTTTTCGTGACCTCCGCGCCGGCAACCGCCGCGCCACAGCGAAGCTCCTGAGAAGGATCCCCCGGCCGTGTCTCGCCAAAACTATCTCTTCACCAGCGAATCCGTCTCCGAAGGCCATCCCGACAAGGTTTGCGACCGGATCTCCGACGAGATCGTCGATCTGTTCTTCAAGGAGGCGATCAAGGCCGGCCATGATCCGGCGCAGGTGCGCGTCGCCGCCGAGACGCTCGCGACCACCAATCGCATCGTCGTCGCCGGCGAGGTCCGCACCCATCTCGACGCCAAGCAGATCAAGTCGAAGGTGAAGTCGGTCGCCCGCAAGGCGGTCCGCGCCATCGGCTACGAGCAGGACGGCTTCCACTGGAAGAAGGCCAAGATCGACGTGCTGCTGCACCCGCAGTCGGCCGATATCGCGCAGGGCGTCGACGAGACCGGCAACAAGGATGTCGGCGCCGGCGACCAGGGCATCATGTTCGGCTATGCCTGCCGCGAGACGCCCGAGCTGATGCCCGCGCCGATCTATTACGCGCATAAGATCCTCGAGAACCTGACCAAATACCGCAAGGCGGGCGAAAAGGGCTGCGAGAAGCTCGGCCCCGATGCGAAGAGCCAGGTCACCATCCGCTATGAGAACGGCAAGCCGGCCGCGGTCACGCAGATCGTGCTCTCGACGCAGCATCTCGACGAGACGCTCAGCTCGAAGGACGTGCAGAAGATCGTCGAGCCGGTGATCCGCGAGACCCTGAACGGGCTCGAGATCGCCAAGGACTGCAAATGGTGGATCAATCCCACCGGCAAGTTCGTGATCGGCGGCCCCGATGGCGACGCCGGCCTGACCGGCCGCAAGATCATCGTCGACACCTATGGTGGCGCGGCCCCGCATGGCGGCGGCGCCTTCTCCGGCAAGGACCCGACCAAGGTGGACCGGTCGGCCGCCTATGCGGCGCGCTATCTCGCCAAGAACGTCGTCGCGGCCAAGCTGGCCGAGCGCTGCACGATCCAGCTCTCCTATGCGATCGGCGTCGCCAAGCCGCTGTCGGTCTATGTCGACCTGCACGGCACGGCCAAGGCCGGCGTCGACGAGGCCAAGGTCGAGAAGGCGCTGTCCGAGGTGATGGACCTGTCGCCGCGCGGCATCCGCACGCATCTGTCGCTCAACAAGCCGATCTACGCCAAATCGGCCGCCTATGGCCATTTCGGCCGCAAGGCCGGCCGCGACGGCAGCTTCTCCTGGGAGAAGACCGATCTGGTCGACGCGCTGAAGAAGGCCGTCGTCTGAACGAGGCCTTAGAAGCGGCGGCATGAGCGAACCTCACGATCCCGATCGCGCCTTTTTCGGCCGCCGCAAGGGCAAGGGCCTGCGCCAGGGCCAGGCCGAGCGGATCGCCGATACCCTGCCGCGGCTGCGCCTGCCGGAGGGCGAGATCGCCGATCTTCAGGCCCTGTTTCCCGATCCTGTGGCCGGGGTGCGGCTGGAAATCGGCTTCGGGGGCGGCGAGCACCTGCTGGCGCGGATGCGCGAGCGGCCCGATCTCGGCTTCATCGGGGTCGAGCCCTTCATCAACGGCATGGCGAAGTTCCTCGCCGTGATCGAGCAGGAGGGCCTGCGCAATATCAGGCTCTGGGATGGCGATGCCGCCCTGCTGCTGCCGCGGCTGCCGCAAGCGAGCCTCGACGGCGCCGACCTGCTCTATCCCGATCCCTGGCCGAAACGGCGCCAGCGCAAGCGCCGTTTCGTCTCCAAGCGGACCCTGGCGCTGCTGGCGCGCGTGCTGAAGCCGGGCGCGCAGTTCCGCTTCGCCAGCGATATCGACGATTATGTCGGCTGGACCCTGGCGCGGCTGCTCGCCTCGCCGGATTTCGATTGGATCGACGAGAATGCCGACGATTGGCGCCGGCCCTATCCGGGCTGGGTGAGGACGCGCTACGAGGCCAAGGCGATCAGGGCCGGGCGGGTGCCGAGCTATCTGACGGCGCGGCGTCGCGCATCCTGAGGAAGCCGAGCACCCGCTGCGAGGTGGCCGGCGTCAGATTGCGGAAGCTCTGCTGAGCGCGCTCCAGCACCGCCGGCGACCTGCCGTCGCCCTTGCGCAAGCCGATCAGTGCCCGGGCGGTTTCCCAGGACCAGCCCATGGCGCGCGCCACCAAAAGAACGGCGTCCCGGTCGGGCCCGAACATGATCCGCTCCGTCGCCGGCAATGACAGGCGCACCGCCGAGGCGACGCCGCAGATCGCATGCTCCAGCGCCCCTGAGCCGGCATATTGCGCGATCAGCGGCTCGTCGAGCTGGCCCGCCGCATCGAGACGCTTGATATCGGCCAGGGCCGCGCTGAACTTGCCGACATCCTCGCCGATGGTCTTGGTCGCCACCGTCTCGGCGCCGCGCTCGACCGCGCCGGCGACGGCGCCGGCCAGCGAGGGCGCAAGAGAGGCTTCGAGCCGCCGGCGCGCCGAGGACTTGGCCGCGGCGAGCAGTTGCTCGGCGAGATCCTCCGGAATGTCGGCGCGTGAGCCGAGCGTCGCCTGCAGCGCGTCGTCCTGCTGGGCCCGCATCACCAGCACGCCCATGCCATGGCGGGAGAAGCGCGCCGTCTGGTTGGCGGCGACCGCATGGCTGACCACGCGCCCGCCCCGCAGGATCAGGAAATCGGTAACCGGCTCGCCCAGATCCGGGCGCTCGGTGATGGCCAGCATATGATCGCGCCCCTTGGCGGCCGCGACCGCGACGAGATCGTGATCGCTGAGGCGCGGCGACGCGACGAGCACCGGCCGGGCGACCTCGATCTCGTCCAGCGCGAGCTGGCGGACGACGCCGCTCGGCGCATTCGGCACCGGCGCAAGGCGCTTCGACAGCTCGATGCGGGCCTCGACCTCGATGGCGCGGGCGAGGCGGCCGATCACCACGTCGAAGACGCCGACCTGATCCTCGGCCATGCCGGAGGCCGTCGCCAGGAAGAGATCGGTGAGCCGCTCGAGGATGGTCGCGCGCTCGTCGCTCGAGCCGCGCGCCATCGACGCTTCGAGATCGCGCAGCAGCGCGCCAACAGAACTCATGACCGGACCTCGATACGCAACATTCGAACCGTTTTAGCGGCCAAGGATGACCAGCGGGTTAGCGCGATGGCGCAAACCGGCAGCAACGCTTGCAAGATCGGCCGAACCGGACTAGATAACGCGCAACAGCTCTGGTTTCGGTGTAAGCCGGCGATCAAGAGCGGGCCCGCCGGCCCGCTCTTTTTTATTGGCCCGACCGGTTCGGAGCACCGGCGCATCTTCGCGCCCTCTCGAGACTGCCGGAGCGTGGCGGACCAGCAATGGACGGGACGGACAGCCAGGATCAGGACGAGCGGATCGTCGTCGAAAGCGGCGCCGCCGCCCGTGTCGCCGCGGTGGTCGAGCCGGCCATCGCCGATCTCGGCTATCGGCTGGTGCGCGTGCGCGTCACCGCGCAGAACGGCTGCACCGTCCAGATCATGGCCGAGAAGCCCGACGGCACCATGACCGTCGAAGGTTGCGAGGCGGTGAGCCAGGCGGTGTCGCCGGCGCTCGACGTCGACGATCCGATCCAGGCGGCGTATCATCTGGAGGTGTCGTCGCCGGGGATCGACAGGCCGCTGGTGCGGCCGAGCGATTTCGAGCGCTGGGCCGGGCATCTGGCCAAGGTCGAGACCAGCGAGCCCTTCGCCGGGCGCAAGCGCTTCCGCGGCATCCTGCGGGGCGCGAAGGGCCATGAGGCCCTGCTGACCCGCGACGACGCCAAGGCAGAGGAGGAGCGCGAGGTCGCGATTCCGATGCGGCTGATCAGCGAGGCGCGGCTGGTGCTGACCGATGCGCTGATCACGGAATCGCTCAGGCGCGGCAAGTCCGGCCTGCCGCCGGAGATGCCGCCCGCCGACGAGATCGCCCAGCCCGTTCCCGGGCGGAAATCCCTCGGTCCGCGCGACCCCAAGGCCCGCAAGACGGGCAAGGGGCGCAAAGGGCCCGTACAGAACTCACAGGAAGAGGAGTGAGCGCCATGGCCGTCAGCGCCAACAGGCTCGAGCTTTTGCAGATCGCCGATGCCGTCGCCCGCGAGAAGTCGATCGACCGGCAGATCGTGATCGATGCGATGCAGGACGCGATCGCCAAGGCGGCCCGCTCCCGCTATGGCGCCGAGACCGACGTCCATGCCGAGATCAACCCGAAATCGGGCGAGCTGCGGCTGGCGCGCCACCTCCAGGTGGTCGACCAGGTCGAGAACGGCGCCGTCGAGATCACGGTGGACGAGGCCAAGCGCCACAACCCGGCCGCCCAGGTCGGCGACGTCATCGCCGATCCGCTGCCGCCCTTCGATTTCGGCCGCATCGCCGCCCAGTCGGCCAAGCAGGTGATCGTGCAGAAGGTGCGCGAAGCCGAGCGCGACCGGCAGTATGACGAGTACAAGGACCGCATCGGCGAGATCGTCAACGGCGCCGTCAAGCGCGTCGAATACGGCAATGTCTTCGTCGATCTCGGCCGCGGCGAGGCGATCATCCGCCGCGACGAGATGATCCCGCGCGAGACCTTCAAGGTCGGCGACCGCGCCCGCGCCTATGTCTACGACGTGCGCCGCGAGCCGCGCGGCCCGCAGATCTTCCTGTCGCGCACCCATCCGCAGTTCATGTCGAAGCTGTTCGGCCAGGAAGTGCCGGAGATCTACGACGGGATCGTCGAGGTGAAGGCGGTGGCGCGCGATCCGGGCTCGCGCGCCAAGATCGCGGTGATCAGCCGCGATTCCTCGATCGATCCGGTCGGCGCCTGCGTCGGCATGCGCGGCTCGCGCGTGCAGGCCGTGGTCGGCGAGCTGCAGGGCGAGAAGATCGACATCATCCCATGGTCCCCGGATGTCGCGACCTTCGTCGTCAACGCGCTGCAGCCGGCGGAAGTCGCCAAGGTCGTGCTCGACGAGGAGGCCGACAAGATCGAGGTGGTGGTGCCGGACGAGCAGCTCTCGCTGGCGATCGGCCGGCGCGGCCAGAATGTCCGACTCGCCTCGCAGCTGACCGGCTGGGACATCGACATCCTGACCGAGCAGGAGGAATCGGAGCGCCGCCAGAAGGAATTCCTGCAGCGCACCGAGATCTTCATGAACGCGCTGAATGTCGACGAGACGGTCGGCCAGCTGCTCGCCTCGGAGGGCTTCCGCTCGGTCGAGGAGGTCGCCTATGTCGAGCCGTCGGAACTCTCCTCGATCGAGGGTTTCGACGAGGACACGGCCGCCGAGATCCAGAACCGCGCCCAGGAGCATCTCGCCGCGGTCGAGGCCGAGTTCGACGAGAAGCGCCGGGCGCTCGGCGTCGAGGACGCGCTGCGCGAGGTCGAGGGCATCAACACCGCGATGATGGTGGCGCTCGGCGAGAACGATGTGAAGTCTGTCGAGGATCTCGCCGGCTGCGCCACCGACGACCTGGTCGGCTGGACCGAGCGCAAGGATGGCGAGACCACCCGCCATTCCGGCTATCTCGACGGGTTCGACCTGTCGCGCCAGGAGGCCGAGGCGATCGTCATGGCCGCCCGCATCAAGGCAGGCTGGGTCGAGGCCCCGGAGCCTGAAGCCGAGGCCGAGGCGGACGCCGAGGTCGAGACCGAGACCGAGGAGCAGCAGGGCTGAAGCCGGAGCGGATCATGAACCGGCGCGGCGAGCGGGACGGTCCGGAGCGGACCTGCGTCGTGACGCGGCAGGCCCGCGCGCCGGAGGATCTGATCCGCTTCGTCATCGGCCCCGATGACATATTGGTGCCGGATATCCGGCGTAAGTTGCCGGGACGTGGCGTCTGGGTCAGCCTCAGCGCGGCGGCCGTGGCCGAGGCTGTGAAGCGCAAGGCCTTCGAGCGCTCGCTGAAGACCAAGGTCGCGGTGCCGGCCGAGCTGCCGGCGCAGGTCGACGCGCTGATGACCCGGGATGCGCTGCAGGCGCTCGCAATGGCCAACAAGGCCGGACTGGTCTCGACCGGCTTCTCCAAGGTCGAGGCACTGGCAGATTCCGGACGCGCGGCAGCCCTGATCGCCGCCAGCGACGGCGCCGAGGACGGCAAGCGGAAGATCGCCCAGGCGCTGCGGCGCGGGACGGCAGACAGGCGACGAGAGATACCGGTCGTTGCGATCTTCGCCACGGCCGAACTGGAACTGGCGCTCGGGCGTGAGCATGTGATACATGCAGCGCTTGCTCCGGGTCCGGCGACTGAGGGTTTCCTCGCGCGCTGGCGTCGGCTCGTCCGGTTCCGGACGAACGATGCTGGCGAGACGGCGTTTATCGACCCGGCCGAATCCGACGCGCGAGATCAGACGAAGACCGAACCGGCAGGACCGAAAGCGGAATGAGTGATACCAAGACACCCGGCGACAAGACCTTGAGCGTAACGCCTCCCAAGACGTTGTCGCTGAAGCGCCCTGTCGAACAGAGCACGGTCCGGCAGAGCTTCTCGCATGGGCGCTCGAAGCAGGTCGTCGTCGAGGTGAAGCGCCGCGTCGGCGGGCATGAGCCCGCGGCCGCGCCGACGCCTCGCGCGCCGCAGGTCCAGCAGCAGGCTCCCGCCGCGACCCGGCCGCAGCCCCCGCAGCAGCCCGCCCCTGCGGCGAGCCGCCCGGCCGGCGGCATGCTGCTGCGCACCCTCTCCGAGGACGAGAAGGACGCCCGCCTGCGCGCGCTGTCCGACGCCCGCTCCCGCGAGGCCGAAGCCCGCGCCCGGGCCGAGGAGGAGGCGCGCCAGCGCGCCGCCCGCGAGCAGGCCGAACGTGCCGAGCGCGAGGCCGCCCAGGCCCGCCAGCGCGAGGAAGAGGAGCGCCGCCGCCAGGAGGACGACGTCAAGCGCCGGGCCGAAAGCGCGGCGCGCCAGCGCATGGGCGAAGAGGCCGCGCCGCCGCGCCCGGCCGCCCCGCCCCGCGATGCCGGCGCCCCGGCGGCCCCGCCGCAGGCGCAGCAGCCGCGTCCCGCCGCGCCGGGACCGCGCGATTTCGGCACCCCGCGTCCGGCGCGCGATGTCGGCGCCCGTCCGCCGCGTCTGGATTTCCGGCCGCCGCGCACCGATGCGCCGCGCAGCCCGCGCCCCGATCCGAACGCCACGGCCGAGCCGGTGGTCGCCCGTCCGACGCGCCAGGCGCCGTCGGCCGGCGCGCCGCGCAGCCGTCCCGACGATGGCGAGGCGCGCCCCGCCTTCCGCCGTCCCGGCGGGGCTCCCGGTGCCGCCAATCGCGGCGCGCCGACCCCGGCCCCGAAGACCCCGAAGGTCGGCGACAAGCCGCGCGGCCGCCTGACCCTGTCGACCGCGACCGGTGGCGACGACGAGCGCACCCGCTCGGTGGCCGCCTTCCGCCGCCGCGTCCAGCGCATGACCGGGCATCGCGCCTCGGATGTGCAGAAGGAGCGCGTTATGCGCGAGGTGATCGTCCCCGAGACGATCACCATCCAGGAGCTCGCGAACCGCATGTCGGAGCGCGGCGTCGATGTCATCCGCCTGCTGATGAAGCAGGGCGCGATGCACAAGATCACCGATGTGATCGACGCCGACACCGCCCAGCTGGTCGCCGAGGAGATGGGCCACAGCGTCAAGCGCGTTTCGGAAGCGGATGTCGAGGAGGGCCTGTTCGACACGCCCGACGCCGACGAGACGCTGGAGGCGCGTCCGCCGGTCGTCACCATCATGGGCCATGTCGACCACGGCAAGACCTCGCTGCTCGACGCCGTCCGCAAGACCAATGTCGTGACCGGCGAAGCCGGCGGCATCACCCAGCATATCGGCGCCTATCAGGTGACGACGGGCTCTGGCGCCAAGGTGACCTTCATCGACACGCCCGGCCACGCCGCCTTCACGGCGATGCGCGCCCGCGGCGCCAAGGTGACGGATATCGTCGTGCTGGTGGTCGCCGCCGATGACGGCGTGATGCCGCAGACGGTCGAGGCCATCAATCACGCCAAGGCCGCCAAGGTCCCGCTGATCGTGGCGATCAACAAGATCGACAAGGCCGACGCCAATCCGGACCGTGTCCGCTCCGAGCTGCTGCAATACGAGATCCAGGTCGAGTCGCTCGGCGGCGAGACGCTGGAGATCGAGGTCTCGGCCAAGACCGGCAAGGGCTTGGAGACGCTGCTCGAGGCGATCTCGCTGCAGGCCGAGCTGCTCGACCTGAAGGCCAATCCGAGCCGCGCCGCCGAAGGCACCGTCATCGAGGCCAAGCTCGACCGCGGCCGCGGCCCGGTCGCGACCGTCCTCGTCCAGCGCGGCACGCTGCGCACCGGCGACATCATCGTGGCCGGCTCGGAATGGGGCCGCGTCAGGGCGCTGATCGCCGATACCGGCGCGCAGATCAAGGAGGCGCCGCCCTCCCTGCCGGTCGAGGTGCTCGGCTTCAACGGCACGCCGGAAGCCGGCGACCGCGTCGCGGTCGTCGAGTCGGAGGCGCGCGCCCGCGAGATCACCGACTACCGCGAGCGCCAGCGGCGCGACCGCCTGGCGGCGCGCGGCGCCGGCTCGGGCGCCGGCCGCTCGCTCGCCGAGATGATGCGCGAGCTCAAGGAAGGCGCCGGCCGCAAGGAGTTCCCGCTCGTCGTCAAGGGCGACGTGCAGGGCTCGGTCGAGGCCATCGTCGGCTCGCTCGAGAAGGTCGGCAATGACGAGGTGCGCGCCCGCGTGCTCTCCTCCGGCGTCGGCGCGATCACCGAGTCGGACATCACCCTCGCCCAGGCTTCGGGCGCGGTGGTGATCGGCTTCAATGTCCGCGCCCATAAGGAAGCGCGCGAGGCGGCCGAGCGTGCCGGCGTCGAGATTCGCTACTACAACATCATCTACAACCTGATGGATGACGTGAAGGATGCGATGTCGGGCCTGCTGGCGCCGACCCTGCGCGAGACCATGCTCGGCAACGCCCAGATCCTCGAGATCTTCAACGTCTCGAAGGTCGGCAAGATCGCCGGCTGCCGCGTCACCGACGGCACGATCGAGCGCGGCGCCAATGTCCGCCTGATCCGCGACGGCGTCGTGGTGCACGAGGGCAAGCTCGGGCAGCTCAAGCGCTTCAAGGACGACGCCAAGGAAGTCGTCGCCGGCCAGGAATGCGGCATGGCCTTCGAGAACTACCAGGACATGCGCGCCGGCGACGTGATCGAGTGCTATCGCGTCGAGGAGATCAAGCGCAGCCTCTGACCGGCGCGCTGTCTCCCCGGATACCGAAACATGGCCGGGCTCTCGCCCGGCCATGGTGTTTCAAGCCGTCCGTCCGGTCCGATCCCGGAGAACGAGAACCATGGCCAAACGACAAAGCACACAGGGCTCCGGCCCTTCGCAGCGCCAGCTCCGTGTCGGCGAGCTGATCCGCCACGCACTCGCCGAGATGCTCGCGCGCGGCGACATCCATGACGATGTGCTCGCCAGTCATGTCATCACCGTGCCCGAGGTCAGGCTCTCGCCCGATCTCAAGCTGGCGACCTGCTATATCATGCCGCTCGGCGGCCAGGATGTCGGGCCGGTGCTGAAGGCGCTCGACGCGCATAAGCGCCATATCCGCGGCGAGATCGCCCATCGGGTGAACCTGAAATACGCGCCCGATCTGCGCTTCCGCCAGGATGAGAGCTTCGACGAGGCCGCACGGATCGACGCGCTGCTCGATTCCGATGCGGTGCGCCGCGACACGGACCGCAAGCCGCTGCGCATCGACCAGCAAGACCAGCAGCATGACGACGACTGACGAGAACCGCCCGGCGGATGCCGAGAACCAGCGCCCGCCGCGCCCGAAGAAGCGCGATGTGCATGGCTGGGTCGTGCTCGACAAGCCGGTCGGCATGACCTCGACCCATGCGGTCAGCGTGGTCAAACGGGCCTTCAGCGCCAAGAAGGCCGGCCATGCCGGCACGCTCGATCCGCTCGCCTCGGGCCTGCTGCCGGTCGCGCTCGGCGAGGCGACCAAGACCGTTCCCTTCGTGATGGACGGACGCAAGGCCTATCAGTTCACCGTCGCCTGGGGCTCGCAGACCGATACGGACGATGCCGAGGGCAAGGTGGTCGCCACCTCGGAGCTGAGGCCGCAGGAGCCCGCCATCGCGGCGCTGCTGCCGCGCTTCACCGGCACGATCCAACAGGTGCCGCCCAAATTCTCGGCGATCAAGATCGCCGGCGAGCGCGCCTATGACCTCGCCCGCGACGGCGAGGAGGTGACGCTGGAGGCGCGCCCGGTCGAGATCGCGGCGCTGCGGATCGTCTCGCATGACGGGCCGACCACGACCTTCGAGGCCGAATGCGGCAAAGGCACCTATGTCCGGGCGATCGCCCGCGATCTCGGGCTGGCGCTCGGCTGCCTCGGCTATGTCGCGCATCTCAGGCGCACCCGCGTCGGCCCCTTCCCGATCGCCGATGCGGTGACTGTCGAGGCCTTGCGGGAGGGCGATCCGAACCAGGCGCTGCTGCCGGTCGCGGCCGCCCTTGCTCTGATCCCGGAGATCGTGGTGCATCGCGACGCCGCGCTCAGGCTGAAGCGCGGCCAGAGCGTGCTGCTGCGCGGGCGCGACGCGCCGGCGGAGGCGGAGGCGGTCTACGCCTCGTCCGGCGGCGTGCTGATCGCCACCGGCTCGATCGAGCAGGGCGAATTCGTGCCCCACCGCGTGTTCAACCTGTAAGGGCCCGAGCCCGGCGCAGCCGATCGGATGGGCCTCAGCGATCATCGTCATTGCGAGGAGCGAAGCGACGAAGCAATCCAGGAGGGCGTAGAGCTCTGCGGCTCCTGGATTGCTTCGCTCACGCTCGCAATGACGGCCCAGCGCGATCGGAGTTGGTCGTTCAGTAGCCGACGGTGAAACGCTGGCGCGAATGCGCCGGTCGCTCCAGCTCGTCGATCAGGGCAACGGCATAGTCCTCGGCCGAAATCCGGCTCTTGCCGGCGGCGTCGACCAGGAGCTGGTCCCTGCCGAGCCGAAAGCGGCCGCTGCGCTCGCCCGGCTCGATCAGCGCCGATGGCGAGAGGAAGCTCCAATCGAGTGCGCTCTCCTGCCGGAGCAGATCGAGGAAGGCGCCGCCCTTCTTCGCCTCGTCGCGATAGGCGGCCGGGAAATCCGGCGTGTCGAACAGCTTGACGCCGGGCGCGACCTCGAGGCTGCCGGCGCCGCCAACCACCAGATAGCGCCCGACCCCGGAGCGCCTGACGGCTCCGAGCAGCAGCGCCGGGTCGCTGGCGGAAAAGTGCACGGCACTGATGACGGCGTCATGCCCGGGCAGCAGCCCTGCGAGGCCGTCCTGATCGAAGACATCGCCCTGCCTGGCCGTGACGCCCGCGGCAGCCGGCACCTTCTGCGGATTGCGGACGATGGCGGTGACGGCGTGGCCGCGCCGGACCAGCTCCGCAAGCAGGCGCGAGCCGATGAAGCCGGTGGCGCCGATCAAAGCGATCTTCATGATGATGGCCTTCCTGGTATCTGATGGGAACCTGCACTCCCGATGGACACCAGATGGCGGATATGCCAGCCTGCCTCAAGAAGGCACTTTCACCTCACAAGGTCACCTGCGGGGAACCCCTATGCTGCACCGCCCCGACCCGTGCGACGCGGACTGCCCGACGCGGCAGGTTCTCGACCGTATCGGCGACAAATGGGCGGTTCTGGTGATGATCCTGCTGGAGCGCGAGACGCTGCGCTTCAACGCGCTGCGCCGGCGGATCGACAACATCTCGCAGAAAATGCTGTCGCAGACGCTGAAGAGCCTGGAGCGCGACGGGCTGGTCGCGCGCCGCGCCTATCCGACCGTGCCGGTCACCGTCGAGTATTCGCTGACGCCGCTCGGGCGGACGCTCGCCGCCACGGTGGCGGCGCTGACGCAATGGGCTCAGGACCATATCGGCGAGATCGAGGCGGCCCAGCAGCGCTATGATCGCGGCGAGGTCAGCGCTTCAGCGGCCGCTTCGGCTTGAAGAACCCGGCCCAAGAATCCTCGGGCGGGCCCTTCTCCATCACCTCCTGCGCCGTGAAGGCGTCGGGGGCGAGATCGCCGAGATCGTCCCAGGACACCGGCATCGCCACCGCGGCGCCGGCGCGGGCGCGTGTCGAGAAGGGCGCGATCGCCGTGGCGCCGCGGCCATTGCGGAGATAATCGATGAAGATCCGGCCCTTGCGCGCCTTCTTCGACAGGGTGGCGGTGTAGAGCTTCGGCTCGGTCTCGGCGATCGCCTGAGCGAAATCCCGGGCGAAACCCTTGACCTGCGCCCAGTCCGCCTTGGGCTGCAGCGCCATCACGACATGGAAGCCCTTGCCGCCGGAGGTCTTCAGGAAGCTCTCGAAGCCGAGCTCGGCGAGCCGGTCGCGCACCGTCAGCGCCGCCTCGCGGACCCGCTCAAGCGGCACGCCGGGATCCGGATCGAGATCGAAGATGATCTGGTCCGGCGTCTCGACCGCGTCGGCCTTGGCGCCCCAGACATGGATCTCGACCGTGCCGAGCTGGACCAGAGCGGCGAGCCCGTCGAAATCGCGGATGAAGAGCAGCTCCTCGCCCTCCGCATCGCGCATCCGGGCGACGGAATCGTGCAGGCCGGGGCTGGCGTGCTTCTGGAAGAAGACCTGGCCCCCGACCCCGTCGGGAGCCCGGACCAGCGCCAGCGGCCGTTCGATCACATAGGGCGCCATCCGCTCCCAAACGCTGGCATAGTAGTCGAGCAAACCCTGCTTGGTCAGGCCGACATCCTTCCAGAGCGGCTTGCCGGGATTGCTCAGCTTGACGCTGGTCGCCGGCCGGGCAGCGGGTTTGGACGCGGCCGCCGCCGCGCGCCTGGGCTTGGCCTTCGCCACCGGCGCCTCCGGCTTTTCCTGGACGATGTCCTGCGCCGGCTTGTCCTCGCGCAGGCCGAGGAAAACCGAATGGCGCAGCGTCTTCGAGGCCGTCCAGGAGCCGAAGCTGATCTCGGCGACACGCTCGGGCCTCACCCAAACGACCTCGCGATCACGGGCGGCCTTGCCGGAAAACGGCGAGCGCTCGGCCTTGATGGCGTCGAGCTCCTTCTTGAGCTCGGTGGCCGATTGCCGGGTGAAGCCCGTGCCGACACGGCCAGCGGGCTTCAGCGCGCCGTCCTCGTGATAGCCGAGCACCAGCGAGCCGATCTGGCTGCGGGAGGCGCGCGAAGGCACATAGCCGGCGATGACGAATTCCTGGCGATGGCTGCATTTCGACTTCAGCCAGTCATGGCCGCGCCCGCTGCGATAGGGCGCATCGGACCGTTTCGAGATCACGCCTTCCAACCCCATGCGGCAGGCATGGCGCAGCATGGTCTGTCCCGGCTCGACGAAATGCTCGCTGTAGCGCAGCGCCTCCTCCGGTCCCGCGGCCTGCAACAGCGCCTCCAGCCGCTCCTTTCGGGCGAGCAGCGGCTCGCCGCGCAGGTCCTCGCCATCGAGATGCAGCAGATCGAAGGCGAAGAAGACCAGGCCGGAGGTCTCGCCCTCCGACAGCGCCGCCTGCAGCGCCGAGAAGGAGGAGATGCCGCTCTCGCCGAGCGCCACGACCTCGCCATCGATCAGTGCGGCATCGCAGGGCAGCGCCGCGAAAGCCGCGGCGATGCGCGGGCCGAAGCGCTCGGTCCAGTCCAGGCCGGTGCGGGTCAGGAGCCGGACCTCACCATCCGCGAGCCGCGCCTGCAGCCGGTAGCCGTCGAATTTCACCTCATGCAGCCAGTCGTCGCCGACCGGCGGCTTCTCCTGGAGCGTCGCCAGGCAGGGCTCGACGAAGGGCGGCAGCGGCTCGCGCGCCTGTTTACGGCCGGGCTTGGCGCTCTTCGCGGCGGGCGCGGCGGCTTTGGGCTTGCGCGCCTTTGCCGGCTTGTCTTTCGTCGACCAGGTCGGCGCGGCGCCATCCTCGCCGATCTGCTCGATGCTCTTGCCGGATTTCACCGAAGAGGGGGCGACCTCGAGGATGTCCTCGTCGACGCGCGCGGCCTCGTCCTCGACCTTGATCAGCAGCCAATTGTCGCGCTTCTCACCCCGGCGCGGCTTCAGCCGCACCAGATGCCAGCGGCCGGAGAGCTTGTGGCCCTGCAGGGTGAAGGCGAGATGGCCCTTCTTCATGCCACGCGCCGGGTCGCCCTCCGGCTCCCAGCGGCCCTCATCCCAGATGATCACCGCGCCGGCGCCGTATTCGCCTTCGGGGATGGTGCCTTCGAAGCTGCCATATTCGATCGGATGGTCCTCGACATGCACGGCGAGCCGCTTCTCGCCGGGATCGAGGCTCGGCCCCTTGGTGACCGCCCAGGACCAGAGCACGCCGTCATGCTCGAGCCGCAAATCGTAATGCAGGCGCCGCGCCGCATGCTTGTGAATGACGAAGGCGCCGCCGGCGCCCTGCTGCTTGCGCGTGCGCCCCGCCTCGCCCTTGGGCTCCCGGGTGCGGGAAAAATCACGCTTGGCGCGGTAGAGATCGAGATTGGCCATTGGCTCGCTCCGGCTCGATCAGGCACTCTTCTTGCGGGCAGCCGCCGGTTTGCGCGCCGGCTTGGCTGCCTTGCTCGGCGCCTTCTTGGCTGCCTTCTTGGGCGCATCATCCTCGCCCAGGCTGCGTTTCAGGGCGTCGAACAGGTTCACCACATTGGACGGGCGCTCGGCGGGCCTGGCGACCGGCGGCTTGCGGCCCTTGCGCTTGGCCTCGACCAGCGCGAGCAGCGCCTCCTCATAGCGATCGTCGAAGCCGCTCGGGTCGAACTGCGCCTGCTTGCGCTCGATGATGTGGCTGGCGAGCTCGATCAGCTCAGGATCGAATTTGCCCTTGCGCAGGTCGCCGAAGACCTCGCCGGGCTGGCGCACGGTCTTGTCGTAGCGCAGCGTGGTCAGCAGCAGGCCCTTGTCGAAGGGCTCGATCATCACCGGCCGCTCACGCCGATACAGCACGATGCGGGCGATGCCGGCCTTCTTTTGTCGGGCCATCGCCTCGCGGATCACGGCAAAGGGCTCCTCGGAAACCTCGTCGGCCGGCGTCACGTAATAGGGCTGGTCGAAATAGATCTGCGGGATATCGGCGCGGTCGACGAAATGCTCGATCGCCAGCGTATGCGAACTCTCGATCTGGACGGCCTCGATCTCGTCCTCCTCGAACAGGAGATATTCGTCGCCGCCGATCTCGTATCCCTTGACCTCGTCGTCCGGATCGACCGGCTCGCCGGTGCCGCCGTCGACATATTGCCGCTTCAGCGTGTTGCCGGTCTTCCGGTTGATCATCCGGAAGGAAACCTTCTCGCTGTGATCGGTGGCTGAGGTCAGCTCGACCGCGCAGGCGACGAGCGAAAGCTTGAGATAGCCTTTCCAGGCCGGCCGAGGCGCCATCAGGCCGCCCTCAGGCTCGGGCGGCGCGGCGGCAGGGCCGGCGGGAGCTCGCGCAGCCAGGCCTCGGCGCGGGCAAGCTCGTCGCGCGTCACCACCGGCACCGGGTCGGAGAGCACGGCCAGCAGCACATCGCGGTCGAGCTGCCCGTTGGCGATGATCTCACGCAAGGCCTCGCGGGTCTCGCGTTCCGCCCGCAGCTGCGCGCCGAGCGCGGCGATGAGACGATCCTTCGGCATGGCGGACATGACAGCGGTCCCGTTGGTTGGCTTGCCTGAAGTCAACCGGCTGGGCTCGGGCAGGTTCCGCCCGATGGCGCTGGCCTTTCGCCTGATTTCGTGTATATCCCCCATCCATCCGGCCCATCGGCGCCGGACGCGCATCCTCTCCGCGATGAGCAGGATGCGGGTTTCGGACCGCGCTGGACGACATCCCGGCCCGGCCCGCCAGATCAACACCAAGATGAAGGACATGCCCGATGTCGATCACCGCTGAGCGCAAGACCGCGCTCGTCAAGGAATATGCCACCGTTCCGAATGATACCGGCTCGCCCGAGGTCCAGATCGCGATCCTGACGGAGCGCATCAACAATCTCACCGGCCACTTCAAGTCCCACACCAAGGACAATCATTCGCGCCGTGGCCTGCTCAAGCTGGTCTCGCAGCGCCGCTCCCTGCTCGATTATCTGAAGGGCAAGAACGAAGCGCGCTACAAGACCCTGATCGAGAAGCTCGGCATCCGCCGCTGATCGAGACGAATTCCCGCCCGGTGCCTCGCCGCTCCGGGCGGTTCTGCAAGGGACCGTCCGCGGTCCTCATCGGGGCGAGCCGCAATGGTGCGGCGCCTCTTCCAAATGCGGGCGCCGCATGGCGGCCTCCCCGCATGATCCGCCGGCGTCGCAGACGTCCATGGCAGGATCGCCGAGCGCCCGGGCGCGCTGAACTGAGCACATCCCGGGCGTTCCGCCGTCTTGCCCATGGGCTCGAGCGCCGGCCGGATCGCATCCGACGCGAAAGATAAATCCATGTTCGATGTTCAAACCGAAGAACTGATCTGGGGCGGGCGCAAGCTCGTGCTCGAAACCGGGAAGATCGCCCGCCAGGCCGATGGCGCCGTGCTCGCCACCTATGGCGAGACCGTGGTGCTCGCCACCATCGTCTCGGCCAAGGAGCCGAAGCCGGGCTTCGACTTCTTCCCGCTGACGGTCAACTACCAGGAGAAGACCTTCGCCGCCGGCCGCATCCCCGGCGGCTATTTCAAGCGTGAGGGCCGCCCGACCGAGAAGGAGACGCTGGTCTCGCGCCTGATCGACCGGCCGATCCGCCCGCTCTTCGTCGACGGCTACAAGAACGACACCCAGGTGATCGTGACCGTGCTGCAGCACGATCTCGAGAACGATCCCGACATCGTGGCGATGGTCGCCGCCTCCGCCGCCCTGACCCTGTCGGGCGTGCCCTTCATGGGCCCGGTCGGCGCCGCCCGCGTCGGCTATATCGACGGCGCCTACAAGCTCAACCCGCTGGTCGAGGAAATTAAGGACTCGGCGCTCGACCTCGTCGTCGCCGGCACCCAGGACGCGGTGCTGATGGTCGAGTCCGAGGCCAAGGAGCTGACCGAGGAGGTCATGCTCGGCGCCGTGATGTTCGGCCACAAGCATTTCCAGCCGGTGATCGAGGCGATCATCCGCCTCGCCGAGAAGGCCGCCAAGGAGCCGCGCGACTTCCAGCCGGCCGACGACGCTGCGATCCTCGAAGCGGTGCTGAAGACCGCCGAGGCCGACCTGCGCGCCGCCTACAAGATCACCCAGAAGTCGGAGCGCTACGCCGCCGTCGACGCCGCCAAGGCGAAGGTGGTCGCGGCGCTGGTCTCGGACGCGCCGGACGGCGTCTCCACCTTCTCGAAGGAGAAGGTCGGGGCGCAGTTCAAGGAGGCCCAGGCCAAGATCGTGCGCTGGAACATCCTCGACGACGGCATCCGCATCGACGGCCGCGACGTCAAGACGGTCCGCCCGATCGTCGCCGAGGCCGGCGTGCTGCCGCGCACCCACGGCTCGGCGCTGTTCACCCGCGGCGAGACCCAGGCGCTGGTGGTGACCACGCTCGGCACCGCCGATGACGAGCAGTTCATCGACTCGCTGGAAGGCACCTACAAGGAGACCTTCCTGCTGCACTACAACTTCCCGCCCTATTCGGTCGGCGAGACCGGCCGCATGGGTTCGCCCGGCCGTCGCGAGATCGGCCATGGCAAGCTGGCCTGGCGCGCCGTGCACCCGATGCTGCCGGCCAAGGGCGAGTTCCCCTACACGATCCGCGTCGTCTCGGAGATCACCGAGTCGAACGGCTCCTCCTCGATGGCCACCGTCTGCGGCACCTCGCTGGCGCTGATGGATGCCGGCGTGCCGCTGAAGGCGCCGGTCGCCGGCATCGCCATGGGCCTGATCCTGGAAGGCGAGCGCTTCGCGGTGCTCTCCGACATCCTCGGCGACGAGGACCATCTCGGCGACATGGACTTCAAGGTGGCGGGGACTGCAGCCGGCATCACCTCGCTGCAGATGGACATCAAGATCGCCGGCATCACCGAGGAGATCATGAAGGTCGCCCTCGACCAGGCCAAGGGCGGGCGCGAGCACATCCTCGGCGAGATGTCGAAGGCGCTGTCGGCCTCGCGCAGCCAGCTCGGCGAGTATGCGCCGCGCATCGAGACGATGAAGATCCCGGTCGACAAGATCCGCGAAGTCATCGGCTCGGGCGGCAAGGTGATCCGCGAGATCGTCGAGAAGACCGGCGCCAAGGTGAACATCGAGGACGACGGCACCATCAAGATCGCCTCGGCCGACGGCAAGTCGATCGAAGCGGCGATCAAGTGGATCAAGTCGATCGTCTCCGAGCCGGAGGTCGGCGTGATCTACGACGGCACCGTGGTCAAGGTCATGGAGTTCGGCGCCTTCGTGAACTTCTTCGGCGCCAAGGACGGCTTGGTCCACATCTCCGAGCTCGCCGCCAAGCGGGTCCAGAAGGTGCAGGACGTCGTCAAGGAAGGCGACAAGGTCAAGGTCAAGTTCCTCGGCATGGACGAGCGCGGCAAGGTGCGCCTGTCGATGAAGGTGGTCGATCAGGCGACCGGCGAGGACATCACCGAGAAGCTGAAGGCCGAGCGCGAGGCCGAGAAGTCCCGCGAGAAGCAGCAGGCCGAGTGAGCCTGCTGCCGCAGATGATGCGTTTCACGTGAATCAGACGCCCCGCATCGCAGGATGCGGGGCGTTTTTGTTGCAAGCAGCGTTGCTAGCCTGTACGTTATAAGGTACACCCCTCACGGGGGACACTATTACGACGCAGTCACCGCGGCGAATGCCGGTTGTGTTCTATCGGACGGATGCTGGCGCCGAGGTCGTTCGTGATTGGTTTCGAGGCCTGGATGAGGATGACCGGGCCATCGTCGGGCAGGATCTGATGCGCGTGCAGTTCCGCTGGCCCGTCGGAATGCCGCTGTGCCGGCCGTTGAAGGAAGGGCTTTGGGAAGTCCGAAGCTCTTTGCCGGGGCACCGGATCGCTCGCGTGCTGTTCTGCGTGCATGACGGGACGATCCTGGCGCTGTCGGGCTTCGAAGACGCAGAAGACCCCTCCGTCTGAGATCGCACTTGCTCGCAGGCGCATGAAGGAATTCGTCGGTTAGGAGGTCATCATGACGCAGCACAAGCGCTCGCTCGAAGGACTGACGAGCCTCGACGATGTGCTTGCCGAAGAAGGCAAGCTCGAAGCGTTCGAAGCCGTCGCCATCAAAGAGGTCATCGCCTGGCAGATCGAGCAGGCCATGAAGGCCGAGAATATCTCGAAGAAGCGGATGGCGGAGCGGATGGGGACCAGCCGCACCCAGATCGGCCGGCTGCTCGATCCCCATGACGGCAATGTCACGCTCACCACCTTGCAGCGCGCAGCAGAACTGCTCGGCCGTAAGGTGCGGATCGAGCTCGTGTGACGATGATTTCGCGCCGAGATCGCCCTATGGTCCGCCGCTGATCCGGAGACCCGCATGACCGCCCATCGCATCGCCTCGCCCGAAGAGCTCGCCGCGCTCTATCCCAACCCGATCGCGCCCGCGTCGCTGCTCAAGGAGATCGACCATATCGACGCCAATTACGGTGCGCTGATCGCGGCCTCGCCCTTCCTCGTGCTGGCGACCAACGGGCCCGAAGGGCTCGATTGCTCGCCGCGCGGCGACCAGCCGGGCTTCGTGCGTGTCGCCGATCCCAGGACGCTGCTGATCCCCGACCGGCGCGGCAACAACCGGCTCGATTCGCTGAAGAACCTGCTGGTCGACCCGCGGGTCGGCCTGCTGTTCATGATCCCGGGCTATGGCGAGACGCTGCGGGTCAACGGCCGCGCCGTGCTTTCGACTGAGCCCGAGCTCTGCGCCAGCTTCGCCATCGCCGGCAAGCTCCCGGCCTGCGTGATCGTGGTCAGCGTCGAGGCCGCCTATTTCCAGTGCTCACGCGCGGTGGTGCGGGCCGATCTGTGGAACCCGGCGGCGCAGGTGGACCGGGCCAGCCTGCCGAGCGCCGGCACCATCCTGCGCGACATCGCGGCACGCGGCGCCGAGAGCTTCGGCGGCGAGGCCTATGACAAGGCGCTGCCGGAGCGGGTGCGGGCGACGCTGTACTGAAGGCCTATTCCAGCGGGCCGATCGCCGCCTCGACCGCCTCGACGATGGCCCCGGAGCGCACCAGGGCCGTCGCCTGGTTCATCTCGGCGGCATACCAGCGGTCGCCGTCCAGCGCCGGCGGAATCGTCTCGCGCAGCGCCTCCAGCGCGGCCTGCGTGCCCTTGCCGAGCGGGTGCGCCTTCGCCGTCTCGGCGATCAGCGACAGCGCCTGACAGGCCATCAGGATCTCGGCGGCGATGACCATCTGCGTGTTCTCGACGACAATGCGGGCCTTGCGGCCGCACCAGGTCGAGTTCGAGACATGGTCCTCGGCATTCGACTTGCCGGGGATCGAATCGACGGAGCCGGGCGTCGCGAGCTGGCGGTTCTCCATCACCAGGGCCGACATCGAGCACTGCACCGTGGCGAAGCCGGTGTTGAGCCCGCGCTTGCCGGCGAGGAGATTGCGCGGCAGGCCGTAGCTCATCGTCGGGTCGATCAGGCGCGCCAGCCGGCGCTCGCAGATCGAGCCGAGATCGGTCATGGCGATGGCGAGCAGGTCCATGGCCTGGGCGACATACTGGCCATGGAAATGGCCGCCGGAGATCACGCGGTACCCGTCCTCCTCGGCGAAGATCAGCGGATTGTCGGTCGCCGAATTGGTCTCGGTGGCGATGATGCGGCCGACATAGTCCAGCGCCTCGCGGGCGGGGCCGTGAACCTGCGGAGCACAGCGTAGCGAATAGACGTCCTGGACGCGCGGCGCCGGCGGCTTGCCCTCAGTGCGGCCGATCTCGTCGGGATAGATCGTCTCGCGCGCCGAGGCCGAGCAGCGCTGCGAGCCCTGCGTGAGCTTCAGCACATTGCGGGCGACCAAGGCCTGGCCGGGATGGGGCCGGGCGGCGTGGATACGCGGGTCGAAGGCGGCGAGCTCGCCGCGCATCGCCTCCAGCGACAGGCTGAGCGCGATATCGGCCGCCTTGACCAGGCGCCTGGCGTCCTCGGTCGCGAGAACGCCGAGCGCCAGCGAGACGGTCGAGCCGTTGATCAGGGCCGAGGCATCCTTGGCGCCGAGCTTGAAATCGGGCTCCAGGCCGGCCTTGGCGAGCGCCTCGCGCGCCTTCATCCGGCGGCCCTTATAGACCGCCTCGGCCTCCTCGAAGCCGCAGATCGCCGCCGACATATGAGCGAGCGGGGCGAGGTCGCCCGAGGCGCCCACCGAACCCTTCTGGGGGATCACCGGATGAACGCCGGCATTGAGGCAGGCGAGCAGGCGCTCGACGAGGGCGAGCTGGGGGCCGGAATAATTCGAGGCGAAAGCATTGGCGCGTAGCAGCATGGTGGCGCGCGTCACATCCTCCGGGAAGGGCTCGCCGATGCCGGTGGCATGGGCATAGACGGTCTTGCGCTGATACTCGACCATCTCCGACATCAGCACGCGCTGGTCCTTGAAGAGGCCGACACCGGTGTTGAAGGAGTACATGAACGGCGCTTCGTCGTTCATGAAATTGGCGTCGATATGCGCGCGGGTCGCGGCGATGGCGTCACGGGCGGATTTCGCCAGATTCGCCTTCTCATAGCGGCCGGAGGGGCCCGGCCGGGCAATGCGCAGCACCTGCCTGCCCTTCAGCGTCCTGCCATCGATCGAAACAGCCATCTCATGCCCTCGCGCGCAGCGTCATGAGGCGAGGTCTAGAGCAGATTCGATAAAACCGGAACGGGCCGAGCGCTCAGGCGGCCTTGCGCAGGCAGCTCTCGATCTTGCCGAGCAGGCGCGGCAGGTCCACCGGCTTGGTGTCGAAATCGGCGCAGCCGACCTCGACGCTCTTGGCCCGGTCGGTCGAGAGCGCATGCGCCGTCAGCGCGATGACGGGAATGCCCGCCGTCAGCGGCGAGGCCTTGATCAGCTGCGTCGCCTCCCAGCCGTCCATCTCGCCGAGCGCGACATCCATCAGGATCAGGTCCGGCCGCTCGCGCGCGGCCATCGCCACGCCGGTCGGCCCATCGGCGGCGCAACAGACCGAAAAGCCCTGGCGCTGCAGGCGCCGGGTGAGCATGTCGCGGTTCATCTCATTGTCTTCGACGAGCAGGATCTTAGGCATTGCTGGCGACCGTATGAGGTTGGTGAGGCGTCTTCGATGCGAGAGCCCGGCGCAGGCGCGGCCGGGCGGTGCTGGTTGCGGCTGCCGGCACCGGCGAGACCGGCAGGCTGATGGTGAAGAGGCTGCCTTCCCCAGGCCTGCTCTCGACCTGGATGTCGCCGCCCATCAGCTGGCAGAGCTTGCGGCTCAATGCCAGGCCGAGGCCGGTGCCGCCATATTTGCTGTTGCTGGCGTCGTGGGCCACGGTGAAATTCTCGAAGAGATGCGCGATCTGGTGCTCCGGAATGCCGATGCCTGTGTCGCGCACCTGCAGGGTGATCATCTCCCTTGGCACGCCGAGGCCGCTTTCCAGGCGTACGGTGATCCGGCCGCGCTCGGTGAATTTCACGGCATTGTCGAGGAGCTGCGCCAGGGCCTGGCGCAATTTGCCGCCATCGCAGAGAACGAGTCCCGGCTCGCCGTGGATCTCCAGCGCGATCGCATTGCCGCCGCGCTCGGCCAGCGGCCTGACCTGCTCGACCAGGCCGCGGACCAGCCCGGCGAGATCGCAAGGCTCCTCGCAGAGCTCCATCTTGCCGGCCTCGATCTTGGAGAGATCGAGCACCTCGTTGACCAGCCTCAGCAGATGCTGGCCGGCGCCATGGATCCGCTCGAGATCTGCGACGGTCTCGACATCGTTCTCCTCGGCCGCGTCTTCCAGCAGGATCTGGCTGTAGCCGATCACCGCATTCAGCGGGGTGCGCAGCTCGTGGCTCATCTTGGCGAGGAATTCCGCCTTGGCCGCGCTCGCGCGCTCGGCCTCCTCGGTGGCGCGGCGCAATTCGGCGGCGGTGGCGAGATGGCCCTTCATCTCGGCCTCGAGCTCGCCCTGCGAGGCGAGCACCTTGGCGTAGAACAGCGCCATCATCGTCACATAGAGCGAGGCGGCGACCGTCGAGACCAGGCCGAGACCCTGCAAGGCGCCGGTATCGAGGCGGATCGGCCGGTCGTGCCCGGCCAGCGAGAAGGCGCCGAAGATCGCGAGATTGGCGGCGAACATGCCGAGCACGATCAGGCGCAGCGTCGGTGCCGAGCCGAGATAGAAGAAGGCCAGCAGCGGGATGGTCAGCACCCAGGGCAGCGTCGGCGAGGTGATGCCGCCATAGAAATAGCAGCTCCAGAGGATGCAGAAGATCAGGTTCTCGATCGAGACCAGCGCCAGGATGTTGTAGCGGCCGAAGGCCTTGAGAATGAATGGGAAGATCCAGAAGCCGGTGATCGAGGCGGCCAGCACCGCGACCTCGAAGCCCGGCTCCGGATCGAGCACGAAGAGGGCCAGCGGCACGACATTGCCGATGAACGGGCCGAACAGATGGCTGATCAGGAACAGGCGCGCCTGCTTGCGCATCTCGCGATCGGCCGCGATCTGCGCCGGGATGAACCAGTCGACGAGATCGTTCAGAGCCGAGGTTGACGTCGGAAGCGAGATAGACATGGCCACCCGTCGCAAGGATCGGCGAGGAGGGCCCGCGCCTTATGCACGGCCCGATCCGCCGCTGCGCCGCAAGCCTCGCCGAACCTAGCGCGGCGCCGTTAAGGGCGGGTAAATTTCGACCCGGCAGATTGTAGAGATCCGGCCTCTCGCAACCGGGACGCGTGACGAGAGGCGGAAATCTTAAGGTTTTGCAGCCCAGTCTCGTCGCGCAACGGCAGACCGCAGCGATGAACCGGCTTCTCCACTATATCGACTGGTTCATTCCGGACGCGGCGCGCTTCGAGCGGTCCGAGCTCAGCCTGGCGCGGAATTTCGTCTTCACCCATCTCGCCGGGCCGCTGCTGTCGCAGTCGATCAGCCTGTTCCTGTTCCTGACCGATCCGGACCCGGGCTTCGCCTGCTGGACGGTGATCGTCTGCATCTGGCTGTTCTGGCTGTTGCCCTTCGTGCTGAAATTCACCCGCGACCTCCAGGTCGCGGCGCTGATCTCGGTCGAGCTGCTCGCCTTCACGGCGCTGTTCGGCGCCTTCCATTATGGCGGTGTGTCCTCGCCCTTCCTGCCCTGGCTGATCGTCAGCCTGCTGCTCGGCTTCTTCTATCTCTCGGACCGGTCTTGGCTGGTGATCGGCCTGTTCGCCTGCAATATCGGCGTCTTCCTCGCCGCCTATTGCCTCTGGGGATTTCCGCAGCAGGTGCCGCTGTCGCAGCTGACCACGGTCGGCTGGATCTCGATCCTCTCCGCCACCGTCTACATGTCGTGGATGGCGATCTATTACGCGAACATCATGTCGATGCGCTCCGAGCTGGAGCGGGAGACGGAGCGGCACCGGGCGACCGCGATCAGGCTGCGCGAGGTCAAGGAGCAGGCCGATATCGCCAACCGGTCGAAGTCGATCTTCCTGGCCAAGATGAGCCATGAGCTGCGCACGCCGCTCAACGCGGTGATCGGCTATAGCGAGATCCTGCTCGAGAATGTCGAGCCGGACGCGGGCGACCGCAGCCGGCGGGCCGATCTGGAGCGGATCAACGCCGCCGGCAAGCATTTGCTCTCGCTGGTCGCGGATGTGCTCGACCTCTCCAAGATCGAATCGAACAGCATCGATCTGAAGATCGAGCGCTTCGACCTTCGCGACCTGGTCAGCGATGTCGTCACCACGACGCAGCATCTGGCGGTGGAGAAGGGCAATGTCCTGAGCCTGACCTGCATCGGCCAGCTCGGCATCGTCTCGACCGACCCGACCAAGCTGCGGCAGGTCCTGCTCAACCTGATCGGCAATGCCGCCAAGTTCACCGAACGCGGCCAGATCGCCCTGAGCGTCCGGCGGGACATGAAATCCGGCGGCGACTGGATCGAGCTGCAGGTCCGCGACACAGGCATCGGCCTCGACCGCGCGCAGATCGGTCGGCTGTTCCAGAATTTCGCGCAGGCGACCCCGGCGACGGCGCGCACCTATGGCGGCTCCGGGCTCGGCCTGGCGATCAGCCAGAAATTCTGCGCGCTAATGGGCGGGGCGATCACCGTGACCAGCGAGCCTGGCCGCGGCTCCTGCTTCACGGTACGCGTGCTCGCCGATCTCTCCGAGGAGGGCGCCGATGGCGCCGAGGCGGCGACTGCGAACCTGGCAACCGCTGTCTGAGCGCGGGGTCCGTTAACCCGCCATTAGGTCCCGTGGCGAGAGGATGGCGACGGATCGCCCAGATCTTCTCGTAATTGGTTCTTGTACAATGGTCAGCTTGCGATCCGCCCTTTTCGGGCTCCTCGCCGCCGTCCTGCCGATGGCGGCGGGCGCGGCCGATCTCGGTGTGCCCGGCGAGCCGGCTCCGCCGGCGCCGGAGCCGTTCCGGCGCTTCTATCTCCATATCGGTCCTGCCGGCCTGATCTATTCGGAAGGCGCCAAGATGCGCGCCGGCGGCACACCGATTCCGGGCGCCGATATCCGCGTGCCCAACTCGCTGACGGCCGCGGCTGAGATCGGCTATTTCCTGACGCCGAATATCGCAATTGGCCTCGCCGGCGGCTATCCACCCCTGGTCAAGGTCGAGGCGAGGGGCTCGATCACCGGCCTCGGCACGCTCGGCAAGGTCGATGGCGGGCCGATGGCCCTGACGGCGCAGTATCATTTCACCGGACTCGGCCGCTTCCAGCCCTATATCGGGCTCGGCCCCAGCCTGATGATCGTGTTCAAGGATCATGATGGGGCGGTGAGCGACCTGAAGACCGATCATGCGCTCGGCTTCGCCGGGCAGATCGGCTTCAACTACATGATCGATGGCAATTGGGGCGTGTTCTTCGACCTGAAAAAGGTCTATCTGCGCGCCAAGACCTCGGGATCGCTGGGCGGACTGCCCATCCGGGCGACGGCGACGCTCGATCCCCTGGTGCTCCATACCGGGCTGACCTACAGGTTCTGAGCCGGAAAACGGCGCCAAGGCGCGACATCGCTGCGCCTTTACCTGGCTTTTGCAATCCTTCAAAGCTGGCGCATTGGAGCGTCACGATGGATTTCGAAGCCTTTTTCCGGGCAGAACTCGACAGTTTGAAGGGCGAAGGCCGCTATCGCGTCTTCGCTGATCTGGAGCGGCGTGCCGGCCGCTTCCCGCGCGCGATCGTCCATGGCGCGGGCGGGAAGCGCGAGGTCACCGTCTGGTGCTCGAACGATTATCTCGGCATGGGGCAGCATCCGGCCGTGCTGGCGGCGATGCGGGAGGCGCTCGCCGATAGCGGCGCCGGCGCCGGCGGCACCCGCAATATCGCAGGCACCAATCACCATCATGTCCTGCTCGAGCGCGAACTCGCCGACCTGCACGGCAAGCCGGCGGCCCTGCTGTTCAACTCGGGCTACATGTCGAACTGGGCCTCGCTCTCGACCCTGGCCTCGCGAATTCCGGGCTGCGTCGTGCTGACCGACGCGCTGAACCATGCCTCGATGATCGAAGGCATCCGGCATTCGCGGGCGCAGAAGCTGATCTTCGCCCATAACGACGCCGACGATCTTGCCCGCAAGCTCGCCGGGCTCGATCGGGCGCAGCCAAAGCTGATCGCCTTCGAGTCGGTCTATTCGATGGATGGCGACATCGCGCCGATCGCCAGCTTCTGCGATCTCGCCGAGGAGTTCGGCGCCATGACCTATATCGACGAGGTCCATGCGGTCGGCATGTATGGGCCGCGCGGCGGCGGCGTCAGCGAGCGCGAGGGACTCGGCCACCGGCTGGACCTGATCGAGGGCACCCTGGCCAAGGCCTTCGGCGTGATGGGCGGCTATATCACCGGCTCGGCCGCGCTGTGCGACTTCATCCGCAGCTTCGCCTCCGGCTTCATCTTTTCCAGCGCATTGCCGCCGGCGCTGGCGGCCGGGGCGACCGCCGCGATCCGCCATCTCAAGACCAGCTCCACCGAACGCGATGGCCAGCAGGACCGGGTCGCGAGTTTGCGCCGGCGGCTGGACGAGGCCGGCATCCTGCATCTCGCCAATCCCAGCCATATCGTGCCGGTGATGGTGGGCGATGCCGGGCTGTGCAAGCAGATCAGCGACGAGCTGCTGGAGCGCTTCGCCATCTATGTCCAGCCGATCAATTATCCGACGGTGCCGCGCGGCACCGAACGGCTGCGCATCACCCCGACGCCGCTGCATTCCGACGAGGACATCGCGGCGCTGGTCGGCGCGCTCGGCGAGATCTGGCAGAGGGCAGGGCTGAAGCGCGCAGCCTGAAGCCCTCGCCGTCATTGCGAGGAGCGCAGCGACGAAGCAATCCAGGCGCCGCCGAGCTCTTTCGCCCCGCTGGATTGCTTCGCTGCGCTCGCAATGACGAGGACGGGCTGGCCTCAGAGCAGCCCGTTATTGCCCGCCAGCGTCTTCAGGCTCACTTCCGAGCGGGCGCCGACATGGCTGATCACCTCGGCGGCGGCGAGCGCGCCGAGGCGCAGGCAGTCGCGGATCTCGCGGTTCGAGGTCAGGCCGTAGAGGAAGCCCGCCGCGAAGAGATCGCCGGCTCCGGTCGCGTCGACGACGCGCTCGATCGGGAAGACCGGCTCGGCGACGATGCCCTCCGGCGTCACCGCCAGAGCGCCGTTCTCGGAACGCGTGACCACCGCGAGCACGTTCTCGGCCCGCAGCGCCGCCAGAGCGGTATCGAAATCCGCGCTCTGGTAGAGGCTCTTCAGCTCGTGCTCGTTGGCGAAGACGAGATCGACCATGCGGTTGCGGATGAGGCCGAGGAACTCGTCGCGATAGCGGTCGACGCAGAAGGAGTCCGACAGCGTGATCGCGACCCGGCCGCCGGCCTTATGGGCCAGCTCCGAGGCCTTGCGGAAGGCGTCCTTGGCCGCCGGCGGATCCCAGAGATAGCCTTCGAGATAGACGATATCGGCATTCTCGACCGTCGCGGCGTCGACATCGGCCGGAGAGAGGCCCTGGCAGGCACCGAGATAGGTGTTCATCGTGCGCTCGCCATCCGGGGTCACGATGATGAAGGAGCGCGCCGTCGCCGGACCATCCGTTGCCGACGCCGTGTCGAAGGCGACGCCGAGCGAGGTCAGATCATGCCGGTAGAGCTTGCCGAGCTCGTCGGCCTTGACCTTTCCGATGAAGGCGCCCTTGCCGCCGAAGGAGGCGAGCCCGGCGATGGTGTTCGCGGCCGAGCCGCCGGAGACGACCTTGCCCGGACCCATGGCGCCATAGAGCAATTCGGCGCGCTCTTCGTCGATCAGCGCCATCGCACCTTTGACGAGACCATGCGTCGCGAGGAAATCCTCCTCGGCTGCGGCGAAGACATCGACGATGGCGTTGCCGAGGGCGAGCACGTCGTGGCGCTTGGAGCTCATGCGGGGATCCGGTTTTGGAGGATGGCGAGCGCCGTGTCGCATCCGGGGACGGGCCGGGTCAAGCGCCGCCGCGGCGCCGCGCGGCGCTGTCGAGGATCGAGGTCAGCGCCGCCAGATCCGAGGGGCCGAGCCATTGCACCTCGCGGGCGAGCCGGTTGGCGAACAGGGTCGCTTCCGGCTCCAGCCCGGCCGTGTCGATGGTGACGCGCGGATGCGAGAGATCGGCCAGGCGGATCAGCTCATCGGCCTCGTCCCAGATCACGCCGAGCACATGGATCGCTCCCTGGATCAGGGTGAAGGTCGGCTGGCCGCGCTTGCCGTGCTCCAGTGCCGAGAGATAGGCCGGGGTGACGCCGAGCGCCTGCGCCATCTGGGCGAGGGTGACGCCGCGGGCGGCGCGCAGTTCGCGGACGCGGCGGCCATAGGGGGTCATGCGTCGCCCTCCCGGCCGCGGCGCAGGCGGACATAGAGCGCGCCGGACCCGCCATGGCGCTGCTCGGCCTCGTCGAAGCCGAGCACCAGCGGGCGCAGATCCGGCAGGCGCAGCCAATGCGGGACATTGCGGCGCAGCACGCCGCGCTCCTCGCCGAGGCCGAATTCACCGGCGATGCCCTTGCCGGTGACGACCAGCACCAGCTTGGCGCCGCGCGCCTGCTGCTGGCGCAGGAAGCCCCGCAGCGCCGCATGCGCCTCGTCCTGGCGCAGCCCGTGCAGATCGATCACCGCCTCGACGCCCTGGCGGCCGCGGCGCAGCTGCGTCCGCAGCCGCCGGTCGAGCGGCGCGAGCGGCGGATGGGCGAGCCTCGCCGGAGCGGCAGCGGGAGCCGGCGCGGCAGTGGCGATGTCAGGAGGTTTGGACGATGCTGCGGCCGCCGGCTCCGGCTCCTCCGGCGCGACCGGATCGCGCCCTGGAAGCGGCTTGACCGTGCGCGCGACCTGGCGCCACAGCGCCAGTTCCGCTTCCGACAGGAGCTTGCCGCGACGGCGCACGCTTCTCAGCCCTTCCGGTCACGCGGCCAGAGCACGATGAACTCGATCGGGTGGCGGATCAGCCCGGCGCGATGGCCGGCCTGCGCGCCCGAGCCGACGAAGAGATCGACCCTGGCGGGGCCGAGGATGGCGCTGCCGGTGTCCTGCGTCAGCATCAGCCGCGCCAGAGGCTCGCTGCCGCCCTTGCCGTCGGGAATGTCGCCGCTCAGCCAGGCCGGCATGCCATAGGGCCAGAGCGAGCGATCCACCGCGATGCTGCGCAGGGGCGTCAGCGGCAGGCCGGCGCCGCCGATCGGCCCGGCCTGCGGCGGAAGATCGTCGCGGCGCGCGAAGAAGACGAAGGAGCGGTTCAGCCGGATCAGCTCGCGCGCGAAGTCCGCATCCGCCTTCAGCCGGCGCACGAGCACGTCCATGGTCATCTGGGCCGGCGGAATGTTCTCGCGCCGGCTGAGCTCGCGGCCGAGCGAGGTGTAGGGATGGCCGTTGCGGCCGGCATAGACGAGGCGGGTCACGCTGCCATCGGGAAGCCTGATGCGGCCGGAGCCCTGGACCTGCAGGACGAAGCGATCGACGGGATCGCGCATCCAAAGGATCTCCAGACCCTGGCCCGAAAGCGCGCCCTGCTCGATGGCGGCGCGGTCGGGAAAAGCCTCGAGACCCTTGGCGGTGCGGCGGGCGGCGCTCAGCGCCGGGTCGAGCCCGGGCCAGTCGTCGCCCGGCATTCTGGTGACGAGATCGGCGGGGCGGCCATAGAGCGGCGTCGGATAATCGGGCGAGCGCGTCAGCGCGCCGGGGAATTCGGGCTCGAAATAGCCGGTCATGAAGCCGGCCCCGCCATCGGCCGGGCGGATGCGCCAGAAGGAGAAGTGCTGCTCGAAGAAGCGGCGCGCGGCTGCGAGGCTCGGTTCACCGGCGGCGAGCAGGGCCGCCGCCTCGCCGCAGAGCGCGGCCAGGGCAGGCGGCGTCGGTACCCCCTGGCGCAGCGGCGGGTCGGTCTGGCAGCCCTGCGCGAAGAGGCGCAGGGTCACGCGCTGATCGTCGGAGGTCCAGCCTTCGAGCGTGGCCAGCGTCACGGCCTCGGCTCGCGCGCCGGGCGGCAAAGCGGGCGCGGAGGCGGCAGCAGCGGTCATCGCGACAGGCAGGCTTGCGGCCAGGGATCCGAGGACGAGCCCCAGAACGAGACCGGCGGCACGGATCACGCGGCCGATTCGGTCGCGACCAGCAGCCAGTTCGGATCGCGGCTGCCGAGTTGGCGCGAGAAGGTCCAGACGTCGTTGACCTCGGAGACCGCATCGGCGCTGCCGTCGACGACATTGCCCTGCGCGTCGCGCACCGCGCTGATCAGCTGTGAGGCGAAGGCGATGGTGACCTGCGCCGCCTTGCCCTTCACGTCGATGGCGGTGATCTGCGCCTTGTCGATCGAGACGAAATTCGACTCGGCCTTCTCGCCGCGCTTCTCGCGCTCGCTGATCGCCTGCTCGAAACCGTCATAGACCTCCTTGGCAAGCAGGCCCTTCAGGGTCTTGCGGTCGCCGCGCGCGAAGGCGGTCACGATGGTCTCATAGGCGGATTTCGCACCGGCGAGGAAGCCATGCGGATCGAAGCGCGGCTCCTGGCGGATGATCGCCTCGATGCCGGTGGAGATCGGGGAATCGGGCGGCGCGATATCCTTCCAGCGCTCGGCATCGGCCGGCTCGGGCAGGTTGGCGTCATTGGCGGCGCCCGGCAGGCGGATGACGTTGTCGCGCCGCTCGGCCGCGGTTTCGCCCGGCCGCATGGGCGGCGCCTCGCGCCGCTGGAACGGATCGACGGGGGGCTTTTCCTGCCCGGTCTTCTGACCCAGCACGGACCGCAGCTTCCAGGCGACGAAAACGGCCAGGGCCAGGAAGACCAGGGTCGTCATATCGAAATTCTGCATCGACGGCTGATCCGAACCTCGAAAACGCGTTCCCGCGCGAGCGCACGCTTCTCGCCCGCATTCAGGCGGATATGGTGAGCATGGCTCGTAACATCCACCCCCCGGCTGCGACAAGGCGGATTCGGCGGCTTCGCTTGTGCGAGCACCGCCGCCATGATAGCCGACGCAGGCTCGGCGCGGCCGCATGCCGGGCAGTTCCGGCCATGGGGCGGAATTCCGTTTGATGCTCTTCAGAAGATGATGGGACCGATGGCCAACGAAAACGGCAACGGCGCGGACGCCGCGAACCAGCAGGGGCCAAGCCTCAACACGCTGATCCAGTACATCAAGGACTTCTCCTTCGAGAATCCCAACGCCCCCCGCTCGCTGACCCAGCAGCAGCAGCAGGCCGGCCCGCAGATCGGCCTCCAGGTCAATGTCCATGCCAACGCGCTGGGCGAGAACGATGTCGAGACGATCCTGACCCTCGAGGGCAAGGCGACGCTCAACAACGAGACCCTGTTCGCCTTCGAGCTGAGCTATGCCGGCGTCTTCCGCATTCTCGGTGTGCCGCAGGAGCAGCTGCATGCGGTGGTGATGATCGACTGCCCGCGCCTGCTCTTCCCCTTCGCCCGCGCGATCGTGGCCGAGGCGGTGCGCAATGGCGGCTTCCCGCCGCTCTATATCGATCCGATCGATTTCGCGGCGCTCTATCGCCAGCGGCTCGAGGAGCTGCAGGCCCAGCAGGGCGCTCCGGCCGCGCCCGACGCCTGAGCGCTTCAGGGTTCTGGCACCTCTCGAAAGAGCCCTTCGGGGCTCTTTTTCATTGTTTAATCCCGTGAATGCTTGCGTAGCGGCAGAGCGATTTCCATCTCGGTCTCGCCGGTGGCGGCCAAATCGGCCCGCCGATTTCGCGAGGTGACGATTCCATGGACGCCCTGATGACGCTCGCCGCCGATCCCGCCGTATGGGCGGCGCTCGGCGCCCTGATCGCCATGGAGGTCGTCCTCGGGATCGACAACCTGATCTTCATCTCGATCCTGACCAACAAGCTGCCGGAGCATCAGCGCTCGCGCGGCCGCAAGATCGGCATCGGCCTCGCGCTCATCCTGCGCCTCGGCCTGCTCTCGACCGTCGCCTTCATCGTCCAGCTGACCGCGCCGATCTTCAGCGTCTTCGGCAAGGCCTTTTCCTGGCGCGACCTGATCCTGATCGCCGGCGGCCTCTTCCTGGTCTGGAAGGCGACCAAGGAGATCCATCACAAGGTCGACCCCGCCCATGGGCCGGACATGTTCGACGGCGGCGCCGCCGCGGCCGTGACCTTCGGCGGCGTGATCTTCCAGATCCTGCTGCTCGACCTGGTGTTCTCGATCGACAGCATCATCACCGCCGTCGGCATGACCGAGCATGTCCCGGTGATGATCATCGCCGTGATCGTCGCCGTGCTGGTGATGCTGCTCGCCGCCGATCCGCTGGCGCGCTTCATCGACAAGAACCCGACCATCGTCATGCTCGCGCTCGGCTTCCTGCTGATGATCGGCGGCACGCTGATCGGCGAAGGCTTCGGCGCACATATCCCGAAGGGCTATATCTACGCCGCGATGGCCTTCTCGGCCCTGATCGAAGGGCTGAACATGCTCTCGCGCCGCGCCGGGCGCAAACGCGGGGGCTGAGCCTCAGCCCGCCGCGCCCTCCTCGGGCAGGCCGAGATAGCCGCGCCAGAGCGGTGCCTTGCCGAGCTTGGCCAGCACGAAGGCCTCGTGCGCCGTGCGCTCCTGTTCGCTGAGCCGCGGCGCCAGCGGGCGCAGGCGCACCGGGCGCTCGATCGCAATGGCGAGGCCGGCGCCCGCTGTGCCGGCGGCGATGCCGAGACCGAGATCGGCCTGCTTGCCGCCGATCAGCTCGATATAGACCTCGGCCAGGATCTCGGCGTCGAGCAGCGCGCCATGCTTGGTGCGGCGGCTGTTGTCGATCCCGTAGCGGGAGCAGAGCGCATCCAGGCTGTTCGAGGCGCCGGGGTGCTTGCGGCGCGCCATGGCGAGCGTGTCCACCACCAGCGCGGGCTGGATCGGCGGCAGGCCGACGCGGCCGAACTCCATATTGATGAAGCCGACATCGAAGGCCGCGTTGTGGATGACGAGCCGGGCATCGGCGATGAACGACGCGAACTCACCGGCGATGGCGGCGAAGACCGGCTTGTCGGCAAGGAAGGCGTCCGACAGGCCATGGACGGCGAAGGCGCCCTCCGACATCGGCCGCTCGGGATTGAGATAGATATGGAAGGTCCGGCCGGTCGGGCAGTGATTGACCAGCTCCACGCAGCCGATCTCGACGATACGATCGCCCCTGAGTGCTTCGACGCCGGTTGTCTCGGTATCGAGAACGATCTCGCGCATGCCTAGCCCGCCCCTTGTCCGCGCCGGCCGAAGCGGCCGGCCAGAGCAGCCAGGATAGAGCCGACCTGCCGTTCCGCGGCCATCAGGCCGCGCGAGGTGTCCACAAGGAAATGGGCGCGGCGGCGCTTCTCGGCGTCGGGCATCTGGCGGGCGAGGATGGCGCCCAGCTTCTCGGCCGTCATGCCGGGCCGGGCGAGCACGCGCTCGCGCTGGACCTGCGCCGGGGCGGTGATCACCACGACCGCGTCGACGCGGCTGTCGCCGCCGGTCTCCAGCAGCAGCGGAATGTCGAGCACCGCGACGGATGCGCCGCTGCGGCGGCATTGCGCCAGGAAAGCCTCCTCCTGCGCCCGCACCAGCGGATGCACGATCCCCTCGAGCCTGGCCAGCGCCTCCGGCCGGCCGAGCACGGCCGCCGACAGACGCGCGCGATCGACCGCGCCGGCCGAGACCGTTCCGGGGAACGCCGCCTCGATCGGCGCGGCGGCAGCGCCGGCATAGAGCTGATGGACCGCCCGGTCGGCATCGTGCACGGGCACGCCGGCGGCGCGGAACATCGCCGATGTCTTCGACTTGCCCATGCCAATCGAGCCGGTCAGCCCCAGCAGAAAGGTCATTGCGCGCCCTCCCCGGCCCTTCGGCTCACCGCCCCGGAATATCGGCTTCGAGCTTGGCGCGCAGTGCCGGCGTGACCGCCGGCTGCCGGCCGAACCACCGCTCGAACCCCGGGACCGCCTGGTGGAGCAGCATGCCGAGGCCGTCGACAGGAATGCCGCCGCGCCGCCGCGCCTCGCCGAGCAGCGCCGTCTCCAGCGGAACATAGACGATGTCGTCGACGATCGTCCCGGGACGCAAGGCGGAGAGGTCGAGCTCGAGCGGCGGCTGACCGCGCATGCCCAGCGATGTCGTGTTGACGATCAGCCCGCTCGCGCCGACCAGCGCCGCGCAATCGCTCCAGGGATGAGCCGCGACCCTGCCGGGGAAGAGAGCGGCGAGATCCTGCGCTCGCGAGGGGCTGCGATTGACCAACATGATGCGGACGACCCCGCGCGCCGCCAGACCGGTGATCACCGCCCGCGCGGCTCCGCCGGCGCCGAGCACCAGCGCCGTCCGCGTCCGCACGTCCCAACCGGGCACCGTCGCGTCGAGATGCGCGAGAAAACCATAGGCGTCGGTATTGTCGCCATGGAGCCGCCCGTCCTCGCGCCAGATCGTGTTCACCGCTCCCATCCGGCGCGCCGTCTCGCTGACCTCGTCGAGCAAGGGGAGGACAAGCTCCTTGTTGGGAACCGTGACATTGCCGCCGGCGAACTCGCCGGCGCGCAGGCGGGCGATGAAGCCCGGAACCTCGCCGGGCGCGACCTCGATCCGCTCATAGCTGCCGTCGATGCCGTGCTCGGCGAGCCAGTGGCGGTGAATCATCGGCGATCGCGAATGGGCGATGGGCTGGCCGATGACGAAGCAGTGGCGGGTCATGACAGCATCTCAAGCGACGAGGTCGAGCCCGCGCAGCGCCGCGAGAACCGCGAGCATGGGCAGGCCGAGAATGGTGGAATGATCGCCGTCGATCGCCTCGAACAGGTGAATGCCGGGACCTTCGATCTGATAGGCGCCGACGCTCGCCAGTGCCGCCGGGCCGGCCAAGGCGACATAGCGCTCGATCTCGGCGGCGGCGAGCGGACGCATCGACAGCTCGGCGCTGCGGGCGTCGCGCGCCAGGACGGCGCCGTCGCGCGCAATCGCGAAGGCCGATGTCAGGCGATGGGGGCGGCCGGCCAGGGCTGCCAGCTGCCTGTTCGCCGCCTCCGCAGTCTCGGGCTTGTGGAACAGCCGCCCCTCGCTGACCAGCGTCTGGTCTGCGGCGAGCACATAGCGGCCGGGCAAAGACGGCGAGACGGCGAGCGCCTTCGCCTCGGCCAGCGCGGCGGCGAGCTGATCGGGCGCTCCGCCGGACTGCAGAAATCGCAGTTCGATCTCGCGCTCGTCGACCTGCGGGCGGACGGTCTCGACGGGCAACCCTGCCGCTTCCAGCAGCTGCAAGCGGGTCGCGCTGCCGGAAGCCAGGACGAGCGGGGCCTCTCCCCGCCAGAAGCTTGGGGCCGTGCTCACGTCGCGATGAACTTCATGCGGTGGTCGCGCAGCAGATCGAGGATCGCGGCGGCGGTTTCCTCGATCGAGCGCCGGGTCACGTCGATCACCGGCCAGCCCTTGCGGGCGCAGAGGCGACGCGATTGCGAGACCTCGTCGGCGACCGAATCGGGATCGACATAGGGTGTCTCGTCGTCGGCCTTGAGCGAGAGCAGCCGGTTCTGGCGGATCTGGATGATGCGCTCGGCGCTGGCGACCAGGCCGACGACCAAAGGCTTCTTCAGATATTCGAGCTCGGCCGGCAGCGGCACATTCGGCACCAGCGGGATATTGGCGGTCTTGATGCCGCGATTGGCGAGATAGATCGAGGTGGGCGTCTTGGAGGTGCGGCTGATGCCGACGAGGATGACATCGGCGCTTTCGAGATCGCCGCCGAGCTGTCCGTCATCATGCATCAGGGTGTAGTTCATTGCGTCGATGCGCCGAAAATATTCGGCGTTGAGCATATGCTGCGCGCCCGGGCGGGGCGCCGAAGCCTGGCCGAGATAGGATTGGAACAGCGAGAGCACCGGCTGCAGCACCGACAGGCACGGGCAGCCGATCTCGCGGCAGAACGCCTCCAGCCGCTCCGACCATTCCGGCTCGACCAGCGTATAGAGCACGACGCCCGGCGAAGCCTCGATCTCGGCCAGCACGCGTGAGAGCTGATTCTCGGACCGCACCAGCGGATAGACATGCTCGATCGCCGAGACGGCCTCGTATTGCGCCGCGGCCGCGCGGCTGACCGCGATCAGGGTTTCGCCGGTCGCGTCGGAGACCAGATGCAGATGGAAATAATTGCGCGCCACGTTCCGCCGTCACTTTCCGCAAGGCCAGGCCGTCAGCTCTAGCGCGGTTTTGCCGTCGTCGGAATCCGGTTGCGGAGAAAGAATCGCTCGAGGCCGCCGTCCGGCCCTCGCCAAGGGAACCATTCGGCCGCTGCGGCGTTAACCATGCCGCTCGGCTCCAGGGACAACTGGGGATAACCGGCAGCTTTTCTGCTGCCTCGCAGCGAGGGCGGGATAACCCGGGCCGACGCTCAACAGCTCTGCGCCTGTGGGCGGACGGCCGATGTTTCACGTGAATCATTTTGCCGCGCGGCTCGGCGCCGCGATGAATCGCGAGATCCGATTGGTTAAGGAACCATTAACCCGTCGCTTTTGAGCGAACCGGCTTCGGCTCTGTTCGCGGACAGGCTGTGGATCGCTTGTGGACGATACTGGGGCAAGCTATGTGCCCCCCTCCAAGAGTCAAAACAGAAGACTCTCTTAGAAAAGATTCTTTTAAGGATAGTGGGCGAGCCGCCCAGCCGATGAGCCCCATGGATCAAAGCCTCTTCCTTCGTGCGCTCTCGGGCGAAACCCTGGCGAAGCCGCCGCTCTGGCTGATGCGGCAGGCCGGGCGCTATCTGCCGGAATATCGCGAGGTGAGGGCCAAGGCCGGCGGCTTCCTGGAGCTCTGCTACGATCCGGCGATGGCTGCCGAGGTCACATTGCAGCCGATCCGGCGCTTCGGCTTCGATGCTGCGATCCTGTTCTGCGATATCCTCGTCATTCCGCATGCGCTCGGCCAGAAGCTCTGGTTCGCGCAGGGCGAAGGGCCGCGGCTCGAACCGGTTGCCGATGCGGCGCGATTGGCACAGATCCGCGAAGAGCTCGACCCCGCGGTGCTGGCACCGGTCTACGAGGCCGCCGGCCGGGTGAAGGCGGCGCTGCCCCGAGAGACGGCCTTGATCGGCTTCTGCGGTGCCCCCTGGACCGTCGCGACCTATATGGTCGCCGGGCGCGGCACGCCTGACCAGGCGCCCGCCAAGGCGATGTTCCAGCGCGATCCTGCGCTCTTCGCCGAACTGATCGAACGGATCGCCGTCAACTCCGCAACGCATCTCAATGCGCAGATCGAAGCAGGCGCCGATGCGGTCCAGATCTTCGACAGTTGGGCGGGCTCGCTCGGCCCAGAGGATTTCGCGCGCTGGTGCATCGCGCCGACGCGGCGGATCGTCGAGGCTGTTCGCCGCAAGCATCCGAAGGTGAAGATCATCGGCTTTCCGCGTGGTGCAGGCCGGTTGATTCCCGCCTATATCGACGGGACCGGGGTCGATGCGGTGAGCCTAGAGACCGAGATCGACCGCGCCTTTGCGCGCGATGAGATCCAGTCGCGCGTGCCGGTGCAGGGCCATCTCGATCCGCAGCTGCTGCGGGCGGGCGGCTTCGAGCCGGAGGTCGAGGCGATCCGGGCGGCGTTCGGAAGCGGGCCGTTCATCTTCAATCTCGGCCATGGCATCCTGCCGGATACGCCGATCGCGCATGTCGAGCGGCTGGTCGCAGCGGTACGGGCCTGAAAGGTGAAGCGGCGATGAGCTATGAATGGGTCAAGGCCGTCCATGTGATGGCGATCATCGCCTGGATGGCGGGCATGCTCTATCTGCCGCGCCTGATGGTCTATCATGCCGAGGCGCAGATCGGCTCGATCCAGTCCGAGACCTTCAAGGTGATGGAGCGCCGGCTGCTGAAGGGGATCATCAATCCCTCGATGGGTCTGGCCTGGTTGCTCGGGCTCTATCTGGCCTGGAGCGGCTTTGCGTTCAAAGGCGGCTGGCTGCACGCCAAGATCGCGCTGGTCCTTGTGCTCTCGGGCCTGCATGGCTATCTCGTCGGCAGGGTTCGCGCCTTCGCAGAGGATCGCAACGACAAGTCGCCGCGGTTCTACCGGGTCCTCAACGAGGTGCCGGCCGTGATCATGGCGCTGATCGTGATCCTGGTCATCGTGAAGCCGTTCTGAACGGACAGCGTTTCCGCTTGAGCCGGGGCGGGAAAGCGGTTATCAAGCCTGGCGCCTTTCTGTTCGCGTCCCTCCCTTACGTTGACGGTTCGTGCCGGGATCTGGTCCGCAGATCGTTTCGGCATTTCGACAAGCAGGCCGCCTGGCCCTTCGTCCCGTCGATCCTCAGCAGTCCTCCGGCCTGACATTCGCGCAGGCCAGCTCAATCCGGGTGCCCCATGCGGGAAATCAAACTCCACGAACTCAAGGCGAAATCGCCGACCGAACTGCTCACCTTCGCCGAAGGGATGGAGGTCGAGAATGCGAGCACCATGCGCAAGCAGGAGCTCATGTTCGCGATCCTGAAGCAGCTCGCCGCCCAGGAAACCGAGATTCTCGGCGAAGGCGTCGTCGAGGTGCTGCAGGACGGCTTCGGCTTCCTGCGCTCCTCCGATTCGAACTATCTGCCGGGTCCGGACGACATCTATGTCTCGCCCTCGCAGATCCGGAAATTCGGCCTGCGCACCGGCGACACCGTCGAGGGGCCGATCCGCGGCCCGAAGGATGGCGAGCGCTATTTCGCGCTGCTCAAGGTCAACACGATCAATTTCGAAGACCCTGAGAAGATCAAGCACAAGATCCATTTCGACAATCTGACGCCGCTCTATCCGGACGAGCGGCTGAAGCTCGAGGTGCAGGATCCGACCAAGAAGGATTTCTCGCCGCGGGTGATCGACATCGTCGCGCCGATCGGCAAGGGCCAGCGCGCCCTGATCGTCGCGCCGCCGCGCACCGGCAAGACGGTGCTGCTGCAGAACATCGCCCAGTCGATCACCACCAACCACCCCGAATGCTATCTGATCGTGCTGCTGATCGACGAGCGGCCGGAAGAGGTCACCGATATGCAGCGCTCGGTGAAGGGCGAGGTCGTCTCCTCGACCTTCGACGAGCCGGCGACGCGCCATGTCCAGGTCGCGGAGATGGTGATCGAGAAGGCCAAGCGCCTGGTCGAGCATGGCCGCGACGTGGTGATCCTGCTGGATTCGATCACCCGCCTCGGCCGCGCCTACAACACGGTCGTGCCGTCCTCCGGCAAGGTGCTGACCGGCGGCGTCGACGCCAACGCCCTGCAGCGGCCCAAGCGCTTCTTCGGCGCGGCCCGCAATATCGAGGAGGGCGGCTCGCTGACCATCGTCGCGACGGCGCTGATCGATACCGGCAGCCGCATGGACGAGGTGATCTTCGAGGAGTTCAAGGGCACCGGCAATTCGGAGATCGTGCTCGACCGCAAGGTGGCCGACAAGCGCATCTTCCCGGCGATCGACATCCTCAAATCCGGCACCCGCAAGGAAGAGCTCATCACGCCGCGCTCGGACCTGCAGAAGACCTATGTGCTGCGCCGTATCCTCAACCCGATGGGCCCGCAGGACGCGATCGAGTTCCTGATCGACAAGCTGCGGCAGACCAAGCAGAATTCCGAGTTCTTCGACTCGATGAACACCTGACCGCTTGGAGCGGAATGGACATATCACGAGGGCCGTGGCATTCGCCATGGCCCTTTTTCGTGGCCCCAGCGGGCTTGCGCGACCGTTTGCGCCAATCGATTCGGGTCCGTGACAGGCGGCAGGCAGCGGCCGTGCAGGCAGACGAAGGCGGCGCCTTCGCCGGCCTGGCGGACATAGGCCATGGCGGGATGATCCGCAGGCAGGCCTTCCGCGTCCGGACAGTCGACCAGCATGGTGGTGAGGTGCGGTAGTGCCGAGGCAGCCCGGCGGAACGCGTCGCGCTTCGCTCCCGCCAGGACGATCTCGACGCCGTTCCGAGCGAGATCATAGGCATTCAGAATCGAGCCATGTGCCAAGGGCGCTGCGGCCGCAGCATTGAGGACGATCGTCAGGAAGAGGTCGGCATGCTCTCGGTCGGCGGAGGAGCCGGTCTGAGCCGCGATCCTGATGAGATTGCCGGCATGCACGCCATTAGCGTTCGGCACCGCGTCGTCATGGGTAGGCCTCGGTATGACCGGTAGTGCCGCGCTGTCGTCGCGGGTCATGCGCAGCAGACCGGTCCCGGGCTCGCGGTAGTGCCGGTCGAGATGTCCGCTCCAGCCCTCGGCAAGGATGAAGTAGTGCTGCTCGCCGGTCGCGTCATGGAGGGCCAGCGCGGCTTCGGCCATGGCGGCGTGATCCAGGGCAAAGCCCGGCGCGATCAGCCGGCCCTCGCGATAGGAATGCGCCAGCCCGTCGCCATCGGCCATCGATTCGCAGACGAAACGAAAGGCGGAGGCGGTCAGCGCGAGCCAGTCGGGCCGCTCGAGCACGCCGGCCGCGCGCGCCAGCCCGGCGATCATCAGCCCGTTCCAATCCGCGAGGATCTTGTCGTCGCGGCCGGGCGCGACCCGCTCCGAGCGGATGAGCCGCAAGCGCTCGCGCAGGCCGGCGAGCTTTGTCGCGACCTCCGGTAACGGGTCCGGCGTGTCGAGCCGGTTGAGAATGGCGTAGCCTTCCCAGTTGCCGGCCGGGGTCACATCGTAATGGAGCGCGAAGAGCCGGGCGTCCTCGGGGCCGAGATGCTGCTCCAGCTCCGCGAAGGTCCAGACATAGAACTTGCCTTCCTCGCCTTCCGAATCGGCGTCGAGGCTGGCGGCGAAGGCGCCTTCGGGGAGGAGCATCTCGCGCTCGAGCCAGGCGACGATGCCCTCGGCCGCCTCGCGCAGCAGCGGATCGCCTGTCCGCCTGGCTTCCAGCGCGTAGAGCGGCAGGAGCTGCGCGTTGTCGTAGAGCATCTTCTCGAAATGCGGCACCAGCCAGCGCTCGTCGACCGCATAGCGGGCGAAGCCGCCACCGAGATGGTCGTGGATGCCGCCGCGGGCCATCCGGACCAGCGTGCGGTTGGCGGCGTCCTGCGAGGCTGCGTCGCCGCTGCGCGCGCCATGGCGCCAGACCATCTCGATCAGGCCCGGATTGGGGAATTTCGGCGCGCTGCCGAGGCCGCCATTGTCACGATCGAAGCGGCGGGCGGTCTGGGCGGCGACCTGGTCGAGATCCGGCTCGCCGGCGGCGGCATGCTGGCGCAGGCTCTGCTGCAGGGCTTCCCCGATCGCGGCGGCATTGCGCCCGATCCTGGCGCGGTCGTCACGGTAAACCGCCGCGATCTGCCGCAGCACGTCGACGAAGCCGGGCCGCCCATAGCGCGAGACCGGAGGGAAATAGGTTCCGCCCCAGAAAGGCGCGCCATCGGCGTCCAGGAACATCGTCAGCGGCCAGCCGCCCTGCTCGCCGAGGCTGTGCAGCGCGTTCATATAGACATGGTCGATATCGGGCCGCTCCTCGCGATCCACCTTGATGTTCACGAAGAGCTCGTTCATCACCGCAGCGATTGCGGGATTCTCGAAGCTCTCATGCGCCATGACATGGCACCAATGGCAGGCCGCATAGCCGACCGAGAGCAGCACCGGCCGATTGCTGGACCGGGCCTCGGCGAAGGCATCCTCGCCCCATTCCCACCAGTAGACGGGATTGTGCTGGTGCTGCAGCAGATAGGGGCTGGCCGCATGCTTCAAGCGGTTCATCGGCAAGGCTCCAGCGGCGGGAGGACAACCGGGTGAAAGCCTATCCAACCATCGTCGCCCTGTCTTCCGGCGCCGGGCGGGCCGGCGTCGCAGTGGTGCGGGTCTCCGGCGATCGGGTTCGATTCGTACTCGAAACGGTCGCGGGTTCGCTTCCGGAGCCGCGCAAGGCCCGCTATGGCGCTTTGCGCGCCGCCGATGGCGAGGTCATCGATCATGGCTTGATCCTGTTCTTTCCGGCTCCTGCGAGCTTTACTGGCGAGGACGTCGCCGAGTTCCATATCCATGGCTCGCGTGCGGTTCTGGCCCGCCTGCTGGCGAGCCTGACGGCGCTGCCCGGCCTGCGACTGGCCGAAGCCGGCGAGTTCACACGCCGCGCCTTCGAAGCCGGCAAGCTCGACCTCGCAGCGGTGGAAGGCCTCGCCGACCTGATCGATTCGGAAACGGAATGGCAGCGCAAGCAGGCGCTGCGGCAGATGGAGGGCGTGCTCGGCACGGCAGCGGAGGAATGGCGCCAGCAGCTGATCGCCGCGATGACGCTGATCGAGGCGGAGATCGATTTTTCGGACGAGGGCGATGTCGGCGGTCCGTTGGCCGCCGATGCACTGGCTATCGCCGAGCACGTCCTGCCGAGCTTGCAGGCGGCGCTCGGCAGTTTCGCCAGCGGCGAGCGCGTGCGCGAAGGTTTTGTGGTGGTGCTGGCGGGGGCGCCGAATGCGGGCAAGTCGAGCCTGCTCAACGCGCTGGCCCGGCGTGATGTCGCAATCGTCTCGCCGATCGCCGGCACGACCCGGGATGCGATCGAGGTCAGGCTTGATCTCGCCGGCATTCCGGTGGTGCTGGTCGATACGGCGGGGCTGAGGGAGAGCGTGGACGCGATCGAGGCGGAGGGCGTAAAGCGCGCCCTCGCACGCGCGGCGCAGGCCGATCTGGTGCTGCATCTGCGGCCGGCCGGCGAGGCGGCGGCCGGCGAGCGGTTCGACGCACCTACCATCCCCGTCGCTACCAAGATCGATCTCGGCGGCCAGCCGGCTGCCGGCGAGCTCGGTGTCTCCGCGGTCTCGGGAGCCGGCCTCGGCGCGTTGATCTCGGCGATGACAGAGCGGCTCGCCAGCTTCGGCCAGGCCGAACCGGCCTTGCTGACGCGCGAGCGCCAGCGCATCGCGGTGCGGGACGCCGTGGCGGCGATCCAGAGAGCGATGCGGATCGCTCCCGATCAGGCTGAGCTCATCGCGGAAGAGCTGCGCGTGGCGGTGCGGGCGCTCGAGCGCCTGATCGGCCGTGTCGATGTCGAGGATGTGCTCGACAGTCTGTTTTCGGGCTTCTGCATTGGGAAATAGCGGTTTTCATTGACCGGACGACTCGGCTTGTCTAGCTCAACGCTCATGTCGAATTTGGAAATCGGACGCTACGACGTGATCGTGGTGGGCGGAGGTCATGGCGGCGCCGAAGCGGCCGCCGCCTCGGCACGCGCGGGCGCTCGCACGGCGCTGATCACGCAGCAGATCGCCACGGTCGGCGCGATGTCCTGCAACCCGGCGATAGGCGGGCTCGGCAAGGGGCATCTCGTCCGCGAGATCGACGCCTTCGACGGCATCATGGCGCGCTGCGCCGATCAGGGTGGCATCCAGTTCCGCATGCTGAACCGGCGCAAGGGTCCGGCGGTGCGTGGGCCGCGCGCCCAGGCGGACCGGGCGCTGTATCGGCTGGCCGTGCAGAGGGCGCTGCGCGAGCAGGACGGCCTCGACCTGATCGAGGGCGAGGTCTTCGACCTTGAAGTCCGCAGCGGGCGCGTGGCCGCCGTCACGTTGGCAGATGGGCGTCGATTCGCCTGCGGAACGGTTGTGCTCACGACCGGTACGTTCCTGCGCGGGCTGATCCATATCGGCGAGCGGCGCATTCCGGCTGGGCGCGTCGGAGAGGCGCCTTCGCTCGGCCTGTCGGCGACGCTGGAGCGGCACGGTTTTCCGCTGGGCCGCCTGAAGACGGGGACGCCGCCGCGGCTCGACGGGCGCACCATCGATTGGGCGCGCCTCGAGATGCAGCCGGGCGACGATCCGCCCGAGCCGTTCTCGGCGATGACGGAGCGTATCACCACGCCGCAGATCAGCTGTGGGATCACGCGGACCACTCTGGCCTCGCATGAGGTGATCCGAGCCAATCTACACCGGGCACCGATGTTCTCCGGGCAGATCGAAGGACGCGGCCCGCGCTATTGCCCGTCGATCGAGGACAAGGTCGGCCGCTTCGGCGATCGCGACGGCCATCAGATTTTCCTGGAGCCCGAAGGGCTGGACGACCCGACGGTCTATCCCAACGGGATCTCGACCTCGCTGCCCGAGGATGTGCAGCTGGCGCTGCTGGCGACCATTCCCGGCCTGGAGCGGGCCGTGATGCTGCGGCCGGGCTATGCGATCGAGTATGATTATGTCGATCCGCGCGCGCTGCTGCCGACGCTGGAGACGCGCGCGCTTCGCGGCCTGTTCCTGGCCGGGCAGATCAACGGCACCACCGGTTACGAGGAAGCGGCGGCGCAGGGACTGCTCGCGGGCCTGAATGCTGCGCGCCGGGCCGGCGGCAGCGACCCTGTCAGCCTCGACCGGACACGCTCCTATATCGGCGTGATGATCGACGATCTGGTGACGCGCGGCGTTACGGAGCCGTATCGGATGTTTACCTCAAGGGCCGAGTTCCGGCTGTCCCTGAGGGTCGACAATGCCGATGAGCGACTGACGGCGCTAGGCCGGGAGCTGGGGATCGTCGGCGAGGAACGCTGGCAGCGCTTCGACGCCAGACAGTCGCAGATCGTTAAGCTTACCGAAACCTTAAAAGCCCGAACGCTCTCGCCGAGCGAAGCAGCCGCCTCGGGCGTCGACCTGAACCGGGACGGGATCAGGCGCTCGGCCTTCCAAATCCTGTCCTATCCGAATATCGATTTCGAAGCGCTTCTGCGCATCTGGCCGGATCTTGGCGCCTTCGCCGAGCCGATCCGGGCGCGCGTGGCAGCCGATGCGACCTATGCCGTCTATCTCGATCGGCAGAGCGCAGAGATCGAGTCCTATCGCCGCGACCAGGCGCTGAACCTGCCGGCCGATCTCGATCTGGAGGGAATTTCGGGGCTGTCGAACGAGCTGCGGGCAAAGCTGAAGGCCACGCGGCCGAACGACCTGGCCCAGGCCAGCCGCATCGAGGGCATGACGCCTGCCGCTCTGACCTTGCTGGCGGCGCATGCGCGGCGGCACAAGGCAATGGCCGGGGCGGTTCCGTGACCAGCCCTGTTGATAACGCGGATAACCTGGACCGTGACCGCGCTTTTTGCTTGACGCCTGTTTCACGTGAAACACAGGAGCGGCTCGCCGTCCTGGTGAGCGAGCTGCGGCGCTGGCAGAGCGCCAAGAATCTCGTCTCCGGTGCGACGCTGGATCAGGTCTGGACACGCCATGTCGCCGATTCGCTCCAGCTGGTCGGCCATGCCCCCGAAGCCCGGCGCTGGCTCGATCTCGGCTCCGGCGGCGGCTTCCCCGGACTCGTCCTGGGCATCAGGCTGGCTGAAATGGGCGGTCATATCGATCTCGTCGAGAGCAACAGCCGCAAATGCGCGTTTCTTCGTCATGCCGCGCGGCTGACCGGCGCCGCCGTCACGGTTCATGCCGCGCGGATCGAGGATGTCGTCGATGGCTTCGCCGGCAAAACCGATGTGGTCACGGCCCGCGCGCTTGCCCCGCTGCCGATCCTGCTGGAATGGTGTAAAGAGCTGTTGAGAAGTGGGGTCACCGGAGTCTTTCCGAAGGGACAACATTTAGAGGCGGAATTGACCGCCGCCTCTAAATCTTGGAAGATTCAGGCCTCAGCGTTTCCATCCGTTACGGATTCGGCAGCCCGCATCCTGGTGATTCGCGGCGCCGAGAAGCGGGCCGATTGATGACCGAACCTCGTCCCATCACCATTCCGACGCGCCCGCGCGTGCTGGCGCTCGCCAATCAGAAGGGCGGCGTCGGCAAGACCACGACTGCGATCAATCTCGGCACTGCCCTCGCCGCCATCGGCGAGAAGGTGCTGATCATCGATCTCGATCCGCAGGGCAATGCCTCCACCGGCCTCGGTGTCGACCGGAGGAGCCGCCGCGCCTCGACCTATGACGTGCTGTGCGGGGATATCGGCTTGGGCATGGCGATGCAGTCTACCGCTGTTCCCAATCTGTTCCTGGCACCCTCGACGCTCGATCTGCTCGGCGTCGAGCTCGAGATCGCCAGCGCCAAGGATCGGGCGCAGCGCCTCAAAAAGGCGATCGACGAGTTGGTCGACGACCAGCGCTGCAATGATCTGACCTATATCCTGATCGATTGTCCGCCATCGCTCAGCCTGATCACCATCAATGCCATGACGGCGGCCGATGCCGTCCTCGTGCCGCTGCAGTGCGAGTTCTTTGCGCTGGAAGGGCTCAGCCAGCTCCTGAAGACGGTCGAGCAGGTTCGTGCCGGCCTCAACCCGCGCCTGATCATCCAGGGTATCGTCCTGACGATGTATGATCCGCGGAACAATCTCTCCGGCCAGGTGATGGCCGATGTCCGCCATTTTCTCGGCGACAAGGTTTACGACACTGTGATTCCGCGGAATGTGCGGATCTCCGAAGCCCCCTCCTATGGCAAGCCGGCGCTGCTCTATGACCTGCGCTGCTCCGGCTCCCAGGCCTATCTCAAGCTGGCTTCGGAGGTGATCAAGCGCGAGCGCATGCTGCGCGCGGCTTGAACGCGAGAGAGGGTCTGAAGGAATGGCAATGGCTGAAGAACAGGGACGCTCGCGTCTTGGCCGGGGACTCGCGGCACTGATCGGCGATGTCGGCGACGAGATCGGGGCGATCGAGCGGGCGCGCGGCCAGCGTAAGGTGCCGGTCGAGTTTCTGCGCCCGAACAGCCGCAATCCACGGCGCAGCTTCGATGAGAGCGAACTCGACGATCTGGCGGCCTCGGTCCGCGAGCGCGGCATCCTCCAGCCGATCATCGTCCGCTCGATCCCGGGCATGATGGATGCGTTCGAGATCATCGCCGGCGAACGGCGCTGGCGCGCGGCGCAGCGTGCCGAGCTGCATGAGGTTCCGGTCATCCTCGTCGAGGCCAATGACCGCGAAGCGCTCGAGATTGCGATCGTCGAGAATGTTCAGCGCGCCGATCTCAATCCGATGGAAGAAGCGGCCGGCTATGAACGCCTGATCGCCGAATTCGACTACACCCAGAACGACCTCGCCAAGGTGATCGGCAAGAGCCGCTCGCATGTCGCCAACACGCTGCGCCTGAGCAAGCTGCCCGAGCCGGTTCGGCGCATGGTGTCGGAAGGCTCGGTGTCCGCCGGCCATGCGCGTGCCCTGCTCACTGTTTCGGACCCGGAACAGGTCGCAAGACGCATTGTCGATCAAGGGCTCACGGTGCGCGACGTCGAGCGGCTGGGGCAGGACGAAGCGCGTGGGGAGAGTGTAGGGGCCGCTGCGCCGGCGGCGAAGAAGCCGGAGAAGGATCCGGATACGCGGGCGGTCGAGGCCGCGCTGGAGGAAGCCCTCGGGCTGGGCGTCTCGATCAAGCACCGCGCCAATGGCGGCGGGGAAATGCGGATCAGCTACAGGACGCTGGAGCAGCTCGACGCGCTCTGCCGCAGGCTGAAGGCGTAGGCCACCAGTCGGCCGAGCCGCTTTCAGATGCTCGGGACGAGCCCGGGCATGACGGGCTGTTCAGCCGCGCCCTTTGGCGGCCATGCGACTCAGCGTCCAGAGCGCGCGGGCGGCGATCGGCCGGGCCATGTCGCCGTCGCGGCGGACCGCGAGAATCGCCGTGCCGAGAATGGAGATCGCCTCGCGCAGTCGCGCCGCTGGCCAAGCGTTCAGGGCCGCCTCGGCTGCAGCCAGACGGGGATAGGGCAGGCGCATGGCGCCGGTGGCCTCGCGCGGCGGCTTGCCGGCGTCGACTGCCAGCTTCGCCTTCAGCAGTGCCAGCGCATGGCGCAGAACCGCGCCAAGCAGCACGCCCTGGTCGAGCCCCTCGCCCGCCAGCTTCGCCAGAGCCAGGTCCAGCCCCGGCAGGCGCCCGGCAAAGACGGAATCGACCACGCTGGCCTGCTCGCGCTGAGCCGTGTCTCCGACGACCGCCTCGACATGGGCGGGCGTCAAAGCGGCGTCGCTGCCGGCATAGAGCAGCAGCTTGTCGATTTCCTGGCGGGAGGTCTGGCGATCGCCGCCGAGCAGACCGACGAGCAGCTCGCGCGTCGGCCGGTCGATGCTTTTGCCGCGGGCACGGACCATCTCGTCGACGATCGTGCCGAGATCGCGGGCCGCATCGCCATAGCAGGGCACCGCCAGCGCCGATCTCGCCCGCTCGCAGGCAGTCCGCAGCGGGTTCGAGCGCTGAAGGTCGCCCGCCTCGACGATGACGATGGCGTCCTGCGAGGGCGTCGCCAGCAGCGGCTCGACGGCAGCGACCAAAGGCCGCGAGGTCGGCGAGACGCGAATGGCCCGGCGCCCGCCGAACAGGCCGATGGTATTGGCCTCGTCGACCAGTTTCAGCGGGTCGGAGGCGATCTCGTCGCCGTCCATGCGGATCAGCTGGAATGCATCCTGCGGGTCGTCGACGCTCGATTTGGCGAGTGCGGCGGCCCGTTCGGAGACGAGCCCGGCATCGGGGCCGTAGAACAGGAACAGGCGCCAGGCCGGATCGAGGCGCGCCAGCGCGCGATCCGCCTCATGCGCCTTGACCGTCGCCATAGGCCTCAGCCGGCCACGAGATCGGCGGCGATCCGGGCCTTGATCAGCTGGGCGAGGTTCTTGGCGGCGCGAATCTGCGCATCGCGGGCGGCGCGCAGCGAGGCGAAACGCTGCTGCGAGCGCTCATAGGGCGCCCGGACCACGCTGGTGCCGGAGCTCACCACCTCGTTCGAGCCGGTGCGAAGCAGCTGCCAATTGGCCGTCGCCACCAGCACGGCCGAGTCGGCCCGGCCATTGGCGTAATCGACCGTGACGACCTCGAGCGACTCGGTGGTCGTGGCGACGAGCCGGAGCCGCTTCTGGGCGTCGGGAGCGCCGCCGCCATCGAGCTCGAAGACGAGCTCATTGCGCAGATAATGGCCGACCAGCCCCTTGATCTCCGGGACCTCGATGCTGAGCATCGCATTGCGGACATTGCTGCCGACCTTGCTGACGGTGCCCTCGCCATAGAGCGGCTGGAAGCAGCCGCCGGCGAGCGCCGCGGTCAGGAACACCGCGCCGAGCGCAAAACGGCGGCGGGCGGTGGTGCCGGTCTCAGACGACGACATTGACGATTCTCCCAGGCACCACGATCAGCTTGCGGATCTCGCGGCCTTCCAGAGCCTTGAGCACCGCTTCGGAGGCGCGCACGATCGCCTCGACCGCCAGCGTATCCGCGTCGGCCGGCACCGTCACCTCCGCGCGCTTCTTGCCGTTGACCTGCACCGGCAGCAGCTTGCTGTCGTCCTGCAGCAGCGCGGCCTCGGCCTCCGGCCAGGCGGCCTCGCCGACCAGGCCCTCCTGGCCGAGCGCCTGCCAGCATTCTTCAGCCAGATGCGGCATCATCGGGGCGACGAGCTGTGTGACGATCGCCGCCGCCTCATGCAGGGCGAACGCCATATCGGCCGGCAGATCGGCGCTGGCGGCAGCGGCGTCGGCGGCTCTGCCGATCGCGTTGGTCAGCGTGTAGACATGGGCGACGCAGCGGTTGAAGGCGAGGCGCTCGATATCGGCGCCGACAGCATCGAGGGCGCGATGGCTGGCCTTGCGCAGGACCAGCGCCTCCTCCGAGAAGCTCGCGGGCCGCGCGGGGGAACGGCCGGCCCGCTCGCCGATCTCCGAGACGAGGCGCCAGAGACGTTGCACGAAGCGGGCCGAGCCCTGGACGCCCTCATCGGTCCAGATCACGTCGCGATCCGGCGGCGAATCGGAGAGCATGAACCAGCGGGCGGTGTCGGCGCCATAGGAGGCGATGATGTCGTCGGGATCGACGACATTCTTCTTCGACTTCGACATCTTCTCGATGGCGCCGATCTCGATCGGCGCGCCGCTGTCGACGTCGAAGCCGCGGCGCTCGCTGCCGACGGTCTCGATGCGGACATTGCCGGGCTCGACCCAGCTGCCGTCCTGGGCGCGGTAGGTCTCGTGAACCACCATGCCTTGCGTGAACATGCCGGCGAAGGGCTCGTCGAGCCCGGCATGGCCGGTCGCCTTCATGGCGCGGGTGAAGAAGCGCGAATACAGCAGGTGCAGGATCGCGTGCTCGACGCCGCCAATATACTGGTCGATCGGCAGGAAGCGGTCGACGGCCTTGCGGTCGGTCGGCGAATCCGTGCGCCAGGGGTCGGTGAAGCGGGCGAAATACCAGGACGAATCGACGAAGGTGTCCATGGTGTCGGTCTCGCGCCGCGCCTTGCCGCCGCATTGCGGGCAGGCGACATGCTTCCAGCTCGGGTGATGATCGAGCGGGTTGCCGGGCTTGTCGAAGGAGACGTCGTCGGGGAGCTTCACCGGCAGGTCCTGCTCCGGCACCGGCACGGTGCCGCAGGAATCGCAATGGATCACCGGGATCGGGCAGCCCCAATAGCGCTGGCGCGAGATGCCCCAGTCGCGCAGGCGGAAATTGACCTTGCGCTGGGCGACCGGGCGGTTGCCGCGCGTCTCGCTTTCCAGCCGGCGGGCCACCTCTTCTTTCGCCTCCGGAATGGTCAAGCCATCGAGGAAGCGCGAGTTGATCATGCGGCCGTCGTCGACATAGGCCGTGTCGGTGATCACGAAGCTCGCCGGATCGGTGCCCTCGGGGCAGACGACCGGGGTGTTGCCGAGCCCGTATTTGTTGACGAAGTCGAGATCGCGCTGGTCATGCGCCGGGCAGCCGAAGATCGCGCCGGTGCCGTATTCCATCAGGATGAAGTTCGCGACATAGACCGGCAAAGTCCATGACGGATCAAAGGGATGGGCGGCGCGCAGGCCGGTGTCGAAGCCCTGCTTCTCGGCCTTGTCGATATTCTCCTGCGCCGTACCGGTCTTCTTGCACTCGGCGATGAAATCCTGCAGCGACGGGTTGCCCTGCGCCGCCGCCTTGGCGAGCGGATGGTCCGGCGCGACCGCGAGGAACTTTGCGCCGAACAGCGTGTCGGGGCGGGTCGTATAGACCTCGACCTCGTCCTGGGACAGAGCGTTCGATTCGAGAGCGAAACGAACAAGCAGGCCTTCCGAGCGACCAATCCAGTTCTTCTGCATCAGCCGGACCTTGTCCGGCCAGCGGTCGAGCCCTTCGAGCGCGTCGTGCAGCTCCTGGCCGAAGGCGGTGATCTTGAAGAACCACTGGGTCAGCTCGCGGATCTCGACCGGCGCGCCCGAGCGCCAGCCGCGGCCGTCGATGACCTGCTCATTGGCGAGCACGGTCTCGTCGACCGGGTCCCAGTTGACCTTGGCGGTCTTGCGGTCGACCAGCCCGGCCTTCAGGAAATCCAGGAACAGCTTCTGCTGGTGCTTGTAATAGCTGGCGTCGCAGGTGGCGAGCTCGCGGCTCCAGTCGAGCGACAGGCCCATGGACTGGAGCTGGCCGCGCATGGTGGCGATATTGGCATAGGTCCAGTCGCGCGGATGGACCTTGTTGGCCTTGGCCGCGTTCTCCGCCGGCAGGCCGAAGGCGTCCCAGCCCATCGGATGCAGCACCGAGAAGCCCTTGGCGCGCTTGTAGCGCGCGACGACATCGCCCATCGCATAGTTGCGGACATGGCCCATATGGATGCGCCCCGACGGATAGGGGAACATTTCGAGGACGTAGTAGCTCGGCCGCCCATCGTCGTTGCGGGTCTCGAAGAGCTTGCGCTCGTCCCAGACCTTGCGCCATTTCGGCTCGGCTTGCTTCGGATTGTAGCGTTCGACGGCCATGCTGATCGTGTCGTTCTTGCGTGATCGGAGTTGGCCGGACTAGGACACGAAGCGGCGCGCGCGGTCAATGTTCAGAACGGCTTGGCCGATGCGCGGCGGGCGGAAAGGGTAACGGCGATGCAAGATGTGGCGACGAGGCTGCAGGAGACCAGGGCAGGAATCGCCCGCGCCGCGCGCGACAATGGCCGCAAGCCCGAGGAGGTGACGCTGATCGCCGTCTCCAAGACCAAGCCGGAGGAGGCGATCCTGGCGGCGCTGGAGGCCGGGCAGATCGATTTCGGCGAGAACTACGTGCAGGAGGCCAAGGCGAAGTGGCCGGCGCTGCGCGAGCGCTATCCGCAGGCGCGGCTGCACATGATCGGCCCGCTGCAGTCGAACAAGGCGCGCGAGGCGGTGGCGCTGTTCGACGTGATCCATTCGCTCGACCGCGAGAGCCTCGCCAAGGAATTGTCGCGCGAGATCGCCAAGGCGGGACGCGCGCCGGAGCTGATCGTGCAGGTCAACACCGGCTCCGAGCCGCAGAAGGGCGGCGTCCTGCCGGAGGAGGCCGACGCCTTCCTCGAGCTCTGCCGGGTGCATCATGGCCTCAAGATCGAGGGGCTGATGTGCATTCCGCCGGCCGAGGACCAGCCCTCGCCGCATTTCGCGCTGCTCGCCAAGATAGCCAGGCGCAACCGAATGCCGATCCTGTCGATGGGCATGAGCGCCGATTACGAGGCGGCGATCCAGCTCGGCGCCACGCATGTGCGCGTCGGCAGCGCGATCTTCGGGGCGCGCGGCTGAGCGCTCAGGCGGCGATCCGGCTCGGCTCTCGCTCGGGCTGCGACATCGCGACCCGGTTCCGACCGGCCGATTTCGCCGCGTAGAGCGCCTTGTCGGCCCGTTCGATCACATCCTCGATATCGCGGTCCTGCTCACGCACGATCGCGGCGCCGCCGCTGATCGTCACCTCGATCTGCGAGAGGGCCTGCGCGACAACCGTGAGGCCGACGGCCTCACGGATGCGGTTGGCGAGAAGCTGGGCGCCCTGCGCATCGGTCTCGCGCAGCAGCACCACGAACTCCTCGCCGCCGAAGCGGGCGACCTTGTCGGTCGAGCGGATCTGCCCGGCGATGACCTTGCCGACCGCCCGAATCACCTCGTCGCCGGCGGCATGGCCGAAGGTGTCGTTGATCCGCTTGAAGTGGTCGATATCGAACATCAGGATGCCAAGGCTGCGGCCGTAGCGCTTGTAATAGTTCATCGCGTCCTCGGCGAAGGGCAGGAAGGCGCGACGGTTGAGCAGGCCGGTCAGCCCATCGGTATCGGCGAGGATCTGCAGCGTGTGGAGATCGGAGCCGAGACGACGGGTCTTCTCCTCCGCGGCGCGGGCCTGCTCGTCGGCCTTGGCCTTCACCTCGTCGATGGCGAGCTGCGCCTCGCGGGCGCCGCGCTCGGCGGTGCCGAGGCGCCGCAGCAGCGAGCGCAGGGCGGCGGAGAGATGCAGGATCTCGCGGGAGCCGTGCTGGCGCTGCACCCCGGCGGCACCGGGATGGCGGCCGATCAGATCGATCGAGCCGCATAGGCGGGCCATCGGCCGCGTCACCGTTCCGGCGAGGAACCAGGCGAGCGCCGCGCCCAGCAGCGCGACCGCGATGCCGAGCAGCGCGATCACCAGGGTGATTCGGTTCGCCGGCGCCAGAGCGACATCGACCGGCCGGCGGGCGGCCACGGTCCAGCCGAGCCCCGGGTAATCGTCCTGGCCCTTGGTGGCGACGAGGGCGGTCAGCATCGGCCGGTCGCCGGAGCGATCGGTGAAGGAGACGCCGTAGCGCGCGGCGGCGAGCCGATCCGTGTTCGGCGGCAGCGCGTCCTTCGGCCCGAGCAGGACCGAGCCGTCCTTGGCGAGCACCCAGAGCTCGGCCCCGATCTCAGGGTCGTGGTTGCGCAGCACATTGTCGCGCAGATTGGCGGCCCAGTTCCAGCTCAGATGCGCGCCGAGCACGCCGACCTTGGCGCCGCTGGGCCCGAAGACCGGCATCGCGACATCGACGAAGCGGAAGGGCGCGTCGCCCGGATTCTTGCGCAGCAGCGAGTCGAGCAGCTTGGCGTCGTGAACGTCCTCGAAGGTGGGGCCGTTCAGCCCGTTGACGAACCAGGGCCGCTGAGCGACGGAGACGCCCTCCAGCATGCCGCGCGTGGCTGCCCGGACGGTGCCGTTCGGCTCGGCGAGGCCCAGCCAGGCATAGTCCGCGAGCCCTTCCTGAAGCTGCATCAGGATCGCCCGCGCCCTGCCCGGATTGTCCTGCCAGATGGCGCGCAGCGGCTCCATGCGCGCGAGATTGCGGATCTCGCGATAGCGTTCGAACATGTTCTGGTCGAGCCGGTCGGACATGGTCCGGGCCAGGGCGACGAGCTCGGCATTGGCTTCGCGCACCGCATCGCGCCGGGCGAGCCAGGCCGCGCCGCAGGCGACGATGCCGACCACGAGCACGCAGAGCAGTCCCGCAAGGGCCGCCGTCTGCTGTCGCAGGGTGAGGCGATCGGCCAGCACGGCCAGGGACAAAGGTTTCAGCATGACGCTCTCCGGCGACGTTGCCGCCGAGGATCGGCGGCGCCGGCGAACCGAATCTTAACGACGCCGACAATGCTGCTGGAATGGTTTGCGACGGGTGAAGAATCGAGGCTCGGCTCGACGACCGGGCGACGCAGGCGTCAGCGCACGACCAGGACGCAATCGCGGGCCAGGCGCGGCAGCAGCTTGGCGAAGACGTCGCGGGTGACGGCGACACAGCCGGCAGTGGGCGTGAAGCCCGGCCGGGCAAGATGCCAGAAGATCGCGCTGCCGCGCCCGCGCCGGACCGGAGCGTCGTTCCAGCCGAGCTCGACGATGACGTCGTAGAGATGGTCCGCCCGGGCCAGGCGCTCCTCCGCCTCGCCCGGCGGGCGGTCGATCAGCCGGTTGTAGCGCCGGTCGGCGGCATCGTCGCACCAGGCATCGCGCAGGCCGATCGCCCGGACCGGCAGCAGGGTCGCCGGCCGCGGCAGGCGCTCGGCCCGGTAGAAGATCCGCCGCAGCGGCAGTCTGGCGCGCGGCGTCGCGCCGTCTCCCTCGCGCTTGGCGCCGGCGGCGACGATCCCGGAGCGGCCGAGCGCGCAGGGAAAGACCGCGCCGCCCGCGATCAGGAAGCCGCGGCTGCGGTCGTGAACCGAGCGGACGACGGTGATCCGCGCGAGCCTCCGGGCCGCCGGGGCGCATTCATCGGGTTCTCTCACGCGGTTCTCTTCTCGCCTCGCTCGCTGCGCGCCGGTCGTTGATTCGCTGGCGCCGCAACCGGGCCAATCACGTGCGACTGCGCAGAACGTGATCGATTCTAAGGGTCTAGGGGCATGCCTGGCACTGAAAAACCGGTTCCCACTTTTTCACAGCATGCTCTAGTGTGACGCCAACGCAATCGGCTGAATCGGCCTTCATGTCAGCGACTCATCATATCCTCCTCGTCGACGACGACCAGACGCTGCGCGAGGCGCTGGCGGAGCAGCTCGCGCTCTATGAGGAGTTCAGGATCTCCTCGGCGCCGACGGCATCCGCCAGCCTGAAGGCGGTGCAGAGCGAGCGGATCGACCTCGTGGTCATGGATGTCGGCCTGCCCGACATGGACGGGCGCGAGGCGGTCAAGCTGATGCGCAAGAACGGCTTCAAGGGGCCCGTCGTGATGCTGACCGGGCAGAGCTCGGACGCCGACACGGTGCTGGGCCTCGAAGCGGGCGCCAACGACTATGTGGTGAAGCCCTTCAAATTCGCGGTGCTGCTCGCCCGCATCCGGGCGCATCTGCGCCAATACGAGGCGAGCGAGGATGCGATCTTCCAGGTCGGTCCCTATACCTTCCACCCGGGCTCCAAGCTGCTGGTCAATCCCAAGGGCTCGAAGACCAAGCTGACCGAGAAGGAGACGGCGATCCTGCGCTTTCTCTACCGCGCCGGCCGCAAGCCGATCGCGCGCGAGGTCCTGCTGCAGGAGGTCTGGGGTTATAATTCGCAGGTCACGACCCATACGCTCGAGACGCATATCTACCGGCTGCGCCAGAAGATCGAGCCGGACCCCGCCAATGCAAGGCTGCTCGTGACCGATGCCGGCGGCTATCGGTTGAACCCGTAGACAGAATGTCGCTGAATGACGACATCGCTCTCCTGGCACGACAGCCGCTGCTGGGTCTGATGGACCGCGATGCGCTGCGCCTGCTGGCTTTCGCGGCCGACAGCCGCAGCCTGAGGGCCGGGGATGTGCTGTTCCGGCGCGGCGAAGCGTCGGACGGCGCCTTTCTGGTGGTGACCGGGGCGGTGGCGCTGACCCGCGAGGATGACGGCAGCCCGGCGCAGGAGATCGCCGAGCCCGGCGCGCTGATCGGCGAGCTCGCCTTGTTCACCACGCTGGACCGGCCGGTGACGGCGATCGCCCGCGAGCCGACCCGGGTGATGCGGCTGCCGCGCAGCGTGATGCGCCGGGTGCTGACGGAATCGCCCGATTCGGCCGAGGCGATCGCCGGAGCGATCGCCGCGCGGCTCGAGGCCTTCAACAACGAGCTGGCGACGGTCGGGATGGCGCTGCGGGCGATCGACTGGCGCTGAGCGCTGCCGTCATTGCGAGGAGCGAAGCGACGAAGCAATCCAGGGGAGAGCTCTGCCGCCCCTGGATTGCTTCGCTTCGCTCGCAACGACGAGTCACAGCTCCAGCGAGACGGTCACCGGCACATGGTCGGAGGGGCGCTGCCAGCCGCGGGCTTCGCGCAGGAAGGTCAGGTCGCGCAAATGCGGCTTCAGCCCGTCGGACAGCCAGATATGGTCGAGCCGGCGGCCGCGATTGGAAGCCTGCCAATCGGCGGCGCGGTAGCTCCACCAGCTATAGAGCTTTTCCGGCTCCGGCCGCAGCGTGCGGGCGGCATCGGTCCAGCCGAGCTCGCTGCGCAGCTTTTCGAGCGTCGAGGTCTCGATCGGCGTATGGCTGACGACATCGAGCATCTGCTTATGGCTCCAGACATCATGCTCGTAGGGAGCGACATTGAGATCGCCCACGAGAATGCTCGGCCGGCCCGTCGGGTTGCGGGCGATGCCCCAGGCGCCGAGCGCGTCGAGGAACTGCAGCTTATGGGCGAATTTCGGATTGAGCTCGGGATCGGGCAGGTCGCCGCCGGCGGGAATGTAGAAATTATGGATGGCGAGCCCGGAGGCGGCCCCGGCGCCCTTGTCGAGCACCACAGTCATATGGCGGGCGTCGTTGCGCTCGCACATCGCCATCGCCTCGGTCTCCGAGAAAGGCAGGGTCGAGACGATCGCGACGCCGTTATAGCCCTTGTTGCCGATGAAGGCCTGGTGGACATAGCCGGCTTCCGCGAAGGCCTTGGCCGGGAACTGATCGTCCGGCGTCTTGGTCTCCTGCAGGCAGAGCACGTCCGGCCGGTGCTCCTTCAGGAAATCGGTGACGAGCCCGATGCGCAGGCGCACCGAGTTGATGTTCCAGGTGGTGACGGTGAGCTGCACGAAGAGACTTCCGGCCGTGGGGACGGGCGGAAACTGGGTCGAGGCGGCGGGAAAAGCAAGGCTTATGCGCCGATGCCGGAGATTCTCGGGACGAGCCCGAGAACGACGGCGCTGCCCTCAGAGAACGCGCTCGTAATTGATCACGAAATTCTTCTGGTCGGGCCGGCGCTGGGTGTCGAGATTGTAGAGCGAGACCGAGGTCTCGTAGCCCTGCGGGTCGATCACCACCCATTGCCGCAGCTGATTGGCGGTCATGTCGAAATTGAGCGTGATCTTGGAGGTGCCGCCGAGGGTCGAGCGGTCCTCCAGCTTCACCGACAGGATATCGCCCTTGGTGCTGACGCCGGTCACGGTGGTGTCGCGGGCGAGGTCCATATGCTCCTTGAGCAGGAATTTCAGCGGCGTCTGGCCGATCGAATAGAGATCCTGGGTCGCCAGCTTCTTGTCGCGGATCGCGACAGAGGTGCCGTCGGCAATGACCTCCATCGTCACCGGCGGCCGATATTCGAAGCGCATCTTGCCGGGACGCTGGACATAGAGCTTGCCCTCGAAACGCCGGCCGTCCGAAGCGAACTGGATGAAATCGCCCTGCAAGGTGCTGAAGCTGTTGAAATAGCTGTTCAACCGCTCGACAGCCTCAGGCTTTGAGAGCGGGCCGGAGGGCTTGCTCTGCCGGACAGGCGCCGGGCGCGGCTCGTTGGTCGCGGTCACCACCGGAGCGGGAGCGGGAGTGGGTGTGGCGGCTGCGGGGGCTTCCGCCTCCTGCCGCGGCAAGCCGAGGCCGGCCGGGCGCACCGGCGGCAACGGCAGGGCGCGCTGCGGGCGCGCTGCGGCGGCCGGCTGGCCGCTCGGCTTGATATCGAGCGGCTGGGCCGATGCCGGCGCCGACGCCAGCGCCAGAAGGGCGGCTGCGAGGGCGGGCAGGAGCGGCTTCGTCGTCATGAGCGGGCTTTCGGTTGCGGCCTTCCGGCGGATATCGTGCCGGCGCGCGGCGACGGCAAGTGTTCAACGCTGCGGCTGCCCGCCAAGTTGCACCGGCCTGATGGCAATTTCAGGACCGGTTTCGCCGCGAACTTCAGTCCTCGTCCTCGCGGGCGCGGCCTGCTTCCACCAGGATCTCGCGTTTGCCGGCGTGGTTGGCCGGCCCGACGATGCCTTCGTTTTCCATGCGCTCCATGATCGAGGCGGCGCGGTTGTAGCCGATCTGCAGGCGGCGCTGGATATAGGAGGTCGAGGCCTTCTTGTCGCGCAGCACGACCTGCACCGCCTGCT